>Ga0315277_10000114_pt1 | contig 131472 bp, 113 predicted proteins | sample YL17G05_15_MG_FD_203695 | JGI IMG/M metagenome (GOLD analysis project Ga0315277, IMG submission 203695) | Sediment microbial communities from Yellowstone Lake, YNP, Wyoming, USA - YL17G05_15 | ecosystem: Environmental > Aquatic > Freshwater > Lake > Sediment | place: USA: Wyoming | collected...
GGTCGAAGAGGTCGCGGACGCGGGAGGCGCCGACGCCCACGAACATCTCCACGAACTCGGAGCCGCTGATGGAGAAGAAAGGCACGGCGGCTTCGCCCGCCACCGCCTTGGCCAGGAGGGTCTTCCCGGTGCCCGGCGGCCCCACCAGGAGCACGCCCCGAGGAATGCGGGCGCCCAGGGCAGCGAACTTCTCCGGGTACTTCAGGAACTCGACGACCTCGTTCAGTTCCTCCTTGGCTTCGTCCACGCCCGCCACGTCAACGAAGGTGACGGTGGGTCGATTGCCGGTGACCATGCGGGCACGGCTCTTCCCAAAACTCATGGCCTGGGAATTGGAACCCTGGGCCTGTCTTAGCACGAAGATGAAGATGGCGCCAAAGATGATCAGGGGGAGGAAGTTGAGGAAAAGCCCGATCCAATTGCCGAACTGGCTGGGCTCCTTCACCTTGACGTCGACGCCACTGGTGCCGCCCACCTGCACACCGTTGTCCTTGAGCACCTCGACGATGCTGGAGCCGCTTTCCTTGCGCGACTTGTAGGTTTTGGGGTCGTTCTTCAGGTGGACGGTGAGGGAGTCGCCCGAGGCCTCAATGCTCTCCACCTGGCCATTGCGAGCCAGGGCGACGACTTCGCTCAGGTCCTTGCTCTGGGTGCCGGAAGGAGGCCGGAAGAAGGAGACAACAATAGCTATGACTGCTACCAGGATCAGCAGGTAGATAAAGCTGTTGCGCATCCACCGAGATGTCATGACCTTGCCTGCTCTCTGGATGACAGAAGCAGCGACCTGCGCTCGCCGGCTTCTATCCCCAGTCAATTATAGCATAGCCGATAAGCCCTACGGATTCGTCAAGCCGGTGCTGGCGCCCGGAGCGCGACTTCCCCCTGACGGATTATCGGCACTGGCGCCCCAACGCCTCATCGATGGCACACCGTCCAGCCGATGGGGGCTTGACGAGGAACCCAGGCGGCGGCTAGTCCGTCAGTTCAGAGACGAGCCTGCCCGACTGAGCCCAGTTCTCCCGCTCTACGTCTTGAAAGATGACGATGGTCGCCTCGGGAGTGGTCTGGGCTATGTTGCAGACTGCTTCCGTGATGGCGCGCGCCAGTTCTCGCTTCTGTGCCTGAGTCCGTCCCGAGAACATCTCGACGTGGACGATTGGCATAGGATACCTCCTCTCGTCTTAGCGGCGCCGTGATCATAGCATTGGTCGGGCTGCTTTGACGCGGTCTCAGGCCGGTGTTACCATCGGGCGGCGAACGGTGTCGGGCCGCGGATAGGGCTGTTCTTGAGCGTACATGGCCATCACATACCCCTTCCTCAATGAAGAGCTTCAATGCTGGCGCCGTGGGCTCCGGCGCGTCGCCGGGGTCGACGAAGCGGGGCGCGGCCCCATGGCCGGGCCCGTGGTGGCTGCTGCCGTCGTGCTGGACCCCTCAGATGCCGCCTCCTGGTGGGGAGAACTGCGCGATAGCAAGCTGCTCAGCGCCCGCGCCCGGCAGCGACTGGCAGAGGCTATCCGCCGCACCGCCGAGGTAGGCGTGGGTGTGGTGGGGCACGAGGTCATCGATGCCATCGGCATTACCGTTGCTACCTGCGAGGCGATGCGCCTGGCGCTGGAGGAGCTGTCCCCGCCGCCGGACCACATCCTCGTGGACGGCCGCCCTTTGCGACACCTGGCCTTCCCTCACAAGGCGCTGGTTGGCGGCGACCGCCGCTGCCTCTCCATCGCCGCCGCCTCCATCGTCGCCAAGGTGGAGCGCGACCGCCTGATGCTGGAGTACGAGGGGCTTTTCCCGGGCTACGGCTTTGGACGTCACAAGGGCTACCCCACAGCCGAGCACGTCCGGGCCCTGGCGGAGCTGGGCCCCTGCGCCATCCATCGCCGTTCCTGGGCGCCGGTACGGGCGATTCTGGAGAGCCTGCCCCTATGAAGGACCAGGGTCGGCGGGCCCTGGGCGCCTTCGGCGAGCGGCTGGCGGCGGCCCACCTGGAGTCGAAGGGCTACCGCATACTGGAAAGGAACTACCGCCGCCGGGAGGGGGAGATCGACATCGTGGCCGCCTTGGGCGGCTGCCTCGTCTTCGTCGAGGTCAGGACACGGCGGGGAGAGGCGCGAGGCTCGGCCGTCGAGTCGGTGAGCCCCGCTAAGGGTACACGCCTGGCGGCCCTGGCCCAGGCCTACTGCCAGGAGAGGCCGGACCTGCCCCCTGATCGCCGAATCGACGTGGTGGCGGTGGAGCTTTCCCCAGCGGGCCGCCTGCTGAGCATCCAGCACATCGAAAACGCCGTGGGCGAAGGAGGCCTGAACTAGCAGCGTCGACGGCGCCGCTGTGCCCCGGTATAATTCCCCTAGGAGCCTTGGAAGGGCTGGGGACTGCGCATGCCTATCTACGAGTTTCGCTGCCAGGCCTGTGGCCGTCGAGTGAGCGTCTTCCAGCGCAGCATCAGCGCGCCCCTGAGCGCCGCTTGTCCCCACTGCGGCGGCAGCGACCTGCGGCGGCTTGTCTCGCGCTTCGCCGTGGTGCGCGGTGAGGACGCCCTGCTGGATGGGATGGACGACGACTCTCTGCTGGCCGGCGTCGACGAGAGCGATCCTCGGAGCGTAGCCGCCTGGGCGCGCAAGATGGGCTCTCGTCTCGGCGAGGACCTGGGCCCGGAGTTCGACGAGATGGTGGAGCGCATGGAGGCGGGTGAGATGCCCGACGAAGAGGCCGGCGGCGAGGACGGGGGCGACTTCGCTGAGATCTAGGAGGCGGTAGGGGTATGCCCATCTATGAGTTCAAGTGTGAGGACTGCGGGCGGCTGAGCAGCGTCTTCGTCAAGAGCATGTCCTCCCAGTTGCAGGCCGCCTGCAAACACTGTGGCGGCCGGCGCCTGAGCCGTGCCGTATCTCGCTTCGCCTATCACAAGTCGGAGCAGACCATCCTGGAGGAGTACGGCGCTGAACCCAAGCGGCCTGAGGACTACAAGGACCCCCGCCAGATCGGGCGCTGGGTGGAGCGGAAGTTCCAGGAATACGGTATGGAGGTCCCGGAGCAGGCCCGGGAGATGATCGACGCCGCCCGGGAGGGAGAGCTCCCCGGGCCGCTAAAGGACCTCTAGGTGCAATAGATAGGGGGAAGATTTGCAGTCTGCGACCAGCAACCTCGACGCAATTGTGGAGGAAATCCGCGCCCACTTCGTCTCCAAGAACCAGGCGCGCGAACAGGCCCTCCCCCTCTGCCGCGAAGCCATCCGTCACTCCGCCAACGCAATCCGCGCCGTGCACAGGAGCGAGTTCGAGGCGGGGCAAGAGCTCATAGGCAAGGCGGCGGACCTGGTCCGTCAGGCCAGGGCAGCCCTGCGGGACCATCCAGATATCTTCCACGCCGGCTTCGTCCACGACGCCCAAAAGGAGTTCGCCGAGGCGAGCCTGACGCTGGCCCTGATAGCGGGCCGGCCGCTGCCCACGCCCGACGAGCTGAGCGTGGAGCGCGCCGCCTACCTCAACGGCCTGGGTGAGGCGGTGGGCGAGCTGCGCCGGCACCTTCTGGACAGCCTGCGCGGCGGCGACGTGAGCCACTGCGAGGAGTGCCTCACCGCCATGGACGACGTCTACAGCGTCCTGGTGACCTTCGACTACCCGGACGCCATGACGGCCGGCCTCCGGCGCACCACCGACAACGTGCGCGGCATCCTCGAGCGCACCCGGGGCGACCTGACCCTCGCCGTCCGCCAGCGCGACCTCGAACGCAAGCTGGGCGAGTTCGAGAAGGGTCTCCAACGCTAGCGACGGGCTTCCCTCGCACCCTGGCTCCGTCTCCCGACGGCTGAACCGCGCGGAAAGCTTGATCGCTATTGATGGCCTTGCTAGACTCCGCGCTGGAGGGAGGCGCGCGGCCTCCCCAATGTACGCCCTGGGCGCTGTGTAAGGGCGCTGCGGGGCAGGACGGAGGACGGTGGGATATGCAGCTCATCTGGATGGTACCCGCTGCTGGCCTCTCGGGCGTGGTCTTCGCCCTCTGGCTAGCCTGGGACGTGCTGCGGCGTGACACGGGCACCGACGCGATGCGCGACGTCTCTGCCATGATCTTTGAGGGCGCCATGGCCTTCCTGAAGCGCCAGTACCGGACCATCGCCATGCTGGCGCTGGTGACCGGCGTCCTCATCGCCGTTATCGTTGGCGCGGTCTCGGCGGGCGTCAAGGAGATCATCCGCAGCGATACAGGACAAGTCGAATATGGGGCAACGGTTGTCGGCCACTGGAGGGAAGGACTCCTCACGGGTATCGCCTTCCTGGTGGGCGCGGCCGCTTCCGCCCTGGCCGGCTTCATCGGGATGTATATCTCCGTGCGGTCCAACGCGCGCTGCGCCTCGGCGGCGACCCGCAGCCTGAAGGAGGCGATCACCGTCTCCCTGCGAGGGGGTGCGGTCTCCGGCTTCCTGGTGGTGTCGCTGAGCCTGCTGGGTGTGTCGAGCATCTTCCTCACGTATAGCCGGCTACTGGGCAACCCGGCGACCATCGCGCCGTTTCTCATCGTCGGCTTCGGCTTCGGTGCCAGCTTTGTGGCCCTGTTCGCCCAGCTAGGCGGCGGTATCTACACCAAGGCGGCGGACGTGGGCGCCGACCTGGTGGGTAAGGTGGAGGCCGGCATCCCCGAGGACGACCCGCGCAACGCGGCCGTGATAGCTGACCTGGTGGGCGACAACGTGGGCGACTGCGCCGGCCGTGGCGCCGACCTGTTCGAGTCGATGTCGGCCGAGAACATCGGCGCTATGATCCTGGGCGTTGCGATCTACACCGTGACCGGTAAGATCGAATGGATCATGTTCCCGCTGGTGCTCCGGTCGTTCGGAATCCTTGCCACGATTGTGGGGCTCTCCTCCGTCCCCTTCTTCGCCCGCGATGACGGCCGCCAGCACCCGATGACCCCGCTGAACTACGGATACTACATAGTGTCGATCCTCTCGGTGGTGGGCCTGTTCATCGCCACCAGGGTGATGCTGTCGGATGTCTGGTACTGGTTCTTCGGCTGCGGCCTCATCGGCATCGCCACGGGTATCGCTTTCGTCTACATTACCCAGTACTACACGTCGGGCTCATGGCGACCGGTCCAGGAAATAGCCAGGGCCTCGCGCACCGGGCCGGCGACGAACATCATCATCGGCACCGCTGTGGGATATGAGACCACCGCAGCGACCGCTATCACCATCGGCCTGGCCCTGGTGATCTCCTTCGTCCTCGGCTCACACGCCGACATCGCCAACGTGCCGGGCTTCAGTAGCGGCGTCTTCGGCACCGCCGTGGCCACCATGGGCATGCTGATGTCGGCCGCCTACATCCTCGCCATGGACACCTTCGGGCCCATCACCGACAACGCCGGGGGGATCACCGAGATGGCCGGCGCCCCGGCCAGCGCCCGCCATATAACCGACTCCCTGGATGCCGTGGGCAACACCACCAAGGCGCTGACTAAGGGCTACGCAGTGGCCTCGGCCGGACTGGCCGCCTTCCTGCTGTTCAGCGCCTATCTGGACAAGGTGAAGGAGCGGCTGGACATCCCGCTGACTCAGAGCCTGCCCATCGACCTGTCCAACGTGGACGTGTTCGTCGGCGGGCTCCTGGGCGTGATGCTGGTCTTCCTCTTCTCCTCCCTGGCCATCCGGGCCGTGGGCAACACGGCCTCCGCCATCATCGAAGAGGTGAGACGGCAGTTCCGCGAGGACCCGGGCATCATGGCCGGCACCTCTCGCCCTGACTACGCGCGGGCGGTAGACATCACCGCGCGCGCCTCCCTGCGCCAGATGGTGGCGCCAGGCCTCCTGGCTGTGGGCATGCCCGTGGCGGTCGGCCTCATCTTCCGCTTTACCAGGACAGAGGACTCGGGCTGGCTGGCCGTATCCGGGCTGCTGATGATCGGCACCATCGGCGGCATCATCATGGCGACCTTCCTGAACAACGTGGGCGGCGCCTGGGACAATGCCAAGAAGTACATCGAGGCGGGCAAGCTGACGGTGGAGTCCGCCAACCCCGGCGAGACCGTTGTCCTGGGCAAAGGGAGCGACGCCCACAAGGCGGCGGTGGTGGGCGACACCGTGGGCGACCCCTTTAAGGACACGGCTGGCCCCTCGCTGCACGTGCTGGTGAAGCTGCTGAGCACCGTGACCCTTGTGATGGCGCCGCTGTTCATCAGGTAGCGCCGACCCCGGACCGTGAAGAACGAAGGCCAGGCTCCCGCCTGACGGCGGGCAGGTAAGCCTGGCCTTCGTGTGTTGGGCGTGTGCCGGCGGCCTGCCGACTACTCGGGGAGGGCCAGGGCCTCGCGCATCACCTGGAAGATGTGGGTGTTCTCGTAGTACCCCGTCAGGTCGATGGCGTGGGGACCAGCGGCCGTCACGGGCACGTCGTCTCCGGTGTGGCGGGCGACGGTGGTCCAGTCGAGCCAGAACTTGGCGCCCCCCCGCTCCTCGAAGGGGCCGTCCTCGTGGAGGGCATTCTTGCACTCGCGCGGGTCGGCCGGCAGGGGCTCGGGGCAGGCCTCGTCCTGGGGCAAGTCCTCGATGGCCAGGCCACCGGTGGCGTGGTCGGCGGTGACGATGACGAGCGTGTCCGGGTTTTCGGCCTGGAAGTCCAGCGCTGCCTTCACCGCCTGATCGAAGCCCACCGTGTCGCCGATGGTGTTCAGGGCGTCGTTGACCTCGGCCGCCTTGTCGATCTGGCCGCCCTCCACCATCAGGAAGAAGCCCTCCGGGTTCTCGCTCAAGATAGCGATGGCTTTGGCGGCCATATCCGCCAGGCTGGGGGCGTAGGGCCTGGTCATCGCGTAGTCGGCGAAGGTTCCCAGGAGCTTGTCAGTTGCGCTGGGGTCGACGGCACTGAAGTCGGCCTCGTTGCAGACGTGCGTGTAGCCCTTGGCGACGGCCTCGTCAACGAGGTTGCGGTTGTCGGTGCGGTCGCCGTCGTCGGGGTAACAGCCGGGGGTTCCCTCCGGCAGGAGGTAGTCCTCGCCGCCGCCGAGCAGCACGTCGACGTCGTGGTCGAACATGTCCAGGGCGATGCTGAGGTGGTCATTGCGGTCTGCGTTGTGGGCGGCAAAGGACGCGGGGGTGGCGTCGGCTAGCTGCATGGTGGTCACCAGCCCCACTGACTTTCCGGCCTCCTGGGCCTTCTCCAGGATGGTCTGCACCGAGTTCCCGTCGGGGTCGACGGCGATGGCCGTGTTGTAGGTCTTGACGCCGGTGGCGAGGGCGGTGCCGGCCGCGGCGGAGTCGGTCACCACGCTCTCCGTCGACCAGGTGCGGGCCATGCCGGCGGTAGGCAACGTGTCCATGGCCAGCTCACCCTCGCGGCCGACGGAGTAGAGCCGGGCGGCGGTCCGGTGAGCGGTGCCCATGCCGTCGCCGATGAGAAGGATGACGTTCTTCGCTGTGCCGCGGTCGGTGCCAGCGTTGGGAGCCTCCTCACCCCCTCCGCAGGCGTTGGAGGCGGCGAGGACCAGCGCGAGTAGAAGAGCGGTGGCGATGGCTGGGCAGCGACCAAACTTCGTGCAGAGCATGTTCATGACCTCCTGTTGGTGGGTCAATCTCATTGTCCTGTGTTCCCCCCCAGTCCAGGGCCGAGCGTGGCTTCAAGCCCCTGGATGAGCGTCTGACGTTCGGTGGAAGACAGCCGGCCTCCTGGGTGCAGCAGACGGTATTGAGAGGGAGGCATGCCACCCTCTTGCACTGATTCGACCGCTTCCTCCGCGCCCGGCTGAGGGCGATCCCATTCTGAGAAATTCATCCTCTGCCGCGCCTCGTCGACATCGCGCTGAATCAGCCAGGATGCAGGCGCGACGTTACTGTACCACGGCCAGCGGGTCTGGTTACTGTGGCAGTCGAAGCATGCGGAGACTGCCAGGTCGCGGGTCTGCTGGCTGTCCCAGGCTGGTTCCTGTCGCACCGGCGGGTTCGAGTGATCGCGCCCGTAGGGTATCGCCTGAATGGTCAGCGCGACCGCGAAGAGGCCGGCCAAACCCCAGAGAGCCACTGTCTTGAACCTGGGAAGTCTTCTTTCGGACATGTTTCATCTCTAGTTGATTGGGCCTGGCTACGGACCGTGTCCGGCCCGATGTACGGGGCCTGACCACGTGAGGCTGCGCGGGAACGCCGTTAGAACAGCGCATCCCTCTGCCGTCACCAGCACCGTGTCCTCCACTCGCACGCCCCAGGGGCCAGTGTAGAGCCCGCAGTTGCCGACGGCGATGACCACGTTGGCCTCCAGCGGCAATGGCTCCTTCTCGCCGTGGAAGAAGGCATGGCCCGGCGGCAGGGGCGACTCCTCGAACTCGATGCCCACGCCGTGGATGGGCGGACCAAAGATGTGCTCGCCGTGCCCCGCCTCTCTGAGCACTCCGTGCAGGGTCTGCTCCACCTCGACCATGCCGACCCCCGCCTTTACCCTGGCGATCGTGGCCTGCTGAGCCCTCAGGTAGATGTCATAGGCGGCCTGCTGATCCGCTGTCGGTTTGCCCACGCAGACGGTGCGACAGATGTCCGCGCTGTAGCCGTTGACGATGGGGTGGATGTCGATCATCACCAAGTCGCCGGTTTCCAGCTTACGCGCCGTCGGCAGCCCGTGGGCGATGTTGGTGCGCGGTCCGGAGGACACGTAGGAGCGCCAGAAATCCTCGGCGCCGGCCTGGCGCATGGCGTACTCCGCCTCGGCGGCCACCTGGCTTTCCGTGATGCCCGGCTTGACCGCTCCTACCGCTGCCCTCATGCCTGCCTCGGCTACCTTGGCCGCCGCCCGGATGCGCTCGATCTCCTCGTCGTCCTTGACGATGCGCAGTCCGGACATGATATGCGTGCAGTCCTTGACCGCGACCTTCTCCGGCTTGGCGTGGGGATGGGTGAGCATACCCATCATGGACTGTGTGAGGAAGGTGTACTCCAGCCCCACGGTGCCCTGGCTGATGCCAAAGTGCTCGAAGTGGTGGGCGATGGAGTGGATCATGCCCACCTCGTCCTCGAAGCCGACGATGTGGTCGAAATGTGCGACCTGCCTCACGTCTTCCACGTCGGTCATGGGCACGCCAAGAGCGACCTTGCCGTCCTGGGTGATCATGGCATAGGCGCACAGGCGCCCATCACCCGTCAGGTAGAACATATTTGAGGGTTTCGACAGGAGGAGCACGTCGATGCCTGCCTCCTCCATCAGCCGGCCCGCCTTCTTCAGCCGCTCCTTGTGCTCTGCCATCGATCACCTCCTTATCACGACGCCACGAGAGGGTGAGGCCCAGCTATCGGCAGAGGCCTATCCGTCCTCCCAGGCAAACCAGGCCATACCGAAGACCTCTACCGGTAGACTACCACTCACGTCAAGGAGTGGCAGCGCTGCGCTGCGGCCCTAGTCCAGGTTGATGCCCATCATGGCACGAGGATAGAGGATGAAGGGGTTGTGTTGCTTCTCCTGGCCGATGGTGCTGGTGGGCCCGTGGCCCGGCAACACCAGCGTCTCGTCCGGCAGGACGAGGAGCTTGTCGCGGATGCTGAGCAGTAGAACGCGACCGTCACCTCCCGGCAGGTCGAAGCGCCCGATCCCCATCTGGAAGAGCACGTCGCCGGTGAAGACGATGCCCTCGCCGTGGAAGCAGAGGTGGCCCGGAGCATGGCCCGGGCAGTAGAGTACCTGGAAGCGCAGGTCGCCGATCGCCAGTTCGTCGCCCTCGTCGATGAACTGCTCTGGCTCGGCTATGGGCGGTGGCGGCTGCCCCATCATGTACGCGGCGAAGTCAGACTGGCCGGCGGCGGCGGCGAAGGCGTCCTGGTGCATGGCCAGGGGCGCCTGGGTAGCGTCGCGCAGGGGCTGCACCGCCCCGATGTGGTCGATGTGGGTGTGCGTGCAGGCGATGAGCTTGACGGTGAGCTGGTGATGTTCCAGGATCGCCAGAATCTCGTCCAGGTCATCGCCGGGGTCGACGACCAGCGCCTCGCGCGTGCGCTCGCACCCCGCGATGAAGCAGTTCTCCTGGAAGATCCCCGTGATCAGCCCCTGGAGTATCATGGGCGCCTCTGGCTATTTTGCCCTCTTGTCCTCCTCGGGGCAATCCCGCCAAGGGGAGCAGCCGCCGTATCGCTAGTGGGAACGCTGAATCCTGCCCGCCGTCCGGTCGATAATTCTCAGGGGACGTTCGCTATCGGTACGGCCCCCGCATTTCGCCCACAAGCCGCAGGAGGAGGTCACCTCTCTGCCCCCGCCAGGCGCTTCTGAGAGCCCGAATCCCCGCTGGGAGGCCAGCCCGGCCCGCGCCGCGCTGCCCACCGTCCAGCCGAGGCGTCTCCCCGTTCTGGAGGCCGCCGAGGTCGTGGTCGTGTTCTCACAGGGCCTTGACCTGGCGGAGGGGCGACCCATGGGTCACGCTCAGCGCGTCTGCTACGTCGCCTCCACCCTGGCCCTGGAGGTGGGACTGAGCAGTGAGGAGCGACTGGCCCTCTTCTATGCTGCCCTCTTCCATGACATCGGCGTGCCCATGGCCTCGCCGGCCCTGTCGAGCCTGCCCGGTGTCGCCGAGGACGACCTCTTTGCTGCCTCGCCCCTGCAATCGCCGGAGCAACTGGCCGTAGAGGGAAGCCCTGGTGCGTTCCAGGCAGTGATCCAGGTATTTCACCAGCACTCGCTGCTGGGGGCACACGCCGCAGGCGGGCTGGATCTGCCGGCTCCAGTCGTCGACATCGTTCTCGCCCACCATGAGCGATGGGACGGCGCCGGCTATCCGGCGGGCCTGGCAGGAGAGGAGATACCGTTAGCGGCTCGCGTCCTGGCTCTGGCCGACTGCGCCGAGTCTTTGATAGCGGCTGAGGCCAGTCCCCTGGCCGCCCGAAGGAGCCTGACGCCCTCGCTACGACAGCTTTCGGGCAGCGCCCTCGATCCGGCCCTGGTGCAGGAGGCGGTGAGGCTTTGTCGCCGGGACGACTTCTGGCTGGGGCTCTATGGCGAGGAGCTGGCCGAGGCTCTCCTGGCCCTCCGTCCTGCCGAGCCGCCTCGGCGGGAGAAGCGACTGCTCCTCCGCTTTGCCAGCGCCTTTGCCTCCTTGGTGGATGCCCGCAGCCAGTACACGCTGGGCCATTCGCACCGGGTGGCGGAGGAAGCGCATCGACTGGCGCGGGCCGCCGGCCTCAGCCCGGAGCACGCCCAAGCGGTACGGGCGGCGGCCCTCCTCCATGACCTGGGCCGCCTGGGCGTGCCGCCGCGGGTCATCGCCAAGGCTGACATTCTGAACGTGGGCGAGATGCATCTCCTGCGGCAGCATCCCAGCTACTCGCGGCGCATCCTGGAGGGACTGCGGGGAATGGAAGAAGTCGCTCTTTGGGTTGGGACCCACCACGAGCGGCCCGACGGCAGGGGCTACCCGGAGATGATGAGCGGGCCCGAGATCCTGCTCGAGGCCCGCATAATCGCCATAGCCAACGTCTACGTCGCCCTCACGGCCGACCGGCCCTATCGGGTCGGCCTGCGCCGCGACGAGGCCCTAAAGGTGCTGGAGGGAGCCGCCGGCACTCAGCTTGACCCTGATCTCGTGCGCCTCTTTTGCTCCCTGAAGGCCAGGGCCCGCTCCTAGGTCTTTTCGAACCTCTCCACCGGCAGCACGAAGACGATGGCGCCGCCTACCCGGACCTCCACTGGCTCCGTGAGCACCGCTCCCTGCCCGAAGAGGGGCAACGCCTGCATAGGGACGTGCTCGGTGCGCGCCCGACACTCGGTGCGGACCGCGGCCAGGACGGCGTCTATGTCGCCCGCCTCGACGCCGGAGAGGATGGTAGCGTTACCCCGCCGCAGGAAGCCGCCCGTGCTCCCGATCTTGGTCGCTGGGTATCCCTGCTCTACCAGTCGATGCATCAAGCGGTCGGCGTCGGCATCCGAGGCGATGACGACCACCAGTTTAAGGGGTGCAGGCTGCACGCGACCTCCTTCCTTGAGGCCATTGGCGGCCGTTCCGCGCTCCTGGCCAGGCGCAGCCTGAATGGCGAGCCGCGCTCAGTGGCCCGGGCCGGGTGTTGTCCAAAGGCTACGCTTCCTCGGCGCCCGAGGCTGGCTCCTCGCCCCGCCGGGCTCGCTGACGGACTCGCTCGATGAGGGTGCTGCGGGTCTCACCGCCCGGCTGCGGCGCCAGGGCCAGCGCTATGAAGGCGCCGATGAGCATCCCGAGAAGGAATCCCACCAGAAACCGCATCATCCACACCTCCTTGTGTCGCATACCCTGCTGGCAGGAGTCAAGAAACGAGGCCGGAGCCACAACTCCCCATCCTCAGCAGAGCTTCGGCTCGGCCTGTAATCTCAATGCCATCCTAGCACGCTGGCTAAGCCCGCTGTCAAGCCGGACGCACACGTGTCTCTCGATCTGAGCCGTCTACCTTTACTGAGACGGACCAAGCTGATAACCTCGCTCGCAGACGCGGATCGAGATCGGAGGCGATAGGTGAGCGAGAAAGCTGGTGATGCCCGCCTGGAAATGGAGACCCTGGTTTCCCTCTCTAAGAGGCGGGGCTTCGTCTTCCAGAGCAGCGAGATCTACGGCGGCCTGGGCGGGTTCTGGGACTACGGCCCCCTTGGCGTGGAGCTGAAGAACAACATCAAGCGCGCCTGGTGGAAGGCCGTGGTCCAGGAGCGCGACGACATAGTCGGCCTGGACGCCTCGATCCTCATGAACCCCCGCGTCTGGGTGGCGAGCGGCCATGTCGATACCTTCGCCGACCCCATGGTGGACTGCCGGGAGTGCAAGAAGCGCTTTCGGGCCGACGACCTGCAAGGCCGCGTGGCGGCGGGCGTCCACGGTCACGTCGCGGAGGGCGGCGTCATCCGCTGCCCGGAGTGCGGCGGCGAGCTCACCGAGCCCCGCATGTTCAACCTCATGTTCAAGACCTTCGTCGGGCCGGTGGAGGACCAGGCCAGCACCGCTTACCTGCGACCGGAGACGGCCCAGGGCATGTTCGCCAACTTCGACAACGTGCTCACCGCCACCCGTCGCAAGCTCCCCTTCGGCATGGCCCAGATCGGCAAGGCCTTCCGCAACGAGATCACGCCGGGCAACTTCATCTTCCGCGACCGGGAGTTCGAGCAGATGGAGATTGAGTACTTCGTGAAGCCGGGCACGGACGAAGAGTGGCATCAGCACTGGGTGGAGGCGCGCCGCAACTGGTACCTGGGCCTGGGCATCCGGGAGGAGAACCTGCGCGTCCGCCGCCTGGACAAGGACGAGCTGGCCCACTATGCCAAGGACACCTATGAGGTGGAGTACCTCTTCCCCATGGGCTGGTCGGAACTGGAGGGTATCGCCAACCGCACCGACTTCGACCTGCGCCGCCACACTGAGTTCTCTGGCCGCCAGCTCACCTACTACGACGAGGGGTCGGGCGAGCACATCGTGCCCTACGTCATCGAGCCGTCGGCGGGGGTGGACCGCTGCTTCCTGGCCGTCCTCTTCGACAGCTACCACGAGGAGACGGTGCGTGGGGAGAAGCGGGTGCTGCTGCGCCTCCATCCCTCGCTGGCGCCGGTCAAGGTGGCTGTCCTCCCCCTCAGCCGCCACGAGTCGCTGGTGCCGCCGGCGCGGAAGGTGTGGGAGCTCCTGCGTCCGCACTGGATGACGCAGTACGACGACTCGCAGAGCATCGGGCGGCGCTACCGGCGGCAGGACGAGGTGGGCACCCCCTGCTGCGTCACCATCGACTTCGATACCCTGGAGGACCAGGCGGTCACCATCCGAGAGCGCGACAGCATGGACCAGGTGCGCGTCCCGACAGCGGGCCTGGTGGAGGCCCTGCGGGAGCGGCTGCCAAACGTGTAGTCATTGGTGATACGGGGCCTCGTGATGGTCACCCTTACTCTCTACGGCGGCGTAGGCGTCATCGGGGGGACGAAGGCCCTCCTGGAGGACGGCGACAGCCGCCTCTTCTTCGACTTCGGCACCGACTACGTGCGGCGCGGCGACTACTTTGAGGAGTTCCTGGCCCCTCGCTCCGGACAGGGGCTGCTGGACCTGCTGGAGATGGGGCTCCTCCCTCCCCTTGAGGGGCTCTACCGGCCGGACCTCGTGCCCCCCGGCGACGTCTGGGCCCGCTACCGCGACCACCCGCACTACCGGGAGCTTCCGCCCGTCGATGCTGTCCTCGCCTCGCATGCCCACCTGGACCACACCGGCTACATCTCTTTCCTGCGGCCGGAGATACCCATCTACGCCACCGCTATGACCGCCTTCATCGCCAAGGCTGTACAGGACTCGTCGGGCTCGGACTTCGAGCGAGAGGTCGTCTACCTGAGTCAGCGGGCCGCCGGAGGCGAGGGTGTGCTGGGTGTCGCCAGAGGCGGCGCCTACCAGGGCCGTCCTTTCGCTCTGGCAGACGCCGGCGGTCTTGCCGAGGAGGCGCTGGACTTCTGGAACTGGTCGCCGGCCAAGACGAAAGGCCTCCAGGCGGCCGTTCTCCTCGATGCTCCTCAGGAGGCCGGCCGACTGCCCGTGCGCCACTTCCCGGTGGACCACTCCGTGTATGGGGCCTGCGCTTGGGGAGTGGAGACGTCCGCCGGCTGGGTGGTTTACACCGGGGACATCCGCATCGGGACGGGCTCCCGGGGTGGCGATAGCGAGGCCTTCATCGCGGCGGCGCGGGCCCTCCGGCCGCGGGCGCTGCTCTGCGAGGGGACGCGGGCGCCGAAGCGCGGCGAGCCGGCCGAGACGCCGGTGGGCGAGGAACAGGTCCGCGAGAACGCCCTGCGAGAGGTGCGGGCGGCCGGCGCTGGGCTGGTCATCGCCGACTTCGGGCCCCGCAACGTCGAGAGACTTCTCAGCTTCCTGTCGATCTGCCAGGAGGTGGGACGGCAACTGGTGATCCTGGCCAAGGACGCCTATCTGCTGGACGCCATGCGCCTGGTCGATGCCAGCCTGCCCGATATCTCGTCCCACCCCTGCCTGCGCCTCTACAACGACCCGAAGGCGCAGCCCACCCTGTGGGAGCAGCGCGTGCGCGATCGCTACGCCGGACGGTTCGTGACGCCGGCCGAGGTCGGGCGCGCGCCGGGCGACTTCGTCCTCTGCTTCAGCTTCTGGGACGTCAAAAACCTGATCGACATCCGGCCCGCGGGCGGGCGCTACATCTACTCCACCAGCGAGGCCTTCAGCGAGGAGCAGATGATTGACGTCAACCGGCTGGCGAACTGGCTCAAGCACTTCGGCATGCAGGGAGTGGGCCTGCCGGTCAGGGAGCAGGTGGGCGACCAGGTCACCTACCGGGCCAGCCAGCCGGGCCTTCACTCCTCCGGCCACGCCGGGCCCGATGAGCTGCTACGCCTCGTGCGCGAAGTCGCGCCGAAGACGCTGATACCGATACACACGGAGAGCCCGGGCTACTTCCGAGAGGCGCTGGCGGGCGGCGATATCGAGGTGGTGGAGCCGGAGTACGGCCGGCCTATCACTCTGGACCGAGGATCTGTCAACGGATAAGCAACGGATTAACGGATAGCCCCTATCCGTTAATCCGTTCTCGCATCCGTTGACAACACGCGTCAGGCCGGCTTTAGCTGGTTAACCTTGGCCCGGGCGGCCGCCTTGTCCTTGTACCACTGGGCGTTGAGAGCAGTGTACTCCTTCATGCCGTCGGGGACGTCGTCCTCGGCGAAGATGGCCGTCACGGGGCAGGCTGGCTCGCAGGCTCCGCAGTCGATGCACTCGTCGGGATCGATGTAGAGCATGCGGTCCTCGCCCTCGTCATAGTGGATGCAGTCGACGGGGCAGACCTCCACACAGGACTTGTCCAGAACGTCGATACAGGGCTCGGTGATGACATAGGTCATAGCGCTAATCCTCCTGCGCTGAGATGGGCTCCACGACGGCCCGCCCTACTGGGGTCAGGTCGATGCTACAGCGAGGGTGAGGAGCACGCAAGGGTTTTAGCAAGCAATCGCTGGCGAAAGTGCACAAATATCGCGGGCAGTTGCCGCCCTGGCGATGGTCCACCTGGGGAGGGAAGGAGGCTCTTCTAACCAGGCGCGCCGGCGGCTACCGACGCTGGGTCGACGAACTGGCCCTTCTCGGCGTCCACCAGGCCGCGGTCGGTGAGCTTCAGCGTGGGGATGACGGGCAGCGCCAGGAAGGAGAGGACGGCGAAGGGCGACGGCAGCGTGGCTCCCAGGGAGCGCGCCGCCGCCTCCACGGCGTCGAAGTCGCGCACCACTTCGTCGATGGGCCGGGGCGACATGAGGCCGGCCACCGGCAGGGGCAGGGAGGCCACCACCCGGCCGTCGGCGGCGACGACCAGTCCACCCTGGAGGGAGGCCACCTGGACAGCGGCCCGAAGCATGTCCTCGTCGTTGGCGCCGACGACGACGATGTTGTGGGAGTCGTGGGCGTAGGAGGAGGCGAGGGCCCCCCGCCGCAGGCCGAAGCCGCGCACCAGGCCGACTCCGACGTTCCCTGTGCCGCGGTGTCTTTCCACTACCGCCAGTTTCAGGATGTCGCGCTGCGGGTCGGCGGCGATGTGGCTGTCCTCGACCCGGACCTCCTCGACGCTGTAGCGGGTGATGATCTGGCCCGGCACCACCTCGATGACCGGGTAGCGTACGCTCTCGGGGCCGGTGGGCAGGCCGGCGGCGGGCAGGCCGGCGGCGGGCAGGGCGAAGGAGCGAGGGCCGCGGCCGCGGACGTGGAAGGTGTGGGTGAGGGCCAGCGCGGGCGTCTCGGGCGCCTCGAAGAGGGGGCGGCCGTCCTCGGCGACGAGCTGGCCGTTGTGATAGACCTGCCGGATGCGCAGGCGCTGGAGGTCGTCGCAGACCAGGAGGTGGGCGCGGTAGCCGGGGCCTATGGCGCCCAGCTCATGCAGGCCGAAGTAGGTGGCCGGGTTGATGGTGGCGAGCTGGATGGCCCGCAGCGGGTCCAGCCCCAGGGCGATGGCCTTGCGCACCACCGCGTCCACGTCGCCGTCCTGCTGGAGGTCGCGGCAGGAGCGGTCGTCCACCACCAGCAGGCAGCGGGAGGCTGTGCGGTCGGTGACCAGGGGCAGTAGCTCCTCCAGGTTCTTCTCGGTGGTGCCCTCGCGGATCATGAGGTACATGCCGCGGCGGAGCTTCTCGCGTCCCTCCTCCAGGCGGGTCGTCTCGTGGTCAGAGCGGGGGCCGGCGGCCAGGTAGGCGTTGAGGGCTTTGCCCCCCAGGCCGGGCGCGTGACCATCGATGGGCCGGGCGCCCACCGCCTCGATCTTGTCCAGGCAGGCGCCGTGGCCGGCGATGACGCCGGGGAAGTTCATCATCTCGCCCAGCCCGATGGCGCCCGGCAGGGCCAGCGCCTGGGCGATGTCCTGGGGCCCCAGGGTCGCGCCGGAGGTCTCCAGGTCGGTGGCGGGCACGCAGGAGGCGACCATCAGGCGCAGCTCCAGGGGCAGGCCGGCTGCCGCCTCCACCGCCTGCTGCATGCCGGCCAGGCCGGCGACGTTGGCTATCTCGTGCAGGTCGCTGACGGCGACGGCCGTGCCGTGCGGCACCACGGCGCGGGCGTACTCGCCGACCCAGAGCATGGAGCTCTCGATGTGGGTGTGGCCGTTGATGAGGCCCGGCAGGAGGTAGGCGCCCCGCAGGTCGATAACCTGCCGCGCCTCGTAGCCGGAGCCGAGGCCGGCCACCCGGCCGTCATACACGAGGACGTCGGTCTCCTCGATCTCGCCGGTGAAGGTGTTGACGACGCGGGCGTTGCGGAAGAGCAGGTCCCCGGGGGTGTCGCCCCGGGCGGCCGCGATGAGGTCCTTCCTGCCCATCACTCCCCCTCGATGACGTAGACGTCCCGCAGCGTGCGGTACTGCTCGCCCCGGTCCAGCCCGTATCCCACCAGCCAGCCGTCGCCGACGGTGAGGCCCAGGTAGTCGATGGGCCGCGGCAATTCGTCGAGGACGCTCCGGCGGGCCAGGAGGGCGCAGACGCGCAGGCTGGCCGGCTTCTGCCGATCTATATAGTCTAGCAAATACCGCAGCGTTTGACCGCTATCGATGATGTCCTCGACGACGACGACGTGTCGCCCCGCGAGGTCGGCGCTGGGGTGGAGGCGGATGCGCACGCGGCCACCGGCCGTGCCCCGCAGCCCGTATGTGGAGAGCTGCATGAAGTCGACCTCAGGTGGCTCCTCGAGGCGGCGGGTGAGGTCGGCGAGGAAGATGTAGGCGCCCTTGAGCACCGCCAGGTAGAGGGGCGACTGGCCGCGGTAGTCGCGGCTGAGACGGGCAGCCAGGGCGCGGACGCGCCCCTGGATGCGACTGCGGGGTATCAGCAGGTGCAGGCTCGGCATGGGCCTGAGGCTAGTGTACCACCTTCGGGGAGGTCAAAGTGGTCGAGGACGCACACGCGTGCCGTTCACCTGCAGCGGGCCGCTCGCCAGAACCGCCACCACCGGCGGCGCCGCGACGGGGCCGGTCGCTGTTTCTCCTCCGCCGCCTGGCGCAGGGCGCCGTCCAGGTGGCGCTTCAGGGCCATGAGGGGCTCGATGAGCGTCGTGGCGGCGTCTGGCTCCTCCTCCACCTCAGGGAACAGGTGGCGCAGCGTCCGGTCGAAGCCGGCCACGGTCGTGCGGCGGCCGCCGCCCTCTTCCGGCGGGCGCGGCTCCAGCATAGGGTAGACCTTCAGCTCGTTGATGGCACCCAGGATTGCGGAGCCGAGGCGCTCCGACTGGTGGGTGCTGAGGGTGACGCTGGCGGCGGCCTGGCGAAGCTGGGGCTGGAGGGCGCTGCTCACCTCGGCCAGGTCGTGCTGCACCGGCATCTTCGTCTTGGGGTCCAGCTCCGAGCCCGGCCGTGCCAGGTGGTAGGCGAGGGCCAGGAAGACAAGTCTGGCCTCAGTCGGCTGCAGGCGCAGTTCGACGGGCATGATGTTAAGCCGAGAGCCCGGGTAGCTCCTTGCGCTGCCCGAAGCGCGATTCGTCGATGGTAGTGCGGATGAGGTGGATGGCGTAGCCCACGGCGTCCTGGAAGGGCGTGGCGGAGTAGATGGGCAGGCCGCCTACTTCTTGTGCATACGTTGCCAGCGGGTCTTCTTCCGCATCTTGTCGTACTTGTGCTTGCGGATCTTCTTGCGCCTCTTCTTGACGACTGAGGACATAGGCACTCCTTTCCGAGCATCGGCGTCGAAAGCCGGGGGAGGGGCTCGCACCTCCCGCCATCGATTCGGCACAGCGGATTATACCAGGCGCCTCGCCCTCAGACGAGACTTTTGAGTGGTTCAAGGGGAAGGAGCGCTGATTGAACCTGTTAAGGGGTGCTGCCCACGGTGACGCAGAACAGAGTTTTCTTGTCCTTCAGGTGAGGGTTGGCCTCGGGGCAAACGGGGTCGCCGGGGTTGCCGGGGCCTTCGCGGAGCATCCATATGGTGTAGCTCTCCCCGTCCGAGGCGTACCAGTAGCCGTTGGCTAGGGGCTCGCCGAGGGGGTCCTCCAGGATGCCCTCCTCGCCCTTGTCCAGCACCTTCTTCAGGTCACAGCCCTTGTCCACCTCCTTGTAGTTGCACATGGTCTGGACGTTGCCGGTCGTGTTTGGATACTCATCAAAGCGGTCGCGGTACTTGGCCAGGGCCGCATTGAGTAGAGTCAGCTCCTGGAGGCGCTGGGCATCGCGGGCCAGGGCGTCGGCTTCGCGGGAGGGCGTGGGCGTAGCGGCCGGAACCGGTGTTGGCGTCTCGACAGGGGCCAGCGTGGGGATGATGACGGTCCGCGCGCCAGGCGTCACCTCGATGCTGGAGCCGAGGGCGAGCGTCGGCTCCGTGTCGCCGCCCGTGGCCAGGTCCGTGATGAGGATGGCAAGCACGATGATGCCCAGGAGCCCGCCCAGCAGGGCGAGCTGCGTTCGCGGTCGTCGCAAACTGGCGATGAACTCCGCTAGCTCCGATGGGCCTTCAGGCTCTGTCACGGTCCCATGTTAGCGCCTGCGGCGCTTGTTTGCTACATCGCGTCGAGCCGTCTGGCAGGGGTCTGGGGATAGCTAGGGGCCGGCGCGGGCCAGGAGAGAACCCTGAGAGCCAGCCACGTGGTAGATAATGGTCTGGGGGTTGCTGTAGACGGGCTCCAGGGAGTGCCCGGCCATGGACTCGAACTTGGCGATGCCCTCGGCCGGATAGTAGAAGCGCTCCAACTGCCCGACGATGACGTAGCTGACGCCGTACTTCTGGAGGACGGCTTCCGCTTCGGTTGGGTCCGGTGTTGAGTAGAAGGTGTTCACGTCTTGGAGCCGCTCTTGTACCAGGTAGGCGAACCGCCCGCGTTGCTGCGTCTGGTGCCAATCCCAGCCCAGGACCGTCGGGAGTCCCGTGTAGACCGAAATGCGGGAGCCCCAGCGATAGAGAGGAGCAATGCCCTCTATGATGATGGGTGAGCCTGCTACCTCTTTGCGCAGCCAGAGGATGGCATCGTAGTCGTATTTCAGTTCGATGGTTCCTTTGTCGTCCGGATAGGCGGCCTTCTGCATGAAGGCCATGCCGTTGTTCGTGATTCCTCCGGCCGCGACCAAAGCCTCCCCCTGCTGGCCCTCGTCGGGAAACCGATCGTCCATGCGCACGCGCCAGCGGGTGGCCTGGGTGGGGTAGACAAGGACGGCCAGGAGCAGCACCAGCAGGGCCGCGGCGAAGGCCAGTCGCGGTCCGCTGGCCCAAGGTCTATCGAGGCTGGCCCTGAGCCGCTGGCGGAGCGAATCCCAGCGGGGCGCCAGGGCGGCCGCCAGGTACCAGAGGGCGAAGGACGAAGCCAGGGCCAGCAAGATCCAGATCTGGAGATAGAACTTGAAGACGGTGTTCTGGCGGCCGATATCGGGGTTGAGGACGGCGATTTCGACGCCGGCGCTCAAGAATAGGGCCATGGCGATCATGCCCAACACCAGCAGTCGGAGGGGGGTGTCCGGCCGCTGGCTGCGGAACTCCTCCCAGGCCAGGAGGGCCACCACGGCCAGGCCAAAGAACGAGAAGGAGGCCACCGGGATGGTGTTGGTGAAGACCTCGCTGAGGAAGGTGCCGGCAGAGAGATCGGTGATGGTGATCCCAGGTACCAGCCCGGAGACCGGCCCAGCGAGGCCAACGACCAGCGTGGCTAAGACGAAGATGCTCACGCCCGTCGCCATCAGCGCTATGAAGGATGGCTTCGCTCCTCGCCGCCGCACGGCTCGATAAGCCAGGAACGTTAGCAGAGAGCCAACCAGGAAGATGAACAGCCCGAAGTGCGAGAGATACTGGTGAAAGGGCGTGCGCGGCAGTTCGCTGGGGTTGGGCATGCCCTGGAAGCCGGTGGCAGGCAGGGCATAGTTGCGGCTGAAGGGCTCGAAGAAGGCCCAGCTCAGCAGCGCCAGCAGGACGCCGAGGAGGACGGTGCGCCGGAGCATAGCAATGTCGACGCGGCCCCTCCGCGCCCGCTCGGCGATGAAGACGGCGGCCAGGGCCATGATCAGGAAGGTGGGATAGTCCCAGGAGTTGATCCAGCGCAGGGCCCCCACGACCAGCCCCAGGAGAGCGACCAGCCCCAGCGTTGTGTACAGCCTTGCGCGCGAGGAGGAAGACCTGTTTCCTTCCGAGGCCTCTGACCTGGCATTCAAGACCAGGGCCAGACCGAGGCCCAGGGAGAGGATGGTGAAGGGGATGGCCATCAGGTGGGGGTGCAGGTCGGCGAAGAGGAAGGTGAAGTAGGGGAACTCCGTGATGGCGTTGTTCCCCGGCTGGGTGTCGATGGCGCGGCTGGGCGCCCAGTAGTCGTAGCGGGTTAGCTCGGCGGCCCCGGAGAGCACCTTGCCACCGCCGCCGACGACGGCCAGCACGGGATCGAGCAGGGGTACTCCTGTCTTCCAGGGGCTTACCGCCGACAACTGGTCGACCATTAGGTCGGCGCCCTTGAGATTGCCCGCCACCATTACCAGGAACGCCGCCATAAGTCCCGCCAGCACCGCCGTCCAGGGGGAAATGGGGAGTCGGCCGGGTCGCCAGCGGATGAGCCTTCGTGCGGCCTCTGCCAGGTTGTACCCGACTGAGAAGGCCGCGGCCACGGCGACGGCGAAGAAGAGGGGCACCGCCAGGTTGAAGGCCACCTCCGGCAGGATGCCCGTAAGCTTCACCAGGTTCCCTGTGATGAAGTAGCCAAAGTAGTAGTAGTTGATATAGCCGCCGCCGAACCACGGGTCGTAGGGAGGGATGGTGGTGCTGCGGGTAACGGCGTTGAGGTAGGCGAAGTCCATGGGCTTCTCGCCGCCGCGAGCGCCGTGCCAGAGGTCAGGGTTGTTCAGGCGGATGATGTAGAAGACCAGGAAGGCGGCCAGGAACAGCGCTTCACTGAACAGGATTAGCCGCCAGTGCTGCCGGATGTAGTCGCGCAGGCTGTGGCGCATCCGGCAGGCCGCCAGGCCGCCTGCCAGTACCAACAGGAGGAGGACGGCCAGGGATGAGCCCCGTGTAAAGTCGAAGACCTTGAGGCTGGCTCCCAGCCACACGGGATAGGCCAGGGCCAGGATTCCCAGCGGCTTCGTCAGCAGGTAGCCGCCGTCGGGGAGACGGCGGAACAAGACCAGGGCGAGGGGCACAAGGGCCAGGGCCGCTGCCTCCACCACCAGCAGCCAGGTCACCAGAGGGAATCTGTTGCTGAGGCTATCGGGGTCGAAGAGGCTGCTCCAGGTGCCGCCGGACATTTGCTTGTCCAGGTCCTTCGGCCGCAGCAGGAGCGCGTTCTGGCTGGACGTGGCGGGCGTCAGCCCCGTGACCGCTGCCGTGGGTCCGCTGGTCAGCAGCGAGACCAGATGGTCGCGGGAATACTCCGGTGTCTTCTCGAACAGAATGACCTTGGGGTGGTCGTAGACGGTGAAGGATTCCTCAGCCGAGTCGTCCGGGATGCTGATACCGAAGAGCCCCGGATACGACGTGAAGGTGGCGACCTTGTGAAAGCCTAGCTCCCCACTGAAGAGGGCATCATAGTATCGGACCATCATCGGGTACCTGGCGGGCACGCGGGTAAGGGAGCCGTAGCTGCGGTTGCTGCTTATCGAGATGTAGTCGACCTGGTCCAGGAAGTCGGCGAGGCGGGCCAGCTTTCGGGGGCCGTCATCCTCCACAACGTTGAGGTTTACGATGCTGTAGCTGTTGCCGCCAGGCAGACCCAGTGGCACAGGGTCGTCCCATTCCTCGGCGGCGAAGACGGAGCCAGCGGGGATGTTCTCGTTGATCCAGCGGCTCGCCTCGACGCGGGTGAGCGGTCGGCGGTAGATGTTGGCGTAGGCCAGGCCCCAGAGCACGGTGAGGACGACGACAGCTATCACCGCCGCCTTCGCGGTGCGCGCCAGGGCGGGCCTGGCTCTGGGCCAGAGGGCGGCCAGCCGGCCGAAGCTCCCCTTTTGAGCTGCTCTCCAGACATCGAAGAGTAGGTAGGCGGCGAAGAGGGCCAGCGGCGCGTACATTGGCAAGAAGTAGCGCATGTACAGGGAGAACTGGCGGCCCATGAACAGGAAGTAGATGGCTACCCAGAAGGCTGGCAGCAGGTGAGACGCCTCGCGCCGGAACACGGACCGCCAGAGCAGGTAGAGGAATCCGCCCCAGGCGGCCAGCCCCAGGGCCGGCCCCATGCCCCAGAGCACCATGTTTTGCAGGGGATATAGGTACGCCGTGCGGCCGATCCACTGCACCGATGGTGGAAAGAGCCCATCGCCGCTCAGCAGGTTGTTCTGATTACGCTGGTCGGCTACCCACTGCGAGTTCAAGCGTATGGACCAGAATTTCAGGTCCGACCACCCCGGCGTATTGAAGGCGTAAGGCTGGGCGACCCGGAAGGCGGAGAAGGCGACGAAGAAGGTCAGCAGCAGGCCGAGGGCCGGCGGCACCAGGGGCGATAGCGCCTCGCTCCAGGTCTTGTCCTCCGGGTACTCGGTGGGAGCGGGCGAGAGGTAGAGACGTGCATGGCGGCCTAGTTGAACTACCGCCGGCCAGTGGCGGATCAGTACGGCCAGGCCGATGACGGGCATCATGGCTACGCCTGTCACCTTCGAGGCCGTGGCGAAGCCCAGGGCCAGGCCTGCCAGGGCGTAGTTCCATCTCCCCCCCTGCTGGGCGATGCCCACGCAGAAGTACAGAGTGAGCGTGGCGAAGAAGGCGAGGAAGGGGTCGACGACGAAGAAGTGGGCCTGCTGGATAGGGAAGGCGGCCGTGGCCAGCAGCAGGGCTGCCAGCAGCCCTACGCGCGACCCGTACAGCCGTCGCCCGATGAGGAAGATGAGCAGCACCGTGCCGGCGTCGAAGAAGGCGGCCAGGCCGCGGCCCACCAGATGCGTCTGGTCATAGGAGGTCTTCTTAACACTCCCCGGCGGGATGATCTTGTCGAGGACGGGCTGTGAGGAGGCCCAATCCAGGCCCTCTGAGACGACCTTGTTCAGGAAGATGGGCAGCGTGCCGTAAACAAAGCTGGGTGAATCGTGATTGTAGGGGTTCAGGGGCGAGGAGTCGGTATCGAAGTACTGGCCGAGGCTGGAGGGCACGCTGAGGCTGGCAGAGACGGAGGTGATGTGGCGCTCGTCCGGATGGAGGTGAGTTCCGTCGTCCCAGTTGACGTTAACCAGTCGCAGCGAGAGGGCGGCTGCCAGGATGCCGACCAGGGCCAGGCCGGTCAGAACGCGGGGGGAGAGCCGTCCCTGAACCGGACCCAAGCCGCGCCGTACCGCCGAGACCAGTCCTGCGGTCCAGCTAGGCAAGCCCAGCGGTCGTGTTTCCTTCATCAGCCGTACGCTTGTCTTCGCAAGCTTTCGCCATTATAGCCTGCCGGTGTATCTAGCTCCTACATTTCCATCAGGGGCGTCATGTTTGGCGAGGAGGAGGACACGGAACGGCGTGGCTTCAGGAAAGCGCTCGGCGGATTCGGTCGACGCGACAAAAAGGGCTCGTGGCCGAGGCTAATGGCCGGGGGCGGACGCTTGTGATATGCTGCCTCCGATGAGCTAGCTATGACCGACAGCCACCGCGAGCTGAAAGGTCTCATCTTCAGCGGGGGTAAGAACTCCCGTTTACCTCCTTTCCTGCACACGGGTGCCGAGCAACTGGCGCCCCTCGCCAACAAGCCCATCCTCTTCTCCGCCCCGGAGGTGACCCGTATCGACCAGCCGGCGCCCCTGGGCATCGCGCAGGCCATGAAGATCAGCGAAGGCTTCCTGGGCAGCGACCCCTCGTCCTCTACCTGGGCGACAACTTCCGCCTGCCCCGTAGCTGCCGGCTTGTCCCGGGCGACTTCAGCGGGGTGTACGTGCCCTAGCGAGCCCTTATGAAAGTCGTCGTAGTCATCCCCACCTATAACGAACGGAAGAACCTGGGCCCACTGCTCGAGGCTCTTCAAGAGCAGTTTGCCGGGATGGACCGCGACATGCATGTGCTGGTGGTTGACGACGACTCGCCGGATGGGACGGCCCAGGTGGTGAAGGAGGCACAGCGATCGTGGGGGAATGTGCATCTCCTGACCGGTGAGAGGCGGGGGCTAGGGGTGGCGTACGCGCGCGGGATCCGTTACGCGTTGGATGAGCTGGCAGCGGACGCCGTGGTGCAGATGGACGCGGACTTCTCGCACAATCCAGCGGACGTGCCCCGTCTGGTGGCGGCGCTGGACAGCGGCGCGGACTTCGTCATCGGCTCGCGCTATGTCGAGGGCGGGCATGCCTCCGCCGAGTGGGGAACCCTACGACGCGGCATCTCCTCGATGGCGAACCTGGGAGCTCGCTTCATCGCCGGGCTCTACCGTGTCCACGACTGTACCAATGGCTTTCGGGCGATCAAGAGCGGCGTTCTTCGAGGTGTGGACCTCGGGGCCACCCTGCCTCGAGGCTATGCCATCCTCACGTATCTCCTCTACCAGGCGGTCAGTTCGGGTGCGCGCGTTCGGGAGGTGCCGGTCACCTTCTCGAAGAGGGCAGAGGGAGAGAGCAAGCTCCGCCTCGGGGATGCCCTGGAGTTCTTCGCCAACACTTGGTGGATTCGCTACGATCGAAGGGACAGGTTCTACAGGCTGGCAGCCGGCGGCCTTTCCGGCATAGCCGCAAACGTGGCTGCCATCGTTGTCCTTAGAGAGCTCGGAGGGCTGCCGGCCATCGCCGCCTCAGCCCTCGCCATTGAGATCTCGGTGGCCTACAGCTTCGCCTGGAGGCACTTCTGGAGCCTGGCCACGGGCCGGCCTGCTCCTTCGCCAGCGCTGTGGCGCTTCGTTCGCTTTCAGCTTGCTTCGGCGCCTTCGTCACTTCTGAGTCTGGGGACCTTTGCCATCGTCTGGGCGCTCCTGGGGCTGCACTACCTTGTGGCTCAGGCAATTGCCATAGTCCCTGCCTTGGTGTGGAACTACTTCGTGGGGGAGCGGCTTCTAGGTTCCGTGTGGACTGGGTTTGCTTCGCGGCTATGGGGACTGAAGACCTAAGGACAGGGCAGCGCCCGCGGCATCAGGGCTGGCAGCGGCACAGCGTGCCGGAGGTGTAAGGGGACTTGTCTCACCAGCCCGGCGCGCGGAGCGGATACTTCCAGGCATACCTCCGCATCGCCCCCCTGTCCTTGGCCCTTTGGCGGGCCGCTGAGGCTGGCGCAGTCTCCTTGGTATCGTTGCCGAGGCCGCTCCTTGATCTGGGCTGCGGCTTCGGCGAGTTCGGGGGCGTTTTCTTCGACGAGCCGGCCGACGTGGGCCTTGACATCAAGAGGGTTGACCTGCGTATTGCCCGGGAGCGCGCCCCTTACCGTCACTTGGTGCAGGCCGATGGCCGACGTCTGCCCTTCAGGGACGGGGTCTTTGCCAGCGTGCTTAGCGTGAGCGTTCTGGAGCACATTGACGAAGTTCAGCAGGTCATCGCGGAGGTCTGGCGCGTCTTGCGGCCGGGTGGGGTGTTTGTCTTCACGACGCCTTCCCCTAAGATGGGACAGATGCTTTTCTACCCTCGGCTCCTGACGGCGCTGGGTCTTGGTCCACTAGGTAGATGGTACGGGAATCTGGTGGACCACTTCTTCCACCACGTCTCGTTGAAACCTCTCGAGGAGTGGTCGGCGGCCTTGGAGGGGGCGGGCTTCCGCGTCCGTCAGGCGCGCCAGACTGTTCCGCCGAAGCTGACCATGGTCTTCGACCTGGCCTTACCAGGGGCTCTTCCTTCCCAAATAGGCCGCTTTTGGGGGAGAAGCAGGTGGGTGTGGCGCCCACCGGGTGTAATCTGGCTCTGGAACCGGCTACTGGGCGGCCTTGTGGAGGAGGACAAGGAGGTGGGTTGCAACTTCTTCTTCGCTGTCGAGAAGCCGTGACACGCGGACGGCTCGCAATTAACGATACCGTCCTGATGCTGGGGCGGCTGGTCCTGTGGGTGGTCGCTTTCGTTGTCGCCTACCAGGGGCAGATGGTACTGGAGGATCGCGGTAGCCTGGGCCGTGCTCTGGTGTACATGGTGGTGGCCACAGTCTTCATCGTGGCCGCCACCTTAGGCTGGCGCCCCCGGAGACAGGAGGCGGCCAGCGAGGGGGCCGGTGCGGGCCGGGCCCGGGGGTGGCCACGGCTCCTCTGGCAAGGCATCACCTCTTTCTGGCTACTGGCGGTGGCTCTAGGCCTGGGGCTGGCGTTCCGCCTGTACCTGCTGACTAAGGAGCCTTTCGGCGTCTGGTTCGACGAGGCCCAGAACGGGCTTATCGCCCGCGACATCCTCCACGGCCACTTCCCTCCCGTGTTCATTGGCGGCTTCTCTCAGCTACCTTCGCTGTTCTTCTATGTCTTGGCTGGCGCCTCCAAGCTTATGGGCGAAGGCATAGTCACACTGCGTACGGTCAGCACCGTCGGGGGGCTGCTGGCGCTTCCCATGGTCTTCCTTCTGGCGCGTGAGCTCTTCGGGACGCGGGCGGGGGTGCTGGCGACCTTTTTCCTGGCCGTCATGCGCTGGCACGTGAACTTCAGTCGCTTCGGCGTCAGCAACATTTGGGCCTCCTTCTTGGCCCTGGCGGCTGTGTATTTCCTGGTGCGCGGTCTGCGTGGCCGGGGACGGTGGAACCTGGTGGCTTCGGGGATCTTTACCGGGCTGGGGCCCTACTCAGGCTTCTACTTCACCTTCATACCAGCGGTCATGGTGCTTTACTGGCTCCATACCGCCCTATCGCAGCGGGTGCTGAGCCTGCGAGACCACGCGCTGGCCATAGCAGTGGTGGGCGTCGTGGCGGCGGCCGTTTACTCCCCGGTGGGGGTCTGGGGCCTCCACCACCGGGACGAGCTCACGTCGCGCCCGAACACTGTCTCAATCGTGAAGGGGAAGAGCCGCAGCGATGCCGTGCAGGCTGTCCTCAAGGGCACCAAGCAGCACGTGCTGATGTTCAACTCGTGGGGCGACACCAATGGCCGTCACAACCTTCCGGGAAGTCCCATGCTAGATACCTTCACCGGCATCTTTTTTGTCCTGGGCATCGGTATCAGCGCCGCCAAGGCGCGCCGGCCAGAGTACTTCCTTCTGCTGGCCTGGCTGGGTCTGGTCCTCCAGAGCGGTATCTGGTCGGATGGCGCGCCCCAGGCCTTCCGGTCATCGGCGGTGACGCCGGCGGTCGCCATGCTGGCTGCCTTGCCCCTGGGGGCTGCTCTTTCCTTCGCCTATGATAGGCGGCGAGCCCCCGATCTCCGGGAGGGCGGCAAGGGTTCCTTCTGGCAGGAGGTCGGCGGTATCGTGCGGGCCGACCCTGTGGGCTACGCCGCTCGTCTTCTAGTGGGCCTCGCAGCACTTTTCTTCCTAGCAGAGGCTGGGCGCCTCAACTTCGACACCTACTTCCACAAGCAACTGAAGCGGCCCGACGTGTGGGCTTCGTACTCTGTCGGCCCTACCATCGTGGGCAACGAGATCAACCGGTTGAGGACGGAGGGTGCCCAGTTCTACGTCTCAACGACGTTTGTCAATGAGCCCACGCGTTTGTTTCTCGCGGGACCGAATACCGGCGACGTCGCCGCTTTCGACACCGGAAGTCAGATCCCGGTGCGGGTTCTGCGGCCTGCCGTCTTCTTCCATGATGCCCTGGAGGAAGCGCAGTTCCGGCGTCTGCGTACCATGTATCCGGGAGGCACCTTTATCGAGCACCGGGGGCCTGGTGGAGGGGGACCCGTGGTCTTTGAAAGTGTCTTGGACAGCGACGATGTCCGTTCCCTGATGGGTGTGGCGGCGGTGTACGTTGCGGGCGATGGGCAACAGGTGCAGCGTGTGGAGTCCGAGGTGACTGCCGATTGGTCTACGGCGGCTCCCTTGGAGCCTCCGTTCCGGGCAAGCTGGTCCGGGTTCATCGCCATGCCTGATTACGGCGAGTACGTGCTAGGCCTGCGCGTCCCTGGCCGCGGTCGCGTTCTCTTGGACGGGGAGCTCTTCGCCGAAGGAGACGGCGCGCTGGAAGGCCATGCCCTCCTGTTTCAGGGGCCACATCGGATGGAGATCGAGGCTGACATCCAGGAGAAGGGGATGGTTCAGTTGTACTGGGTACGGCCGAAAGTACAGACCATGGAGCCCGTGCCTTCGACAGACCTGTTCTCGGCCCCGTCGGTTTACTGGGGCCTGAGAGCCTCCTACTACGACGGTGCGAGTTTCGCTGAGCCACCTGTCCTGGAGCGCCTGGACCCGTTCGTAGCATTCCGCTACGGCGGCGACCTGCCTATAGGAGGGCCGTTCAGCGCGCACTGGAAGGGAAAGCTGCTGGTGCCCACTTCAGGCACCTACGGCATGCGCCTCTTTACTATCGGTGACGGCAGGGTGCTCATCGATGGGCAGCAGGTGCTCGTGAGTGCCCCCTCCGCGACCAGTGAGCTGGAGGTTGCCCTAACCGCAGGCCCTCACGACATTGAGGTTTTCTTCAGCAACAGCATCGGCAGCGCTCAGGTGATGCTTTCCTGGCGGCCGCCGGGTGGCGAATGGGCTACTGTCCCTGCCCAGTACTTCGCTCTACGCTGAGGCTGGGAGGCGTGTGGGATAGGAGCAAGAACGGCTCGCCGTACAGGAGCGTGTGCTATTATGCTGTCCGTGGTGGGCTCGAACCAGGAGGCCTCCACCCGGCCTGAGACGACGTGAAGTCTATCAAGACATTCTCGCTGCCCTTCCAGAATTTCCCCTGGTTGCCCATCCCCCGGAAGATCCAGATCACAGTTGCTGTGGCCGTTGCCGTTGTGCTGGGGCTTCGTGCGCAGTGGTACCTGGTGGACCGGGTCGAACTGCGTACCGGCCTCGTTTATTGGGCGTTCGCTGTCGCGTTCTTCCTCTACGGCCTCTGGCAGGCACGAGGCGCTCTCCTGGACGGTGGTATGTCGGAGGGGGCCGCCGGTCAACCTGCCAAGTTCACTCTCCCGCGCCCGACCGAGATTGCGCTGTTCGCGGTGGTCCTTGGAGTGGGCATCTTCTTTCGCTTCTACAGGATCGGCGCCATCCCTCCCGGGTTGAATCACGACGCGGCCTTTCACGGACTCTACGCCATTCGCATCAACCGGGGCATCGGCTATGCCCCTGTCGTGGAGTGCTGTGGACAGGTGGCTCACGAGACGACACTTGCTTACACCATCGCGGGCTTTCAGCGACTAGTCGGATACACCGCTTTCGCCATCGAGCTGGCGGCCATCTCGATCGGCATTGTCACCCTGGTCGTCTTCTACTTCCTGATGCGCCGGATGTTCGACCACTGGGTCGCGCTGGTGGCGACATTTCTCCTCGGTGTATCCGGCTGGCACATGACCTTCAGCCGGGTGGGCTGGCACTGCATCCTGGTCCCCCTCTTCGAGGCGCTGACGTTCTACTTTCTCCTTCTCGCTCTGGAATCGAAACGAGTTCGGGACTACCTACTGGCGGGCGTCGCCCTGGGACTAAGTCTGTACACCTACGATGCGGGTAAGACCATCCCGCTCAGCGTGGCAGTGTTTCTCTTGTATATGCTGATACGAAACCGCAGCCTGATTCGCACCCACTTCGGGCGATTCGCTGCGTATGGGGTGGCGGCGTTGGTCGCGTTCGCCCCCCTCGGCTGGTACATTCATAACAACTGGGACAGCTACACCGGGCGTGGCCGCTTCCTCTGGGTCGGAAGCCAGATCGAGAAGGCGGGGAGTTGGGAGCCGCTCTGGCGGAACATCGGAGACGGGCTCCTCACCTTCAACTTCCGGGCCCATGGAGACGACTTCTTCGTACGTGAGCCCTTGCTAGATGTGCCCGTCTCCGTCTTCTTCGTCCTGGGGCTGGCCTACTCCCTCACCCGGCTCAAGCGCCCGGAACACTTCCTGCTGCTAACAATGCTGGGTCTCTCCCTTACCAACGGCTTCCTCAGCGAGCCGAATGGTAACCGAGGTCTGGGTGCGGTGGTGCCGGTTACCGCCTACGCCGCATTGTTCCTGGTTGTGGCCTGGCGCTGGCTCCAGCAGGCTCTTCCGCGCCTCGCGCCGTACTCCAGCCTGGGACTGGCCGCGGTGCTCGCGCTCTCGGCATACAGCACGTTCAATGGCTACCTGGGTCCCGACCGGCGCGTCCAGTGGGGGTTCTACCCGGAGGCGACCCGGGTAGGCAGATACGTCAAGACCATAGCTGACGACTACGAGGTACACCTGGTCGCTGGCAACTGGCCCCGCAACACCTTGACATACTTGAGCTACGGCGGCGAGGGGGACCCCTTTCAGTGGAGATACACGTACACCAGCAACGCCGATGAGGTGCTGGCGCTCCCCGCTTCGACGACCCGCGGCACCGCCTACATCATCGAGTCCGTGTCGCAGTACCAGGAGGCGTTCGACTTCCTGCACACGAAATACCCGGGTGCCACCTTGGACCACATCTACTATCCCGACGGCAGCAAGACCGCTATCGCTAATGTGCTCCTGGTGCCAGCCGGAGCCGGCGCGACCACCGGCGGACCCGTCGAAACCAGCCCGCCCGAAGCTACCCCGGCGCCACCCGGCGCAGCCGAACGCGACGCCGAGCGCCGCAGCGAGCTGACGCGTCTGGCGGCAGCTCTGGTCGACTACAAGGCGAAAAACGGCTCCTATCCCAGCACCAGCAGCAACGTGCAGTCCGCCTGTATTTACGAAGAGAGCGATGTGCTGTGCCGCCTCAAGGCACAGCTTGGGAAAGAGACTTTTGTTGACCCCTTCGGGGATCCTTTCGAGTACGGCTACTGGTATGCCTCGGACGGGAACTCTTTCACCTTATACGCGCTCTTGGAGACGGCACCGGGGCCAGGTGAGACGTGCGAGGGCCCCGGTGACCTGGCTGACAAGGCAAACCTCTACTGCGTCAAAGGCAAATAGGTCGGAGGAAGGTGTCTGGGCATGGACGGCCCGATGTAAGTTCCTCACCGTGAGGCCCTCGTCCTCGTCACTGGTCTCCAGCGCCTCGACTACGCTCACCTTCGTCGCTGAATGGGACAGAAACCTGCAGTGCAGGCCAGGGCAGGCAGCGTTTGATCCTGCGTACGAGCAGCCGAGAATCCCTTAGGGCCTACCAATAGGCTACGGCAGGGGTCTGGCAATCGAGGCGCTATGCTATCATGAGCGCACCTTACTCCAGGCTGGTCTGACGCGATGCGATTCCTCAGAGGCCCTCTTTTCTGGATAGGGCTCCTGGTCAGTTTCGGCGCCCTCTTGCTTGCCTTGCGCGGTCTCCAGTGGGCGGAGGTGGGCAGTGCGCTGCGCGACGCCAACTACCTCCTCCTCCTGCCGGCGGCTATCGTGATGTTCCTGAGTCTCTACTTCAGGGCCATCCGCTGGGGTGTACTCTTCCACCCACGCACTGACGTGCATTTGGGCGCTCTTATGGGCACCATGAACGTCGGCTACTCGGTGAACAACCTCCTGCCCCTGCGTGTAGGGGAACTGGTGCGTGCCTACCTCATCGGCGAGGCCCAGCAGGTGAGCACAGCCCATGCCCTCTCCACCATCGTCGTCGAGAGGGTGCTGGATGTGCTGACGGTGGTCCTGATGCTGGTTCTCCTCCTGCCCTTCATCGACGTGCCGGCTTGGGCTGCCACCTCGGCCCTGGTAGCTGGCGTCGGCTTCCTGGTTTTGGGGGTGCTGCTGGCCACGCTATCGCTGGCCCGGCGGTGGGCCCTGGATGTGGTGGACTGGGGCGCCCGCCTGCTTCCTGCACGCTACCGGATGCGCCTGCGGGAGGCGGCTGAGTCGGTCATGGAGGGATTTGGCGTCCTCAACAAGCCGACTGTCCTGGCTCGGGGTGTGGGCTGGTCTTTCGCCTCCTGGTTCTCCTCGGTGTTGGTGATGTTCATCGTGCAACAGGCGTTCGGCCTAGGGGTTGGCTTTGAGGCAGCAGCCTTCGTCGTCGCCACGACCTCTCTGGCCATGCTGGTGCCCGCTTCCCCGGGCTACGTCGGCACCTTTGAGCTGGTGGTCATCAAGGGGATGGAGAACGTCTTCGACGTAGGCAGCAATGCGGCCACCAGCTACGCCTTGGTGCAGCACGCCTTCCTCTACCTGGCGCCCATGATCGTCGCGGCAGTCTACCTCTGGCGCGAACGAGGCACCTGGCAGCAGGTGCGTCTCTGGATCGCTGGCCGCACACCGACCGAGGCGCCCGCGGCCACAGCTAGCGAGTCTAGCCGGAGGCTGGAGGACCGTTCGGAGTAGCCTGCGTGTCGGGTAAGTGTCAACGCGTCCGCGACAGGCTCGCCCACTCACTCGGGCTGGCAAAGCTAGGATCTACGCCCGTGAAACCCGTGCCTCGATCGCCCATCCTTGGCCGTCTCCGGCTCCGAGGAGATCACACCCCGTTGCGCGGGGCGGCACTCATCTTCGGCCTCGCTTCTGCACTGGCCCTGGCCAGTTATGCTCAGTACACCATTGGCCGGCCTCTTCCGGGGTTCATGTCGCCGTTTTCGCGTCTGGACGAAGAGCTCGTCCGCATCTATGGCCGCCAGCAATCGGTGCTTCTAGCTTTCGGGCTCTTCGTTGGTGCGTGCGTACTCTTTGTGGCGAGCACGCGCGCGGGGCGCAACAGCGAGGCGCCGGAGCGGTGGCCGGTTTTCAATCTCGCGGCGCTCTGGCAGGGAAAGTGGAGCAAGCTGTCATTGGGTTTGTTCCTGGGCGGCGCGGCGCTTTGGAGCTTTGTGGTCGTCAGGCTCTGGACTGGCGGCTATGGAGAAAGTTATCCACTCCTCTTCGGACTCTCTCTGATCGGGTTGTTGGTGCTTTTTGTCCGGTGGGACCTCTCGGCGGGCCTGCGAATCAGGTTTCGCTTCCACTGGTGGGAACCGCTCCTGGTGGCGGCCCTGTGCGGGGCGTTCTTCGCCCTCAACGTCCGTGATTTGGACGGCTGGCGCTATGCGTTCATAGGCGATGAGGGAGCCTTCTTCAACGTAGCACGCGAGATAGATCACGGCGCCACGTGGAACCTCTTCAGTCAGGCGGGAGCCTACGGCGACCGCGCGGTGGGGACCTCGGCCTATCAGGCGATGGTGATGAAGGTCTTCGGGGTTGACTACTTCGGGTGGAAGATGGCCTCTCTTCTGGCCATTGTGGCGGCGCTCCCGGCTTTCTATGTTCTCATGCGCCTTGCCTTCGGCACCCGACCCGCCGTCTTCGCCACGGCGTTTCTCTCTGCCTCTCACTACCTCTTCGCATATGCCCACACTGGCTATGACCAGATTCTTGCGCTTTCCCCGGTGGTCGCAGCCTTCTCCCTCTTTTTCATCGGCTGGCGCTATTCCAGCGCTGCGGCGCTCTTTGCTGCCGGTGCCGTCAGCGGCCTCGGCTTCTACACGTTTGGCTCCGCCAGAGCCGGCATCGTGATACTAGCGCTGTTCGTTCTCACGATGGGCTACCGGTGGTGGCGACCGACCTTCTTGGTACCTATCGCCATCGGCTTCGTGGTGGCCGTCCTGCCCATCTTCGCCGTCGACAAGCTGGAAGTCCTGGAAGTCATGGTGAGGCACTCAGCGGCAGAGGCCGAAGAGCCCTTCGCCAGGCACCTTCTTGAGAACCTGCCGAGGTCATTGTTCGCCTTCAACTACAACCCGGATTATGGGCATTACCTGGCGGGATCGCTAATGGATGCGGCATCGGCCGTGTTGGCGGTGCTGGGGCTTTCCTACGCAGTCTTCAGGTTCCGGAGTAGTTCGTATCGGTTCCTGGTCATCTGGTACGTCGTCGCGCTTATCGTGACAGGCGTCTTCTCCACCTATGTTCGCGTATCGTTCGACCGGATGCACATCGTCCTGCCCGCCATGGCGGCCTTCGCCGGGATAGCCGTCCACCGGATCCTGCTCGCCCTGGAGGGCACGGCGCCGCTAGATAGGCTGAAGCCCGCTGCGACTGGCCTGGCTCTGGTGGTGCTGCTGCCCCTGGTCTTCGCTATCAACGTGCACCGCTTCTGGAGCGATTCGGCCCACCTGGACACCACGCATGTCTTCACAGTAGCCGTAAGGGCGGTCACGGAGGGCTCATGCGCGGGGAACGGCCCTGGGAACGTCATAGTGTCAGAGATCCACAGTGAGGCCCTGGGCTATGTATTTGGCATCTACGGCCTCACGGACGATCGACCGACGTTGCTAAGCTACAGCGAGGTATTGTCCGGGGAAGCGTCAGACAAGATGGCCAAGGCCCGGTGCGTGGTGCTGCTGGACATGGACGGCCTCCCGGCCAGGACGCTGTGGGCGGAACTACGAGCGGATCGGCCGAACTGGCAGGTGTGGGAGCTGACGGACCTGACCGGCCTTAGCCGGGTCCTGGTCGCAGGGTCGGCTGATCCCGGGTAGCTATCGACAGCCCGGCGGAGTCGCCCGTTACAGCCCCTTTTCCGCCAGCAAGGCGCAGAGGTCTGCGGTGCGCACCGAGTAGCCCCACTCGTTGTCGTACCAGGACACCACCTTCACCATGTCGCCATCGACAACCATGGTGCTCAGGGCATCGACGATCGAGCTGGCGGGGTTGCCCTTGAAGTCGATGCTGACCAGGGGCTCTTCCTCGTACTCCAGGATGCCCTTGAGGGGTCCGCGGGCGGCTTTCTTGAAGGCCTCGTTCACCTCCTCCGCCGTCACCTGCCGCGACACGTCGGCCACGAAGTCGACCACGGACACGGTGGCGGTGGGCACGCGGTAGGCCATACCGTGCAGCTTGCCCTTCAGGTCGGGGATGACGAGGGTGACGGCGCGGGCGGCGCCGGTGGTGGTGGGGATGATGCTGAGGGCAGCGGCACGGGCTCGCCGCAGGTCCTTGTGCACCGTGTCCAGGATGCGCTGGTCATTGGTGTAGGCGTGGATGGTGGACATGAGGCCTCGGCGCACCCCGAAGCTGTCATGAAGGACCTTCACCACGGGTGCGATGCAGTTCGTGGTGCAGGAGGCGTTGGATATGACGCGGTGCTTGCTGGGGTCGTACATGCTGTCGTTGACGCCCAGCACCAGCGTCAGGTCCTCGTTCTTGGCCGGCGCCGAGATGATCACCTTCTTGACGCTGTCGTGCAGGTGGGCCGCGGCCTTCTGGGCGTCGGTGAAGGCACCTGTGGACTCCACCACGATCTGGACGCCGAGGTCGCCCCAGGGGATCTGAGCCGGGTCGCGCACCGCGAAGACCTTGATGGCGTCGCCGTCGATGCGGATGGTGTCGCCCTCAGCCTCCACCCGGCCGGGGAAGCGGCCGTAGTTGCTGTCGTACTTGAAGAGGTGGGCGTTGGTCTGGGGATCGGTGAGGTCGTTGACGGCTGCCACCTCCAGCTTGTCGCTGTGGAAGTCGCGGATGGCTTTCAGCACCTGCCGCCCGACGCGCCCGAACCCGTTGATGCCTACCTTCGTGGACATGCGATCCCTCCGATGCTCATCTGCTTGCTGGCCCCCGGCCCGCTCTCTCCGGGCTGCGGCCGAGGGGACGTCCCTGCCGGTCCCGCCGCCGGGCTCTGTCCCCGGCGACGTTCTGTCCATCCATGATAAGGGCTTGGCCGCTGTCAACCAAGTCATGCCGGCGCCTGGCTCTGAGGGGATGATCGGCAGGTGGCCCGAGTTTGATGAGAGCCAGCCTGAAGGCTGGCCTTCGAAAAGAGGGGGGCCTGGCGGAGCTTGCGCCAGAGGCGCATCCGCCTTCGGCGGAGAAGCTCCGCCCCTACGATGGGAATGTCACGTCTAGCCGCCGCCTCGGCGGTCCATCTCGATGCCCGCCAGGAGCACGAAGCCCGTCCCGAAGGTCTGGGAGCCCAGGGGCACCCTCTGGTATGTCTCGAGGTCGCCGGGGGGCGTCCCCGCCGAGACGCCTGTCACCCGCCCTTCCGGCGTCACCTGCGCGCGCACGCCGTCCCAGGCGCGGCGGGCCGAGGCGAGCATCTCGGCTGGCAGCCAGCCGCCCTGAGGCACACCACCGTGCACGTCGCGCAGGATGGCGAGGGCGAACATGGCGGCGCAGGACGTCTCCAGGTAGGAGTCGGGCCGGTCGAGGACGGTGTGCCAGAGGCCGGAGGCGTCTTGCAGACGCACCACCGCCTCCATCTGGCGGCGGAGCATCTCGGCGAGAGAAGCGCGCCGTGGGTGGTCCGGGGGCAGGGCGTTCACAACCTCCAGGGTGGCGAGGGCGGCCCAGGCGTTGCCCCGCGCCCAGGGGCAGGGCGAACGCTGGCCGCTCTCCTCGTCCCACATGTGGCGGAAGAGGCCGGTCGATGCGTCCAGCAGATGGCTGGCGTGCACCTCGACCTCGCGCAGGGCTTCGTCGACATAACGTTGCTCGCCGGTGACGGCCGCCGTCCACACCAGCCCTGGGGCGGTGAAGTACATGCTGTCCACCCAGAGCTGGGGCCGGCCGGCGTGGGTGACGACGGCGCCGTCGGCGGTGCGACGGGCCTTGGTGGTGATGTGCTCGCACACCTGGCGGGCGACGGCCAGGTAGGGCTCCTCCCGCGAGCGCCGGTAGAGGGCCAGGGCGGGCAGTGGAAGGGCGCCCCAGTCCCAGGTGGCGCCGTCGGCCAGGTTTACGCCCTCGGCGAGATGGGCGTCCAGCCAGCGGCGGGCGCCCTGGGCGTAGCGCTCCTCGCCCAGGGCGTCGGCGGCCTCCAGGAGGCCCAGCATGAGGATGCCGTCGCCCCAGTGGCGGGGGAGCTCTCCGGCCCCGTAGGCGCGCAGGGCCTCATCGGCCACCCGCCGCAGCAGCGATTTGTCCGACATGTCCCCCGGACTCCCTGCTGCCTACTGCAACTGGCGTATGGCCCCGCGACCGGCGTAGCGGGCCGCCGAGCCCAGTTCCTCCTCAATGTAGAGGAGGCGGTTGTACTTCACCACCCGCTCGCCGCGGGCAGGAGCGCCGGACTTGATCTGGCCGGTGCCGGCTGCCACCGCCAGGTCGGCGATGGTAGTGTCGTCGGTCTCACCGCTGCGGTGGCTGACGACGGTGGTCCAGCCGGCACGGTGCGCCATCTCAATGGCGGCCAGCGTCTCCGTGAGGGTGCCGATCTGGTTGAGCTTGATGAGGATGGAGTTGGCTGCACCCTCGCGGATGCCCTTGGCCAGGCGCTCGACGTTGGTGACGAAGAGGTCATCGCCTACGATCTGGATGCGCTGGCCCAGGCGGGCCGTGAGCTGCCACCAGCCGCTCCAGTCGTCCTCGGCCATCCCGTCCTCGATGCTGACGATAGGGTACTTGTCGCACCAGGCCTCCCAGAAGGCGGCCATCTCTTCGCCGGAGAGCTCCCGGTTCTCGCGGGCGAGCACGTACTTGCCGTCGTGGTAGAACTCGCTGGCGGCCGGGTCCAGGGCCAGGGCCACCTGCTCGCCCGGGCGGTAGCCGGCGGCTTCGATGGCTGCCAGCACCGCCTCGATGGCGGCTTCGTTGCTGGGCAGGGAGGGCGCGAAGCCGCCCTCGTCACCGACGTTGGTGGAGAGGCCCCGCTTCTGGAGCACCTTCCCCAGGGCGTGGTAGACCTCTGCCCCCATGCGCAGGGCCTCGGCGAAGGTGGAGGCGCCCACGGGCATGACCATGAACTCCTGGAAGTCGGTGGAGTCGGCGGCGTGCTTGCCGCCGTTGAGGATGTTGAACATGGGGACGGGCAGCAGCCGCGCCGCAGGCCCCCCCAGGTATCGATAGAGGGGAAGATCCAGGGAGGAGGCGGCGGCGCGGGCGACGGCGAGGGAGACGCCCAGGATGGCGTTCGCCCCCAGCCGCGACTTGTCCTTCGTGCCGTCCAGCTCGATGAGGGCCTGGTCCACCGCCGCCTGGTCCAGGGCCGAGAGGCCTAGCACGGCCCCCGCGATCTCGCCGTTGACGTGTTCGACGGCGCGGAGGACGCCCTTGCCGCCATAGCGGGCGGCGTCGCCGTCGCGCAGCTCCAAGGCTTCGTGGCTGCCGGTGCTGGCGCCCGATGGCACCGCTGCCCGGCCGTTGCCGCCATCGATGAGAGTGACCTCCACCTCCAGGGTGGGGTTGCCGCGGGAGTCCAGGATCTCCCGGCCGCGAACGGATTCGATCTCCATGATCCTTCCTCTGGGCTCAAGGCCGCCGCGTGTTTGCGGCGGCGATGGCCTTCTCGACCGCGTCCTGCGGGTCTGAAGCGCGGATGATAGCCCGGTCGTCGGCGCCTTCGTAGCCGAAGCGCCAGGTGTGGAGGCCGACGACGGGTACGCCGTGCTGGAGGGCGTGAGCGATCTCGGACAGGGTGCCGTGGGAGCCGTCCACGGCAATGACGGCCTCACCGGAGAGGGCAACGATGACGTTTCGGGCGTAGCCCATGCCCGTGAGAATAGGGAACTCGACGTAGGGGTTCATGTCGCCGCGGTTGGTGCCGGGGAGGATGCCGATGGTGTGGCCGCCCTCCCCTCGCGCGCCCCGGCAGACGGCCTCCATGACGCCGCCCCGGCCGCCGCAGACGACGGTGCAGCCGCGCCGCGCCAGCTCGCGCCCCAGGGCCTCGGCCTGGGCCAGCGCCTCGGGCGGGGCCGTGTCTCCTCCCACCACCGAGATCATCATCGCGGGACAATCATACAGGCGCCGCAAGACTGGGGACAAGGAGATGCGGACGGAGCTTCCGCCTGGGGCGGACCCGCCCGGACGGGCCCGCCATGGGCGGGTCTGGCCGCCTTTGGCGGGGAAACTCCTTGCGGACGGAGCTAAAGCTCCGTCCTTACGGGGATATGGAGCGCGAGTAGCGGTAGGTGGCGGGCTCGCTGGTGCCGTCGGTGGCGGCGATGATGAGGACGACGGCCTTCGTGAGGCCGGCGCCGAAGCCCGAGAGCCGTATCCCAGCGTGGTTGTCGGCGTCCAGGGGCACGTCGCTGACGCGCGTCTCGGTGCCTATCTCGATGACGCGCACGATGAAGCGCTGAGGCAGCGGCCCCTCCAGGAGGCGGAATCCCTGGGCCTCCCAGCCGCCGTCGCTCTCGGCGTTGTCCAGCCACCCTAGCTCCGGCACGGCGATGTCGTCGATGGCCCAGCCAGACGTGTTGAGGCCGCTGTCGGTGACGTACTCGAAGCGCAGGAGGACGCGCTGCCCGGCGAAGGGGCTGAGGTCGATGCTCTCTTCCACCCACGCCGGCCCTTCGCCGTCACCGCTGGTGCCCGTGTAGCCCGGCCCGTACGCCAGCATAAGGGGGTCCTCTTCCGTGGTATGGCGGCCGGAAAGCACCTGCCAGGTATCGCCGCCGTCGCTGGATACCTCCACGTAGCCGTAATCATACCAGCGCTCGATGTCATACCAGGTCCAGAAGGTGAGGGTGGTTGAGGAAAGGTCTCTGAGGTCTAGCTCGCGGGTGAGGGTGGTGTCGATGGCGTCGCCACGGTTGGACCACCACAGTCCGCGGCCGCTGTGGGGCTCGGTTGCCAGGACGCCAACCGTTGTGGCCCCATCGAAGGTGAAGACGGCGTCGCCGGTGGGGGGTTGCACCTCGATGTAGTCGGCGGCGAACTGGTGGACGCTGCCCTCGCCCTCGCCGGGGCCGCTGAGCGACTGGGAGACCGCCGCCTGGACCGAGGCGTCCCGGTAGCCGTAGGGGCCGCCGTCCAGGTCCAGATAGTTGGCCGTGGCCCAATCGGCGAACAGGTCGATGAAGCTCACGCCGGGCAGGTGTCGGCTCAAGAAGGCCTCGATACCGGCGATGCCGTCGCCGGGCTCCGACACCAGGTCATGGATGGTGTCGACCTCGCCGGAGGCGGGTCCGCCACTGGCGGAGGCGCGCTCCAACAGGTAGCGGAAGAAGAGGCCGCTGGCGCCGTAGTGGGGCTCATACAACCCCTCCGGGTCCCAGGCGTTGAGCTGGACATCAGGGTCTTTCAGGAAGCCCTGCTCCAGGGAGTCGAGGTCCTTACCCATGGTCTCCGCCGTCATTGACAGCCCTTCCTGGACCCACATCTCCTCGTCCGGGTCGCTGCCGTAGTGCACCAGGTGCTGTAGTTCGTGGCCGAGGATCTGGGCGTAGTTCTCATCGGCAGGCAGGGCGATGGAGGCGTCCAGGTAGACCATCTCCCGCTCGTTGCTGAGGGGGCTGACGGCACGAGGGTAGCCGTCCTCTGCCGAGACATAGCCGCCGACGTTTTGGAGAGAGGCGACAAGGACGGTGATGTGGGGGTCACCATCGACGCCGGGGGAGCGCTCGCGCCCGAAGGTCTCGCTGATCCGCGCATAGACCTCCTCGAAGCGCTGCCCGGCCGGCTCCAGCTTCTCTTCGTCGATTTCGAGGTCGTCCTCGTAGTACAGGTAGGCGTGGGGTGTCACCAGGCGCAGGGTAGCAGCGACGGCATTGCTGCGCGGCGGCACGCGGCGGGCCTCGCCGGGGTCGGGCAGCGACACCACCTGGAAGGTGCGGTGGTCGCCGACGGGAAGCGGCTCCTGCCTGAGGGGCGCATCGCGGGGAGTGCCTACCGGCAGGCCGCGCAGGCGGTGCGCCAGGTCCATGAGGTCCCGCGTCGGAGGCGGCGCCTGTTCGCTGGTGGGAGCCCCAGCCACACTGGTAGAGATGGCTGTGGGGAGCACCGGCGAAGCTGTGGGCGCCGGTGCTTCGACATTCGCCTTGGAGCAGGCGGCGAGGAGCAGGCCCAGGAAAAGGAGAGCAGCCGCACCTTTCATGGGTGGGCTGCTCCCGGTTGCGGATCGACTATCGATATGATTGCTAGCGGGCGCGCGGGTGAGCGCTCTCGTAGACCTGGCGCGCGTAATCGGTGGCGATCTTCGTGTACACCTGGGTGGTGGACATGTTGGCATGTCCCAGGAGTTCCTGAACGTTTCGTAGTGGCGCGCCACCTGTCAGCATATGCGTCGCGAAGCTGTGGCGCAACGTGTGCGGCGTCACCGTGGTGGTGATGCTGGCCTGCTTGGCATAGCCCTTCAGTATCAGCCAGAAGCCCTGGCGCGTGAGCCGGTCGCCGCGACGGTTGACGAAGAGGGCAGTGACTCGCCGGTCGCGTATGAGATGTGGGCGGCCATCCTCCAGGTATGCCTCCAGGGCCTGGAGGGGCTGCTCCTGGAGGGGGAGGGTGCGCTCCTTGGACCCCTTACCCGTGCAGCGCACGTAGGCGGCCGGACGGCCGAGGTGGAGGTCCTTCATGTCCAGGGAGACCAGTTCCGTGACCCGCATTCCCGTGCCGTAGAGGGTCTCCAGCATGGCGCGGTCCCGTCGCGCCTCCGGAGTGGAGCGCCGTGCTGGCTGCTCTAGGAGCTCGTCGATCTCACGCACGGACAGGGCCTTAGGCAGCGACTTGCCCACCCGGGGGGAGTTGAGGCTTTCTGCCGGGTTCTTGCGCAAGATCCCCTCCGCCTGGAGAAAGGAGAAGAAGGACTTGACAGCCGCTACCTTCCGGGCCACGGTGGCGTCTGCGTAGCGTCTGCGTCGCAGCTCTAGGATGAAGTCCAGGAGGGCACCGCGGTCTATTTGGGACCAGAAGGGGCGGTCCCCGTTGATGGAGAGGCCGAGAACGTAGGATCTGAGTTGCTCCAGGTCATTCTTGTAGGCGGCGATAGTGTTGGAGGAGGCACCTTTTTCTACCGAGAGGAAGTTAAGGAAGTGGCCTATCTCTTCTTCCATGGCCAGTCACCTCTCGTTTGCTGTGCGGGGCTGGGCAGAAGGGCGGCCCAATTCTACGGAGGGGGGGCCACTGTTGTCTAGGCGGGCGGCAAGATTTTGTGATCTTTTTGTTTATCCTTACCTAAGCAGCAGGTTGCAGGCCGTCCCGGTGGCGCTGGTTGGGGGAGGGAGACGGGCCGGCGGGGGTGTTGACATGCGCTAGTAGAACGAATATTCTATTCACATGACAGCAGGAGGGGTGCCATGAGCGAGAAGTCCTTCGATGCCAGCCGCTACCTGAGAAAGCTCAACGGCAAGGACTACCTGGAGGTCAAGTGGCGCCTCCTCTGGCTGCGCACCGAACACCCGGAGGCCATCATCTCCACGGAGCTGGTCAAGCATGAGACAGGTCTGGCTCTCTTCAGGGCCCGGGTCGCGCTGCCCGAGGGTGGCGAGGCCACCGGCTGGGGAAGTGAGACCTCGAGCGACTTCGCGGACTACATCGAGAAGGCGGAGACGAAGGCCCTGGGGCGGGCCCTGGCCGCGCTGGGCTACGGCACCCAGTTCTGCGAGGACTTCGACTTTTCAGCCGAGGCCGCCGCGGGTGGCCCAACGCCGGTGGTTGATGCCCCCGTCGCTGCTCCTGCGGGGGTCGCCCGCACCCGCGAGGCGCGGGCCACGGCGCCCCAGGTCAAGGCCATCTACTCCATCGCCCGCAGCCGGCGCGCCCTGGGGGAGGCAGAGGTGGAGGAGCGCAGCCGTGCCACCTACGGCCGCCCTCCCGCCGAGCTCAGCCGCCGCCAGGCGTCGCAGTTCATCGACGCTCTGAAGAAGCAGGGCTGAGGCTCTGGGCTTCTAGTGTCCTGAGTCAGAGATTCGCTAATAAATCCAATGCTTTGTCTTTGTCATGCTGAATCCGCCAGAGGCGGATGAAGCATCCGGCGGAGCAGGCCTCCCATCACGGATTCTTCGTCCGCCAGAGGCGGACTCAGAATGACATTTGCCTGCGGATTTCTGATCCACCACACTAGCAGGGCGCTGATGAATCCAAGTGGGCCGCACGTGGTTCGACGGGCTCACCACGAACGGAATGCGAAGTCCGCTCGCCCTGAGCTTGTCGAAGGGCGGGAACCGAGTTTTTCAACACCCCGTTAGGGAGCGAAGTACTCGGCGGGGGCCTCGACCTCGGACCAGGCGCCGCGGCCGATGAGCGGTACAAAGCGGCACTCGCCCTGCTTTCGGACCATCGTCCCGTGAGGCGTCTTCGCGACGTAGAGGAGCTGCTGCACACGGCGCTGGCCCACGGGGATGACCAGTCGGCCGCCCATGGTCAGTTGCGTGAGCAGGGAGCGGGGCACCCGGGGCGCCCCCGCCGTCACCAGGATGGCGTCATAGGGGGCGCCCTCGGGCCAGCCGAGGACGTTGCCCGCCGTGTGCACCTCGACGTTCCCGTAGCCCAGCTCCTGGAGCCGCTGACAGGCCTGTTCGGCCAGGTCCGGAACGCGCTCTACAGTCACTACCTGGGCAGCCAGCTCTGCCAGCAGCGCCGCCTGGTAGCCAGAGCCGGTGCCTACCTCCAGGACCCGCTCGTCGCCCTGGAGGTGGAGGGCCTCTGTCATCATGGCCACCATCAGGGGCTGGGAGATGGTCTGGCCGTGTCCGATGGGGAGCGGCCGGTCTTCGTAGGCGTAGCGGCGGAGGTCAAGGGGGACGAATTGCTCGCGGGGAACGCGGGCCATGGCTGCCAGGACCCTCTCGTCGCGCACCTCGTAGCGCAGGGCCCTGGCGAGGTTTTCGCGGGCGGCGGCGTAGTCAATGACCATGGCCCCCTCACGTCCTTGAACCTGGGGGCATCCCACCTCTACCTTAGCATACCCGGCGGGGCTCCCCAAGAGCGACGCGTGCTATAATCGACATCCGGTCGGGGACCGTCAGGCCGGGGCCGGCGGGCGCCGGGGGGACGGGGAGGTAGCGAATGGCTCATCGCTACTGGGTCGGCACCTCCGGTTGGGTTTACCTTCACTGGCGTGAAGTCTTCTATCCCCCAGGCCTGCCGAGCAGCCGCTGGCTTTCCTTCTACGTAGCGCAGTTCCCCACCGTCGAGCTCAACTTCAGCTTCTACCGCATGCCTCAGGAGAAGACCTTCGCTGGCTGGGGGCGCAGAGTACCCGATGACTTTCGCTTCGCCGTCAAGGCCAGCCGCTTCATCACCCACATCAAGCGCTTGAAGGACTGCCGGGAGCCGGTCGAGACGTTCCTGGGCCGGGCGCGCGCCCTGGAGGAGAACCTGGGGCCCGTTCTCTACCAGATGCCCCCTAACTTCCACCGCAACGAGCGTAACGAGGCCGTGCTGGTGGATTTCCTGTCCGCCCTCCCGCGGGACATCCGGCACGTCTTCGAGTTCCGCCATGACTCCTGGTTCAACTCGGAGGTCTTCGCCCTCCTGCGCCTGCACAACGTGGGCTTCTGCGCCTTCCACATGGTGGACTGGCAGACGCCGATGGAGGCCACGACCGACTTCGCCTACATGCGATTCCACGGCAGCGGCGCCCTCTACGGCGGCTGCTACGACGAGGTGGAGCTGCGGCACTGGGCCGGCCACCTCCGTGCTCTCCCTGAGGACGTGGAGGACGTGTACGTCTACTTCAACAACGACGCCTACGGCTTCGCCATCCAGAACGCCCAGGAGATGACCCAGCTACTGGCGAGAGAGGGATAGGGACTCGAGCTGACGGCCGGGCGCTCAGGCGGTAGGGGGCGTGGGAGGTGCGGCCCGCCGAACGAGGTTGTATGTCAGCCTGAAGGGCATCCGCGTCATGAACTGGTCGTTCAGAAAGACGTCGAACCAGTAGACCCCTTCTTCGTCAAACCTCATCTGCGCTTGTGCCACGAAGTTTGTGCCTCGGTCTTCCCCTTCGAGCATGAGCGAGTGCTCAAGGAGGTCCTTTCGGAGACCGGACGGCTGCTCCTGCACGATCTTCAAGGTCTGACGCCCTCGAGCGCTCCCCGACTTGAGCGCCAGGACGAACCACATCATGTGCGAGACTGGGGGCAGAGGGTCCGGCATCTCCCTCCCGACAATCGTGTGTGTGAGCCGGTCGATCACCCGAATCAGGGATAGGACGCCGTCCTGTTCTCGAAGTACGCGCTCGCAGATGACTGCCATACTAAGATATGGTCCCTGCGGAATTGATTGGGACACCATCGCTTTAGCTCCTCGCCGCTGCTAGAGGCACGATCGTAGGGGAGTGTAACACGGACGGGGAGGAGCTTACAGGTACTCCTTCACCTTTTCGGCCAGCCTGCGGGTGAAGCCGACGGTGAGAGGCCTACTTCTCCTGTTCGAGGCGTTCCAGGAGCCACATGCGGGCCAGGGTGCTGGGGCCCAGGCCCTTGGCGCGCCCGACCTCGGCCAGCCGGTCGATGGTGGGGGCGTCGAGCCGTACCGCCAGGATGTGGCTCAGCGGCCGGGTGGCCTTGACGCGCACCTCCTTGAACTCGTCCTCGAATTCGGTCGTGTCGTGGGTCTCCCAGAACTCCGCCTCCTCTTCCAGGCTGCCGAAGCGCGGAATCGTCGCCTTCCTCATCATCTGGTCCAACGACCGCTCAGCCCCAGATCGTTTTCTTTGCTGCTTCACTGGCAACGTCGACTAAGATCTCCCTGAAGGCATCTGCGGCGCTCTTGCCTGCCTTTGCAGCTAGCTTCTTGAACCGCATGGCAGCTACGGTCGTCTGTGGAGAATCGTGAACGATCTCATCGAGGCTTTTCTTGAGGCTCTCTTTCTCGTCGTCAGTCAGATTGTCTAGCTCGTCAGACAGCTCATGAGCGGCCTTGAGTCTTGCTTCTGTCCACGGATACGGCTTGCCACAGTTGTGGCAAAACGCAGGCGGCGAGTAATGAGAGGCCCCTATGAAATTTGGAACATAGTAGTCCCCCTGAATCGGCGCGCTGCATGCTTGGCATGTGGTAGTAGTGGCGGCCCCGCACTTGTCGCAGAACTTCTTGCTGTGCTGCGGCCACCGCTGTGACATCGCGTTGACCGTGTGGCCGTTTAGACAGATTTGACCGACATCGTACGACCCGCTCACGTGCGCACCTCCCTCCAAAGGAATCGTATATCTCGACCTGGCCGGTCCGCACAGAGTATAAGACATCCGTTCCACGAGTTCCAGCGTGCGGACCCCTACAAATACTCCTTCACCTTTTCGGCGAGGCGGCGCGTGAAGCCGACGGTGGCGGCGACGTCGTCCAGGCTGGCCTCTCGGATGGCCTTCACGGAGCCGAACTTGCGCAGCAGCGCCTGCTTCCGCCTCGGCCCGATGCCCGGCACCGAGTCCAGCGCCGACCGCATGCCCGCCTTCTCGCGCACCTTGCGATGGTAGGTGATGGCGAAGCGGTGCGCCTCGTCGCGGACGCGCTGCACCAGGTAGAGGGCCTGGGAGGTCCGCGGCAGCACCACCGGCTCCGCCTCGTCCACCAGAAAGAGCTCTTCCTGGCGCTTGGCCAGGCCGGCCAGGGGCACGTGGCCCACCGCCAGGTCGCGCATGACGTCGTGGGCGGCGCTGAGCTGCCCCTTGCCGCCGTCGACGATCACCAGGTCGGGCAGGGCGGCCCAGCCTTCGGTCTCGGGCGGCTGTCCCCCATTGCCCGACGGCGCGGGCTCCGCCGAGGCGCGCTTGAAGCGGCGGCGCAGCACCTCGGCCAGCATGGCGAAGTCGTTGGCGCCCTCCACCGTCTTGATGCGGAAGCGACGGTACTCGGCGGGCCGGGGGTGCCCGTCGACGAAGACCACCATGCTCCCCACCGCGGCGGTGCCCTGGATGTTGGAGATGTCGTAGCACTCGATGCGCCGGGGCAGTTGGGGCAGGTTCAGCTCCTCGGCTAGCTCCTCCAGGGCGGCGCGCGTCTTCCCCGTATCGGCCAGCCACTTGACGCGTTCCATCGCCAGCGACTCGCGGGCGTTGTCGGCTGCCATCTCGACCAGGCGACGCTTCTCGCCCCGCCGCGGGACCAGCATCTGCACCGGGCCGCCGCGCCGCTCGGCGAGCCAGGCCTGGATGAGCTCCTGTTCGGGCACGGCCAGGGGGAAGACGATGCGCCGGGGCACGTAGGTTGCCGACTCGTAGAACTGCTTGAGGAAGCTGCCCATGACCTCGGCGTCGGCCTCCTCCTGGGTGCCGTCCAGGGTGAAGTGGTCGGCCCCGATCATCTTGATGCCGCGGATGAAGAAGACCTGGACGCAGGCCTCGCCGTCGGCGCGGGCCAGGCCGAAGACGTCCTCATCGACGGGCCGGGTGTAGGCCGTCAACTGCTTCTCGGAGACGCGCTCGATGGCCCGGATCTGGTCGCGCAGCGAGGCGGCGCGCTCGAACTGGAGGGCATCGGACGCCTCCTCCATGCGGGCCTGGAGGTCGCGCACCACCTCGTCGGTGCGGCCGTCCAGGAAGAGGATGGTCTGGCGGATGACGCGGTCGTACTCCTCCTTCGTGCAGTAGCCGGTGCAGGGGGCGATGCAGCGGTGGATGTAGTAGTCCAGGCAGGGGCGCGGGTCCTTGCCGGTGATGGTCTTGGTGCAGGAGCGCCAGGGGAAGAGCTTCTTAACGATGTCCAGCGTTGTGCGCACCGACGAGGCGCTGGCGTATGGTCCGAAGTAGCGGGCGCCGTCGCTCTCCACCCGGCGGGTGATGTAGACGCGGGGCCAGGGGTCGTTGAGGTCGACCTTCAGGTAGGGGTAGTGCTTGTCGTCCTTGAGGCGGATGTTGAACAAGGGCTGGTGACGCTTGACCAGGGTGGCCTCCAGGTGCAGGGCTTCCTGAGCGCTACCCGTCACGATGTAGTCGAAGTCGGCCACGCTGTTCGCGAGATGGCGCGTCTTGGTCTCCAGGCTGTGCGGCGACCCGAAGTAGGAGCGAACACGGCTGCGCAGGCTGGCCGCCTTCCCCACGTAGATGACGTCGCCCTGGGCGTCGCGCATGATGTAGACGCCGGGGCGGGCGGGCAGGGCGCGGAGCTGGTCGGCGAAACGAGTAGCCATCTCACTACCATTGTAGAGAGGTGGGGAGCGCCCCTCAACTTCGTTGACACGGATTTGAGGCGGTGGCTATACTTCCGTTACGGTGGCAGCGTAGCTCAGTGGTAGAGCAGGGGACTCATAAGCCCTTGGTCGGTGGTTCGAATCCACCCGCTGCTACCAGTCGGTTCTTTCCTCTTGTGGTCGTGCTTCATACCGTCTACGTCCTTCGCAGTCTGCGCAATGGACGCCACTACGTTGGGTTTACCTCGCGGTCCTTGGAGCGGCGGTTGGAAGAACACAACCGCGGGTATCGCAAAGGGTGGACATCCCACAACGGGCCGTTCGAGGTAGTTTATCAGGAGGCGTACGAGTGTGAGAGGGAGGCGCGGGCCAGGGAGCGTTTTCTGAAGAGTGGTCGCGGTAGGGAGTGGCTGATGGCGCAACTGGCAGCGTACCCGCCTGCGGCCGGAGGGGACTCCCGCCGCAGGCGGGCTGGCGCCAGCCCTTGGTCGTCCGCCGCGGCGGACCGCTGCTACCAAAGCCCAAGACTGACTCTGTCCCCTGGTTTCGCGACCAGGGGACTCGCTTACCAGCGGCTCTTGACCCGAAGAAGGCCAGCAGCGATAGTGGCTCCGTGGAAAGCACGCCGAAACGCCATCGCCGCTCAAGGACTCGTCTGATGCCCACAACGAGGGCCGGACTCTGGGCGGTCAGGCTCTTGATACCGTTCGCGGTGCTCTTCTTGCCGTCGTTCGTTCTCGCAGGCTTGACCCACTCCCAGTGGGCCGCGTTGATGGGCTTCGTCGGTGTCCTATTCGGCGCGAGCGCGGGCGTAGTCGCGGCCGTCGCCATCGTCCGGCGCGGCGAGCGGTCGCGCCTGGTGTTTCTTGCGCTCATTGTCTTGGTCTTCATAGCTATCGCGTTTGTGGCTGAGTTGGTCGGCCACGGGCGGTACTAGTGTTTCTTCCGCTCATTGTCTTGGTTTCATAGCTATCTTGTTTGCGATTGAGTTGTTCGGCCACGAGTAAGGCCACCGGCGTGGTCGTCGGTTAGCACGGCTGATCGAGGCACGCCACGCTTGCTTGCGTGGTCCTCAGGAGCAGAATAGAATCCCCTGGTCAGCCAGTTGGGCAAGGCGACCAAGGGATTCGTTCCTATCCTAGGGTCACTGGGTTGCCTGGGGAGATTCGGGCAGACAAGTTCGCACCCGATATTGAAGCAGGGGACTCCCGCCAATAGGCGGGCCGGCGCCGGCCCTTGGTCGTCCGCCGCGGCGGACCGCTGCTGCCAAAGCCCCATTTTGAATCTGTCCCCTGGTCTCGCGACGAGGGGACTCGTCATTCTTCAGGCGACTCTGGCTGTTTGGGCACAGGCGCTACCACTTCTTTACGCCGCCTTGGCCATGTCCGGCAGCAGCACCCCTAACGTGGCATCAATCGGTGCGGGCTTACCCAGAAAGTAGCCCTGGGCGTAATCAACGCCGAACTGGCGCAGCAGTTCTAGCGTTCCTTCGTCTTCCACCCACTCGGCAATCGTCTGCTTTCCCAGGCCGTGTGCTAGTTCGACCATCGACCGGACGAGGTGCTGGTCGGACACATCGTTGGGTAGGTTCCGAATGAAGCTCCCGTCGATCTTCAAGTAGTCCACGGGAAGGTGTTTGAGGTAGTAGAGCGAGGAGAAGCCGACGCCAAAGTCGTCGAGGGCGAACCCGCAGCCGGTGGACTTCAGCGCGTCGATAAACTGCCGGGCCCCATTGATGTTCGCGATGGCGGCGGTTTCCGTGATTTCGAAAATAAGGCTGCTTGCCGCGATGCCTGTGGACTTGATTTCCCGCCGGATCAATGGCAACAGTCCTTCGTCCGCGAATGCCTTGCCCGACAGATTCACTTCAAGGTGGACGGCTTGGCCCCGAGCCTCGCAGGCGGCGATAACTTTGATTGCCTGATGCACCGCCCATCGGTCGATGGCGTGGATGAGGTCTGTCCGCTCTGCTACGGGAAGGAACTCCTGTGGTAGTATGAGCTTCCCATCTTTGTCGACCATTCGCAGCAGTGCTTCGTACTGCACGTCGCCGGTCCGAAGGTTCTGGATAGGCTGCACGAGTAGGACGAAGCGGTCCTCCTCGAGCGCCTGCCGAATCCGCTGTTCCCACATTAACTGCGCGCTAAACGCGGCCTCTGTGACTGAGTCCCTCGAATAAAGCCGGAATCCGTTTCCGTTCTCCTTGGCCTGGTACATCGCCATATCGGCGTGGGCCAGCAGGTCTTCCACTGTCGTGCCGTGCTTGGGGGCGACGGCAACGCCAACGCTTGTCGTGACGCTCACTGCCTGCCCGTCCGCGATCATCCTGTAGTCCCGGACGGCGGTAACAACACGGGCCGCCGCGGTCTCGGCGTCTGCCCTGCTGCTCTGCGCCAGCAGCACGCCGAACTCGTCGCCACCCAAACGCGCCAGAACATCCGTCTCCCGGAGTTGCCCGCGCAAAGCGTGCGCGACCTGTACCAGGAGTTCGTCGCCGGTTCGGTGGCCGAGGCTATCGTTTATGTACTTGAACCTGTCTAGGTCAACGAACAGGACGGCGGCTTGGCTCTTGAACCGCTTCACCCTCGCCAGTTCGCGCTCGACTTCCTCTTCGAACCGCCGACGATTGAAAAGGTCTGTAAGGGCGTCGTGGCTCGCCAGGCGGACGAGCTTGGACTCGAACTCCTTGCGCTCGCTGATGTCGCGGGCGATAGTAGAGAAGAACTGCGGCGAGCCATCCGACGCCCGGTGGGCGAGAATGACCTGCGAGACCGGAATCTCCTTCCCGTCTTGAGCGAGGACCGCAGTCTCTCCTTGCCAAGAGCCGCTTTCGAGGGCACCAGGTAGCGCCCGTCGCTCGATGGTTGGTCCGGCCCACGCCGGATAGAGGTCTAGCACGTTCCACCCGGTGAGTTCCTCGTTCTCGCCAATGCCCAGCATCCTCCGACCGGCGCGGTTGAGGTACAGGGGACTGCCCTCTATGTCTAAGGTTCCAACCAGGTCCGTTGTCGCTTCCAAGATCGAAACAAGCCGGGAGAGTTCCTGCGTGCGCTCCCGCACCTTGGTCTCGAGCATTTTGCCAGCGGCAACGAGGGCCCCGTTTAGCCCTGCGTTGTCGTAAAGGACTACCGCCTGCCGCGCCAGTACGGCGACAAGCACGATGCCAACCAGGATGAGGGAAGGGATGTCCTCGAGCAGAGACGCGCGGCTGCCGATAAGGATGAGTTGTCCGAACATCAGTGCCGCGAGCCCGAGTGGTACAGCTTGTCGCCATGCGGCGGGCGGTCGCAAGTCGTCTCGCGGGACGGCGTAGTCCGGTCTCCACTCAGCGTGCAATGCTGCGCTGTATCCCATCAAGAGGTAGCCGAATGTCCAGCCCAAATCCACGGGCGACCCAGCGGAATACGCGCCGGAGAGCCCCAGATAGGCGTATCCAAGGTCGGAAAGCAGGAATAGCCCAAGCCCTGCCGTGAGGACGGCCATGACCGCGCCGGCGCGTTCACGGCGATTGTGGGCTAAAGCTATTGCTAATCCAAAGAAGAGGAGTAGGTCGCCCAGGGGGTAGCTGCCACCAATGACCTTTTCGAGAGCGGTCGCCTCGCTATCAGAATACGTTGGCAGCAGGATCGCGTGCCACACGATAGCGGAGGCCGCGAAGACGATAGCCACGGCGTCTAGAGCTGTGCGGGCACGGGCGAGCGACCGTTCAGGCGAAGAGAGAAGCACGACTCCGGCGCACATCAATAGCACAGCGCCGAGGTATCACACATCGGCGATCGATGGAAAGGGGGTCTCCTGGCCGAGGAACAACTCGTATGTCGACCACGTCATCTCGGCGAACGACCACGAGGCTAGAGCAGCCGCTATGAAAAACCAGGCGGCCCGTACCCGACCTGTGCTCCTTGCGGCGGCCAGGAATGCGAGCCCTGCGCCCGCCGCCGCCGGTACCACCATTCCGAGATCGGACATGGCCTCAACTGAGGTTTTCCCGAACGGCCGAAGCGCGAGCCACGATACGAACAGTAGGGCATAGGCGGCCATTGCCGCCGCCAGGAGCGTCAACCGACGGGTAGTGGCGACCATCAGGGTTCTTCGCTCTCCTAGTTCCTCTCATGGTGATCATCGGCGCTGCGCAAGCGCGGATTTATACTGTTCTTGTCAGCCGATTGGGCGAGGGACCAAGGGATTAGTGCCTGGTGAGGGGTGTTTGAGGTGCCTGGGCAGAATCGGGGAGACAAGTTCGTAGCCGATTGTTGTCGAGGGGACTCCCGCCGGTAGGCGGGCCGGCGCTAGCCCTTGGTCGTCCGCCGCGGCGGACCGCTGCTACCAAAGCCTGAGCGTGAATGTGTCCCCTGGCTTCCCGACCAGGGGAGTCCCGTTCCTCTGGACGTTTCTCGGGCCGTGGTGCAGATTCCGCAGAGCGTCCAACGGCCACGCCGTCGGACGCTCTGGACAGCCTGGCGGTATGCTTCTGAGAGGTCCATAACCACGGCGCGCACGGTGTCCCGTGGTGCGTACCGCTCCAGCATCGTCTGCACATCGCCCTGCCGTTCACCGGGGACGACGGCGACCGGATTCCGGGTCTCGAGATCCCACAGACCTGTCCACATTCTGCTCAGGCGACGCGCGCAGAAGCCGTCCAAGCCAAGGAAGACATGGGGTCTTTGCGCAGAGGCGATGATCGCGCGCTCCTCTAGCCAACTGCGCTGCACCAACCCCTCGCTTATCCCCTCCTCGTGAGCCACCGACCGCACCGTGGCGTCGTCCGCCCGCTGCGCTACCGTGCGCCGTAGGCGCCGCGTCGTCCGCCGGCACCGTCCACATGCGGGGTCGGTCTCCATAAACACCTTACCGCACCGCCGGCAGCGGAACCGACGCTTCCACACTAGCACCCACACCGGCTTTCCCCACAGCTTCGCGTCTCGCTTGCGCTGGCCGTGCCACTGGTGGACCTGCCAGGTGGAACGACGGCAGCCAGGACAAGGCGCCTCCTCATTCCCGTAGCGCGCCACTACCTCGATGTGGTCCCCCCATTCCTGCGCTCCCAACACCACCAGCCCTGGGAGCCGCAGCCGAACCGTGATAGCATCAGTCAGCACCTGACCTCCTTCCTGTGCCCGAGCTTTAGAGTCAGCCCTAGGCTACAGGAACGGCAGGTGCTATTTGCTAGTCCCTCTCAACCGTATCCACACTAAAGAGTGTAGAGCCGAAACACCACAGCGGTTGACCAGGGCGTCAGCAATCGATATAGTGCCGTGGGGCACCCTCCTCCAGGCAAAAGCTTCGTTATGGCTGAACTAGGCAGAGTTCTCTTTCAGGCCAGGGTCGGTCGTGGTCTGACCATCGAGGACGCCGAGCGCGACACCCGGATCTCCAAGCGGTATCTGGAAGCCCTGGAACGAGAGGACTTCTCCGCTTTCCCGGCTCCGTTCTATGCGCGTGCCTTTCTCCGCACCTACGCCCAGTACCTGGGCCTAGATGCCGCACAGCTCCTGGCCGCCCTCCCGCACGCCCGGCTGGAGCCAGAAGTGGCGCCCCTACCCGAGATCAGCCGCCCCACCACGCCCGGCTTCTCCATCAACTGGGTGGTGGCGGGCATTGTGGTCCTCTTCCTCCTGGCTGCCGGTCTCCTCCTCTACCGGTCGGGCTCCGAGGGGGAAGGCGGTGGTCTCATACCCGGTAAGCCCACGGTCGCCCCCACCGAAGAGCGCACCGAGACGGGCGCCGTCGAGCCGTCCCCTCCACCCGTGGAGCCTACCCTCGAGCCGCTGCCTACTGAGTCACCTCCAGGGGAAGCGCCCACTGCAGAGGCTCTCCCTACTCAGGAGTCCCAGGGGCGCGCCATAGAGCCCACGGGCCCTGGCTTGGTGCCCGACTTTGAGGGGGCCGCCCTGGACGCTGCCCTCGCTGTCCTTCGCGATAAGGGTATGAAGTACGTTGTCATCGAGGTGGATAACAAGGATGTCGCGGAGGGGCTGGTCTTCGACCAGAGCCCGGCCCCCGGCAGCCAGCTCAAGGACGACGAGTCTGTGACGCTTGTCGTTAGCCGCGGTGGCCACTAGAAAGGCCCCATGCGCTATCACCTGGTGACCCTGGGCTGCCCCAAGAACGTCGCCGACTCCGATAAGCTGGAGGCGCTCCTGCGGGAGGGCCACCACGAACCCATCGACCGGCCCGCCCGGGCCGACCTCATCGTGGTCAACACCTGCGGCTTCCTGGAGGCAGCACGGGGGGAGTCCATCGATGCCATCCTCCGCCTCGCCCTTAGGAAGCGACCGGGACAGAAGCTGGTGGTGGCCGGCTGCCTGTCGCAGATCTACGCCCGCCAGCTCCAGGAGGAGATGCCGGAGGTAGACGCCCTTTTCGGCGTCGAGGCCTGGGAGCAGGTGGCGGTCCTGGCGGGCACCGCCCGGCCTCGTTACGCTTCCCAGTCGGACAGGCAGGCGCCCTTCGATACCCCGGAGGCCTCCCGGAGCCCGCGGCCCAGCGCCTACCTGAAGATCTCTGACGGCTGTAACGCCCCCTGCGCTTTCTGCATCATCCCCCGCATCAAGGGGCGCCTCCACAGCGCCGAGCCCGAGGCCCTGATCGCCGAGGCTAGGCGGCTGGCCGCCCAGGGCGTGCAGGAGTTGGTGCTGGTGGCGCAGGACAGCACCGCCTACGGCCGCGACCGCGGCCAGCGCGACGGCCTGCCCGAGCTGCTAGAGCGCCTGGCGGAGGCGGTGCCGCCCGCCGACGGCGAGCCCTGGATCCGCGTCATGTATGCCTATCCGGGCCACGTCAGCGCTCGCCTGGCCCGCACCATGGCCTCTCTGCCTCAGGTGTGCCACTACTTGGACATACCTCTCCAGCACGCCAGCGCCGCCGTCCTGCGGCGCATGCGCCGGCCCAGCAACCCGGACCGCCTGCGCCAGATGTTCGCCCGCCTGCGCTCCGCCATGCCGGACATCGCCCTGCGCACCACCTTCATCGTCGGCTATCCCGGGGAGACGGAGGCGGAGTTCGAAGAGATGCTGGACTTCGTGCGGGAGATGCGCTTCGACCACGTGGGCGCCTTTGTCTATTCGCCAGAGCCCGGCACGCCGGCGGCGCGAGCCCCCGAACAGGTGCCGCAGGCCGTGAAGCGTCGCCGCTACCGGCGCTTGATGCGGGTCGCTCAAGAGGTGTCCCTGGCTCGCAACCAGGAGTGGGTGGGGCGAGAGCTCACGGTGTTGGTGGAGTCGGAGGCGGCCTCCGCCGGACGGCGTCCGAGGGGAGATGAGGTCTTCGCAGGGCGCTCCTATCGCGATGCGCCGGAGGTGGACGGGCTGGTGCTGGGCCCCGGCCGCCTGCCGCCCGGTTCGCTGGTGCGCGTGCGGGTGGAACAGGCGCTGCCGTACGACCTGTGGGGCAGTCTGGTGTCTTCCTAGAGACAAACCTCCAAGACCAGTGAGGCCGGGCCCCACGGCCCGGCCTCACTCTTTCCTGCGAACCGCTTGCTAGAGGGCCTGGAGCATCTCTATCTCGTAGTCCAGGAGTTCTGCCTCCAGGCGGCTGCCGGCGATGAACTTGACCACGTTGGAGAGCATCTCATCGGCGTGGCGGACGCTGTTGGAGACACAGGTTATCCCCAGGGAGACGATCTGCCAGCTCTCGTTGTCGTCGATCTCGGCGATGGAGACGTTGTACTTGTTGCGGACGCGGCTGGTGATGGACTTGACCACTTGGCGCTTGCCCTTCAGGGACTCGTTCTCGGGCAGGCGCAGGGTGACACGACAGGCTCCGACGGTCATGGCTTTTCTTCCTCCGGGCCCTGGCGCTCCTCCCGCGGCAGGGGCGGCAGGTCCTGCGGGCTCTCCAGGCCAAAGTGCTCCAGGAAGCGGACGGTGGTCCCCAGCAGGGCCGGGTGCCCCGGCGTGGCGGCGCGTCCCACCTCCTCCACCAGGCCACGGGCGATGAGGGTGGCCACCGCCCGGTCCGAGTTGACGCCGCGGATGGCGTCGATGGCGGCGCGGGTGATCGGCTGCCGGTAGGCGATGATGGCCAGGGACTCCAGGGCAGCGTGGGAGAGGCGTTGCTGGTGGTCCATGCCCAGCAGTCGTTCTACGTAAGGGGCGGCCTCGGGATCGGTCACCATCTGCACGTAGCGTCCATCGCGCAGGACGCGGACGCCCCGCTCGCGGCACTCGGCGGCCAAGCTCTCCACCGTCCCTGCCACCTGCCCCGTCTCGACGCGGAGGACGCGCGCCAGCACGCCCACGTCCACGGGTCCCTGGGCTACGAAGAGAAGACTCTCCAGGACGGCCTTGAGCTTTTCAGCCGGGGGTGGTTGCAATCTCGGCACGTCGCCGCTCCCGAACGGGCCTCCGGCGAACGCGGCCGGACGGGTGGCCGTCCGGCCGGATCGGTTTTCGACGGAGGCGTCAGGTCTCCTTTTGCGCCTGTTGGCCCTCGCCCTCGGCTTCCGCCGATGTCTCTTCGGCAGGGGGCTTCCCTTCTTCCCCTGCTGACGGCGTCTCGGCGGCTGCCGCCGGCGGTTCCTTCACTTCTGCTTCCACTGGCGGCTCCTCGACCGGAGGGAGCGGTGCTGCGGGCGAGGCCCCGGTCGGCGCCCCCGCCAGGCGCAGCTCCGAGTAGCGGAGGTTGAGGCGAGGCGGGCGCGCCATCTCGACGCTGAGCCGGTTCGTCAGCAGGTTCTCGACGACCCTGCACGCCTCCTCCGAGGTGAGGGCCAGGTTGGTATCCGGGTCCACTTGCAGCTCCAGGTCCACCTCTACGCCTTTGCCACGCGCGGCCACGGCGACCTTGGCCTGGGTGACGTGCGGCACAAAGGACACCTCCTGCTGGAGACGCTGGGCGATGGCGTCCGTCGAGAGCAGAGCGTCGCCGGCCCGCACGTCACGCACTGGCACCCGCTCTGCCCGAGGTGGGGTCAGCTCGGCGATGACCACTACCAGGGCGAGGAGGGCCACCACGATGCCGCCCAGGGTGAGGATGACGCGGGATCCATTGTCTTCCTCGTGGTCGTGGAGAAACTGGACGAAGTCAGCCAGACGATCGACGCTTTCGGAGGCGGCTGCCCAGGTGAAGAGGATCACCACCGCCACGGCGAATATGAGCAGCAAGGCTCCCAGCACGATGATGAGGCGGTTGGCGAGGTTCATCATTTCCTCCTCAAGTCTACCCGGCTGGCAGGCTCCAGCAAGCCGTCGGGGCCTCCCAGTCGGACGGGCAGGATGCGGTTCCACAGGTTGGCGTCGTTGCGGGTGAACACCCGGATGTAGTTGTCGGTCAGGCCCTCCCAGAGGAGGCCGCCCCTGGTCGGCCGGGCCCTCTCCCAGAGCACAGGCATGACCTGCCCCCAGAAGCGCCCTTCGAAGTTGGCCCGGAGGTCCTGGGCCAGGGTCAGGAGGCGGCGAACGCGTTCCCGCTTCACGGGCTCCGGCACCTGGTCGTCCGCCAAAGGCGGACGGGCGGCGACGGTCCCCGCGCGGCGGGAGTAGGGGAAGACGTGCAGGCCAGCGAAGGCGGCCTCGCGGCAAAAGCCGTAGGTCGCTTCGAAATCGGCCTCGGACTCGCCCGGGAAGCCAACGATGACGTCGGTGGTGACGGCGGCATCGGAGACCTGTTTCCGGATCAGGGCCAGGGCACGGCGAAAATCATCGGCTGTGTAGCGGCGGCGCATGCGGGAGAGGACGGCGTCGCTGCCGCTCTGGAGGGGCAGGTGGAAGTGGCGGCAGAGACGCGGGTCCTCCCACAGCGAGAGCAGCTCTGGGGTAACGTCCTGGGGTTGCAGCGACGAGAGGCGCAGGCGGGGCACTGCCGTTTCAGCCAGGAGGGCCTGCAGCAGCACCCTGGGGCCGGAGCCGGCCGTGCCGTTGTCGCTGTCTGTCCGATGGGCAGGCCTGTAGGCACCCAGTTGGGTGCCGGTGAGCACCACTTCCTGCACACCCTCCGCCTCACGGGCCTGTACGGCTCTGACCACCTCCTCGACGGGCACGCTGCGTTCGCGGCCCCGGGTGCGGGGGACGATGCAGAAGGCGCAAACGTCGTTACAGCCCTCCTGCACCTTGAGGAAGGCCCTGGTGCGCAGGGAGGTCAATGGGTCGAGGCGAAGGGACGCGTCGGTGCCCTCGCCTCGGCGGCCGGCACCCAGACGGATGAGCCGGGCGGCCAGGGACGGCTTCTCGTCGTTCCGCAGGATCAGATCGGCGTTCATGGCAGCGGCCAGGCCGGGCCCCGCCGTCTCCACGTAGCAGCCGGTGACGATCACCGGGGCCCCGGGCGAGAGGCGGCGGGCCAGACGGGCCAGGTGACGGGCCTTGCGGTCGGCGACGTGGGTGACGGAGCAGGTGTTGATGACGAAGGCATCGGCGGCGGCTGGCCGGTCCACAACCCGGTAGCCGGCTGCCAGCAGGTCGCGGGCGATGGCCTCCGAGTCGGCCTGGTTGAGCTTGCAGCCCAGGGTGAGGAGGCAAACGCCCGTAGGGGCGACGCGACGGATGGGCGGGCTCTGGTTGCTCATAAGAATGACGAGCCGATACGGGCTCGCCCCCATGATAGCGGAACGAGGGGGGCTGTCAATCGAGGGGGGTAGAGGCGGCCGGGTCTGCCCATCGACGGTCGCCGCCTTCGGGCAGGGGAAAGGGTCCCGGCCGCCCCAGAACAGGGGAACCCGGAGGTCAGTTGGTGTGGACCCGGACGGGGTGCTTGTGGCGTTGCACCATGGCCGAGAGCGCCATCTCCGAGAGCCGGGCCTCCCGCAGCAGCGCCTCGGCGCGAGACCGCATATCGTCGATGGCGCGCCGCTGGCGGCGTCGCCACAGATAGAGAGCCGTCTCCAGGGCCAGCGACCCGCCAGCCGCCAGGGCTCCGGCCAGGAAGAGCGCCATGTCCTTATCGACTCCGGCGTCCGCCTAGCAGCGGGTGAAGCCGCAGATGGGGCAGCAGATGCAGCCCTCACCGTGGACCAGGGGGCCGCCGCAGTCCGGACAGCGGATGCCCCTGAGAAGACCCTTCGTCGTACCCTTGCGCATGACCGTGCCTCCTCTGGAACGCCTGTTCTACTATCCTCACCCCAGTAGTTAGCAGAACATGCGTTCTTTGTCAAGGGGGTTGAGAGGGAAAAAGAGAAAAAAATTGTCTGGTATCTCTAGAATCGGCCGTCACTTTTCGTCAACGCCTTCTCCAAGGTTGGCCGGATCTATGGTGAGGGCATATCATAGCGGCGCCGGGTCAGCACCTAGCTTCTTGACGGAGTCTCGTGCGAGTTCTCATCGCCCCTCAGGAGTTCAAGGGCAGCCTTTCCGCTGCTGAGGCCGCCCGTGCCATGGCCGAGGGCCTGCGCCGCGCCCTCCCCGGCGTCGACCTTGACCTGGCGCCCATGGCCGACGGCGGCCCCGGCACCGTCGGGGCCCTGGTGGCTGCCGGTGGCGGGCGCCGCCTCACGGTCACCGTCGCCGACCCCCTGGGCCGGCTTGTGGAGGCCGCCTGGGGGCTTTTGGAGGAGGGCGCCACCGCCGTCATCGAGATGGCGGCGGCGTCGGGCCTCGTCCTCCTCCGCCCCGAGGAGCGCGACGCCCGTCGCACCAGCACCTACGGTACCGGCCAGCTCATCGCCGCCGCCCTGGAGGCGGGCTGCCGGCGCCTGATCATCGGGCTGGGTGGCAGCGCCACCAACGACGGCGGCGCCGGTATGGCCCAGGCCCTGGGCGTCCGCCTCAGCGACGAGGAGGGCCACGACCTGCCCCCCGGCGGCGCCGCCCTGACCCGCCTGGCCCGCATCGATGTGAGCGGGCTGGACGGGCGTCTGCGCGACTGCCGGGTCCTGGGCGCCACCGACGTCACGAACCCTCTCTGCGGTCCTCATGGCGCCTCGGCAATCTACGGGCCCCAGAAGGGCGCCTCGCCAGCCGACGTCGAGGAGCTAGACGCTGCCCTGGCCCACTACGCCGCCGTCATCGAGCGTGACCTGGGGAAGCGGGTGGCTGAGGTGCCGGGCGCCGGGGCGGCGGGCGGCATCGGGGCCGGGCTCATCGCCTTTCTAAACGCCGAGCTGCGTCCCGGCGCCCAGCTCGTGGCGGAGGTGGTGGGCCTCGAGAAGCGCATCGCCGCCGCCGACCTGGTGGTCACCGGCGAGGGACGGCTGGACGCCCAGACGGCCTACGGCAAGACGGTGGCCACGGTAGCCCGACTGGCCCGCGGCCAGGGCCGGCCCGTCGTCGCCCTGGCGGGGCGCGTGGACGACGCGCGGGAAGCTTGCTCGACGCTGGGGCTGGAGGCGGCCCTGCCCATCGTGCCGTCCGCCGATGGCGGACTGCCCGAGGCAGAGATCATGGCGAGGGCGTCGGAGCTGCTGGCCGCCGCGGCCGAGAGCCTGGGCCGGTTGCTGAGGCTGGGGCGCGCTTTACCGGGCTGAGGGGCTGATCGATTCCTCGTTCCCGGATCGGGCCGGCTATGTAGCCGGCCCGGTTGTCTACATACGTAGGCCGCCTCGACCCCTACACGGGCTTCGGGCCCTAGGGTGTGGGCGTGCTGGGGCCAGCCGGGGCACCGCCCGGCTTGATCGCCGCCGTCGGCTTCCGGCCTGCCTGCCAGAGGAAGAGCAGGAGGGCCAGGAAGATGACCGCCACCACACAGGGGAGGACGGCGTCCTTGAGGTCAAAGAGCGTGACCACGGCGATGGCCGCCTGGGAGGCGTAGGGGACCCAGAGGAAGACGCGATACTTGGTCGGGTTCCAGCCGAGAAGGGCGTAGAGGGGGGCCAGGATCAGGATGTGAACGCCCAGGAGTCGCTGGGCCGCGTGCTCCTCGATGCCGGCGCTCAGGGAGCCCGCGTTGGCGGCTAAGAGCAGGGAGAAGCCCCAGATCGCGGTCCAGAAGGCCAGCAGGATGAGAACCAGCCGTCGGGCCGCGCCGACGCTGACTACGGCACCCTCCGGCCGACCCGGCGTCGTCACCTTTCCCGCCGTCGATTGCTGAGCCATAGCGGCCTCCTTGTCGAAGCCCGCCCGCCGGACAGGCGGGCAGACCCGCCTCTGCCGTCAGAGAGATCATCGGAAGATTCCCTTCCCCACTGGAGCTATTCTAGCACCTATGCAGGATTGGCCACCCGTAGGGACAGAGCTCAGAAACAAGACAACTGGACACGAGGAAAACCGCCCGCAAGGTTGCCGAAGGCCAGCCTTCAGGCTGGCACGGTAGCCAGGCTCAAGCCTGGCCTTCGGAGACTAACTCGCTCGACGTGTCGGTCTACTGTCTCAATGACCATTGAGTGGGCCCCTGGCGCCTAGTCCATCCCCATCTCGGCCAGTTCCTCGTCCGAGAGGCCGAAGTGGTGCGCGATCTCGTGGAGGACCGTCTTGCGCACCTCTTCCACCAACTCCGCCTCGTCGGGGAAGTCGCGCTCTAGGGGCTCCTGGAAGATGGTGATCTTGTCCGGCAGCACCAGGCCGTAGGCGCTGCGCTCGGTGAGGGGCACGCCGAGGTAGAGGCCGTAGGGCATCTCGCCTGGGGGCAGCCCGGCCTGTCGCAGGTCGTCCCGGCCCGGCCGGCGCTTGACGACTATGTCGATGTTGGAGAGCCGTTCGCGGAAGGGCGGCGGCAGCCCGGCCAGGGCGCGTCGCACCAGGCGCAAGAAGCGCCCTTGAGGCCTCATGGGGAGCCGTATCCTTGGATGAAGCGGTCACAAGGTGGTGGCGAGCGCCGGTGGGGAACGTCGACGGCGTACACGCCGCAGGCCTTCTATTCGCGCCTCTGCCAGAGAGGCCGGTAGCCCTCGCCGCGGATGGCGCTGCGGACCTCGCCCCTCTCCAGGTCTTGTAGCTCTTGGAGCACCTGCTCGCAGCGCCGGACGGCCTCAGGGAAGCCCTTGTCGGCGAGGCGCTCCACCAGGGCGCCCCAGATGCCGCTATCGACCAGGCTACTGACGTACCGGGGCCACCAGATTGAGGTGATCTTCTCGGGGAGGCGGAAGCGCGGCCGCAGGCGCTTCAGACTACGGAACCGCTCCTCGACGGAGGCGGCGGGAGGCACGAGCTTCACCAGAGGCGGGTCGATCTCCGTGTAGCGGGCGTCCACCAGCAGGCGCTGGCTGACGATCACGAATCGAAAGGTGAGGACATCGGCGCTGCGAACGGTCTCGATAATCTCGTTCAGGTCGAGGAAGTACTCATTATCCATAGCGATCCGAACTCTGGACAGCCCGACAATCCGGCGGACGACCGCAGTACGGGGGAAGACGCCCAGGAGACAGCGTCGAGAGGGTAGCGCCTGGCATCATTCTAGCACCGGGATGGAGGGCCAGCAAGCACAACTGGACAGTAGGGGCCGCCGACGCTAACATACGTGGCAGACTCTTCCGGAAAGGAGACCCCTTGGCTCACTCCCGTTCTGCCGAGAAGCGATACCGTCAGTCCCTAAAGCGGCAGGTACGTAACCGATCAGTCCGCAGCGCCACCCGGACCTCCATCTCCAAGGTCCTGGGCCTTATCAAGGCTGGCGCGCTCGCCGAGGCCGAGGCCGCCGTGCGCGAGGCAGTGAGCGTGCTCGACCGGGCTCAGAAGAAGGGCGTCATCCACGCCAACAACGCCGCCCGCAGCAAGTCGCGGCTCATAGCCCGCTACAACGCCGCCCTGGTGGCTGCCGCCGTCGCTGAGGCGCAGGTCAAGGTGGAGGCCCCGCCGCCCGAGGAACCTGTCGAGGTCGGTCGGCGCCGTCGCCTCAGCCGCAAGCCCGCCGAAAAGCCCCCGGCGAAGCCGGCCAAGCCAGCCGCTGCCGCCAAGGGGCGCGCGAAGCCAAGCAAGCCAGCGGCGAAGAAAGAAGACAAGACCAAGACCAAGGCCAAGGCCAAGGCCGAGAAAGAAGACAAGGCCAAGAAGAAGTAACCCCCATTCCCCTGGCCGTTGGCGGGGGGAGGCCAGACCCCCTTTGAAGGCTTGTATCTTACATGGGCCCGGTCACGTCAGTGTGGAGGACGTGCCTGACCCTAAGCCGGGCCCGGGCGAGGCCCTGCTGAGGGTCAGCGCTGCCGCTATCTGCCACTCGGACATCCGCGTCTACAGGGGTCAGAAGAAGGCTCGACCGGGCGTTGTCCCCGGTCACGAGACGGCCGGCGTCATCGAGGCCGTCGGCGAAGGCGTTGAGGGGGTGCGGCCCGGCGACCGGGTCGTCGTCTGTCCCATTCTGGCCTGTGGCCACTGCGAGTTCTGCGCCCAGGGGAAGCGCAACCGCTGCCCCCAGCGCCGGACCCTGGGCTACGAGGAGGACGGCGGCCTCGCCGAGCTCATGCTCATTCCCCGGGACCTCTTGGCGCTGGGTCACGTCTTCCCTGTCCCGCCGGGCCTGTCCCTGGAGATGGCTGCTCTTACGGAGCCCCTGGCCTGTGTCCTCAACTCCCTGGAGACCTGCCGGCTGCGATCGGGCGACGACCTTCTCATCGTTGGGGCTGGCCCCATGGGGCTCATGCACCTCCTGCTGGCGCGCCTCATGGGGGCGGCCCGCCTGATGGTGACCGAACCGGACCCTGAGAGGCGGTCCTGGGCCCAGCGCCTGGGCGCGACCGAGGTGGTGGACCCCGGTGGAGAGGAGATACCGGCGGCGGCTCTGGCCGCCACCGGCGGCCGCGGCTTCGACGCAGTGGTGGTGACGGCCGGGCTGCCCGCGGTCCTGGGGGAGGCCCTGGCCTCGGTGCGCCGCCAGGGCGTCGTCAGCCTCTTCGGTGGCTTCCCTCCCGATACCTCCGTCCCCTTCGACCCCAACATCATCCACTACGGGGAGATCGTCCTCACGGGGAGCCAGAACGCCACCACCGACCAGTACCGGCGCGTCCTCAGGCTCATCCCCCGACTGCCAGAGTTGGCGATGCTCGTGACCCACCGCTTCCGCATAGAGCAAGCCACCGAAGCCTACGAGAGCCGGCTGGCTGGCAAGGGACTGAAGTCGGTGGTGCTGCCGGGGGGAGAACTCTAGGGGGTCTGGCCGCTCGTGTCTGACGCGGCGGCCGTCAGCCGATCCATGTCGACGTCTGTGCCCACGATGAGCACGATGTCAGCCTCACTATTGGTCTTGAGCGCCGCGTCGTCGGCGCCGGCAGAGCGGACGCTGCTGGCGGGCAAGCCCAGCCATTCGGCCAGCTTCTCCGCCGTGTAGCGCTTGCCCGTGTAGTCGAGGATGGCGGAAGGCTCGCCCAGGTCTTGCTCCGGGGCGTTGGAGGTCACGAGGGACGAGCGCGGCAGGCCCAGGTTCACCAGATAATCGACCACACTGGAGGCGAGGCCGGGCCCGCCGGTGCCGTTCTGCACCTCCACCAGGGCGCCTTCCTCCAGGATCTGCTGGTCGGAGAAGAGGGCCTCGACGATCTGCTGGATGCCCTCCGGGGCCGCCAACAGCACCGAGGCGCCCTGGGGAGTGGTCCAGGGGACGGTGGCCGGGCCCAGAGAAAGGGCGATGATGCGCTCGGGGGGAATATCGGCGGCCAGCGTCGCATAGCCGGGGATCTGCAAGTCGCTGATGTCGGTGTCGATGGCGTCCTTGTACTTCTTCCAGAGGCTGAGCGCGTTGGGGAGGACATTGAGGCTAAGGGCCTTGTCCATGACGGCGAAGATGACGCGCTGCTGGCGCTGGATGCGATCCAGGTCGCTGGTGCCGCGGCGGATACGGGCGTAGGCCAGGGCCCGGGTGCCGTCCATGTGCTGGACGCCGGGCTCGAACTCCTGGGGGAGGTAGTCGCCGGGCAGCTCCGTGTCCGAGTAAAGGTCATCGCGCAAGTAGGTGGGGACATCCACGTCGACGCCGCCCAGGGCATCGATAATCTCCTTGAAGCCCTGGAAGTCGATGACCACGTAGTGATCAATCTTGATGCCGAGAAGGTGTTCGGTGGTGGCTATGGCCAGTGCCGGACCGCCGCCGTCGTAGTCATTGACCTCGCCCAGCACGTAGGCGGCGTTGATGCGCTCGCTCAGGTAACCGTTGCCGTCCTTGGTGGGGATCTCCACCCAGAGGTCGCGGGGGATGCCCAGCATGCCGGCTGTCTTCGTGTGCTTGTCGATGGTGAGGACGAACATCGTGTCGGTGCGGGCCGGGGCTTTCCCCTCGCGGGGACGCCGGTCCAGTCCCATAACCAGCACGTTGATGCGTGAGCCGCCTGCGCTGTTGCTCTCGCCGCTCTGGACGCCCGGGAGCTTACTCAGGACTGAGGGGACCTGGATGCCGTGCCCAGGAGCGAAGATCTCATCGACCCGGGTGGCGACGACGAAGGAGCCGTAGAAAGCGCCGGCGGCCAAGAGGGCGAAGGCCGCGGCGATGAGAACTCGTTGGCCAAGACGTGCGCCCCGCGGGCGGGACGGTTCTTGATCCTGGGAAGGCTGTTCGAACACTGCCGTGAGGGTATCCCAGGCTACCGCGGGTGTCAAGCTGGCGAGGGGTCTCCATACTCTGTCTCACATGTCCTGAAACACCACAAGGGTCAGCAAGCAGCCCTCTCGACCCTTGGGGGCCGACCAGGGGCCATCTGGAGGCGTGGGGCGGCTCCTGTGCCCTGTGCTATAATCGAATTGCAGCGAAGCTGGCGGAGGGAAAGGTGATCTTTCGCTACCTCGATCTTCTGGATGTGAGCCCCTGGCTCTTCATCGTCTTCTTCGGCTCGGTGGTGGCGGCGCTGGTGGTCGGCATCGCCTTCCACGAGTTCAGTCATGCCCTGGTGGCCTATAGCCTGGGCGACCCCACGGCGCGCCGCCTGGGCCGTCTCTCGCTGGACCCCAGGGTTCATCTGGACCCATTCGGCACGCTGCTCCTCTTTATCGGCGGCTTTGGCTGGGGGAAGCCGGTGCCGGTGGACGGACACCGCCTCCGCAACGGCGAGAAGGCGGGGATGGGCATGGTGGCCGCTGCCGGCCCCCTCTCCAACCTGCTCGTGGCTGGCGTTCTGGCCGCCCCGATCAAGGCAGGCATGGTGCCCTGGCACACGCCCTTCTTAGCACCGGCCAGCGTCTCCCACTGGCAGGCCGACGACTACCTGGGGCTCTTCCTCAGCGCCGTCGTCATCTTCAACGTCGTCCTGGCCGTGTTCAACCTGATCCCCGTGGCACCGCTCGACGGCTTTCGGGTGGCTGTGGGCGTCCTGCCCAGGGATGCGTCCCTCTTCTTCCGGCAGCTCGAGCCCTACGGGCCCGGCATCCTGCTCATCCTGGTGGCCCTCCCCTTCCTTACCTCAGGCTCGATCAGCATTCTCTACCAGGTCATGGCGCCGGCTGTGAACGGGCTGACCCGGCTGCTGACGGGGGTGCACGGCAATGTCCTGGGCTAGGGCCGCCTATCGCTCCCGCCAGTTCTTTGGCGCCCTCCGCGCCCGGCTGGAGGAGGAAGAGCGCGCCGAAGTGGCGGCGCACCTGACGCCGGCCGAGCAGCACCTCTTCTACGCCATGGACCTCCACGACCAGCGGCACGCCCTCGATGTCTTCCGTGTCCTGAAGTCGGGCGGGCACCGCGATGCATCGCTGCTGGCGGCGGCCCTCCTGCACGATGTGGGAAAGGGCCCCATCAGGCTCTGGCAGCGGGTCGCCTTCGTCCTGCTGAGGGCCGTGTCGCCGCGGCTGCTGCGTCGGCTGGCCTCCGCGGATGGCGCCCCCGCCGGAGGCGGGTCCGCCTTTGGCGGAGGTTGGCGGGGAGCCCTGAGCCGGAGCCGGGACCACGCCGAGCGCGGCGCTGCCCTGGCGGAGGCGGCGGGCTCGACGGCGGAGACGGTGCGACTCATCCGCCTGCATAGGTCGCCGACTTCGGCGAGCTCAGTCGAGCCGGCGGGCGACGATGTCGCCCTGGCGCTCCTGCAGGCAGCCGACGAGGCGAGCTGAGGAGGTAGGTGGTGGAGCAGGCAGAATCCCGTCCGCCTGGACGCATCGCCATCATCGGCCTGGGGCTCATCGGTGGGTCGCTGGGGCTCGCCATCAAGGCGGCCCGCCTGGAGAACCTGGAGGTCGTGGGCTACGACAGGGAGTGGGGTGTTGGCCCCAAGGCCCAGCGTCTGGGCGCCATCGACCGGGCGGCCCGAGACGCTCGCTCCGCTGCCCGCGACGCCGCCCTTGTCATCATCGCGACCCCTGTGCTGGCGATCCGTCAGGTGATGGAGGAGGTCGCGCCCGTCCTGCGGGAAGGCTGCGTGGTGACGGACACCGGCAGCACCAAGGCCGAGGTCCTGCGCTGGTCAGGGGAGGTCCTGCCCCAACACGTCGATTTCGTTGGTGGTCATCCCATGGCCGGCAAGGAGCAGTCCGGCATCCAGGCCGCCGACGCCCGTCTCTTCGCCGATGCCCCCTACTGCGTGGTGCCGCACGTGAACGCCTCGGAGCGTGCCATCAACGCCGTTCTTAGCCTGGTGAGGATCGTGGGTGCGCGACCCATCTTCATCGACGCCGAGGAGCACGACAGCTATGTGGCGGCGGTCAGCCACCTGCCCCTGGTCCTCTCCGTGGCCCTCTTCTCCCTGGCCCACAACAGCCAGGCCTGGCCCGACATGGCGGAACTGACCTCCAGCGGCTTTCGCGACCTGACGCGCCTGGCCTCCGGCGACCCCAACATGAGCCACGACATCTGCATCACCAACCGCGAGCGTATCCTCCACTGGCTGGACAGGATGATCAGCGAGCTCGCGCGCTACCGGGAGCTGATTCAGGACAAGGACGAGGAGCTGTTCAAGGCTCTTGCGAGAACCCAGCTAGACCGTGACACTTTCCTCACCAGTCCGCCAGCGCGACGCCAGCCGCCAGCCGAGGAGGCCGACATCCTCAGCTCAGGCGAACGCATGGCCTCCTTCCTGGTCGGCGAACAGTGGGTGCGACGTGTCAGGGACATGAGCCGCACCCTGGAGGGTCGGGGCAAGGAGCGCGAGCGGGAAGGGCGGAGGCGGCGCCGGCCGCAGCGGTGACATGGAGCAGCGCGTTCGATCGCCATCCCGGCTGCGGGGCACCGTAGTAGTCCCCGGCGACAAGTCCATCTCCCACCGCGCAGCCATCCTCAATGCCCTCGCCTCGGGCCCGGCGAGGGTGGAGAGCTTCCTGGTGGGGGAGGACACCCGCGCCACCCTGGACTGCCTCCGAGCCCTGGGTGTGAGCTGGTCGCTGGAAGAGGGCGGAGGCCGCGGGCCGACCCTGAGCATCCACGGGCCGGGGCGCGCCGGCCTGCGGGAGAGCGAGGATGTCCTCGACGCCCGCAACTCCGGCACCACCATGCGCCTCCTGGCGGGGGTGCTGGCGGCCCGTCCTTTCTTCTCGGTTCTCACGGGCGACAGCTCGCTGCGCTCGCGGCCCATGGGCCGCGTCGTGGGGCCGCTGCGTGAGATGGGAGCACAGGTGTGGGGCCGCGGCGATGGCGCCTACCCTCCCCTGGCTATCCGTGGCGGCGAGCTGCGAGGCATCCACTACCGCATGCCCGTGGCCAGCGCCCAGGTGAAGTCGGCCCTCCTGCTGGCGGGCCTCTTCGCCCGGGGCGAGACCGCCGTCGAGGAGCCGGCCCCGACGCGGGACCACACGGAGCGCATGCTGCGCGCCATGGGCGCTCGACTCTCTGGAGAGGGCGGCCTGGTGCGCATCGAGCCCCTGGAGAGGGAACTAGCGCCCCTGCACCTGCGGGTGCCCGGCGACATCAGCGCCGCCGCCTTCTGGATGGTGGCCGCTGCCCTCCACCCGGACGCCGAGCTCCACCTGCCCGGCGTCGGCGTCAACCCCACCCGTTCCGGCATCATCGACGTTCTGCGCGCCATGGGCGCAGACCTAGAGGTGACGGAGGAGCGTGAGCAGGGGGGCGAGCCGGTGGCCGACATCACGGTGCGCTCCAGCCGCCTGGCGCCTGTGGAGGTGAGCGGCGACCTGGTCCCTCGCCTCATCGATGAGATACCGGTGCTGGCGGTGGCGGCGGCCCTCACGCCGGGCCGCACCGTCGTCCGGGACGCCGCTGAACTGCGGGTCAAGGAATCCGACCGTGTCGCAACCACCTGCCGGGAGCTGAGGCGCCTGGGGGCGCGCGTCGAGGAGCTTCCCGACGGCCTCGCCATCGACGGCGTGCAGTCCCTGAAGGGCGCCCGCTGCCAGAGCCACGGCGACCACCGGCTGGCTATGGCTCTGGGGGTGGTGGGCCTCCTCGCCCGGGGCGAGACGGTCGTTGAAGGGGCAGGAGCCGCCGAGGTCTCCTACCCCGGCTTCTGGAGTGACCTGACCCGGCTCGCCTCATCCGCCGGAGGCGGACTCGCCTCCGGCGAGGGCGAGCAGGTGAAGGGGGCAATGCGGAGAGGGGATAGAACATGAGCACTGAGTTGATCCACGTCGGCTTTGGCAATCACCTGGCGATTAACCACGTCATCGGCATCGCCTCGCCGGGGTCCGCCCCGGTCAAGCGGCTCGTGCAAGAGGGGCGAAAGAGGAACCTGACCATCGATATGACCAGCGGCCGGCGAACGAAGGCGGTGGTCTTCATGGACAACGGCAGTATCGTGCTGGCCGCCATCACGCCCGAGACCATCGCCGGCCGGGCGAACGCCGCCCGCAGCGGACAGGCCGGCCGGCCCGACGAGGGCGAGGTTGGATAAGGCCACCGAGGAGCCTCGTTCTGGGTCGCCTCCCCTCCTTCTTGTCCTCTCCGGGCCTTCCGGGGTAGGCAAGGACGCAGTGCTTGCCGGCCTCGCCGAGAGGGGGCTGCCCTTCCGCCGCGTGCTCACCGTCACGACCCGTCCCCGGCGGCCTGGGGAGCGCGACGGCGTTGACTATTGCTTCCTGAAGGAAGAGGAGTACGACCGCCTGCTGGCCAGCGGCGGCCTCCTGGAGCACGCCGAGGTGTACGGCCTCCGCTACGGGGTGCCCAAGGCTCCCATACGGGAGGCCCTGGCCCGAGGCGAGGACATGGTCGTGCGGGTGGACGTGCAGGGCGCCGCCACCCTCCGGCGGCTGCTGCCCGAGGCCGTGCTCGTCTTTCTGGCGCCGGCCTCCCTGGAGGAGCTGGAGGGGCGCCTGCGCCTGCGCCACACGGAGGACGAAGCCGTCCTCCGCCGTCGCCTGGAGACAGCCCGCCGGGAGATGGAGCAGCAGGGCCTATTCCACTACGTGGTCGTGAACGCCGACGGCCATCTGGAGGAGGCGGTCGAGCGCCTGGCCTCCATCATCGAGGCCGAGAAGCGCCGCCCCGGGCGTGGGGCGCCCGTCATTCCCTGAAAGACCACCTGGGTATAAGATACGGGCGTCCCCGGCATTCCAAACTGGGCGCCTGTCGTCTGCTCTCCGCTGGCAAGGAGGTTCCACATATGAACGGCAAAGCGGCTATCTTCCTAGGGCCCGGCAAGGGCTACCAGATCGAGGAGCTACCCGTCCCCGACCCGGAGCCCGGCGGCATCGTCATCAAGGTGAGCATGGCCGGCATCTGCGGCTCTGATCTCCACATCTGGCGCGGCGACTCGCCTCTCTTCGCCCTCATGGTCAACCAGGTGGTGGGCCACGAGATGACGGGGCGCGTCTACAAGCTAGGCGCCAACATCAGCACTGACTCCCTCGGCCGCCCTCTTAAGGAGGGGGACCGCGTCTGTTACTCCTATTTCTACCCGTGCAACCGCTGCTACCAGTGCAGCAAAGGGGAGTTCTCCGCCTGCCCCAGCAAGCTCATACGAATGTTGCCCAGCATTAGTCGCTTCTCGGGGGCCTACGCCGAGTACTACTACCTGAAGCCGGGCGGCTGGGTGTTCAAGGTGCCTGACGAGCTTTCCGATGAGGTGGTGGCCCCCGTCAACTGCGCTCTCTGCCAGGTCACCTACGGCCTGTCAGTTGCTGGCCTCAGGTTCGGCGATACGCTGGTGGTGCAGGGCCTGGGCGGCCTGGGCCTCAATGCCTGCGCCGTCGCCAAGGAGATGGGCGCCGAGTGCGTCATTGGCATCGACGGCATCCCAGCGCGGCTGGAGGCGGCCAAGCAGTTCGGCGCCGACCTCGTTATCGACATGAGGGAGCACACGACGCCAGAGGCTCGCTTTCTGCAGGTGCTGGCCCTCACCGGCCAGCGGGGCGCCGACGTCGTGGCGGAGCTGGTTGGGGTTCCGGAGGCCTTCGCAGAAGGGGCGCAGTTCGTGCGCAACGGCGGTGCGCTGCTGGAGATGGGTAACATCAGCATCGGCAACACGGCCCCCTTCGACCCCGCGCAGATCGTGGCGGGCAGTCGCCGTATTTACGGCGTTGGCACCTACGACCCCTGGGTCATCCCGAAGGCCCTGGACTTCCTGGTGAGGACCCGCAACAAGTACCCCTTCGACAAGATCATGTCCCACAAGTACAAGCTGGATGACATCAACAAGGCCTTCGAAGAGGCGGAGTGGAAAGCGGCGGGCGCCGAGAAGTCTAAGATCACCCGCGCCCTCATCGTGCTGTAAGGGGGCGCCCAGAGGCTTCAAATGGGGGCCGGCGGCAGTCTGCCCTCGCTTCCATGAGGTACAGGATGCCTGAAGTCACCATCGCCACCCTTAACCTGTTCAACCGCGTAGGCCGCTGGGGCGAGCGGGCGCCTCTCGTCGTCGAGCAGGTGGCGGAGGCGGCGCCGGACGTTATCGGCCTGCAGGAGGTCGACCTGCTCGTCGATCAGGGCCATTGGCTGGCCGACCGCCTGAACCTCTGGTTGGGGCCTCCCTATTACACAGCCTACCACCAGAACAAGTCAGGGCGTGAGGCCGCCGTGCAGGCCATCGCCGTCCTCACCCGCCTGCCGGTCTTGGAACACGAGGGGCTGGATTATCTGAGCATGGACCGCGTGGCGCAGCGTCTTTTGCTGGACCTGGGAGAGGGCGTGCGCCTGGACCTCTACAACACCCACCTTCATCATCCAGCGACTGTGGCAGCAGAGCGGATAAGGCGCCAGCAGGCCAGCCGTCTCCTGCGCTGGATGTCCCGACACCGCGCTCTGCCTCAAGCGGTGGTGGGTGACTTCAATGCCCTGCCCGAAGGCGGCACCATAACACTTATGAAGCAGCGCTTCTTCTCTGCCCACGAGACGGCACAGGGCCGAGAGCCCGACTATACCTGGCCCTCGCCGCTGCTGACGGAGCCGCCGGAGGCCCCCGGCGCGCTCGACTACATCTTTGTGTCACGTCGTGGGATACGCGTGATGGAAGCGCGGGTGGTCTTCAACCGTCCCCATGCCGACGACCCCGCTCTCTATCCCTCAGACCACTTTGGGCTGCTGGCGCGGCTGCTGATCGACGGTTGAGCTAGGCGCGATGTCGCCGCTCGACCGGCGGGGCTCCTCCATGAGGCGGAGGAGGACGCTGATAAGGGCGCGCCGCGCCGCGCCGCTGCTCTCGGCGGCGTAGCGCTCGTCGCCGGCCAGGAGCTGGTTGAGGGTGGCGTAGTGGAGGGCCACCAGCTCGTGGGAAGAGAGGTGGCTGCGGACGGCCAGGGCGCTGAAAGCGTCCAACTCGTCCACGGGCGGAACGGCGGGCTGGGCGAGGAAGGCCTGGGTGAGCCGATGGTAGGCCTGGCTCAGGGCCTCCCAGTGAGCGGTCGAGTTGGAGCCGCTGGCCCTTCGGTAGGCACACTGCCTTTTTTCAGGTCCGGGGCGCACAGGCGCTGCGGGCAGGGCCCTCCTGGCGGGGCGCCGCTCCTCGGCTCGGCGGGGGTCGTCCGCCGCTTTGCCCTCTGTTGACCGGCTCCCCTGTTTTCGGCTAAGGCTGCGGGTTGACATGGAGGCAGTCCTTCTTGTTCCCTACCCAGTCTGGGCGTCTGGGGCTGGACCTGGCTGTCGTTCTTCTCCCCGCTTGTCGTCGGCGCCTCTACCTAAGCTCTCGCTCGCCCTTCCCTACGCCTTCCGAAGGGGGCCGACATCATTCAATATGGGCAGATGGGCAGGGGCGGACATCCCTCCAAACGGCTATCCGTCCAAAGCGTGAAGCCCTGTGCCGTCTTCTTTGATCCGCTGACTGCGCCGAGACTATACTGATCGGGAGGCCCGGCGCATCAGGCCGGGCCCCTTAGCTATGAGGACGCTCCTCCTTCTCGCCAAGCACACGGTCCGGAAGTACAGCGACGACAATTGCTCGCTGCTGGCGGCGGCCATCTCCTACTACGTCCTATTCTCGGTGGTGCCACTGACCATTTTTCTCGCCTCCATATTCGGGTTCGTGATGCGCAACGAGAGCACCCGCCAGCAGGTGGTGGACAGCATCGTGCAGGCCACACCTCTGCAGCAGGAAAAAGGCGCGAACCTGGTGAGCGACACCGTCAAGGGGGTGAGCCGGGTCAGCGCCCCTCTGACCGTACTGGGTCTGGCGGGCCTGGCCTGGTCGGCCTCGGCCATGTTCGCGGCCGTCCGCAGGGGCTTGAACATAGCCTTCGGAGTCGAGAAGGGACGGCCGGTGGTTCAGCAGAAGCTGGTGGACCTTGGGATGCTCGTGGGCCTGGGCCTTGTCCTGCTGATCTCAGTGGCGGGGACCGGCTTCCTGCGCATGCTACGGGCGAGGAGCCTCAATCTCCTGGGACCCTTGTCCAGTGGAAGCTCTCTTTTCTGGGAGGTCGTGCCCTTCCTGGCGCCGGCCGTGTTCTCGTTCTTGCTCTTCCTGCTGGTCTATCGCTACGTGCCCAGGGTCGGACTGGGGTTCCGCGACGTCTGGCCGGGGGCCCTGCTGGCGGCTGCGCTCTTTGAGCTGTTGAAGAACGCCTTCGCCATCTACATCGCCAACTTCAGCAACTACGACCTGGCCTACGGCGCCCTGGGCGGCATCCTCCTCTTCCTCCTCTGGACATACGTCACGGCCAACATCCTCCTCCTGGGGGCTGAGCTGGCGTCCGAGTACCCGCGGGTGCGAGGCGGCTTCTACACTGAAGCCGGAGGGCCCCGCCGCCCGCTGAGGCGGCAGGCGCTGGAGTTCCTGAAGGGGCTTTTCGTTCGTTCTGGACCGAAGGCGGGGGTACCCCAGCCTCGCCGCAAGCCGTAAGCCTGGCACGCGGGGCGCCGAAAGAGTCGCCGCTCGCCCTTCGACCCTTCGGCTTCGCTCAGGGCAGGCACGCTCAGGACGAGCGGTTCTTGGACCCCGCTCGTGGTGAGCTTGTCGAACCACGAGCGGCCCACTTGGGTTTATGAGCGCCCAGAGGGCTAGGCCCGCCGCTGGACGGCGAGAGTGACCTGCTGGCCGTCCAGGGTGTGGGTCTCGACGTGCGCGCCCGAAGGCGCCTCGCCCTCCACCAGCTCCAGGGACAGCGTCTCCTGGCGCACGTAGTCGGCGAAGCGCTGCATGACGCGTCGCAGGGCTTCTCCACCCTGGTAGTAGGTGACAATGCGGTCAGCGATCTCGAAGCCGGCGTTGCGACGCATGGTCTGGAGGCGATGCACGACCTCTCGCGCCAGGCCCTCGTCGGCGAGCTCCGGCGTCAGCGCCGTGGCCACGACCACGACGTAGGCCGCCTCCTCGGCTGAGGCATAGCCCTCGCGGTCGACGCTGCTCACGAGCACGTCCTCGGCCGTGAGCTCCCAGCCGTCGATGCGCAGCGGCGCGCCCGAGGCCACAGCTCGCGCCACCGACGCCGGGTCGGCGCGGCGCAGTGCCTCCTGGATGGCGCCCACCTGGCCGCCGTAGCGGGGGCCCAGCACTGACAGGTCCGGCTTCACCTCGTAGCCCAGGAACTCCTCCTCACTCTCTATCACCGAGATGCTCTTCACGTTCAGCTCGTCGACGAGCAGGGCCTGCAATCGCGACAGGCTTTCCGCCTCTGCGCGGCTCCTGAGCTTGACGTACAGAGTCGAGAGAGGCTGCCTCACCTTGACGCCGGCCTTGCTACGGGCCGCCCGGCCCAGGCTGACGATGCGCATGACCAGGCGCATGTCCTCGGCCAGACGCTCGTCCACCTGCGAGGGGTCAGCCTCGGGCCAGGAGGCGAGGTGGACGCTGTCGGGCGCGGAGCCATCGACGGACTGCACCAGGTTCTGGTACATCTCCTCGGCCAGGAAGGGGGTGAAGGGCGCGAGGAGGTGGCAGAGGGTGACCAGACAGCGGTAGAGCGTGTCGTAGGCGGCGCGCTTGTCGGCATCGTCCTCGCTTTTCCAGAAGCGGCGGCGGCTGCGGCGCACGTACCAGTTCGAGAGGTCGTCGACGAAGGCCTGGATGGCGCGGCCGGCCTCCGTGGGGCGGTAGCCCTCGAGGTCGTTGGTCACCCGCTCGACGAGGCGGTGGAGCTCCGAGAGCAGCCAGCGGTCCAGCTCCGAGGGCTCAACAGGCGCGCCCTGACCATCCGCCGAAGTCGGGCCCGCCGCTGGCGGGGGCTGGAAGCGGTCGATGAGGGCGTAGGTGACGAAGAAGGAATAGGTGTTCCAGAGGGTGAGCAGGAAGCGGCGCAGGGCCTCGCCCACAAGCTCCCGCGAGAAGCGGCGGGGATTGCCCGGCGGCGAGGCCGTGTACAGGTACCAGCGGAGAGCGTCGGCGCCGTGGTCCCGGATGACAGGCCAGGGCTCCACCTGGTTGCCCAGGGACTTGCTCATCTTGCGGCCCTGGTCATCCTGGATGTGGCCCAGGCAGATGACGTTCTTGAAGGCGATGCCCGCTGGCACCGCCCCCACCGAGTGGAGGACGGCGGCCTCGGCGTGGAGGGTGTAGAACCAGCCCCGGGTCTGGTCCACCGCCTCGCAGATGAAGTCGGCGGGGAAGAAGGCCTGGAAGGTCTCCTGGTTCTCGAAGGGGTAGTGCCACTGGGCATAGGGCATGGCCCCCGAGTCGAACCAGGCGTCGGCTACCTCGGGCAGACGGCGCATGGTCCCGCCGCAGGCCTGGCAGCGGAGGAGCACGGCGTCCACGTAGGGGCGGTGCAGGTCGCTGAGGGCGTCCACCTGGGCAGGGTCGATGGCCCGCTCCCGCAGCTCGGCCACGCTACCGATGCAGTCCACGCGGTCGCAGCCCTCGCAGCGCCAGAGGGGCAGGGGCGTGCCCCAGTAGCGCTCGCGCGAGAGGGCCCAGTCCACGTTGTTGGCCAGCCAGTCGCCGTAGCGGCCGAACTTGATGTGCTCCGGGTACCAGTTGATCTGGCTGTTGCCGGAGACCAGCAGGTCCTTCACTGCCGTGGTGCGGATGTACCAGGAGGGCTTGGCGTAGTAGAGGAGGGGCGTGTCACAGCGCCAGCAGAAGGGGTAGGTGTGGCGGATGGTGCCGCTGCGATAGAGGAGGCCGCGCTGCTGCAAGTCCTCCAGCACCAGGGGGTCGGCGTCCTTGACGAACAACCCGTCGAAGGGGGTGCCGCTTGCCAGCATCTGGCCGCGCAGGTCCACCGGCTGTAGATAGAGCAGGTCCTCCTGCTTGCCGATCTCGAAGTCGTCGGCGCCGAAGGCGGGCGCGATGTGCACCACGCCCGTGCCATCGGTCATGGAGACGAAGGGGGCGGCGATGACCGGTCGAGGGACACTGCCGGCCTCGTCGGGGGGCAGAGGCGCCAGGCGCCCCTCCTGGAAGCGCATGGCGGGCACGCCCCAGTCCGTGGGCTCGTAGAGCGGCTCGTAGGTAAGGCCCACCAGCACGCGGCCTGCGAACTCGGCCAGCACCTGCTTCTCGCCGGGGACCGACTCCTTCAGCAGGGAGAGGGCCAAAACGAAGCGCTCCCTGCCCCTCTCGCCGTTCACCTCCGCCAGGACGTAGGGCTCGTCGGGCGCTACCGCCAGGGCGGTGTTGCCGGGCAGCGTCCAGGGCGTCGTCGTCCAGGCGAGGATGTAAGTGGGCACGCCCTCGCCGAGGCGGAGCACGGGGTCGGCGCGGCTGACCTGGGCCTTCTCTGTGTGCAGGCGGAACTTGACGTAGATGGAGGGGTCGGGCGTGTCCTCCTGGTAGCCCTGCGCCACCTCGGCATCGGAGAGGGTGGTGCCACAGCGCGGACAGTGGGGCGCCGAGCGGTAGTCCTGGAAGATGAGGCCCCCTTCCCAGAGGCGCTTGATGATCCACCAGCCGGTCTCGATGTAGCTGTTGTCGAAGGTCTGGTAGGGGTTCCCGGTGTCCAGCCAGAAGGCGATGCGGTCCGTGAGCGCCTCCCACTCGCGCACGTAGCGGACGACGTTCTCGCGGCAGCGGCGGTTGAACTCCTCCACCCCAAAGCGCTCGATGTCAGGCTTGCTCTTGAGGCCCAGTTCACGCTCCACCTCCAGCTCCACGGGCAGGCCGTGGGTGTCCCAGCCTGCCTTGCGGGGGACGCGGTAGCCGCGCATGGTCCGGAAGCGGGGGATTACGTCCTTGAAGACGCGGGAGAGGACATGGTGGACGCCCGGGCTGGCGTTGGCCGTGGGTGGCCCCTCGTAGAAGACGAAGAGGCGGTCCGGAGGGCGCTCTTCGACGCTGCGCCGGAAGACGTCGCGCTCCCGCCAGAGGGCCAGGATGCGCTCCTCCATCTCCGGGAAGTTGACCTTGCTAGGGACGGGCTTGAACATGATCAGCACCTACTCAATAGGGGATGGGCCGATGCGGACATGCGGCGCAACGCACGGGCGCTTACTCATAACACACTTCCCACGAGAAACAACACGGCAACGGCGGTCTTCACGACTGGACAGATCTTCATGGGCAGAATGGATGTCCTCGCCCCGGTCAGCAGAGTCCATCCCGCCATAACAAGAAGCATCGCGGCCGATATCCTGTATACGTTGAGGGAAGCGGAGTTCTGGGAACCATCCAGAGCCGTGATAAGCAGCACGAGCAGGCCTATGAAGGAGAGCGCCAGACCTTCCGCAGCCCACTCCATCGTTATGATTCGCCTGTTGTCCTCCGATATTGCCCCAAAACCGGCAACGACAGACCTGGTTGGGGCAATGTGGGCGATCCCCCACAGAGTGATCACGCCACCGCCAAGATACACCAGAATGTCAGACGCCACACTCATCCTCCCCTTGTCCTCTCAAAGGATCGCTCATGACCCAGCCCTCCTTTGTAGGAGGTCCGAGAGACTTCGCACACAGAAAGGCCCGCCCCACGAAGGGACGGGCCTGAGCCCGCGGTACCACCCTGCTTGCCCGCGCGACCACCACTCGGCGATCGGCGGCGGACCGCTCTTCCAGGGCACACCCCCATTCAAGACGAGGTGATGCCCCTGCCCCTGCTAACGGTGGGCGTTCCGGCCGAGCCTACTGGGAAGGAACTGGGAACTTGGAACTAGGAACTGCCCAAGGCTCTATCCAGTTCCCAGTTCCTAGTTCCCTATTCCCCTTCGTCCTCCCGTTCGGTCGGCGGCTCGGGAGGGATTTTCGGCCGGCGCCACCGTGTCCGCTTCCACCTTGCCCGCCTAAGGCGGGCCTTCGGACTCGCTGGACGGCTCCACCGGCGTACTCGTCTCCGTCACAGCCTTTTCGCACTCGATAGTGTAAGCGGCGGCTTCGGGCTATGTCAACGGCCGCTACCCCGCACCCCAGCGGTCAACCGCCTGCGAGTACAGCTCCCTTAACCGCCGGCGCTGCTCCTCCGAGAGCAGCTCGCCGAAGAAGGCGAGGCGGTCTTCAAGATACGTCTCCGCGCTGGCGGCGTCCACCACGTCGTCGCTGGCGACCGCCTCCTCCAGGAGGCCCCGCGCCAGGCGCTCCAGCCGCTCTTCGAGGAAGGCCCGGAGCCGCCCGGCATCGATGCCTTCGCCCTCACCCTGGCGGGCGAGGGCGCCGTGCAGCTCTTCGGCCCCCAGGAGGCGGGCCAACTGCGCGAGCTGGATGGGGCTGGGTGTCTGTGTCATCGGGCGGCCCGCACTTGCCTGTCGGCAGGCATCGCCGGAAGCGTGAGAGCCGGCCGCTGGGGCCGGCTCACGCCCGCTATGTGCGCCATGCGTCCGGACGCGATTCGCCTTCTAGGTCCGTCCCCGGATCTTCGTGTAGCAGGTGCTACAGTACACGGGCCGGTCGCCGCGGGGTATGAAGGGCACCTCGGTCATCATGCCGCACTCGGCGCAGGTAGCCGGGTGCATCTGCCGCGGCGTCTTGCCGCCGAAGCTGGCGAAGACGCCGTAGCGGACGTACCCCTCTTCGTCCTCCACGCTTCGCATGGACTTGCGCGCCGACCGGCAGGAAGGACAGCGTACAGGCTCGTTCTGAAGGCCCTTGGCGGCGTAGAATTCCTGCTCGCCAGCCGTAAACGTAAAGTTGTTGCCGCAGTCGCGGCACACCAGAGTCTTATCCGCAAATGCCAATGTTATCGCCGTCCTCTCCCCACCTGGGGACAATATTTGGCGGCCGTCCGACTAGTCGGGTACGGCCGCTTCTGTCGGCCCAACCCCGCGTCTGAGCGCATTATACGACTGCTGGTCTCCCTCAGGCAACCACTGTGGTGTTCCAGGACATGTGAGACAGAGAGGGGGTGAACGAAGGCCGGGCCGGCTCTCTTATGTGTCTTGAAACACTATACCCTCAGGCAACCGCCGCTGGTCTCCTATCCCTGACTGAGGCGCAGGGCAGGGATGCGACGCAGGAGGGTGCCCATCTCGTCGCTGCGAAAGAGATAGGCCGCCAGGAAGTAGGTGCCCGTCCCGATGAGGCTGCCGCCGACCAGGGCGGCGAAGGCATCGCTGAAGTGGCCGGTGTTGAGGTGTCCGGAGGCGTGCATCAGCACGACGAAGAGGCTTACCACTTCCACCATGAGCAGTGTCGCCCCGGCCATCCGCGTCAGCGAGTAGATGATGTGCCCCTCCTCGAGGCCGCCCATGCGCCGACTGAGGGCCCGGAAGAGCAAGAAGAACTCAGCGATGCTGGCCAGGGACAGGGACAGGGCCAGCCCGCGCACCTCCAGGGGGAGAGCCACCACCAGGATGAGGCAGAAGATCAGGTTCAGGACCATAGAGAGCACCGCAAAGGCCACCGGCGTGCGGGTGTCCCCCAGGGCGTAGAAGCCCCGGCTCAGGATCTCGGTGCCCCCCAGTGCGAAGAGCCCTATCGAGTAGAAGATGAGCGCCGACACTGTGATGTCCGTGGAGGCGGCGCCAAAGGCACCGCGCTGAAAGAGAAAGGTCACCAGCGGCTGGCCGAGAAGCATGAGCCCGACGCTCGCCGGCAGGGTAAGGAAGAGGATGAGCCGGAGGGCGTTGGAGACGGTCCAGCGCATGTCTTGGGACCTCTCCTGGGCTGCCTGGTCGGCCAGGGTCGGAAAGAGGGCAGTGGCGATGGCCATGCCGAAGATGCCCAGCGGCGTCATAACGATGAGCCAGGCGTAGTTGGCGGCCGAGATGGCCTCGTCGCTGATGGTGGAGGCGAAGAAGACAGTGATGAGGAAGTTGAACTGCCAGGCCGCCAGGCCCAGCACGCGCGGCAGCATCAGGCGGCCCACCTCTCGCACCGCCGGGTCGCGCCACTTCGCTATCAGGTTGTAGCGCATGCCCACCTGTCGCAGGGCCGGCAACTGGATGATCAGGTGCAGCAGGGCGCCGACGACGACTCCCACCGCCAGCACCCGCACGTTGTGGGATAGCAGCGCGGCCACGACGATCGACAGGTTGTAGACCATGGGCGCGATGGCCGGATAGATGAAGTGGCGACGGGCATTGAGGATGCCCATGAACATGCCGCTGACAGAGAAGAACATGGTCGAGAGGAGCATGATCCGCGTCAGGTCCACGGCCAGGGAGCGCAGCTCTGACTGGCGGCCCGTGTCTTCGCCCAGGCCGGGCGCCATGATCGGCACCAGGACCGGCGCCAGGAGCATGCCCAGGAGGGCGAGGACGAAGGTGGCGCCGGCCACGAGGTTGAGGACGGAGCTGGCCAGCCGCCAGGCCTCGTCCTCGCCGTGACGGGTGAAGTGGCGGGCGAAGGTGGGGATGAAGGCGCTGGCCAGAGTGGCGCCGGCCAGCAACTGGAAAATGAGGTCAGGGAGGCGGAAGGCAACCCAGTAGGCGCCCAGCTCGGGGCTGGTGCCGAAGCTGTCGGCTATGGCGACGCTGCGCACCACCCCCAGGAGGCGGCTTCCCAGGAAACCCGCCGCTACGATGATGGCGGCGCCAGCGAGGCCGGACCAGGGGGCCTGGGCTCTGTCGCTTTCCAAGTCTCCCGCCACCGCAGGTTCGAGGGTCGGCCCATTATAGCACGCAGCCGCGGGCCCCTTCAGTAAGGGCGGTCGGCCGCCCACCCCTACACGACCCTCTTGACACGCGTGCCACACTCGTGGTGCCCCGCACAACTCCTATAGGTGTGCTCCGTAGGGAGACGGAGCGATGCAGCCCAGCGAGCCCCCGCCGTTCAGAACGCCGCGGCTCCCCGCAGCCGCGTGCGCAGTGTGTGCAGGAAAGGAGTGACAGCCATGAAGACCCATCTCTCAAGGCGGATCCCCGTAGTGGTAGCGGCCGGCCTGGCGCTGGCGATGCTGGCCTTGGGCTTCCTGGCCGCCCTCGGCGTGCGCTCCCTTGTGGCGGGGACGGCGTCGGCCAGCCCGGCGGCGCCCAATCCGGGGCATGAGTGGAGCCAGGTGGAGGGGCACGGCATAGACGGCAGCACCTACTGGCTGGGCACCACCGCCGACCAGGCCCTGGAGCTGCGGGTGAACGGCCAACGAGCCGTGCGGCTGGAGCCGGACCCGTGGAGCCCCAACGTCATCGGCGGCTACAGTGGGAACTGGGTGACCGACGGAGTGTCGGGCGCCACCATTCCCGGCGGAGGGGGCGCTGAGGGCCCCCCACCCGGCGATCCCGTCCCCAACCGCGTGACGGACCGAGGGGGCACAGTTGGCGGCGGCGTCAACAACCAGGCTGGCGATAACGCTGGCACGACCGATGATGCGTGGTTTGCGACTGTGGCAGGCGGCGTCTACAACACTGCCAGCGCCATGGGTGCCACCGTCGGCGGGGGCGGCGGCAACGTCGCCAGTGGCGGTGAGTCTGCCATCGCGGGCGGCGGCGGCAACACGGCCACCTATGACCATGCCACCGTCGGTGGAGGCGAGAACAACACTGCGAGCGCCAGCAATGCTACTGTCAGCGGGGGTGGGGGCAACACGGCGAGCGCCCAGGACGCCGCCATCGGCGGCGGGCACGGCAACAGCGCCAGCTATGACCATGCCACCGTGGCCGGGGGTTGGCAAAACACGGCTGGCGCGTGGGGTGCGACCGTCGGCGGTGGCCACTTGAATCAGGTGACAGGCGACCGCTCGACGGTTGCGGGCGGCGAGAGCAACGGCGCTAGCGGCGAAGCCGCCACCGTGGGCGGGGGCGGCGGCAACACTGCCAGCGGCAACACCGCCACCGTGCCCGGGGGCGAGGCCAACACCGCCCAGGGCGACTACAGCTTCGCCGCCGGCTACCGGGCGAAGGCCAACCACACGGGTTCCTTCGTCTGGGCAGACTACTTCACCTACAGCGTTGACTTTGCTTCTACCGCCAACAACGAGTTCAGCGCCCGCACGACGGGTGGGGCACGGTTCGTGTCGGGCCTCGACCCCGCCGGCGACCCCGCAGCGGGCGTGACCCTCGCACCGGGGGGCAACGCCTGGGCCGGCATCAGCGACCGCTCGGTGAAGGCCAACTTCACTTCCGTGGATGGGCGCGATGTGTTGGAGCGCCTGGCCTCTATCCCCATCGAGACCTGGAACCTCAAGAGCCAGGACGCCTCCATCCGCCACATGGGGCCCATGGCCCAGGACTTCTACGCTGCCTTCAGCCTGGGTGAGAGCGACACGTCCATCACCACCGTAGACGCCGACGGCGTGGCCCTGGCCGCCATCCAGGGGCTCTACCAGCTCTCGCAGGAGCAGGGCGACCGCATCCAGGCGCTGGAGGAGGAGAACACTAGCCTCAAGCAGCAGCTCGACGGCCTGGAGGCGCGGGTGTCGGCGCTGGAGGACGGCACCGGGCCGGCCGCCGCCGTCTCGCAGGCGTCGTCATCGGGCCTTCCGGCACTCTGGCCACTCCTCGGCGGCGGGCTGATGCTGGCCCTGGCCGGCCTGGTGCTGGCGCAGCGCTGGCTGGCAGGAGGCCGGCGATGAGACGCCTGATTTCGGTCAGCCTGGCGGCGGCCCTGCTGCTGGCGGTCGTTCCTGTTGCCCTGGGACTCCTCCACGGGCTGTCGCGTAGCCACGGCGAGGCGGCATCCTCCAGCCTGGCTTGCAGCGTGAAGCCATCGTGCGGCGAGGGCGAGGTCGTCGTCTTCCGCATGTCGGGCCAGGCCAACGCGCATGCCCAGACGGCGGACACCCATCCCTTGACCTACGACTACACCGTGTGCTGCGTCGGCCCGGCGGGCTTGAGCACGTCGTGTACGGGGAGCTACGCCACGGTGCTCAGGCTGTGGGCGGCGGACAACGCGCACGCCGCCTCCAACGACGTGAGCTACGGCACCAAGGTCTGCCTGTCGGCCACGGACACAGCAATGAACTGCCAGTACCGCTCGAGCTGCGGCAGCAGCTACGCCTGCCTCGCTACCATCTCGGGCACCACCAACGCCCACGTGGCGGACTGCGACGGCAGCGGCGACTACGCGACGAAGGTGTGCTGCGCGGTGGGGGCTGCCCCACCCGTTGGGGGCATAGCGGAGCTTCCGCCCCTTGCCGGAGCCTCGACCGAGGAGGCTGGTGTGCCCGCTGAGGGCTCCGGCTGGTCAGCAGGCGGGTACGTGGCTCTCGCCGCCGGTCTGGCAGTCGCCATAGTGGTCATGGGCCTTGGTGGTTGGTACGTCATGAAGGGGCGGCTCCGGCAAAGGCCTTGATGCCTGTCGGGCGGCCAACATACAATCCCCTGGTCAGCCAGTTAGGCAAGGCGACCAGGGGATTCGTTCAGCGACGCAGGCATCTGAGTTGCCTGGGGAGAATCGGGCAGACAAGTTCGCGCCCGATATTGAAGCAGGGGACTCCCGCCGGTAGGCGGGCCGGCGCCAGCCCTTGGTCGTCCGCCGCGGCGGACCGCTGCTACCAAGCTGTAGAACCCAGTCCATCTGATAGCAGAGGGTCGCCTTCGGGCGGCCTTCGTCTGTTTCGCGATGAAGCGTGTGTGCGCTGACCGGGGGGTTGCGGTTGGCCAGCCGTCAGTGGGGTTCAGGTAGTTTTCCATAGGCCTGCTGGCCATGTCCCCCCGTCCGCGCGGCGGTCCCAACTCGGAACCTGAGACCGAGTGGAAGCCTGATTACACTCAATTGATTGGCCTCGAAAGCGCGCAGCCAGGGCGCTGCAGGGCCCATAGGGTGTCCGGCGCTGCGCTATCGGGTCCGCCGCACAGTCCCGCCCCCGGTCACCCTCGTGCTATTGCTTGACCGCGAGACACGTGGCATCCTCGCGGTGCGGGGGAGAAGAAGGAGGCGGTGGCCGTCCGAAGGGCTCTGTCCAGGAGGGGCTGAGTAGGCTGGAGAAGTGAGTAGCATGAGTTCAACATCAGGTAGCGATCGGGACTGGCTGGTGAGGGACCTGGAGGAGGCCAGGAACGAGCTTTGCGCCAGCTACGAGCGGTTGTCGGACCAGCAGATGGTGCAACCGGGAGCGGTGGGGGAGTGGTCGGTCAAGGACGTTCTATCTCATGTAGCGTCGTGGGAAGAGGTCGCGCTCCCGGACCTGGCGCGCCTGGCTCGTGGGGACATGGCCATCTTGGCGAGCATGGATTTGTATTCCGCCAATTTCGACCCCTTCAACGCTATGATCATGTCGCTGCGGCGAAATCTGCCTTTGGATCAGGTTCTCCGGGAGCTCGACATCGTGCGGGCCGACTTCATGGCGGCCGCGAATCGGCTCCCTGATTCAGTCCTCGCGGAGGGGCAGTTCGGCCGCATACTCGTCCAGATCACTGCCGAGCACGATAGGGAGCACGCCGGGGGCATCCGCCGGTGGCGGCAGCAGAAGGGGCTGTGATCACTACGGTGTTTCAGGGTGAGGTGATCCCCCTTCGACAGTGGAGTGGCGAGCCGTGAAGGTGCTGATGGTCTACACCAATACCTACCGCATGCTTGCGCCCGCCCCGCTCGGCGCCTCACTCGTTGCGTCGCGGCTGCGGCGGGACGGCCACGATGCGCGGTTCCTCGATCTCATGTTCGCCAGATCGCCAGCTAAAGAGGCGGCTCGGGTGGCCCGACAGTTCAAGCCTGACCTCGTCTGCTACTCGATCCGTAACGTCGACAACCAGTCCTCTATGGACTTCTTCGACCCGCTGCCGACCATCAAGTCAGTTGTGTCTGCAGTCCGCGCGGCCTGGCCTGCGCCGACGCTGCTCGGGGGCACAGCCTTTAGTACGTTTCCCACCCAGGTTCTGGAAGAACTCAGTGCCGACTACGGGATCATGGGCGATGACCTCGACTGCATCTCGCGCTTCGTCGCGTCGTTCGCTGCAGACCAGCCCGACCACACTGTGCCGGGCCTCGTCTACCGTGCCGAGCAGGGCATCCATCGCAACCCGTTCACGATCCGGGGGTATGCGGACACCGTGTTCGACGCCTGGGACTTTGTCGACTTCCGCGCCTACCGGCGCTCGTTGACGACCTTCTGGGATACCGGCCTAGTGGTCCGGACGGGCTGTCCGTTTGAATGCGTCTTCTGCGATTACTTCCGGACCTTCGGCCGAACGTCGGTGCTCCGCGATCCGCGCCAAGTAGCGGAGGAGGCTCTGGAACTGCAGCGCCGGGGCGCGCGATCCATCATCTTCGCCGACGCTGGCTTCAACCGCCCACTCGAGCATGCCAAGGAAGTGCTCGCCGCGCTACTCAGGGCTGGAGTGCGCTTGACACTCACCGCCATCTTCGAGCCCGGAGAGGTCGACCAAGAGTTCGCTCGCCTCTTCCGCCGAGCGGGAGGCCATGCCGCGGTCATTTTTGCCGGCAGCCTCTCTGACACGGTCCTGGCCCAAATGCGCAAGCCCTTCCAGGTTGACGACGTGCTGCGCGGGACCGACCTCTTCCGGCAGGCCGGCGTGGATGGCTTCCTCTACCTCACGTTCGGTGGACCAGGGGAGACTCCCGCGACCGTGGAGGAGACTTTCCGGCTGGCCGCCCAGGTCCGTCCTCTCCGCACCTTGGTCGACCACGGCTACCGGATCCAGCCGGAGACCGAGTTGCGGGAGATCGCTATCGCGGAGGGGGCTGTCGCACCGGACGACGACTGCTTCAAAGCTACCTTCTACCACTCGCCGGCGACGCCACCGGGGATGCTGAAAGCTCGGCTGAAGCGGTACCTGTCGGAGCATCGCTGGGACGCTTTGCGTGCAATGCCCTTCATGGCCAGACTGTTGTGGGGTAAACTGCGGCCGTGAGCGTTGCCGGTAGGTGGTGATTGAGCGAAGCGGCGATAAGCCTTCCAAGCAGAGGGCCCTCGGTCGCTTGCAGATTCCCTGAGGGTCAATGCGAATCCCCTCGTCAGCCAGTTGGGCAAGGCGACCAGGGGATTCGTGCGCGGCCCTGGCCCCCTGAGGTGCCTTGGCAGAATCGGGCAGATAAGTTCGCCCCCGATACTGAAGCAGGGGGCTCCCGCCAATAGGCGGGCCGGCGCCAGCCCTTGGTCGTCTGCCGCGGCGGACCGCTGCTACCAAAGCCTGACAATCGGAGCTATCTCGATAGCAGGAGGTCGCCTTCGGGCGGCCTTTTCGCTTTGTCTGTGAGCCTTGGCGCCGGATGTCTTCGACGGTCGACTCAAGGATGCAATACAATAGGGCGCGAAACGCGCCCCTGCCGCAGAAGGCACGGCCACGCCCCCCGCGGTGGGCCGCCAGGAGACAGTCGGCGGTGAATGCGCTCCTGACGCGAATTAGCTTTGGCGGTAGCCTCCGTGGAGCGAGCTGGGCGGCGTCCGTCGCCTGTGGCACCTATGGCACGCTGCAGATCCGCGAAAGCTGGGCCAACTTCGACGGGGCCATGGTCTGGTACGCGGCAGCCCTGGCCTCTCTCTTCGCGGCTACCTGGTCCGCGCCGTCATGTGGGACTGGGGAGGCGCCCCGGCGCGGCCTTCTCGGCGGGCGATGGGTGCTGCTCGGTTTCCTGGGGGTGATGGGTGCGGCGCTCTTCATGCGGTTGTATGACCTGGGCAGCTTCCCGCCCCCGGACGGCCTCGCGTTCGAAGAAGCGCAAACCGGAGGCGAGGCCTACGGCGTCCTGCACGAGGGTCTGCGCCCGATAGATTTCCCTGTCGTCGCCTACCTTTCAGCGTCGGGGTTCATGCTGTTCGACGACGGCACCTTGTCACTGCGGCTACCGTTCGTCGTGCTTGGCGTGGCAAGTGTGGGGCTCTTCTACCTTCTCATGCGAGAGATGGTCTCCGCGCGCGCGGCCCTCTTTTCAGCGGCCCTCTTCGCGGCATCGCGCTGGCTTGTCATTGGTAGCCGGACCGCTGACGAACTGTTCAGCGGCGTGGCCTTTGAGATAGCAGCGCTCTACTTCCTTGCCCGAGGCCTTCGGACGGGAAGGTCGTGGAACTTCGTCTTCGCCGGCCTTGCGAGTGGCGTCTTGATGTATGAATACTCGTCGTACCGCGTTCTTCCCCTGCTATTCCCTCTCTTTCTCGCCCTCCTGACTGCGCGAAGGCTTCGGGGACCGCTGTCGTCACTGGTTCGCCGAGGAGTGGAAGCCTTGCGCCAGTACTGGCAGCCAGCGCTGGCTCTCCTGATCAGCTTCGGGGTGGCTTTCGGCCCCCTGCTGGTTACCAGTCTCAAAGGGGAGCGACAGTTCGGGTATGAGGCGTTCGAGAGGGACACCGCCGTCAGGCAGGGCAGCCTTATGAAGGGGCTCTTGCCGCCAGGATGGGAGGACCGCCTGGAGTGGGGCATCGAGGCCTTCACACGAGGAGCCGAGGCCTCCTATGCTCCTCTCGGCAAGGCAGGGGAGTCCTTAGTGGACCCAGTAACCTCCGTCCTCCTGGTCGCCGCCATCGCCTCGGCGGTGGTGTTCTTCCGTCGACCCTTTCGCCTTTTGTTTCTGGTGTGGTTCCTCGGCATCACGCTCGGGGGGTCGGTGGTGCCTATCAACTTCAACGCCGGCCGACTCACGGCTGGCCTCCCTGGCGCCTTCGCACTCATTGGCTTCCTGGTAGACGACTGCGGCGCACTGATGGCGCGCTGGAAGTGGCGAGCTCGCGGGGGGCTATGGATTGCCCTGGTTCCAATAGCGGCGCTGGCCCTGGCGCTGAACGCGTATTCCCTCTTCGCCGTTCACGCCCGAGACCGCGAGGTGCAGCTTCACTATGTCGATCGGCTCTTCTTCCCCTGCCACTTTCTCAAGGGCCAAGAGGGCTCCTACGCCTATGTTTGGTCCGAAGACGGGACGAACGACCCCATTTTTGTCCGGAGCGGTTACTCTTGGGCGTGCGACGGCGTCCAGGGAGAGGATCTTGCGAGCTTAGCGGACCTGTGGGGCCTGGGCCGTGACCGTTCGGGTGACGCCCTGCTCGTGTTCAGCGGGACTCCGCCTAAGCCGGACGTCCTCCGTCCTCTACTCGCGCTCACCGCCCCGGGGTTTCATTGGTCCGAGGAGACGGCTCTTGGCCCCGGTGGCCAACCCCTCCTTCACCTCTACCGCCTTCCCGCCAGTGTCCAGTCTCAGTATCGGGGCCTTGTCGGCACCTACTACGCGGGCACTCACCCGGAGGGAACGCCCCTCATGCGACGAATCGACGCAGTGATGGACCAAGAGGTGGCTGGCCCCACGCTGGATGGGGACGCTCCGTACACAGTGACCTGGGAAGGTCTGATCTACGTGCCGGTGGCAGGAATCGGCGGCCTGAGAGCGAGCACAGGCAACGACCTGCGAATAGAGCTGGATGGCCAGGCGGTGTTGCCCGCCAGTCTCAGCCAGGCAGCAGCGACTGAGCCAGCCGTGGGATGGCACACAATTCGGATGACGCTCACTGTGGAGCGGCCCGAACACGCGTTCCGTCTCTTCTGGCTGGGCCCTACAGGGGAGCGAAGAGTTCGGTCAGAGGAGCTCTTCCCCCTCAGCCCCTTGACGGGTCTACAGTACCAGCGGAGATTCGCGGACCCTGCGGGAGCTCAGGTGACGCTGGCGGGAGTGGGGTGGCCCATCTCTTTCACAGCTTCGGGAGCAGCGGCTCGACGGGCCCAGGAAGAGCTCGGCGTTAAGGGCCTTCGATACGTGGGGGAGACATGGAACGGTTTCGTACTAGTGGACGGCGAGGAGCCGTTGCGTCTCATGCTCGAGGCGAAAGGTGGCGCGGCTTCTCTCGACATTGACGGTCGGCCCGTGTTGGAGGCATCGTCAGCTACTTCCGATGTGGCACAGGCAGCGGACACTTTCTTGCTGTCGCCTGGGCGTCACAGCATTACCCTTCGGTTCGACCACCTGTCCGACGGACTGGTGGGAGCACGCCTGTTCGCGGGCCCCGGGCCAGAGCCCACACTGAAGCTGGATATGTTTGAGCCACACTAGCCGGAGGCTAGCCTCCCGCGAAGGTGGCCGCCACACATTCGGGCGGCCTTCGGCTTTCTTGCGCCTGGGCTGGACGGTGGCGCCAGCGGCACGTACCATTGCGGCGTCTTACCCATGCGATGCGTCCGGCGGCATCGCTCTCGGCGGCCGTAGGAGGTGGCCATGGAAATCAATGGGAAAATCGCTGCCGTGACGGGCGCAGCCAGCGGCATCGGTCGCGCGACGGCCATCGCCCTGGCCAGGGAGGGAGCCGACCTGGTGCTGGCGGATGTCAACGATGACCGCCTGGAGGAGGTTCGAAGGGAGATAACGGCGCTCGGCCGCCGGGGCATCGCGGTACACACCGATGTCTCGAAGCTGCAGGATATTCGGAACCTTTTCGACCGGTCCATCAGCGAAATGAGGCGGGTAGACATCCTCATGAACAACGCCGGCGTCCACCTGCTGGGTCCAGCAGAGAAGATCTCGATAGCCGACTGGGAGTGGATCGTCGGCATCAACCTCTGGGGTGTGGTCTACGGCATCAACGTTTTCCTGCCGCACATGCTGGAGCGGGGGAGCGGCCATATCGTGAACACGGCCTCCATGTCTGGCCTGATAGGCGTGGAGTCATCCGTCCCGTATGTGGCGACGAAGTTCGCCGTGGTTGGGATGTCCGAGTGCCTGGCCGCCTATGTAAGGCCGAAGCGTATCGGCGTGACGGTTGTCTGTCCCGGCTTTGTGGCGACCAATATTGCCGAGCACGAACGACTGGTGCCCTTTGGGGATGGCTCCGACGACGAGAGGAGGGCCTTCCTCGAGGCCTTGAAGCGAGGAGAGTGGTCGCGGTTTGAGGCACTACCAGGGGGCGTCGCCAGCCCGCAGCAGGTTGCCGAGAAGGTGGTTCACGCCATCAAGGAGAACGTTTTTCTCGTCTACACCCATCCCGGCCACAAGGAGGCGGTCGTGCAGAAGGCGCAAGACCCGGAAGGCACCATCGACCTGCTCGCGGCGCTCCATCTGGCATGGGACGACATCTTCAAGGCACCGGCTGCCGGCACGCCGGACGCGGAGGGAGGAGCTAGCGCTGGCCGGTAGCTTGACCTGTCAGTGCCCCACATAGGGATACAGTCTTGTCACCCGATAGGCCGCTCGCGGGCGATGCGACTCGCGTTCTCCCGAATCAGCTCCCAGGCCCGCCTTACGTGGCGTTCCTCGGTGCGGAGCTGCGACACCTGCAGGCGCAGGGCGTAAAGATCGCGCAGCTTCGTGTGTGACAGGAAGACCTCGCCCGTGTCATTGACGGCGTCCAGCAGAGCCTGGTTCAGCTCGTCAAGGTAGCGCTCGGTGGAACGGTCGCGCTGGGCGCGGAGGGTGTCCGGGCAGAAGCGGAAGCATATGGTGCTGAAGGGAGCCGGCGCCAGCCGCTCGAACTCCGAGTCGGCATCCACCCAACTGGCGAACTGCTGGCCAATGCGGATGTGCTCGCGGATGCGCTCCCGCAGACCGTTCACGCCGAACGCCCGGATCACCATCCACAGTTTGAGAGCCCTGAAACGCCGGCCAAGCTGGATCCCGTAGTCCATATAGTCCCTCGCGGCCTCCCTCTCGCCTTCGGCGGTCCGCAGGTATTCCGGGACGAGGCTGAACGCACGCTTGAACAGGTCGGGCCTCCGAGTGTACAGCGCGCTGCAGTCCAGGGGAGTGAAAAGCCACTTGTGCGGATTCACAACGATGGAATCAGCTTGCTCGCAACCGGTCAGGATGTGGCGCATCTCCGGAAGCATGGCAGCCATTCCCGCGTGCGCGGCGTCGACATGAAGCCAGGCGCCGTGCCGCTGGCAAACGCCAGCGATGGCTGCCACGGGGTCAATGCTGGTCGTGGAGGTCGTGCCGACCGTGGCCACCACACACGCCGGCCGCCAGCCCTCCGCGAGGTCGTGCTCAATCATTGAGGCAAGCGCGTCGCTCCGCATCCTGAAGTCGGCGTCCACGGGAACGGCGTGAAAGCCGTCGCGTCCCAGGCCAGCGGCAATTGCAGCCTTCTGCACAGATGAGTGGGCTTCCTCGGAGGCGTAGACGCAGAGGCGAGGCAGGTCAGGTGCAGCGCCTGTAGCAGCCTCGCGCAGTCGTAGCTTCGCGGCCTCCCGCGCGGTCGCCACAGCCAGGAAGCTGGACATAGACGCGCTGTCGGTGATGATTCCGAAGAGTCCCTGCGGCAGCCCGAGCATCTCTCGCAGCCAGTCCAGGGCTGTCTCTTCCAGCTCAGTGGCAGCGGGCGACGTGCGCCAGAGCATGGCGTTGACGTTAAGAGCAGCGGTAAGAAGCTCGCCAAGTATGCCCGGCATGGAACCGCTGCTGGAGAAGTAGGCCATGAAGCCCGGGTGGTTCCAGTGCGTGATCCCGGGGACAATAAGGTGCCGAAAGTCATCCAGAATGCGGCTGAGGGGCTCGGGCTTCTCCGGAGGGTGTGCTGGCAGCTTGGTCCGGATGGAACCAGGTCTGGCGCGGGAGAGCACAGGATAGTCTTCGATCCGCGCCAGGTAGTCAGCGATCCAGTCCACGACCTCGTGTCCGGCCGCTCGGAATGCCTCAAGATCGAGGTCGCCGAACTGGTGCTCGTTGCCCCCCGTGGGTGCTCCTGGGGAACTCGTGTCTCTTGCCACTTCGTCTTCCCTCCTCCTACCTCCATCCATTCTCGTACCCTGTTTCATACATCGTGACGATGTTCTCCGGAGGGCTGGCAGCTTGGATATTGTGGCACGGCGCCAGGATGTAACCGCCGCCTTCTCCCAGGACATGGAGGTTATCTATCACCTCCTGCCGGACTTCCTCAACTGAGCCGAACGCGAGCGTATACTGATTGTCCATGCCTCCGTGAAAGACCAGTCTGTTGCCGAAATCCCTCTTGAGTTCCTTGCGTTCCATCTCTCGACACCGCCACTGGATGGGGTTCAAGATGTCAATGCCAGCCTCGATCATGTCCGGGATGATCTTGCGGATAGCGCCATCGCTATGATGGAACACGAAGGCCCCAGCCTGATGGGCCAGGTCTATCATTCGTTTCATGCCTGGGATGAAGAACTGGCGAATCAGATCGGGTGAAACAAGCAAGTCTTGCTGTGAGCCGAAATCCTCAGCCACATATGTGAGCGTCACCTTGCCCGGAATTTGCTCGTAGATGCGTAGGGTGTTCTCGTAGCAGAAATCAAACAGCCTATCAAGGCAATAGTGGACCATCTCAGGGTTCAGGACCAGGTCCATGTAGGCCTGTTCCATCCCTCTCAGGTCCTTGTAGGTCAGGAATGGCTCGGAGCCGCCTCCTCGAATAGGGAATGCCTCCTTGCCCTTGATCATGTCGGGGATTGCGGAGTAGTCGAACCACTGAGTCGATGGCCAGGTATAGTTGTGCTCGATCTCCTCAACCGAGCTGTATTGAGCCAGAGGATGGTACACGCACTCGAGATAGGCACCTGTTCCGTAGTCCACAAACTCGTATCTGCAGCCATACATGTCTGTATCGAGTGTTGTGGGCGGACCGACGTATCTCGGACCCACGTCGACTACGGGGTCGATGTGCAGCCGCTCGAAAACGGCCCACATGCTGTCGCACTCCAGGTGTTTCATGAGCTTCTGGCTAGCTTCGCCGGTGGCCCAGTAATCCATGGGCACACGGTCCGGGTTCTTCCTCTCAAGCACGGAAAGCCACCGTTCTTTCGGAGTCATAGTCTCCTTTGGCATGGCTACCTCCATTTGGCGTAGGCTTTCCTCATCGCCAGCCTCGGTCGACGGCATTGACGGCAGAGGACGGCGAGCTGTTGGCGGAGGACCAGATTCCCCGGTAGAAGATGCTGCAGGGAGCGAAGGGCGCTACGCATGAGAGACCAGAGGAGGAGAGACTGGCCAGCGCAGCGCTACTCTACCGTCAGGCCCAGCTTTTCCGGGTCCCAGATGTAACCGTCCGCTTCCTTGAACTCCGCGTTCTCCCAGTCCGGCTCGCCGGTGGGCTTGAGGTTGTCGAGCCCCTTGCCCCAGACGCGCTTGGCCTCGTTCAGGTAGTGGATGTAGTTGCCCAGGGGCACATCCGGGGGCACGAGGTGATCGCAGAACGGGATGAACCCGCCCTCCTCAACCAGAGGGGCCAGCCTTTCCACCTCGGCGGTGATGTTGCACTTGCGCCCCGCCAGAATGCGCTTGTTGAAACCCCCCATGATCAGCAGGTCCCGGCCGTATTCCTTGCGATACTCAATGGGGTCTGCGCCCCACGTGCCAATCTCAAGCGGGAACATGCAGTTGACACCGGCCTCTAGCCAGAGCGGCACCAGCTTGTCGATCTTGCCGTCGCAGTCGAGAGAGACCACGTCCACGTCGTAGCGGTGGAGCGTGTCCACGATGCGTCGGTAGTGAGGGACCAGCACCTGCTTGAAGGTCTTCGGCGAGATCAGCGGTCCCGCCCTATAGCACATGTCCTCCCACATGTTGGCTGCCTCCGGCCGCAGCCCGAGCTCACCGCACATCCTCTCGATGAGGGCGATGGCGATGTCGGCGCAGGTCTCGACGATCTCCTCGAAGAGCTTGGGATCGTCGTAGATGACCTCGGATACGCGCACGAGACCGAACCACTGGCGCTGCCGGCCATAGAGTGAGCCCGCATAGATGGAGAGAGGGTAGTCCCTGTCGGGGTGGGTCCACTTGTCAATCCAGGTCTTCGTCCACGGGTCCTGCGACTGGAAGCGCCTTGGGTCATCCGGCTGCATGCGCGGCTTGTAGTGCTTCTCCCAGCTCTCACGGTCCTGGAGCAGGTGGTCGAGGTGCGCCGGAATGGCGCTCATGATCTTGCCGCGCTCGACGACGACCCCGTCGAGGTCGCGCACGATCTCTGAATCACCGCGGTCTTCGAGTACCTCCTCCTCGAAGTACGGGCAGAGGTCTGTGAAGCCGCCGCAGGTGAGTTCGGGGTCCATGCCAAAGAACTCGCGGGCGGTCGTCCCGTTCTCGACGGACTCTGGCAGTCCGTACTTCTTCCAGACTAGCAACGTCTCGTCCCAGAAGCCGAAGTCCCGGATCGGGCAGCGGTCCACGGGCTTGAAGTGCATGATGTTGCTGAAGCGCTCTCGTGCGTTCATTAGCCCTTCTCCGACTCAAGCGTGTGGCTGTGCCGTCTCGGCAGCCCCCAGTCTACCAGAGGGTGGTTGCACGGACGAGAGCGCCCGCTACCGCCGGCGCGGGTGAGGCTGTCACCGATTTGCCCAAGGTCAAAGGCCTCCCGCTCTTCCCTCTCCAACCGCTGCGGGCGGAGCAGGCCGGGCCGGCTGGGGCCTGCTGGCTGTCCGCCCGAAGGCGCTTTCCGTGCCTTCTGTGCTACGTACCGTGGTGCTACAATCGAGCCCGGCCCAGGATGCGCCGACCTGACCGCGGGCAGTCTTCCTCTTAGGGGGTAGTGATGAACAGGCGATGGCTCTTTCTAGGCGTGGCCGTCCTCGCCCTGGTGCTGAGTGCCTGCGGCGGGAAGGAGGGGGCTGAGGAGGGAGGTGGAGCGGGGACTAAGACGGGGCCGACAGAGGCGGCGGGCCCCGTCAGCATCGACTTCTGGCATTCGGAGGCCGCTGCCAACGAGGCCACTCTCCAGCGCCTCATCGACCGCTTCAACTCCTCCCAGGACGAGGTGAAGGTGAGGTTCCTCTATCAGGGCAACAGCGACGATATCATCCTCAAGCTATTGACCTCCCTGCGTTCTGGGGACGTGCCGGTCCTCGTTGACCTCAAGGAGGCGGACTTCCAGGTCATGGTCGACAGCGGGGCCGTGACGCCGGTGCAGAACTTCATCGACGAAGAGGGGTACGACCTGTCGGACTTCGACGAGAAGGCTATCCAGTACTACTCGGCAGACGACAAGCTCTACCCCATGCCCCTGGGCATCATCTTCCCCATGCTCTTCTACAACAAGGTCCCCTTCCGGGAGGTAGGCCTGGACCCTGACAAGCCACCCCTCACCCTCGATGACGTGCGCGCCTACTCTGAGAAGCTGTTGAAGGTGGACGGCGCCGGCAACGTGGTGCGCAGCGGCATCGCCCTGGACATGGGGGGCTGGTACCTGGAGAACATCCTGGCCCAGCACGGGGACCTGTACGTGAACAACGACAATGGCCGTGACGGCCGCGCTACGGAGGCCGTGTTTAATAATCCCACCGGCCAGGCCTTCTTCCGCTGGTGGGGCGAGATGGTCGACAAAGGCTGGGCCTTCAACGTCGGCCGCAACCCTAGTGCTGCCGACGCTCTCATGGCCATCGCCTCCGGGCGGGCCGTCATGGCCGTCGCCGCGTGCTCGACCCTTGGCTCGGTACTGGCCGTGATCGAGGCCGGCCTGGAGGGTGTCGAGCTGGGGGTCGGGCCCTTCCCGGGAGTGTCCGGCAGCACGGGAGGGCCGGGTATCTTCGGCCGTGCCCTCTGGATCATGAACCAGCGGCCGGAGGCGGAGCAGCGGGCGGCCTGGAAGCTGGCGCGGTGGCTGGCCGAGCCTGAGCAGCAGGCGGAGTTCTTTGCTGGCACCGGCCACCTGCCGGTGCGCCTCTCCGCCTACGATCAAGAGGCAGCGCGGCAAGTGCTGGAGAAGTACCCGTACTACCAGGTGCCGGTGGACCTGTTCGTGGGGACGCCGTCGACGCCGGCGACGCTGGGGCCGCGCATCGGGCCTTTCTCGAAGGTGCACGAGATAGTGGTGCAGGCGCTGGAGGAGATGGTGGCAGGCGGCAAGGACCCCGTGCAGGCGCTGGACGATGCTGCCGAGCGCGCCACCAAGGAGCTTCAGGACTACAACCGGAGCGTGGGGGAGTAGGGGCCGCTCTACGAGTGGCGGTCATAGGATGGATCAACTGGGCGGCGCGCCGCCGTTTTCAGGAGGGGCAGTCATGAACAGGGTGTGGACGTTGCTAGGTGTCGCCGCCATTGCAGTGGCGCTGAGCGCCTGCAGCGGCAAGGAGGGGACTGAGGAGGGAGGCGGAGTGGGGAATGAGGCGAGGCCGACAGCGCCGGCGGGCCCCGTCAGCATCACCTTTTGGCACTCGGAGTCGGCCTCGGCCAACGACAACCTGGTGAAGCTGGTGGAGCGCTTCAACGCCTCCCAGAACGAGGCGAAAGTCCAGCCCATCTTCCAGGGCAACGACTTGGAGTTGACGCTGAAGGCCATCGCCAGCATGCCCAGCGGCAACGTCCCTACCATCGCTTACGTGTCGGACGGCTACGCCCAGCTCATGATCGACAGCGGCCAGATCACTCCCGTCCAGGAGTATGTCGACCAAGAAGACTACGACCTGTCGGACTTCGCGCCCGCGTCGATTGCCTACTACATGGTTGATGACACCCTGTACTCCATGCCCTGCGGCCTGGCCGTACCCCTCATGTACTACAATAAGATCCCATTCCGAGAGGTCGGGCTAGACCCAGAGCAACCGCCCAAGGATCTCGATGAGGTCCGCGCCGCCTCAGAGAAGCTCGTCCAGCGCGACTCGGCAGGGAACGTCACCCGCTTCGGCCTCGCCTTGGAGATCCACGGCTGGTTTGTGAGATTCATGCTGGCCGGCGCCGGTGAGCTCTACGTCAACAACGACAACGGCCGTGCTGGCGTAGCCACCGAGGTCGCCTTTGACGACGACGCCGGCCGGAAGTTCTTTCAGTGGTGGCACGACATGGTGCAGGATGGCCTTGCCCTCAACATCGGCGTGGACCCGACCAGTGCCAACGGCCTCCTCGCCGTCGGCGCCCGCAATGCCGTGATGGTCCTCAGCACCTCGGCCGCCCTGCGCTCCGTCATGGACGTTCTCGAGAAGGGAATAGAGGGCGTTGAGTTGGGTGTCGCACCCATCCCCGGCATCCCAGGCAAGGTTCCCGAAGGCTCACCCGGCGTCTACGGCCGCTCCCTCTGGATCATGAGTGCACGGCCGCAGCCAGAACGCGACGCCGCCTGGAAGTTCATCAGGTGGTTCGCAGAACCGGAGCAGCAGGCGGAGTGGTTCGCCGGTAGCGGCTACCTCCCGGTCCGCAACTCCGCCTACGACCTCCCCGCCGCCAAGGAGATCATCGCCCGCTACCCTCAGTTCCAGATACCGGCTGACCTCTTCGCTAAGACCGCCACCACCACCGCCGCCTTAGGCCCGCTCCTCGGCCCCCTCCAGCAAGTACAGGACAGCATAACTGATGCCATCGAGAGCATGATCTCGGGAAGCGCCAGCCCGGACGAAGCGATGGCGGCCGCGGTCGAGGCGAGCAACTCGGCCATCAGCGAGTACAACCGCCGCATGGGCCGCTAGGGTGTCAGCAGAACAGGGGCGGCGCTGCCGGGACCTTCTCGAAGGTGCGGGAGATGGTAATGCAGGCGCTGGAGGAGACGGTGGCGGGCGGGAAGGACCCCGTCCAGGCCCTGGACGGGGCGGCGGCCCAGGCCACCAAGGGGCTCCAGGACCACGACCGGCGCGTGGGGGAGTAGAAGGGCCGGTGCTCGTCATGGCGGCCGTCTCCTGTGGCGCATCTCCGACCTCGTCGGCGTAGATCTCAAACGAAGGAGACGCGTTGGTGGGTATGAGCCCCAAGCACGTGGTCTGTCGCACGGTGAGATTCCAGGAAGCCGACCGAATCCCGTACGATCTGCCGCAGGAGTGGGGGTCGGATTTCGCTCTTGTCGGAATGGATCCGTCGCCGGACGCCCGCCCGCCCACCGGCGTCGATGAATGGGGGACGGTGTGGGAGAACATTGCAATATGCAATCTGGGCCAGGTCAAGGAGTACCCGCTCAAAGACTGGGGTGGGTGGGACAAGCTGTCCATTCCCGACATCCGTGATCCGCGACGTTGGTGGGCGCTTAGTGGTGCCAGGGAACGGGCAGGGGACAAGTTCCTCATGGGGTCGGGGATCTCCATTTACGAACGCGCTCACTTTGTCCGAGGGCTCGACAACGTCTGGATCGACATCCATGAGGCGCCGGCTGAGCTCGGGAGACTGCTGGACATCCTTGTGGACATGAACCTGTGTGCCATCGAACGCTATTCGGAAGCGGGGGTCGATGGGTACATGTTCTGTGACGACTGGGGGTTGCAGGACAGGCTGATGATTTCCCCTGAATCCTGGCGGAAACTCTGGAAACCCCGCTACGCCCGGATCTACAAGGCTGCCCATGACGCGGGCCTGCTCACGTTTCTTCACAGTTGCGGGAATATCGTCGACATCCTCGACGATTTCATAGAAATCGGCCTAGACGTCATTCAAATGGATCAACAGGAGAACATGGGGCTGGACCTTTTGGGGGAACAATTCGGCGGACGGATCACCTTCTGGTGCCCGGTAGACATACAGCGCACGATGGTCTATGGGACCCTTGAGGACATTCGGGCCTACTGCCGAAGAATGGTCAAGGCTCTGGGTCGACCCGAAGGCGGCTTCATCGCGAAGTGGTATAGCGATCCCGCTGGCGCGGGACATCGCCAGGAAGCGGTTGACGCCATGTGCGATGAGTTTCTCAAGATCAGCAGAGAACACGGCAGGGTCGAACAAGCTGGCCAATCCGACAAGTGAGAGCCGCGTCCCTGTGGGAAACCGCTTTCCCTCTCCTCCGTTTCGGACCTGCCTGGTGCTGGGATTCAGGCCACAGTCATTCATCGGCGACGATTGTCGTCGTGGTCCCGCCGATGTCGCATAGTCCGCGCACTTCTCCCTGCAAGACGTCGGGGGATGCAATGACCGAGATGACTGCGCACGAACGCGCCGCCTGCATGTACCAGCACCGCGAGGCGGACCGCGGGTCCGCCTTCCGGCTACCCAAGATGCGGGACACGTCGTCATGCGAAAGGAGAACTCTACCGTGCAAAGGGCCAAGTGGTACCAAGGAAGCTACAGGCGCAACCTCGTGGACATGCACATAGAGGACTGGGACGAGAGATTCCTTTCACTGCTCGATCCTGAGACGTACGTGGGACTACTCAAGAAGGCCCGAGTGCAATCGGCTATGGTCTATGCCAACTCCCACGTAGGTTTCTGCTATTGGCCCACCAAGACGGGAGAGATGCACCGGGGCATCGGTGGCAAGGACATATTCGGCCAGATCACCGCTCTGTGCCACAAAGAGGGAATGGACGTAATCGCATACTACACCCTCATATACAACAACTGGGCCTACGGCCACGATCCTTCGTGGCGCATTGTCGATGTGAAGGGCAGAGGTTCCAGAGAGCGCAGCGGCAGGGCTGGTCGATATGGCGTGTGCTGTCCCAATAGCCCGGGACACAGGGACTTCGTTGAGCGCCAGCTAAAGGAGCTGTGCACCAGCTACGACTTCGAGGGGATATTCCTTGACATGACGTTCTGGCCCGCCGTCTGCTACTGCTCGTGGTGCAAAGAGCGTTTCGCGAAAGAAGTCGGGGGTGAGATGCCAACTGTCATCGACTGGCAGGATCCCCGGTGGCTGGCCTTTCAGAAGAAGAGGGAAGAATGGCTTGTGGAGTTTGCTGCCTTCGCGACCGGTACCGTCAAGGGCTGCAGGCCCGACATCACCGTAGAGCACCAGTCTTCGATATTCACGCATAACTGGATGTTTGGCGCTACCCTGGGTCTCGCAGGACACAATGACTACCTGGGCGGTGACTTCTATGGAGGATTCGCGCAGCAGTCCTTCATATGCAAGCTCTACGACAGTGTTACGCCTAACAAGCCTCTTGAGTTCATGACGGCTCGATGTTATCCAGGGCTGGTCGATCATACGACTCTGAAGTCAAAGGAGATGCTGGAACTCCACACATATCTGGCGCTTGCCCATAGCGCAGCCTTCCTCTTCATTGACGCCATTGATCCTGTGGGCACGCTGAATCCGAAGATATATGAGACCATGGGCCAGATATTCGCCAAGTCCAAGAACTATGAGCCCTATCTGGGTGGCAGCATGTGTCAGGACGTGGGCGTCTATTTCGGCCTGGAATCCAAGATGGATTTTGCCGACAACGGCAAACAGGTTGACGCTGCCGGTTGGAGGGTACCTCATCTGGACGCCGCTCTAGGAGCGGCCAGAACCTTGAGGGAGAGCCACATACCCTTCGGTGTCATCAGCAAGAACAACTTGAAGGACACCAGCCCTTATCAGGTCATCATACTGCCCAACGTGCTGATGCTGAGTGAAGAAGAGGTGGAGGACATAAGGCGCTTTGTAGCGGATGGCGGTAGCCTCTATGCCAGCGGGAGCGCACCTCCTGCTCTCCTAGACCACGTCTTTGGCATATCCGTGGAAGGGGAAACCATGGAAAGGGTCACCTACATGGCCCCGACTGCCAAGGGTCGGACCCTTGTCATGCCCGATGTTGATCCCAACTACCCCCTCGCCCTGTTCCAGCCACAGGCCAAAGCTAGAGCGTCTAACCGGGACGAGGTTCTGGCTACCCTGACGCTGCCCTACACGGACCCAGCGGATGGGACAAAGCTGGCCTCCATACATTCCGATCCGCCGGGGGTAAGTACTGATTACGCCGCTGTCATATATCGTCCGTATGGAAAGGGCAGGGTGATGTGGGTATCGGCCCCACTGGAGACAGCGGAACCGGGTCCGCACCGAAGGGTCTTTGCGCAGATGGTAAGGCAACTGGCTGGCAGGCCCTTGTCATTTGAGGCGGATGCTCCAGGCGCCGTAGAGGTCACCCTCTTCCATCAGCCGGACAAGAAGCGGTTTCTCGTGAGCGTGGTCAACGAACAGGAGCAGCTACCGCCCATACCGGTGGTCAATGCGACCGTCAGGGTGAGGATGAATGACAAGAAGGCGGTCCGCGTGGCTCTGCTGCCCGATGAAAAGTCACTGCCCTTTGCGGCCAAGGGTGAGTACGTGGAGGTGGCAGTGCCCGAACTCAATATCTTCCATATGTTGATGGTGGCCTACGAATAGCGGCGGTGACGCGGAAAGTGCCAAGGACCTGCAGCCGCCGCTATGCGCTGACTGACCTGTGAATACATGTGTCTGGGCACGTTGTCGCCATCTCGGGCGCTTGCTATCATCCCCAGCGGATGACTGGACACAGAGGAGGAACCATGAACGACAAGATTCGAGTGGGGGTCTTCTCGCCCAACGACAACCGCGCCTGGGTGCGCTCAAGCAACCTGGACCTCATGCTCAAAGACGAGGCCCTGCTCATCGATGCTTTGAGGCGCAGCGGCGTGGAGGTAATCAGAGGGGGCGATGGCTTCCCCCGTGAAGACCAGATCGCCTGGAACCGCCAGCTCGTCATCCAGCAAGCCAAGAGGATCGCGGAAGCCAGGCCCGACGCCCTGATCCTGAACCAGGGATCCTGGACATTCCCCCGCGACTCTGTGGACGCGGTGGATGTCTACGAATCTACGCTCGAGACCCTGCTGGGCACAGCGAGCGGCGCGGGCTCCAGGCTCCTGCTCTTCGGATACAAGGATACGCAGGTGCCCGGATTGGTGGCGCTGATGGCCATCGCCGGCGCGCTGAAGATAATGGGCAGGTCCTTTCAGATAGCGTACGGCCGCATCGACGAGGACCCGTCGACGCTTGAGGAAGTGATGAGCAAGCTGCGCTTCTTCAAACGTCGGGCGCAGGCCGCGGAAACGGCCGCTGCGGTGATCAGGCGGCTGCCGGAGCAAAAGTACCTTCAGTTCGGGGGCGAGTCTCTACGCATGCCCACGGCGACGGCGGACCCGAACCTCTGGCAGAAGCTCTTTCGGGTAAGCTACGACCACCTTGACCAGTCTGAGATGGTGAAGCGAGCGCTGCACATGGTCAGGTGGAGCGGCAAGCCCGGCGAGAGCGACTACGATATCGTCGACAAGCGGGTGCGGGCTGCCGTCGAATACAAGGAGAAGACCGCGAACTTCGACTTCAGCAGGGAGAAGCTGCCATCTATTCACAAGTTCGTTCTACAGGTGGCGCTGTTCTATGCGGCCCGCGACATCATCGAGGAGACAGGTGCCACCTGCGCCGGGATCAAGTGTCAGGACGAGCTCAGCGCCAACCTCTGCACCGCTTGCATAGCCACCTCCTATCTGGGCAACGACGTCGCCCCTGACGGCACTCGACAGGAGCGTATCTATCCCACCTCCTGCGAGAACGACATGGATACCGCACTTACCCAGCTCTTCCTGCACCTGCTCGCAGGAAAGCCGGCGGGGTTCGGCGATTTCCGGGACGTTGAGAACGGCATGCTGGCCATCGCCAACTGCGGTCAGCACCCAACCTACTTCTTCGGCACTCCCGATGAGGAAGGTTCGGTCAAGGACCTGAGGGCGGAATTCCTGGGCCAGGAGATGTTCTACGATGCCGGCGGCTCCGCCGTGAGGGGTCGTACCCCCGGCGGACTCCAGGTGACGGTCGCGCGCTTGGGGCGGGAGAACATGCGCTACTACCTGGCGGGGATGGTGATCGAGACGGTGGACGTCAGCCCCCGCGAGCACGAGCGCTACAACTTCTCCTGGCCGATTCTCAGGGGGAAGATCCCCATGGACGAGAGGGCGCTGACGGTCATGTGGCCCTCGAATCACCTGGCTTTTACCTTTGGTGATCTGACGCCCCATCTCGTCGAACTGGCAGAGCAGCTCGGCATAGGCTACCGCGTCATCGATGCCGGCGGCAACGAGCACTACCGCCCGAGTTAGATGGCAGTAGGGTCATTGCAGTCTACCGGGGAAGCTACTCCGACATCAGTGAGTGCTGCTTAACGGTCGAGGTGTAGGGATGTTCAGCGAAGCGAGGCTGTCTCGGCGCAGGTTCCTGGGGAGTGCCCTGGCTGGTATGGGGGCGGCTGGGCTGGTCGTTGCCGGCTGTGGCGGCGGCGAGAAGGAGCCGGAAACGCCCGAAGCCGTCGAGACCAGCGAAGGAGAGCCGAAGCGTGGCGGCACTCTTCGCGTCGCAACCACCGCGCCCATCATCAGTCTCGATCCCCACACGACCGCCGGTGTTTCGGTGGCGCCGTATCTCTACAGCTACGTCGTCCACGCGACCGATTGGCAGGGCACGGTGGGCGACCTGGCCGAGTCGTGGGAGGTTGTTGACGGGCTAGACTGGATGTTCAAGGTTCGTGGCGATGCCCGTTTTCAGGATATCCCTCCGGTCAGCGGCCGGCCGGTGGTTGCGGACGACATCCGCCTCAGTATTGACCGGGCGAAAGCCATCCCCGGCGCCAGCGAATCGTGGGGTCAGTGGGTGGAGAGCTACGCTACCCCCGACGCCAAGACGTTCACTCTGCGCACCAAGACGCCCTACGGCTATCTGCTGATGCTGATGGGCAGCCCGATGTCGGCCGTCGTTCCCGTGGAAGCGGTGGAGGAGTTCGGTGACCTGAGGACCAATGCCATCGGCAGCGGGCCCTTCATGGTCAAAGTGTATGGCCGCGACCAGGGCCTGGAGATGGTGCGGAACCCCACCTACTACCACGAGTTCCCCTACATCGATGGTGTCAGCGTAAAGGTAATCCCAGATGAGTCCTCCATCCGAGCGGCCTTCAGAGCTGGCTCCATTGACGTCTATGGCGCCGACAACAGGCTGAAGGCAGATGCCGTCAGTAGCGTCGGCGGCGCCAGCGTTCGGCGTTACCTCGACCGGGCCTATGCGGTGATCCGCCTGAACGGGTCCAAGTTCGAGGCGTTCAAGGACCAGCGGGTGCGAGAGGCGATAGACCTGGCGTTGGACCGGAAGGCCATGATGTCCAAGCTGCACTTTGGTGATGCTGAGCCGGCAGGACCGGTTCCGCCGGCCTGGGATACAGCTCTGCCGGCAGAAGAGGTGGCGGCGGCCTACCAGCGAGACGTGGCGAAGGCGAAGCAGCTCCTTTCTGCCGCCGGTGCCGAAGATCTTCGTTTCGCGCTCAGCATCGGGAATTATGGCAACATGCCGGATCAAGCCGCCATCATTAAGGCGGACCTGGCCGAGGCGGGCATCACGGTCGACATCCAGCCTGCCGAACTGGGCAGTTGGCTGGAGAGCATGTTGCTGGGCAAATTCGAAGGGACGGTATTCACACACCTGGACTTCCTCTCGGACGAGATTCCGCTGCAGTCCCACCACACCTACGGGTCGTCCCGCGCCAAGCGAGACTACCTCGGCGTCGATGACCCCGCGGTGGACGCTATCCTCGACCGGATCGAAGAGACCATCGACTCTGAGGAGCGAAAGGAGCCGGCCTGGGAGGTGCAGCGCTTGATCCTGAAGCGCCACGGTCCAACCCTGGTGCTCTACCAGCCGTATGGATACCTGGCCGCCTACGACTACATCAAGGGATATGAAGCCGGCGCCTTTGGGTTCGGCCTGTTCAAGTACGATTACTGGATCGACAAGGGGTAGGCGCTGAGGCCAGTTGTAGATAGCCTGCCTCACAAGGGGTGGGTGTCGCTGGCCGGGGCGTTCAGACGCGCGGAGGCCGTGGCCCTGACGTTCAGGCCGCCGGCGGAGCCCTTTGGGAATGGCGAGGGGACGGGTGCAGTGCTCATTCCACAGGGCTCCTTTATAATCTGTGCGAGCGGCGGTGGCAGTGGGCCCCTGGGTTCTCGGTGCTCCCCCATCCAGCGTCATCGTACCGCCCGCAAATCCAGAGAGAGGGGAAGCCGGGGCTTGCCCTGGGGTCCGGCGCTGCTGGCCGCAGTCAAGGTCGATAGCCACTTGGCGTCAAGAACGGGGGCACGTAGTGGGCCAGTACTATAAGAATGCCGAGCAACTCTTCGAGATATATGGCTACTTCTTGGACCGGGTACTGAAGGACGACAAGATAGGCGCCAAGATGGCCAGGGCAGGGGTCATCATCAAATTCATATATACCGATCCCGACTGCGAGATCACTATAGACCTGAAGAACCCGCCGTCAAAGCCGGGGTACCACGGGACCTTCTACTTGGGTCCGTGCGACATCAAAGAGGATGTCTGGTCCAAGCAGTCGGCAGACCACTCCCACCGTTTCTGGCACGGCTATGAGAACCCAATAGCGTCTGTAGCCAGAGGCAAGATAAAACAGGGTGGCAACGTCATGGCCATGCTTAAGCTTCTACCGGTGGTAAGGCCTGCTTTCAAGATGTTCCCGACAGCCCTCGAAGAGATGGGCTATGGCGACCTTGTCATCAGGAAGAAATGAGACACCGTTTCTGGTCGATTTCACAATCGGAGGGAAGAACAGCCCGGCGACGGACAGGGGCTGGAGACAACGATGGACTTTGAAGGAGTAACGCTGGTAACCGGCGCCGCCGGGTTCATGGGCCGACACCTGGTGGAGCACCTGGTGAGCCTCGGGGTTAGGGTGCGGGCGACGGCGCGACCCCGGAAGGATACGTCATACTTCGATAACCTGGGCGTGGAGTTCGTGGGTGCCGACCTTACGAAGCCAGAAACACTGCCTGCCCTGTTCGAGGGAGGAGTGGACAGGTTTTTTCACCTCGGCGCGGTCTGCAACTTCTCCACTCCGTACAAGGAGCTCCATCCCACTAACGTGCTTGGAGTAGCTCGCATCACCCGGCTGGCCCTCGACGCAGGCGTCAAGAGGTACGTCCACTGCGGCTCGACCAGTGTCTATGGCCCCTACCGCGGGACCCCGTTCACGGAAGATGCTCCTCGCAATCCCCAGGACGATTACGGGAGGAGCAAGAGGGACGGGGAAAACGTAGTGTGGCAAAGGATTGAGGAGGGGCTTCCCGCAATCGTCACCCGCCCCTGCACTGTCTATGGCCCAGGGTGCAACGACGGTGCCGGCAAGGTCTTCTCGCGCCCCACCTCGATGACTGCTGTTCCGGGAAGCGGTAGGCAGCTTCTGGCCAACGTGCGGGCCGAGGATGTGGCGGCGGCCTTGGTACACCTCTCGCACCTTGATGAAGCCGTTGGCAAAGCCTTCAACATCGCGGACGAAAGCCGCCCAACGCTGGAGGAAGCTCTAACCATCGCAGCGAGGACTTTTGGGGTGAACCCTCCTAAGCTGCATCTACCTGTTGTGATCGTCGAGGCTTTCGCCCGCATGCAAGGGTTTGTCTCTGGGATGAGGGGACGGATTCCGGATCTGGAATACGACGCGGTGCGCTACCTCAGCAGTGACTATGTGGTGGACATAACCAGGCTGAAGAACACTGGCTACAAGTTCATCTATCCTGACTTCGAAGAATCGATGAAGCAGTTGGGAGAATGGTATAGGAACACCGCAAAAGCCTCACGTTGAATAGCAGGCTGGGAGTGCACGCTATGAAAGCAGTAGTAATCACAGGACTTGCCGAAGGGATCGGGCGCGAGGTTGCGAAGCTGCTGGCCGCCTCGAAGGTGCCGGTGGCCGGCTTTGATGTCGACAAGGATGGGATCGAGTCCCTGAAAGAGGAGCTGGCAAAGGCGGGCTGCGATCACCTGCTGATGACGCTGGACATATCCGATCGCGCCGGCATCCTGAAGTTCAGGGACATGGTGCTGGAGAAGTTCGGGCGAGTGGATGTTGTACTCTCCAATGTGGGTATCGGCTTTTTCGGGCCCTTCGAGGAAGTGGACCTGGAGAAGGCCCTGAAATGCATGGAGATCAACGTTATTGGCACCGCTGCGATCTTCCAGGCTTTTCTACCTTCGATGCGTGAGAATCGCGCGGGAAAGCTGATTGCCATGTCGTCGCTGGTCGGGCAGATTCCCTTCCCATTCGAGTCGGTCTACTCGGCAAGCAAGTTTGCGCTCGAGGGGCTGGTTCTGTCTCTGCGCTACGAGGTGGAGCCCTTTGGCCTAAAGGTTGCGGTGATCCAACCCGCCCAGGTATCGACCTCATTTGCTGCCAAGATCCACAGGCTTCCACCGGAGGGTTCCCCCTACAGAGAGCGGGCGCGGAGGTTCATTCAAAGAGATGAAGAGCTGATCAAGACGGCCCCGACTCCCATTCAAGCCGCGGCTCAGGTCGTGAAGGTGATCAACGCCAGGAATCCCAAGCTCTACAACCAGATCGACCTTAAGAGCAAAGTGTTCCTCTCGCTCAACAAGCTCTTGCCGCAACCGGTCAGGGACGCGATATTGTTGCGCCAGATGGACATAAGAGTATGAGGCTCAACCAGAGGGCAGTGCCGGTTCACAGACCACGGTGATGGGAACGTTGAGATGACCTTGCTCTATACCCGTGGGCCGACGAGCCAAGGAGCGAATTCACATGTTGTCTAGGCAGAAAGTGGCGGACAGGCGGTGCAGCGCCCGGGTTGAACGCCTCCGGCAGCGGATAGTAGATGCGCCGCGCGAGCTGTGCATCGAGCGGGCCCGGTATTTGACCCAATCTATGGCCGAGAACTGGAATCTGAACCCGCTTACCCGCATGAGCATGGCGCTGGAGCACATTCTCGATAACGTGAGTGTTGTCATCAGAGACGATGAACTCATCGTGGGATGCCGGACCAGCAAACTCAACGGGGCGCCCCTCTTTCCTGAGAACAAATCGAAGTGGATAGAGGGAGACCTGGAGTCCCTTGGGCAGAGAGTACTCCAGCAAGTGCTTATCACGGAGGAAGAACAACGGGAACTCAGGGACGACATCCTCCCCTTCTGGCGCGGCAAGACAGTAGAGGACCGGCTGGAAGAGCTGTTGCCGGAAGATGTGGCCAGCGACATGGACAAGTACGTCTTTACCATGATCCTGGAGATCACTTACGGCATCGGCCACTTCACGATGAACCATCCCAGGGTGCTGAAACTGGGGCTTTCGGGGATCATTGCAGAGGCTCAGGGGCGGTACAACGCGCTGACCCCTGAAGAGCGGCTGGAAGACAGGGGCCTCTTCTATGACGCGGTGATCCGCTCGTTGAGAGCCACCATAAGGTTCGCCAATCGATACGCCGATCTCGCGGCCTCGCTGGCTGAGAATGAAACCGATCCGGACCGGGCCGAGGAGCTGAGGGCCATCGCCCGGGTCTGCCGGCGGGTTCCGGAGCACCCAGCGGAGACCTTCCACGAGGCGGTCCAGTGTGTTTACTTCATTCATCTCGTCTCCCAGATAGAGTCCGGGGGAAACTCCATTTCTCTGGGTCGGATAGACCAGATTCTCTATCCGTACCACGTGGCCGACAAGCAAGCGGGCAGGATCACCCCGGAGCAAGCGAGGGAGCTTCTCTCACTGCTCTTCATCAAGACCAACGAGATATGGAATGTCCTGGAGGAGGCGTATATTCCCGGCGGCGAGGGCGTGGAGGGAAAGACCACACAGAATGTGACGGTCGGCGGTGTTGGGGTCGATGGCCAAGATGCCACCAACGAGCTGAGCTACATTGGGCTGGACGCCTTTGCCGACGTGCGCACGGTTCAGCCCAACTTCGGGGTCCGGCTGGGCCCGAATGCACCCCAAGACTTCTTCAGAAGGGCGATCGAGTACGCGATAGACGAGGTTCCGCTGCACCTATTCAATGACGAAGCGGTCATCGAGTCCCTGCTGCGAGCGGGACACACCCTGGAGGATGCGCGCAATTACGGCGTTGTGGGATGTCTTGAGCCGAACGCGCAGGGCAAGACGTTCGGCTCGACCTTCGCCGTCCAGTTCAGCGGCGCCAAGTGCCTCGAGTTCGCCCTGAGCAATGGCATAGACAACATCTTTGGCTATCAGTCCGGCATAGAGAGCGGCGATCCCGCCAGATTCACCTCCTTCGCGGACGTGTGGAACGCCTACGGCGCCCAGGTGTCCTATTTCATCGGGCAGATGGCCAGAGGCATGGCAGCGCTTGACCAGGCCATCGCGGAGCTTGTGCCGTCCCCGTTTGCGTCGGCGATGATAGACGGCCCGATGGAGAAGGCCCTGGACCTCACCCGTGGAGGGGCCGTATACAACTCGACCGGTGTCCAGATGATCGGCTTCTCAAACGTGGTGGACAGTTTGTACGCAGTGAGGAAGGCGGTCTTCGAAGACGGGGTGATGTCGCCGTCGGAGCTGGCTAGCTGCCTGGCAGACGACTGGGACGGTGCTGAGGACCGGCGATCCCACCTTCTGCACAAGATTCCCAAGTACGGAAACGATGACGACGAAGTGGATGCCATGGCGGCGAAAGTGGTGGACCACTTCTGCGACGAGCTGCTGAAGCACAGGAACTATCGAGGTGGTGCATTCTGGCCGGGGGTGTTCACCGTTGGATTTCACGTTGCCATGGGCGCGTTTGCCGGCGCGAGTGCGGACGGGCGCCGTGCCGGTGATGTCCTCGGGAACGGGATCACCCCGACAAACGGGTGTGCCATCAGCGGCCCGACGGCGGTACTCAACTCGGTCACCAAGCTGTCTCTCACACGCATCTACAACGGCGCCAACCTCATGCTGAGGTTCAACGCAAGCAGCCTTAAGCCTCAGATTCTCACCGCGCTGGTGCAAGCGTATTTCCGGCGAGGTGGGTGCCAGATTCAGTTCAACATGATCGACTCAGCCACCCTGAGGGACGCCCAGGCGCACCCGGAAGAGTATCGCGACCTGGTGGTGAGAGTGAGCGGATATTCGGCCCTGTTTACAGGGCTGAGCGAGATAGCCCAAGACGAGATCATAAGCCGCATGGAGTACAAATTGTAGGCTGCACGCAGCCTTGTCAGGTAATTGATGCTCCGCGAGCGGAGGCATGGAATGACAAAAGTCGTGACAATGAAAGAAGCCGTAGCCAGACATGTCAACGACGGCGACTTTCTTTTCATTGGCGGCTACATCTGTAGAACCCCGTTTGCCGCCATTCACGAGATCATTCGCCAGGGGAAGAAGGACCTGACGATAACCAGGAGCAATGCGTCCGATGACTTCGACATGATGATCGGCGCTGGCGTGGTGAAACGGCTTATCGCTACCTTTCTTTCCCTCGGCTTCTTCGGCCTGGCACGCTGCTACCGGCGCTCGATCGAGCAGGGGCTCCCGCACAAGATAGAAGTGGAAGAGTACACGAACCTATCCTTGCCCATGATGCTGATGGCCGGCGCCATGGGGATGCCGTTCGTGCCTGTCAAGGACATGGTGGGCTCGGACCTGATGAACGTGAAGTCTTTCATGGGCGACGGCAAGTACAAGGTGATCAACTCCCCCTTTGACGGGAGCCCAACGCTACTGGTGCCAGCGCTTCACCCCGACGTAGCGATAATCCACGTCCAGCAGGCCGACGAGTTTGGGAACGCTCAAATATGGGGCATCGGAGGTGACTGCCAGGTGGGGGCCAACGCAGCCAAGAAGGTCATCGTGAGCTGTGAAAGGATCGTCAGCAGGGAGGTCATCGGAAAGGACCCCTCCCGCACAATCGTTCCCGACTTCAAGGTCGTCGCGGTCGTGGAGGAGCCCTTCGGTTCCCACCCTGGCTACACACCGGGCTTCTATGACGTGGACTTTCGCTTTGGCCAGGAGTACCAGCAGGCGTCCGACACGGTCGAGGGGTTCCAAAGGTTCCTCGACGAATGGGTATTCGGCATTGCGGACAGGACCGAGTACATACAGCACTACATATCGAGATTCGGGTACTCGGCATTCAAGGACCTGCAGGCCGGATTCGATTACGGGTACCCCGTCAGCTACGCGTATTGAGGCACCCGAAATAGCCGAAGGGCTTGGAACGAGAGGGCCGGAGATGAGCAAACACCTCGACGGCTATACAAAGCCCGAGCTCATAGCCTGCTGCGGCGCCAGGGAGATCAGGGACTACGACGTGGTTCTGGTCGGGACCGGCTTTCCTACGATGTCCGCCGGCATAGCCAGGCATACCCACGCGCCGAACGCCAGGTTGATGCAAGAGTCTGGCGTCTTCGATGCCCAACCGAAGAGGCCGGCATTGTCCGTAGGCGACCCATGCCTGAATCCGGGAGCGGCCATGACAGGCACCCTGCTGGACGTGATGGGGATGTTCCTGCAAGGAGGCTGGGTGGATGTCGGCTTCCTGTCGGGCAGCCAGGTTGACAAGCACGGAAACATCAACACCACCGTTATCGGAGACTACAGCAATCCGAGAAGCCGTCTTCCCGGCAGCGGCGGGGCCAATCCCATTGGGTCGTTGGCGAAAAGGGTGATCATCATCGCTTTGCACGACACCCGCCGGCTGGCCGAAAAGGTGGACTTCATTACTACCCCGGGATACATCGATGGCGCGGGGACCAGGGAGAAGTGGGGGCTTCCGCCAGATACCGGCCCAGAGGCCATCATAACGAACAAGGCCGTGCTCCGCTTCGACAAAGCCACGGGAGAGGCCTATCTGGCAAGCTACCACCCGGACACTTCCGTAGACGAGGTCCGCGAGAATACTCCCTGGGACCTCAAAGTGGCGGATGACGTGCATGAGACGGAACCGCCGACTGAAGAGGAACTGAGGGCGCTGAGGGAGATACTGGACCCCAACCGGTTGATCTCTGCTTATGAGAGGCGTGGTTACGTGTGATGCCCTCGTAGCGTCCATGTGGGCGGAAAGTGGTGGGCGAAAACAGGGAAGAGACATGGAATACACACGGAAGCTGGCGGAGTCTTGCGCGGCGATCTCTTTGCAGCGCCTCCCTCCCGAGGTAATTGACAAGGCGAAGCTCTGCATCCTGGACTTCTTCGCCAACGTCTATGGCTCACTGGAGCTGGAGGCGGTTTCAAGGATAGTCTCCTACATACGTTCACTGGGCGGACCCGAAACCGCTACGGCTCTCGGTTGCGGGTTCAAGACAGGAATCCACAATGCGGCGTTCCTCAATGGTACCGCCGCTGAGGCGATTGAAGGCCAGGATGGGCTCCGCTTCGGAGGGAACCATCCAGGTACCGCCGTCATCCCCGCTGCCCTTGCGGTGGCAGAGAGTCTGCGCCTGGGCGGCAGAGAGGTTATAGAGGCAGTGGTGGCGGGCTACGAGGCTGCCGGTCGGCCCGCTGCGGCGATGCATCCCCATCATACGCTCGCGGGGTTCTTGCCCACGGGCACTTGCGGCGCCTTCGGAGCCGCGGCCGCAGCTTCGAAGCTCATGGGCCAAGATGCCGAAGGCATGCTCAACTCGTTGGGGAACGCGGGATACATCCTGCCCCTCTCGATGGCTGAACACCTGATGGGCGGGTATACCTCGAAGATCGTACAGGGGGGCCAGGCCGCCAGCGCTGGTATCACGGCCGCCGGACTGACCGGCGCGGGCATTACGGGAGCGCCTTACGTTCTCGAAGGCTCAAGCCTGAACGGAGGCTTCACACAGATCACCACCCGCGGCGAGCCCGATCTGAAGAGAATTGTTGAGGGGCTCGGCGAGCACTTCTCCATCATGGATATCTACTTCAAGCCCTACACCGCTTGCCGACATACCCACGGCGCTGCCCAGGCGGCACTAGAACTCGTGGGCAAGGAGCATCTCGACCCGCGAGACATTGAAGCAGTGGATGTCTACACGTACTCCATCGCCTCCATAGCCGTCGGCAAAGGCGTAACCGCCGAAAGCACCTTCGTCTCGGCACAGTTTTCGCTGCCCTATGTCGTGTCAGCCTGCTTGATCGACGGAGAGATGGGGCCGGCGCAACTAAAGGAAGATCGAATCTCCGACCCCGCCATCCTTGAGCTTTCCCAAAGGGTCAAAGTCAATGTGGACCCGGAGCTGGCCGCGGCCTATCCTGGCATGACCGCGAGCCGAGTGGAGATCAGGCTTAAGAGTGGGCAGACACTGGTGAAGCAGGTCGACATCCCAAAGGGAGACCCGAGAGACCCAATGACCGTCGAGGACCTGGCTGACAAGGTGAAGCGTTTCGCCTCAAGAAAGGATGAGAGAACGCTGGACCAGGTAGTCAGCCTATCGCTCAAGCTTGAGAATGTGGGGGACATCAGACAACTAACATCAATCATCTGATGGGATCACGGTTCCCCGAGCGCAACGGGCAAGACCGGGTCTAGCAGCGACACAAGGAGAAAGACGTGGACTTTGAGTTGAATGAAGAACAACGCATGCTTGTCGACATGCTGCGCACCATGGGAAAGCAGGAGAACTTCAAGCAGCTCGCGGTGGAGATCGACAAGGCTGGGGAGTTTCCTACGCATCTAGTGAAGAAGTACGCCGACCTGGGGCTGCTGGGAATGACCCTGTCGCCCGAGTATGGCGGCGGCGGCCAACCCGCCACAAATGCCATACTGGCTGTCGAGGAACTGGCGAAGTTCAGCCCTCTCATCGCCACTCCGGTATTCGAGTCGAATATCGGTCCGGTAAGGGCTATCGACACTCTCGGTACCGACGAGCAGAAGAGGACCATCATACCCGGCGTATGCAAGGGCGATCTGAGCGTCTCGGTCTGCATGACCGAGCCTGAGGCCGGATCGGATCTCACTTCCCTCTCCACGAAGGCAGTGGAAGATGGGGACGGATACTTGCTCAACGGGCGCAAGACGTTCATCTCAGGAGGAGGAGAGGCGAGCCACTATTTTGTCTATTGCCGATTCGGAGACCTCCCGGGATACAGGGGTATCGGGGCTGTCATGGTCGAGAAGGGAACGTCCGGCTTCACATTCGGGAAGCAAGAAGAGTTCATGGGGCTGCGAGGCATGCCGTCGTGCGACCTCATATTCGAGGACGTAAGGATTCCTAAGAAGAATGTGGTAATTGGAGCAGGGGAATTCAGAAACTTGATGACGACGTTCGACCTCGAGCGCTGTGGCAATGCGGCGATGTGTCTTGGAGTTGCCGGCGGAGCCGTTGACGAGGCAAAGGCCTACGCGCTGGAACGGCAAGCATTTGGCAGACCAATATGTGAGTTTCAAGACGTACAGTTCCTGATCGTCAACATGGCCGTGAAACTGGACGCTGCTCGGCTCCTCGTCTATCGAGCTGCCGCTGGCGCCGGCAGGGGCTTCCCCTCAATGTATGAGTCTGCCATGGGAAAATGCTTTGCCAACGAGATGGCTGTCGAAGTGACCAACGCGGCGATGCAGGTTCTCGGCGGCTACGGATACAGCAAGGAGTTCCCGGTGGAAAGAATGCACCGGGACGCGCTGGCTTGGAGAGTTGCAGGCGGCACCGCTCAGATGTTAAAGATCACCATGGCAAGCATCCTTTTCGGGAGGCGGTTCAATCAAAGGGCGGAGGCGTGACCGCGTCTTGCCCTTTGTGATCGATGGACAGGGGGTCCACCCGCGGCGTTTGCGTGACACAAGGCGGCGTGTGGGCCGGCCATGGAAGGAAGGTGATGGCAGTGCGTATCTCTAAGCACCGATGGCTCCTGCTAGTTGGGGCCCTGGTTGCCGCAGCGGCGCTGATGGCTGTGGCCTGCGGGGAGGAGAAGGAAAAGGAGACGGCAGAGACCCCCGGCGCCTCGCCCGCAGCGACGCAACCGACAGGCGAGAAGGTCCCGGGTGTCACCGACACCGAGATCCTGCTGGGGACCCACTTCCCCCTCAGCCAGACCCCAGCATCCGCCTACGCGGCCATCGTCGAAGGCATTAGTGCCTACTTCGACTACATCAACTCCCAGGGCGGCGTCTACGGGCGCAAGATCAAGCTCCTCATTGGCGATGACCACTACAACCCGGCGGACACCGTGGAAGTGGTGCGCAAGCTGGTGGAGCAGGACAATGTCTTCGCCGTGGCGTATGGCCTCGGCGAGTCCACCCACCTTGCCGTCTATAAGTACCTGGAGGAGCGCGGCGTCCCGGACCTCTTCGTGGGCAGCGGCATCCGCAAGTTTACGGAGCCGCTGGTGAGGAGCCGCTTCGGCGCCAACCCGAACTACTACACCGAGGGGAGGATGCTGGGCCAGTACATCGCCGAGAACTACCCGGGGAAGAAGCTGGGCCTGCTGGTCCAGAACGACGAGCTTGGGGCGGACGGCGAGGCGGGCATCCGCAAGGCTTTGGAGGGCAGCGACGTCGAGATCGTGGCCCTGGAGACCTACGAGTCCGTCCAGTTTGACGTTACCGCCCAGACGCAGCGGCTGAAGGGCGCCAACCCCGATGTCGTCGTCGCCTACGCCATCCCGCCGCAGGCCGCGAGCCTGGTCAAGGTGTCGCGCGAGGTCCTGAACTGGAACGTGCCTATCTTGATCAGCGGCGTGTCGGTCACCGACATCTTTATTCAGCTAGCGGGTGCCCAGAACGCGGAGGGCGTGGTCAGCGTGGTCTTCGGCAAGCAGGTCTACCAGACGGATGACCCAGCGATCCAGCAGCACATCCAGATCATGAAGGACTTTGGCCAGGGTGTGGAGCCGTCTAACTTCAGCCTCTACGGCCAGGCCCTCGGTGAGCTGATGGTGAAGACGCTGGAGAACGCGGGCCCGAACCTGACGCGGGAGAGCGTGATAGAGGGCGCCGAGGCCATCCGCGACTGGTGTTGCACCGGATGCCTGGTCCCCATGAACATGAGTCCCACCGATCACCGCCCGATTGAGATGGAACTCTACACGAGGGTGGAGGGCGGAAAGTGGGTGCCGATCAGTGAGCCGATCAGCTTTGAGTCCACGCCGGGCAAGGTCATCGGCTGCAAGGGGATGGGCGAGCCCGTCTACGCCGGCGAAGGAGAGTGATGCCGGAGTAACCGTGCTGCTTGACGTGCTACCCCGCCATTGGCGGGGCAGCCGTCTTCTGTGCGATCGGCTGGGCCACCGGCACGCCGGAGCGGGCCTAGACGTAGCCCTCGATGAGCTTTTGGGCGCCGGCCAGAGCCAGTATGTCATTGGCGCCGTCCTCGATCAGGGCGGCGCGGGCATCCCTGAACAGCTTCTCGATCAGGAACTCCTTGGAGAGGCCGTAGCCCCCGAAGAGTTGGACAGCGTCGCTGGCAACCTCAAACGCGACCTGCGTGCAGTAGACCTTGGAAGCGATGCCGTACCTCGACACCGGCGGCATGGCCACGGAATTGTGGATCGCCACCGCCCGCGATAGCTGCCTCGCCGACTCGACCTTGATGAACATGTCGAACAGCTTCCTCTGCACCAACTGGTGCTCGCAGATCGGCTTTCCTCCCTGCACCCGCTGCTTGCAGTAGGTCAGCGCCTCCTCAAAGGCGGCGCGGGCAACGCCGGTGAACGTTGCTCCCATCCCGCCATTGGCGATGGCAAGGATCAGGTCTCCCGCAAAGGCGTACATGCCCTCCTCCACCAACACGTAGTCCTTCGGGACGCGCACCTCATCGAAAAAGATCTCTCCCTGATTGAGGGCGCGCTGCCCTAGCTTGTTGAGGGGCTTTCCCCGTGAGACGCCAGGGAGATCGAGGGGGACGACGGCTACGCCGCTTGAGGTCATTCCCTTTGACCGGTCGATGGCGAAGTGGACCATGGCATGGGTGGCGATGGTACCGTTGGATACCCAGGCCGACTTCGCGCCGCTTATCACCCAATCGTCGCCGTCACGCCTGGCCCGCGTATCGAAGGACATGCCGGGGTTGTCGGCGTATTCCGGGATTGATGCTGCCGCTGCATCTGAACCATGCTGTGGCTCGGTGATCGCCCAGCAACCGATGTATTTCGCCTCTCTGTCCTTGATGAACGGGGTTACTATCTCGTCCATGATACGCTTGTTGCCGGTCATCTGGGCCGACATCAATCCCATCGCGAAGGGCATGCCAGACGCGCCCAGCCCGATGGCGAAGTCGGAGGCTCCCCAGCCCATCTCTTCGGCGACGACGTGACTGTCCAGCCCGCGCACGTTGGCGCCGCCCAGCTCCTCGGGCATCCCGGCGAGGTGACGTTCCAGCTCGTAGTACTTCCGGAACACGTCCCAGAGCACCGAGCCTTCCTTGATCACGTCTTCCGGGTCCGCGAGCTTGTCCAGCTCGATGCTGGCCGGCCGAGTTATTTCAGCGGCGAACCTGTGCGTCGCCTCCTTGAGAGCAATCTGCGTGGGGGTCAATTCGGGGTTCAGGTCCAGATAGGTGCTCATCTCAGCTCCTCTTTCGCTAAGCGGGCCCGTTGGGCCTCTATAGTTGCACGCGCTGCGTTTCGATGCAATCGGGTCACGCGTGCGGCCCAACGTGACAGAGAAGCCGCTACGAGGCCTATGTGGTCGGCAAGGGGAATCCTCAGCTCTTCGCTGGGCTCAGGCGAGCGCGGGGAGAACAGCGGGGTGCTTGTCGCTTCCGGCTGGCCGCCGTGTGCACTGAAGGAACGAGACTTATTCCTGAACCTTGGTGACGGTGCCGGCCGTTTGTCTCTGCTGAGCTGGCTTAGGGGCTGATTATCGCCATGACCGCGCCTTGGGGCACGTTAGACCCGGCGGCAAAGCCGAGCGCCTTGACCGTTCCGTCGATCGGGCTGGTAATATGGTTCTCCATCTTCATCGTTTCAAAGACAACCACCACATCGCCAGTCTTGACCTGATCCCCCACGCTCACCTCGTAACGGATGATCATCCCCGGCATGGGAGCTGTAATGGCTGCGTCTTCGGCTGCGACCTCCACCGGCGCGCCTGCCGCCGTCGACTGCTTGCTTTCCGCCTTCACCGCCGGCGCGGCTTGGGGTGCCGGCGTTGGCGCTGGCGTGGCAGGCCTGGCGGTTCCGGCGTATGGGGAAGCCACAAAGCTTGGCGGCGAGCCTCCAACCGCTTCCACGTCCACCTGATAGTATTCATCGCCCACAAACACATTGAAAGTTCGAGTCCCAGGGCCTTTCGGCGGCGCTGTGACTTCGCGCTTCTCCACCAGCTTGCCCGCTTTGGCCAGCTCGATAAGTCTGTCTTCCTCCTGCACTTGCTCGAGGGTCTTTGGCGCCTTGGGCGGCTTCCAGTCATCGGGGATGTCTTTGTCGAGACCGTACTTGTGCCTCAGGAACCTCATCCCGGTGGTGGGGTAAAGAGCGTATATGAGGGTATCGGCAAGGCTCTTCGCAATGTCCTTCGTGTCTTCCTTAGCCTTATCCAGTTCCGGCTCGATCATGTCGGCGGCGCGAACAGTGATCGGTTTCTCGCCCCGTTCATAGCCTTTGAGGGCCATCTTCTGCACCTTCGGGTCAATTGGCAGCGGCGGCTTGCCGTAGAGGCCCCAGCAGTAGTCCTTTATTTCCTTGGAGATCATCTTGTAGCGCCCGGCGAGGACGTTCTGCACTGCCTGCACGCCCACGATCTGGCTGGAGGGCGTGACCAGAGGCGGGCTGCCGAGTTCCTCCCGGACCCTCATCGTCTCCGCTTGGCACTCGTGCAATCGATCAAGGGCATTGGCAGCCTTCAACTGAGAGACGAAGTTGGAGGTCATGCCGCCGGGGATCTGGTGCGACAGCACCTCAGGATCGATAACCGCCATCTTTGAGGTGTCGAGGAAATCCCTGTACTTCGGAGCGATTTCCTCGAGCATTCGATCGCACTTGACAAGCTGGTCAAGATCGAGCCCGGTATCTCTCTCTGTCCCGTAAAGCGTTACCACGAGCGGCTCGATCGCCGGGTGGGAAGTGCGGTGAGCAAACGGAGCCAGTGAGGTGTCGACCACATCGACCCCCGCCTCCACGGCTTTGAGGTGAGCCATGCTGGCCTGCCCGCTGGTGTAGTGAGTGTGGAGCTGAACGGGTACCCGCAAACGCTCCTTGAGCGCCTTGACCAAGTCATAGGCATCGTAGGGCGATATGAGCCCGGCCTGATCCTTAATGCAGATAGAGTCGGCCCCCATGTCCTGAAGGATGAGCGCCTTGCTGACAAAGTAGTCGATGTTGTAGACGGGGCCACCCAGACGGGGCTGCGTAAGCGAATAACATATCGCTCCCTGAATGTGCATCCCGGTCTCTTTGATGGCCTTGTAGGCCGTCTCATGATTGCGCTCATCGTTCACCGCGTCGAATACCCTGAAGATGTCGATCCCCGCTTCGGCCGCCTCGTGGACGAAGGCTCGGACCACGTCGTCGGCGTAGTTACGATAGCCGACCAGATTTTGCCCCCGAAGCAGCATCATGAACTTGGTTTTGGGTATTAGCTTCTTGAGGATTCGCGGCCTCTCCCAGGGATCTTCGCCCAGGAAGCGGTGGGGGACATCGAAGGTGGCTCCGCCCCAGACCTCCATGGCGTAGAAGCCGCACTTGTTTATCTCATCGGCGAGGAATTCCATATCCTCGGTGCGCATCCGCGTGGCGAAGAGAGACTGATGGCCATCGCGAAGGGTGATATCACAGATCTTGACCGGGTTTTTTGCCTTCGGCCTTGTTCTTACCTTCTCGGTGGTCAATTCGCTTGCCGGGATCATGTTTCCACCTTCCTCTTTGCCCTTCTTCAGATCATTCGCCGACGCCACGCGGTCCGTGGTCTCATTGCTTCCCAACGGCCAAAAGCCCGCCACCGGCTGATTCGAGCCAGAGGTCTAGCCTCCGGTGCCGCGGCCAAGCGAGCCCTCGCTTCTTCTTCCAGGTAGGCGCTCACGGCGGCCATGATGGCTGCCGCTACCCTTCTTTTGTCCTCCGAGACCGTCACCACGGGGCTGCTAGTAGACAAGAGTGTGCCACCCTCTTAGCGTAGTAGGCCTGGAGTGCCAATATTGCATCCGTATCTGCCTACGTCAAGCAGCTACCGTTGCGTACTCTTGATGAAGGCGACCAGCAATGACTGAAGCGATGATGCCGCAGCTTCGATTGGACCGGCGTGGGCTGGCGGTCTGGCTGGCGTCTCCCAACGCGGTGAAGGTCGGGGGCCCGCTGCTGTGGCGGAGGAGTGTACTCTCGAATACGGAAGCGCGAGTCCAGCCGCGTGACCCTCCGTCTGGCATGCAGAGGGCGGCCAGCGATGCGGGTGCTGGAGCCTACTTGTCCAGCCACATGTTGTAGGTGTAGGCGATCATGCCGGGGACGACATCCTCGTATCCCCGCACGTATCGCCAGCGCGCCGTGTAGGCGTAGGGGGCGTAAAGGTAGAGGAAGGGCCCGTGGCGGTCGATGATCTTGCGCGTTACTTCCAGGACCAGCTTCTGCCGCTCTTGGAGGTCCGGCGTCACCAGGATCTGGTCGAGGAGAGCATCGTTGTCGGGCTCGGGCAGGTGGACGGGGTTCGCGTTCCTGGTCCAGTTCTTCGTGTGGTTGAACTGCAGGGGCAGTTGCTCATCGCCGTAGGGCAGGCCACCGCCCACCATTAGCTGGAATTTCTGGGTGGTCAGGTCCGCAATCCAGGCGCCGAGCTCCAGGGGCACAAGGTTCACGGTAATGCCGACCTCGGCCCACTGCTCCTTGATCATGGCCGCCAGGTCGGCGGTGGAGCCCGACGGGAACTTCATTTCCAAAGTCAGGTCGGTGACGCCGGCGGCCGCCAGTAGCTGGCGGGCTTTGGCGACATCCCGCTTGTAGCGCTGACGCAGTTCCTCTTGGGGAAGCGACCAGAACTCGAGACCCCAGGAGACGGGGCCGGTGTAGTTCCCCTCGCCGAAGCAGAGCTTCTCGATCATGGCGTCGCGGTCAAGGGAGATGTCCATGGCCTCGCGGACGCGTACGTCCTGGAGGGCGGGCACAGCTATCTCATTGAGGTTGATCATGAAGATAGCGAGGTTGGCGGCTTTGGTGAGAATGACATCCTTGCTCATCCCGGCGACCTCGTCGGCCTGGATCCTGGTAGGTGCGCCGTATACATCCAACTGCTGCGCCTTGAAAGCCGCCTTCAGACTGGAGTCATCGGGGATTATCCGCCAGCTCATGCCGTCGAGGTAGGGGATGCCCTCAACGTAGTAGTTAGGGTTGCTGACCATGTCCATGATCTCGCCCCGAGCGAGACTCTCCACCTGGAAGGGGCCGGAGCCGAGGCCGTGGGATTTGAGGTCGCCAAACTGCTCCACAGCCTCTTTGGCCACGATGGCGGTACGGATGCCGCCGAACTCCCCCATGGTGTACGCGTAGGGCCCGGCAACTCGCACTTGGAAGGTGTAGGGGTCAGGCGCGGACTTGCTCTCGATGTTCTGGGTCCAGAACGGGGTTGCCTGCAAGGAAGCGATCCGGTCGAAGCTATAGGCTGCGTCTTCGGCGACGACCTCGCGACCGTTGGCTGGTGGCAAGCTCTGGAAATGGATGCCGCGGCGTAGGTTGAACACGTAGGTGAGGTCGTCTGGCTGCTCTAACGACTCGGCATGGTCGAACACGAGCGTAGGTGGCCCCTCAGGCTGCTGGATCTCGTGGAGCAGGTAGCCGTAGATGAAGCAGATGAAGGCGAGGCCCATGGTGACCTCAGTATGGGGATCGATGCTCATGGCTGGGATAGTGGTGCCCAGGCGGAACACGCCTCCCCTCTTGATAGCACCTGTGGTGGGGGTAGGGCTGGTCGAGGTCGTCTCCTGGCTGTCACGGCAACCGAGGGCAACGAGCCCGGCGGCGGCAGCCGAACCAGCCAGGAAAGCGCGACGTGACATCTTCGGCATCGTGTGGCTCTTCCTCAGGACGTTTGCTGCCCGTTGTTCGGACAGTCTTCGCAGGCGTTAGCTTAAGCGGAGCGAGCAGCGCGGTCAACGGGTGTACTTGTCTCCTCCGCTAGCGACGCGGCCGGTCCGGCAACGGCTGGGGGCGGCAAGGCCCCCGATCCTCAACGAAACGGATCGCTCGCGCCGCTGTGCTGGTGTACAATCGAACGACTCAGCGTTCCCGACAGGAGAGAGGACATGTCCACAGGCGTTGTGAACGGCGTTCGACTCCACTATGAGTTGCACGGCGATACCGGCGAACCGATTGTCTTCGTCCATGGCTATACCGGCGACATCACCGACTGGCAATTCCAGATAGCCGAGTTCTCGCCGTCCTACCGCGTCCTCGTCATGGACCTGCGCGGGCACGGACGCTCGGAGGCGCCGGCAGATCGTTCCGCCTACACGATCCCCGCGATGTCGTCCGACGTTGAGGCGCTGGCAGATGAGGTCGGTTTCGCGAAGTACCATCTTGGGGGCCACTCGATGGGTGGCGCCGTCGTCCAGGAGGTGGCACTGCGCAGTCCGGAGAGGCTGCTCTCACTGACACTAGAGGATACTGCGCCGATACTCTACGTGCCGGGCAATGCTCAGATGGAGGAGTGGAACAGCAAGCAGATATCGCTTGCTGAGAACGAGGGGATGGCTGCTGTCGTGGCTCTGCACCGCGCCAACCCGCTGCTCCTGCCCGTGCCGCCCGATCTGGAGGAGATGGCGAACCGACGCCTGGCAAGGATGTCAGTCGATGCGTTTATTGGCGTCACGCTGGCGGGGCCGAAGTGGCAGGGCACCGTGGAGCGTGCTTCCGCTATCTCAACGCCGACGCTGATCATCCACGGCGCGCTGGACATGCCTCCGCTTGTGTTCGCCTCCAGGTGGCTGGCGCAGCTCATCCCGCACGCGAAAATCGAGGCGATCCCTCAGGCGGGCCACTCGCCGCAGTGGGAGCAGCCCGATCTCTACAACCGGGCGCTACGGCGACACCTCGAGGCCAATCGAGCCGGTTCCCGGGTGTGAGGCCTACCCGATCAAGGCTGAGGCACTGACGCTTGTCGGCCAGCCCATCCCCACCGAGGGCCGGGTGGCCATTCAACATCTCGTGGGTTGTACAGGGGTCAGCGCAGCGACAACGAGGAAGGCTGAGCGGTACGCCCAGCCTTCTCTATGCATGTGGACGTTGGAGCGGGGGACGGGATCCGCCCAGACGGGCCCGGACGGGCCCCCGTCTGGGAACGGCCGTCCGGCTGAACGCGCGGCAACCTGCTTGGGAAGAACGCTTGTCGGCGGATTGACCTTGCCCCCAGAAGGGATAACCTAAGGATTCATCTCGTAGGCATCCTTCAGGGCGTGCACGTAATCACGCCAGACGCGCCCATAGCGTTCGTCATTCACCACCGGCCTTCTTATCATCTTCAGGCAATAGGACGACTGTCCCGGATTGCACCTCGGCTTGCTGTACAACTGTAGCGCGAATTTCGAGAAGTCACGCACAAAGCAATCGAAGATCTGGTCAACGACGTCGGCGGGGACATCACAGATGCGGGCGTTTTCGAGGATGAGTTGCCCGTAGGCGACTAGCGTGAATATTTCGCCGACGGTCAGAATGAAATCAGTGTCGCGGCTCTGGCTCTCATCAGGAGGCGCCACGGCGAGCATCTCTGAGAAAACGGAGGTCTGCTCGCGGAAAACGTTGACGTTGGGCAGGTCCCAATCGCTGTAGGCGATGTTGTAGTCGTGGAACTGGATATCGCCCATGCCCTTCGCCGGGCCCTGCTGGAACAGATAGTCGTCGTGCTTTGGTTCAGAGCGCTGACCGATGTTGGCATACTCGGCCGGGTTAAAGAAGTAGTTGGCCATGAACTTCAGGATGAGGGCGATGTTGACGTGGACCGTACCCTCGAGCTTCGGCAGGGCGCGGATGTCCATGGCGGCGCTCTCAAAGTACATGTCCTTCTCGAAACCCTTTGCCGCAATCACATCCCAGAGCAGATCTATGACTTCTTCCCCCTGCGTCGTCACCTTCATTTTCACTACTGAATTGAAGAGGAGATAGCGCCTGTCGTTCGGCGAAGCGACTCGCATGTAGTCGGCGGCCCGACGCGTGAAGAGCTCCATCGCCACCAGGCGGGCAAAGGCGTCGGTGAACATCTGCTTGACGTGCGGAAAATCCGTAACATACATGCCGTAGAGACGGCGATTGGCGGCATGGTTGATCGCCTCGTAGAAGGCGTGCGTCGAGATGCCGATGGACGCCGCGCCCAGGTTGAACTTGCAGATGTTGACAGTATTGAGGGCGGTATCCCAGGCCTCCCGCCCTTTCGAGAGTATCTCTGCCTCGCTTATGGGGTAGTCGCGCAGGGCGAAGGACGAGACATAGGATTGGGAGGCGGTAACGTTGTCCAGCAGATCGTAGTTGGGCTTCGCCGAATCAGCCACGAAGAACACGTATTCCCCACTATCCGCCATCTTCCCGAAGGTCGAGACCATCGGTGCGACATTACCATTGCCGATGTAGTACTTCTCCCCGTTTGCTCTGTAGTTGCCGTCGGGCTGAGGTGTGACTGTCATCTCCGTTGAGTAGATGTCCGCGCCGTGCTGGCGCTCAGACAGCCCGAAGGCGAATACTGCCCCGTCTTTCAGAAGTTGCGCCGCGCGGCGCTTCGCTTCCTCGTTACGGCTCATCCAGATAGGGCCGAGGCCAAGTGTGGTGACCTGCCAGGTGTACCAGTAGTGGAGCCCGTAGAATGCGAGAATCTCATTGAAATCCACGTTGCGGAAGGTGTCCCAGCGCGAGTCCGCATCCCCGTAGCTGGGAGGGGTGAGCAGCGTGGCGAAGATCTTCTCGTCCTTCACAAACGTGAGGAAGTCGTCGTACCAGACGCGCTGGTGAGCGTCCTCCTTGAGCCGTCTCTTCCCCTTCTTCTCGAAGAAGTCGATCGTGCTGGCCATTACCTCCAGCGAGCGCCCGTCTGGGTACCGTCGGCTGAGCTTCTTCGGGTTCAGTAGTATCATTCCTGGCCCTTCCCTCGACCGGCCTTCGGCTGCCCCCCTTTCGCGCTACGGTCGCTGAGGGCTTTCCGATGGCCGCTATTCTACCGCAGCCGCACCGCAGGCAGCAAGCGCGTGTACTCGTCCAGCACATGCCGTACACCTACCCGCTTTCTGCTTGCGTGGTGAGCCATCGCTGGTAGAATTCATTGGGTGCTAGCTGGCCGAGGGCCTGGTGAGGCCGCACAGTGTTGTAGACGGTCTCCCAGGCTCTCAGCCTTTCCCGGAGCTGGGAGAGGCTGTCGGGAGGGTCCAGCATCCAGTAGAACTCCTCCCGGTGGGTGAGCTGCGCCCAGGAGAGCGGCCAGTCATAGTGCGACAGGATCCGGGTGGGGTGCCAGTCTGGACAACCAGCTAGCGACGGTGTTCTTGGCAGAAGAGGCGGGTGAAATCCCCTGGCCCAGCAGTCGGTGCGAGTGGGCCAAGGCCAACTGATCGAGGGAGTGAGGCTGACCGGGTTGTGACGCTGGGCGCCCAGCCGGCGCAGACGCGTGGTGCGGGCATCTGCGCTCTCGGTGAAGGAGGGTCTCTCTTGAGCGCCTTCTGCGCGAGACGCAGTGTGTCGTCACGCAGGACGGCCACCCTCGGGCGGCCGTCACCAATATTGTTTGGGGTTGGAGCGGGAAACGGGACTCGAACCCGCGACCCTCTGCTTGGGAAGAACGCCGGTTCCGGTAAGAATAGAGGCACCCGGGTTGTCGCCCGGCCTCGAGTTGAGGGCTGGGCGGGCCCAGCCTTATGCAACGTTTGCAACAGCTGGCGAGTCTGAGAAAGCAACGGACGCGCCCAGAGTGAGACGCGTCCGGCGCGATTTCGAGGGGTGAGGCCTGAGCTACTCCTGAGCCCCGCAGTCGTCAGGAGGGGCGTCTTCTTTAACGAGGTACTCCTTCAGGATGGTCAACTCCTCATCGGATAGCTCTGCGATGGAGCGCGGGGACTTATCACCAAGCTGAACCAGGTAGACGTTGGACTCGACCACAGCGGCGGGATCCTTCGACTGCAGATCGGCCCACTGATCCGGCCGGCGCCGCTTGAGCCATTCAAGCGCCGCACGGTAATCACTGCCGATGTGTGCTGCGTCGAACACAACCTTGGCCATCCTCACCGCTGCTTCGGCCTCGGCGGCGTCGAATTGCTCGGCGAAGGTGGCGAATGGCTCTAGGCCGCTCCGGCCACGGCTCAGCCACGACCTAAAGGTGCCGTAGGGGACGCCGGCGTACTCGCTTGCTGACCTGCGGTCGGCTCCGTTGCGGATGGCTGCGATGATGTTGGGGCCAGCGACAACGATATCACTCGGCCGGCCGACCTTCGGCTCCTGCTCTTCGAGAAGCCGCTCGGGATCGTTCTTGCCCCTACTGCCCGCCATGCCGCACCGCCTTTCTACCCGTGTAGTCCTCCCAGCGCCGGACGGCAACGTCGACATACCGGGGGTCAATGTCAGCACCACAACAGCGGCGCCCCAGCTTCTCGCAGGCAATGAGGGTGGTACCGGAGCCCAAGAACGGGTCGAGCACGAGGTCGCCCGGCTGGCTGCTGTTCACCAGGTGGGCCTCCACGAGCCGCACCGGTTTGATCGTTGGATGTGCCTGCGATGCCTTCGGTCTCGGTATCTCGAAGACGCTGGCCTGCCGGTTGTCGCCGTACCACCCACGCGCGCCGCGCCCCGTGCGGCGCTGACCGGGCTTGTACCCGTACAAGACGGGCTCATGCCGGTAGTGATAATCAGACCTGCCCAGGACAATCGAGTCTTTGACCCATATCAGGGTCTGGTGCAGGTGCCAGCCGGCGCGCATGAACTCCTGGCCGAACGAGATGCTGAGCGGACCCGCTGGGTGGGCGACATAGATCCGGGCTCCCGGCTTCAGCTGCGTATCCGCCCTCGCGAACGCTTTCTGGAGAAGCTCGGCAATGCCGGAGGCATCGTCCCCTTGCATCGTTAGCGATTCCCTTGTCCCGCCGGTGTAGGAGACGCCGTACGGGGGATCCGTCCACAGCACGTCGACCGATTCCGGTTCCGCGACGTGCGTCTCTGTAGCGTCGGCGCAGAGGACGCGGTGATCGCCGAGATGCCAACGATCGCCTGGCCGAGTCACCGGTGTCTCTGGGACGGGCGGAACCTCCTCCTCGTCCTGCCGACCGCTCCGCTCACGAAGGAAGGCCGTGATACTCTGTGACATCTCGGGTAGGTCGAATCCGCCGAGTGAGAGATCGATGTCAGGCAAGGTGCCAAGCTCCATGAAGAGCCTGCCCAGCTTGCAGATGTCCCACTCCCCGTGGATCCTGTTCAGCGCTAGGTTGAGTAGCCGGGCCTGCTCGTCGGTGAGGTCGTCGAGGTAGACTACGGGCACCTCGGCGATGCCCAGTCTCCGGGCGGCCTCAAGGCGTTGGTGGCCGCCGATGACTTCGCCGTTCGCGCGCCTGGCGATAACGGGGTCCACAAAACCGAGCTCCAGGAGGGAGCGTTCTAGCTTTGTGCGCTCCGCATCGCTGATGCGCCGAGGGTTGTAGGTGGCGGGGCGTAGTGCTTCCGCCAAAACATACTCCACCGTGATACGTCTTGGCTGGCTGGTCGTGCCATGTTGCGTCAATTGAATGCCTCCCGTCGTGTGGGCAACCGTGACCCGGCCGTCCTTCACCCGGTGATGCGGCCTTGACGGCATGCGGAGGACCGCGCCCTTACGGTCGCACACGGACGCGTCCTTGTACCTGACGAAACTACACGAACGGGTTTTGTCAGCTCGGAGAAGAGGGATAGCATCCCTCAAGACAGAGAGAGCACCGATCTGGGCGTGTTAGGTGAGGGTACCGTTTCTTGAAGCGGTATAGCCTGGCACTGACCGCGCCTTCCGGGTCGAAGTAGTCGCTTTCTATGAACCTGGCTGCCAGTTCCTTGATCGACCAGGATGGGTCACAGTGGTGCCTCAGATGCCAGAGCCTCTCGACTTCCGGGATGGGTACTTCAGGGCGTCCGCCCGGCCTTCGCCTCTGGCTAGACCGGCGCTCCTTCTCGTCTTCGTGCTGCTCCTCAAGTTGCGTGCGCACATCGGCTAGTTCTGCTTCCAGTCGCTGCCATCTCTCCGCTTCGGGATCGATTCGTCCGTCCTCAAGCACTCTGAAATGCGGCGAGCGCCCGAAGTAATCGATGTCTTCGTCGAGGACATATCTCCGGCTATTGCGTGGGCTGGCGTCGAAACGGTATTCCCGCCCGCTGGGGGGGCGGTAAGTAACGGCACCCCTCCGAGTGCCAGTGTACTCAACGATGGCCTGGGCAACCCGACCGCCGTCTATCGGCGTCGGTGGCGTACCGCTCTCTTCTTCGCCGTCCATCGCCCGGTCACGTCCTCCCACGATACATTCTACAGAGAGGCCCGCCGCATCTCCAAATCCTAATGGCCGATGGAGGTGGCGGATGCGGGCGAGTTCGACGGCCATCCAAGTCCCTCGAGAGATCTATCGTGGGACCCGGTGCGCAGGCTGCAGGACAGCGGCGGCTCTGACTGGATCGGTGGTAAGGACGCCTAGTGGCGAGCCGCTACAAATCGCTCCTGTAGCCGTTCCGCCGGCGAGAACATGACGTGCCGGCGGGCGGCCTGTTCCGAGTTGTAGGTGGAGGCGTAGCGCCTAGTCATGTCCGGGGAGGCATGACCCAGTAGGTACTGCACGTCGAGTTCTCGGGCATCCTGCTCGATGGCCCAGGTCGCGAAGGTGTGGCGGAAGCGGTGGGCGTGGACCTTGGAGAGGCCGGCCTGGCGTCCCAGGCGCCTGAGGAGTTGCTTGAGGCCGTTGGGCTGCAGGGCGACGCCGGGACGCAGGGTGCGATGCCTGCCTGCCGCGACGAAGAGCGGCCCGGCCTCATCGCCACGGAACCCGAGATAGTGCTGTAGGGCCTCCCGGCACCGCGAGGCGAAGGGCACTACCCGCTGCTTGTTCCCCTTGGCGTGCAGGACGTTGAGGCGGCCGGCCTGGAGATCGAGGTCGTCGAGGGCGAACTGGACGAGCTCGGAGCAGCGGACACCGGTGTCGAGGAGAATGAGGACGATCGCTCGGTCCCGCGCCCCGGCGGCAGTGCCTGGGTCACAGCAGGCGAGAAGCCGCACGATGTCTTCAGCAGAAAAGGGACGGACGATCTTCTGGGGGAGGCGGACGTTGCGCAGGGAGCGAAAGGGGCTCTCCCCAATGTAGCCAGCGGCAAGGAGCCAGTTGAAGAAGCAGCGCACCTCCCGGAAGTAGCGATGGCGGGTCTCCAGGGAGAGGTGGGCGAACTGGCCCAGGTAGGGATAGAGGTGGCCCGGCGTGATGCGTCTGACATCCTCCGGGAAGCCCTCCTGGCGGACGAACCGGAGGAAGCGCCCCAGGGTCTCGGCGTAGGCGTGGGTTGTGCTGGGCGACTTGCCCTCAACCTGGCAGCGGAGAAGGTAGAGGTCGATGAGACCCCGGAGGCTGGTGTCGTGGCCGTTGCCGTTTCTCCGCATGGTGCCTGGTTATCTACGTACGTAATGTCGTGTGTATACATCGCTCTCGTAGGGCAGGAAGTCAAGTCTAATTGCCGAGGAAATCGGCGAAAATGCGAGGGAACGGGAAGCTTCTTGCCCGTTGAGCCATCCGTTGGTGCGATTGCTCCCCACAGTCGGCCGTTGTCGGGGCGTGGGGCGTAGGTTGGCCGATCCGGGCCCCAATGTGGCCCAGCTCTGGCTTGTCCTGAGCCCAGCGACGGCGAGCCACCCGTTCCAGAGCCGTCGCCGCTGGCTGCCCGTCTTCCGGCCCGCGGTAAGGGCCGCGGAGCAGTGCTCCCGTGGGCAGCTGGACGTGGAGCCAGACGGTCCCATCGTCGCCACTTTCGAGGATGCTGACGTATGTTGGCAGGCGGTTGCTGCTTGCGTCCATGTCGGTTTTCAAATTGCCGGGAGCCGTAGTTGGTCCGATGCATCACAGTGTTCGGACGGTTTTCGAGAATCTGACGCGCCTGGGGCGCTTTTGGCTCGCCTTCTGCAGAGGAGAGATCCTGGCGGAGGGAGTGAGGGAGTAAGGCCAAGAGAGGAAGGCCGGCGCAGGTTTGCCCCGACCTTCCGCAACATTGTGGGGGGCTCTAGGCGGATTCGTCCTGTTGAACCTCCACGACCTGCCAGAAGCGCCACCCGTTCACCGAGTTGCCGGTCATGGCGCGGGCTGCCGCGCTGAGGGAGCGATAGCGGTTGCCCCGGCACTCGACGGCGGGAGCACCGCCCCGCTCTTCGTCCGCGACGATGCGGGCGGAGAGCTCCTGACCCCGGTAGCGCCCCACGAGCTCCGTTCCCACCGGCGGGAGCTCACGGGCGGACGGCTTCTGGCCGGCCCCCTTGCGTTCTCGCTTGGCCATTGTTCTCACCTCCTTTCTGTCTTGGCGTGATGTGTACTCATCACTCTGCCGGCGCCAGAAGTCAAGGGGGTGCCAGGAAATATCTCGAGAGGTTTAGATAGGGAAGGTGGCGGTGTCTGGGCCGCTGCGGTGCGGCACCCCAGGGGTCCTCGGTCGAGGTTCAGGTCATCTGCTCGTGAGCATCTGCCTGGCAAGCAGAAAGTGGCACGTCAGCGATCAGGGATGGGATGTGCCTGCTGTTGACAACGAAAGGCGGCGGGGCAGCGGACACGCTCCAGATACGGATGAGGTTTTGCCACCCCACACCCTTGGCAAGGCGGAGGCATCATCGGGCCTTTCGGTAACACTTCTTGTGAGGTAGAGCGGGACTTTGACGCGAGGTATGCCCACACCTATGATGAAGCCGGCTAAAATGTCGGGGCTCCAATTCGAAACCAGGGCCGACAAAGCGCATCGCTCGGGGAGCGGCACAATTGCGCTAGAGGGAGAATTGTGAGAGGACACCCGCTGATTACCGTGGCGGCTCGGGGAGCGGCACAATTGCGCTAGAGGGAGAATTGTGAGAGGACACCCGCTGATTACCGTGGCGGCAGCGGCACTGACGGCGATCCTCGCTGCTGTGCTGACGTGCCAAGCCAGCCTCCACAATTCTCTAAGCCT
>Ga0315277_10000115_pt1 | contig 131106 bp, 111 predicted proteins | sample YL17G05_15_MG_FD_203695 | JGI IMG/M metagenome (GOLD analysis project Ga0315277, IMG submission 203695) | Sediment microbial communities from Yellowstone Lake, YNP, Wyoming, USA - YL17G05_15 | ecosystem: Environmental > Aquatic > Freshwater > Lake > Sediment | place: USA: Wyoming | collected...
CATCATCCGGCTTTGACAATATCGTAGTCCTGGTTTCCTGTGCCTTTTGTAGCTTTTCCTGGCGCTTCAATTCCTTTTTCAGGAGAAATGCCCTGGTCTCTTCTTCCATTCTTTCGCTGACGAAATGATGTATCAATGAACCTGCAACGTACCCGAGCGAGCCGAATATGGCCCCGCCTGCTACGGAGCGTAACACAAGCCCCATCGCATCATCCACGATAGGGGAGCCCGAGAGAAAGGTCAATGTAAAGCCTATTAAGGCGCTCATCCCCAATAATCTTTGTTCGATAGGGTTCATATAAATCTTACCGCATACAACACCGGCTCCGTTGAACCGGGGATTTGGAAACTGCTTTATATGAAAAAACCTGGCGGGAACGGTTAAGGCTCCGCTAAGCCTTCCGTCCCGCGTCATTTCTTATCCATATATATTATTTTCTTGACGGATGCAGTTATATGTACCGTGTTTGTGCTTTGAAGAGGTAATGTGTGGCTATTTTACAACCACCGCCGGCTTTCGAATAGTCAAGCAGGCTGCGCCTCGCGGTTGTCAGACAGTTATTCAAGCTCAATCAGGAAGTCAGGGTCAGCATCACCCATATATCAACCCCCGATTCTCTGGGGGGCAATTATCCTGTTTAATTTATTATGAAAAATCTTTTCGTTAAGAATCCATGGAAGCCGCTTTTTAATATTCTCAGCTATTTTTCTGATGGCTTTGGAAGCCGGCGCTTGGGGTCTCAATCGTACAAGCGGCCTGCGGGCCGATAATGCATCGGCTGCCGCGGGGTCATCGGGGACTGAGCCATAGTCCTCAACATCAACGCCTAAGAACCCCTGTGCCGTTGAACGCAGTGCCGCGACAATCCCGGCATAATCGTCATGTTGCTTGACCCGGTTAACGACCACCCCTATAGGGCCACAACCCCCACGCGTGTGATAGATTTTCAAAAGCCCATAGGCATCCAGGATCGCCGTCGGGTCAGGCATCGTGATGAGCATAAGTTCATCGGCCCATAGAGCGAAATCGGTGATATCCGGTCCCGCTCCCGCGGCGGCGTCAAGTAGAAGCACCTTTAGAGGTGCGCTTATCTCTTTGAATGAAGTTATCAGCTTTTGCCTGTCATCATCCTTGAGCGAGGCCATTTCCGTATCGCCGTTTATGCCGGCCAATATCCATGGCCCGTCAGGAAGCCGGCTTATTGTGCGTGCGGGGCTTTTTTCCTTGTGGATTATATCGGAGATATCGCTTGTAGGCCGGAAGCCGAAATGAACATGCGCATCGGCAAGGGACAGGTCGGCGTCGATTATCCCGCACCCGACCCCCAGGTCACTTAATGCAACTGCAAGGTTGACAGCCAATGTAGTCTTGCCTACTCCCCCTTTACCGGAGGCAATGACAATGGAACGCGGCTTGATCTTCAATCCGGGCCTTGTCTGGTGACCCACCGCGGCCAATAACCTCAGCTTGTCCATCTGCTGGTTGGTCATGAAAGGCACCTCTTGACAATAAGCCTTAAGAGATCCTCCTCATCAGCGAGGATGATATCCTCCGGGACTTCCTGCCCGTTGGTGAGGAAACACATCGGCAAGCTCGATGCATAGAGCAGGCTTAACATGGGGCCGTAGGATGTGGTCTCATCCAGTTTTGTGAAAACAATGCCTCGTATCGATGGGTGGTCGAATGCCCGTTTGATGTGGAGCATATCGCGGAAGCGCGTGGAAGCGCCGATCAGAAGATAAGCCGCGATGTCATTCCGTGATGAGAGGATACTGCGCAGGTCCTCGAGATGTTGCCCGTTGGATGGTGAACGCCCCGCAGTATCAACGCAAACGAAGTCCTTATCGTCGAATTTCGCGATTGCATCGGTCATTTCTTCCGGGGAATGAACGACTTCGAGAGGAGCTCCCATTATTTGCGCGTAAGCTCTAAGCTGATCAACGGCGGCGACGCGGTAAGTATCGGCTGTAACAATTGCGAAACTGCGGTCATCGAGCATTCCATAATTAGCGGCCAACTTTGCGAGGGTGGTTGTTTTCCCTACACCTGTAGGGCCGATCAGGGCAAGTACCCGTTTTTCCACGCGGCAATGGTTCTCGGACCGGCAACGCAGGATACGTACTATATGGTCGATGGCTTCTTCCCTTGCAGTCGGTACGAGCACTGCTTCCGGCCCCGACTCCTTCAATTTCGCCGTCACCTGTTCGAGGATGTCCCCCAGTACTTCATCCGCTACTTCGCTCTCAGCCAACCGGTTACGCAGGTCCTTGCAGCTGACCATGCCGTCCGGCCCGACGGCTTCGGTGATTATCGGAGGAAGATCGTGCGCAGTCTCAAACTTTGCCCTTGGCCCCCCTGTCTCCAAGAGGTCTTTCAAGAGGGCAACTTCGCGTTTGAGCTTGGCCAATTCCGGGTCTTCGGGACGGTATTCCACGCCGGGGCTGAAACCGGGCGGGGTATACAATTTGGTGCGAATCTTGGTTGGGATGATGCTTATAGGGGTCGGTTCCTTGGCTTTTGGCGGGGCCTTTGGCACCGGCCGGTCGTCCACGCCTGCGACTACCTCAACATATGTCTTCGATCCCAAACCGAATAATCCGCCTTTCTTGAAGCGGCGCGTCTTCACAACCGCGTCCTCACCAAGGTCAAGCCGAACCTGCCGCATTATGAGCGGGAGTCTTTCCTCTTCGGCTTCATACCGCTTGATGCGCACCGGCGTTCACCACCTTCAGTAACCCTGCCGACTCAACCCTTACGCCGGGGGTTATTTCGTTCATCGCCAATATCGTCACATCCGGATGCGCCCCACCAATAAGCCTACGCAATGGAAGGCGCAATTTCGGTGTGGTCAATATGACGGGCTTGATATCCTGAGGTTTCAATTTCCCCTTCACCTCGAGCAGGCTCGACATGAGGGCGGTATGCAGGCCCGCATCGATTAAAGGATGCGCCCACTGGGGGCTTGCCTGCACTGCCGCTTCAAGTGTGGTTTCCAATTGCCTGTCAAGCGTGATGACTTTCAGTTTGCCGTCGATAAGTTTCATCGACTGCGTTATCTGGCGCCCGAGGGCGTTGCGTACATACTCCGTCAGCACATCGACGTCCTTCATCTGGTCGGCATAATCCGCCAAAGTTTCAAAAACCGTCACAAGGTCGCGGATGCTTACCCCCTCGCTGAGGAGATTCTTCAATACTTTTAGAATCTCCCCAAGGTTCAACCGATTGGGGATAAGTTCATCAACCACTACCGGGTAATCTTCCTTCATTCTATCGACCAGGGCTTGAAGGTTCTGGCGCCCTAACAGTTCGTGGGCTTCCTGCCTTATGACTTCCTGCAAATGCGTGGACAAAACGGACACCGGGTCCGCGACGGTATAACCGAGCATATCGGCGCGCGATTTTTCATCTGGATTAATCCAATATGCTTTCAACCCGAATGACGGGTCAGTGGTTTCGATACCCGTCAATTCATCTTCGACTTCACCGGGGTTTATGGCGAGGAGCCTGTCCACCATAAGCTCATTCTGGGCGACCGTATTACCCTTGACTTTGATGCGGTATTCCTGAGGCTTGAGGTGTATGTTGTCCCGTATGCGGACCGACGGCATCACGAAGCCAATTTCACGCGCAAGTTGTTTGCGGATTCGTGTTATTCTATCGAGCAAATCCCCTTCGGTTTCCGCATCGACGAGGGGTATCAGCCCAATGCCTATTTCGACCTCAAGTGCGTCTAAGCCCATTTGGCGAAGCACGGTTTCGGGGGTCTCCGGGACTTTCGCGGCCGCTTCTTCTTTCTCAGCAATCCTTACCCCTTCCTTCTTATGGGTTTCCGTTATCACCCACCAGACACCGCCTAACGCCGCCGCTACCGGGGCCAGGAAATACCAGGGCATTTTTGGCACTAACGCCAGGCTCATGATAATTATTCCCGCGATGAGGACCGATTTGGGTTTTGCCCCTACCTGCTTGAACAGGCTGCTTGAGATGTTGTCCTCGGTCGCGGCGTTGGTTACCATAACACCGGTTGCGACGGACATGAGCAACGCGGGTATCTGGCTCACTAAACCATCACCGATGGTCAGGATCGTATATGTTTGAATCGATGTACCGGCGCTCATCCCCTTTTGCGTCATACCGATTATGAAACCGGCGCCTATGTTGATTATAGTGATGATGATGCCAACAATGGCATCACCACGGATATATCGCGTAGCGCCGTCCATGGCGCCGAAATAATCAGCCTCCTGCTCCAACTTACGTCGTTTTTCCCTTGCCTGATCCTCAGTAATAAGGCCGTTTGTCAACTCGGCATCGATTGACATCTGCTTGCCGGGCATGGCGTCGAGGGTGAACCGCGCTGCCACCTCGCCGATACGCTGCGCGCCGTTGGTGATGACAATATAGTTCACCGCAACGAGGATGACGAATATCACCAACCCGACGACATAGTTGCCGGAGATAACCCACGAGCCGAACGTCATGATGATGTGCCCCGCGTCGGCGTTGGCCAAAATGGACCTTGTCGTGCTTACATTGAGCGCTATGCGGTAAATCGTCACTATTAAGAGCCACGTCGGGAAAACCGAGAATTCAAGTGGCTCCTTTGTGTACATCGAGATGAGGATGGTGATGAAACCCGCTGTGAAAGCCAGGATGATGAGCAAATCGAGTATAGGCGGCGGGAGGGGGATGACCATCATCAGGATGCTGAGGACAATCAGCCCCGGCAGGATGACATCGGTCTGCTTTAAAAGCCGCGAGAGTAAGCTATTTGGTCCGAATAACTCCACCTCAATATTCAGGCGAAAGCCGAAAGAGGGGGATTTGCACCCGCCTCACTATTGACTTTAAAAAAGCGCTAACCCTCTCATAATGCGAAGAATAGTTTATCAGCTTCGCGTATATTAATTTCCATTAAATATGATTGAAAATGACCGGATACATACTATTAATGCGATTAGGGACGCCGGTTTTCAAACCGGCCTGGAGTCTGATCATGCCGACTTGAAAGTCGGTGTTCCCAAAAATACCACGGCCGGGTCTCGAGGACTCGACCAAGCCGTGCCATCCGGCAAGATATATGTGAGGACATTCTCTCCAAGGAATTGATATAATCGAGGCTATGGGAGAGACCGGCATAGTGCACCAGCAGATTATCGAGATAAGCAACCTGCATCTGCTTATGGCATTCGGCCTTGTTGTTGTTGTCATAGGGCTGAGCCTGTGGCAGAAATTGGGCATCCACAGGTCCATCGCCGTCGCGGCAATACGATGCGCCATACAGCTTATCGCTATCGGTTACGTTCTCGGTTGGGTTTTCTCTTTAAACAGATGGCCCCTTGTCGTGGCTTATGTGCTCGCGATGGTCGCTGTCGCGGCGCAGACCGCTTATTCCAACCAGAAACGCAAAGTTCGCAGGGGAACATATCCCACGATAGCCCTTTCGCTGTTTGTCGGCGGGGTGATATCGCTCATCGTTGTGCAATACATGGTTATCGGGATACACCCGTGGTATAACCCGCAGTATTTGATACCCATCTCCGGTATGATATTCGGCAACGCGATGACGGCGGTAGCCCTTTGCCTGAACAGTTTTGCGGGTGCTTTGAAGGATAACGCTGATGAGGTCGAGCAACGGCTTGCGCTCGGCGCGACGCGTAACCAGGCCGCGGGGCGGCATATACGCAACGCCCTTCGCGCCGCGCTTATGCCCGTTGTCACATCGATGATGGTTACGGGAATCGTTATGCTGCCCGGTATGATGACCGGCCAGATCCTGAGCGGTATTGATCCGAGCAAAGCCGTGAAGTATCAGGTGATGGTGTGGTTCATGATACTCGGCGGCAACGGCATCTCCACCGCCTTGCTGATGCATCTCTCGCTGAACAAATTTTTTACGGCGGCGCATCAGTTGAGGAGAGAGGTGTTGTGAGATCGTTAGAGGTTGAATGAGTAACCCTTCCCGGGGCGCAGCCATCTTTGGCTGCATGCAGGCTGGAAGCCTGCGCTCCCGGGCTAAATTACATCCCCCTCACACCCCCCTCGCCCTATCCCCCCATATCATCTTATGAACCTGCAAATTGAGGCGCACGTTCAGCTTGTCGTCGATAATCCATCGCGCAAGAAGGTGGGGTTGGATGGAATCCAGTTCAGGTGTAAGGTTGACCGGGCAGATGGATAGGAGGTTGTTGTCCTTGATGACATCCTTGGCCCAGGCGTAATCCTCCGCTGTGGCGATAACAATCTTGACTTCATCAATGGGCTTGAGCTTGCCGATATTTTTCCAGTACATCTGGTCCGTCATACCGGTTGAGGGCGGCTTCAAATCGAGCCTGATATGCGCCCGCTTATCCACCGGCCCGATGTCGAGTGAGCCGTTTGTCTCGACGAAAACTTGCAGGCCGGCATCGGCAAGGTTTTTTATAAGTTCGAAGCTTTCCAACTGAATAAGCGGCTCGCCGCCGGTAACCACCACCCTCGGAAACCCAAGGTCCCTTACTTCCCCCATCACGCCCTTGACATCCATTTCGCTACCCCCCATCCAGGCGTACTTCGTGTCGCACCATGCGCATCGCAGGTTGCACCCGGCAAGGCGTACGAAGGCACATGGCCAGCCTGCAATGGTGGTTTCCCCTTCGATGGAGGTGAATATTTCATAGACATTCAGCATTACAATGCGCCTTTTGCCGGGTTAGAAATCCGTGGTTACCTTATGTAGAGGTAAATGTTCGTGAATATCTCCGTGGTGAAGCTTGTGATGATCCGCCCCATCCACGGGCCGAGGAAGAGCAGCACTACGGCGATGGCGATTATCTTCGGGATGAATATCAGCGTCTGTTCCTGGATGCCGGTTACCGCTTGCAGGATCGAAATAATGACGCCCGTAAGCAGCGCGGCGCCTAACAGGGGGGTCGCTAAGGTTATCGCGGTAACCAACCCGCGCTGGCCAAGATCGAAATAAATATCGTTCATGTCGTTCTCCCGCCGACTATTAACGGCCGATATTTGTTATTCTTGCAAAGTTGCGGCACAATTTGTTCCAACCGGCGGCCGTTTTGTGTATAATTTACTTTGAAATATGCAGGACACAACGGCGGAACCGGGGAAGTTGACCGTTCCGTTTTCTATTTTCAGACGCAGTTGACCGGTTCTCGTCGTTAAGGCGCCGGTGCCCTAAGCCGATATATTATCCCTTCCGGGGGCAAATGATTTACCCCCAGGTTTGGGGCTCTGAGGGTTCGGTGGTGGGTACCGGGATTATGGGGCGCAGGTGTTCCAGTTGGATTTTTGTCATGTACCGGGGGAAGTGGTTATTATTATGCATCTGGAGGTTTGAGTTATGCATTTATCCAAATGTCGGGTACTGTGGTTAATTGTTCTCCTCGTGGTGGCAGCTCTGCTCGCAGGGTGCTCCGGCGGAGGAGGGACACCTGTAATACCTCAAGAGAGAGCCCAGGCGGAAGATAATTCCGGCGGAATGAGCGGGATGTCGAGTCTTCTGGGCGGTTCATCAGGGAGTCAGGATTATTGGCAGGGGGCTATTGAGATTAACGGGCTCAATTGGGTTGCTGATTTCTCCCCCGACGGCGATATACACCGGGCTGTGGGTGAGGGGATAAAGCTCGATGGCTCCATCGCCGATTTTATCAATTCCCATCGCGACATTTTCAAAATCTCAAGCAGTGACCTATGGCTGATGTGCGATGAAAAGCATGACGGGATACGCTATGTCATTTATCGCCAGGCTTTCCAGGGAATCCCGATATTGGACAGCCGTATCGACCTCCGGTTCGGCCGGGGCGGAAAGCTTGTGATGTTGGGCGCCGATGTTTTCCCGGAAATTACGCAGATAGCACCCGCTGCAATCAACCGCGGCTCCGCCCAGTCGATAGCCCAGTCATATCACGACGGTGATGTACGCGAGTGTGACCTTTATATAATTCACACCGTTGATAACACTTTCCTTCCGGTATGGCGCATATTCGTCGGCGACTGGTTAATGCTCGTCTCCGCCGTAGATGGGAATATCGTCGAGGAACAGGAACTTACCTGGGATAACGAGTTCGAGGGAAGTGCAGAGGCCCAGGTCTATGATATTGACCCAAACAACGGTATGTTCCGCGCGGGACTTCCCGACACGAGGATACGTTTCCAGGATGCCGGGAATTACGACATTTATACGGACGAGACAGGAGCATATCATTACTCAACGGATATTTATTCGGAAATCACAACCCAGGTGAGAATTTTAGGCAAATGGATAAATGTTAATAACAAATGGCATGACGATGCGGATATAACTACTACCACATATGAAGATATCCCCGCCACTTTTCTTTTTGATGAAACCAACAGCGATGAAAGTGAGGCCAATGTATATTATTGGGCTTCGCTCGCGCATAACTATTTCAAGAACATCGACCCCGGCTTCAACGCCATGGATTTCATCCTTACCGCTAATGTCCTCCAGTCCGCCTGGTGCAACGCTATGGCTGAATGGAACAGCATCAATTTTTACAGGGCCGCGAGCCCATGTATCAACCTTGGTGATATAGCCGATGTAGTTATCCACGAATATGCTCACGTGGTAACATTCCGCCAATATGATTCTGAGGAAATTCCCCCGTCAGACGTCCATGAAGGCTTCAGCGATTATTTCGCCAATACCGTAACTAATCAGCCGTTAATAGGCAACGGTTACGAAGGCCCAGGCACCTATTTCCGCAATTCGGACAATACCCTCTACTGGCCCAACAATAACTGCGGCGGCGAAGGGCATTGCCTCGGAGAATACCTCGCCGGCGCTCTCTGGGACCTTAACCAGATGATCGGCACCGAAACCGCTGACTACTTGTGGTGGTTTGCCAAGTATGGTAAACCAACGACTTTCCCGGATTTTGCCACCGAGGTTTGTCTTGTGGATGATGATAACGACAACCTTGCCGACGGAACACCGCATTACACCGAGATTTATATTTCCTTTGAGCAAATCCATGGCATCCCGGTTCCCGATGCACCTGATTATGCCGACCTGACTTTGGATGTTATCCCTGACAGCAGTGATATCAAGATCAGCCGTGCTACCGGTGGTTCCTTCGGTTATGAAATTCACGTGATTAATAACCTCCCGCTGCCGGCTAAAGTTGAGGGTTGGGTGGCGGTCAAGCGTCCAAATGGCATGTGGTATGGTCCTATAGTTCCCCCGAGTCATTACCTCGCGACCCCTGTGACATTAAGCTTTAAAGCCAACGCTGATTTCTCATACCACCTTACTCAGAATATCCCGGCAGGTCTCCCGCTGGGAGCGGTATTTGAGTATTATGTACGCCTTGGCGATTACATCGATATGACCAATGACAAGATCGTCACGCAGGATATGTTAACACTCGAGATTGTGCCATAGTTGTTAATAATTGGGTTTGTGTAATTGACTTCTTGAATTGAATTAGCCCGCGAAAATATCTCGCGGGCTTTTGTATTGTTTATTATTGAGAATTTTGAATCCAGTGTGGGGCAGGCTTTCCAGCCTGCCATGAGTAGTGACTAAACGAGAGATCATTTCCCTGATTTGGCAAAGGCTGGTTCTAATTCGAAGGTGATAAGGATAACCGGGTCTGGGACAAAACCAAGCTCCGCTGGATTCTCACCTTCAAAGTAGAGCTCAATGGCTTCCTCAAGGTTCGCTACAACTTCGTCCAGGGTCCGGCCTTGCGTAACTGCGGGTATATTCAGGCATTTTGCAATGTACCCCCACTCGTCACCAGGTTTAATCATTGCCTTTATCGTGCGTTGCAGAGCCATTGAGCACCTCTGTAATTACCACCCTACATTATTATACACTAATTTGAGCGCAATTGTTCGGTTGCAGCCAGTCTCTTAAGGCAGTTTAATGGGGGATATGCTTGCAGTCTGGCTGGAGAAAAATCAATCAGCATAAAAGAATGGCTTTAAATCATCGATGGGTATGTACTGACTTGCCTGATCAAGAATCTCGCGGCGCATTCCTCTTTCCAACTCCTTGTGGTCGGGAACTATCAGAGTCTGGACTTTTCCGGCTTTCCTTCTTCTCAGTTTCACGTGAGACCCCTTTCTTGAGTGCTCCATGAAACCGAATTGTTTGAGGATTTTAATTGCGTCCTTTCCGGATAGAACACGTAGTTTAGGCATAGATGGCCTCCTCTTTCACAGTGCCTTTAGAGATTGTTGTGTTTTCCACTCCTCCATCAACCCTTCAACCAACACATACCTGCCCAGCGGCACTACATCAATACCCTTGAAACTCCTCACGAATAATCGGTTTTCACACAAGCCACCGGAAAGGTAGAAGCGATCGGGCTTGCCTGCGAAGCGCCAGATATTATCCGCGACACCTCTTATAAATCGCGCGAATGCTCGTTCGGGAGCGACATCCTTGGCGATAAGGTCGAACATAGCGGTCATCCCAAACACACCGCATGCAACCGGGATCGGTTCCTCCGCCGGTTCTATCGTCTCCGGATCGAACCCGAAGTGGTCGATGAGGAGCTCAATAACCTGCCCGGCGAACGCGCCGCATTCGGTATTCCAATCAATCCTCCTGATGTCGAACCCGAACATATGTACATACTTGATGTCCCGCGAGCCTGTGTCGATTACCATGAAATCATAGTCGCCGGCGAGTTTCCTTGCCCCTCGCGCGAGGGCGATAAGCTCGTTGACTACCGAAGATGAGAACCGCGCGGCATTATGCCCACAAGCAAGCGCGACCTGCTTGCCCTCCAATTCCAAAGGCAAATCCTTGGAGCGGACAATCCTTCGCGCGCCATCACGTATACAGTGCAGCTTGGAATAGCCGGTGCCGGTGTCAACGAGATAAATATCGTTTTCAGAATTGTTCTGCATAAGCATTATAAGTATAAACAAAAACCGCCGGTGCTTGTTATCCGGCGGTATAAAAATCCGCAATTGTCATTAGTCGTGCGGAATTACTTATCCGCGGTCACCTTATGCGGCTTCCCTTCCGCGGCCATCTCAGCCGCCCTCTTTATAGCCGCTGCGATGAATTCCCTGAACAGCGGATGCGGGCGGTTGGGCCGCGACTGGAACTCCGGGTGAAACTGCGTCGCCACGAAAAATGGGTGGTCGCGAAGCTCGATCATCTCGACGAGCAAATCATCGGGTGATATGCCGGAAAAGACCATCCCATGCTCCTCAAGCAACGGCCTGTATTTGTTGTTAACCTCAAACCGGTGACGGTGACGTTCCATGATTTCGTTTACACCATACGCTTTGTATGCCATGGTTCCTTCTTTGATGATGCACGGGTAATGGCCGAGGCGCATCGTACCTCCCTTGGCCGTTATCTTCTTCTGGTCCGGCATAAGGTCGATAACCGGTTCGGGAGTCACTTCATCGAATTCCGTCGAGTTGGCTTTTTCAATCCCGCATACATTCTTTGCATATTCAATAACCGCGCACTGCAGGCCTAAGCATAAGCCGAGAAACGGCAGCTTTTTCTCGCGGGCATATTGGATAACCTGGATTTTCCCCTGCGTACCGCGGTCGCCAAAGCCGCCCGGCACACATATGCCCGCGTAACGCCCGAGCAACTTCGCCGTCGGCACATCGCCTTGAAGGGTTTCGGAATGTATCAAATCAACATGGACTGCATAATTGTTGGCTATGCCGCCATGCTTCAACGCTTCGAGGACGCTCATATATGCATCGCGCAAACCGGCATATTTGCCCACAAGCGCCACGCGCACTTCACCCTGGGGATTACGTATTGTCTCCACAAGCGCTTTCCAGCCCTCGAGGTCCGGCTCCCCGCATTGGAGGTGAAGCATGTCGCATACGACGCGCCCCAATCCCTCTTCTTCAAACATCAGCGGGATGTAATAGATGTCGTCGCAATCAAGGCCGGTTATGATGGCCTCTTTATTTATGTCGCAGAAAAGGGCTATTTTATCACGCGTCGCGGCATCGAGGGTTTTGGCTGTACGGCAGATTATGATATCGGGCTGAATACCGATTGACCGCAGCTCCTTCACCGAATGCTGGGTCAATTTGGTTTTTGGTTCGCCGGTCGCAGTCATATGTGGCAACAACGTCAGGTGAATATTCAGACAATTTTCCTTGCCAACTTCTTTTTTGAACTGGCGTATCGCTTCAAGGAACGGCAGGCTCTCGATATCGCCCACGGTGCCGCCTATCTCGACGATGACCACATCGGCCTTCGTCTCGCGCGCCATCTGATAGAGGCGGTCCTTTATCTCATTGGTGATATGCGGTATGACCTGCACGGTCGCGCCGAGATAATCCCCTTGCCGTTCCTTCTCGATTACAGCCTTGTAGACTTTGCCTGTCGTCACATTAGAATATTCCGGGAGGGCGACATTGATGAAGCGCTCGTAGTGGCCCAAATCGAGGTCGGTCTCCGCGCCGTCGTATGTGACAAACACTTCGCCGTGCTGGTAGGGGGACATCGTGCCCGCATCGACGTTCAGGTACGGGTCGATCTTTTGTATCGCCACGGAGAAGCCGCGCGCCTTCATAAGCCGTCCGAGCGATGCCGATGCGATACCCTTCCCCAATGAGCTTACATTCCCGCCTGTAACCAACACATACTTCGTCATCCCACCCTCCGTAACGGTTTGTTCTCAAGGGGGCTTATCGCCAAACGCGGTAACATAAAAAACCCGTTACCGGGTCGCCCTTGTAATTATAGCAGATGGGGGGAGGAAGGGAAGGGGAGAGAGATTCAAGTTTAATACCTGGTTATTGAAATTCCGCTGCTTTATGCCTTATGCAATGGATGCATCGTCTCAAGCTATCCGAATTTTGCATTGCTACTTCCGGATTCCAGCCGGATTCCCTATCCCACACGAATCTGCTCAACGTTGAGGAATATGCTGGCCCGATTGAACGACCGCTGCCGGGTCTTGGAACCATATCTTCGCGAGTGGCTCTGCTACGCGATGATCTGGCCAGTTCCACCATCCTTTCCTTTGGGTCTGGTATGGCTTCCGGTTCTTGCGGGATGCGGGAAATATTGACTTTCAAAAACTCAGATAAATGCTCTCTGTCGGCCATTAACCATGCCTCGATTTCATGGACAACTATTCTGAGGCACATATAAGGCGATGGTCTTGGGAGAAGGGATTCCCTGAATGGTGGGGCACAGTCTTCTTCATCATCAAGATCGATTAGCACAACCCACAGACAGGATTTAGCCTGATTATTATAGCCGGATATTTTCGGTCTAAGGTTGCCTTTGCCACCCGCAACGTAAACTCCCCCAATCCTCACCCCTGCGAAGTCCATTATTTTCCGTATTACTGCTTCATCAACTAAGCCTTCAACAGCGCACTTGAATTCAACTTGAGGTGAAGGCATTAGTCCTCACCAAAAATTGGAAGTCTATGAGCATCTTCGGGTTGGGTCATCGGAAATACCGCGTCTGCTAAATTAAGTCCCCCTTCAAGAAGTAATCTTATCTCATCGAAATCGCTTGCCGGTTTAACGACCGTACCTTCATCGCTTGGGATTAATAACAAAACCTCGTCCAAACCTATCCCTTCATCTTGAAGAAGATCAGAGGAATGGGTGCTGATTATTATTTGCCTATTATAAATGCGTTGGAATTTATACAATACTTGAGGTATATAACGAATTACTCCAGGATGGAGTGATAATTCCGGCTCTTCCAGAAGAAGCGGCCCTTTACCTTTAAGTAATGTCCAAATAAGGGCGAGAAGACGAATTGTCCCATCTGACAGCAATTTTTCATCATGTGCTGGGTGCTCTTTTAACCAGTGTTTAAATTTAACATAAAGATGCTTTTCTCCCCATCCTCCCTCATCAACATATAGTTTTTCCAATTGGGGAACAGCAATTCGTAGGATGGAATTGGCAATCTCAATAAAATTTTTCCCATTGTCATCTGCAGAGGACTGAATCTCGTCAATAAATTCGCTGCCATAATCAGCAAAAAATTGTCTATCGCCGCAAGAGTCAATAAATATTTCAGGTTCTCTAATAACTTGAGGAATTACATGCAAATATTTAATAGTCTCAAAATAATCAGCGATTGCCCTGAATTTGAGATTAGCGTGGCTCTGTTCCAGGAATGTTTGGGTTAACCGTTTCTCGTCCACTTTATCTTTCGCATCGGGGCGTTCAGAAACAGGCTTGCCATTCTCATACACTTTTTCGGCTCTAATATTTGGTTGTAGCCGACGTCTATTTATATGCAGCGCGTATTCCCATTCATTTGGATTTGCGTCGTTGCCGATAGTTGCATCCACAATTATGGGCTTCTGGTTTCTTGATGCTTTACATCGCAAGGACTCTACATCTCCCCGCTTTTGAACCGCCACTTGGAAACCACCAGACGGAGAAACGATATCATGGAGGAAGCGAAATGCATCAAGGAAATTAGATTTCCCTGAAGCATTAGGTCCAACGAGGAATACCCGTTGTTGCAGGTTAACATCCACTTTCTTGAAATTCCGCCAATTTTCTAGGTGGATGCGAGTGAACCTTTGAGTTTTATCTCTTGTTTTACTCATTTCTGTGCCCCCTCATCAGAACTTTCACAAGCCAGCTTGCACGTCTTTACTGCTGGTTAAAAGATACCATATAAACTGAGGCTACGAAACCGAGTTTCATGAAATAACATAATCAATACGACCCCTTGGGGCTTAGCACAACGTTTGCCGTCAGGAGCATTATTTGCAAATCGAGCGAGAGGCTAAAGTTGTGGAGGTAGAAGACATCGAAGAGGACGACCTCCTCGAATTGGAGGCGGTTACGCCCGCATATTTGCCATAGCCCCGTAAGCCCGACCCATCCCTCGATGCGATATTTATGCCAGTCCTCATATTGGGCGACTTCGTCGGGTAGAGGAGGTCGTGGGCCGACTATGGACATCTCCCCCTTCAGTATATTGATGAACTGCGGGATTTCATCGAGGGAGAATTTGCGCAGTATCCGCCCCACCTTGGTGATGCGCGGGTCGTCCTTGATTTTGAACATCGGCCCGTTCAGGAAACTCTGGTCACGAAGCCCGTCGCGCATATTTTCCGCCCCGACCACCATCGTGCGGAATTTGTACAGCCGGAATGTTGTGCCGAGCCTGCGCACGCGCTCCTGGCCGTATAGCGCCGCGCCGCCGTCCTCGTGTTTTATCATCCACGAAATTGTAAGCCACAGCGGGGAACCGATAATGAGTACACCCAACGAGAATACGATATCGAACAGACGCTTCACGACCAGGCGCCACAGCGACGGCTTCCCGCCACCGAAAAGTATAACCGGCAGGTCGCCATATTCCTCGATGAACATCGGCAGTTTGTCCCATAACACATGAAAATGTTTTGAGAGAACGCGTATGGTCACCGGTAGCCCGGTAAGCTGCTTGAAATAACGGAAAATTTCAGGCGGTTCGCCTTCGGGCAGACATATGATGACCTCATCGACCGTACCCCGCGTGACATAATCCCTGAGCTTGTCGGGATGCCGGTAATACTTGGCGTTGGCATCCATAGGCGTTTCTTCGCCCGGCACCGGCACGATGCCGAGGGGTACCCATCCTTCTTCCGGATGGGCGCACAACCGTTGATGCAGCCCCAACGCGGTTTGATTGGCGCCGACGATGAGTATCCTGCTGTTGCCAAAGCCCTTTTGGTGCAACCATTTTCCGAGGCGCTTGATAAGAAACCGCAGCAGGTGGATGAGTATCAGCGAGACGAAGAAAAATATCACGAGGAACTTGCGGGATATATTGAACAGTTTCAGGTTGTATAGGAGGAAGATGGTGATGATTGCACCGACTACGCACGCCTTGAACAGCGCCGTCGGGTCGCCGGAGCCGCTGAGGAAATGCCGTGGTTCGTAGAGGCGGCAATATTTGAAGACAAGGTAATAACTTATGCCGGCGGTCAGCAATGTCACCGGCCATTTATCCCGGGTGATATCGGTCAGTTGCCAGTGGAGGATGTCGTGCGCGAGCCAGTACGCGAACCACCATGCGAGGCCTAACGAGCCGACATCGGCGATGAGCCTTAGCCAGAATGCCCCGTTCCGGCCGAGGCTCATCCAGTTGCGATATTCTTTTTTTATACGGCCCTTGGCCATTTATTTCACTCGTGGACGCGACGGCAAGCCGCGATATTTCGCCACGAACTTCATGAAGCTCACAAGATGATGCATATTCGCCCTCGACAACGGGCTCTTCCTGCTTCTCCTCTCATAATGATGCACGAATACTGCATCCGGTAAGTAAACCACCTTATAGCCCATACGCCAACATGTTAAACACAAATCGACATCCTCGAAATAGAGGAAGTACCTTGGGTCGAAAATTCTGTCGCCCATTCTCTCGGCCAATTCGCGTCGCACGAAGAGCGCCGCGCCAAGGGCCCAATCGATTTCGCGGGTTTTGGAGAAGTCCTCATCCATCATCATGTATTCGCGGAAATACTTCGGAGGGTTATCATCGTTGCGCCACGGGCTTCGGGCATAGAGCGCCGCTTTCCAGCTATAGAAGCATCTCGCCGATTGCTGGTGCGTGCCGTCGGGATATATGAGCTTGGGGCAGATGATGCCGGTGTCGCTGTGTTTGTCGAGGAACTCTACACACGATGCGATTGCCCCGGGATTCGGAGTGGCATCAGGGTTGCATACGAGGATGATATCCCCCGATGCTTCTTTATACCCGAAATTCACGCCGCGCCCGAAACCGAGATTGACACCGGGAATAAGCAGCTTCGCATCATGGCTTGCGCAAATGGCAGATAAATCTTCATCGGGGGAATTGTTCACGACGATGATTTCACGCGGGATTGTTGCATCGACCGTCTTCAGCACGGGCAATGTCACCGCGAGATGCTTCGCGGAGTGATAGGCGACGAGTATGATGGATATCTCTATCGGCAATATATTTATCCCGGTTCTTGGGGCACCCTCAGACTTGTCTAAGGGTGTCTTATATATATATTTGTTTCTATGACTTGTCCTGCCATGCACATAAACCCAACGTACGATAAGAGGCATATAATGCCCCGTCCTGCCCTATCGCCGGGGCAGACATCATGCCGTCACCCATGAACCACTGGCCTGCATAATACTGCCAATGCAATGTACAATCATCCTTCCAGCAGGTCATAAATGCCTTGTTCTCATTATAAAGCCGCGTTTGCGAATATATTAGCCCATCGGCTCCAATTGCTGGGCGGAAATTGATCCCATCGCCCCATCCCGATGTTGACAACTTCGTATCGCCGGTATCGGGGTCGAGCCGCCTGAGCACTCCATTGTAATCCATTATGAAAATATCTTCACTCGGCCCGACACCGACTGATGCGAAAAACGGGCATGGGTATGGCTTCTGCCATACGATTTCATAGCTGGTTCCATTATCCTGGAAACAATAAAGGCCATTAGTGGTGAAAGTGATAATGGTTCCATCAGGGTGAACAGTAACTGCGTTCATACGTCCGTCACCAAGGTCGTCTGTAGTCCACTTGACCGAACCGTCCGCCGGGTCAAGGGCGGACAGCAGTCGATTCCACTGTCCACCTCTTGTGACGTATATAATGCCGCTCGGTCCGACGGCAGGTACGGAATAATACCCGTCACCAATATTCGCAGTCCAGTTGATTGTTCCCATATGTGGCTCGACACTCTTATACCCAACATCTTCAATCGGGATGATGAAATTCCCATCGAGGTCGGTAGTTGGATAAGAATCAACTCTAATTGAGCCAGGGATATGCCACAATTCGCTTCCATCCTCAGCATCCAACCCATAAATTGTGTTGTACTTCGTCTCGATAGTCAGCGCCACTTCGCCATCCTCGCTTATTGCTTTTAAATTGAGCCAGTTCTGCATATCGTCATGAAACTGTTGATTCCACTTGGTCGTTTTATTCACCAAATCAACCGCGCCGCAGGGAAGGGGGCCGCCATCGCCGGTGTTGCTGAGGAAAGCCGTATCCGCTGAAAGGAACACCGGCAGCGGGTTGCCATAGGGATTGGGCTGCCATAGGTGCGTCCATGTCGGGGCGTTATGCACTTCGCTCGGGCCATTTAGACCGACATACCCAGTATTACCCCTGCTCCCTTGAAATGTTGGCCATATCGGCTTTTCCGTTGAACCTTTAATTTCGACGGCACACTTGAAATATGCCGCAAGCGGGGCAGGGGGATATGCGAACGCCGACCCGCCGGGAACCTGCGGCTCATAGGTTGTCGGGTTACTGCTCACAACCGTCCCGAAAAGATATTCCGTCCCGGCTTTAGTCAATTGTAAATTTCCGAGTGTAATTTCCACTTTGAAAGTCAAGGCTTCGAGCGATGTCACTTTGCCCGTGCCGAGGACTTCCACAGCCCCGCCTAATATAGGGCTCTCAAGCCATATCTCCGAGACCTCGCCAAGCGAACCGCCCGGATTCTCTGGTCCCTGCCAATCCGAAACTGCGATTTCAAGCACCAACTCGCCGCCAAAATCGTCATCGGCTTGCCACCAAGCGGTCGAGCCCGCGTCGGTGACATCAACCATGAATGCTTCGGGGCAATTGGCGGTAAGCGGGAACGCCTCTGGAGGGTAATTGGGCTTATATGCCGGGTCGGGTTTGGTCCAGCTTGCATCGATTGCATACTGGAAATGAAACACCGGTTTGCCGCTGCCCATCTCAAACTGGATTTCATAGCGGCGAGTATTGACCCCCGGCAATGTTGAGAAGAACCCGCGTTTCGATGTGTCAAGCTCCGACATCGGCGCATCGGGGGCCAATCCGTCGGCGAAATATTTGTATGGATTAACCGTAGCGCTTGGCTGTATCGGCGGCGCAAGCGCACCAGGGGTGTAGCCGAAAATAGTCCCATATGATATAAACTCCGGATAATTCCACCAGCGTGTGTAGCCGTCCGCGTTAAGCAATTGGGTTTCACCATCACCGGTGGTAATCACCGACGGGTCGTGGTAACCCTGGTGCGAACCGTTGGTCAGGAGTATTCCCCTTACATCGAAACCGTTATAGAAATTCTTGCCCTGGAAAGGATGTCTAACTGTTGCATCAGCTATTATATAGCCCTTCGAGAATTGTGTGCCCGGCTCAATTGTGATTATGAGCATGTCGATAGGGTTTATTGGAGGCTGCAGGAATTGTGTGACATTGGCGGTGAATTGCCCGGACCTGATGGGGGCTACATCGGCGGTTGCACTCTCGGGGTCAATCGCCACATCCCATAAGCCCCATAGAATACGCCCGAAGCTTTCCGAGCTCATATGGCGTGATTCATCAACCGGTTTTATCCCGGGTGCAATTCCTGCAGAGTTGGAACACCCAAGCATTGTAAGAATGACAATAAACAATATAAATAGACAACTTCTCATCTCTTACTCCGGAACACTGATATAACCCCATCTGGAATACTTGGATGGAAAATTTGCGAGATAAAATAAATCAAAAAATATTACTCCTCCGGCATTTGTATGCACACAATCCTGCCGTCGTCACTGCGTATGACCAAGCGGTCGTCAACCTGCATTCCGTCGATTGGCGTTAAATCAAAGTCGATGCGATGTATTTCCGTCAGATCAACCAATGACCTGAACACAGTTTCTCCATTTTCCCCGGTAGTATCAACTATAAAACTGTTATCGAGAAATATGCAACCAAATGTTGGGGCGATGAGGTTGATTGCAGCAACAATCTCACCCGTTTTTGGATTTATCCTTACAAATTGCCCTTCTATTGTTTCGGCGAAAGCCCATGGTTCGCCTGAGCGAATAATTGTCCATATGCGCCATACACGGTCATCGAATTTATGCTGCCATAGCGGTTTGCCATCTTGCCAGTTAAGGCAGCGGACATAACCATCTTCACTTGAAACCAGGACACCATTATTCAGGTCGGCAACAATTTTACCTATCCCCCCCGCTTGTATTGGCTGGAGGCGCATGCTCGATTCGCCCGACTCACCCAAGAATCCATATTCGCCCTTCCATCGTCCCCCTGCTTTTATTTCAAGCGGATTGTCGACTCGGTATTCCCACAGCGTATGCCCGTCACCAAGGCTCAGTGCGCGAATATATCTGTCATCAAAGGCAATGAACGCCGCATTGCCATTTACTGCTGGTGCATAGCCGCTCGGCTTTGCCTTGAATTCCTGACTCCAAAGTGTCTTTCCACCTTCAACCGATATAAGTTTGACCCTGTATGGCCCTAACCCTTCGCTGAAAATCACTCCGTTCCCCGCAAACGCCGGCTCGGACGGTGCTGTTTCGCATGCGACGCTCCAACCCTCTTCGCCGGTAGCTGAGTCGTTGAGACGCACGTTCTTATCGATTGAACTTGATGCGATACTGTTTCCCTGTATATCCCAACCCATTATCGGCCCAGGTACATGTACAGCAATCCGTTGCGCACCATCCTTAACCGACAAGGCCAAGATGTTGCCTATGGAATCCGCGATATATACCTCCTTCCCATCCCAGTACATCTTCTCGGGAAGCTTGCGCCCTATTCGCAGATCCCACTGTACCTCCGGCCCAAAAGGCTTAGTGGCAGTCGCGTGCTTCTCCTGCCGCTTTTCTTCTTTGGGCGATGGCCCCCCTTTCCCGCAGGCTAACATAGCGAGGCAGAGCAATATAATCAGCATAAAAATTAGCGTAAGATGCTTGAATCTATCTCCGTTTCTCATAGCGGAAATTATACCAGCGTTGTGGTGCAGGCGTCCCGCCTGCATGGGAAAATATATTGTGGCGTAGGCGGGACGCCTGCACCACAATAAGAATTTGATATAATTTTGAATGCAGCTTAGACCATGAAAATATTTAATTACAACAAAACATTTTCACTTCTATTTATCCTGATATTTGTAAATATCCAAATCCAATGCACCAAACCGGCAAGCGAAGCAATCTTCGACTCCCCCTATGTAACCCCGTCCGACGGTGAATGGGCGCAGGTCACGAAAATCGTCGATGGCGACACGATTTATGTCGCCGGCAACCGCAAGGTGCGCTACATTGGAATGGACACACCGGAGACGCATCATCCGACCAAGGGCCTGCAGCCGTACGGCATCGAAGCCACCGAAGCCAACCGGCGTCTTGTCGAGGGGCAGAGGGTGCTTTTGGTGAAGGATGTAAGCGAGACCGACAGGTATGGCCGCCTGCTTCGATATGTCTTCCTCCCCGACGGCACATTCGTGAACCTTAAGCTTGTCGAGGACGGCTATGCCCGCGTCGCAACATTCCCGCCCGATGTCGAATACGCCGACCTCTTCCTCCAAGCCGAAAGGAAGGCGAGGGAGGGGAATCGGGGCTTGTGGGAGGTGAACGGAGGCAATTCAGGGAAATCGGGATGATTTAAGTTCTTTAAGGTTTGATTTACTCCCTATCCTCTCTTATAATTTTCGACCTTCTGCAACCGATTTAGGAGGCAATAATGGCGAAGCATAAGATAGCCTGGCTACCGGGGGATGGAATTGGCAATGATGTAATGGAAGCGGCGAAAATTATCCTTGATAAACTTGCCCTTGACGCGGAGTACATCCACGGTGATGTCGGCTGGGAATTCTGGTGCAAGGAAGGCAACCCGCTTCCCGACCGCACAATAAATATCCTCAAAAATACCCGCTGCTGCCTTTTCGGTGCGATTACATCGAAGCCCAAAGAAGAAGCCGCCGCGGAGCTCATTCCCGAATTACAGAATAAAGGACTGAATTATTTTTCACCTATCGTGCGCTTGCGGCAGGAGTTTGATTTACACACGAACCTGCGCCCCTGCAAGGCGTATCCGAATAATCCGCTGAATTATCGCGACGGTATCGACCTTGTCGTCTTCCGCGAGAACACGGAGGATTTGTACTCCGGCGTCGAATGGCATCCGGTGCCGGACGGCGTACGCAAAGCCTTGGACGAAGCGCATCCCAAGATGGCGCGGTTCAAAGATGTCCCCAATGAGGATATGGCGATAAGCTGCCGCATCAACACACGAATCGGATGCCAGCGGATTGCGCGCAGCGCATTTGAATACGCCGCCAAACACAGGCGGCGTAATGTAACGGTTGTAGAGAAGCCAAATGTGATACGCGAGACCAGCGGCCTGATGATACGCGAGACGCGCAAAATAGCCAAGGAATATACCAATATCCCCCTATGGGAAGCCAATATTGACGCTATGTGCATGTGGCTTATAAAAAATCCGCTCGACTATGATGTCCTCGTAACCACCAATATGTTCGGCGATATCGTCTCCGACCTGTGCGGGCAGCTTGTCGGCGGGCTCGGATTCGCCGCCAGCGGAAATATCGGTGACAGCTACGCGCTCTTCGAGCCGACCCACGGTTCCGCGCCGAAATACGCCGGCCAGTTCAAGGTCAACCCGATGGCGATGCTTATATCCACACGTCTGATGCTGGAATATTTGGACGAACTTGATATGGCAAAGGCCCTCGACAGCGCCTTATCAAAGGTCATAGCCGAGGGCAAAGTGCGCACATACGACATGGGCGGCAGCGCAAAGACCCTCGATGTCGCCAATGCTGTGGCGAGGTATTGTTGAGAGGGAGGTTATGTGTCGGCTGGCAGGTCCGCTCCCTCACGGTCGCGGTTCGGAAAATAATACCTGAATTCATGGATATCCGAACCGCGCGCGTGAGCAAGCGGACGCTGACTTAAATTCGATAAGGTCCGCTCCCTCACGGTCGCGGTTCGGAAGATAATACCTGAATTCATGCATATCCGAACCGCGCGCGTCAGCAAGCGGACGCTGACTTAAATTCGATAAGGTCCGCTCCCTCACGGTCGCGGTTCGGAAGATAATACCTGAATTCATGCATATCCGAACCGCGCGCGTCAGCAAGCGGACCTTAGCGAGGCATAGGCATGGACGAGGATAGCAGCACTATACGAGTTAATAAATTTCCTGTTGCTTATCATATCACCATACGCTGTTATGGTACGAGACTGTTAGGTGATGAAGCAGGTTCCGTACACCATGGTGATAACTACCCAGGTACACCTATACTTCCACATAAACCTGGCCTGAAGTGTTATGAAGAGGAAATTATGAATCAGCAGCCATACGAAATGGATGTAGTAAGGCGGCAGATTGTTCTCGAAACAGCAAAGGAAATATGCAACTATCGGGGTTGGACTCTATATGCAGCCCATGTGCGCCTTAACCATTGGCATATTGTACTGCAGGCGATGTGTCCACCGGAGAAAGTCATGAATGATCTCAAAGCATATGCAAGCCGGAATCTGAATAGAGCCGGACTCGATAGTAAACGCCGTAAGAGGTGGGCACGTCACGGGAGTACAAAATACAAATGGACTGAGCACGATGTCGAAGATGCGATTAACTATGTTATAAGGGAGCAGGGTGAAATGTTAGAGTACTACGAGAAGTTATAGACATTAAGAGCAGCGTGAGAAGCGTGGAACATTTTAAATCCGATAAGGTCCGCTCCCTCACGGTCGCGGTTCGGAAAATAATACCTGAATTCATGGATATCCGAACCGCGCGCGTCAGCAAGCGGACGCTGACTTAAATCCGATAAGGTCCGCTCCCTCACGGTCGCGGTTCGGAAGATAATACCTGAATTCATGCATATCCGAACCGCGCGCGTCAGCAAGCGGACTCTGACTACGCCTGAACACTGACTTCAGCCACTGCGAAACCGAATGCCCCTAAATTAATGCTGTATGAAACACTTGGCCCTGTACCCACCTTACCATTCTGCAATTTCGGCACACCCATCGATTCTATGCGCTTAACCTGCTCACTCGTCAGCCAATCCGGAGCACCGAGTGCTTTCCAGCCATGAAATGCTGATGTATAATTCCCATCAACCGTCCATACTGACACATTATATTTTTGTTTCTCCAATCCTTCTAATCGAAAATTATATTCCCGTTTTTCGCCATTCCCGAAAAGTTGTTCGACAGTATCTTTATCCTTCGCTAACCTGCCATCGGAATCAATGTAATGGCTGTAATTCCACACGATGATTTGTATATTGCCTTCCTCATCCTTCGTGGCAAACCAGCCATCGCCCTTGCCAAGCATCCTTGTGCCCAATTTGTTGAGGAATGAATATGCATAAAATGCAGGTTTATGTATTCCCTGCATATTAATCAGCCCGAATCCCCCATGAAATGGCGCATCCCCAGCCCGCTGCTCCTCGAATACATCAGTGAATGTCCAATACGAAAGCGAATTGCATAACCCGATGCATGCAATATTATTATTGATGATAAATGTCCCCGCGAATGGATGGTCGTGTACAAAATCACGCGGGCTCGGTGATGAATTCCACTCGGTAAGATGAATCTCCGCCTTCGGGAATTTTGATCCCGCAACGGTTTTTCTGAGCCACGTCAAATCATCGTATGTTGAGCTTGCATCGCGAAACACATCAAGATGCTCACCGGTCGTCTCATCAACCGGATGGCGCACTGGGTATGGATGCGCGGATATGAAATCGATGGGGAGGTTTCTGGCTGCGCAGAATTTAAGGAAGTCCTTCACCCAGGGCGCTTCGCCGTTGATAAAACTCGATGTCGCCGGCCCACCGACGCGAAGCTTATCATCAACCCCCTTCAAAGCCTTGGCGGTAACCTCATACAGCTGGAAATAATCCTCCTGCGTGCCGCTCCAGAAGCAATCTTTAAGGTTCGCCTCGTTCCATACCTCGAAATACCAACTGCGCACTTCATTCAGACCATACCGCTGAATCCAATGCTTTATACAATTTCCTATTAGCTCGCACCATCGGTTAACATCCTTCGGTGGCGTGACATTTCCCTTCCACCAAAAAACCGTCATATTCCCCGAAGCCAAATCCGAAGGCATAAAACCAAACTCAACAAAGGGCCGAATACCCAATTCGAGCATATAATCAAATAAATCATCAACATACTGCCAGTTATATACGGCCGAGCCGTCAGCCCTCTCGTGGTATATCATCATGTCATCGTGCAACAACCCATGAAACCTTAGGTATTTAAACCCACACTGCTCAACTGCATCTTTGAGATGCATACGCCAATCAGCGCGCATCCCTTCATTTGCACGCCCTGCACCGGCGCATACTTGCCAGTGTTTGTGGTATACCGTTCCTTCTGATGCGCAGTTGATTACAATGGGTTCCATCGGATCATTTCCCCGGTGTGCAGGATTGAATATTCTTGTTCCACTCCATGTTGCCGCTATTGTCCATGGCGCGAACTATGAACGCGTGTGTTACACCATTTTTCAGACCATAGATAGTTGTCGGAGACGGCCCGATATCGCTGATTATTTTAGCGTCGGCAAAATCATAAGGCCCCGTGTTGTCGTAGAAAAGATGGTATGTCGCAGGCGGGGAAACCATGTCCTGTGCGACGCCGTAGTAAAGCGTCGCCGACCTGTCGCCCGGCACCGCGTCATATATCCCCTGGTATGGCCCCGACCAAGTCGGCGGGAGATGGTCATCGCTTACATAAACATCAATATTACAACTTATAACATCGGCGGCGACCTGATCATGAGCCGTCAGGCGGAGTGTATATTTCCCTGCCGGGGCCGAATATGTGTTCTGCAGATCATACCACCAAGTGCCGGCCGCATATTCCATCCACACCCACGATGGATAACCTAACGGCGTCAAATCAGCCTGGATGCCGTCCGGATTATTCTGCCAGTCGCGAACCTTGCAACTTATTGTTATCATCGAACCGGGAGATGTCCCCAAATTCCCGGTTTTGCCGACATCGTAGAATTCATACGGTTCCCTGCAATGACCGGGCCACGACGCGTCAACGATGTAATGTATACCGCTGAAATCAGGATTCTCAGGAAGCCGCAGCCTGTATGTCACCGTATCGGATTTCCCCGGCTTGAACTCCCGATTCGCATCCTTGACCATGAACGGATGGAAATCATTGTGCCACTTGGGATAGTGCCAGTCCCACAGCGGAGTTGCCGCATAAGGGTCCATAAGATGAATTGCCTTTTTCTCATCGAGGAATATCCCGCGCACATCCTTGGCTGTCAATTCAGTTGGATTTTTAAGCGTAGCCCCAACCCACATATCACGCGGGTTTGTACAATTTCCAAGTATTTCAATTTTAAGGCAATCAGCGCATTGCGGGGGCTTCACATACTGGGTAACATCGAAGTGCCATCCGGCTTCGCGCATCGGAATAGCATTTATGCACCCATTGTCTTTATCATAATTCCAACTATAAACCCCTATCAATTCCCTGCCGTTGCTTAGAACCTGCCCATTAGTATCCCCAGCAGGTGTGGTTACCGAATCATGCATGCCTGAATTGGAGCAGCCCTGAAGTATCATCACGAGGAGGAAAATCGTAATAGTCATACATCTAAAATCCCGACAACATCCTTTCATTTCTATACCTCCTCTGGACCAGCTTGTTTACCATTCCTCTTCATCATTGCCCTGAACTGCCATATCCACAAAGCTAATGCCGGAATGGATTTCTGAGAGAAGTACAAGAATACTAAACTGAAATGGGGTGCCTGCTCAGGCGCTGGGAACCAGCCCTTTAATTCGTTGAAATTCCCAAGCCAGTCAAACCTGGTCGGCAACGCAAAGATGAACCATATAATAAATACAAATGGGCTTTGGGTACGTCTATATTCCCAGATGACTACGGGCAATATCATCAACCAGTGGTGTACCCATACATCAACGTATATAAGGAAATAGAGCGTGCTGAAAATAAGTAAGCAGCCAACCAAATCCTGACGCCTTCGCCACGATGCCCATGTTGTAAGGGCGAACAATACCAACACAACGATTGGCGAAAAATATTTTACGGCCATATTCGGCACGGCTCCGTTTGTGACATGCTCAGCCCTGCGTAATAAAACATCAATAATCATACGAAGGCCGGAATTACCGAAGTGGTATGAATGGGTGAGGTCGGGTCGTATATTTATTCCAATAAACGCCTTCAAATCGCCGGGGTGAAGGAGGAAATATGGAACACTGCCTATGAATACCGCCACAATCAGCCATATAAGCCATCGGCGGCGCCCACCCATGGCTATAGGGATAACCCACAGCAACGTATTCAGCTTCCAAAGGATTGATACGATAAATGCCCACATCGCGCGTTTGTCCGCCCCGAATTCGAGATTGTAAAAAACAAGCAGCATTAAAAACGCCTGCGGCCACGAAAATTGCCCCTGAAATATTTCGAGATAATACGGCGCAAAGAACATCAGCATCCCGCCGAGAATCAATCCCAACCTTAGTTCACCGGCGGATTTGTATAATATATATAATGCAAGGAATATCAATATTTCGTGAAAAACAACCCAGGCGACATAAGCCCAGTTGAACGAAAGCAATATAAACGGCAACCCGACCAATGCCGCTATCGGCAAATAGCGAAACGGCGGAAGATAAGCACGGGGCTTAGGCTGCAACTCAGGTGGTATCCCTTGCTCCGCCTGTTTCTTCTTGCCGAGTAATTCATCTATCGGTGTATATATGCTCTTTCCTGAAACAAGATTTTTTGATTGTGTATATAATGCGTTGAAATCCTGGCGCGGCGGTGGGTCGGGAGTGTTCATCGCGTCGTAATACATCATCCTGATTTTCTGGTCGTTGATATGTAATAGCAGGCTTATATGAAAACATGTTGCCGCGATGAAGAAGAACCATACCGCGATCATGGCCAATTTATCATTGCCATGTTTATTTTCTTTTATATTCTCAACCTCTTCCATTTGTTTTACGATAACTCTTCGCCAAATCGCGTGTCACATAATCGCTCCAGTCCGCGCCAAACCCAGGTGTCTTGAACTCAGGCTTATATGTGATAATATGCCGCCATAATGTAATGAAGAAAACAAGTGTGGGAATGGATTTCGTGGCGTGATGCAATAACACGGCCCATACAGGCGGAGTACCGACTGCGCCGGGAATATATATGACGGGAATGTCCTTTATCAATGAAAACGGAGTAGGTAATGCTATGAATAAATAACAAATCAATATTAATGGCCAACGTTTATGCGCATATTGCAGGACCAGAATTGGAAGCAGCATCATATAATGATGCTCCCATATATCGGTGTACAGCAGGAAATATGACGTAATCCACAATGCTACAAGGTCGATAAAATTCCCCTTATGCGCAAAGAACAATGCGTGCAGACATATAATGAGTATGAAAATTGGCAACAACGCGGAGAGGACTTCACCGCCGGTTGAAAGCTCATAAGTCCCTCCACCTTCCGCCGGATGGCCCAGCCTGAATACATGCAGTATGATCGAATCCCAAAACATCCTGAGCCCGAGATTGCCCTCCTGGTATATCGCGGGCACTCGGAAATTGATAATGAAGAAATTCCATACATTGCTGCCGATAATCAGCCCATATATCACAAGCGAAATCGCCGCTAACCCGATTGCCCAATATATCGGCCTGAACTTCCTGAACCGGATGAGGGCCGGCAACGCGAGGAATGTGTTCAGCTTCCACAGCGCCGACGCAACCCAGTACCCATAGGCCCCCGCCCTGAACGAGTATAAACTGGTGAAAAAGAATAGGATGAATGTCGCCTGGATAAGCGAATATTGCCCCATGAAAAGCTCAACATAAAAAGGCGTGAAGAAAAGATACATGCACACGGCGACAAGAAAATCCTCATCCGAAATAAGCGCCGTCCTCAGGTGCGCAAGATTCATCAACATCAGCAATTCGAGGAGTATGAACCACACGATGTACGCCGTATCGAACCGAAGCAAACTGAGCGCCATACCCGGCACGGCTGCAATGGGCAAATACCTGAACGGCGTGTAATCCTTCTCGTACGGCGGCAGCCTGTATATCGGCTTGCCCTCGAGCAGGTCCTTCCCCGCGTCATATACAGCGTGCAGGTCGAGGCCGGGCTGCATGGTGTGGTACGGCCCATGAAAAAACGCGTCGAACCATCCGAACGCCGCCCCCGCGACGAGCAGGATGTGAAAAACCACCGCGATAACCACGATTGCGCGCATAATCTCTAATTAAGGATAATACCCTATTAGCTATCTCCTATAAAGCTTAAAATGTCTTGTCGGTCCAAGAGATTAATGATCTTCAAGCCGGTTTGGTCTGGGTGCCACCGTTACTGCTCGTATTCGAGCATAACGGTATCTTGTGGCCTCATCTATTTTATGCTACGATGAACACACAAATCCGACAGAAAATAATCCGTATTTCGTGTTCCTTGACAAATCGCACCTATTTCACCCTCGGGCCCGGGTCGACAATCGACGCGCGGTTGGAGAGCACGGCCGGGTTCCAGTTCCATACGGGCTACCGCGACGCCGGCCCGGTGGATGAATATTACATCTGCGACCGCATCATCTTCCCGCGCGGAAGCGCGACCGGTGCGCCGGTGTGGGATATGGGCCACGTGCCGATGCCGTCGTGGGGCCCGTGGGACGGCCCTCCCGACGCGATGCCCAGCCCCGACCCGTTCTTCGACTGGGTCGCATCGGGCGGAATGTGGGGATGGTGGCGGGGCCGCGACAAGGGCTACAGCCACCCGCGATTCGGCACGGGCGACCCGGTGGGCGGGGCGTTTGTGGGGCTTGGGATGATGGAGCGTATATGCCACATCCCGAACGAGATACAACCCGCTATCCCGCCGCCGGGTTTATTCGGCCCGGATGGGGTGGTGCCGTGGAGCCAATTGCCCGGCTATAGCCCGCCGCCCGACTTCCTCTTCCCCGACCCGAAGCCCGACCCCGACCACAACCCCTTCGCCGGCCCGATGTTCCCTGGTTGGCCGTACAACCCGTGGGGACGCCGTCCCGGCATGCCGCCCATCGAGCTTATGGGCGCGAGCGTGCAGGGTGGCGATGGGTTCTTCCTGCCTGTATGGCCCATCCCGCCGTGGTATCACGGCCCCGGAACTCCCTTCCCGCAGGAACCATCGCTGTGGGATGCCTTTGGTGGGAAGTATGTTGTCGGCGGCGGTACCGGTTCCCGCAACCCCGGCTCGGGTAGCGGGGGCGGCACAGGTGGTGGCGGTGGTTCGGGCCAAGGGGGGTTACCGGACTACATCACCGGCACGTGGAAACTGATCGACGTCCCAGGTGATCCTGAAAAGGGTATCCCGGCTCATACCGCCCTCCAAACCCCCGGCCTCTCCGCCCCCGCCGGGCAGCAGCAGGAGCAGCGCAACAAAGACATGCAGGATGTATTCGCCCAACGCAGAAAGGAGAAATCTTATTGGTATGAGAAACTCGTAGTCCCGGCGATGCAGCAGGAAGCTGCAGCAAAGGAAGAGCTACGTAAGGCAAGGGCTGAAGTAAACCGGATTGTCGCAATATTTATCATTGATGTAATTATTACTATAGCTACGATTGGGTTGGCAAGTACTCCCGGGCTAACAATTAGAGAGGTTGCTGTTGGAGCAGAAGAGCTAAGCCTAAGCCCTGGTGGCTTAAAGCTTTTGCGATGGTATATTAAGAAAGCTCCTAGTATTGCTTCAGATCTTAAAATTGTCCGTATTGGCCGTTTCTTTAAGGGGTCTTTTACTGTTCCCGGTCGTTCTGGTGGGCTTTCACGTGCTGTTTACGAAAAAGTTGTTACCGGAGAAGGTGATACTATTCGAGTCCTTATTGATTCTTGGAGTAAATACGGAAAGTACACCGGCCGTGATATTAAATTCCCAATAATAAGGCGATGATGCCAATGGATATTGTAACTCGCGAAATGATAATTCGAAATATTATTTTAGTTCTAAGTTGGGAGATGTCCTTGGACGACTTCAAAAAATGGAATGATGCCATATTTGTGGATGACGATTGTGAATACGACCCAAATTATAGGGCGATAATTGCTGATGTTTTAAGTCTATTTGATCAACTGTTTGGGCATATTTTAGGCAAATTAGAAGGTTTAGAGGGTTTCGAAATTATAGCTCCTTGTATTACGGAAGCCTTGAAAATACATGATGAAGAGAAAGCGATAAGATATCTAAATAAATGTGTAGGTGATTTGTTGAAATCATCCTGAATTAACCCAAACGTTGCATAATATGTACATTGAAATATGCACTGTATCTGCGACCGCATCATCTTCCCGGGCGGGAGCGCGACCGGTGCGCCGGTGTGGGATATGGGCCACGTGCCGATGCCGTCGTGGGGCCCGTGGGACGGCCCTCCCGACGCGATGCCGAGCCCCGACCCGTGGTTCAACATGATAGGCAACGACGGCTACAGCCATCCCCGCTTTGGCACCGGTGACCCAGTTGGTGGCGCGTTCGTGGGGCTTGGACGGTTCATCCGCGCGTGTCATATTCCCGTTGACATCCAACCCGCCATCCCGCCGCCGGGTTTATTCGGCCCGGATGGGGTGCTGCCGTGGAGCTAATTGCCCGGCTATAGCCCGCCGCCGGACTTCCTCTTCCCCGACCCGAAGCCCGACCCGGACCACAACCCCTTCGCCGGCCCGATGTTTCCTGGGAATGGCCCCTGGGGACGCCGCCCCGGCATGACGATGGATTTGAGGCTGCCTCAGCCGGAGCCTTATATTCCAACCGGTCCTGGTAACGAGGACATCGGGAGAATGGAGGAGGCACACCAGGGGATTGAAAGGGCGCAAGGCGAGGGCCGCAAGTATATGATGGGCGCATCCGCTACCGGTTCCCGCAACCCAGGCTCCGGCACCGGCGGTGGCGCAGGTGGTGCAGGTGGCGGTGGTGGCGGCGCCGGGGGATTCAGCATGATAGATGATTTCAGCTTAACCGACCCCCGCAAATATATCACCGGCACTTGGAAACTTATCGACGTCCCAGGTGACCCCAGCAAGGGTATCCCCCCTCATACCGCCCTCCAAACCCCCGGCCTATCAGCCCCAGCAGGCAAACAGCAGGAAGAACGCAACAAGCAGAGGCAGGAGGAATTCGCGGCGAACCGGGCTGCAGGTAGCCCGGAACAGCGGGAGAGATTAGCGGCGGCCATTGCTGCCAAAGAGGCTGCGGACAAAGAGTTAGCGAAGGCCAGGCGCACTGCACTAATCTGGGGGATTGTCACTGGTGGCTTTATAGTAGCGGACTTGGTACTCATAAGTGCTGCCCTTGTTGTCTCAGGTGCCGTCGCGGCAGTCGTTGGCGCTGCGGTATCGGTATGGGGCTTCGTGACCAGTACGGCGACGTTGATATGGAGTAGTATTGTTGGTGCAGCTACAGCAATAGGTACTTGGTTAAGTGATAAGATCCTAAGCCTTTCTTTGTGGTTATATGGCAATACCTTAGGGCGGCTTGGTGGTTATTTATCAAAGCTTAAGTGGTATAGGACATACATTTATCGGCCTATACCAGAGGGGATAAGGATATTCGCAATTAATATAATGCGACATGAAGGCTCTCGAGGACATAGTCTACCTCATTTGCAGATAGAAATCTGGGGTATCTGGACATTGCGGCATATCATTGGTGAGTCTTGGTGGAAGTGGACAGGAGGAGGGTTTTGATGTTATTTAAAATTAAGTTGCAATGCCCTATTTGCTTCAGCACCAATGCATTTAGTGGTTTACCCGGCGATGTAATCAATTTCATATGCGAGGATTGTATGGCGGAAATGTCGAGATTTGGGCAAAAGTTGGAAATCCCATGTGAACCATTCCAGAAATGTATTGTTTGTGGATGTGAGGAATTTTTTAGTGAATATATATTCCCATTCTTGTGGTTAAGGAAGAATGTAAGCTGTTATTGTTGTGAGACGACATATATTGGATATCAGATATCAAGAACCGCGAGGCAATATTCGGACAAAAGGAAGCATGATTTGAGGGATCTGGAATGTTGCCGGCTGTTTCGTAAACACATTCGTTCTGAGCTAGATAAATCGCGGGAATTGGGGTTTAAACCCCCCGGACATCCTGATAGAGCTGAGCATATGAGGGAATAAATACAATAGCAGGGGGCTCTAATTGAACATTGAAATATTAATCATCGTTATTTCCAATTTGGCCTAAGGGCCTCATTGACGATGCTTCCATAAACCCTTGGACGCTACATCTGCATATGCCACATCCCGAATGAGATACAGCCCGCTATCCCGCCGCCGGGTTTATTCGGCCCGGATGGGGTGATGCCGTGGAGCCAATTCCCCGGCTATAGCCCGCCACCCGACTTCCTCTTCCCTGACCCGAAGCCCGACCCCGACCACAACCCCTTCGCCGGCCCGATGTTTCCTGGGAATGGCCCCTGGGGACGCCGCCCCGGCGCCGCCCATCTTAAATGGGGACGACCCCGTACCTGACACGTACCTGATACGTACCTGACACGTACCCGTCCCATATCTGTCCCCTTTCTGTCCCTTATCTGTCCCCGCGCCACCATGTGAAAAACCGGCTCCGAAGAACCGGTTTTTCTTTATGGGGTATAGGGGAAGCCAAAATTATTGAGCAAAACAGCTAATAGTTATTATTAGCATTATAATTCTACCATCTGTTCGCGACTTTGTCCACAAGAGACATAAGAAATTTTTACCCCGCAAAAATCCCCTATAAAATCGACATATTGCCTTAGCTTCTGCGGAATATCCTCCGCCCTTGAAATCGAGCTCGTATCAGTCTTCCATCCCGGCAACGCCTTGTAGACCGGCTCCGCCCGATTGAGGACGTCCTGCTCCAAAGGCACATCCTGCGTCTGGAAGCCGTCCAAGCTGTACGCTGTAACCACCTTCACCTCATCGAGGTCGTCGAGCACATCCACCTTGGTAAGCGCGAGCCCGTCGAGGCCGTTGATTTCACAGGCGTATTTCAGCAGCACCAAATCGAGCCAGCCCACCCTGCGCGGACGCCCGGTCGTAGTGCCGAACTCCCCGCCGCGATTACGCACCGCGTCCGCAAGCTCCCCGTGCAACTCGCTCGGGAACGGCCCCTCGCCGACACGCGTGAGATACGCCTTCGCGACGCCGATGACCCGGTCGAGCGCATTCGGCGGCCAGCCGGTCGATATGCACGCCCCGATTGCGCCGGGATGCGACGAGGTGACATAGGGATAGTAGATGCCGTAATCAATATCCAACAGCACCCCTTGCGCCCCCTCGAATAGCACCTGCTTGCCCTCCTTACGCGCGTCGCGCAGTATCTTCTTTACATCGGCGATATGCGGCTTGATGCGCTTCAGCAGCGGCATATATTCATCATAAATCCGCTCCGCTACGAATCCCTCGACCCCGTGGAATAGCGAAATCAGGCAGTTTTTTTCCTCGAGAATATATCGCAGCCGGTCGAGGAAATCATCGCGGTAACAATCCAGCAGCCGAAATCCCGACCGCGACATCTTGTCGGCGAATACCGGCCCATTACCCCGCGCGGTTGTGCCGATACGCGCCGCGCCGCGCCGCTTCTCCTCAAGCTTGTCGAGCTCGATGTGGTATGGGAATACGACGTGGCACGACGGGCTGATGCGCAGGTTGCTGCATATCACCCCGCGCGCCTGCAGGTCGTCTATCTCCTTTACGAGCGCGGGCGGATGTATCGCCACGCCCCCAGCGATGAGGTTAAGCTTGTCCGGATGCAGGATTCCCGACGGGATGACGTGCAGCTTGAACCGTTCGCCGCGATATACGACCGTATGCCCCGCGTTGTTCCCCCCCTGCGAGCGCACTACTATATCCGCTGTGGTGGTAAGGTAGTCGGTGACCTTGCCCTTTCCTTCGTCCCCCCACTGACACCCAGTGATCACCGTGGCGGGCATACGCCCACCTCCTTCCATTAACGCCCGGCGAGGAATGGTAGCAGAGGAGCTTGGATGCGTCAAGGAAATGATTTTTATGCGTTGGGAAAGAGGGGGTTATGGATGCCAATCTATAGAATAGCTTTTTGGTGACCGACAGGACCGGGGTCATTCCGAAGCAATGACTCTACCAGTTTTATCGCATTCTTCGACTTTTCCACCAAATCTGGGCCACATATCTCTTCATATTCAACCTTTCCCTCGGTTTCTATGGGAACAAATAAACAGCTACACAGATTTTCCTTTTTATCTCGTCCCTCGGCGAGTTCGAGAGCTTTTGCAAAAAACTTGGTTGCTTCCCGGTAATTACTCCCCTTCATCTCCAATATCCCAAGATTATAAAACGGCAATGCTGCCCCCTTCCCCTCTCGGTAAAATCTTATGGATGATTCGAATTTACCCTTAGCCAAATCCATTTCACCCATAGATAAATATACATATCCAACATCATTTAGGCACTCAGCATCGCCAATCCCCTTCCTGACATCATATTTCTGCAATATATTGAGATCTATAGATATCGTATCCATATCCTTCTTTCCTATGTACTTGTTCGCAATCTCATGCATATGCCTCTTTATAATATCGGCTTTCACTCTTTCATTCCCCAACGACTCAATGAACTCTACCAGCCTGTCATCATCCATCCCATCAAATTGAATTATCTCATAACTCAGATCACCACCGCGCTCGACAGCTCGCTTTCTAATTTCCTTCATCGCTTGAACTATTCTTTCTCTGTCTTTTTCTGCACTCAAACTAATACCAGCATAATTCCTAATTGTCACCCATGGCGACACTAATTCAAACCACAGGATATGTACAACTTTCCTGTTCTTTGACCTGAATATCGTCCAATATAAATCCTCCACTAAGCTAATATTAATCTGATTCTCAATACGTTTATGGCCTGGACCAGTAATCACATCAATTGACTTCTTAATAATATTTAGATCCACATCGTTATTCTTCCCTATTGCCATCATCGCATATAAAGGATCTTCATTATATTTTAACATTAAGGGCATCATTGCCAAATTAAAGTACATATCGATAGAATAATTTGAAATATCAAATATCGCTTTTCTCTTCTTAAACACATACTTTAAGTATATCTTTTCAAATTCATCCCCTGCATAATATACTATATTGTCGTTAACTGTAATAACGCCTTCCTCAATGAACTTATTGTAATACTGCTTTAATGCATTGTCAGTCCAGTTCCTTTCTCCAGCAATAACGTAATCAATAAACCTTAGAGCTTCAAATGTCCCATAACCACAACAGGACGTCAGCAAACTCAAAGCCTTTAATTCTACAGCTGGCAGATTGATGATGAAGTTAATCCGGTTGTTGCCAATTATGTTTTGGCCGACCTCCAATTCATTCATGATCACATTAAGTACATCTATGTCAAGCACCATTTTATCCGCTTTGCCCTGTTGGATTCTTTTAAATAAATGATGACAAAGATATTGTATTTCGTAGGGTTTTCCGCCGCATAGACCATTCGGCTTAGCCAGCTCGTGAAAGGTCTCGTAATCAAATATTTGAGGCCAATGGCAGATGCCAAGTTGTTCTAGAGGCTTCATTATGCAATCCTCAATATCATTGGTTTCTAAAAAGGGACCAACAACTATTTTCTTGAATTGCCTAACCATTGGGGAGAAAACATCATCTATCAGGGGGAAAAGATCTTGTGTTCCGGAAATTATAAGCATAATGCTAGGAAAGTTCATAAATGTATTGCGTAATTTCTCCAATAATATTCTATTGGTGCACAAGACGTTCCCTTCATCGATCAAGAGTGCTAATGGCTTCTTGATGTCTTTCAATATCTTAGACAGATCAGAAGAAAGGCAATGGTCAGATACAAAACCATTCCTATTTTCGCGGCCAAAAGCTTTTGCAAGCTGAATGGGGAAGAGGAAAGGGCAGAACTCTTTACTGTCGGGCACAGAGAAACTGCTTATCATGTCTAGATAAGTGTCATAACATTTACCATCTGTCCCTCCAAAATAGCCCATGCTGAAAACCTTTTGGAATATAGAATCGAATATTTTGTAGAAAAAAGTAAGGGGCGATTCTGCATCGCCTTCATCAAGGTCTATGCGGACAACGCAGAAGTCTTTGGTAAGCAAGTCAAATTCGGCTATGTTTAGAAAACTTGTTTTCCCTGAGGCTCTAGGTCCTATGAAGGCTAAGTTAATGGGTTTAATTGCTCTTTTTGCGCGATCTATATAGTAAGCTAAGGTCTCAAGCTCTTTTTGCCTTCCAGCAAAGAGAGATTTATCTGTAATTGGGCTAGCGAAATCGTAGGGGTTGTATGCTTCACCAAAATCCATGGTTTCCTCCTAGAAGCGCTGCTTAAATATATGATCAAAGACCTTCATCGCAGAATCGAAGTCCTGAGGTAAGTTGTTTGATTTAACCCAAGTCTCAATTTTGTAACCGAAGCCTCTGCGACGTTCTAAAAGGCTGTATTCATTGAACTTGCTGAAAAGAATAGTTATAGGGGAGAGGTCACAGCTAATATAACAGTCATCATACCACCACTCATGGCTGACTTTTTCCCAGCAATTAAGGGTCTCAATAGGACTGAGAACCATACAAGCTTCAAAAGCTAAGGTAGCTTCCCGTTTAAGAGTCGCAAAAATGGCTAGCAGGTCAGGGCAGGAAAAGGAATGTCTTAAGAGTGAAAGCAAGTGTTCGCTTCCGACAAACGTGGCAATTTGTGAAAGATGGCTATTGACAATTTCAAGGTCTGTGTTCGTAGCCTTTCGGTTATGCGCAATTTTATTCCTGATTGGTTCTAATTCTGTTAATATTGCTTCTATGACTCCCTTGTTAGCCCCGAATATAGGTTCGAAAGCCTCTTCCCAAAGGCCTTTGCGAGCGATTATTTCGCGTAAATGGGAGAAGTCAACGTAATATAAATAGTGTTGATGAACAAATTGCGTCCAAGGGATACCTCTCTCATACTTTATTCCCTCTCTAAATTTTTCAAGGGCTGATCCAGGAAGGCAAGACTTATGCCAAGCAGGGCCTTTCACCCTCGACAAAGTTTCTATTATTAATTCGCGGATAGCTACCTCAACAAGGTAGAGGCGCTCAAACACCCTTATATTTAAAGCGGGTACGAAATCGTCAAAGCAATCAGCGTCAGGATAATTTCCTTGTAGTTCCATTAGCATGCCTTCGAGTGAGTATTATAGCAGATTATGTCCCTGCAGAAAAGGATTTTTACCTGTGGGGACCCGGCTCCGTTGTTTCGGGACACCCATGTCCCGAAACCATCTTCTCAAGAAGCGCTGATCTTATCAATCTTTAAAGGATTGTCATCATCCAGGAAATTCGCCATCAAGCTCGGCTACAACAAGCAGGTAAAGAGTAACAGCGGTTTCGGGATATGGGTGTCCCGAAACAACGAAATAATTGATTGCCCCAACCCCGGGCTACCAGGTTTTAATCTGGTTCTGAGACAGACTCGGGAATCGCCGGGCTACAAGCTTGCTTATTGGCCTTTTACATCAAGAATGATATAATTAAACATAGATTCGATGGACTACGCCCACCTCCGAATTAACTGGCTATGCCCATGGGGGAGAGGGAGAGGACTATGATGAGCCATAGAGTTTCCAGCGCGCTTCTCATCGGGGCGTATATCTTTGGGCTAACCATCTTTGCGGGTTGTGGCGAGGGGAAAGAAGCCCCGGTTATTCCGGATGGCAATAATGCCGCTGTCAACACGGCCGGCGGCACCAGGTCATCACGATTGTTGCTTGGTTTATGGGATATCTATTTCGATGGCGATAGCAGGTCAGGTCGAATAGAACCTCTGCGGAGTGCGCAGGCACATTTCAATATAACCCCCATGCTGATCCCGCCTCAATGCAATGATTGCCTGAAAGTCGTTTTGCCCTGGGAGCCTGGTTATGACTTGTTATATGCCGATGTAACCCTGCGTAACCCCACCAAACTGATTGCGCATGATGTCCGTGGAATAGTCTTCACGGATGAATTTGGACACCAATTATCCGGCTGTGACGGTTTCACCCCGCTCTGGGATCCTGTTGGGGGCGACAGCATCAATCCCTTCATAGCTTATGCGAAGGATGAGCCGAACCGTGCCTTCCTGAGCGGGGCACAGCATACTGAGCAGTTCATAATAGGCTTATTGCAGCCCTGGAAAATCGCTAAAATTAAGTTCGCAGTCGATGCTGCGTGGCCTGGCAACTGCGAAGAACCGTATGAGATTACCAATTTCTCCCAGGAAATCATTGCCGGACAAGCCGGTGCCGAGGGCAATCTATACGTCGATGTATTAGATTGGCAAGGCGATGTCAGCAAGGTCACACTTAACGCCCCGGAGATTGCTGGTACCGAAGCAATGGAATTCAGCCCCGTTACCGGAAACACATGGTCCTTGAAGCTGACAAATACCTTAGGCGCGGACCCCGGCTATTATGACGGACTAATAGCAGCTTATTCAGCCGGCTCAGGGGATCTTGCGCTATATAACCATGTGACAATCGGACTAAGCCCGACCGCGGTGCTGAACCCCGTTGATGTAACGCCACCTGACCTTAATCTTCATGCCGTTGGAGTAATTCGGGACGGAAATTATCTATATTTTGGCCCGGCGGGTTGGAACGCTCCTGCTTATTTTTATAGCAGCTTCTGCATTTTCGATGCATCTGATCCCGTACATCCGGCATGGGTCAGCACTGTGGCTGCATCGATGCTGATACGGGATATGATCATATCGGGCGGATATGCTTACTGCGCTGAAGATGACGGCCTGGAAATCATCGATGTTGACCCGCCCGAATCGGCATACCATGTTGCGATGGTAGATATAAATGAAGCGGAGGGCCTGTCAACGGTAGCTTTACTGAATGGCTATGCTTACGTGGCGCCTTCGTACGGAGAACAAGTGTACGTGGTCGATATTGACCCTCCGGAATCGGCACATGTGGTCAAAACCCTCACCACATCTAAAACCCACTTTTTAGATGCAGATGTGGAGGGGAACTATGTCTTTTTCGTCGGCCCTCTCATTATCATTGATGCGAGTGTTCCGGAGGATGCTTATATTGTTATAGAGGATCCTGATTTGGGGGGGGCATGTGTGGATGTTGTTGGTGACTATGCCTACTTGGCAGATCAAGGTTATGATGGATTTAAAATCGTTGACGTGGCCTCTCCTGGAACCCCCACCTTGGTGAAAACAGTCAATGGGGCGGGGCAAGCTGTTGCTATCGTCGTAGCTGACGGATATGCCTATGTAACCCATAAATTCCCAAACAAAGACGGGATGTGTGTATTTGATGTTGACCCTATAGATTCGGCTTTTTTAGCCACAGATATCAATGTATATGCGGGTCCATGCTCAATAGCCCTGAACAGCGGCTACGCATATCTTGCCGCGAGCGCATGGGGGTTGTACATATACGATATAACAGCTCCCGAGTCGCCTCATATTGTTGATATGGTTGTTTCACCGGATGCTGATTCTGTAGACGCATCCGGGAGCTACGCCTACTTAGCAAGTTTTGCCGGGCTGAAAATCGCTGATATAAGCGATCCTGGAACCTTCTCATTCCTGGAATTCGTCCCTGACGGTTTCGTCTCCCGCGGGGCGGCTGTGTCCGATGGCTATGCGTACTTATTAGGCGACTACGGGATGAGGATTATGAATGTGCAGAACCCCGGGGCCCCGGTCGTCGTTAAGACAATCTGGCTCGATGGCGACCCCGGCGCTATCGCATTTCTTGATGGCTATGCTTATACAGGTGACTATAGCCCGTTTGGCGGTCAGAACCTTGGTTTTCATATCTTTGATATTGACCCCCCGGAGGATGCGTACATCGTGAAAACCATCCCCTGCAAATGTGAGGCGCAGGATATAGCTATATCGAACGGTTATGCCTACGTGGCGACCTTCGATGGTATCTTAGTCATCGATATCGATCCCATTGATTCTGCTTTCCTTGTAAAGACGATTATACCCGGTGCCACATCATTAGAGGTTTCCGGTGGGTACGCTTATATATTACGAGGATCAGTTTTATCGATAATGGATATCGACCCTTTAGGCGCTTGCCATGTCGTTGACTCGCTTGAAATTGGGGATGCTACCTGCGACTTGGACATCTTTGAAGGCTACGCATGCTGGTCCGAACCAGGACGCTTTATGATAGCCAGCATATGTCCGTTAAAACTCATCTTCGAGGTTCAAACACAACCTGATTACCGGCCTATTGCAGATATTGAGAACGGGTACGCATACTTAACCTCCTCATATGGGGGCTTTGAGATAATTGACCTATGGCAATAGCTGTGCCCCTGGCTACATGTTTCGGGACATGGGTGTCGCGAAGCAACAACAATCATATTCCGATTTAGAGCCCTCTCAATCCTCGGGTCCAAGCAAGCCGATCACATCACCATATGCAAGGTTGCCGTAGCAGCCCATATCCTCTCCATCCTTACCGGAGCCGATGCACGGAGAGCCGGGGGCAAGATGGTAATCGTACGGGGCGTCTTCGTTGTCAACGAACATTGGATCGAGATAAGTGCAGCCGTCGCCCTCGTTCGATGGATCGTACCAGGGAACCTCGATGTCTCCCTCGAGTGTATGCCAGATATTGCAGTAGTCACTCTTACCGGCGTCCTGAATGCCGTAGAGGTCCTGGGTACTGAGGGATTGAAGGTTGGTGACGATATTGTTATAGATATCCACGTTTTCCCATTCGGACACTTCGTTGTCAATTCCACACAAATAGGATGCACCGCCACCGGTACAGTCTTCAATCGATGCGGTGTCGATAGTGTTATTCGCGATTATTCCCTGACCTGAACCTGAACTTAGCATGCCCCAGTTCAATATGAATCTGACATTATTGGTTTGCCATGTTGATGCGGAACTAAGGCTTATGTGATGTATAAGGTTGTTGTGGACATTGAAACCACCATAATCCTGAAGGAAAACGATCGGTTCAATGTATGCGCCCTGGTTGGCGTTGACCGGCGTGTATTGAAGCTCGGTGATCTCGCATTTCTCGACAGTAATGTTGGAGCACATGATGGCGTTCACGAGGCGGATATCGATAGAGTCATTATTGTTTGTAACCTGACTGCCGTTCATCTTCTTGATGAGGCAGTTTGTGAATGTGATATTTGTAGCACCAACCATGTCAGCACAGGTCGCATCACCTTCCCACTCCCCATGGGCGGTACCGGTGAAGTACATATCCTTGAATGTGACACCGTCAACAAAAATCAGGAACATAAGCCTGAAGTCGGAATTGGCATTACATTCTGAAAACGCCATCTTAAAGCCCTGCATAGTTATATTTGAACCAGAAAAGTAAATAATCGATGCTTCTGTTGTGACAGTGTCAGGCCCGCCGATAGTCGGACGTCCCGACGGGCTGTACCAGTTATATGCGCGAAGCGTGAAGTTGCTTGGGCTGATCCAGAATGCCTCGGGGTATGTGCCCCGACCATAATCCACCAGAACTAAGTCGCCGGTGCCGGCAGCATTGGCTCCGGCCTTTACTGTATGGTATGGATGCTCCATGGTTCCTTGTTCAGGCTGGCTGTCGAAATCCACATGGTTGGAAACATATATATCCCCTACAAGATATTCCGTAACCTGGAATAATGGCGTGGCGCTCGCGCCTGTCTTACCGCATGAATTTTTGACAATCACGTAATAATAGCCGGGAGTGACGCCTGTCAGGTCAAATGTCGCATCGAATGTCTCATCTGCCAAGTCGACGTTCGATATATTCGTGCCGATAATGTCGTATGAGCCGTCGATAGTTCCATCCAAATCGAGATATGCTTCGATTCCCGATGTCCCCCAGAGGTTTGTGCAGGTTATGGTCGTATCGACAGAACCGTTGGCGATATGCGGGCTGCCCGTTATTGCTTTCGGCACAGGGATGGGGCACTCCTGTGAATTGTCAACCTCGGTTGTATGAACATAATATGCTGTCGTCTTGACGCCTTGAATGAATCCCTGGAAACCATCCTGCTCGCAGGCAACGCTCATAAGTATATCCATCGGGCCTGACGCTGCAGGGGAAGCTGATGTTATGTCAACCACGTATGTTGAGTATCCTTCTCCACCGCCTGTCGGGGCTGTTACTGTGACAGCGTTGAAGTTACCCGGGGATTCGACTTTCACGGAGTTGAGATCTGCATGGAACCAGTCGTAGACATCCACGCCTAAGTGCAATTCTCCACCCGATGTAGAGCCATCGTTGTAGAGGCTATTCGAAATCTCGTTCACATCGATCCGCCATGCTTCCGGACGGTTAGCCCCGGGAGGAAAATCATCGGGCACAGTCCATGGAGCCTGCCCTTGCGGGAAGAGCCAGCATGCGTCGACGGCGTAATTGAAGACAAGTCCGGGGCCCATATCGATGCTGTAATGCCTGATATGCTTCGATCCAGCGGAGAAGACTCCCCGGCTCAATGGGCCGACCACATTGAGGTCGTCATTCGGCTCGAGCTGGTTGCAGAAGTATTTGTAGCCGTTTATCGTCGAGGAGAAATTCCCTTTTGAATCTGGCGTGCCAAGGAGACCGTCCTTGTATCCGAGCATCGTCCCGTTATTCACAGGGAACTCGGTTGGATTCCACCACCGGGAGTAACCATCGGGATTGAGCAGACGGGTATCGCCATCTGTGGCTATGCGCAACTTAGAGTCCCCAAATCCCGATTTAGAGCCGTTGGAGATGAAGATTCCACATACATCAAACCCGGTGAATTCGTTCAGCCCGAGAAATGGATGTTTCAATCCGATATCTGCTTCGACAATATTCCCGTTGAATTGAAGGCTTTCAAGCGTAAGGTTGACGAATGGCGGCGGCTCGAGGAATACAAGGGCATTGAGGTGCATCTCGCTCGCCCGAAGCGGGACTATCTCAAGTGTACCGGCTGCCGGGTCGGCGTTTAATTGCCACATGCCCCAGCATCCGTGGCTGGTGGAGCTGCGAGGGGTATCACCCGCCGGCTGTACTGCCGTCCTATCCCCCATGCCTCCCGAGCATCCCGCTAAAATGAGCAGAGCAATCACAACAGAAACTACAGTTGTTTTCATATTTTCCCTCTGAATCCAGAAATATTTTGTCCAGTTAATTTAGATGAGTATACTCATCACTAAACTATGAATATGCCTATTCTTAAGAAAATTATACCCTGAAACAGTGAGGCATTTCATGCATGATTGGTGGCACCCCTAAGAGGCTTCTGAGCCTCTTAGGGGTGGTCAGGGTGGTCCTGGCAAGCACCTTTAAAAACCGCGGACGGTTTTTAGGGATGCCACAATTGCCAAGGGAATAAATCCCTGTCAAGATTCAAAGGACACCCGGCGATATCCAAGTAATTGTTGGCATTTTATTACTTGCTTGCCCCTCGTATGAATGTGTATGTCATGTTTCCCTTGCGCTGGAGTTGGAATAGCCCACCGGCTGTGATTTTGGATGATATTTCATCCTGTTTCATATGGCTCCGTATACGGACCACCTCCTATCTCCCACATTCACACACATACCCGTCCCGGACCTGTCCCGGACCTGTCCCGGACCTGTCCCGGACCTGTCCCGGACCTGTCCCGGACCTGTCCCCTATCTGTCCTTACTTCATAACCATCCACCCCACTATTCCTCCCCCCACCCATACCAGCACGAGCAACCCGATACGCAGCCCCCAGAATGGCGGGTGGCGGTAGGCGGTGAGGGATATCCCATATATGATGACGAATTGGAAGATGGCCCCGGCGAACCAAGTGAGGCAGCCGGGGATGGCCATACGTCCCAATAGCCCCTCGGCAAGCATACCCGGGCCGGTTATGATGCCGGCCATAAGCAGCGATAGAGGGCGAAGCATAACCCCACCGAGTCCTGCGGCAATGGTTATGCCTACCCCTATAATAACTGCTTTCTGCGTATCGGTCATTTTGATGGGGGAATTATAGCATCAAGTTAGGAGCGCAGCCATCCTTGGCTGCTGCAGGCGGGACGCCTGTGCTACAACAAGACATTTAATTTAATGGCAGGCTGGAAGCCTGCGCTCCCAGGGGGAGGGACCAGGATTGCTTCAAGGGGACAAAGGGGGATTTTGGGGGACATTCTGGCCGGCAGCTGGAAACCCGGAATTTCCGGTAGGGGACGGAGCGTGACAATCAGGGTTTGCAAGTCAGTAAGAGGTTGTGCGGCGGAAGCAAGATCGGATGCGTAGGCTCGTGTAATATAGGCTACATAAGGCGTGGCGCAGCAGGATGCTTCGTAATGCTTATTAAGATTGCCCTGCCGCCGAAAGTAGCTCCAAAACGGGCTTATGATGCCCCTTGTAAACCGGCTGAATATTTTGAAGGGAGTTCAAAAGATTATTAATCGGCTGAAACGGTCTCTTATTTCACCATTCAGGATGCAATAAGCTTAAAAATATTTTATATATCCAAATTTTTGTTTAGTGCCTTGAATTCGGGACATTTTGACCTGCCAATCGCGGGCGGATTTCATGCTCGATGGCGGCTGGGCCGCGTACAATGCGGGTTCGGGAATATCGCGGCCTTTGGAATAGGGCTTGCTTAATCCTATATGCTGTCATGAATCTTTCAAGTTTATGCATAAAAGTTATACAAAGATCACTGAAAATATTGACCTGTAATTTGAGTTGTTGTTGCTTCGTGGTATAATCCCAGCGCGTTTTCCAAGGGCCGGAAATACGCAAGGAAGAGGAACCATCTTGGCTCAATTCGCAGACGAACTCTTCAAACAACTCTCGAAAATACCTCTCCTTTCGGCCAAGGAAGAGCATGACCTTTGGGCCCGTTGCAAGGAGGAGAGTGATTTCGAGGCCCGGCAGGAACTTATCGAGCGCTACCAACCCCTCGTATGTAAAATCATAACCTCGCTCAAGCCTTCGGAACAGGTCTATCTCGACCTTTTCCAGGAAGGCGTGGTGGGGCTTGTCGAGGCGGTTGAGCGTTTCGAGCCGGCGCGCGGCTTCAAGTTCAGCACCTACGCCACGTTCCGCATACGCGGCAGGGCGCTGACATATCTGCAGAAGCAGAGCCGTAAGCCGCAGATTATGTCGGAGAGCGACCAGCTTGCGCTTATGCTGCAGAACCTGGTCAATGAGCTCGACGACGACCCGGACGAGTATGTGCAGAATTCCTTCCTCTTGGAAAAGGTCTATGAAAGCATCGAGGAGCTTCCGGAGAAAGAGCGTCGCGCCTTCGAGAAGGTGATACTCAAGGAGGAGATACCTAAGGAAGTCGCCAAGGAGATGCGCATCTCCCGCTCCTACCTCTCGCGGCTTCTCAAGCGGGCGTGGAAGCGCCTTAAGGTGGACCTTATCGCTCTCAGGCGCGAGGTGAGCGAAGCTTAGAAGAGGAAGGAAGGGCAACGAAGGCCCTTTTGGATGACGGTTTAAGCCGGTATCGGTATGATGAGCGGGGTCGAAAGATGCCTGCTTCGATGCAGAAGTAGATAGAATTGGTATTTGCACATGATATAAACCCACGGCCTTGGCCGTGGGTTTTTTGATGCGGGTTTTGGGAAAGCAGCGAAATTGTTTGGTCAACTGTTGGCTAACACAGGGTTTCCATGGTAATATTATTGTAAGGGCATTTTAGAAACCACCTCAGCTCTGAATCTCCCATACAGGAGGCCGTATATGGCAGCAATCAGATTTTGCAGCCCATTCCTTATGGCAGTTATGCTGTTCTCAATCGGCTGCTCCACAAGGGAGAATGCCCCATCAGTTCCGGTAACATCCCCTGAAATCAGCGCACCTGTAATCGCATCAGGGCAGCAGGATTCCAACCATTTCCTCTGGGGTATATGGAACATCGATTACAACCTGACCGACTTATCCGCTGAGGTCAGGCCATTGCGCGACGCCGGTGCGCATTACAATATCACGGAGTCGCTTCTTCCTCCCGCCTGTAATAATTGCATAACTTTCAAGGTCGACTCCTTCAACCCGGTAAGTCGCATAATGGATGTGTCGGTTACCTTGTATAACCCGTTCGATCTTACCGGACACGATGTCCGGGGCATCCTGTTCACTGACGATGCCGGTCACGAGCTTCGCAACCCCGATGATTGGACGGCGCTATGGGACATCCCGGGAGGGGGTGTAATAAATCCATTCTTGCGTTTTCCCGCTTATCCAGGTGCTTTTTGGCCGGGGGAGCAGAATACAAGGCAGTATCTCGTTTATATCCCCATACCGCCTCAATACAATGCCATCGTTTTTGCCATCGATGTCTCCTGGCCGGGCAAATGCAAGGAACCATATTCGATCGACAACTTTGATCAGGGGGTTATTCATACGGCGCAGGGTTCGAGCGGTCCCATTAGCGTAAAGGTGCTGGATTGGCAGAACGATGTTGACAAGGTATTGCTCTTTGCACCTGAGATCACCGGCGAGGAATCGACTCCGCTGCTTCATACGGAATGGGATACTTGGGGATGCGAATTAGTCAACCAGACAGGGGCCCCTCCCGGTTACTACAAAGCGAAGGTAGAAGCCACTTCAACAGGTTCAGGGGACCTTGCGTTATACAACTATGTCGAAATCCTTATCACCGAGGAAGCCTCCTTCAATTTGGTCGATGTTACTCCCCCCTGGCTTAATTTCGCGGCATTAAAGATATGCAGAGATGGTAATTATGTTTATGTCACTTCTTTTTATCTCGGCCTTCATATTTTTGACATATCCGACCCCGCGAATCCCGTCTGGGTCAATAAAGTCGATATCCCCGGCTACCCGGGATCTGTTGCAGCTTCAGAAGGGCATGCGTATGTGTGCTCTGATACCATCGGTCTAATCATCGTCGATGTCGACCCTCCCGAATCGGCTTCAATTGTCAATACTGTCCCATTGCCGGGGGTGAATGTTGAGGATGTAGCCATCTCAGGCAATTATGCGTATGTGCCCACTGGAAGTGCAGGCTTTAAAATAATTGATATAAGTACTCCCGAATCGGCTTACATTGTCAAAACCGTTGATACTTGGCCGAACAGTGGCGAATATGTGTCTGTTTCCGATGGATATGCTTACATAGCGGAAGATGGCTGCGATTTCTTTATAATCGATGTTGACCCGATTGAAACTGCGAGCGTAATAAAGGAACTGTATCTTGAGCTCCAATGCGAGGGGATAGGCGTCTCAAAAGGCTTTGCATTTATTGCCTCGCGGTGGGATGGATTATATGTAATTGACATAGATCCCCCCGAGGCAGCTTATGCAGTAACTAACATAAGCACACCAATGGCAGTCGGGATTTCCATTTCCGACGGTTATGCCTATATTGCCGATATGTGGATGGGATTGGTGGCAATGGACATTTCGGACCCTGAATTACCGGTAATAGCCAAGGCGGTTGAGACCCCCGGAGGGGCAAGGCGAGTCACGGTATCGCCCGATTATGCATATATAGGTGACATTTATTTCGGTCTGGTAGCGATTGATATCAGTCCGCTCGATGATGCTTATATTGTGGACGCCGATAGGTCGCCAATAAGCATTGATGGAATTGCCGCTTATGACCATTATGTTTACACCTTAAACGATGGATTTGGGTTAATGATTACTGATGTGGACCCACCGGATAAGGCCTCAGTGGTTGGTTCTGTTGACACTCCCGGCCTTACAGTGTCGGTTGACAATGGTTATGCGTTTGTTACGGATTATGATAGCGGTCTGCAAATTATCGACGTAAAATCTCCAACTAATCCATATATCTATAAGACTATCGATACAGTATTGCATGGTACTGATATTGCCATATCCCAGGGTTATGCTTATATTCCGAGTGATCCGCCGAATTTAGCCATAATGGATATTGATCCAATTGAATCAGCTTACGTCTTGAATAACCTCAACCCGGGTTACCATATCAAGAAAATTGCTATCTCCAATGGGTCTGCATACATGACAGGCGGAAAGGATTTTGTCATAGCCGATATTGATCCGCCAATTTCGGCACATACATTGGGGCATTTAGAATTTCCAGTTGATGGGGAAGATGTGGCCGTAGAAGGTGATTATGCCTATGCAATTGGCTCGAACGCAAGTAAATTGGAGGTTATTGATGTCAGCCATCCTGAATATCCTTATGTTGTGATGGAGGTTGAATTGAATTATCAGGCCAACAGTGTGACGGTCGCGGGGGATTATGCTTATGTCGCCAATGCCAATCTTGGTCTCCAGATAATTGACATCAGCCTACCTGAAGATGCGCATGTCGTCCAGTCAGTCCCCGTAGTTGGTCGTGCTGAGGATGTTGCCGTATCTGATGGATATATTTATGTCGCTGCCCAGCTCGGCGGCCTGCGCATCTTAGAAATCCAGTAGGATGCAGCCTTAAAGCCGAGAAATCCTCGATGCGCTGATATTTTCATTTCATTAAAAATTAGGATTATTTGTAGGGGCAGACCTGCGTGTCTGCCCTGACTGGGCGCACACTCAGGTGCGCCCCTACTTTCGTCAGGGTCAATCCGCTGGGAGCGCCCGCGATACGGCATCCATTGACTTTACCTCCCCATCCTCCTATAATTACCCCCCAAATTCACAGCCGAAGTTCGTTCGCAAGGACGGACGCGGGGGACCCGATAATTGGGGCGTATTCCCGCATGGGATAGGATACTTCCAGATCCGAGCCCGTCAGCTAACCTCGCAGGCATATGGAAGGGTAATATGAATTATCCAACCTAATTGGATTTTTCTTGTTTTATCGGCACTGCGTTAGTCCGCATTGCGGGAGGGACATTTATATATGTCAATTAAACGCATACTTATAGGCAAACCATTAGAGACATCGAGAGAGAAAGTAGAACGCCTTAATAAATTCCTCGGGTTGGCGATTTTTTCATCCGACGCCTTATCGTCGGTCGCATATGGTCCTGAGGAAGTGCTGATCGGCCTTGCCCTTGGCGGCATAGCCTTGCTGCATTATTCACTACCCATCGTTCTCTGTATAGTGGCGTTGGTTGCCATTGTGAGCATGTCCTATATCCAGACTATTCATGCCTATCCCTCAGGCGGCGGCGCTTATATTGTGGCGAAGGATAATCTCGGCACTACCACCGGCCTGGTCGCGGGGGCCGCGTTGCTGATCGATTATGTCCTGACGGTCGCGGTAAGCATAACCGCCGGTATCGCCGCCATCACATCGGCGTTCCCGTCCCTGCACGAACATACCGTTCTGCTCTGTATCGCTGCTATCGGGTTGCTTGTGTTAGGCAATATGCGCGGGGTACGGGAGTCAGGGAAAATATTCTCCATCCCGACATACTTTTTTATTGCATGCATGTACATATTGATCATCTATGGCTTGATCAAATTCAACTTCATGCCCCATGAACCGCACGAGAGCTACCAACAGCTTGCCGTAGCGGGCGGGGCGATTCCTTTATTTCTCCTCCTGAGGGCGTTCGCATCAGGATGCGCGACACTTACCGGTATCGAGGCGATTGCAAACGGCGTGCAGGCGTTCAAACCGCCAGAGTCGAAAAACGCCGGCCTTACGATGATATGGATGGCCGCTATTTTAGGCTCAATGGTCATCGGCGTAGCCGTGCTTTTTAACCAATATGGTATAGTCCCGGTAGAAAATGAAACTGTGTTCTCGCGACTTGGCAAGGACGTATTCGGCCAGAATTTTATGTATTATGCGCTGCAATTTTCAACCATGTTGATATTGGTCGTCGCTGCCAATACCCCTTTCGCCGACTTCCCGAGGCTTTGCTCGGTCATGGCTGCGGATAAGTTCATGCCGCGCCAACTTGCCAACCGGGGTGACAGGCTCGTCTTTCAGAATGGGATTTTACTTCTCGGTTTCTTGTCCGCTTTGCTTGTCTTTATATTCCATGGTCGCACCCACAGTCTTATACCGCTTTACGCCGTCGGTGTATTTACTGCCTTCACCCTCTCGCAGACAGGTATGGTTGTCCACTGGATAAAAAAGAAAGGGGGAGGGTGGATGCGTAACATTGTGGTTAACGGCCTCGGTGCATCAACTACAGCGGTCGTTCTCGCGATAATAGCAATAACAAAATTTCCCCACGGGGCGTGGGTTGTGGTTGTGGCAATACCACTGCTCGTGTACATAACCTTCAAAATTCACGGACATTATAATTCCGTTGCAGAGCAATTGGCATTGGACCCGCAGCATCCGGTGAAAGAATACAAGGAGAATTATGTTGTAGTACCAATATCCGGTTTGCATATGGCTGTGTTGAGCGCGATTAGATTCGCGAAATCACTTTCGGATAATGTGCAAGCTGTTTATGTCAAGGCAGACCCGAAGGACACAGCGGATCTGGAGTCGGGGTGGGCGCAATATGGTATGGGCGTGCCTTTGAAGATACTCGAATCGCCTTATCGGTCGGTCATACAGCCTTTGTTACGATTTATTGGTGAAATAGAGAAAGAAAACCCCGATAGCGTGATTACAGTTGTGGTTCCTGAATTTGTACCATCCCGATGGTGGCATCACCTGCTGCATAACCAGACGGGGTTGATATTGAGAAGCGTGTTGCTTTTTAAGAAGAACGTGGTTGTGATAAGTATACCGTTTCATTTGGCAAAGTAGGATTAAGGGGATGGTAACCCGCGAAATGGGTTCCGCGGGTTACATAAATAAATGGCGGTATATAAAGACGCACACTAAAGTGTGCGGTACCCAATATAATTCAGTTATTACGAAGGCCACTATTTATTAAGGACGAAAATTACACCCAATATCGCGAATAGGATTGTCGAAACCCACGGGTTCGAGGTTATCGCTCACGTACCGGTTCGGCATCCGACCAACTTATGAAGCCCGAAACCTATGCCGCCTCCCACTAAAGCCCCGATTGCCGGTGTGATTAAATAGCTGATGGACGGCATAAATGCTCCTTGTAAATTTGTGTCTCAGTCTGGATTATACCATGCTCTCCATCGAAATATAGGATGTATTAAGCCTTATTAAAAACAATCCCGATATAACCTGGATTCTAAAATGGGGGGTTCGAGGGTGAATTTATGTTCAGACCGTCCATAAAGGAAATAATTGCTGTCGGCCTTCCGCTATTGGCCTTTGCCGGACTCGCAAAGGGCCAGCCATTCGAGGTGCAGTTTATTGCAGCGTTATGGGGGGGATTTATCGGCGCACTGTTGTGGTTCATCATATTAAAGGCCGAATTCATCAATCCGTTCAAGTTCATCGTGATTTTCATCGTGTTGCCGGGATTTCTCTTGGGTGGGTCATATTTCACTTATAGGAAACCAGCGGAGCTTAAACCCATCTCGCATGAGATTGAGCGCATGGCGAAGGCGGAAGTCAGCCAGGAGGACCCGGCCTTCAATGAAATCCAGGACAAGAAAAATGCGTTGCTCTTAAATCTTGCAAAGACCTGCGGATGGGTATGGCTTGTCGGAAGCGCTTTCGCGGCACTCGTGCTCGGCCCGCTCTATGGCAAGTGCATCAGCCGTTTCGATTACTCATACCAGGACTGCAAGCGCAGAAGGGGTATGCTCGGCAAGAAGCCCAGGGAGATTCATCCGCGATATCTGCCCCCGAAAATCAGAGAGGCCAATGATAAAAGGATATCTTTTCCGAGCGACTTGCCGCCGCAGCGCAGAATAAGGGAAACTGCGCAGAGCCTGTTGGTTGGGGCGGATGACGAGGACAAGAATTACTGGGTGAGATGAAATTAGCTTGTACATCCAGATTGGGGACGGGCCTGATTTACTTGACTTTGGATACAAGCTTCAAGGATGATTGCATCAGGCCCGTCCCCAATTATGGCTGGTTCAACCCTTATTAAATCATATCGATATTAATTAACAGCGGCCTGGGACGCATACCGCGGGTGATGTTGTTCACCCGTTGGTTGGTCATGCACCGAACACGGGAAGGGCGATATTCTATGGCAATTCATTCGTCGAGACTGAACGGCAGGAAACCAGTGAAAGCCAGGGGGGTACCGGATGAACCGGAGGATGTACGCGAACAGCGGCGTATGGAACTCCTGGGCCTTATGGTCATATTTGCCCTTGTCATTTACATGCTTTCACTGCAGTTGTCGCTCGGTATCGTTGGGGTTGGCATTTACTTTGTTACCATAACCGTACTTGGCAAAATCGGCGCTTATGTCCTGCCACTCGGGATTGTGCTTTTGGCCGCGAGCCTTATGCTTGGCCGGAGAAACCGTGCCATGGAGGGGTTGTGGAAATTTTTCCTTATTGCCGCCCCGGTCACAAGCTGCATTATCGATATTCTCCTCCATGGGGAGACAGTATATCTCGAGAGCAAAGTAATCCGTGATGTGGGCTGGGCGGGAATAATCCTTTCACGCTTCTTCAGGGCGGCTTTCGGACCGGTAGGTTCAGTATGGATTATTATAGCCCTTATGAGCATCGCCCTGCTTGGCCTTACCGGGTTTTCTGTTGCAGGGGCCTCCTATCGATTAAGCGGACTCATCAAGCAGCGTCGGGAAAAGGCGAAGATAAAAGCCCTATCGAGAGTTGTGAGAGTTGCGGCCAAAGGGGACAAGGGATTCGCTGATACTGTGCAAGAGAACAGGCATCTCGAGATCATCGTTGGTGATAACCCGTCTGAGGGACCACCCGGTGCGCAACAGCCTTTGCCTTTCGAGGATGATAACGCCCAAGCTTCGTCAAAAACGACTGCCGATGCTTGTGGGAAGAAACCGCGAAGAAAAAAGACGACGAGATACAAACTGCCGCCACTTGCTTTACTGAGCTTCCCGCCAAAACCTGCGAATGGGGGAGGGGAGCAGCAGGAGGCAGCCGATTGTATCATTCGTACATTGCAGACCTATGGTGTTACAGCGGAAGTTACGAACATCATACGTGGCCCGCGCGTAACTCGCGTCGAGGTCAGCATCGGTATGAGCGAAGCAACACGTATGGGTAAAATCGAGGCTTTGTCGGATGAAATCAGCTATGCCCTTCCCGCGAAGAGCGTCCGGATCGAGGCCCCCATCCCCGGCAAACGGGCGGTGGGAATAGAGTTCCCGAACCGCCGTCCTGTTGTTGTGACTCTTCGCGAACTTATTGAGGATGAAAGGTTCCTCAATAACAAATCGCTTTTATATATGGCTATAGCCAAGGACTTGGGCGGTGAGCCGGTGTATGCCGACCTTTCAAGCATGCCTCACCTGCTGATCGCGGGGCATACGGGCAGCGGGAAGACGGTGTGCCTGAACGCATGCATCGTATCGCTGATATATAAGGCCAGGCCTGAGGAGTTGCGGCTTATCCTCATTGACCCGAAGCTCGTGGAGATGGCGCCATATGAGGGCCTGCCGCATCTGCTTACCGAGGTGGTCAATGATGTAGGGGACGCCATCAATTCATTGCGCTGGGCTGTCGAGGAGATGCGCGAGCGTTTCAAGTTGTTCAAGAAAACGAGGGTGAATAACCTCGACGATTACAATGCCCAACTCAAAGATGAAACCGAGCGGTTGCCGAATATTGTCATTGTAGTGGATGAGATGGCCGACCTCATGGCCGCCGAGCCTATTGAGATGGAGCGCCTTATCGCCGCTCTGACAAGGCTTGCGCGCGCAGTGGGCATCCATCTCGTCCTTGCCACTCAGCGCCCTGATGTGAAGGTCATTACCGGCGGCATCAAGGCGAACATCCCCGCGCGCATCGCCTTCAGACTTCCTTCCCAGCACGACTCGCGCACAGTCCTCAATTGCAAAGGGGCCGAGAAACTTTTGGGCAACGGCGACATGCTTTTCCAGGCGGTAGGAGAGTCAAAATCAATACGCGCGCAAGGCGCCCTTGTAACAAAAGATGAGATAAACAAGATAGTCAAGTTCTGGACCGAGCAGGGCGAGCCCGAATTCGATGAGGAAGTGCTCAGGGAACGCTCCCCGGAGGGTTCCATCTTCGGGAAGGGCTCAATGCGCGACATTACCCCCGAGGACCAGCGTTACCTTGATGAGGCCATACGGTTGATATGGGCGGAGCAGGAAGCGTCGGTGAGTATGCTCCAGCGCAAGTTGGGTATCGGTTATCCTAAGGCCGGGCGCTTGATGGAATACTTGGAGGAATTAGGCCTTGTCGGGCCGAAAGCAGGCAGCAAGCCAAGGGATATACGGTTCGATGAAGCTCACCCGGCTCTGAAGCTCTTCGACGATTCGGATTACGAACTCGTCCGCGAGCCGGAGCCCAAGGAAAAGCCCAAACCCGACCGTAAGCAGGAAAGGCAAAGTACTCCCGATGGTGATGACTTCCTGATTCCACCGGTGGATTCAGTCGATGGCGATTTCGCAACCGGCGAGATAAGCGGGATTTGATATACCGGAATAATTGGATGTAACATTTCCCTCATGCCGCAACCTAAGGGTGAAAGGAAAATCGGTTCTCTGAAGCTCAAGGGGGGTTACTTCGGGAACCCCATACGGGCTTTAGTCGGTTCGTTCGCCATTTTGATAACTGCCGGGACGGTGCTTCTATCCCTGCCGTGGGCATCGACCGACCTGAAGCCGCTGCCCGTAATCGACTCCCTCTTCACCGCTACATCCGCTACCTGCGTAACAGGGCTCACCGTACGCGACACCCCGACGCAGTTCACCACTTTTGGGGAAGTCGTCATCCTGATTCTTATCCAGTTCGGCGGAATTGGGATACTGACTTTCACCACGTTATTCGCGGCTCTTATGGGCCGGCGCATCAAGTACAAGAGCCTTAACTTGATGAAGGAAACCTATGGCCACCATCCACGAACATCGGTTATCGACCTCTTGAAAATCGTTGTCCTCTTCACGCTCACCATAGAGTTTGTAGGTGCTGTTCTGCTTATCCCAAGTTTTCTGAAGGATGGTGGGCCGCTTAGAGCTGTATATCTTGCCGTATTCCATGGCGTAAGCGCATTCTGCAACGCAGGTTTTTCCCTCCTCAGCGAAAACCTTGGCGGCCATTCGGGTGATATACTCCTGAATATAGTCATCTGTTCATTGATAATAATCGGCGGCATTGGTTTCCCTGTTCTCGTAGATATATTTGAGAACCGTCGGCTATCAAAGCTAAACCAGCACTCTCTATTAGTTGTCAAGGTGACGCTGTGGCTCATCATATTGGGATGGGTGACCATATATTTATTCGAAAGCCGCTTGAACCCGGTATTCTGGCGATTGCCGGGTTATGAGCGTGTACTTACAGCGTTTTTTCAATCAATCACAGCTCGTACTGCCGGGTTTAACACGCTTAACATTGGTGCAATGACCACTCCTGCGCTGATGGTTCTCATGTGCCTGATGTTCATCGGCGGTTCCCCCGGCGGTACGGCAGGCGGCATCAAGACTACGACCTTCGCAGTTGCGGCAAAAAGCGCCGTCGTATTTCTAAGGGGGCGGCGCGATGTCCAGCTTGGCGGGCGGCGCGTCTCCCAGGCAAGCCAGTTCCGCGCATCGGGGGTTGCATTGCTTGTGATAATGCTCCTCATTTTCAGCACGATGCTCATATGCGCTTTTTCGAATATTTCCCTCATGCAGGGGGCTTTCGAGGTTACCAGCGCGTTTGGGACCGTAGGGCTGAGCACCGGCATAACCTTCGGGCTGACTTCCGGACAGAAAATAATAATAATTCTCCTCATGTTTGTGGGACGTATCGGCCCTGTAAGCCTTGCTTTGAGCCTCGGCTTCCGCGAAAAGGCCGATTTGGTGGCACGCCCGGAGATGGATGTCCTTACGGGCTAAAGAACGTCCCTCTAAGTAATAATGCAACCAATTATTGGCGCAGAGTGTCTTGATAGGGGATAGACCTTATGGTAGATTTCAACTTGTATGGTTTTACTTAGAGGTTATCAGCAATTGTTACGCGGAGGGAAGAGATAAAGATGAATAATTTCAAAACGTTTATATTAATGTTGTTCCTGATTGGCCTCATGGCGCTTGTAGGTGAGCTTCTCGGGGGCATGCAGACGATGATAATTTTCGTCGTCATCGCTATGGCCATCAATTTCATATCTTATTGGTACAGCGACAAGATTGTCCTCGCGACCAGCGGGGCGGTGCCTGTTGACGCCAATAACGAGCCGCGTATGGCGCGTATTGTCTATAAGCTCTGCGATGCTGCGAACATGCCGCATCCGAAGCTGTATGTCATCCCGCAGCCTATGCCCAACGCATTCGCGACCGGACGCGACCCCAACCATGCTGCGGTAGCCGCTACCCGTGGCCTGTTGGACCTGACGGACGATGAAGAACTCGAGGGGGTTTTGGCGCACGAGCTTTCCCACGTGAGAAACCGCGATATCCTTCTCAGCACAATCGCTGCGGCAATCGCTATGGCCATAATGATTGCAGCACGGTTCGCCCTATGGTTCGGGGGGTCGTCGCGTCGCGATAATCCGTTAGGGCTTATCGGCCTGATACTGCTTCTGGTTCTTGCCCCTATTGCGGCGATAATGATTCAGATGGCGATAAGCCGTAGCCGAGAATATAAGGCCGACCACGATGGCGGTGATATGAGCGGTAACCCGATGGGTCTTGCAAGGGCGCTTGCCAAATTGGACGGCTACCATAAGTATCCCCACCCAAGCTACGCAAGCCAAGGTGTGGCGCATATGTATATCTATAGCCCATTAAACGCCGCGGAAGTTTTCACCGGTATATTCTCCACTCACCCGCCCATCGCCAAGCGCATCGAAAACCTCGAACACCAGGCAATGGCTGAGGGACATGACGGTCTGTTTAATACGTAGCGGAATGAACGCTTCATCCCCATCCCCTCGTTTGACTTGACCTCCCAATTTCCCGTATAATAGCGGGTTTTGTAAGGGAGGGGGGTCTATTCGCGCTTATTTGGCGTAAGGAGGCTTGTTACAGGTGTCGACAAGCACTAAGAGGATTTATAACCTGTTGACGATTGGGGTACTGCTGCTAATTTTCCTGTTCGTCCCCATTATTCGTTATAGCCAGAGCGACCCCACGGATCGAACTTTCGTCAACCTCGGTCTTGACCTTAAGGGAGGCGTTGACCTTGTCCTTGCGGTTGACCGGAAGCAGTATAAGGGCGACGTCAGGAAGGAACAGATGGAAGGCGCCATCGAGATTCTAAGGCGCAAAATCGACCCCGGCGGCGTCAAGGAGATTGTCGTACAGCAGGTCGGCGATGAACGTATTGCCGTTCAGGTCCCAGGTGCAAAAGACCCCAAGGCGGTCAAGGAAATCATCGGACGCCCTGAAGCCCTGAAGTGGTTGAATACAGGCACACAATATATCCCCGCGCGCACCATAGTGCGTTTTGTGGACGATGTGAGCGTTCTCGAAAAAGAGGAAGCAGCCAAAGCTGAGAAAGAGGGGGAAGCTGCGGGTGGTACGGAACCTGAGGCTACGGGTCAAGCGGAGAAAATTGCCGGAACTCCCGGGGAAACGGCTGAAGGCGCGGAATCCGCCCCGGTTGATGTTACCGAGGGGGGTACCGTGCAAGGTACCACCACCCCCGACCAGTCCCAGTACCCTGAGGAATTCAACGCAGCTCTGAAATCCGCCGAGGAGAAAGCTCAAGGAGGGGAAGGGGAAACCACATCCAAGGAAGGGGCTAAGAAAGACGAAAAGCCGGTAATCATCACCGACCCGAATTCCGATAAAAACCAGATTGTCATCACGGGTGAGGACCTCGAACTTGTCCAGACGACTTTCTATAACAATAAACCGGTTGTAAGTTTCAGGATAACAAGGGAAGCAGCGGGGAAATTCTCCAAGCATACCGGAAGTCATATAGGCCAATATATGGCCATCGCCCTTAACGATGAAATCATCTCCTGCCCTGTTATCCGTTCCCGCATAGGCCGTCAGGGACAGATCGAGGGATTTACAACCGATGAAGCCAAGCAGCTTGAACTTCTGCTCAATGCCGGACGTATCCCGGTGCCGCTGAATGTCGTCCAGGAACGCACCGTCAGTCCCACATTGGGGGCGGAATCGATACGCCTCTCGGTACGGGCAAGTATATGGGGCCTATGCTTAATTCTGCTATTTATGCTGTTGTATTACCGTCTTCCCGGGCTTATTGCGGATATGGCGCTGTTGATGTACGCGGTATTTTTTATGGGGGCGATGGTGATGCTGAACGCGACCCTTACTTTGCCGGGTATCGCGGGTGTGGCCATCACGCTTGGTATGGCGGTTGATGCGAATGTCCTGATCTTTGAGCGCCTCAAGGAGGAGATGGCTGCAGGAAAAACGGTCGCCACCGCGGTCAAGGATGCTTTCAAGCGGGCGTGGACGGCCATCCTTGACTCCAATATTACCACTTTGATTACAGGCTTCATCCTTTGGTCGATCGGTTCGGGCCCCATCAAGGGATTCGCAGTTACCCTGTGCTTAGGGGTTCTACTTTCAATGTTTTCCGCCATCTATATTACACGTAATCTCCTTGAGGCATTTGTCGCGGTTCCTTCATTCCAAAACCGTTGGCTGTTGGGCGCCAAGAGGGGGGTGAAATAACGTGCCGGATCGCGGAAGCTACGATTTAATAGGAAAAAGCAAACTCTGGTTCGCTATCTCCGGGACCTTGATTGGCATTGGCCTTATTTTTATGTTTCTTAACACGGTTTCACCCCAGTTGAATTATGGCCGCAAGTATCCCATGAAGTTGGGAATTGATTTCACGGGCGGAAATATTTTCAAATTGGTCTATGATGCCGATTATAGTACCGATATTACCGACAAAGTCGCGTTGCAGGGTGATATACATAAGCTGGTCGATAAGATGACCAGGACAGTCCCGGTTGTGCAAGCCGGTAAAAATGAGGAGGGGAACCTTGTCATACAGGTTCGCACCGACGCCAATGTGACCGAGGAAAACAAAGTTGACGAGGTTAAGGCGAATGTCTTAAGTGTCGTGCAGAAGTATAAACCTGATGCCAAACTTATTGATGAGTCTTTGGACTATGTCGGGCCGGTTATCGGGCGCGAGTTGGCATACCGGGGCGTTTTGGGTTTGGTCATGGGGTCGGCGCTCATATTGTTTTATGTCAGCCTCAGGATGAGCTTCGATTTCGCCGTATGCGCGGTTGTGGCGTTAATTCACGACATTTTAATACTCTGCGGCGTCTTTGCCGTAACAAGGCTTGAGATCGATTCTTCATTCGTCGCCGCAATACTCACTGTCACCGGGTACTCGGTCAATGACACCATCATCATTTTTGATAGGATAAGGGAAAATTTGGGGCTTAAGAAGGGCATGCCGTTTGGGGATCTGGTCAACCTGTCCCTTGTTCAGACCATGCCGAGGTCTATCAACACTACGTTGACCACTGTCCTGCCGATAATCACACTGATATTGTTCGGCGGGTCAAGCATCAACCATTTCATGATAGCCCTCTTTGTCGGTATCTCCACCGGTGCATATTCCTCGATATTCAATGCAAGCCCGTTGTTGGTGGTTTGGCGGCAGAGTAAGAAGCGCAAGTCGTTGGCCGCAAAGGAGCTTGCATACGGGGTGGCGTCAGGGACGAAAAATGTCACGGTCAGGACCCCAAAAGCAACCGCGGTAATGAACGAGCCCGATGTCAAAGAATCCCTTGAGGCATTGGAAGCCGAGGAAGAAGAAGTCGATGAGGAGCAGGCCAGAAGTACTTATGGCCCTGGCAAAGCGGTGCATAAGGCCAAGAAGAAGAAACGCAAGAGATAGAATAAAAATGGGGACGGTCCTGATTTAAATCAGGCACGTCCCCATTTTTATGATTACCGTCCTGTTCAGGACGGTTTTTTTGTATAATTATCTTCAAGTGCGCATAATCATTGGAATTTTCCTCTTGGGAGTAGGGCTTATTATCGATTCATTCATCCAGGTGAAGGATTTCGCCCAGGGTGGATACCTCGATGAGGAACTTCGCGGCCTTGTCTTCACAGCCATCTGGAAATTCACCCTTGGGTTTGGCATTATCGCCGGGTTTGTATATGTATTCCTAAAATATTTCCGATAAATATGAATTAGGACGTTGGGACTTTATGTACACCTGTCCGTATCAGAAGCTGCGAGGTTATGAAATGCGCATAAGCATTATTGTCCTGGTTCTCTCAATCGTCGCGCTCCTCCCGATGGCGGGTTTCACCGCTGAGGATGCGACCGTTGCTCCAATGGTTTATGAAACGAGTCAGCTGAGGTTCACCATACCCGATGGCTGGAAGGCCGAAGAGATTGAGCCCGGGGCGTTGGTTGACCTGCAGAGCTTCGATGCCAAGCTCCAACGTTCGCCGATAGGTGTTGTTGCCGCTGATGACGCGGTCGGCCTGATGATACTCATGAGCGGACGCGGCGATAGTGCGGACACCTTTTTTGATTATATGCTCCTCAAGCAGTGGTCGAAGCTCGACATCTACAAGCTTTTTGAGGGCAAATATGTTTTCACCGACAAGACGGGAAAAGAGAGGAAATGCAGTTTGACGATAAACGCCATCGATGACGGCCAGTCCACCGTTTTGATAAGCCACGACATTATCCTTTTTGTCGGTGATACGCGATACGAGTTCGCTTATATAGCCGACGCGGATAAATACGCAGTGAATTTTGGGGATGTCGAGACAGTATTGTCGTCATTGGAGTTCTTGTAAATCGCTGACTATAATTTTGAGATGACACCCCTCTTATATAAATTAACCTTTTTTCTCATGTAACATAAAAAAGCGAAGAAATCCCTGCTGACTTTGAAGACCTTCAGCTTGCTTTTGCCTTCTTCCCGGCGATGGTGCCTGATGGGGGCTTCCACCGACTTTGCGCCGGAGAAGTGCAGCTTCAGCACGATTTCCGTAGGTGTCGAGAAGCCGTTTGATTCGATATTCAAGGAGCGCAACAGGTCTCCCCTGATGAGCTTGAATGCGCAGTTGGTGTCGCGATGCCTTATTCCAAACATCAACCGAACCAGCATATTCAGCCCCCTGTCGGCAATGACGCGGACAACGCTATCCTTCTTGCGTTCGCGGTATCCCGCGATGAAATCAACCCCTTCGCTGATTTTCGCGGCGAGTTCGGGAAGCTGCCCTATATCGAATTGCCCATCGGAATCGATTGTCGCCACCCATTGGCCGGATGAAGCCTTTATTGCATCAGACAGCGCACGGCCATACCCTTCATTCTTGGGAGAGTGCGTGACGACAACAAGGCTGTCGCCATACGCCCCCTTCAGTTTTGTGAGGATTTCGCCAGTACGGTCCTTCGATGCATCATTGCAGACGCACACTTCGCCTTCGCTGCCGGTGGCGCGTATGGCCGCGAATGAGTCGCGCACCGTCTTCTCGATATTCCGCTCCTCATTATATGCCGGCATGGAGATTGAATATTTTATAGACCCAACCATTAAGTGTGTAGAATAGCATTCTATAACGAAATAGAATGGCTATACTTTTATAGTATATTTCTTATCTCTTACCGCCCCCCGCTTTTTCCGATGGTGGTGTTTTCAGATTCGGCTTTTCGACCTTGCCTTTCATTTTCAGCTCGGATTTTCTTTTGGCCCTATTCTCACGGCTGCGAACCCACCACACATAAAGGATGATGCCCAGAATCATCCATGCTGCGCGGTTTACAATCCACATCATCGTGCTGCCGACATAGAATCCGGTACGGCTTGGGAAGTAGGTGAATGTCAGGGGCTTTAGTTTGGTCATGTCAGCGGGGATGGCGTAGGTTACTGAACGTCTGTCCAACGACCGACGTCCGCCGGGAGGTTGTTTATCGCCGATGGCGGTTGGCGTCTGGAATATAATGTAACCCAAATCAGGCTCGTTAAGCGCAATCGGTGTGAATCCCTCAGGGTTCTTTGCATCCTCGACGAGTGCCCATAATGGGGTGGGGTTGAATTCAACCTTGCGGCGGAATATGCCGCTTCGCGTACTTGTAATTGGGATTTTCCGTGTGAGCATAAGCCTGAACCGTCCGGCCTGGTCAGGCGAAAATTCCTGGGGCGTGCCGAGGTTTATCCTTATTGCATCCGGTTCCTCGACATATTGATATTTCTCGGCCCCGATGACCTTGTAATCAACATTCTTGTCGCCGATACGTACGCCGATAATCTCGTGGCCCTCCGATGGGCGTTTGGCGATGTCGAACATCTCGCTGATAGTCAGGTCAAAGCCCTTTCCTTCCTCGGGGGTTAACGCAAGCTCGGCGTGATATTCAAGGCTTATATTCTCCCTCATCCCCTCAATTCGCTGTTTCTCTTTGCCGCCGCAATTTATAAGGGTTGTGGTAAGGGCGATAAGAACTATCGCAACAACTATCCGATGGGCTTTCATCCTTTCCCTCCGCTTGGATCTCGCGGGTGTCTCAGGTGATATGCGGACGATTACGGTCGGGCGGGGCGGGGAACCATCCACGCCCTTTGCATGCCGGGCAACGCCTTCTTCCTATTTTTCCCGTGGTCTTGCAGGCTATGCATGGTTGCATCTCCCTTGCGTTTGCCGCCTTCTTGACACGTACGAAATCCATATAGTCGCCGAATTCATAACTAAAAAAAGCAGCTATTGCCGATAAAACCACCCCCGCCCCGAAGCCTTGGAATATCCAACGGTAGATTGCGTAAACGGTAAATATGCCGCAGACGATAAATGCGAATATTTTGCCAGCTTTATAAAGCAAGGTCGTTGCCGTGCATTATATATTGTCGGGCACCTATAGTCGAGGTTTCCTCGGGTGAGTCCTTTTATTGATTTTAACAGAGCCAAGCAAAAGGCCCCCCCTTTGTCCCCCCCGCTTCGCGGGGGAGAGATAAGAACAGGCACCGCATTTATCCTATTTTCATCTCCCCCCCGCGAAGCGGGGGGGACTAAGGGGGGGTGGTCTTATTGCAACACCACATCCCAACCCATGGCTCAGTAGAAAACTAATCCCACCATAATCATTAAAAAGACACACCCGATTTTCCCGATTTTACTTACGGTTCCACTGGATGACTTCATCGATTTTGTCCTCGAGCTTCCATCTCGGTTTGAACCCGAGGATATTACGCGGATGGTTTATATCAGCAATTGAATCCCCCGGCTCACCGGGCTGTTTCTCACCGTGGATGGGGGATATGCCGGGATTAATTTTCTTTGAAAGGAGCTTGCCGATCTCATTCACGCTCGTACCTATCCCCGTCCCCAAGTTGAAAATATCTCTTGCAACTTCGCTGACAGCGGCGAGATAAGACCCATTGGCGATGTCGCTTACGTGGATAAAATCGCGCACCTGCTCACCGTCGCCAAAAATGACCGGGGTTTCACCTGCGAATAATTGCTTGCAGAAAATTGTGATAACGCCGACATACGGGCTCGGTGTTTGCTTGGGGCCATAGGTGTTGAAATAACGGCAGATGTTGGCTTCCAATCCCCACAACCGGGATAGTTGCTTGACGTAATGTTCCGAAGCCAATTTGCTGACACCATACGGGCTCGTCGGGTTTGTTGGATGCGATTCATCCTGCGGGGAATATTCCGGGTTGCCATAGACGGCCATCGATGATGCGTATATGAACCTCCGGCAACCGGCATCGCGCGCGGCTTTCAGGACATTTAACGTCCCAAGGATATTCACATCGGCGTCGTCTACGAAATCCGTCACAGCGCGACGTATGCTCACCCGCGCCGCGAGGTGGAACACATATTCGCTGCCCTTCATCGCCTTGACCAGCTTATCGAAATTGAGGATGTCATCAACGACGAGCTCTGCACCGTTGGGGACATTTTCCCTTACCCCAACGGAAAGGTTGTCGTAACATTTCACATCGTGCCCTTTTTCAAGGCATAGTTGCGCGATGTGGCATCCGATGAACCCCGCCCCGCCGGTGATGAATACTCTTCCTTTGTCCGACATAACAAACTCCCTTATGAAAACATGCAGGCAGGATGCCTGCGCTCCCAGGATGCCTGCGCTCCCAGGATGCCTGCGCTCCCAGGATGCCTGCGCTCCCAGGGCTTGTCTAAAAGTGTGAAGCAACGGTAGCAGCTATCTTCTCTTCTTCGGGAAGTAGCTGCTATCCGCTGCAAACCTATACACAACCCTGAATAATCAACCTATACAATACAATATATTCTTCCCCGAAAGATGGTAGCATAGCCCGTTCGTATCTATCACCAATCTTGAACCGGTGCCGAGGTTATCCACCGACCAGATTGTCGTAAGAGTGTGGTCCATAGCCTCGATTCGATATGTGCCGTCATCCTTGGGAGTGCCGATATATATCGCCCCTGCGCCATCTGTTGTGATGCCGCTCCCAATTGATTGGTCCAATTTGCGTTCGGCGATAAGTTTGCCATTAGTGTCCAAGACGATGATGCGCTTACGGAATGCTGCCACGAGGTATCCGTTGGGCATCATAGCCATATCTTTCGCAAGGTCGAGTTTCTTAAACATCTTGAGGATATCCTTGGCGTTGCCTACGACATCGCCGACATTGCCAAGGACGCTGCTCAAGCCGCTGAGGTCGCCCAATTTCAGCTCGACCCCGCCGATGGTTATGCCGCCAAGGTCTAATCCGAAATCCTTCTTCTCTTTGCTCCCTTCAGGGGGATATGTCCACAGGATTGAGCCGTCGGATGGTTTGCAGCAATATATCGTCCCCCTCGAATCGCTCATATAAACCTTTCCCCCGAAGCCGATAACGGTTTTGGAGTTGACGGGGATATCAGCCTCGACCGGTGCTACCAGCGCCCTGTAGCGGCGCGTCCCCGACGAATCGAACTTATAGAGGTAGCCGCCGATATTGCCGAATGTGTTCCCCAGCCCGTCGGTGGCGAGTGAGCGCGGGGCTGGTTTGCCCTTCTCGCTCCATGACCAGCTTACCGAGCCGTCGGTGTAGAAATACGCGCGGATTGTCTCGCCGTCGCTTGCGACGAACCTTGTTTCATCGAGGGCGTTTATCTCAATGACTGTCCTCGGCGAGTCGACAGACCACAGGACTTTCCCTAAGCCCGTGGATACGCAGGAAATTCCCGTATCGCCCGTAAGCCCGACCGTCCCGCCCCCGGGGGTGAGAAAAGTGCCGTTCGGGACGAGCAATAGCTGGCCGTTCGATGAAACCTCGTTCAGGCTCCAGAGAACAGAGCCATCGTTAACGTCAACCCCATAAACAGTTACCTTCTTAATAAAATCGCCGTAATCCTTTGTCCCCGAGGCTATGATTATCCCGTTGGCGGAATCGAGCAGCGGTTCGGGTGTAAGGTTCTCCAATGATGTGGAAAGGGATGGAATCTGCGTGCGGAGAAGGTCATCGAGGGTGACTTTAGCCTCGGAGGTCAACAGGCTTAGTGCATCGATGGAAATCACCGACCCCGTCATCTTGAGTTCCTTCTCCCATAATGGTTCTGGGGCATTTGGGCCGGCATATGTCGTCAGGTTGTTGTTCGCCGGGTTGCCGCCGATGCGCGGCCACGGGCCGAGGTCGATGGGCGGGGATTTTTCCCACGGGTAATTCTTCTCCCAATCGTAATTCAAAATCGGCTTCGGCATCATGATAAAGTTGGGCAACTTAAACTCGTCGCTGAGCCCAAGGTCAGACCGCGTCGCATAATAGATGGAATATACATGCGTGGATATATCGGCCGGGTCGACTTCAACAACCGCGTAATAGTCACCCTTCGACATGGTATTCATATCAAAGACAAATAATGCCTCGGATATCCCCCCTGCGGAGCCCCTGAAAACCTGTGTCGCGGGTTTTGTTAACCCGCTCAGCACTTTTAAATTGATGCTTCCTGTGTCGCCTACAAGTGCAAGTACCGCACCATCGTCGGCTGATGTCACGCTCACTTTATACCAATCTGAAGGGTCGTCGGCGCAGATATAATCAGACGCGGATGTGCCCAACGACAATTCATATGCTGTAGCCGCACTGTCATTGGTGTCCGTCATACAACCTTCCGGACGTGCGCCGAAGCTTATATGATACTTATGGTCAACCGGGTTCGCGGAGTAATAAGTGACCCGCACCAAAAATGTCCCCGGTACAAGCGAAAGGGAGAACATATCGAAGATAATCTGATGTATGTTGGCGGAAGTGCTTTTTTCGCTGATTTGCGTATCCGTCCCGCTGACGCTTTGATATAGCCGTACCGCCAACCCCGGCTCGAAGCAGGTTACAGTGATGTCCCCGCCGGCCTGGTAACCCGCGCCGATGTCGAGGATATACCAGTCGAATTGGTCGCTTGGGCCGACTACATTTATCGCGCAATCGTATGTGCTTACCTGGGTGGCTGTTGCCGCACCATCATCGCTCCCTGTTAGGGGGACAATACCGGCATTGATCGGTCTTGAGGCCAATATGCAAAATACCACCCAGAGGGCAAGACCGAGGATATATGTTTTGACTTTCATCTTACTACCTGTAACTCTTATAAAATTTATTACTAAAAGCCTCCCTGTTATTTCCCATGTTTAAGTGGGTCCCAGAAGGTGAAGTCCGGATATTCGCCATCAAGGCCGACGCCGACCTCGAGCTTGCGCGGGAAGTCGGCAACATAACCGGGCTGGGTCCATATTTCATTGTTCGATGCAAAATCACGGCCATAAGTATCATTACCGCCCAAATCCATGAATACTGCTAAACACAGCATGTAATCGCGCAAACCGCCGGTCGGTCCGGAGATTCCTGCCCGCCCGAGTGTTGTCCCCGCGTTTTCCATGGGGAGATATTTATCATCCCCCTTCCAATCTATGAGAACTCCAATGCCGTTGTCATTGCCTCCCCCGAGCGAAAGGTTCGGCGGCTCATAAACATCATTCCCCGACAAATCGAGCAGCATGCCGACCGTGAAATCGTGTCCCGCTCCCTGGGCCATATTCATTGTCGCTACATAATGGTCGTCGCCACCTTCGTCGAGGAGCGTTGCGAAGGCGAAATGCGCCCCGGAACCCTGGACATACCATACGCCGGAATAGTTGTCATTCCCCCCGTCGTCCGCCAGAAGCCCGACGCCATACCAATACGCCGCCCCTTGCCCGAATACACCGCAAGTGTAAACATCATTGCCCTTGCCGCCGTCGACAAGAAATCCCACGCCCCCTGCCATCGAGTGGCCCTCCGTGAAATCAGCACGTCTCCCGAACCCGAACCCCTGCGAAAGGGATGAGTTGTGCTCCTTTGTCTGTGCGCCTGGGAATGCGATGTCCTCGTCGTTCGAGATGTAATAATCATCCCCCGCTGCATCGACCAGCATTCCCGCACCAAGGACATAGCCATAGCCTTGTGAGCACTGATAGGAATGATAACTATCGTTCCCTGCTTTATCAATCAGAATACCTATGCCGAACTGCCCGGAGCCGATGGATGAAGTATATGCGTAATATTCATCGTCCCCTTCCATATCACAAAGCATCCCGGCGCCAAATCCGCCGAAGCCTAAGGACATATCGTGGCCTTTGTATATATCATTTCCCTTGCAGTCGACGAGGAAACCATAGCCGAGGAATCCCGACCCGAAATTTGGACGGTTTTTCTTTTCATTTATATATTGGTCGTTACCGGACGCGTCATAAATAATTCCAATCGGCAAATCAGGGCCATTACCCGCGCCGCCTGCTTCGTATGTATCGTCGCCGGTGAAATCGAAGATGCAGAAATAATCGCCGTCGGCGTATCTTGTATCCCCGTCGTCGCGGATGACGATTTTCCCGAGTGGCGTATTGTGGACAAAATCGAAATCGGATGTACCGGCGGTATACTCCCCGAAAAGCTCGCACGATTTCTTGAGCGCCAAGGCAATATCCTCCGCACCGGCGTACATATAACGGTAGTCGAATTCGCGTATCGCGCGGTATGTCTCCGGCGGGATGAATTCCGCGGATTCATCGTAGAAATATGTCTCAACGGCGTCAGCGACTATAAGCGGATTGGGCAGCAGCGAGAAAGCCATGTCGCGGAAGCGTAGCGACTCAAACGACGCCTGAATGGTCAGCGCACAAGGCATCTGTACCTCGATTGGAATTGTGCTGAGTTCGTTCGCGACGGTGGATATCTCATCTCCCGTGAGCGGTGTCCCGAATTTCGCGTGAAGGTCTTTCAGTGCGCCGAGCAGCGGTTTGTTGGGGTCTAAGCGAGTTTGGATGTTGGCGATGGGGTCATCGGAATATGCCCCGCGGCGTACGGTCATATTCAGGCGTCGCGTGGCAAACGCCAACATACCGGGGACATCCCCCGCTAATTCCAAGCAGCCCTGCTCGTACGCCCGCATCTGCCGCGGCGCTTCCCATGGGTCGCCGCAAAGTACATCGAAAATGGGCAGGCGGAATTCATCGGCGCCGAAGAATGTCATATCCAGCGGGTCGAAGCGCGCCGTCTCCCGGGTAAGCCCGACTTCCGCAAGCACCCTGTCCAGCGGATCTGATGGGGTTTTCGCATCGGATGAGACGAGCAGTGTGCAGGTGATTGATATTACGAATAGAAATTTTGCGAATCGCATATTGGCTGCCTCCCATAGGCTTTCAAATTGGGGAAGGTCCTGATATAAGTGACATTGAAAGCCGCATCCAAAGCCAACCAAATCATGACCGTCCCCCATTCGATTATGTATCCCCTTTCTTTTTCTCCTTGGTGAACTTCTCGATATCTTTGAGCGACTTGAGGTCGGGTGGGATTGCGCCGGCGGCCTTGGCGGCCTCGATGTTAGCGCGCATGATTTCCTCGTACACCTCGGCGCGGTACACCTTTACCTCGCGCGGGGCGTCGATGCCCAATTTGACCGTATCCCCACTCACGGCGACGATTGTTACGATGATATCTTCGCCGATGATTATCTTTTCATCCAACTTGCGGGAGAGTATAAGCATCACCGTGCCTCCCCCGCATCCGCCTGTGAGAAAAGGGGATGACGGATATTATATTCTGCTCCCTCCAGCACCAGCTGCCAGGCGCGCGATGTCGGGTAGTGCAGCACCACGGGGGCGAGCATATTCGCCGTTATGCCCTTCGGGTTGCCTTCGGGCACCGTTACAATCGCCAAGACCCCGATTTCGCTTTCATCCTTCAGGTCGAGAAACTCGCGCTCGTCCTCGTTGAGCTCGACGCGGTAATCCGGGATGAAATGGCGGGGGTCGGTTACGACGAACGCGAGGTTGGGGTCATCGGCCGAATGCAGCCAGAAGAAGACGGCGTCCTCCTCAGGTTGCAGGAGGATGAAGCGCTTCTTGCCGCTGAATCCGATAATCCCCTGCGGCATCGTGATGACCTTACTCTCGTCGTACTCAATCTCGCCGAAGCGGGTCGATTCAATCTTGCCCATAGTTCTCCCTCATCCCCAACGCCGATACAGGCGCGATTGGGGATAGGCTAATATAACGTAATACTGATTTTAAGTCGAGGGGATATATCCATGTTAACATTCCCGGCAACGGGGTTGCCGGGCTACATGACTTGACAGGAGGAATGGGTGGTGATATAATGTTCATACATTGTTATAACGATGGTGACCATCTATGATTAAGAAATTGACAAAACATGGTAACAGCCTGGCTCTTCTTATAGAAAGGCCTGTGCTCGACTTGCTGAATATTAATGCCGAAACCCCATTAGAGATATCCACAGACGGCGGTATCCTGATTATAAGCCCTGTCAGGGATAAAAAGCGTCAGGAGAAATTCGACCAAGCCCTCAAAGAGACTAACAAGAAATACCAAAAAATGTTGAAACGGTTGGCAAAGTGAGCCTTGGAACCATATTTCCTCACCATTAATGAAGTCCTTGAAATCCACCATGACCAGATAGAGCGGTATGGCGGTTCGCATGGCATAAGGGACATAGGGCTGCTCAGCTCAGCTATCGCTCAGCCTTCAGCGAGTTTTGGCGGTCAATTCCTGCATGAGGATATTTCTACTATGGCGGCAGCTTATCTATATCACATTGTGAAAAATCACCCCTTCATCGATGGCAACAAGAGGACAGGGGCAGTTGCAGCGGTTGTTTTCCTTGCGCTTAATGACGTCGATTTTGACGCTGATGAGAAGGAGTTTGAGTCGATGGTATTGGCCGTAGCTGAAGGCAAGTTGGATAAGACTTCAATTGCGGAATTCATCAGAATAAATTCTGCGCCATATGAGGGAGTATTGTAGGCCGGTAACTCAATTGCCGGGTTAAATATATCCGTGTAAGAATCCCGGCATCGGAATGCCCGGCTGCATGAATCGGTTATATTTAATGGGATCTTGCTGTTACCCCACCCCCGGCCACTTGGGGATTTTACGCAGGCGGCCTTCGGTGGCAAGGTCGTAGAGGAGATTCGCCAACTCGATAAGGTAATCCCGTTTCTCCAAATCATTGACCCAGCGCATGGGAATCGCCATCGCGCCGTTGAATGTGCCGCTAAGCGCCCCCGTCATTGCAGCCACGCTGTCCGTATCCCCCCCCGCGTTGACGGCTACAAGCAGTGAACGTTCGAAATCATCGGGGCTGGAGAGGAATGCATATAATGCGGCCGGCACACTCTCCAAGACAAACTTGCCGCTGCCCAATTTGCCTATATGCGCAAGGTCGCCGTCGAGGTCGTACCCTAACCGGATATCGGTCATGCCATAATCCTTCAGTGGGATTACGAACCTGGAATCTTGCCCTGCTCCCTGGTGAAGGAAATGCTTGACGTTCTTCAGCACTTCGGCCATCTGGGGGTTCCGTTCATCCATAATCCCTATAAGCCAGTTTATGAAAGTCTCGGAGTTAAAATCATTCCGCTCTTCACCCGCAAGGCGTAGGACAGCCGCCGCCATCACCTGCGCCCCTGCTATCGCCACGGGGTCGATGTGGGTCGGTATCGCGGAATCCTTCGAGTCCTCAAGCAAATCAGCAAGAACGGCCGAACCTTTTGGTGCATGATGCAGGCCCAGCGGCGCAACCCTTACTGCCGCGCCGTTCCCCGCTGAAAATTCCCCGGAGCGTTTCCAATAAGTCCCTTTATAAAGCCGCCGGCAGGAAAGGCTGATTGTGTAGCCGACCCCCCTCGCGGGTTCGATGCCGTCGTCGTTGCGCTTCATCCATCGGCCAAGGTTGTAGGCGAAATGCGCCGGGTCGAAATGCTCGTTCTCGACAATCGACTCGGCAAGCAGAATCGTCATCTGTGTATCATCAGTGATGATGCCCCGCCCTAAGAAGGTTGTCTGGTAGTCGCGCACCTGTCCGAGCGTGGCGCGTATGGTCTGGCTCGACCATTCTTCCACCGGGGCGCCCAAGGCGTCGCCGACACCGGTACCCAAAAGGGCACCAAGAAAACGATCGATGAGCTTCGGCGTCGGCAACTTGACTTGCATCGCTTAAACCTTACCAGCTACGACAACCGCGAACTTGTCCGGGTCAAGATACTCTTTCAATGTTTTTATTATATCATCCGATGTCAGGTTTGCGATAGCATCCAGCACCTTAAATTCATGATCCGGCTCAAGACCTACAACCACATTCTGCCCTATCTGAAACGCAAGGGCCTTGTTTCCTATATGCCCCATCAATGTAATTCCCCTCGTATAATCCTTCGCCTTTTGGATTTCCTCGCTGGAAACCCCATCGGTTCCCATCTTTTCAATCGTGTCATAAATAACTTGGATAACCGCAGGATAATTCTCCGGCTTCGTGCCCAAATAGCATGCCCAGAGGGCCTCAGCACGCCCGGTTTGCTGGAATGAAAATACCGAGTAGGCGTAGCCGCGTTTGACACGCACATCCTGGTAAATACGGCTATATGACGACCCGCCGAGGATGATATTCATCAGCAGCATTGCAGGCATTTCATCGGAATAAATATTTACGGTCGGACGCCCGATGGCAATCATAAGCTGCGCTTTTTCCCTTGGGACTTTGGTCTCACCCGGGTTGGCGACTTCCTTCACACTTGCCACATCGGGCGGAAAATCATTCCCGTGGCCCTTCATCCCGAAATATTTCTCAGCCGTGGCGACAAGCCGGTCAAATGTGATATCTCCGGCTGCGACGAGGTGCATATTCTGAGGCTCATAAGCCTTTTTATAAAGGTCCCTGACTTCGTCTGCCGGAATGCCCTTCAGGCTCTCTACAGTTCCTTTATATGGCCGCCCATAGGGGTGCTCCTCGCCATATATCCGCTTCCTCAACTCATCAAACGCCACGCGGTACATATCATCAGCCTCGGCTGTGACTCCCCCTGTAACTTCCTCTCGTGCTTTCTCGATACCATCATCGGACAGCAGCGGGGAGCCCGTGACATCAGCCAGCAAGTCGAAGCCCTTCTCGAAATCGGACGCGAGGAATATCGACTCAACGGCCATGAAATCACGGTATGCATCAACGCTGATACTTCCGCCAAGGTAATCAAGCTCTTCGTTGAGTTCATCGCGCGTACGCGATGTTGTCCCCTGCATAAGGCTCTTTTGAAGCACCTGGCAAATTCCGTTCGTGCTCTTGCTTTCCCATGCAAGGCCGCCTTCAGTATAGATGTCGATGGCTATTGTCGGGTTTGCCGGGTTATAGCGGAACCATATATCAAGCCCGTTAGCGAGGGTAGTATGCTCAATCCCCCCTTGGGTCTGCCCGCCGGCCCCAATATGGAATGGCAAGGGGTTGGTCATCGACCCGAAATCGAAGTCAGCCCTGTTTACTTTGAATATCGATAGACCATCCCAATTAGGCTCCAACGGTGCTGAGTTTTCAGGACGAAGCCCCGCAAGGGTTATATTATCGCGGCTCAGGTAACGCCTCGCCAACTCGCGTAACTGTTCAGGTGTGACTGAATTGATGCGGTCGAGATACGTGAGGGCCATATCGACACCGCCATGGAGGATGAAGTAGCCCAAATATTCCGTAAGCCCGTCGAGCTTCTCCGATGCAAAAACCCTCGATGAGATTATCCGCCTCTTGGCCTTCTCAAGCTCAAGAGCTGTCGGGCCTTCTTCCTTGAAACGGTCAAGGATGCTGAGTGTTTCCGATAGAATTTTCCCGGAATCATCAGGGTTTGAATATTCAGCGTAAATCCCAAGCGATGATGCATCGAGCAGGCTGTAATTATATGCGCCGATGGATTTGGCAAGGCTCAACTCGCCCTTAAGGCGCTTCGCTAAACGGGAGCTGTCGCCATCGCCGAGGATTGTCATCAGGATATCAAGTGCGCAAGTCTCAGGGCTGTTCATTGAAGTGGCTTTGAATACAGCCTCCAAGTAGCATCCTGAAACGTCGCGCCTAAGGTCATACATACGAGGGGCATTTTGAGTATCAATCTGGGCCCTTGTCTTATCCCTCTTACTGACGGGATTCTCATATTTCCCGAACTCCTTGGTGATTTGTTCGAGCGCTTTATCGCTGTCGAAATCCCCCGCAACGATGAGCACCATGTTGGCCGGGTAGTAGTAGCGCCGGTGGTAATCGCGAAGCATTTCAACCGTCATTCCATCGAGCGCTTCCATTGTACCGATTATGGGATGGGAATAACCGTTGTAATCAAAGGCGTTATTGAATGCGGTCTCCCAGACCACAGTGCCGGGACGGTCATCACGCATCCTTACCTCTTCCTTGACCACATCGCGCTCCGTGAAGTAGCTTTCCTCGCTGAGAGAAGGCTCCATTATCATTTTGCAGTGTATATCAAGCCCAAGGGTGAAATGGTTCGAAGGAACCGTTGTTTGGTAATGCGTGTGATCATAGCTGGTGGTGCCGTTATCAACAGCGCCTATAGAATACAACGCGTCATCCATCTCCTTGCGGTTATAACGCGAGTTGCCGTTGAATATCATGTGTTCGAGGAAATGCGAGATGCCGTACTCCTGAGGGCGTTCGTCCCGCGAGCCGACTCCTATCCATGTGTTGAAATGCACAGCGGGGTACGCGTGCACTTCCTGCAGCACTACCCGCATACCGTTGTGAAGCTCGTGTATGGTGAACCCGGCCTGGGATGCCTCAACAGCCCCGGCGGGTGATTGGATGAAGATTGGAAGGATTGTGAGGATTACTAATAGAATCAGGGTCAACGGCTTGGGCATCATAAACTCTCCTTAACATATAATCCCGGGCTATAGCCGGAAGTTTAATCCATAATATACCACGCATATAGGCCGAATTGGGGACGGGCCTGATGCAAACAACCCAAGGGCTGTCCCCTTCTTATTGGAAGCTCCAAGCGAATCAGGCCCGTCCCCAATTTGGTTACTAAACTGGTATAATTCCATGCCTGAAATTCCATGATGTGGTTGAGCGATTTGGATGGTTCGAGGCTCCGTTATAACTTTCGTCTTCCAGATTATCTCCTTGGCCGTGGGAGTGGTATCGCGCAGCCTTCTCGCGCGTATGCTGCACCCCTACGGCATGGGCCTGTTTACGATTTTCGTTTTCATACCTACGCTGCTACATGCTGCATCAAATCTCGGCTTGAATTATTCCATCGTAAATTTCATTGGGCGCAAACGCTATAATGCCGCCGCTATGTCCGGCCTTGCTTTAGGCGGCGGCTTGCTGATATCAATCATCACCATTGCCGTATCCGCGGTCATATACGCCATCGTACGCTATGCCTACATGGGGCGTGACCTGGTTGAGCTGCCTAATGCGGCGATAGGTCTTGCGGTCATAGTTTATATCCCCTACATGCTCTGGTTCTGCAACCTGTTTGTTCATTTGGCGCGAAACAGGATAGTGGCATACAACATCGTCTGGACGATACAACCTGTGGTAGCTTTCATCGGCTATTTCCTTACATGGTTGCTGCTGCCCAAATCCGGTGACATTGTCGCAAAATCCGCTTTCGTTTATCTAAGCTATTCAGCTGGTGTTGTCGCCTCACTCATCGCCGGCCTGGTTATCCTCGGAAGGGAAGGGCTGTTGAGATGGACATACCCGAAGGGGGCCCTCAAGGAAAGCATTATCTTCGGCATCAAGACACATATCGGGAGTTTTGTGGGCTTCTTAGGGCTTCATATGAGTATCCCATTTATTAATTCTTTTATTGACACTGCATCTTTGGGGATTTATACAACAACAGCTCTCCCTATCGGTGAGGCTTTCAAGCGTATCTTCTCGAGCATAAGCACAGCCATGTTGCCGATAGCTTCGTCTGCGGAAGGAGAGAAAGGCAACACATTGATAAATGTGGTTATGCGCAACACAATTTTTATCTGCGTTGTAACCCTCGCCGCTTTTGCTGTCGTGTGCCGTCCCGTGATTTTAATTCTCTTCGGGAAAGACTACGCAGGTGGGGTAGAGCCTACTCTTGTAATCCTTATCTGGATATTTTTTACCACCCTTGGCAAAGTATTTCAATCCGACGCAGTTGGGAGAGGGAAGCCCCTCTGGATAACCTACACCACAATCCTTACATTCGTCGTGCTTTTTGTGTGTTCGTGGATAATGGTGCCGCGTACCGGCTTAATGGGGGCGGCGTGGGCGTCAACATTTTCCGCAATCGCCGGATACCTGTTGTGGATTATCCTGTATGTCACAAGAGCCGACGGTTTCAGCCTCGTGAATTCCACCTTCATCAAATCCAAGGACTTCGGGAAAATTTTCAATAAACTATTCAAATTAGGGAGAACCCCCATCCAACCACCCGAGGATTAGCCGGCATTATTGGCTTGATACACCCATCCGATTTTTTGTGAGTAGGACCGTCCCCCGTTTCCCCTTTTCTTGTGGTAAAATTCCAACCTCGAAGGGAGGTTCGGATGCTCAAGTCGGATGGAATAAAATTGGAGTTGGAGTGCGAAAAAGCGCTCCCGCTCTTGACTCGTTTTATCTACGATGAGACTCTTAAAATCGGCTTTAACCGCGCTGTAGTGGGGCTTTCGGGCGGGATAGACAGTGCCCTTTCGACCTACCTCGCCGCTGAAGCCCTGGGCCCTGAAAATGTCATCGCCATACTCATGCCCTATAAAACTTCACATCCAAGCTCAATCACCGATGCAATGCTCGTCGTGGAAGCCGCCGGCGTCAAGCACTACAAATTCGATATCACGCCGCAGATAGATGCATATTTTAAGTTGTTCCCCGACGCTACCGCCAATCGCAAGGGCAACAAGATGGCGCGGGAACGCATGACCATCCTTTACGATATCTCGGCGGTGGAGAATGCCCTTGTTGTCGGTACGAGCAACAAAAGCGAAATTCTGCTGGGGTATTCGACTTTGTGGGGTGATATGGCGTGCGCAATTAATCCATTGGGGGATTTGTATAAAACGCATATCTATCAGCTTGCACGGTTTATGCGCTTGCCTGAACCCATCGTAAACAAGAAACCGAGTGCAGACCTTTGGGTCGGTCAGACGGACGAAGCCGAACTTGGATTCAGTTATTTCGACGTCGATAAATTGCTCTATGCCCTCATCGATTTGCGATATACCCCCGATGAGGCCATCGTCGCCGGCTTCGATGAAGCGTTTGTTGAGAAGGTTTATGAGATGATACGTAAAAGCCAGTTCAAACGCTCGACCCCTCTTATATGCAAAATAAGCCACCGGACAGTCGGCAAGGATTTCAGATACCTGAGGGATTGGGGAACATAGATGTAGCCAGGCAACCCCGTTGCCGGGTAACAAACCTTAATGAGGTAAGCCATGAGGAAGGAAATTCCAATCAAGACAACAAGAGGCACCGAGTTGATTGATATAACCGGGCACCTTAAGGCCTTCGTACGCGAGTCCGGGCTCGAGGACGGCATCATCACCGTCTATGTCCCTCATACCACCGCGGCGGTGACGATAAACGAAAATGCCGACCCGTCGGTGAAAGCGGATATTCTCATGGAGCTTAATAAGGTTATCCCCCGGGATGACAATTATTCCCACTTGGAAGGCAACTCCGCCGCGCATATCAAGGCAAGCCTTCTTGGGGTTTCAGAGACGATAATCGTTGAAGGCGGGGAACTTCTCTTGGGCACCTGGCAGGGGGTTTTCTTCTGCGAGTTCGATGGCCCCCGGAGCAGAAAGTTCCACATCAAGGCAATCCAGGCAGGAGGTAAGTAGCATGTCGGGGAACCTGCGGTTGGGGATAGATATCGGCGCCACCAGAACCAAAGGCGGTATTGTCGATGATGCCGGGATCATCCTTGCTTTCAACGAATGGCCCAGTGAGGGTGAAGCCGGGCCGGAGAAATTTATACTTCACCTTATAGACTCAATCGAGGCCATGCTTGAAGAAAACGGCGAATTGTCGCCGAAGGTAGAGTTCCTCGGCGTGGCGATAACCGGCATGGTTGACCTGGAGAAGGGGATTGTCCATTTTTCGCCTAATATGAAGGATTTTCACCATGTTCATCTTGGTGACGCTTTGAAAGAATATTTTCCTTACGAAGTCATAGTTGATAATGACACAACCACGGCCACCTGGGGGGAATATCTCTTCGGCATCGAGCCGAAACCGGGCAGTCTTCTCGGCGTATTTTTGGGCACCGGCGTGGGCGGGGGGCTGGTGCTTAATGGCAAACCGTGGCGAGGCCCCCTGGGTTCCGCTGGTGAGATAGGCCATACAGTAATTGAGCCCGACGGCCCTCCTTGCCCTTGCGGATCGGCAGGATGCTTGGAGGTCTATATCGGGGCCAAGGGGATAACAAGTATCTATGACGGCCTTCTATGCCAATCAGGCGGCTGCGTACCGCAGGGGATTGAGATTACACCCAAATTTGTCTATGAAATAGGGAAAACAGGAGACCCCAATGCACTCGCAACCTATTCCCGCATCGGCCGCTATCTCGGCATCGCCCTTGCCAATGCCGTTGACCTCCTGTCAATCGATGCCTGCGTGGTAGGGGGGAAAATCAGCGCCGCCGCCGACCTGTTCTGGAAACCAATGATGGCCGCGTTTCATAAAAACATCCTCGACGCGCCAAATGGTGCTTGCCAGGTACACCGTTCAAGGTTGGTGGATAAGAGCGGCATACTTGGGGCTGCTTTCCTGCGCGAGTCCGTTTAGACCGGCGGTTAGTTATTATTTTGATGAGTTTCTGCAGTTATATTTGATGGACAACAAAATGGCCGAGGCTTAGACCTCGGCCAAACTATATCAAACCTCTTTATGAACTCAGGCTTTGCTCAATTGTCCAGGGCCCCTTGGAAAATCCAATCATAAATGGTCTTTGCCTGCGCCGTAGTCAAATATGGAGGGCCATCGTAGGGCATCCTCTTGCCTGAACCCAAGAAGGGGATGCCTTGGTAATTCCCTACTATCTTGGCGTAAAGGTAGGAGGTCTGAGGCTTTTCGGGAAGGACACGTTTTGCCGCCACTGACTGAACGGCTTTTACATTAACTGTGTTCGAGATTACGTTGCCCTCAGTAAGGTTAAGATTGACCGGTGGGGAGGGTGTCTTGTGGCATTCGGTACAGCGGCTATCCAAAATGGGCTGGACATCATCATGGAGGCTTACGGGAGGCGTGCCTTGGACCACCGTAACAGAGGCATAATTGTACAAATACTTGTCGCTCGATGCCGTGGACGCTTTGGCCATAATCTTATATACACCAACAGGGGCATGGGCTGTATTCTTCATGTTGATTTGCCACGTAATACCACCTGTTAATGCCAGCGGTAAATCCTCTGTAAAGCCCATACTCGAACAATCCAACAGGACCTCGTCCACATCATCACCCGCAGAATGCACCTGAACATATATAATAACCGGGTAGAAGCCATATGAATCCAGATTCTCGGTAATATCCAAGAATTGGACATCATACGGTTCCTTGGCTCTTGAGGGCCATGAGGCATCGACAGCATAATCAATCGTGGTCACTTTTTTGAACTTTGAAAGATAAAGGTCATAATGCTCCTTGAATGACTCACTGGGTCCGAACGCTCTATCAGCCACCGATTTTGCAAAGGCTCTGAACGGGTTGATATTGATAGCCCCGCCATTGTCGAAAAGGCCTGTATAGCTGTCAGGATTGTTCAGATATGCTTCGGGGTCATCGCTGAGTAATATTCCCCGGATATCGTAGCCTTTGATTGGCTCCGGGTTTTTAAGTGTGATGTCCAAGGGAAGAATGTGGTCGGTGAAGGGCCCAGTAGGTTGAATTTTTATACAATCATTGCAATTGGGAGGGTTGATAAAGGGCTTTACATTGAAATGCTTCTCAACATTCCTGACGGGTACGACATCTACCGTGGGCCCAGAAGGGTCAATATAGAGCCTATAGTAGCCCTGCAGAACGTGTCCATCCAAACTCGTACTACGGTCTGAGGCCATCGGAAGCTCTACCAGCGAGGTTTGAGAGCACCCCAGTATTGCCAGCAGACAGAGTACTGAGAGAGCAATAAAGCCAACCGTCTTTAACATAATTCAAGATCCTCCTTAGAACCATACTCCGTTCCTGCCCGTGCTGATGCAACGGGTCTTCTCATTTATTATTTTAACATGTTATCGCTGAGATATAAAGCGAGACCGGCAGAGCAAGCGTGTTTTTATAGTAAATTTTGCCTTGAAGGCTGTATGTGCCGGCTTTATAAGCAAAGATGCACTCTCCTAAGGCCCTTCAGGAATGGGTATTGCATGTATACGAAAAAACCCCCCTCTTTCGAGGGGGGTCGTTTTTGGGCAAAAAGCAGATTGGTTATTAGAAGCCCAAAACATAGAAGGAGGGTACCCCGTATTCGTCGGCCCAGACGTGGATTTCATGTGCGAATGCGTCGCAGTCCAAAGTGTATGGAGTGCCAGTGATTGGCGCGGCACGGTCAATGAGGTTCATCGTAGTGCCGTCCCACTCCCATACGGAGACTGTCCACGTGCCATCACCGTTATCCTCCAACAGGGCCAGCCAGTCCATCACGGAGTCCTCGAAGCCGGGGGCTCCCCAGTTACCCATCGTTGAAAGGTCAATGGGCATAGCCCCGTTAAGCTCTTCATCGTCGATGGTGTACAATACCTTATTGTGGTTCATAACTTTGCTGTTGGACATAACCTCGACATCCGGATTGCCGGGGTCCTGCTCCAAGTAGTACCACACGATGTCGTACGATGCACCACCAACAAGGTCGTGGTTTGGATCATCGTCAACAGCGACACGCTCCAGGTACTTCCATGAAACTGCACCATCGACACCTGAGGAAGTGGTGTCTTGGGGGAAATAGCCACCGCCCCAGAATTGGTAGCTATACATGTCGTAAGGCGGATTAAACTTAAATCCAATACCTTGTACTGAAGGTATGCTAGTGCCATCCCATACTTCATTACCCCAAACGGTGCCAGTAGCAGTGTCCTCAGCCGCATTATCGACAGGCAAATAGTAATACCAGCCAAGACCTTGAAGGACTGAACCGTTGTTGGGCCCTTGATATTCCCACCAGAACCTATTCGGAAATACCCCCCAGAAGGGGTCAAGGCCTGTGTCCCAGGTGAAATATGCACACCCGCCAGCTCCGGTAATCTCTATAGGCCCAGCGTTAGCGATGGGTCCCATAAACATCGCAGGCGTTATGCCAGGGTTCCACCAGGGCCCTGACATGGACACATACAGGCTGCTGTTGGTCGAGTAATCAAGCGGGTACTTGAGTTCATCATAGCCGGTCGGAACGTCGCCCCAATAATAGACGCCTTCATAACCCCAGCTTGAATCACCTATAACACAGAATTCACGGGCGGTACAAGGGGTAACATCCGGAGGTAATGGCCCTGAAATCTTAACCTTTAGGCCTGCCGGCGGTGGTTCAGCGCTCACTGTAGCCTTGTACGGGAAGCAAATATAGAGAGGTGTACCATACAGCGGGTTGTCAGTTGAGAGGAGCCCCATGAACCATGCTTCTCCGAATGTAGTCGGATCAGTGGCTTTGATAGTGAGATCAAGTCCAGCATTCGTGGTAAGGCCAGTGCCTGGGTCATAATCGACGAAGTGGAAGATCTTGCTCTTGGAGGTAGTACCGGGATCAGTGCCGGTTGGTGCAATGCCTTCCAAATCTACTTCAGTGCTGTCAATGGCCTGCCAGTCCCATACTTCGACATCAAGGCTTACTCTACCGCCTTTGTGGGTGTCATCTACATAGTAGAGTGTGTTTGCGGCTTCTGTGGCTTTGAAGCAGAAGGCTTCCGAGCAGTTGGCGGTGGGCGAGAAGTCATCGATGTCGATCGGTGCCTCACCAACGGGCCAGTCATAGTTTGCATAGACGGCATAGTTGAAGACCAAGAAATCCAGCGGGGTGGTCTTCCCAATCCAGCTCAGGTCATAATGGCGAATATTCGTGGAGCCGTCCCTGAAGACACCGCGTGTTGCAAGGTTGGCTTCATCAGAGAAGTATGTTGCGACGTCATCGTCGTAGCCGAGGCCGTCGCAGAAATACTTGTAACCCCATAACCCATCATAATGTGCATAGGAGTCGGGGGCACCGAGTAAGCCATTCATATAACCGAACGGTTCATCGGCGAAATCCGCTGGGTTCATCACGGGTGTGAGGCCGTCAGCGTTTAGCAAATCCGGTCCGAATACGACACCCCGCACATCGAACCCCATGAATACCGGGTCGGGTATAGGATGCCTAAGAATTACATCCGCCCCGATATAATTGTTGTCAAAGTCGATGATCAGAGTGTCGAAGTCAATACTCAGATTCACCAATGCCGGGGGTTCAAGGAATCCCAGGACATTGATGATCTGGTCAGCCCCTCTCAGCTGGGCGATATCCACATTGGAGGTGTTCTTATCGATCATAATCTGATAAGTTCCCCAAAGATGGGTCCCGATAGAGGTCTTCGCTGCAGGTTTGTCTACCTGGGGAAGGGTCAGCTGACTTCCACCCCCACTCGAACAGCCTATTACAAAGGCTATCGTGAGGGCGAATGCAAGGAAAAGGATAAAACTTCTCCGCATGTTAACCTCCTAGAATAATTAGTCTAAACATTTAAATTTGCCGAGCAACAGATATATGAACCCTTCTACATCAGGGAATAACGTGATTATAGCACATACCCGCTTTTTTTGAGCCGGTTTAGCCAATTCGATTCTATACCTATCTCCATTGTAGATTTGATACATTTTAGTCTCAAAAAAATACGTCTAACGTAAGAAAAATAGTGCCGGCATTCCGGGACCTTGTTTCCGAAACCTCACAAACACTGCATTGGTAGGGGGTTCCCGATAAACCAGGAACCGAGTGCAAGGAAAAAAATCTCTAACGTGCCATCCGAGTTTCCTTCTGAGCCATATTCTTGCGATACCAAAAACCCCCCTCGAGCGAGGGGGGTCGGAAACTTCTAAGATCCATCAAGCTTCGGATTAGTCACCATATCCGAAAATATAGTATTTAAGAGTTCCCCCTTCATCACACCAAACGTGGATCAGCTGGTTTGTCGTGTCGCAGTCGAGACGTAGTGGCTTACCGGCGATAGCTGGCTCATAGCGTTCAACAAGCTCCAATTGTGAGGTAGCGCCGTTCCACTGCCATGCAGAGACCTGCCAGGTCCCGTCTCCGTTTTCCTCGAGGATGCATAGCCAGTTGCTGATAAAGGTCTCGTATCCTGGTTTGCCGAAGACATTGAGGACTGAGAGGTCTCTCCCGGTGCCGACAAGGCCATTGGCGCCATTCAAGGTGTACTTGCAGCTCGGTGCGCAGATATTAGTCATATTGTAGATGACCTCTACAGCAGGACTGTCCGGAGGCCCTTCCAGGAAGTAATTGACGATGGTGAATGCGCCAACATCCTGTGGGTCATAATCATTGGCCCAGGCAATGACATCCGTCGAGACATTGCAATCACCGGGACCCTCGGGGAAATAAGGCGCCCCCCAAACTCCTAATTCGAGGAAGTCCCAACCGCCATAAGGTGATGAGACCTGAATAGACGTGGGAACAATTTGACCGACGCCGACGGATGAGAAGAAGGCCCATATAGTACCAAAGATCTCCCAACTTTCATCAATGTCCGGGATCCTCATATTACCCCAGCCATCACCTTGGTTGGGGGTACCCGAACCCGGTGAACCCCATACCATAATCCCGTTACGCGACATGTCCCACCACTGGTATCCATCATAATAGCTCCATCCTGAGAAACCTGGATCGGTCGAAGTAAGTGCCCAAGCCCCGGCGATGGTAACTTCGATCGGCCCCATCGCCGAAGCTGGACCCCACCACTGAGAGTTCGGATTCCCCATCCAGGGGTCACCAGTGAGTGAAGCGATGTATGCTGTACCGGCAGATGAATAGTCGAGGGGATATTCGTAGATAGCGCGGTTTTCGCCGCCGTCTGTTGAGTAATGGTAGTACACACCGGCTCTGCCAAATCCATCATCACCCACGACGCAGAAATTCTTCTGATCGGAGGTCGGAAGGTTGGCCGGCAAATCGCCGGATGCTTTAATGGTCAAACCTGCCGGTGGGGCTTCAGGGCTTACTGCAGCCGTATATTTGAAACAGACATAGAGGGGCGTACCATATAACGGGTTGTCGGTTGAGAGAAGACCCATGAACCAGGCTCCGCCGAATGTTGTGGGGTCGGTGGCTTTGATAGTAAGAACAAGCCCGGCGTTCGTGGTAAGGTCAGCGCCTGGATCATAATCGACGAAGTGGAAGATTTTGCTCTTGGATGTGGTACCCGGGTCAGTGTTGGTTGGTGCAATGCCTTCCAAGTCCACTCCCGCGCTGTCAATGGCCTGCCAGTCCCATACCTCGACATCAAGGCTCAGAGTACCGCCTTTTTGCGTGTCGTCCACAAAATAGAGGCTGTTGGCGATCTCCGTGGCCTTGAAGCAGAAAGCCTCAGAGCAGTTTGCGGTGATTGAGAAGTTGTCAATATCGATCGGCGCTTCACCAATTGGCCAGTCATAGTTGGCGTAGATTGCGTAGTTGAAGACCAAGAAGCCGATTGGTGCGCTCTTCCCAACCCAGCTTAAATCATTATGGCGTGTGTTCGTGGAACCGTTGCGGAAGACTCCACGGTCAGCTAAATTGGTTTCATTCGAGAAGAATGTTGCAACGTCATCGTTGATGCCGAGACCATCGCAGAAATACTTGAATCCCCATAACCCATCATAATGTGCGTAAGAGTCGGGAGCCCCGAGCAGACCATCAATATAGCCGAACGGCTCTGTTGCAAAGTCCGCTGGGTTCATGACAGGTGTTAGGCCGTCAGCATTCAGGAGATCCGGTCCGAACACGACACCCCGAACATCGAAGCCCATAAACACCGGGTCGGGTATCGGGTGTTTAAGGATTACGTTGACCGAAACCAGATTGTTGGTTGAGTCGATAACGAGGGAGGTGAAATCAATCGACATGTTGTTCAATACCGGGGGTTCGAGGAATCCCAGGACATTGATGATCTGGTTTGCCCCTCTTAATTGGGTGATATCCACCTTGGACGTATTCTTATCGATAGCGACCTGATATGATCCCCAAAGGTGGGTACCGATATGATCCTTCGCGGCAGGTTTCTCCACCTGGGGAAGGGTCGGCTGGCTTCCACCCCCGCTGGAACACCCTATTATGAGGGCTACTGTGAGGGCGAAACCAAGGAAAAGCATTAGACTTCTCCGCATAATAACCTCCTATACAAATCGATTCAGAAATTTGAATTGGGATGGCGATATATATAATAACCCTGCTCCGGGAAAACCATTATTGCACCACATACCTGGTTTATATAAGCCGGCGCACTTATCCCTATTTCCTGTATCTCTCCCTCATAAATTTGATGCATTATAATTTGAGAAAAATATTTTTAATGTAGAAAATAGATGCAAGGATTCTATTCCCCCTCTCATTTTTTATGAGTTTTGTCCTCCCTTAGCCGAATGGCTCGAAAGCAGGATCTCAGACCATAATAAACCTATCCTTCAGCGAAATGGCCCATCCGTGTGTAACAATCATTATTTTCCCCGCCGCCTTGTACCCAGATGATGATGAAATCCTGAGTAAGGCTCCCTGCATGGTTGATGAAAATCATATCCGGGTCCTCAGCCGGCTCCGAAAGTGTTTGCACTGCTTCAGGCGGCTGCCAGGTATTGCCCTCATCATACGTGAAGCTGAAATAGATAGCGCTCTCTTTCATATAAGCTGCCCCCAGAATGTCGTAACCGATGTAGTTCCCAAACTGCAGATGTGCATCCTCGATGGAAGATGCGCTGGTGTCTATCACAACCGGTGTCGAGAAACCGTTCGTGATGTCCCCATAGGTGTAGCATAATTCGTACTGTCCGGTCGAAATATTGCGCCTTACAAAGCTAAGGTGGATTACACCGTTCACGAGATGCATGCTTGGGTCGCGTACATCATTGTAGGCCGGGTCCTGCCAGACGAGGTAATTGTCGGTCCAGGTAAGGTTTGTGTTATCGCTGCCATACGCGAGGTAGATGCCATCAAGTGTTGTCTTACCATAGGCAAGCCAGAGGATATTGTTTGCGTCACGACCCCAGGAGCGCACATGGCTCAACCGTGCGTCATTCCCGGTGTTGACGATAAATGGAGTGCCTGGTGATGCCGGGTCTCCCTGGTTTGGGTTAGCGGTTTTCATGCCATTCAGAACTCCAGCCCCATCAACCACGCCGAATATATATCCGGCGCTATCGGTCATCATCTCTATGTTGTAAGTGTATTCAGGGGTCCAAGCGAAAACATAAGGCCACCCGACGCCGTATCTTGCATCTATAAGGGTCATATAATGCCCACTGAAAACGCCAACGAGGGTTGCGCATGACCCGGCCTGGTGAGGGGCGATTTTGGCCTGGTCGTTACGCTGGAAACCCGGCCCGCCGCTCCCGGATCCAAAAATGTTTGTGCTGATGTTCCAGCTTAAACCGTCGTTGGAATCGGCCCCCTTGTCATCGCTGTCATAACTGTAACCCAAAGGCCATAGATGATAACTATAACCGAACCAGAACGCATTGAGCTTATTATTGGAGTTCTGAGCAACACATGGGCTGATTTCATCCAATTCGGGGTCGCCTTGCATGCCGGTTGTTACAAGCTCAACCGGATCAACCCACTCGATTTTCAATTTCACCGGCGCTTCGCCGCTGACCTTAGCAGTATAGGTGAAATATGATGTCGTGTTGGTGCCGGTGATGAAATTTTGCCAGTTCCCCTGCTCGCTGACGACGCTTACCAGCAAATCTATCGAACCCGTAGCAGGCGTCGCATTGGTGATGTCAACCTGGTAAGTGGAATAGCCGTCGCCTCCACCGGTGACGGTTGCTGATTCGTCCATGGTGAAATTACCGGGTGATTCGACGCGAATGGTATTCGCGTTTGCATCGAACCAGTCATAAACATCTATCGCTAAACTCAGGTCTCCGCCCTTGTCTGTCCCGTCATTCCATAATGTGTTCTCAACTTCATTTACGCTGATGCGCCAGGCTTCAACACGGTTGGCAGCAGGTGGGAAGTCATCCGGCGCTTGCCACGGCGCTGACCCCTGGGGGAACACCCAGCTTGCATCGACAGCATAGTTGAATACCAAGCCCGGCGAACCAAGCTCAAGTTCATATCTCCGGATATTTTTCTGCCCTGCGCTGAACATGCCGCGTTTTTCAATTGTGACTTTATCAAGGCTGTCCGTGGAGCCCGTTAAGTCGTCGCAGAAATATTTATACCCGTTAAGCGTGGAGTTGTAATCTGCAGAGGAATCAGGGGCACCGAGAAGTCCGTCCTTATACCCGAACATGGTTGTACCAATCGGGAATTCGCTTGGGTTCCACCAGCGGGAATAGCCATCGGGGTTGAGAAGGCGGGTATCCCCTTCTCCCGCCATAATAAGTTTGGGATCATTCCAACCCGATACTGAACCGTTGCTTATAAAAATCCCGCAGACATCGAACCCCGTAAATTTAGTCAAACCGAGGAATGGATGTCTAAGGCCGATATCGGCTGTAATATGGTTTCCTTTGAATTTCAAATATTCCACGGAAAGGTTTGTCAGCTGTGGTGCTTCAAGGAAAACAAGGGCGTTAAGGTGGGAATTACCTTCCCTTAAGCGCGCAAATTCTATTGTCTGGGCTTTGGTGTCGATAATTCCCTGCCAATAACCCCATAGGTAATGACTCGCGGCCGCGTTGGACTCCTTCATCTTAGGCATGTTATCCGAAGGGCCCGTTATATTTCCACCACCGGAACATCCGGAAAGGAATATCCCAATGACAGCAAAAATCATCACTGACGCAATGATCCTCTGCATTTTCTTTCTCCTAATTCTTCTCAGCTATCATCAATAATTGATGCTGATTTGACATAAATTCTTTTTGAGATTCCGTGAGGAGACATTGACCGAAGGCAAGGTAATCCTGATGTTAATGATTATCTTTAAACGGTTACGTACCTGGTTTGTCACTCGTCCTTGAAGTCTGCTTTTCTTTTTTTGAGGAATGCATCGAAGCCCTCTTTCCTGTCCTTGCTTGTCCAGGCGAGGGTAAAAAGCTCGCTCTCGAAAGCATCGCCGTAGGCAAGCGGCATCTCGCACCCGATACGCACAGCGCGCTTGCCGAGCATCAGCGTTACACGTGACAGCTTGAGAAATTTCCGGGCGAACTTCCGCCCAGCTTCCTCCAGATCTTCATCCTTGTCGATAAGCACCTGCACAAGGCCAAGCTGCAGGGCTTCCTCGGCGCGTATTGTGTCGCCGGTATAGACCATCTCGAGCGCTCGAGGGATTCCCACGATGCGCGGAAGTCTTTGCGTGCCGCCCCATCCGGGGATAAGACCTATCTTCGCCTCAACCAGCCCGAAACGGGCCTTGGGGGAGGCGATGCGGAAGTCGCAGCACATGGCAAGCTCAAGTCCGCCGCCAAGTGCAAGGCCGTTGACAAGGGCGATGGTCACAAAGTCTATCTCTTCGAGCCTTTGGAAGACCTCCTTGCCCCGATGCGCCAAATCGCGCACTTCCCACTGGTCAAGATTTTGTATTTGCTTGACATCCGCGCCGGTGCAGAATACACGGTCGTTGCCGGTGACAAAAAGGATTTTAATATTGGGGTCATCCGAAAGCACATTAAGGGCATCGCGCAGTTCACGGATGGCTTCGATGCTTAAGGAGTTATATTCATCATCGGCCCGTTTTATACGCAGTGTCGTGAATGGATAATCGTGTTCGATTGCTATGTGTTTATATTCCACGGCGCTCTCCTTGGAAATTTTAAGAACCCGCTGCTTGATGGCGGCTTTGATTTCCTTTAAATCATCAGTCTGCTTTATTTCATCCGGTGTTTTTACCACGATAAACCTCCCCGGATAATCCCCCTCAGTTCTCGCATGACCTGAAGCACCCTATGAGGTCGAGTAATTTTAGATGCCGTTCATCGAGATACGCTTCGATGCCGCTTATAACCTCGGTCGCGCGCTGGGGATGGGTGTAATTAACCGTCCCCAAGCTCACAGCCGAAGCCCCCGCTATGAGAAACTCCAGCGCATCGCGCGTCTCCCAGATTCCCCCCCCGCCTATAATCGGGATTTCAATGCTGGATGCAACGCGGTGGACGAGGCGTAATGCCAGGGGATGTATTGCCGGGCCCGACAAGCCGGCATAGTCGCGGCATAGACGGCTGCGGAATGTGTCGATATCAATTGCCATACCGAGAAATGTATTGCAAATATGCACGGCGTCAGCTCCACCCTCCTTTGCGGCTTGCGCAAGCGGGACGATATCACCCACATTCGGTGTCAGTTTTACAATCAAGGGCAATGTCGTCTTGCCCCTTACCGCGAATGTCAAATCGAAAAGAATCCCCGGGTCGGTGCCGAATGTCATGCCGCCGCGCTCTACATTAGGGCACGATGCATTCAATTCCATCCCATCGATATATTCGCACGAGTTGAGTTCCCCCGCGAGGTCGGCATATTCATCTATCGTATCGCCGCTGATGTTGACGATAACCTTGCAGGCATATTGGCCGAGGCGCGGGGCTTCCTCCTCGAGGAAAACTTCAAGCCCCGGGTTCTCCAAGCCGATGGAATTCAGCAGCCCCGATGGCGTCTCGCATAGCCTCGGCGGCGGATTCCCCTCCCTCGGTTTGAGGGTGATTCCCTTTGTGAAGAGCGCTCCCAGGCAGCTTGGGTCTATAAAATCCTCATATTCATGGCCGTAGCCGAACGTGCCGGACGACGCGCATACGGGATTCTGCAGCTCTAATGGTCCAAGGGTTATTTTCAGCGATGCCATCTATCTACACCGATATTTTTGATATTGGAATTATAACAGGGTAGGGGGGATTTTGGAAAAGGATTATCGGGTGGTCCGATTAGGAGACAACAATGCAGTTATTTCTGTTTTGGAGCGCGGCCATCTTGGCCGCCTTTCATGCGGGCTGGAAGCCCGCGCTCCAAGGGGGAAATCATTCAAAAGACAAGGTCTTTATTTTGAAAAAAGCCGTGCGCTGCTAAAAGGCCAATCCTCTGCATTATCAACGAGCCCGGCTTTTATGGGATTTGCATGTATATAATTCACAGCGTTCTCAAGATGATCCGCATTTCGCATGAATCGGTCAAAATATTCCGGTTGCCAAAAGACTCCTTTCCGCCCCAAGACTTTATTAGCGATATTTGCTGAATAAGATTTCCATGAATGTATAATTTTAACCAGAGAGAAACCTTCCAAAATCTCAATTACAGAATGAACATGATTCGGCATAATAACCCAGGCGACAAGGTTGTAGCGCTGATCATCGAAATAGAGAAGCGCATTTTCAACAACCGTTGCAATGCGAGGGTCGGCAAGATGGCATGAACCATGTCCTAAATCCAAGTATTCATCAATCTTTTCCCATTTCTCAGACTTTGGTTGGCCCAAATGACCTTCCTCGATTTTCTTCATAACCTCAATTGGTAGTGAGTCTGCAAGGCGAATGGTTATCATCTGGACACGGTAAGGTTCATCGCAGTGAGGTAAATAACCTCTTGAGTACCATCCTTTATGTTCGTTAGCTCCCATCCCTGATTTCCGTTTTGGAGCGCCGCTATCCTTGGCCGCTTCTCATGCGGGCTGGAAGCCCGCGCTCCGAGGGAAAGATATTACTTACCTATACTCCACCTCCACACCCACATCCAAGAAGCCCCGCATTTCCCATTCGGCGGGGGAGTGGGTGGTGAAGGTGTAGAATTTGTCGTGGTAATCATACGCCTCGACCATATTTTCCTTGAACAGCCCCAAGGTCATCATATATTCGCCACGCAGTAACGGGATCTCATCGATGTGTATTGTTATATGCCCCCTCCCGTTCACAGTCTCGCTCATCTCGCGCTGCAACGGGCCGATGATTATCTCACCCGATGAACGATGAACCGTCAAATAAAGCACATGCGATTCTATCGGTTGCTTGGCGGCATATTCGATGTCAATGCGCATCGGGTCGCCGGTCTTGAACAGGTATGTCTCCCTGCCCGAAGCATCGCAGAACTTCACCGACTCGATGGTCATCTCGCCCGACCCCTTACGCTCGCGCGCGAGCTGGTCGCGGAAAAGCAGTTCCCCCTTGTTATGCATATCGCTCTTTCGCTGGCGGAGCGATGATATATATTCCTCGGTGATATCCTTCGGGTCGCCGATGGCCATAAGCCGCCCCTCCTCGAGGCGCAGTGCGCGCGTGCAGAAATAATTGACCGCGCTCATGTCGTGGCTTACGAAAAGGATAGTCCGTCCCGAACGGGCGTATTGCTGGATACGCTCGAATGATTTCTTCGCGAACGCAATATCCCCAACACCCAAAACTTCATCAATCAATATAATTTCCGGGTCGATGGCGACAGCCACGCTGAAGCCGAGGCGCACAACCATGCCGGACGAATAATTTTTGATGGGCGTATCGAGAAACCGCTCCAACCCTGAGAATTCGACTATATCATCGAAACGGGCCTCCATCTCGCGGCGCGTCATACCGAGGATGCTTCCATTGAGGAAAATATTCTCCCGCCCTGTAAGTTCGGGGTGGAACCCGGCGCCGAGTTCGAGCAGTGCGGCCACTTTGCCGCGAAGTGTGAACGTTCCTTCGGTGGGGCGGTAGATGCCGGCCAATATTTTAAGCAGGGTTGATTTGCCGCTGCCGTTCGGGCCGATGATACCCAGAACCTGACCCCTCGGCACATCGAACGTGATATCCTTCAGCGCCCACAGTGTCTCGTAACGGGAGTGCTTGAGCATAAGGAAGCGTTCGATAGCGCTCTGTGTGCGATGTGTATAAAGGCGGAAAGCCTTGGACAGGTTGCTTACCTGGATGGGAAGCTCATCGCCGTTCATGGATTGGATAATGACATTTTCTTCAGCCGTTTCAACCATTTATGTATGCCCTTATTTATCGATTATACCAAGGATAAACGATTTGAAGAAACCGTTATTTGGCTTATTATTGAGGAGGAGGTAAACGGTGAAATCGAATAAGATTTTAATATTCATTATCTCTTTCATTCTGATATACATTATGCTTGCAGCGGCAATATATTTCCGGCCCTGGAGTAAGGAACTGCCTGCTGTTAATAACATTAAACGCAGCGAAGAATCCCAGCCCTCAAAGCAGAAGGTTGAGCCGAATATCGTTGTTGATAACCCCGAACCTGGTGATGAAATAGGGCTCCCATTGCGGATTTCGGGACAGGCACGCGTATTTGAAAACCAGTTGGTGTATCGGCTTAAAGACGGGAATGGCGACATCCTATCTCTCGGCTCCATTTATGCCAACAGCCCTGATATGGGCCTGTTCGGCTCGTTTGAAACGGATGTCAATTATCCTGAACCGAAAAACACTGCCGGTGAATTGGAAGTCTTTGATTTTTCTGCAAAGGACGAGTCGGAAATAGATAAAGTCATAATTCCCGTCATATTCAAACCCGTGGAATCATTGACGGTCAAAGTGTCTTTCCTCAACAATAAATTAGACCCTGAAATCACGTGCGAAAAGGCTTTTCCGGTCGAAAGGAGAATCCCCAAAACCCAGGAAACGGCTCGTGCCGCATTGGCGGAATTGCTCAAGGGGCCGACGATTGATGAGACAGAACGCGGATATTTAACAAGCATCAACCAGGGGGTAAAAATTAACAGCTTAACCATTGAGGACGGCATAGCCAAGGTTGATTTCGACGAAACCCTGCAGTTCCAGGTCGGCGGTTCCTGCAGGGTCACGGCCATCCGCGCGCAGATTATTCAGACATTAAAACAATTCCCAAATATTAGAAATGTGATTATTTCAATAAACGGCAGGACTGAAGATATCTTGCAGCCTTGAAAAAACCAGGAACACACTTGACGGCCTAAAGGAAAATATCCTTCTTGCGCTCGTCGAGCGTGGTTTCGAGATTCAGGGTAAGCCGGCGGTTGTTCTCGGCAATCACTTTGCGAATCAGGTACGTGGTTTCGAAATAACGCATACGCTTCATGATTTCCTCTTCCCTTATGCCGAGGTCGCGAAGCTTGCTGTGGAAGCGGGCTTTGTCGGCTTCCATCTCGCTTTCAGCGTTTATAATCGCATCAAGCATTTCTTCCTCTGTAAGGCCCATGTAATCCATATTTCTCAGCTCCAATCTGACTTGCTGGCTTTCCCCACTCCGATGGATTTTAACCGGATTTGCGCCTTTCGTCCAGAATCCTGCCGAGGGCTTTATAACCATGCTCTATATTCTCTACCGGAACACCAAAACTGATGCGGAATCCCGACGGGTCACCGAAATGTATTCCGGGCGCAATATGCACCTTCTCCTCGTTGAACAGCCTGTCGGCGATTTCCGTCATGTCGCCGCCATCCTTAAGGCGGGGGAACGCAATAGGCCCTGCATCCGGCATTATACATTCAAGGTCGTCCCTGGATGCAATCCACTCCTCGAACAGCGGACGGCCTGCATCGATAATTTTCCTCGTCCTGGCGATAAGCATATCAATGTTTTTAAACGCTCGCAGAGCAATATTCAATGACGGGCAGTGGCCGGATACGGCGAAATATTCGTTCAGCAATGCGACCCTTTCTTTCAAATCAGGCGGGCCGATGAACCATCCGAAACGTATTCCTCCCAGCCCGAAAACCTTTGTATAGCTTGCCGTAGTGATGACATTCGGCGCCAATGACGCTGCGCATCCGGGAGGGGAATCGAAATCAAAGCTGCGGAAAACCTCATCCACAAGGACATATCCCCCCGAACGGGCAGCGACCTTGGCGATTGCTTTTATTTCCTCGTCGGTTGCCCTTATACCGGTAGGGTTGTTGAGATTGCATAGAACAATAAGGCGTACCGACGGGTCCCAGATTCGCCCCAGCTCCTCAAGGTCCAAGGCCCAGCCGTCCTCGAACCATCGCGGCAGGCTGCGTATGTCGTGCGAAAATACTTCGAGTGCGGCTTCAAGGGGCGTGTAAATCGGCTTCTCGATAATAGCCGCGCCGGGCTGCTCGAAGATTGCCGCGATTGTCTGGAATGACAATATGGTGCTTCCGGCGGATACAAAAACCATATCCGGCGAGACGCCGAAGCGTTCCGCAATTACCTTGTGAATATCGGCGCCGTCAACGGGGTTCGAGCCATCGAGCGTGATATCTTCCCACTGCAGGCCGAACTCATCGGGCTTGACCGCCGCGACCCCGCTTGAGCAGATGTCATATTTCGCCTGCGAACCCCGTTCCCCCATATATTTAAGAAAACCAATCCGTTTAAATCTCATCTACTACTCACCTGAATCACGGCAGGACCTTCCTGGTCCAAGCTAATGCAGGCGAGACGCCTGCGCTACAAAGAGTGTCGGTGCATTATACCGCTTGAGGATGATTTTGGTAATGGGGACTTTACCAACCGGCATACTCCAGGGATTTGATTTCCGTAACATCGATTATTAATATGTGAGCTATCCGTAGGGGCGCACAGAGTGCGCCCCTACTAAAAAAATTATTATATGTTTCAAGGATATTTCAGAGGTAACCATGATCGACCTTCATTGCCATACACGCGCATCGGATGGTGAGAACACACCGGCGGAGCTTGTTGCCAAGGCCTTGCAGAAGGGATTGAGCGCCATCGCCGTAACCGACCATGACACGACAGCCGGCATACCCGCCGCACTCGCCGCGGCCAAGGGAACGAACCTTGAGGTAGTGCCGGGTATAGAATTCTCGACATATCACATGGGCAAGGAAGTGCACATCCTCACCTTCTTCCTTCCCCTCGACAACCGCAGGCTTAACAGCTTTTTAGCGGACTTGACCCACCAGCGCGAGGAGCGTGGGCGCAAGATGATTGAGCGGCTTAACGCGATTGGATATGAGCTGACATACGCCGAAGCTGCCGCAATCGCCGATGGTGCGCCGATAATGAGCCCGCATATCGCGAGGGCATTATGGGCTAAAGGCGTGCTGAAGAATTTCGAGGAAGCCTCCGCGTTTTATCAGCAGCATTTGGTTTTGGGCACCGATGTCTATATTCCTCACGCAGTTGATTTGCGCGATGTCTTGGAAATCACGCACGATATCAAGTGCCCGATTGCGATAGCGCATCCGCATAAAATTGGGGATGATGATGTCGTTGCAGACCTTATCAAAATGGGTGTCCAGGGGATGGAGGTATATTATCCTGAAACCAATGCATCCGTCCTCGAACATTACCGCCAGTGGGCCAAGCGCGAAGGCATGTTCCTTAGCGGCGGCAGCGATTACCACGGCATCTACTCCACTCGCGAGCTCGGCTCCGCCAACGTGCCCGACGAGGTGCTGGAGGGGATTAGGGGGGTGAGGGATGGGCTAGGGGAAGGATATTAACCCATGAAATGGGATTCATGGATTACATTGATTTAATATACTTATTAAAGTTAAGGCAGCGAAATATTCTCCTTCTCCAACGCTGCGCGGCAAATTGCGAGGGTATCCTGCGCCCCTTTCTGCGCCAAATCAACCAACCCCTGTAACTCGTTTGGCGGGAACGGGCGGCCTTCGCCTGTACCCTGTATCTCCACAAAATCCCCCTTGGCCGTTATGCCGAAATTCAAGTCAACCTGCGCCATATGGTCTTCGTTGTAGTTGAGGTCGAGCAGCATCTCCCCCTGCAGCGTGCCTACCGAGACGCCGACTACGAGGTCCCGCAACGGATTACGCGCCCATCCCTCCTCAATCATCAACCTGTGGCAGCCCTGCACCATGGCTAAGCACGCGGCGGTTATTGACGCTGTTCTGGTGCCGCCATCAGCCTGCAGTACATCGCAGTCGAGCAGGATTGTATTCTCACCCACGGCGAAGAGGTCAACCACGCTGCGCATCGCGCGGCCTATGATGCGCTGTATCTCAACGGTACGCCCCATCTGCCTCCCCGAACGTGCCTCGCGCGGTGTGCGCGGCCTCGTTGACGGCGGCAACAGCGAATATTCCGCGGTGAGCCATCCCTGCTCGGAACCCTTCACGTGGTTGGGTACTCCCTCGATGACATCCATTGCCGCCAATACCCATGTCCTCCCCTGCTTATAGAGCACGCTCCCAAGGGGGCTTTCAATAAAGCCGAGGTCGATATATATAGGCCTTAGCTGGTCGTTACGGCGACCGTCGTTGCGAAATTCCATTTTCGTTACTCCATTCGAAGTAAAGTTATCAGAATAGAGTTACTGTTGCAAATCAAGATGCGGGCTGGAAGCCCGCGCTCCAAAGGAAATGCAGCTTAGCGCAAATTGGAGCGCGGCCATCCTGGCCGCATCTCATGCAGGCGAGACGCCTGCACCACAAAGGAAAATGCAAGTTGAAGCAAATTGGAGCGCGGCCATCCTGGCCGCATCTCATGCAGGCGAGACGCCTGCACCACAAAGGAAAATGCAAGTTGAAGCAAATTGGAGCGCGGCCATCCTGGCCGCATCTCATGCCGGCGAGACGCCTGCACCACAAAGGAAAATGCAAGTTGAAGCAAATTGGAGCGCGGCCATCCTGGCCGCATCTCATGCAGGCGGGAGGCTTGCACCACAACCGGAAGCAGTATTCAGAGGTTTTCGCCCCTAAAAATGCCGGTCGCCCCGCCTAAATGGCGGGGCTCCGGCTAACCACCCAGATCGCAAGTTTTGTCGCAAACAGTACTTTGCGGTATAAGCTCCTGCGTACAAATAATATCCGTCAATGACCTCTGATTGGGCTTAATACGATTCAATAAATGTATGATGGGAAATTAAAACTCTTATACCCCATCAATGGTATACTGAATCACGGAAGAACAGGTGCGCATCGGCATAAACATACGTTCCACTGCCAACAGGGGCGGAATAGGGCGCTACACCCGCCGCCTGCTTAACGCTATGGTTTCAATCGATAAGCAGAATGACTATCATCTCTTTCTCCCTCAAAAATTCAATTTCAGCGGAGAAGGGCTTGGGCCCAATTTCAGCCTCGTACGCGTCCCCGGTCCCATGAACCGCGCCATCTGGGAAAACTGGAACCTTCATTGGGCCATAAAGCGTTATCGTCCCGATGTTTTTTTCTGCCCCGATTACACACTTCCCGTGGGGCTTGCCCGGCCGGGGGTAATCACCGTCCACGACCTCACATTCATGCGGCACCCGGAAGGCCTCAGCAGGCGCGCGAAGATGCTCTACGGCAGATTATTCCCGCCCACGGCGCGTAAGGCGAAGCTCATTCTTGCGGATAGCGAGCACACAAGGCGCGACATAATCGAGCTTGGCCTTAAGGATGGGAAATTCGTCCGCACTGTCCATTTAGGGGTTGATGAAGTGTTTTTCGCGAATATCGATGACCGGACATTGAATGAGACTCTATCTCGTTATGGCCTCGAACCCGGCTATCTCCTTTTCGTCGGCGCTATCGAGGAACGCAAGAATCTGCGTCGGCTCATCGGCGCTTATAAACTGCTTAGAGCCGGTCTACAAAAAATCCCACCACTGATTTTAGCCGGGCCCAAACTCGACAGGGCGGATGAGATACTCGCATCGGCGACCGGTGTGCCTGGTGTAAGGCACTTGGGCTATGTCGATGATGCCCATCTTCCCGCACTGTATCGCGGCGCATCCGGGTTCGTTTATCCGTCGCTCTATGAGGGATTCGGCCTGCCCCCATTGGAAGCAATGGCCGCTGGAACACCGGTGGCGGTGAGCAGGCTGACATCGTTGCCTGAAGTGGTAGGGGATTGCGGCATCTATATCGGAAATCCCGAATCGGTGGAAAGTATTGCTGATGGGATACGGCAATTGATTGACCTTGGTCCTCAAAGGGATAAAATGGTGGAAGCGGCAAGGGAAAGGGCCAAGCGATTCACGTGGCAAACATGCGCAGAGCAGACCCTTGAGGCGTTAGTGGATGCAAGCAGGATGTGACCGAAAACGGGATTAGTATGAATGACTGATTAATTCAGGCGAACCTATGTCACACGTTTTTTACCCGCGAAAAAAAATAGCTGAATTCGATAAGGAATTAATATTTACTATCGAAGGCAAGACCTACAAAATCCCTCCGAGTGAAGTGCCTTGCGAAGCGGAATGGCAGGGGACGCTGCGTACATCAGCCCCTTCAGTTCCCGTTGACCTTACCTATGGGCCACTAAGGCTCAAGCGAGTCCTTGTTGAGGATTGGGGCGGCGAGAGCTTGGAAGGACGGGGATTCAACCTGTTTGTGGAAGTGGATGATGAAAACATTGTACGTTCGGTGTTGAGCCTGCCCGTAAGCGATGACGGAACCGGCGAGGAGGGGGAGCTTCATTTCTTCTTGGAGCGTGTTAAGCTGCCCGTAGAGGGTATGGTAATACCCCCTTCCGGTGGGGGACTGTTTGAACGCTGGTTAGCCGATTCCGGGAAGGTTAATCCCGGCACCGTCCGCTATGCGGTGCAGTGCGAAATATGCGATGAGGCATTTACCTTTCGGGCTTACCATACCGCCTTCCTCGAAGTGGAATATCTCTATTGCCATCAATCCTCCCAGCCGCTCATCATTCCCGTGAATGACCCCATGCTTGCTTTCAAGCGCCCGGGGGTTGAGTCCCAGCCCGATGAGGTTTCACCGGCTGAAATTGCTTATGCAAGGAAGCGTATCGAAGCCCTTGAGGAAAAGCTGCCCAAGAGCGACCATGACGGGAATTTCCGATGGTTGGCCCCATTCCGTTGCCCCCATTGCTCAACCCCATTTATAGATTTCCGGAATAACCTGTTCCGTAAAGCCTGGGAATATTATGTTTGCTGCCATAAGGGGCATGAGATGAAGTACTTCTGCGGGGATATGGTTCGAAAGGAAAAGAAAGGGGATGCCGGCGAAAAAACAGGAGGCGGTTAAAGCGCCCTGTTAGAAGCATTTATACCGGGTTGCTATCAAAGGTTAACTATCGAATATTTCCCTGGATAAATGTAACCAATGAATCCTATTTGTTAGATGACCCCGTGAATCCCATTTCATGGGTTACCATCCTTTGTATCATCCTCACCATCACCCATTACTGGGTCGATGCCGCCGCCGATCTCGGAACCTTCATCGGGGAACGGCAGCCCCTTGCCGCGTACAATATCCAACTGCTTCCTCAAGCCTTCGGCCAATCCGACAACCCCTTGCGGCGTGAGCGCAACCTGCGTGTGCACTATGAATTCCTGCGTCTGCGGATGGAAATAGCCGAATTTTATCACCCCATGCGACGGCGCCAGCGTTATCTGGAAAAAATCCGCGAACCGTATCTCGTGGCTCGATGGGGCCATGATGACTTTCTTCGGTTGCTGGGGACGATTTACAATCTTTCCGATTTCCATATCAGTTCTCCTCCTCCCAAGGGTACAATTCCTTGCTATGGCGATCAGCAAACTCAACTAACAACGCTATATCACTTATGACTTCATCCTCCGAAAGGCCGGTAAGGGGAAAATCGATGACGATGTAGCAAAAATACTCCTTGTCGATAAACGGTTTGATCATCGGAATCGGGCCCGTAATGTTGATAAGCCCTGAATAGTAATCTTTCCCGGCATCTTCAGGGATCTTACCGACAGGCACCGACAAATGTATGAATTCGTCGGAAAAGCCTATTATGATATCAACCCTGGGAATATTGTCACCCTTGAAACCAAGCGCGATCTCATTCTTCTCCGTGGTGACATATACAAGGTTATTCCCATCGAGCCAGCTCTTGACAAGCTCGAACGGGCTTTCCTCCGCGGGAGCATCAGACGAGAATAGAAGCATCATACCAAACGATAAAACGATAATCGGAATCCGGCGTATCATTCCAAGCTCCTTTCGGTCGAACGCAATTTTACCACAACCACTGACACTGTTCCCCTTGTGGGGTTATAGTGATATATTGATATGCCGATGCAGATGAAGGTCATGATAACTATGCTCTTTATCGCAGGGCTTATGGCCCTCGGTTCCTGTTCGACTCCCGATTCAAGGATTGTCCAGAAGCCATTCGAGGACCTTGAATGGATTGAACGGACCCGGAGCCCCATCGCCTATGCAATGTCGGAGAGGCATTTCCGGTTCTCCAGGTTTTACAGACGGGCTTATGATAACGCAGCCGACGCCTTTGATGCCGCAAAAAAAGCGATAGAGTCAGGGAGCGAGAATGATATCGGCGTTCTCTTTGAGCTCCAGAAATTATATGAAGGATACCGGAAGGACCTTATCGCAAATCTCAAGGCGGTGCTTTTCTTCAAACCCGACCATCGCCCCGCGCTGTATGAACTTATAAGCCTGCTTGAGGAGAAATGGTATTCCGATAGCGAGGATACTGACCCGTTCAATGAGCTTGCCGACCTGAAGGAGCTTGAGGGTGCGCTACGCCAGGCATCCGATTTCTTCGGGAGGGATTACGAGGTTAATTACAAGCTCGGGGCTGTAATCTACAGGGAGGGAGTGATCATAGGCGACCTCCAGGCCATGGGTTTGCTCCAGGATGAACCGCCGCCGCTGCAGAGATTCAAGGATGCCCAGGTATTTTTGCGGAAGTGCATCGCGGTGAGGAGCAACTACGCAGAGGCATACGAGCTTTTAGCCCTGTGCTTGGAGAGGCAGGAAAGGGATAAGGAGGCATATAAATTCTGGAAACTAATTACGGTTATCGAACAGGCCCAATCACGCCAGGCCCCTGGTGAAATAACAACCGAATTGAGGGAGGTCTTTGATAAGGCTAAAAACAGGGTAGCGGAGCTTGAGAAAAAGTATGGTGAGATAGGCTAAGCGGATCCCGGTGTTTCGTGAACTTGTTCCCGAAACCATTTACTCAATTAAGGACGCGATTATGTATCGAGGAGGTGAAAGCTGATGGACATATTCATCATGTATTTCCTGATGATATGTGACCTTCTTTTCACCATCTTCAACTACCGGGATTCCGGCGAGCTTAACCCTTTCTTCCGCAAGCTTCTTTACGGCAGCGGCCATCTCTGGTTCATTTACGTGAAGCTTGGCATGAATACAGCGGCAGCGTATGCCATTATCATAATAAGGCGCTACCGGCCCACCCTCTCGATAGTATTGGCTGTGCTGGGGATTATCGTTTATGGAATTGTGTTCTGTCTTCATGTTCAAGTATACCAGGTAAACAATGGCCATGACCCGATAACTCCCGGTTTGAGACAGTTGTTATTCGAAACCATTATCGTCCCTCAATCAGAGATCACGGAAGTGGGGGCCGCGATATCCCCCTGAAAGGAGAGCAATGCCCTCACGTAACCCCTCATCACTTTTAATTTATCTGCTGCTCGGTGCGGCGGTTGTATTCCTGGTGGCCATCCTGCTGAACTGGATATATGCGGGCATGGTCAAACCCATCCAGATGGCTTTGTTTATAGGCTGTTTCCTCGCGTTTATTTTCTGGGTTCTATATGAGCGCTCCCGCCGCAGCGGCAAGTAAACCCCCGTATGCCGCTATACGCGTCCCAACCTTCGCCTACTTCCCAATTCCCCCTCATTTGATGTATCCTTCACCCATGCGAAATGCCAACGGAACCCGCGCCGCCAAAACATTGACGCTTATCCCCATTTATCTCGGGGTAGTGATATTCCTTTTATCCTGCTACCACGCCATCGGCTTCACATGGGATGACCCGTTTATCAGCTTCAGATATGCGCGCAACTTCGCCGAGGGGTACGGGCTCGTTTACAACACGGGGGAACGCGTCGAGGGTTATTCGAATTTTCTCTATGTCTTAATTTGCGCGTTGGCATATATTTCCGGCATCGGGCATCATGAGCTTGGCCTTTTGTATTTCGCCAAAATATTCGGCTTAGCCTGCGCCTTCGGGTCAATCATCCTCGTCTGGAAATACCTGAAGCGCTGGGATTATTTCCCTTCCCTGAATTACCTTCCCATTCTCATCATCGGCCCCTGGATGTTGCTTACGAATATTTTCTTCGCCGGTTGGTCAATGGCCGGGATGGAGACGGTGTTTTTCCCTTTTCTATTGATGCTTGGGTCATATCTCCTGCTACTCGAAGTCCAGCGGGCCAAGCCGCTTAGCCGCTTCATTTCATGGCCCGCTTTTGTTTTTTTTCTATCCGCGATTACAAGGCCCGAAGGGCCGGTGTTGTGGGTCGCGGCGCTTATTGCGCTCCTCTCCATGAGAAAGAAATACAATATCAGCGGGCGGATAATTGTCCCGTTTATACTCACATTCTTAATATTTATGGCGGCTTTCCTGACGCACAGGCTATGGTATTTCGGCGATATCCTCCCCAACACCTACTATGCCAAGGCGACCGGGGGCTATGAGCAAATCATCAAGGGCCTGACCAACTTCACCGCAGAACGCTCGTTCGCATATATTGGCAACATCATCCCTATCGTGCTCATATTCATCCCGCTATGCTATCCGCGCATACGGGATACATTCGCGTACCGTCTCATCCTCTTCCAGGTTCTCATCTATTTCATCTTCATCATCGGTTCGGGGCGCGATTGGATGGGCGGCTATCGTTTCTTTGTGCATGTCTTGCCCCTGCTTGCGACCGGCGCAACAATGGGCATCTGGGCCCTGCTTTCGAGAGACCCCGAATATGTCCCCGGAGGGCAGTCACTTCCACCATTCAGAAAGGTTTGGCTCCTGCCAATAGCATTATTAGTCCTTTCCCCGCCGGGATTGCTCTGGGTTATGTTCCACATCAAAGCCCCAAAGGGCTATGACCTGTACTTGAACTCAACCCAATTTCTTTTCGGCATCATATTCATCGTAGCCGTATTAATTTTAGAGATATATCGTGGCAGAAAGCGCGATACGAAGCCTGCCGGCGGCCGTAACCGGGGCAGGGTTGTGTTTTTTGTGCTTATCATCATCCTGCTATTTAACATCGATGGCGCGGGCATCCCCATGAAGGAACCTGGGATGAGTTTCATAGCACCGCGTGTGTTTGAGTTTGAATCCGGCTTCCTGCGCTGGCCGCCACCGATGATGATTGATAAATATTTGTATATAGGCCGATGGATGCAGCACAACCTTGACCCCAACGGACGGTTGGCCATTGGCGAAGCCGGCGCCATTCCATACCTTTCCGGTCAACCCATAGTCGATTGCTTCGGGCTTATGGATAAGGTCATCGCGCGGATGCCCGGGGCAACATTTTTCGACAAATCCGACTCCGATGAAGCCGCTGAATACATCCTGAGCAGGCATCCAAAGTACTTCTTATTCAAGGGCAGGTTCACCGCGGACGGCTCCAAAATAATCCCAAGCTGGCATCAATTCCACTACATCCAGCACATCTGGAGCAATCCTGAATTTAGGGAGCATTATTCTATAAGGCATGTTTACGAGGATTTTATTATTTATGAGAGGCAATGATTGTTCAAAAGGGGCAAATTCTTGCCAACAGGTTTACTCCCCCTGGGAGCGCAGCCATCCCTGGCTGCCTATTTTTTCATGCAGGCGGGACGCCTGCACCACAACAAAAGGATATCCCAAGGTGGCATAGCCACAAATGAATACTCTTCAAAAGGGGCAAATTCTTTCCGACAGGTTTAATCCCCCTGGGAGCGCAGCCATCCCTGGCTGCCTATTTTTTTCATGCAGGCGGGACGCCTGCACCACAACAAAAGGATATCCCAAGGTGGCATAGCCACAAATGGATACTCTTTAAAATCTCTCCCTCCCCGATTACGGGGAAGGTTGGGGAGGGGTACTCTTCCCCCTCAACAACTCAATCAAATCCTCAATCCCCGGAACCACATAGAAAGCCCCAATGAACCCTGCCAAACCCCCGGTGGCGGTCCTGACATATGGATGCCCACCCCATATCCCTGACAGGCCGAGCGCAAGGTCAATACATACCGGCGCCATGAAAATAATCAATATGATTGCCGTCGGAAATGTCCCCCTCCTGAAATATGGCGTAAGCGGATACACCAGTAGGCCGAGCAGTGCCCCGGCATAGATACCCGTGCACCGATGGCATACCGCGAACTGAACCCCATCCCAGTAATATGACCGCTCCGGCGCCTGGTGGCATAACCCCTTGCAGGTAGGATAGACGATCGTCCCCCATCTTGAAATAAAGCCCCCCGCCTCGATCAGCAGGGGGGCTAATAATATCGATAACACAATGAATATCGCCGGGATAAGGCATGCGATGTATATCACGATACGCCGTGTCATCGTTGTTTACATGGGCTGATACGGCGGCGGCTCCTCAAGGGGAGCTTGTTTCTTCCCGGCCACCGCAGCCGTGATTGTTCCGGCTATCAATGCCACGATGGTGCCTATTATAGCTACGAATGCAAAGACGAATATGACATAAGTCACGAAAGTCTCATAAGTAAGGGAGGATAAAATGCTGATATATGTATTGAATATATCCTTCATCGGCCCATATTGGTCGGTGGATGCCATTTGGTTTAACTGGTTTATGGCATCATCCTTCCATTGCGGGAACTTCGATGCGGGCACTTGTGCGAGGAAAATAGAAATCTGTATGCCGCCGCTAATGATGCCTGTAATGAGGCCGCTGACAAGGCCGAGCAGGGCCCCAATCCCCGATGTGACTCCGAACGGCGATGCCCCCCGGTAAATCAGGACCGAGATTAAACCCCCCAGTGCATACCAAAGGCAGCAGCAGATGTTCCCTCCATTGAGCACAGGAAGAGCGCTCAATATCGCCCCCACAATTCCCCCAATAAACACTGCTTTGGCAATCGAAGGTTTTCTTTCTCCCCCGTATTGTTCCATTAACCTGCCCTCCTGACGAGGATTGAGTAACCGGGCCATTATAGCAAATGAAAGGATATTTCCAAATTTGTGACGGGGGGCTGCTGATAAGGGGCGAATTGGGGACGGGCCTGATACGGACAACCTTGGAACCCGCGTCTAACGCCAAGTAAATCTGGCCCATCCCTAATTTGGATGTATTTATTGGCTTTTTTAACATCATTCCCATCCCTAATATTAATAAACAAAGGATCTTTGCATCCTTTTCAAGCTCGTATGTTCTCCTATATTCTCTTAGATAATGCACCGGTACAATGCGTGGATAATATGATGGTTTGCGGCCGAATTGACTTGGGTGCCTCCTGACTGCCCTGGAGAAGCGCAGAACCCTTCACGGGGTGATTATGGAGGTAAGCCTATGGGCCGACTTCTTGGGAAGGAGGACTTCATCGACACCTTCGGACTCAATCTCTCGCGCCGTACTTCTGCGGAGCATAATCCGAGATGGAAAATGGACCCCAGCGTCTATACCCCGGAGGAGCTTCAAATCCTGAAAGATTTCGATGACTTTATCCGTAATTCAACTTTGAACGACGATTCGAAATTCAAAAAAAGACTCAGGGAATTGACGGAGCGCAGGTTGAAGAAAACAAAGGTGAAAAGCGATGATTGAAGTGCCTTCCTAACATTCCAACGCCCCTGCAAAGGGGCGTTTTTCTATTCCAGGGCATATGCTCGGTTTTGGGAACAGGTTCCCGAAACACCGTGAAAGTGAAGGGGGCAGGGTGTTGATTCCCCGCCCCCGCTCACATCTCACTCCACAAGCTCAAGCTCAACAATTTGATAGCCAAAGCTCTTTTCGTAGTACGTTGATTCAGGGAGATAATTAGGCGGCTTTGGGTCGGACTTCCAAGGATAAGCGCATGCTAAGGCTAAATATAACCCCGGCGGATTTCCAGTGAACCCTCCCTGGACAGCAACCCTTTCAATTGTCTCATCGGTATATTGATCTATCGGCGTTCCAGCGTTCAAGCCTATATACTCCGTCGTCAAAACTGGCGGGCAAGGGTTCTCTGGGGGAGGGTAAACAACTTGAAGATATGGTGACAAGATGACAGCGTACACTATTTCTTCCCCTTTTCTGTGCCGCAAGACCCAGCGTGTCGCATCGTAATCAACCATGTCATTTCGGAGCGGTGCTATTTGATCGAACTCGACTGTTATAGGGTCTTCTGCGTTAGCGTAGTCTGGGAAATCCACAGCAGGGTCAGTTACAGGTAATACATTGGGTGGCGCCCAGGATGCATCGACAATGTAACCGAATTTGAATGCGCCTTCAGAAGGTTTGATGTGATAGGTACGCGTTACTTCAGCCCATGGGAGAAACATCCATCGAGGTTGGGCGCTATGGAACTCGATGAAGGGGTTTATGGTGCTGTCCAAGAGTTCAGTCTCTGATGCATATTTGCCCTTGTAATACTGATTAATGGGCTTGTCATATCCGCACTTCATACCCGGGAAGAGATAGAATGAGTAGCCCGTCGGGTTCAGCACCATGGCACCACCTGCTGACGAATGGGAAAAGAAAACAGGAGTGCCGGGTTCATTGGTGTAATATTGGTGATTTGGCTCGTATGGTTCATTCAGCGCGTCCCCGCGTCTATACCAGAAATGTGTGGCTAGGAATATGACGGTGCCCCGTACGTCAAAGCCGGTATATTCCTTTTGGCCTGGGAATGGGTGACGCAGAGTGATGTCAATCGTGAATGTCCCATCTCCTTGAGGCTTTACTTTGCCGAATTTGAGGCAATTCGGACAAGGTGGCCCTTCAACGAACATCGTTACATTATAGTGTAGGTTTGTCTCCCGAATAGGGACATTTTCAATCTTCGTATGATCCTCATTCACCGCAAACACCCATGCCCCCCATTGCCAGCGATTGGTTTCACCTGACATCATGCCGCTTAAAGAGGGCGAATCATCGTTGTCAGGAGCAATCAAGGAGGCAGATGAGCAACCGACAACGGTGATGGTTAAAAGCATCAACGGTAGTAATTTGAGTTTTCTCATCTCCATAACCTCCTTCTAAGGAACCCAATACTTGGTATAAACATCACGAAGCAAGGGGGGATCATTACGATCGTCGGTCCATACGAGGCGATAGCTGTCTTCAAGGCATATTGATACTGACGGCGTGTAAATGTCGCTGTAGTATGGCAAGGTAGGAGTCTGGTTACCGCCTGGAACCGGACTCTGACCGGCTATTCCATCCTGTCCTCCTTCCCAATATTCCCATCTTATGTCCCCCTGCAACAGGAAAGCAAAGGGGCGGGGTATTGATTCCCCGCCCCACTCAAATCTCAATCCACAAGCTCAAGCTCGACAATTTGGTAGCCGAAGCTCTTTTCGTAGTACGTTGATTCAGGGAGATAATCAGGCGGCTTGGGGTCGCATTTCCAAGGATAAGCACATGCTAAGGCCAAATATAACCCCGGCGGATTGCCGGTGAACCCTCCCTGCACACCAACCCTTTCAATTGTCTCGTCGGTATATTCATCTATCGGGGTTCCAGAGTTCAAGCCTGTAAACTCTGTCGTCAAAACTGGCGGGCAAGGGTTCTCTGGCGGAGGGTAAACAAGCTCAAAATATGGGGATATAATACTAATATAGGATATCTGTTCCCCTTTTCTGTGCCGCAAAATCCAACGTGTTGCATCGTAATCAACCACGTCATTTCGAAGAGGTGCTATTTGCTGGAACTCAACTGTTATGGGGTCTTCTGCGTTGGCGTAGTCTGGGAAGTCAACAGCGGGGTCAGTTACAGGCAGTACATTGGGTGGTGCCCACGATGCATCGACAATGTAACCGAATTTGAATGCTCCGTCCGGTGGCTTGATGTGGTATGTGCGCGTTACTTCGCCCCATGGCAGAAACATCCAACGTGGCTGCTGGCTGTGAAATTCAATGAAGGCATTTATGGTGCTATCCAAGAGGTCAGTCTCAGATGCATATTTGCCCTTGTAATACTGATTAATGGGCTTATCATATCCGCACTTCATCCCTGGGAACAGATAGAACGAATAGCCCGTTGGATTGAGCACCATGGCCCCACCTGCAGATGAATGGGAAAAGAAAACGGGAGTGCCCGGGATATCGGTGTAATATTGGTTATTTGGCTCGTACGGTTCATTAAGCGCGTTCCCACGTCTATACCAGTAATGAGTGGCCGGAAATATGACCGTCCCTCGAACATCGAAGCCGGTGTACTCCTTTTGTCCGACAAATGGATGGCGTAGTGTGATGTCAATCGTAAATGTCCCGTCACCTTGGGCCTTTATTTTGCCGAATTTGAGGCAATTCGGACAAGGTGGCCCTTCAACGAACATCGTCACATTAAGATGAAGATTCATATCTCGGATTGGCACCTGTTCAATCTTCGTGTGATCCTCATTGACAGCAAACACCCATGCCCCCCATTGCCAATGACTGGTTTGGCAAGTTACCGCATCCTTTGGACAAGGCTGTATTTCAGCCCCTGGCGCGACGGGAGGCGCGGATGAACAACCGATAGCGATGATGCTTAAAAGCATCAGCGGAAATAATTTGAATTTTCTCATCTCCACAACCTCCTTCTAAGGTACTACCCAATATTTGGCATAAACATCACGAAGCAAGGGGGGATCATTACGATCGTCGGTCCATACGAGGCGGTAGCTGTTTTGAAGGCAGATTGACACTGACGGTGTGTAAATGTCGCTGTAATATGGCAAAGTGGGAGTCTGGTTGCCTCCCGGAACCATGCTCTGACCGGTCAATCTTCCCATTCTCATTCCCAATATTCCCATCTCATGTCCCCCTGCACCAGGAAAGCAAAGGGGCGGGAGTTGATTCCCGCCCCCACTCAAATCTCACTCCACAAGCTCAAGCTCAACGATTTGGTAACCGAATGTGCCGCCGTAGTATGCTGACTCTGGGTCGTATCCATCAGGTTGCGCTTTTTCGACCGACGCAATTGCAACAGCTACATATTTCCCTGGGGGGTTTCCCGTGAATCCACCATGGTAAACGCAGACACTTTCTATCGTCTCATCGGTATACTCATCAATTGGATAGACATTCGGCGACCCGACACCAGTCCAACTTTCGAGAATTATCGGCCAAGGGGCATCAGGGGGATCAACGAGTTGTAGGGCGTTTGATATAATCTCCACACCGCCAATTTTTTCACCTTTTCTGTGGCGTAATATCCAATCTGTTGCATCGTAACCTACCTTATTGTTCTGAAGCGGCGCGATTTGTTCGAATTGAACTGTTATAGGGTCCTCCGCATTGGCGTAGTCTGGGAAATCCACGGCAGGGTCACTCACAGGAAGTACATTGGGTGGCGCCCACGATGCATCTACAATGTAACCGAATTTAAAGGCACCTTCAAGCGGCTTAATATGGTACGTCCGTGTTACTACGGTGCCTGGAAGGAACATCCAGCGCGGCTGGTCGCTGTGAAATTCTATAAACGGGTTTACTGTGCTATCCAAATCTTCGGTTTCCGTTGCGTGTTTGCCCTTGTAGTACTTGTTGATGGGATTGTCATAGCCGGTGCCTGGTATAAAGTCTGGAAAAAGGTAAAATGAATAGCCCGTAGGATTAAGAACCATCGCCCCGCCTGCAGACGAATGCGAGAAGAATACTGGCACCCCCGGGACTGTTGGATAAATCTGTTTGATGGTATTTGGTTCCCAAAGAAAAACACCTTGATGATACCAGTGATGTGTTGCAGGAAAAACAACTGTGCCGCGTACATCAAAACCCGTGTATTCCTTTTGGCCAGGGAACGGATGGCGGAGGGTAATGTCGATGGTGAAAGTTCCATCAGCTTCCGGTTTTACTTGGCCGAACTCAAGGCAATTCGGGCAGGGTGGGCCCTCTACGAATTTAGTCACGTTCAGATGGAGATTCATGTCTCTAAGAGGCACCTGCTCAATCTTCGTATGGTCATCGTTCACCGCAAACACCCACGCCCCCCACTGCCAATGATTGGTTCCACTTGCCGTTATGCCTTTTAAAATGGGGGAACCATCGTTTGCAGGGCTGGTCAAGGACCCGGACGAGCAACCGACAACAACGATGGTTAAAACCATCAGCGGTAATAGTTTGAATTTTCTCATCTCCATCACCTCCTTTTAAGGGTGCCAATACTTGGCATAAACATCACGAAGATTACCCTGTTCCTGATTGCGGTTGTCGGTCCAGACCACCCGATAGCTATTTGTCAGGCAGAGGGAAACCGATGGAGTTATAGTATCATCATAATACGGCAGCGTCGGAGTCTGGTTACCTCCAGGAACAATGCTCTGACCGTAAACACCATTCAAGTAGCCATCTTGCAAATCGGACCAATCAGTCCAGGCATAGTGGACATGAGGGACCGTTCCATTCTCTTCTAAGACCTTGAGGTAAACAATCATCGCATCGAATTCCGCACCTGTTGCATCTACGGCAATCTGTGGCAGGCCTTCATCATGCTTTTCCGCCGCGGAAATGCAGAAGCCATACCACTCCAGCGGTTGCTGAAGGTCGATATTATCTACAGCCGCATATAATGCCGCTGCATCGAAATGATTATCGTTATTAAAGTCCTGCATCTGTGTGTAAGTGATGTGGATTGAGCTCTCATCAATGCTATGATACTCCCACGGTGCAATGTCCACAAAGGGAACGAATTTATCCCAATATGGATGGTCATCAAAGTCGGGGGCGTCAGGTACAAAGTCCGAAAAAATATCCGGCGGGCCGCCAACAAAGCCCCAACTCCACCTGATGTCCCAGCCGGTGTCCTGCTCCATCCATACGGCCACTATGCTCCATAGCATAAGCTCCTCTTGGCCGGTATCAACCAGCACATTTCCAACATCCAACCTCGGATAAATCGCGCCGTTATCGGAGATGACATCGTGGGTCCATTGCCCGTGCTGATAGTAGGGGCGGTCGGGCATGGCTGCGTAATGAATAGCATTGTTCGGGCTCGGGCCTGATTCGTATATGCAATAGAGATATGGCGGCGTCTCTGCACTGCCCCATGAGCGCGCGTCATAGACAATATCAGGGTGGTGACAATATTGCTCGTTTGGCGAGTTGAGAGTATATGGGGGGTAAACCTGAACAAAATTGTATTCGTTGCCCTCCGAGGCTTGCCTTATTCGGAAATGCAAGATGTCGCCGTCATTGGACATCATGGTCGGGTACCCTTCATAAACCACATCGATGATGACAACATCCTCACCGCTAATCCTTTCCAAGTGCGCGGTGATGGCCGGATTAGAGGGGTGATAGCACGCGGCTCCCCAAATCGTCCGGGTGGGCCACGCCCCGTTATCCCATAATATTGTGATGCACAACGGTCCTGGCAAAGCTTCCCCGTATGAAAAACTGACCGCGACCGAACAAACATCCTCAACTTCATACTCAGTCGTCATATTGCTCCCGGGCAAGTCCTCGTCAATGGTGGAGTACCACTTCCCATAGACAACATTCGAGGTATCTACGTTGTACTCATCGTTAGCGGTGGCATAGAGCGGTATGTCATTATCAGGTGGAATCCACGACTGGAGCATGCGAATCATCGGGGAATACTCCGGTTCACCCTTCTGATCCGCTGGATTATCGACTACAGGATTGGAACCCCCGCTACATCCAGCCAACGCTAAAACTCCGACACTAATCAACAACAGAACTACCCACGGCGTAAAAATTGCCCTTCCTTCCTTCCTTCCTTCCTTCTTTTCTGTCCACCTTTTTAGGCATTTCCTCTACCTCCAGAATATATTTTTTGCAGCTTGGGGAAACCAATATATCTTTACCATGACTTTCGATTGATTGCAAAGAGGTTGAGGAGGATTTTTTGAAATTGTTAAAGATATATCAGGCTAAGGTTAATCATATAAGATTATAATAAGTGATATATAATCGTGTGGCCAAATCTCGTGCTGAAATATGCTCCAAGGAGATCCATTGCATATGATATTTGTAGGGGCGCACAGCGTGCGCCCTGGGCGACGCACCGCGTCGCCCCTACAGTTTAAATGAACTTCCTGAAATCCCTTCAAATAGATATAACCCATGATTTCCATTTCATGGGTTTCCGTCCTTATAAAAAAAGCCAATCCCACCTTCCAAGGAAGGTGGGAAAGAGCATGAAGAAAGAAAGACTTGCGCGCTGTTTTAAGCCAACCCCTAAGCCGTATAAACCCCCTGCTCGGCGACCTTCAATTTATCCGCCAACTCATAGGCGACCTTGTAAACATCCCCTGCGCCAAGCGTAATAAGCAAATCGTTCGGCTTAAGCTTGCCCTCGAGGTATTCGCCAACTTTTTTTACATCGGGGATGTATGTCACTTTACCGTGGGCTTTTTTCCTGATGGCCTTCACGATTATTTTGGCGTCCACATGGTCGATGGGTTCTTCGCCCGCGGAATATATGTCGGTCACTATTATTTCATCAGCCGACTTGAATGCAGCCCCGAAATTGATGCCGATCTTCTGCGTCCGGGTATATCTGTGAGGCTGGAACACCGATATGACGCGCCCTTCGTGGCTGTTACGGGCCGAATCGAGCGTGGCGCGTACCTCCGACGGATGATGGGCATAATCGTCGTATATTTTTATCCCATTCTGCAGAGCAGCGATAAGCTCAAACCGTCTTTTCACGCTGCGGAAGCTCTCAAGGCTGCGGTGGATGATATCGAAGGAGATGTCCAATTTCAGCCCGACTGCTATGGCGGCAAGTGCATTGAGGATATTAAATCGCCCCGGGATAGTAAGGCAGATCCTGCCGAGTTTCTCACCATGTAAGATGACATCGAAGCAGGTTTTGAAGTCCCCTTCTGATATATTGATTGCGTTCAAATCCGCATTATTCTCAATTCCATAAGTAAACAACGGGCGCGATATGCGCGGTCTCAGCTCGGCTATCGTGGCGCAATCAGCCGAGACAATCCCCCATCCGTTGGGGTCGATTTTATCGAGAAAATGGACAAAAGTGCGCTTGAGGTTTTCCTTGTTGCCGTAATAATCGAGGTGGTCGTCATCTATATTGGTGACTACGGCAATATGCGGGTTAAGCTCGATGAGGCTGCCGTCGGATTCATCCGCTTCGGCAACGAGGTAGTTGCCGTAACCAAGCTTCCAGTTAGCCTGGAACTTGTCGACAATACCGCCGATGACGCACGTCGGGTCGAGACCTGCGGTTTCGAGTATTGTTGCTATCATGGCTGAAGTCGTGGTCTTGCCATGGGTCCCCGCGATGGCAATCCCCACCTGGGAATTCATAAGCATCCCCAGCATCTTCGCCCGTTGAATGACAGGTACGCCCTTCTGGACAGCCTGGATGATTTCGCAATTATCATCACCAATGGCACTGGAACGTACAACAAGGTCGGCGCCATTGATGTTGTCAGGGTGATGCCCGTGATATACAACAGCACCGGCCGCCTCTAATCTCGCGCAGATACCATTGGGGTTAACATCTGAGCCTGTAACGGAAAAGCCCAACTCGGTGAGAATACGGGCAATTCCGCTCATTCCTATTCCGCCGACACCTACAAAGTGAATATTTCTTATTTGTTTCATAAGCTCCGCAGGATTACTTGCAATACCGGTGCCAAACAGCGGTTAGAGGGATTAAACATACTCCTTTCGGTTATCATTCGGCGTTTCGCACAAGGCTTTACTGAAGCCCCCTCCAAGGCCAATACAGGTACAGCAACTTATGTTCCCTACCTGAGCAAGTTACTTTTGCTATATTAAAATGTATCTTAACAGCAAGATTGTGTCATTAATGACACAGTCTACTGATGTCAAAATTGACACATGATGGTACTTTTCTCTCTCCTATTTATGAAAGAGGTTGCGCAACATTAAACCTCCATAACACTTGAAAAATCGGCCCTTTTGTGGTATAATACACTCGATTCAGGCTGATGACGTTTGGCTCCAAAGAAGGAGGCTGAACGTCTTGTTTGTTAAATGGCTTAGAAAGGCTGAAAAAGGACAGGGGCTATCAGAGTACGCGTTACTTATGGCCCTTATCGCGATAGCAGCGGTAGCAGCGTTAACGTTATTTGGTAACACGATAACTAACACGTTTTATGGTGCGATTACCGATGCTATGAATGGACTCTAACTGAAACGGCCGGCACGTGTCGGCCGTTTCGTCCGTGGCGGCGGTTCCATTTATCCTGCTACGAAAGTAGCGGGCATTTTTTGCATGGCGACAAGCTTGAGCCGAGTTTGGCGCCACGGGCATTTTTATAGTTGAACAACTCCTATCCTGTGGTAAAATCCCCATACATTCCGGATAGGAGTATGAGATGTCAATTACAGTTGAATGGTTGGGGCACGCTTGTTTCAGGATAACCGGTGCCGACAGGAAACGGGTTTTGATCGACCCGTATAATGATTCGATAGGATATCGTATCCCCGATTATTCCTGCGATGTCCTCCTCATAAGCCATGAGCATTTCGACCACGCGGCCGAACAATTTGTTCCCACAGAGCACATGACGATTAAGGATGAGGGCCGTCATAAGGCTGAAGGGCTGATTATTGACGCCAAGGCATTCCCGCATGATGAAGCAGGCGGCGAGAAGCGCGGCATGACCTTAGCTTTCAGATTCGATGTTGATGGCGTAGCATTTGCCCACCTCGGGGATATGGGGGTAATCCCAAGTCAGGATGAGATGGGTTTCTTCCGTGGAGTTAAATGCCTTATGATTCCGGTCGGGGGGTATTACACCATAAATGCGTCCCAGGCGACGGAAATCGTCAATGAGATTAAGCCGGGTTATGTCTTCCCGATGCATTACAAGACGCGGGTGCTTACCCTGCCGATAAGCAATGTAGAGGATTTTCTAATGGGAAAGAGTGATATCAACAGGGTTTCGGGCCCGAGATTCTTAGTCGACCCGGATAAAATCCCTGCACGGATTACAATAGTCGTTCTGGATTTTATGTAGGTAATTTGATGCAATGCAAATTGTAAAGCGCGCATCACGGCATACGCCGCGCCACTGCGTGAGGATAGATACGCGGTACCCGTTTGTAGTAGATGGCAAGTTATAAAACCTTATTTTCCTTTAACCTTCGGAGCCATTGCATCCAGTAACTCATTATATTGCTCCATCAGGACATTGTATGTCTGGAACTTCGTCTCGTCATACTTCAGAAGGCCGTTTTCAATGGCGAAATAAATATCGCTCGCAGCCTGGTAACCGCGCGGGTCGCCAATGTAAGCAAGATAAAACCCAGCCCTGGCGCGGGTCATATCTTCTTCCTCGGCATCATGCGTAACGGCGATTAAGCCATTGACGGCTTCAGAGCAATGTTGTTTCGCCACGGATTCAAAGAGGGTGAAACGTACTTCGATAGGGTTCTCCGGCCCGATTCCCTTTGTAAGCCATTTGCAATCCTCCGGTCCCGTGCATACCTGCAGGGCTGCTGCGGCAAGACCCGCTGCAGTGTTTGCCAAAGGGTCTCCTTCCGCTTTGAGCTTGGCTTCCCGGAACAGGGCGTCGTACAGCAAGCGGTCGGCCCCCTGGTCGGCAATCATCCCCAAGCCGCTATACGCCGCCATACGTACCCGGATGCTGTCATCAATGGCCAATTCGCGCAGCCTTTTCTTTGATTCATCAGTTGCTGGGAAATGGCCCAATGTATTGGCGCAGTTGCCGCGTATGTCAACGTTATCGGAGCGGCTGAATTCCATGATTTTATCGAACGCGCTGTCATCCTTAAGCCATGATTCAGCCTTTATTCCAGCAATTTGTATAAGGGGCTCGTTGGAGTTGAGCGCTTGCAGCGCGATCTCCCGGCCTTCCTCAACTCCGAAGCGGCCGAGCATTTCAATGGCTTTCGGGCTGTACTCAGGGTCCATCTTGCGGGCTGCTTCGAGCAATTGGGGCTTGAATTCTTCTAACCTCGTTTTCAACTCGTTGGCGGCTTCGCCTGCTTCCCTGTTGTTTTCGCTGAACAAGGCCCCGTAGATTTCCTCGAAAGTCCTTTTCACAACCTGAATAGGAGCCTGCTTCCCACCGTCATCGGTTTTGGACGAGGGCGGACGCGCCCCGGTGCATGCGATTGATATCATTGCCAAGAGAGCGATTGTCAGACTTATTGCCCTTAAAGACATTACAGCAATCCTTCCTGTATGGGTTATCGTATATAATGTCGTTATTATATAGACCTTATAGCTTAGCGCAAAGTTTACATGGAACAAGGGCGGCAAGAAATACCGGCGATACGGACACCACTGCAGGGGAGGGTATCCATTTCAGGGGACAAATCGGTTTCCTTTCGCGCCCTGCTGTTAGGGCCTCTCGCGCCGGGGACACGGGTCGCCAACCTTTCAACAAGCCCACTGGTGAGATATGGCGTCGATGCCATCACGAAACTCGGCGTAGACATTGAACGGGCCGGAGGTAATTGGTCTAAATTCACCGGCTATAATCGAGGCTTGCCTTCAGCTGAAATTTATTGCGGGTCATCAGCCACGCTTATGCGCCTTGCAACCGGGTTATTGGCTGGTGTGAACGGGAACTGGCGGCTTATTGGCGATGCCCAACTCACCCAACGCCCCATGGAAAGGGTCGCTGAACCTCTACGCCTTATGGGGGCAGGGATTTCAACGACTTCGGGTCATCCGCCGCTTTCCATTAATGGCGGTGGTTTAAGGGGCATTGACTATGGTCTCCCCATTCCAAGCGCACAGGTGAAATCGGCGATAATGCTTGCAGCCTTGAACGCCGAAGGTATTACCATAATAAGGGAGTCCATCCCCGCGCGGGATCATACCGAGCGTATCCTCCGGAGGATGGAAGCTCATATCATTGTTGAGGATAAACATCCGGGCCATGAAATCCGCATTGAAGGGTTGGCCCCCTTGAAGCGGGTTGAGTTGTTTATCCCGGGTGATATTTCCTCCGCGGCTTTTGTAGCAGGACTTGCAGCGCTCATACCGGGTTCGGATGTTGTTATCACTGATGTTCTCCTCAACCCCATGCGGATTTCATATCTTCATCACCTTTACAGGATGGGAGCTGATATTAAAATCAATATTAAGGATCTCGATAGTTTCGAGCCGTATGGTGATGTCATTGTCAAGGGCAGGGGGGAACTTCAAAATATACCGATTCACGAATCCGAGATCGTTGGTATGATAGATGAAATCCCCCTTTTAGCGATGGTCGGTGCATTTGCTTCAGGCCGTTTTGAATTGAACGGCGCAAAGGAACTCCGTGCGAAGGAGACGGATCGTATCGCTGCACTCGCTCATAATCTTCGGGCCATGGGGTTGGCAGTCGATGAGCGAGAGGATGGCTTTTCGTTCGAAAGTGGAAGCCGACCTCACCCATGCGAGTTCGATTCTTTAGGCGACCACCGCATGGCTCTTGCCTGCAATGTTGCGGGAATGCTTATCGGGGATTGTATGGTGCTTGGGGGTGATGCAGCGCTGATGAGTTACCCTGAATTTCATGAGCATATGGCAGGACTTCAAATTCCGTAAGACACCGTTATGCTCGAGGGCTCGCAGTAACGGTGGCGCACAAGGTTCCTGCTTGACATCCGCGGTGTATCGTATCATCCTGTAAGAACTTCAAATTTATACATCTTCTCCCAGGGGTGAGAAATGGATGTTTATCAACGGTGGCTCCTCTATGTGGCAATTCTTGTCATCTTTGTGATTGTCCTCGCAGTGGGGCAATGGATAAACCGCCGCAAATCGGAGCACCGGAGGGTTGTGATCAAGACGGGGCCAAGGGTGGATAGGTTCCTTGACCCCGCCAAAGCAGTGAGACCGGAAAGAATCCGCACGCGGGCGGACTCCAGGGGCATGGCAGTGCAGTGGTGGGATAAATGCGGTTTGAAGGAGGGGATATGCGGGGTATGCAATTGCACTGTCAGAAGCCCCGATGGATATCTTGTGCCTTTGGCCACGGTTGCCGAATCGACGCCATATTTGAATATTGCGGTAAAACCGCTGATGGAATTCGGGACACCATTTGACCAGGCTGCTGCGCAAATTAAGGAGTATATTCTCTCCGGGACTTCACCGTGGCTTGTATGCGACAAATGCAAGGATTTATTTTTCAGCAGGTAATGCAGCGTCACGATAATGGTTGCCCCTGTGGAATAGCCCACTCGGGTAGTCTTGTGATATCATTCTATGTGGGTCGATCAGGGAGGATATGAATTGAGTTATGTCGTAACCGAGAGATTGAACAGGTTCCTTGGCGATTCCAAGAATATGATATTCCACGACCTTCTATATGAAGAGGAAGGTACTGACGGTTGCGGCGTTGACCTGATCCTCGAAGAAGGGCATGCCGTGGGCTTTTTCCCCGACAAGCGAGAGCAGGCGAGGATGGAAGGCTATGAGCCTTGCCAGAAGTGTATGGGATGAGAATCAGCAGGTCTTCGGGCGGCGAATTCTGATTGCTGAGATTCCAGAATGAAAACCCCGGCTTTGCCGGGGATTTTTTAATCAGGTTTATGTCTAATAAAATATTTTGAGCAAGGGAATTAACTAATATCACCCATTCAATTGTCCCGCAATACAGTTTCTTCATACTCCTTTTCCAGCCTGAATTTATGTTTATTTTCCTCTTCCGCCATTAAAGCGAACAGCTTGCAGACCTGTGGGTCGGTGCAGCTACTTGCCAGCTCCCTGTAGAGCTTAACCGCTTTTTCCTCCCGCTTCATGGCAAGGACCATAATGTCCTGGAAGTCCATATCGGGTTTGTATTCCATTTCGACCATGAAATCCGATATTTTCATATCCGGGACGGGATTTAGATGTACGCTTTGCACCTTTGGAACTTCAAGGCTCAGGAGATGTCGTTCATGTCCTCTTTCCTGGTTTTCAAGTTCTTTTAGCAAGTCACTTATATGGGGCCATTTGGCCTTCTTAGCGGCTTCATTATAAAAGCGCTGGGCTTCGCGTTCGCGTTCCACTGCGAAGTTGATAATTTCTTGAAACTGCTCCCTGGTCATGGAATCCTCCTTATAAAAACATGTCATAACAGGGCGGTTACGATATCACAACAACCGGTATGAAACAACCGGCTCGGCGAGAGGACTATTGGCGATGCTTGATGATGAAAGGCTTTAAATTCCACACTTGACACTTATGATGTTCTCAAAAATGACCTTCAGTGATTTCAGAAGGTCACGTCTTTCAGTCCCGGAAAGACCTTTCATAAGGGGACCATTCAGCTTATCGATTTCAGCAAGGGCCTGTACCGCGGTTTTCTCTCCTGCGGGGGTGGCCCGGATGAGTTTCTCGCGTCGAGAGCGGGGGTTTTCACGTCGTGTGATGTAGCCTTTTTCCAAAAGCAAATCGGCTATTTTGGTGATGCTTGCTCCGCTGTACTTCATTGTCCCCTCTTTCACCTGCGTAAGGTTTATCTCCTTCTTGCTGTTGTGAAGCAACCACAGAACCGTGAATTCCCCCATGTTTAAACCATAGCGGGCAATCACATCGGCGACAACCTGTTCGAAGAGGGCAAAGGTGAAATAACCGAATGCGAGTACCCTGATGTTCATCGCATCCAACCCCAACTGTTTTTCAGCATCGTTCGCTGTATCCGGCATCGTACACCTCCAAATCATTCTTATCATTTACATTTCTAAATAGATAGACACCTAAAATATTAACCCGGCCCATTAAGATGTTCAAGTGTTTAAACGGGAAAATTGGCTGATTAGCCGATTGCCTGTTAATTCCAATCATCAATCAATTATTTCCGGTAATTACAATTCGATGCTCCGCTGAGCTCCTGGGATTATCGCTTTGAGGATTCGATCATAGGGGATATTTACAAATCTTTCGCTAATTTCAAGGCGTTTTTAAGGATGGCATCCGACCATTTCACCATAAGCCTTTTTCCATCGGCAGCAAGGCCTTTCGTAAGCAGTTTGTCCTGGGATTTTATGTCCCCAATCAACGTGGTTATCATCTTGTTGCCGGCCGGAGTGGCCTTGATAAGCTTCTCACGCCTTGAGGATGGATTCACGCGTCGGGTTATCAATCCACTGCCGACTAATTTGTCGACTATTTTAGTGATGCTCGCACCGCTGAACACTAAGACATTATTTTTTACCTGGTTAAGGTTCAACTCGTCCTTGCGGTTGCGAAGATGCATCAAAACTATGAATTCCCCAAAGCTAAGACCAAATCCCCCGACCATCTGCTCAAAGAGGCGGTGAACAAACAGGAAGGTAAGCAGCCCCTGAGCCACCAATTCTTCATCGATGTCATCCAGAAAAAAACGTCCCTTGAGTAATGTAGTTCGGTCCATACGCCTCACCTGTAAAATCAGATATGGGAAATTTCCTTGTTCAGATATCGTCCCAATTTACAAAAATAAACAAACCAGACCCCGCAATGCGGCTTTTATTTATCGCTTAATCCTATTCATATTCGCCCAAGGCGGAACACATAGTGCGCTAACGAACCAACCGGTTGAGACAATTCGATATCTGCCGCTTTGCATATACAGTCCGCAGAATCAATCCTCTATTCCCAGGATAAACATATTGGTCAGAATCACTTTCAGGTCATTGAAAAGGCGGTTTTTTTCGGCGGATGAAAATCCCTTTGTTGCTTTGTCGCTCAACATGAGGACTTCCTTGTTGAGCTTCGCGAAGGCTTTTTCACCTGCGGGGGTAATTTTAATAAGCTTCTCGCGCCGGGATTTCGGGTTCTCCCTGCGATTGATGTAGCCTTTCTGGACAAGCTTATCGGTTATTTTTGTGATACTCGCCCCGCTGAGCATCATGACACTTTCCTTCAACATCCTAAGGTTGATTTCTTCCTTACGGCCATGAAGATGCCTTAATACGATGATGTCCCCGTAACTTAACCCTGAAGCCACCGCGAGTTTCTCGGCGTTATGCATGTAAAGGGAAAACGCCGTTGCCCCTGTCACCATAACCTTCTCATCAGAATTTTCGAGAGTTAATCTTTCCTCGATCATAAATTTGTCCTCCAAATGAATTTCGACTGCTAAGATTTGATAATTAACAGGAGATATAGTACCACAAAAGATTGATAAACAATACTACAGTTAAAAATTTCGCAAACTTATTACAACCCCGGCCATTTTATCTTTCTGAGCCGTTGCGAAACCACTTTTAAACATGTGGTAGCCCGGGGCCACAAGTGATCAGCTTTATTGAAACCGACCATTGGCTAATTCTTAATCTGCAGCAAGGTCTCCAGCTCGATGCGTGTCTGGAAGTTGCGGTATGCCTCGCAGGTCTTGAGCAGCTCGTCATGAGTGCCCGCACCGACTATGCGGCCATCGTCAAGGACATAGATTATATCCGCCCGCTTGGCGGTTGCGAGGCGGTGGGTGACAATAAGGCAGGCCGCATTAGGAAATTCCCCGGCGAACATTTCCCAGAAACCTTCCTCATTTTCCGCGTCGAGGCTTGCGGTGCAGTCATCCATCAGGAGTATGCTTGGCCGCCCGGCCAAGGCGCGTCCTATGGCGATGCGTTGCTTCTGCCCCCCCGAAACCGTGAGTCCACGCTGGCCGAGCATCTGGTCGGCGCCATTGACGAATCCCTTGACTTCCTCGGCCACCTGCCCTTGTTCGAGGGCTGCCCAAACCAGCTTGTCGTCTATATCCCGCCCGAAGGCTACATTATCCTTAACACTCTCCGAGAAAAGCACCGGCTCCTGCGGGATGTAGCCGGTAAGGTTGCGGTAGGAAACAATATCATATTCATCAAGCGGCCTGCCGTTAACGAGCACCTTCCCTTCCTGCGGGGGGAGCATACCGGCGACAAGTTTTATGAGAGTAGATTTGCCGCATCCGACCTGGCCAACCACTGCGGCTTTAGTGCCGGCCTTTAAAGCAAAGTCAACGCCGTTCAGAACCCACGAGTGGTCATCCTCGTAACGGAATTTCACACCCTTCAATTCAAGTGATTCGAACTCACTGACAGGGAGGGTCCCCTTGAACAGCCCCTCAGTTCCACCCGGAGTAGTCCTGACTTCCTCAAGCCTGTCGACGCATGCAAACGCCTGCTTGCTGGTCGCGAAAAGGTTTGGGATATCAGTCAATGGTTGTAAGAGGAGGCCAAGGTACATGTAGAAGGCAACGAAATCTCCAAGTGTCATGACCTTGGTTATTACATAACCCCCGCCCACTATAATCACGATCAACTGCCCGATCATACCGATAAGCGTATAGGTGCTGCCGAGGAACAGCCATAGCTTCATGAGGCGCATTTCAATGCCTATCCTGCCCCTAAGGAGGTCCTTGAACAACTCCGCCTGTTTCTCCTCGCCATTGTAAGCTTTCAGGATTCGCACGCCGCTGAAACATGATTCGAGGGCGTCGTTGGTTCGGCTTATCGCATCCTGCACGGCGCGGGAACGCTTGCCGAGCTGGACGCGGACGACATAGAAAATGTAAACCATGAACGGCAGCGGAATGATCGACATCAGGGCCAACCGCCAATTGATGGCGAGCATCATACCGATGATGAAGATGAGTTTTGCCGTTGACTCGATTGCGCGGAAGATGCCGGAGCAGGCGAACCATGCGATTTTGGGATGGTCGGCTACATCTCGCGTAAGCCTTGTCACCAAATCCCCTGTCCTGAATTTATTGAAGAAGCGGTAGCCCTTACCGAGGATGATATCGAAGAAGCGTTCGCGGACATCCATCTCGATACGGTTATTTATGAGGGCTCGTGTGCCGGGGTAGAGATAGCTGATGCTTCGGAACAGCCCTATTGCGACAAGGGCCCATACGAGTTGTGTTATCACGTCCTTGCCGGGAGGAGTTCCCGCGTCCTGGAAGGCACGGAGCTTGTCGATTATCCAGCGTATGGCGAAGGGATAAGCCGTAACCGCCGTCGCCGACATAAGGGTAAGCACAAACAGCAGAGGCAGCAGCCTCCTATGCTTGGGCCAGAGGGCGAATATCCAGCGGATGTGCTTCACGCCATCACCTTCGCATCGGCGAATTGCAGCTTGTAGAGCTTGGCGTAAACCCCATCGAGGGCCAATAGTTCGGCATGTGTGCCGGCTTCGGCAATTCGCCCGTCGATGATGAGCAATATTTCGTCGGCGCTGAGGATGGTTGACAACCTGTGCGCTACGATGACCGCGGTGCGTCCTTCTAAAAGCTTCTCGATAGCCTCTTGTATAAGCCTCTCTGTATGCGGGTCAACGGAGCTTGTGGCTTCATCGAGAACCAATACCGGCGGGTTCTTGGTGAGCGCCCTTGCGAACGAGAGGAGTTGGCGCTCGCCGACAGAGAGATTGGTTCCCCTCTCGGTAAGCTCCCCTTCATATCCGCCGGGGAGTCTCTCGATAAAGCGGTTGGCGCGTACTATCTCGCTGACGCGGCGAATAGTCTCGATATCAACCTTGTCGTTGAATACCCGGAGGTTGTCCTGGATAGTGCCGGGGAAGAGGTAGATGTCCTGCAGAACGAGGCCCATCATGGTGCGCCATGCGCCGAGGGGGTATTGTCTTATATCAACCCCGTCGACGGTAATCCTGCCTTTCTGCGGGTCATAGAACCGTAGTAATAAATTTACTATTGTCGATTTCCCGCCGCCTGAAGAGCCGACAAGGGCCAATTTATGCCCCTTGGGAAGCTTGAATGAGACATCCTTCAGTATCCACTGCTCGTCTTCATAGGCGAACCATACATTCTCGAACGCAATCTCATGCTCGAATTTAAGCTCGGTTGACGGCAACGGGCCGTCGTCGACGGCGGGTTTCAAATCTAAGATATTGAATATTCTCTCAGCCGACACAAAAGCCCTCTGGATAAAATTCAACTGCTCGCCGACTTGGATAATCGGGAAGAACATCTGCCGCATGAATTCGATGAATGTTATCAGTTCGCCTATGGTGATGGGCTTGACATAAGCGGCGGGGTTCAGTATCTGCTTTGTGCCGACGACCAGAATGATGCCGATGGCGATTATCTCCCCGAAGATAAACCCGCCCCAAAAGCCATAATCGATGTAGGCGGCAGGCGTCTCGATTCTATATTTGCCTAAGTTAACCTCGTGCATCCTGCGGCGGGCGTGGTCCTGGTAGTTGAACTGCTGTATGACATCGACCCCCTGGACATATTCGGTGGTATAGCCCGTCACGATTGCCCATTGGGCGCGGCTTTCCTTGTAGTAACGGCGGATTTTTTTGAGGAATATGAATACCGCACCAAACAGGAGGGGGACAAGGATCACGAGGTACAGGGTAAGCTTCCAGTTGAGGAAGAACATAACGCCGAAGAAACCGATGAAGAGGAAGAAATTTTTCGTCAGGTTGACAAGGACATCGCCGAAGAGGTTGCGTATCGTGTCGGCATCCGATTCCACGCGGCTTATGAGCTTGCCGGGGGGATTCTGTGTGAAGAAATCGAGCCCGAGGTGCATTATGTGTTTGAAAAGGTAGTGCTTGAAGTCGGTGATGATATTTAACCCGATGCGGAACAGGACGAGGGCCTGGAAATAGCCGACAACTATGCCGATTGTGAAGATGCCGAAGTATATAGCCCCGGTGATTTTGATGGCCTCGATATTCCTCTCTTTATCGATATACTTGTCAATGATGAGCTTGCCGAGGATTACGGGGCCCGCGACTTGAGTGGCGGTGATGATTAAAAGGTACAGGAATGCCAATAATACAAGCTTTCTATACGGCCTGAACAACGGGTATAGCTTGCGCACCATCTCTTTAGTGGAGATGGTGCGTACCCCCTCCTCGGTTTCGGCCCAATGCCACCACATAGCAAAATCACTCTCAACGCAAACCGTTGATTATAAGCTTTGGTTTGAATCGGGTCAAATTCGGTAAGCCTGTGGGTGTATCCAGGGATTGATTTTAGTAGGGGCGAAGCATTTGGCGGACCAAATGCTTCGCCCCTACAATACCAACCCGCTTGTATTGACCATCTAATCCTAAAATCAAATCACGGATGCACCCAAGTCTGTAATTTACTTCTTCCACGCTTCTACTATTAATGTGCGGGAATAGAGGTCGTAATCGCGACGGTCATAGCCACCATAGAAGCTGAAACTGCGGAACCCCGCCTCCATCAGCCCTTCGCTTATTTCCCTCGGTTCGACAAGCGCCACTTGCTGGATCTCCTCGGCTTTCTCAATAAGGTTCCCGGCCAAGAGGGTTTCAAATATGGACACCAACCTACCGACATTTTTCAGCTTATTGATTGAACAGGACATCCTTCGGACATAAACATAGTCGCCATCAACTATACGCCCCACTTCCTTCATGGGAAATTCGCCTATGTTGATTGACACCAAATCAAAAACGAGCCTGCCGCCCGGTTCGAGCATCTCGTGAAACCGTTTCAGCGCCAAGAACCGCTGCTCCCGGGTATAGAGCGTCTCAAAAACGCCTGTAAGATTGATTAGCGGGTAACGTCTTGCCGTGGTGAAGCTGAGGACATCGCCCCGCATCAGTTCAATCCGGTTACGGGTATCGGGCGAGGCTTCATCGAGCTTGCTTTTGAATGCATCCCTGAGTTCCGCGTTGCCTTCGACGGCCGTTACCCTTGCTCCCGCTTCGGCCATCGCTATGCTGATTATCCCGGTACCGGCCCCCAAATCGAGCACCTTGCCCGATTCTACGGCCAATTCGGTGAAGAAGTCGAGGTTCTTCTTACGCTCGAACAGGTCCCGGTATGTTGCTGATGTCCATCGCATTTGGGTTATACAAATATAATCTCCTGAGCGGCAAGGTGCAACTTTATTTATTATAAAAACAGGTGGTTACCTTCTAAGTTTTGCTACCCCGCGGCCAAGGACTTCATCAGCCAGTAAAGGTTGACAAGCAGCTTGCCTACTTCGGCATTGATTAAGAAGCTCAGCAGGCCGAATGTTACGAACATAATGAGAAGGCCGACAATCGATTTCAACGGTAACCCGACAATGAAGACATTCATCTGCGGCACTGTTTTCGCGATTATCCCAAGGCTGACATCGATAAGGAACAGTGTGCCGATTACCGGCAAAGCTATTTGCAGCCCCAATATAAACATACCTGTAAACATATTAAGCATGATAGTTACAGTATTCCCACTCAACCCGACTCCCATAGGGGGAGCTAATGTGAAACTGTCGGTCAGCGCGCGGATGAGGAGATGGTGCCCGTTGAGGGTGAGAAAATAGAGTATCGCGAAGATGAACAGGAAATGCCCGATGATGCTTACTTGTTCGTTTGATGTGGGGTCAAGGACATTGGCGACGGCGAATCCCATCTGGTAGCCCATCAGCATGCCTGCAATTTGCACAGCGGCAAAAAGAAGGGCGACCGCGTAGCCTAAAAGAAGGCCGATTAATATTTCCGTAACGGACATAATGGCCAATTCGGTGACTGTGCCCGGGAAGTGGAATGTTCCCGGCTCGATGGTGTAGAGCAATACCATGCTTGTAAGTATGCCGAGCCCCACCTTGGTATGCGGCGGAACCCCCGCGCCGCCGAATACGGGCGCGGCGAAATAAAAAGAGGTGACGCGGAGGAAGATTACCAGGAAGGTGAAAAAGTAGAATTCCGTTATGTGCGTCAGGAAGTCCATCTAACTGGTGGAATGATAACATTTCGGATGCCTGTTGTGGAAGTGGGACGAAGCTCCCCCTTAATCCCCCCCGGCAAACGGGGGGGGGAGAATTATCAGGGGGATTTTTTGGTTTCAACCACAGTGTCGGATGGCACGGCATGCCCGAGTCCGCAAGGGCTGGCCGTGGTCGTGCAAATTCACAACAGGATCAATATGGAAACACCGACACCGCCGATGTGCCGGGGGCGAGTACCGAATCATGAAGGATATACACATCTCCGTTGCCTTGGTCAACATCCATCCTGTGCACCATACTGCAATTAATGGCGATACCTGACCGAATGGGAATGGCGGTATCGACACCAGGCATAGCGATGAACGCGTCAAATGTGGCAGTCATCGCCAGCTGGTCATAGCTTAATACGACAATCATATTATGCGGCGGGAGCGGCTTGCCGGTGATAATATTTGATGTGTAAACGATTTCGCAATCGATGGGTATGCTGTTTGGATTTCCCTGGGTAATAAAGAGCTTGGAGATTGCGCCATATGGAGCTGCCATGCCCGTGGTGAAATCGACCTCGTTAATTTCTATGTCACCTTCCGTATCGAGGATGTATACCAATGTCGGGATGGGTTGCGTTAATCCGGGGTTGGTTGGTATTTCATCCACTGCAAGGCTCATCCATTGGTGCAAGGAGTCATCTATAATACCCGGCCCCGGATTGGGGACTCCGCCTGATGTCGGCAGAGGAAAAAGCACCCCTGGGGCGGCATGCGGGCTTATTGTTTGATATATTGAACATGTACCAGGGCAGGGGCCGTTTACGATTGGCGCGCCGCATACTACGAAGGTGTTGTAATCGCACGCGAACAAGGTATACATGTTCCCCGGAGCGCCAGGGCAGAAGCCGTCGGTGACATCGGCGACCACTTCCCATCTCACGCCATTGAATGTTGTGTGATTACCCAACCAGGCAAATGGGACGGCCATACCGGGGACCCATAGCATCGCCTGCGCGTAAGCATATTCGGGGAAGGGGCCAATTGCCGCCCCTAAAGCGGAACCGTGGGCGAGAAACATTTCGCCGAATGCGTTTCCGTCAAAACGCGTCGGCTGTAATGGCGGTGTCTGGAACGGAGGTCCTATAGGAAGTTCGATGTCAAACGCTACCGGTGGCCCGACAAGCGGCAACGGGAAGCCATAATAGTGCACACCCCCAAGCGGTGGCGGCCCTCCGGGGCCTACACCGGCGTCATCTGCTACAACCATCATTTTAAGGCCAATAGGCGCTCCGTCTAAGATGGCAATATCATGGTCGGAAATTTTGTTTAAGAAATGCCAAAACCTTGGGCATACAACGAAAGTACCTTGATGCGGGGAGGGGAATATGAGGAAATCAGAAATGCTTGCGTTGCTATAAGGCAAGTCATATACACCGATTGTAAGCGGCGATGTGCTATAGCCCTTTGCGTTAGCCCACCCGGAGCCGTCATCGGCTTCGCAGGATATGTCATAAAGCCCCGGGCCCGTTATGTAAGAGGCAGTGGTGAAATCAATGGTTAAATCACCTGGAGTAGGGTCACCGGGGATTGTATAAGAGGGTGGGCTCCCATTGGGGACAACGCTCCAACTGTATGTCAGTGTATCCCACGGGTCGGGGTCCACAGCAACAACCTGGTAAAGCTTTATATCATTTGTCCAGACTGAAATTTGGCCTGTTGGGACGCCGACCGTCGGCTGCGTATTCTGGACGGTCACGACCAACGGCGAAAGGCTTACCCCGGTGTCGTTCGGCAGGCCCGACGTGTCTTTCACCTGGCAGGAAAAGTCATAGTTACCCTGGGCGGTGATGAATAGGGCAGTCCCAAAATCCACGGTGAAATCCCCCGGGGTGGGGCCACCGGGGAGGGAATAATTCGCGGGTTGGCTTGAGGGTACGACGCTCCACGTGTAGGTCAATGCAGCCTGTTCACCGGGGTCGGGGTCGAAGGCCGTGACGTTATATAACCTTATATCGGTTGAATAAACCGAGGATTGGCCCGAAGGCGTTGTTACAGTCGGTTGCGTATTTGGGATTGTTGGTGAAACAGTAGCTGTGAAAATATTGTAACCAGCTAACAAAGCCGATGTCGGATATATCCCCGGTCCACCAAGGGCATAGGTGGTGGGGGAAGACGATTCGACGGTAATGAGTATATCGACATTTCCAGCCGCCCCCGGTTGGCAATTGCTTATGTCAATGGAGAATACGCTGGACAATGATGTCCCCGATGATACTGCCGCTGTCAGGAGGATATCAACCGGGGAACCTGGGATAAACGGGGCAGCCGATTCAAGCCAGATGCTATTGATTTCACTCGGCACCCCAATTGGTTTATTATTCCCCTGCCAATCGAAGACTTCGATATTCAGCCGCAAGCTCCCTCCAAATTGGGTTGGTGAAAGGTAATACAGGGTGCTTCCGCTGTCGCTGACATCAACATGCGCGGCCTCGCGCGAGTTGGCGTTCATCGGGAAATCGCTTAGGGATGGTGGTTTGTTGGTAGGGGGAGCCCAATTCGCAAGTACGGCATAATTGAAATTCACCACCGGCCCGCCGCTTACAGGGAATTTCAATTGGTATTCCCGCGTATTTACGGCTCCCGGCATGAAAGACCCGCGATTAGCCGCGTTCGCCGGATTTGAGAAGAACGTTTTGACATCATCGGTTTTAGCCAAGCCATCGGCGAAGTATTTATAACCACTGAGTATGGCCCCGGGCGTATAAGCGGTTGTACCAAGTGCGCCTGATGTGTAGCCCCACAATCCGCTTGTAGTGAATTCGGAGGCGTTCATCCAACGCGTATAACCGTCAGCATTAAGCAACTTGAGGTCCGTGCCAAGTTGAGGGTAATTTATAGCCGTGTCATGCGTACCCGTGATTGAACCGTCCCCCATAACAACTCCGCGGACGTCGAAGCCAACATACTGGCTTACGCCGGGGAACGGGTGGTGCAGGGTGACATCGAGCGTTATTGTCCCCTGTGTAAGGAACCCGGCCCATTTGGTTACGGTGACATTAATGTTGCTTAAACTCCCCGCCGGGGGTTGGAGAAATGCGACTACATTCAGGCAGAAAGATGCTCCCCTGAATGGCTCAATGGATACCGCCCCGGTTGCCCCGTCCAGCTGCACCTTGTATAGCCCCCACATCAGCAGTACGCTGTTATCCTCTTCAGTCTTGGCGTTTTCTTGAGGAGAAATAGATGTGGATGAATCGGGGATGGAAAGGAAGTCTTTTACCCCTCCTGAGCAGCCGATGATGATTACAAACAAAAGGATTAGTTCCGCCGAGAGAGCCGCTATTGCCCTATAACGCATCGTAATCGCCTCCTCGTGGCCGAGAATTCCCCAAAATATTAGATGCTATTAAGCCATGTTAAAATCCGGTTTTCAGGGATGATATTATACCCGATTACGGCGTAGCCCGTTTCGCTCCTGAACGACAGTTGCTGCAGGAAACCATGTACGTCTTTTTAGTGATCATGGTTAGGCAAGTTTTGTACAGAGCCCGGCGTTGCGATGTGGTGCTGTAATAAGACCCCCCCCTTTGCCCCCCCCGCTTCGCGCGGGGGGGAGATGAAGAAGTGACTTCCCGTTACACCCCCTCTCGAGGATGATGAAGGGAAGCCTATTATAATTCTCTCCGCTCGCGAGGAGGATAAGTGCAGAGCCCTGCTATAATTTCCCCGTGCGCCAGGGGGGGGAAGGCAGGTTTTGCTGTTATCTCCCCCCCGCGAAGCGGGGGGGACAAAAGGGGGGGCCTCCTACTTGGCTATCTGACAATCAACAAAGAGACACACCCCCGGGAACCATGGCAATTGACAGTTATTACTAAAGGCTATAGAATAACCTTTAATTATAATGGTAGGTTGGTATACCGTGAAAGAAGAAAACACAATAGGCGCCGGCGAAATCTTAACATTCAAAGAGGCTGAGAAATATCTCAAGATACCCCGGTCAACTCTTTATAAACTTCTTCAGGAAGGACGGCTTCCTGCACGCAAAGTTGGTCGTCATTGGCGCTTTGTTAAGGATGAACTTGACGATTGGTTGAAGACATCCGAAGCAGGGAGATCCCCCGGGGCTTCGCGCCTTTATTGTTGGCAGTTTTGGAAAAAACAAGGGGAGGAAGGGCGCCATAAATGCTCACTATGCATCGTTTACCGCTCCAAAGCGCTTAATTGTTTCCACCTGAGGGGAGAAAATACACATCAGAAAGTACGTTGTGTCGAAAGCTGCAGCAAATGCATTTACTACCAGAGGTATTTTGGCTAAGGGTTGATCATCAGGCGAAGCATCTTAATTTAAGATTCCCATTAACGCGACAGGACTGCTATGGTTTCAACATGCGGTGTACGGGGGAACATATCAACCCCTTCCACAGTATCAAGTCTAAACCCACTTTCAATGAAACCCTTTATGTCGCGGCCTAAGGTGGCCGGGTTACAGGAAACATAGACTAAATTTTTTACCATACTCCCGGATATGATTCCCGTTACATTTTTGGGCAAACCCTTACGGGGGGGATTCATGATGACCCATCCGAATTCCTCGCCCTTGATGATTTCATTTAACAACGATTCGACATCCCCTTCCAAGATGGTCGTGTTGGCCGTTTTATTGGCGATTGCATTGAATCTCAAATCCTCGATAGCGGTCGGGGAACGCTCGATGAAAGTCACGCCGTCATCACCGGCGCAAATGGTCCCCAAGACCCCTACGCCGGAGAAGAGGTCGAGTATTTTGCCGCCTGGTCTGCGG
>Ga0315277_10000116_pt1 | contig 130100 bp, 123 predicted proteins | sample YL17G05_15_MG_FD_203695 | JGI IMG/M metagenome (GOLD analysis project Ga0315277, IMG submission 203695) | Sediment microbial communities from Yellowstone Lake, YNP, Wyoming, USA - YL17G05_15 | ecosystem: Environmental > Aquatic > Freshwater > Lake > Sediment | place: USA: Wyoming | collected...
ATTCCTGTCATAACTATCGTCGTACCTCTCGCATATACCATGGCATCGCTCACGGTGCTCTGGCCCAAAACCCATCCTCCAATCCCCCAAACGTGGAAAGCCCAGTAGATCGCACCAGCCGATACAACCACGCCCAGATAGAGGCCTCTGAGTAGTGTCGAGACATTGATCAGTCTGGTGCCAGTCTTTCTGGGGGGCTTCATCATAACGTCGGGTTCTGGAGGCTCCATTATGAGAGCAAGGGAAGGAAGGACGTCCATCCCCAGGTCTATCGCGAGCACCTGGACCACAAGCAGCGGAAGCGGGGTTTGAAGGAGTACGAAGACGACGAACGCGACCAGTTCAGCCCAGTTGTGCGTGTAGACATAGTAAACGAATTTCCTTAGGTTGTCGAAAGTTGACCTTCCCAGCTTGACCCCTTCGATTATCGATGTGAAATCATTGTCCAGAAGGACCATATCAGCGGATTCTCGTGCCACGTCGGTTCCACCTGCCCCCATGGCTATGCCAACATTTGCCTCAGTAAGCGCGGGAGAGTCATTCACGCCATCCCCCGTCACTGCCACTACTTCACCCATGGATTTCAGGATTTGTACTATCCTCAGCTTCTGTTCGGGAGCTATCCTCGCAAACACGGACTCACCTCTGACGAGGATGTCTGTTAGGTCTTTGTCACTCATCTGGCTGAGTTCTTTTCCAGCGTAGACTTTCTGATCCTCTGACGTTATGATGCCCACTTTTTTTGCTATGGAATATGCAGTAAGTTCGTGATCTCCCGTCAGCATAATGACTCGTATGCCCGCACTCTTGGCTTCTTGAACAGCAGCCTCTACCTTTGGTCTTGGCGGATCGAGCAACGCTGCCAACCCCAGAAAAGTCATGTTTTCTTCTACGTCCTGGGATAGATTTTCAGGTTCGTTTGGGAGAGCTTTTGTTGCCATTGCGAGAACTCGAAAGCCTTCTGAAGCAAAATCATTCATCTGTTTTGTTACGACTTTTTTGATCCCGTCTGTAAGAGGGATGCATTTATTGTCATAGAAGACATGAGTGCATCGTCTAAGCACTTCCAAGCCAGCTCCCTTGGTAAAAGTGGCTATCTTTCCCTCTGGACCCCTGTGAACACTTGTCATCATTCGCCTCTTGGAATCAAATGGAATCAGGCCAATTCTCTGATTCTCCGCGAGAGCTTCACTGACGTTGAAATCCCCCTTTCCAGCGAAGACTAGAAACGCTCCATCAGTGGGATCTCCCAAAACCGTCCATCTGCCAATTCTGTCCGACGGTGGGTTCAGTTTGGCATTATTGCAGAAAGCACCAACCTCCAAAACCTTAGAGATGGCTAGGTCCTCACTACGACCAATTCTTCCGCCATTGAAGGTGATATGGCCATCTGGACTGTATCCGTCACCTGTGACTTCAAACATCTTGCCTGCAGTCCAAAGTTTCTTCACCATCATCTCTCCACTCGTAATCGTGCCCGTCTTGTCCACACATAGCACAGTCATTGACCCAGCCGTTTCAACAGAGGAAAGTCGTTTCACGACAACATTTCTCTCAGCCATCCTACGAGCAGTCAGAGCGAGCGAAAGAGAGACGGTCAGCTGGAAGCCCTCTGGTACTAGACATATCATCACGCCAATTGCGAATAGTATACTCGTGGCGAGGTTAAGTTTGACAAACAACAGGGCTGCCGAAAAGAAGATTAGGCTCACACCAATAGCCAACAGGAAATTCAGTCTAGCTGTGTAGTCAATATCCCTCTCAAGTGGGCTCATAGGTTCATGCACTTCGCCGGATAGGGAAACAATTCTCCCGAACTCGGTATCCTTTGCTGTTGACAAAACAACACCTCTGGCGACTCCCGAAACCAGAGTGGTTCCAGCAAAGAGAATGTTGTGCACATCATAGGGAGTGCTTGTCTCCATCTCGGGAGACATCGTAGCAAATCGTCTTTGAGGCTCAGACTCTCCTGTCAGTATCGAGTTGTTAACAGAAACCTCAAATGCACTGATTAACCGCAAGTCAGCTGGTACTCTATCTCCCTCTTCGAAAGCCAGAATGTCTCCAGGAACAACATCGGTCACGTCAATTTCCTTCATTTGACCTTCTCTGATGGCCTTCGTCTTGGTGGGGATGAGGCTTCTTATCACCTGTACAGCCATCTCGGCTCTATACTCTTGAAAAAGGCTGAAGGCTGTGTTCAGAACTACTACGACAAATATTGCAAGACCCATCTGAACGGAGGTTGGATCATTGGAGGTGAAGCCGCTTAGAAACGAGAGGAATGAAGCGACCAGCAGAAGAACGTTGAACATGTTCTTGAATTGTGAAATAATCTTCCTAGCCAAGCTGGTCTTTTTGCCCCTAGGAAGGACGTTCAAACCGGTCTTCAGAAGGCGGCGTTTCGCATCTTCATCCGAAAGACCCTCAGGTCCAGTTTGTAGTTCTTTGAAGAGATCTTCGATCTTGGCTAGAGCAGCTCTCCCATACGACATAAAGTTGCCTCCTAAAAAAGGTATTATTAGATTGGAGGGAGACCCAGCAGAGACATACGCTTAGCCTTATCACATTACTTTGACCACAGCCATTCGCAAAAACGACTTATTAATCTTTCCGAAGTGCACTCAAAAAAGAGGTAGCCCGCGCTCTTGGCACCCGGGGTGGGATATAAACCCAGCACGAAGTGGAGACATCTCCCGTATACCCAATATTTTTTTGGTTTTAGGCTAATTTTGATATACCATTCGAGAATTTGACGACGTTGCGGAGAAGCTATAGCTGAAACGAAACTCTTTGGCATTACCTTGAGCGTCATTTTCTTCCAATGAAGAACAAGTTAGAAGAGTTAGCAACACCATACTTCCTCATCCTTTCTTTTAGTTTTTCGCCTTCCTTTTTCAAGCGTTCTCGTGTTTCCAAATCTGCATGTTCGTCTAGACGACGAAGGTTTTCATCAACCTCTTTAGCAAATTGGTCGATAGTGACTTCTCCTTTTCCTTTTTTTGGATTGCAATCAAATTTCCTATCACAAATCAAGCATCTAACAGGGTGCGTAGACTCGAAAGTCTCAAGCTCTGATAACCGCAGACTGTCCATGAGGTCCTTGATTTTCTGCTTGGGAAAGGTTTTATGATGAACAATACCTAGCAGGGAGTCAATTTCGGAATCCCAATGGTGTCGAAGTATATCCGTTTTTTGTGCTTCGCTCTGTTCTCCATCACTAAACTCTTCCTGAACAACAAAATATCCATCGGGCTTTAGCACGCGTTTCATCTCAGCCAAAACTCCATCAATGTTTTCAAGATGATGCAATGAATAACTTATGCAGACTGTATCAAAGGAATTGTCTTCAAACTTCAAATACCCAGCATCCATCTCCAGAAATTCCACAGGCTGTCCTTCAAACCGCTTTTTTACAGATTCCAAATCCTTCCCCGAGATTTCAACCCCAACAAAATAGTCATAGTTTTTCAGCATCTTCATCAGAGTATTGATGAAGCCACCAAAGCCTGTGGCGACATCTAATATCCTTCCACCAGAGATTCCTTTCAGTTTCTTACTTATTTCTGTGGCACCAGAGATTCTCAACCTCTCTGGCAGATTCTCCATAGCATAACCTCATTTGCAGATATTAGTTAGTCAAAGAAATGGGTTTTGCCTATCTTCATGTCTAACGGTTCAGACACGTTGTTTTTAAGCCAGTTTCTGATTTTGCGGAAAAGTCATTGCTGAATCCAATGCAGTAGAATTGGTGGCGGTCGTTAATGGATGCGGTTCTAGTGGACAATCTTGTTGTTTTCTTTGCATTAGTCTACTATGCTCTCTTGTTTGTCGTGTATCTGCTCCGTGCCCAAGCACTCACAAAGTTGGAGTGGAAGTTGAGCCCAGTTTTCAGTGTCCAGTTGGTTCCTTTTACTTCACTCTGGGTGGTGAACCTCCTTATTGGCAACGACTCTGGCCGTCTGCTAGCTGGATTGCCCATAATCATTTACTTGGTCTACGACCTCTGGTATAGGCTGATAACTCAGAAGAAACCCTATCATCATCCCGACCGCTGGCCAGTAGGCCTCGTTGTCTATCTTCTGCTCCTTTTCATCGGAAGCATAGGTTTGAACTGGTATGGATACTTGATGTCGCGATTCTATGGAAGTATACTTGTGATTGCCTTCTTCATCATGATGAGTTCCTACGGCTACTACCAATACACATACAACAAGAGAAGGAAAGCGAATGACAGCCAAAAACAGTAAGCAACGGGATAACTAGGTAGCACAATCATTTATATCAGTAAGGGAAAAATCAGAAAAGCCAAAGCGTCATTTATGCCATGAACTACGATGCAGGGCCAGATACTTTTCTCCTTGATATATAGCAAGACTAAAGCCGCAGATATGACACTCGTATCCAATGTGGGTCCCAAGCCGAAAAACTTCAAATGAACTAGCGTAAACAAAAGCCAGGACACAAAGGCAGCAATCCATCTATGTCTGGTCAGTGTCGTCATTCTTTCAATGAGGTATCCTCGGTAGAACACCTCTTCCAAGAAAGTCCCAGTCAAGAAGAGACCAAAGAGAGTGGCAAAGCCGTATCCTTTTATCATGGGCTGAAGTGAGCGTAGCGAGGGTAATCCAACGGACTCCAGAACAAGACTGCTGATGAAAGAAGCAACGAGCACCAGACCATAAACGAGAACTCCCCACCCTAGGTGCCTTCGTTTGAATTTTCCCAAACCTATGCTTACCCTGTTCTTCTTCTCAACTTTAGGAATCCAGAGAAAAACCAAAAAAGAAAGGATCGCCCACTCCCCAACAAGGGCCAAACCAATGCTAACGTTGCTTGCATTTTCTGGCAGAAGGAAATCCCGCAAGACGAACTCAACCCCAAAGACAATAGTCAAACCTACTGCGTAGGTCCATTTCTTAGAAAGTCTCGTATCAGTGCTTTTTCCGTTCTGGCCTGATTGTTCAGTGAATGTCTTCTCTGTCTTGCTACTCACGTCCATCCGTATTAACTGGTTCTCGAATTAAAGTTTGTGTCATTGGCGCGGTTTGGTTTGGGTAAAACTTTACCCCCAAACCCAAACCCAACGACTGAAACGTGAGCGCGCGCTAGCCTCTGTCGTCACAGTCCTGTCCTCGTACTTCATCGAAGAAAACCTTCCCCAGCTTTCATCTGCTCTCTGCTCGCTCGCAAGCTCCAGAACCCAGCGACTCTTCAGCGTCTCAACATGGGCACGGACGAGCATATCAAAGTTAAGCTTCTTCCTGAGCATATCTCGCAGCAGGCGAAAACGAACCACGGAAAGTGGCTTGCGACCCTTAACGTTTATGGCGGGTTTCGCCAACCGTCCTGAGCGTCAGCATTCTAAAAGAATGCCGCAAAAGCTAATATATGAAGGAAAACTTGCGTCTACGAGAGCCACTATATTTCGGTTCTTGAAAACGGCTAGACGAAGAAGTGTGAACGTATTGAGGGAAAATGGATTTCGCAAATACCTTCAGGAACGCAAGCTGAGCGCGAAAGACATAGACTCTTCAGTGAAAGTAGTGAAGGATTTTGAGGAACATCTGAAAACTAACAAGAGCACACTGGAATCTGTGAGCTTGGATGCGCTCAAGGAGTACATTTCGCTTCTGGTTAAAGAAGACAGGAACTCTGAGGACAGGCTCGTCGCCATCGCGCGCTACTGCTACCACATAAAGAAAAACGACTTGTACATTTACTTCGCGTCAACACTCGGAGCCACAAACGTGCTACCCGACATCGGCGAAAGACTAGCCACCATCGCTGGAGAAGAAGTCCGTCACAAAGTCTACCAAGCGATTGAATTCCCTCCGCTCGGCGCTCCTCAAGAAGATTATCCCGAGCTGACCAAAAAGATCCTAGATAGAATGGAAGCCGAATTGCCGCCGGCGAAGTGCAGAGAAGTCATGACGTGGAATTATCACAAAGTGCCCGCTGCGGCGTTCAAGGAAGCCAAGAAACGCTTCGAGAAATCCGCCAGCATAGACGAATACCTCAAAGGCGAACATCGAAGGCTTGCTGAGGAGCTCGAAAGTTGCATGAAGAAGGGTCAATTGTGGTTTGAGCAGGAAATCACGCCCGAGGTCTTGGAGTTCGTGAAAAACAACCAGGAAATCAACACTGGAATCCGAAGAGGCGACGAAATCTTCAAGATAAAAATACCTTACGCTCCGAAGCAGTTCCTCAAAGAAGAAGACCCAACCATGAGGAAGTACTACGCCTGCCACTGCCAACTTGTTAGAACTGCCTTACGCAACGGCAAACCCAAAATCTCGCCGACATTCTGCTATTGTAGTGCCGGTTTTGAGAAGCTCCACTTTGACGTGATATTCGACGAACCTGTGGAAGTAGAGTTGCTCGAAACCCTTCTGAAAGGAGACCCTCGCTGCCGTTTCGCGATAAAGATTCCGAAGGGCAAAATGAAATAGTGATGAAATCGTAATACGCGCGCTGAGTGAGTGCATTTTGTTAGTTGGAGAAAACTTTACCCCCTCTCTTATCTTGTGTAATCTGACGTTTTCGCATCTTATGAAGACCGTGCGCTGCCGGATTGGAGCAACACGTGCAAGATGATCTGCCGCAAAGAAGTCAAAGCCTACAAAAAGGAAAATCCCCACCAAACCCCATGAAAAACGCCCGCGCTAGTTTGGTTTTAATTTAATTGCGAGTTCCCTTGCATAGCCTTTTGTCCGATCGATTTCGCCTTCTTTAAGCGGTCCCTTCTGCCTCAACACAAGGGCTTTCATAACTGGCAACAGTTGGTTCATCTTCTTATCTTTGAGCTTTTCTGAAATCTTTTCGGCTGCGCTCCATTCTTTCTTCTCAAGGTTTTCAGAATTCTCAGTGTCAAATGCTGTGAAAGGCTTGTTCATCCATTCCTCCTTCTTCACCTTGCCTAAAAAACCTCTGATTGCAAAGCTCATTGTGCCAAATCGGGTTGGAGAACCGAGAACCAGAAAATCGTAGTCCTTCGCGCTTAACTTCTTTACGTTTTTGACGTCGAAGAGGTCAACTTCTATTCCAGACTCTTTCAGTGTCTCTGCAATGGTTTCTGCGATTTTCTTGGTGTTTCCGTAGGAGGTGTCATAAACAACTATGCCCTTCATTTTCAAACCCTCCGCTTAAAGAATTGGTGTTTTCTTCCCTTTATCCCTTTTTTTCTAGATTCACCGAAAACTAATACCTAAACTATAATTTTACTAGTTTTCCTAGCTGATTGTGTAGGGGTGTAATATAGCAGAGAGTAAGAGAGTATGTAAGAATGCAGGTGGGTTTGGGTTTGGGGATAAAACTTTACCCCCACCCAACGCAATCTTATATTTGTTGAATCGTAACTGTAGTAATGAGGTCTACTGAATGGGAATCATTCAAAAGAAATGTTCAATTTGCGGAAAAGTCTTTGCGACATTAGATAACAAAAACAAATATTGCAGTGATCAATGCGCTAAAAAAGCAAATAAGAAAAAATAAAGACGTCTCAAAAAAGATACAGCCATCCTACGATAGATTTTTGAAAAGGAATTGACGCGACCGTATACTCGATTCCGATACTACCTATATCCCTACCCTATTATGCCCTGATTTCTACTATACCCCCTTATCCTGACCTCCCATGAGACAGTGTATCCTGAATCGTGTATACTGCATCTCAGTAGCGTCTTTTTCCACGGCACGTCCCCGTCGTCGTGGTTTGGTTGGTTGGATAAAACTCCCTGCAAACTCTTGATTATGCGGTTAGTCGGCACGCGCGCTACACATTTGGGATTATTGTTGACATTTCAGATACTTTTTTATTTTGTGCACGTACAGAGTCACATAGGTGTGGCATCAGGCACGGACATTTGCGGTTGGGTGAATTATGGTTGGCGATTTCTTTCTGGGGTTTGCAGGTCATGCACATACAAGGAATGATTTGGAAGCCGATCCTGCAAAGGATGTGCAACTGAGAAAAGAGAATAGCATTGAGGAAATTCAAAGATTGACGGAAGTGGTTCTGGATAAGCTTGAGAAGGACATTTCTGACGCTGGGCGCGGCTTGGAAGATGTGAAGTTGCTGGTTCTCTACCTGAGTTATAGGGGCGAAACTGAAGAGAAGGACAGACTCATCAGTGAGAGCGTTCTGAGAATCATAGAGAAAAGGTTCGGAGGAAAGACTGTGGCCGAACAGCTTCGCCTTATTGGCCATACGACGGCTGGCGAGATAGAAAACGAGGATCTTGAGTTGAAAGAAGTCTCAGGGATTGGCTACAACGGCCTGTCTCTTCTGGCCCTAGTTACAAATCTCCCTGTAGGAATCGGGCGAACAAGGGGGGTCGAAACGGAAAAAGAAGCTGTGGAAAATGGCAGCGAAATGGCTCATGACGCTTGGGTTGACTTCAGTCAAAGCACAGAGTCGAAAGAGCATCTTCAAAAAAGCAAGACTCTTCTTGTATTAACAAGGGGACCAATGGTTGGAAAGACGGGTTACGAGTATTTCGTGGCCACGGGCATCGCGGACTTTGTGAGAGGTGCCCGCGAAGCGCGAATAGCAAATGTGTTGGGAGGATGTAGCGGTGATGGCATCATCGGTCGGCACACGCATCAGTTTTATGGCAGGATCGGCAGACAATCAGAACTGAAAGTTCTCGATAATGACGCTGTGTGCGCCTTGATCCCTAACATGGTTGAGCCCTCATTTGGTCTTGATGTGTCACCGGTAAGACGGATCGGAGGGTCCTATGTCTTTCACTTTGACCCTGATGCAGAACCCAAGTTCAAGTATCTCAAGCGCATAGGGGATAAGGATCCTCGGGAAGTACACGCCAGGATAATATACGAAAACGAAGCCCAGATATCGCGTGAGAGAGGGTTACCCGTGTCGAGTGAGGAGGAGTTTTTTCAGCAGATTTCTGAAATTGATGGAATACCGTTGAACCTGACCCTGGCCAAGTATGCTTTTGCTTTTCCTTTTGGAAACTATGCCCCGGCAAGCCTCATCAGCGTGCATGGACAGACTGTGGAACTCCTTCAGCCTATCAGAAGCCACGACCCTTCCATACCTGGCTACGTTGTCGTGGTTGATCATGAAAAAGTCCAGAAGGGGGCAAGGAACGTCTTCAACATGCTTAGGGAGAATCGAGGCTTCGGTGAGAGAGACATTACACTCATACAGTCCTGTGTCTCTCGAAGACTGGCCGAGATGATTGCCGGATGCAGGTCGAACACGGAGTGTCAGATTTTCAAGGAGGCGCTTTCTTCTACGCAAGTGATGGGGTTTATCGCCTATGGTGAGTTGTCTTTTACGAATCTCTTGCAAGAGCCTTTTGTTTACAACTTCAGTTGTTGGGGAATGACACTTCGCTCTCTGGAGGCTGGAAGACGGGGCAAGCGTGGAAAGTCGGCGGTTACAGCGTTGGAAAGAAAGAGATTCCTTCAGGAACAGAAGGATGTCGGTCTTGAAGAGGGCGTGAAACGTTGCCGCAGCGGATACGCTGATCTTGACAGGTTGTTGTGCGGTGGAATACCTGAGAACTGTGCGGTCGCGTTGACTGCGCCTTCATGCGACGAAAGGGAGCTGCTGGTGAAATGTTTTCTTGAAGCTGGAGCGAGAAAAGGAGAACCCACGTTCTTTCTCACCGTTAACCCGAGCAATGCAAAATCGTTGGTAGAGGAGTGTCAATCTAACTTCTACCTCTTCGTGTGTAATCCCCAGGCAGACGCAGTCGTCAAAAGTTCAGCCAACGTGTTCAAGTTGAAGGGAGTTGAAAACCTCACCGACATCGGCATTGTTTTGACTTCGGCCATCCGCAAACTAGACCCTTCGCAAAAGAGCCCAAGAAGAATCTGCATAGACCTAATCTCAGATATTCTGCTACAACACCACCCAGTCCAAACTAGAAGATGGTTGACAGCATTCATTACAGAATTGAAGTCAACTGGATTCACCACTCTAGCGGTAGTTGATCCGCAGATGCACCCTCCCGAGGAGCTTCACGCCATTCTAGGGCTGTTTGATGGAGAGATCAACATCTACGAGAAAGGAGCGCAACAGTTCCTAAGGATCAAAAGGATGAGCAATCAGAAATACCTGGATGACGAGCTACTTCTGAAGAAAGGGGACGTTCAGAGGAAGAAGAGCTATACCTAGTAACAGGACTTTCAAGAAGATATTTGGCTTATAGAACATTGACTCAGAAATTCCGCGCATATCTGTTAGCATCTCTTTCCTCTTTGTTCTTTGGCATTTCCAAATCGTTCACATAGACAAGGTGATGGTATAGCGCGCGCTCCTTGTAGAGAGCAGTTTGAGCCCTTTTGAATCAGATGTTCTTCCATAAGCAATAAGAACGCAGAGTATGATATGTCCTCTTGACAGGTTGAAGTGGAGAGGTCTTCTTGGCATCTCTTGAGCGTGATCGTGTTCCGAGTGCTCGTCCTATCGCTACGAGAGAGATTCCGCTGGTCGATAGAACTGAAGAAATGAATGTATTGAAGGAGGCTGTTTACCGGGCGGTTCACGGTGAAGGTGGACTTGTTTTCATTCATGGTGAGGCGGGCATTGGAAAAACAAGGTTAGTCAGAGAGCTTGGTGCCTATGCACGTTCCCGTGGGGTGCAGGTTCTGTACGGCAGATGCCCAGCACTGTTTAGGATGGACGGTGTCCCCCCTTACATTCTCTGGAAGGAAGTAATCAAAGACTATCTGGAAGCATGCACTCCCGAGCAATTGTACAGGGTCGTTGGCTATTATCCGGCGGAAGTCGCTAAGCTAGTGCCCGAGATTGGCCAGAAGCTCAGATCAATTCCACAGTCTTTTCCGATTAGTCCTGAACAGGAGCAAAACAGGCTCTTTGAGGCAGTCTCCCAGTTTATCACTAATATCTCCAGAGAGACTCCTTTGTTAGTGCTCCTCGACGATCTGCAGTGGACCGATCCATCCTCGCTTCTGCTCTTGCATTATCTGGCTCGTGATGTGCAGAAGTCGTCCTTGCTTCTTTTGGGGGCTTACCGCAGCACTGACATTGATTCCAAGCATCCTTTGACTCCGGTCTTGGCCGAATTGAAGAGAGAACGGTTGCCACAGTCTGTCTCCTTGAAGAGAATGTCACTGGAAGATACTTCAGAGATGATCAGGCAAACCTTGGAGCAAGACGACATTATCCCAGAGTTTTGCAGGCTGGTCTACGATAAAACAAGGGGCAACCCGTTCTTCGTAGAAGAAGTTATAGAATCTCTGAAAGAAGAAGACGTAGTCTACCGAGAGGCGAATAGATGGAAGATTAAGGAAGTTTCAGAGATCGAGTTTCCTGAGACCGTAAAGAGCGTTCTGAAGACGAGATTCGCTCGTCTAGATGAGGAATGCCAGAGTGTTTTGACTTTTGCTTCCTTTGTTGGAAATGATTTCACTTTGGAGGCGATGTGCGCCCTCACTGGCATTGAAGAGAATAAACTGCTTGAATTGATGGACAGAATGCTCAAGACCGGTTTGATCAAGGAAAGGGAGATCCGTGGAGAAGGGGTCTGTTCTTTTGCCGACATATTGGTCAGAGATGTCGTGTACGATGAAGTTAGTCTCTTGAAGCGAAGGAAGCTTCACGGGATTGTCGGATGTGCCTTGGAAAAGGTTTATGCCAAGAAGATTGATGAGCATTTTGGAGAGCTAGCGTCCCACTTTCTTGAGAGTGGAGACAAGGACAAGGCGCTTGACTACTTCTTGAAAGCTGGAGACAAGGCTGCAAAGATATATGCAAATATCGAAGCTAGTTCCTACTTCCAGTCTGCTCTCAAGCTTCTTGGAGAGAAAGAAGGTGAAACTCGGGAAAAAGCACGTGTTCTTGAGAGGCTTGGAGACATCAAAAGACTTGTTGGAGAATATGAGACTTGCCAGAAGCATTGGGCTGAAGCGTTGCAGCTGTGGAATCAGCTCTGTGAGAAGGCGGACGTTGCAAGACTGCACCGCAAGATGGCGAATGTTCTTTGGGAAGAAATGGGCGATGCTGGAAAGGCTAAGGAACACCTCGACAAGGCTTTAAAGATTTTGGAAGCCGAGCCTGAAAGCGTCGAATTGGCGAGCCTCTACGAGGAGATGGCTCACATGTATTATCGTGTTGGAGATATGGCTAAGGCTCTTTCTTGGGCTGAGAAAGCGCTTGAGCTTGCCAAAAAACTGAATGCGCATGAAGTTGTAGCAAGTTCGTCCGCCAGCTTAGGAACGATTTTTTCGTTCACGGGAGACATGAATAAAGCCCGTGAATGTTTGGAGAGGGCGTTGAAAATAGCTCTTGACAACAGTTATGTGGACACTGCATTGCGTGCATATCAGAACCTCGCTGGCGCCCTTCCGGCAGAAGAAAATGAAAGAACGGTAGAATGTTACGAGAAAGGACTCGAACTGGCAAAAAAGGTGGGGGATGTCTCCTATCAATCTTGGACGGGCCTCACTCTGGCTTGGAGATACATTGGCATGGGAAATATGAACAAGGCACTTGCCTTGGTGGAAGAATCAGTTGTACTGGATAGAAAAGCTGGCAACATGACTCAACTTTCTAGTTCTATTGATGGTCTTGGGATCGTTTACCAGATACTGGGAGAATTGGACAAAAGCGAACAATGCCACAGTGAAGCTTCGATCATTTCCCAAGGGCTAGACGATTGGCAAGCGATCTCGTTTAATTGCTGGGCGTTCGGATGGCTTCATCTTGAAAAAGGGGAATATGCCAAAGCGAGAGAACTACTTGAAAAAGGTTGTGAAGTCTCCGAAAAGGCTGGAGGAAAATATACCCAAATGAGTAACTCTCAATGGCTTGTTTGGACCTACATAGAACTTGGAGAAATCGAGAAAGCCAACAACCTAATTGATAGCCTGCAAAAGTTCGCTTTCGAAAAAGAGGAAAAGGGCTTCATCGCTACCGCAGATGCGTTGAGAGCAAAGTTGCTCAGTGCCCAGAAGAAATGGGAAAAATCCATCGAACTTTTCGAAAAGAGCCTTCAGGAGCACGAGGCTCTCAATGCGAGGCGATGGAACGTCTACCTTTTCGCCAAATGGGTTCTCGTTGAATATGCTCGTGCATATTTGGAAAGAGAACAGAAGGACGACAGAGAAAAAGCAAGCAAATTGCTCAACCAAGCCTTGGAAACGTTCCAGAAAATGGGAGCCAAGACAGACGTCGAAAAAGTAGAAGCAAAATTGCTCTACATTGAGACTGGCAAGGCAGCCTCAGTGCCCAAGCCTAGAGGCCTTGTTGCCACTGGATATGCAGATCTTGATAAGTTGCTGTGTGGAGGTCTGCGTTCAAGCAGTGCTGTAGTGCTGGCCTCACCTTCTTGCAACGAGAGGGACTCGCTAATCAAGAGTTTTCTTAAGACAGGGGCAGAGAGAAGTGAAGTCACATTTTATCTTACCACTAGTGCTAGGGCAGCGAAAACTCTCGCAGAAGAGTTTCAGTCTGACTTCTACCTCTTCGTGTGCAATCCTCAAGCAGATGTAATCGCCGGGAGTTCACCTAACGTTTTCAAGTTGAAGGGTGTAGAAAACCTTACCGAGATCAGCATTGCTTTGACTTCAGCCATTCACAAACTAGACACATCCCAGAAAGGCCCACGAAGAGCTTGCATCGAGATAGTCTCAGACGCCCTGCTTCAGCATCATGCAGTTCAAACTAGGAAATGGCTGACAGCTCTCACCACGGAATTGACGTCAACAGGCTTCACTGTCCTAGCAATTGTTGATCCGCAGATGCACCCTCCCGAGGAGCTTCACGCCATTCTAGGGCTGTTTGATGGAGAGATCAACATCTACGAGAAAGGAGCAGAGCGGTTCCTAAGGATCAAGAGGATGAGCGATCAGAAATACTTGGATGGCGAGCTACTTCTGAAGAAAGGAGACTTGCAAAGAAAGGGGTAACAGCAAAAAAACAGACCAATTGAAACATGCGTTGCCCTGTGGCAAACGACCTCGCTCTCATCGGTTGGAGTTTGGCGAAGCCAAGCGTCTCTGCTATGATCATCTGGTTCGAAGAGAAAGTAAAGGCACGCGCGCTTTTTGAAGTTTGAGGTGCGAGTGCCCGAGTCGTCAAATGTTGACCAGTATTTGATCTTTCTCTATTTTGACTTCGAAAGCAGGCTCAGGGTTTTTCGCGGGTCCCTTCACAACTTTGCCAGTTTTCACGTCGAAGTTTGAGCCGTGGCATGGGCACTGGACGACCCCGCCTTCTTTGAGGCTACCGTCTGAAAGGCTGCATCCCATGTGCGTGCACTTGTTGCCTATCGCATAGTATTTGCCGTCGACGTAGGCGACGAGGATCGGTTTGCCACTCAGTTCGGCTCCTACCATCTTGCCCGAGGTCAAGTCCTTCGTTGAAGCTGCCTTGACGAACCCCATTCTTCTTTCATCTCCGAATCTACACTCTAACGGCGCAGGGCTATAAGTATGCCGCGTGGTTCCCCTTCGCTCGGGTGCCATTTCAGGGTGTAGCACCCGCTTTTGTGGACAACTCATACATGAAGGTTACATGCACGTATGCGTTTTTCTCCAAATTGCACTTGTGATGCGCGCGAAACCTTATTTGCTCAACTAATTAACTGAACGTTGAGGCCCGCCTTAGTTGAGGCTCACAGGATTCGATGGAGAAGACAATAGAGTCTGCCATTCCGTTAGGGATGGAACCAGATTCCACAGAGAAGCGGCAAGAGATGCTTTCGACGTTGTGGTTATCGGAGCTGGCGTGAGCGGGCTAACGAGCGGTTACAAGTTGAAGGAAAGATTCAGCGTTAAAATCATTGAAAAAGAAAACAGGACAGGAGGCGCGGCAAAGAGGGGCAATTGGAAAAGTATTTACTACTCCTTCGGAACAGCCGACACAGGCCCAAGTTATCAGATAGATTACGAGGGAAGAAAAATCAATTTCTTGGAGCCACTCTTCAAAGAGTTGAACGTCCCGTGGAAGAAGATTGCTCATCCTTCGGACGCTTTCATGTTCGGAAATCATCTCGTCATAGACCCTTTTCACCAGTCTGGACCGAACTCGTTGACTTCGAACAAGGAGACGGAGGGCTTTGAGGATGCAATCACGCGAATTGAAAATTTCCAAGAGAAATATGGCAAACCTGTCATTCCTGCAGAAGCTAGTTCCCCGCAATGGGTTGAACTGGACAAGAAGAGTCTGAGAGACGTGTTTGCGGACTTGGATGACTATTTTTTGCTTTTTCTAGACAGGTATAGCAAGTCCACTTTCGGTGCGCCGGCGAATGAAATCTCCGCTTTTGCAGGTTTGTATTATCTAAGCCGCGAATTACAGGAGAGGTATGCGTGCCCCGGCGGTAATGCCTGCGTTTCTGAAGCTTTGGCGAATCGCCTTGAGGGCACGATTGAACTTGAAGCCACTGCGGTGTCGATTGAGCAGGAGAACAACTATTGTTATGTAACTTATGTTGACGGACACGGATCGCAAATCACCGTTCAATCCAAGGCTGTTGTGTGGGCATGTCCAAAGCACTATGCTCCATACATTATCAACGGCCTTCCAGAAGATCGTAAACAGGCTTTCAGAAAGGTGCGATACGACTCATTTATTGTTGCTAATGTTCTGGCGAACGACGTTTTTCATGATGCTGCCTTCGCAACCTATTTCGAAGATACGCTGTTCACAGATATGATCATCGCAGACTGGATGGTGACAGACGGAAAGAAGAAGGCGAATTCAGGCGAACCTGAAGTCTACACGCTTTACTGCCCCATAGGAGAACACAACAGAAGCCGAGTGCTAAATGAACCGGCTGAAACTTGGATCAAGCTGATACTGAAAGGTTTGAAGGAGTATTTTCCAAAGGCAGAAAAAAGCATTGAGGAAATAAGACTGTTCAGATATGGACACCACTATGTTTTGGCATATCCCGGCTTCATAACAGGACCGAGAATCATAGCTAAGAGGCCTTTCGGGAATATTTTTTTCGCTAAAGATGACATGCAAGGGGTTCCCTGTCTGGAGAGCGCGGTCTGGAGTGGATTAGACGCTGCAAATAAAATACTAGAAAAGATAGGATAGTAAGCACATTATCGATCGCACATTAGGCAATTGGTGGTTTAATGGAGAAATATTCAATGTTCATTGCGGGAAAAGAAAGTGCCTCAAGCAGTGGCAAATACTTCGATGTTCTTAACCCTGGAACCGAAGAGATAATCGCTCAAGTTCCACTCGGAGATAGAGAAGACGCGAAGAGAGCGATTGATGCTGCCCGAGAAGCATTCGACAGTGGAGTCTGGTCAGACAAGGCTCCTTCCGAGAGAGCTCGAACATTGCTAAAGGTGGCTGATTTGCTAGAAGCCGATTTGGATGAACTTGCTACTTTGGAATCGCAGAATCAGGGAAAGGCAATAAAGCTAGCCCGAGACTCAGACCTACCTTTTGCAGTAGATAATCTGAGGTTTTTTGCTGGTGCAGCCAGAATATTGGAAGGTACTTCTGCGGCAGAATACGTGGATACGGGCACTAGTATTCTTCGAAGAGAACCTGTTGGTGTAGTGTCTTGTATCACTCCATGGAATTATCCGTTGATGATCGGCGTTTGGAAACTCGCTCCAGCTCTAGCCGCTGGAAACACGGTTGTGATCAAACCCGCAAGTCACACGCCGTTGACAACGATAAGACTTGCGTTATTAATGAATAAAGCGGGCATACCCAAGGGAGTTGTTAATGTAGTCACCGGTCCTGGAAATGTCGTTGGCGAGGAATTGGCTGAAAACCCCAAAGTGGACATGGTCTCAGTAACGGGAGATACCGAGACCGGAAAGAGAATAGCGAGTCTAGCTTCGAAAACGGTGAAAAAAGTCCATCTTGAACTTGGGGGCAAGGCGCCCTTCGTTGTGCTGGCCGACGCAGACATCGAAGCTGCCTCAGAAGGTGCTGTGATCGGGGGTTACGTCAACGCCGGACAAGACTGCACAGCGGCAACGAGAATTTACGTTCACGAAAAGATTCGCAAAGGATTCACAGCCAAGCTGGTTGAGAAGAGTAAGAAGGTGAGAATTGGAAACCAGTTGGACCCAGAAACGGACATGGGACCGTTAGTTTCGAAAGCGCAGCTGGAACGGGTTGAATGGTTTGTCAAGAAAGGTGTAGAAGAAGGTGCGAAAAAACTATTGGGTGGAAACAGACTGTTCGATAAGGGTTTCTTCTTTGAGCCTACGATATTCGATGACGTTGAACAGGGTATGCAAATATGCCAGAGGGAGATATTTGGACCAGTGATCTCGGTCTTGACTTTTGAAGATATAGACGAAGTGGTTGACAGGGCGAATGATGTAGTCTATGGGTTGGCCAGTTCAGTCTGGACGAAAGACCTGAAACAAGCGATGACCATTGCGAAGAGACTCCGGTTCGGAGAAGTCTGGATAAATGACCATCTGCCCTTGATGTCCGAAATGCCGCACGGAGGATACAGGCAGAGTGGTTCAGGAACTGACCTTTCGCTTCACTCGCTAGAAGAATTCACGCACTTCAAACACGTCTACATAGATCTTACTGGATCTACAAGGAAGCCATCATACTACACGATATACGGCAAGAAATAACGGCATTGAATCTCAACATCCTGTTCGGTCGGGTCCATTAAGCGCGCGTGATTTACGTGATCGACAAAAAACATTTCAGTGAGTGCCGATTTCAGACATATCACAGATGAAGGACTTGTGTGTGTTTGTGCTTAATGAACAGGGATCAATATTCTACCGAAGATACTTGGATTCTCAAGGAATAGAATTGATAGACCAGAAGATCGGAGTTTGGAATGGAACAAACGTGGAATGGGATACTCTTTCTGCTTTGGACAATGAACTTGGCTTTCGTCTGTGGGGAAAGAAGAACAGCATCCTGCGAAGAGGTCGGGAATTCTTGCAGGGTTCTCTTGACTGGGTTGGCTTAGACTGCGAGATCCCTCCCGGCAATTCTGTGTTTGAATACCCACTCGAGATTCTGGGGTGTAAGCAAGGATGACCACGGTCACGCTGGTTTATCCCTATTTCCATCCCTCGAATGACAATTCGATTTTCAGGTTTCCACCGTTGGGTTTGGGGTACATGGCCGCCTATTTGCAGAATAAAGGGATCTCGGTTGAGGTGGTAGATTGCACCTTCATGAACTTGAAGAACGTGCTGAAAAAGATCAGAGACTCTCATCCCAAAATAATCGGGATACAGGTAATGTTTTCAATGAAAGACAGAGCTCTCCAGATGGCTGAGCTTCTCAGAAAAGACTGCGGCCTTCTAATTGCGGGCGGACCACTTCCGACATCCGACCCAGAGGATTACCTTCAGTCATTCGATGTTGTAGGCATTGGTGAAGGCGAAGAAACAATGCTTGACGTAGTCCAAGCAGTTCAAGACGGAAAAACGTTAGAACATGTGAAAGGAATCGCTTACAAAGATCATGGGAAAACCGTCTTGACTCCGCCACGGAGTTTCATACAAAATCTTGACGAAATACCGTTCCCTGCACGGGAAATGTTTGATAACGGAGCCTACAAAACTTATTATTCAAGCAACTTCGGCTACACAACCACGTCCATAATGACTTCCAGAGGCTGCCCGTTTCAATGCGACTTCTGCAGCCGCCCCGTTTTCGGCAACCAATTTAGGTCAAGAACCCCCAAGAATATAGCAGAGGAAGTCCAACAAGTCCACGACCTAGGCTATGATCGCGTATGGTTCGCAGACGACTGTTTCACCCTAGGCCGCAAACGCTTTCTCGGCATCTGCCACGAACTCATCAAGCGACGCATCAATATCGGCTGGGAATGCCTCTCAAGAGTCGACACAATAGACCAGGAAGTGGCTGAAAGAATGAGGAAGGCAGGCTGTGTACGCGTCTTCTTCGGTATTGAATCGGGAAACGACACTGTCCTGAAACTGATGAACAAACAAATCACCATCAAGCAAGCCGAGCAAGCCGTCAACACGTGCAAAAAGGCCGGGATTCAAGTCGGCGCCTTCTTCATACTCGGATACCCAGGCGAAACAGACAAAACCGTCCTCGACACTGTCGACTTCGCATCCTCACTCCCGCTTGACTACCTATCCTTCACCTTCCCATACCCTATACCTGGCACACCGCTGTATGAAAGAGTGAAGAGAAGCATGATCATGGAAGAATGGACCGAACCCGATAACATCCACTTCATAAAACACAAACTACTCTACCAGTCACCCATCTCTGAGTCCAAACTCAAATTCGCACTCTTCAAAGGAATGACCCAACATTACATCAGAAAATACCTCGGAAACACCGTCTACGGGCTAATCGGTGGGCCATTCGCAAAGACCACAGAGATTCTGTACAAAGCATTCAACTAGACTCATCATGAAAAACACCACACACTTCGTACATGCATGTAGCGCGCGCTGCTTCTCGGAGACTGCCAATTATGATTCTGTACGGATCAAGTGTCCAGTCGGCCGTGTTGATTCTGACACCATTAATTCCCGCGCGGTACGTCTTCTTAAGGGTGTTTCGCGAAAGACTAGCTGGACCGATCGTACAGATAGTCTTCGTTCTCTTCACTTTTTCATGCTCCGGTGTTCAGCCGAAAATCGTTCCTCGTTTCAAACTGAGGAAAAGTAGCAAGTCCTATTAGAAGATTGCAACAGTTTGTTCGGAGGAACTGGCTGCTGATATGCCTTTTTTTATCTGGATGTAGAGCGGTTTCACGCTCATTTTCTCTCTTCTTTCAATTATCTTAAATAGGGGTAATTTCAGGTTCTGTAAACTCTCCGTTTGGTTTGCCTCCCAGTAGGCTTTCGTTTGGCGACCAGAAAAAAGAATAGAAAAAGGAGGGAAAGCTGTCGTTTGGTCTATTTCAATATTTTCATTGTTTCTTCGATTGTCATCACTGGTCTGGTTTCAGTGGTGTTGTATGCTGACCAAATCATGGCTTCTGGTTCCATCGCAAGCTTCATCAGGGTTTCCATGTTCGGGGCATCGTACACATTTACAATTAGGTGCTCCGGCATAGAAGTCCAGCTTCCAACTAATTTGATCCCGTGTTTTTTTGTGAGCGGACCCAATTTCGTCATGAGGTCCATTGCTGCTTTCTTTGCTTTCTCATTGTGCATCGGACAGCTTTCAGGCGAATGTTTAGAGATCTGCAGAAAGAGCATAGTAGAACTCTCCGAGAACAATAGTCTACAAGTACACTATAAAAAATCTTCGTTTATCGGTTCTGCAGACTTTTCAGTTGGTATTTTTCCAAGCCCATAGTCACTTTGCGACTTTTCCATTTTCGAGTCCATAACCGATTTTTCTTTTGTGAGCCCTTATGCGTTATCAAAGGCGTGGTTCATCTGGCTACGTTGTTGCAAGAAGGAAAGGCAAGAGCCCTGTCCCCACGCTTGCTTAATTTCAGAAAGTTTAATTGTCTGAGAAAATCATCAAGTTTAATGAGTTGAGGAATGGTGAAGCCAAAGAAAGAAGAAGAACCAATGTGCGAAAGATGTGGTTGTCCAATTGATGATTGCCAGTGTGTTTGTCCATACTGCGGTCAATCTTCTGGGTGCCAATGCTGCGTAGGCTCTGACTCAGTCACCGGCGGTTAGAAGCCGACACTTTATCGCGAGATGTGATCGTTTCGTGAGTGACAGATATGAGAGATATTAACTGGATGGCAGGGGGCCCACAGGGGGCCGGGGTTGATTCTGCCGCTAACATCTTTGGAAGAGCATGTGGTTACGGTGGGCTTTACGTTTATGGAAAAAGAGAATACCATTCCAACATCAAGGGGCTTCACAGTTACTTTCACCTTCGCGTCTCCGACCATGAGGTTGGGGCAAATGTGAACGATGTTGATTTACTCGCCGCGTTTGACGTTGAAACCGTAGTTAGGCACATAAGCGAAGTGGTTCCAGACGGTGGCATAATCGTTGACAGAGGGCAGATCGGCACAAGAGTCCTTAGCATACCAACCTTTCCGTCGGAGTTCACGGAAGAGCTTCGGAAGTACATGGTTCAGAAGGGCCTCGGAGAGACTTTGAACGACTTTCTTGAGGGGGCGAAAAAAGACGGTGTCCACGTTTTTCTCGTTCCCTACATGGACCTGTTGAAGGAGACCGCGGAAAAGTTGGGAGTAGACAAGATGAGTACACTCACACGGATGATAAACGTGCTCACGCTCGGCATTTCTTTTGGGGTCCTGCGGTACGATCAGGGCCTCGTCGAGAAGGCTGTGAGGGCGATTTTTTCAGACAAGCCGAAGGTCGCCGACATGAACGTCGTAGCCCTCGGAATAGCCTACGACTACGTAAACAAGACTCTCAAGGACGATTTTCCGCACAGGCTTCAAAAATCTGAGACGAAGGAGGAAAGGATTTTCGTGTCAGGAAACGAGGCTGTGGCCTTGGGCAAAGTCTTAGGCGGATGTAGAATTCAAACCTATTACCCCATAACGCCCGCTGCTGATGAAAGCGAGTACTTGGAGGCTCACGAGATTCTCAAGACCAAGTCCGGCGACGGATCGGTGCTTGTTGTTCAAACCGAAGACGAGATAGCCGCCATAAACTCGGCCTCTGGGGCAGCCTTGGCCGGTGCAAGGGCGGCAACATCCACGTCTGGACCCGGGTTCTCGCTTATGGTTGAAGGCTTGAGCTGGGCGGGAAACAGCGAAGTTCCAGTGGTAATAACCTACTACCAACGAGGCGCCCCGGCCACCGGCCTGCCCACAAGGTTCGGCCAGGCTGACTTGAGATTTGTCTTGCATGCTGGTCACGGAGAATTTCCGCGGATAGTGCTCGCGTCGGGCGACATCGAAGAATGCTTCTACGACGCTGCCGTCTCTTTCAACTACGCTGAGAGATATCAGCTTCCGGTGATCCACCTTATCGACAAAGCCATGGCGAACAGTTCGCAAACGTACAGGACATTTGACACCGGCAGGTTCAAGGTTCAACGAGGCGAAATCGTCACGAACGTGAAGCCCGAAGATCAACCGTATAAGCGATTCAAATTTACGGAAACAGGCATCTCCCCGAGGGCATTCTTGGGCACAGAAAACGTCGTACAATGGTACACTGGAGACGAACACAACGAGATAGGTCACATCAGCGAAGAACCCTTCACCAGAGACAAGATGGTTGAGAAAAGAATGAAGAAGCTGGAACTGGCTGAAAAAGAGATACCTATTGAAGAAAAGGTCAACTTTTACGGTGACAAGGAATCAAAAAGTATTGTTCTGAGCTGGGGTTCGCCGAAAGGAGCCATCCTTGAAGCCCTCAGCATGTTGAAGGCGGACGGCCTGAGTCTAGGATTCGTTCAGGCGCGCATGCTACATCCGTTTCCGAGCGACTATTTCGCCAACGTGTTTAGGACAGCGGAGAAGATAATCGACGTTGAGAACAACTATTTGGGTCAGCTTGGAGGAGTGATAAAGCAAGAGACCGGGATCGAGCCGAACTTCTACGTCTTGAAGTACAACGGTAGGCCGATAACCACGACCGAAGTTTACGGTGCCCTGAAGAATATCTTGCGTGGACAAGCCCCGAAGAGGCAGGTGTTGACGTATGGGTCATAAGCCCAAAAACGCGGATCAACACCCGAAACTTTAACGCAGTAGCCAAATTCCTCAACCAACTCAAGACAGAAGGCGTATGCAAAACAGGCATCAGAAACTTCGAATGGATGATAAGCAACTTAGATAAAAACACAGGCCTCAACAACCCTAAAACAGTAGAAACATTCGTCAACCAACTCCAACGAAGCAACAACTACAAAAACCGATACTACTAGACATACCAAAAATTCTGCAAATGCAATGACATCCAATGGAACAAACCCAATCTACTCTACGATAACGCAAAAGAAATCCAAATCCCACCACGAACCAAAATAGACCAAATAACAGCATACTCAGGCAAAACATTAGCCCTCAAACTACAAGTAAGCGTAAAAACAGGCTTGCGACCCGTTGAAATCTTCGAGCTAAAAACGAAGGACATAGACCTAGACCAAAGATACGTTTACCCAACTACCGCTAAACACGGAGCACCCCGAAAAATCAAGATAGACGAACAACTAACATTACTCCTCCGAGACTACATAGCCAAAGAAAACAAGCAACCCAACGACCAACTATTCAACGGCGACCAAATCAGATACGGAAAAGAATAACGTGACGTAAGAAATAGACTAGCCAAAAAATTAAATGATCCATCAATCCACAGAATAAGACTCTACGACTTTAGACATTACTTCGCCACGACAACATACTACAAAACAGACCTAAAAGTAACCCAATATCTTCTAGGACACAAACACTCAAACACAACAGACAGATACACACACCTCCTAGACAACCAAGATGAACAACAATTCATCACCCGTGTAACAAATAACGTCAAAGGAAGCAGACAACTAATCGAAAACGGATTCCAACTTGTAGACACAATGGACGGACTCAAAATCTACAAGAAACGCAAATAAACACACGCTCCTCTTTTTCTATTCAAGATCGTGTATAATCGTTATGTCGCGCTCGCATGACGCTCGCGCTCCAACCCACAAAAACTCAAAACAAGGTTCTGTGAAGTCTGCGTCTAGTGGGTTTTGCTGTGAAAAACCGTCTGGTGAACTATTTTAAGATTCCATTTGTTTTATGAAAGAGTGATTTCTTTTCTTATCATTCCTAGGAGCGAAGTGCATTCTTTAATGAGAAGGTTTCTTTCCTCTCTCTGTTCTTGAACTGTTGAGTCTTTCCTCATTTTTGCGAGAACGTCTTTGGAAATATGTTCTATTCTATGTTCATTTGAAAAAAGCTCTCCAATCGGTGGGCTATAGCCAACAAGCACTATTGTTGATGTGGACCTATAGGGTATCGGTTGTTCAGCGAGGAATTGCAAGGGTGTTTTATCCCTGAAAATCGGCTCTATAATGGGAATGCTGTAGAGATCTTGTTTTTCATTGCCAATAACCTTGAATGTAACAAAATGATGAATTTCGTATTTATCTAGACCTTTTTCAATGAGGGATCGAGTTATGTTTCGAGCTTCATTAAACAACGTTGCATAGGGTAACAATCTCTTTTGTAGTCCCTCAATACCGTGACGTATTTCTTCTTTGACAAATCCATACCTGTAGTCTCTCATGAAGTTTGCTAATGTAGAGATTCGGTCCGTAGGACCCATGGATGACTGAAAGTTGATTAGGTCCTCACGAAAGTAACTTAATTCTTGATGAAGAGGTCCATAGACATGTTCAGCCATTTTTCTATCAAACTCCTGTTTTCGTCTTTTGTCCTCAAATCTTTCCTGAGTCCATAAAGTGAAGAAAGCTCCTGTAATGAAAGTGAACAACGGCACTAAACCTATAGAGTAAAGCCAAGCGTACACGCTCAAAGCTGATGACACAGCTGTCCCTACACTTGCCCAAACATCTGAACGACCGAGTGGCATTTTCTGATTACTCCAGAATGTAATTTGTGTGTCTTATTTTATAACAAGTTCGATAATAGGTTCTGGTAACAACGTCACTATTTTTCTTTCATGCATGTATATGAGCGCGCGCGCAACCGCTTCGTGCTCCTTATCAGTCGCACTCAGCACAAAAAGAACCCAGAGAAGCCACAGACCTAATATTTATCGCAATATGGATAACAGCCAAGCTGAACAAAGCAAAACACTCACTACAGCGCGCGCACTAGTAATAGGTTAACCACGTATTCTATATACAAGTATTCCCTGTTCTGCTAGCGACTAGATATGAGCGAAAAGACTGGAGAAGACGAAAGGAAAAGAGCTGTAAGACCATTTCCGAGACATACACTTCAAGACGCGCTCAGCGTTGCCGAAGCAATCCAAAATAAGAACAATGGAAACCCCATGAAGACTGTTTTCTTGGCTCAATCTCTGGATATGTCGCCAACCAGCAATAATTTTAGAGACATTACGAGTTCAGCATTTAAGTATGGGTTAACGCAAGGCACATGGAACGTTGATAAGATCGCTCTTACCCCCTTGGGAAATACATTGACCAAGCCCACGGACTCAAAGAAGGAAGTGAAGGACCGTCAAGAGGCTGTTATGAAGATTGAGCTTTACAAGTCAATTTATGAGCATTATAGAAATGGGAAATATCCGTCCTCTGAAGACTCGTATTTTAAGAACATGCTTGAGGACATATTCAAAGTTCCTCGTCAGTATATCGATGAATGTACAAACATTCTGGAAAAGAACGGCAGATTTGCAAGTATTCTAACTGAAACGAAGGGCGGTCTTTTCGTTGTATTCTCTGAAGAACCCATCCCAGAACCTACACCAATTCCAACAGAAATAGGCGAAGGAGAAAAACCTACAGAACCTCAAATCCCACAGATTCCTAAACCTGCTCCTGCACCATCGGTCTTTAACCAGATGTTCATCGTTCACGGAAAGGACGTTACTCCACTTGAGCAATTGAAGAAGATACTTCTAGAGTTCAAGATTCCCTTCAAAGTAGCAGTTGATGAGCCACACGTTGGTCGTCCTATTTCCCAAAAAGTCTCTGAGCTGATGAAGAGTTGCACATCGGCAATAGTCATCTTTACTGCTGATGAAGAATACGCCGATACGAAAGGAAACAAGTTCTACAGACCTAGCGACAACGCCGTTTATGAGCTTGGTGCAGCGTCTATTCTCTATGGCGACAAAATAGTGATACTCAAGGAAGAAGGCGTTTCTCTTGCGAGCGATTTCAGCGATTTAGGACACATTACGTTCAAGAAAGATGAGCTTGACGCCAAGTCCATGCAACTAATCAAGGAGCTAATCGGTTTCGGTCTGCTCAAATTCACAACAGCTTAAGCTTTTTTTCTTTACGTTCCAGCCTATACTAGCGCGAGCGCTCAAGCAATCTTGACTATTTCCTCAAGTACGCTTCTCAAAAAGTCTTAAAATCAACGCCTCCTCAAAAGTCTTAAAACCAAATTGGGAGGTAAAGCACATGAAGTTCCCGAAAGAGATCAAGGAAGTTTTTGAAGAGATCATTCTTGTCGAAGAATCAGAGAGAACAAGCCTAGAAACACTGAGATCTCTACTAGAGATGACAAACCAAGGAAATGTGACACCAATAACAGTCGAAGACATCGATCTCAACATAGAAAGACTAAGATCCCTAGGAGTATTGGAGTAAACACAATTGTTTGCAGAACTAGAACATGGATGAACATTCGAAGATCCCAGAGGGTTCATCGAAACATTTGGTCGCGCGCGCTTTCTTTTCCGACGGATTGATCGAAGAATGGTAAACCTAACAAACTCTAATGTGCGTTATGGTTAAGGCCACTTATAATTGAGCGATTTGCAAAGAGCGATTGACTATCTGGTCAACCGCACTTCTCAAGAACCCTTAACAAAGCGCTTCATCACTAGTAGAGTTTGGTGCTAGCCAAATTGCGTAAACTTCGCGCGTTATCCGCCTTGCCCACCAAGATCATGGAATGGTTGCTAGATTGGAGCATTTCTTGGAATAAGAACCGAAAAAAGTCAAAAGCACAGGCGATGCGACAATAGTAGCGCGCGCTAAGGGAGAAAGGAGAGAAATAAGAATGTCCAAAGAGGAAGCGAAGTTGGAAGTAGAACTCTTTGAGATAGAGATTCTTGACTTGAAGGGCGAGATTCGAGAGAAAGCTATGAAGTCTTATCGTCGCCTTCTGAAAGCCATAGACAAACCGATTTACCTGATCAGAACGGACGAGTGAGCACTTAGCTTCTTCATCTGCTAGTAGACTAAGAACCTCTTCGCGAAAGAACCTCATCCTCTAAACTACGATAATGAGGCTCACCACTCAAAACACAAAAATCAGAACAAGTTTAAGAACCAAAAACGTATGGTCGAAGAGGGCGCGCTGTCGATATTGAAGCGTTTCAAAAACTAAGGATTGAGAAAGGCAGGCAGCAGCAGTCAATTGAAAACTGAAGAGAGGGAGAAGAGAGCTGACTTCACAAAAGTTATTTGAATGTCCAATTGAAGGATGCGTCCACAAGTCCAAGAGGTTGGATACTCTGTTGAGACATCTGCTTACACAACACACAAAATACGAGATAACAAAGTACCTGGTCAGCTTGTTCGAGGCTAAACACGCTTTCACACAGGATGCACCCATCACCAATGACAAACCCTCCACTAATAATCCAATTCGGGCCAATAACCCAATTACCAACACTACTAGAGCGCGCGCTAAGGGAGAAGGGATAAAGGGAAAAGGCGAAGGGAGAAAGGAGAGAAAAAATACCTTTCCCCTCCCTTCCACACAATTCTTTAAAGTTGCAATATTAAATCGCGCGCGCTAGCTACCGCTACTCGTAATCACGATAGCTCACGCTGGGAGCTTCACACCAAACACAAAAAACAAACAAACAGTCCATCAAATTCAAAACAACACCCAGTACGAATCTCAAACGCGCGCGCTGAAAAGCTTCCAAAATCAGCCAACGCGCGCTATCTTCGTTTTCCATAAAGGATGAGGACGTAAATTCCCAGTAACATGATTGTTCCAGCAACCAGTTGAATGAAGGTAAATGGTTCTCTCAGTATCGCGAAGGCGAGAACAGCCCCAAAGAGCGAAGACACGGAATAGATTACTCCTGTTCGCATTGAACCTATTTTTCTGAGTGCAAAAAGAAACAGTAAGATTGAGAATGCTATGCTGAAGGCTCCAACGGACAGCAGATATGGTATTGAGATTAGAGGAATGCTGAAGGGAACGCCAATGGCAAAGGCAATTGCCAGTAAAGCCAGACCGCCAATCAAACATTTCAGTCCAGTTATCAGTATTATGTCCCGCTTCTTGCTCAAGAATCTGCTTAGGTTATTGTCTATTCCCCAAAACAAGCAAGCCCCTACTATTAGTAGATTACCAGCAATGTTTTCTGTTAGGGTAAGTTTCTGGAACTCTCCGTTCGTGGTCACGAACACGACTCCGATTAGCAACATAAAAATGCCCAGATTGTCAAATTCAAAGAAGAGTACGAGCGGAAAACAGCTATTTCCACGGATTTATAAAACGTTTTGGCCAATGAAAAACCCAGAAATCGTAGCGCGCGCTAGACGACTCAATCCAAGTTGGAATGAAAATAGAAAAAAAGGGGTTTGGCTACTCGTAGCGTGTTCTGTCAGCTCGTGAGGCGTGGACAAAATCTTTCCCATAGCCTCCAGATCTTGCAGAGAGAACCTGTCCCGTCCATAGCCTTTGATGAAACCAACCAAATCGTTGAAACCTAAGACCTTAACCTTTTCAGTACTCAAGTCTGGCACTCCAAGAAAATTCAAGAAAACCACAACGCCTTGAACCCAAAACTTCCTGTCGCCAAGGACTTTTGAGTCCACAATAGTCTGCCAAACCAACTGGGCATTTCGCTTGGCTTGATCGGTTGGATCGAAATAAAGGCGCGTCCAGTTCTTGGTTTCTATCACGAATACGGCATTTGGCCCCAAGAGAACGTGGTCAATGTCACGCTTCTTCCCCCAACCGTCAGAATACACCACATTGTTGATTAAAAAATAGTAATTGTTAAGCGAAAGCTGAAGAAGTGAAGTAACCTTTTCTTCCCCTTCAACGCCAAGCCTGTAACTTCGATACATTCTCAGAAAGTAAAACATGCCTCCTGCAGGAAAAACCATGCTCAATGTTCGTGCTCCTTCATAAGCGCCTGCGTTGAAATAGAGAGGCATTTTTGGAATCGAAATCAAGACCAAAAGCGCCAGTGCAACAACGCACACAGTAAACATGAGCTCGGCAATCTGAACTTTCCGTCTGAGGTGATTGCCGGATTCTTTCAATATACGCATCTAAGAGACTCCTCGATCCGCACCGATCAATTCTTCTTGAAAGATGTATATTAGCGCGCGCTTGAAGCAAGTCTTTTTATTGCTGATAGTTACAGTTGAAATAGGACAGAAGTGGTGCCAAGTATAACAATGAAGAAGGCAGATATATGCGAGCGAAAATTCTGATATTTGTTTTGATGGCTGTTTTGCTAGTTTTTGTATTTCCTCAAGCATCATATGCCAATTATACACGGAATATTACCCTGCTCGCCACTCCGAGAGGGGATGTATCAATTTATCCACCCCATACCATTAATGCTACTTACGCTTATTATCGTTTTTCAGGCAATCTTTGCAACATGTTCCTAAAAGATCATCTCGGGAATTTCTGTGGAAATCTTGCGGCTGGATATTGGTGGAAATGGTGGGATGACAATGGTGTTGAGCAGCCGGGCACGCGTTACCCAATGGAAAATCTTAGCGCACTAGTAAATAATGTGACCATAACCATTCTAGAAGCAAGCGCCCATGGCAATAACAACTATCCCTTGCTGAGATATGCCATTGTCGTGGTTGTTGACGCTGGCATTCCCTGTTTAAAACAGCCTGATACAAGTATCGTATACACTGAACTTGATTTCTGGGACAGTTCTGGGTTCGTAAACTGGTACTCGCACAGTACCCCTCGAGGCGTGATTAAAGCCAGCAATGAGTGCGAGTACAAGTTTGATAATTTGACTCTAGGCCGGCAAAAGACCTATTCCATCAACTTCTTGCCCTACATCGATAAAACCCTCAAAACCGTGACTAATTATGGCATTTTAATGAACGCTACTATACTAGAAACCTACATTGCGATTGAAAGCATGAATTCTGTTACCCAATCAAAGTTGAATTTTAACAACTTTTCTACTACGGCTACCATCTTTAGTAGTTACAGCAAGCACTTGAACAGCACGATATTAAGAGCGTATGGTGCAACCCTCACCAGTGCAAATTGGAATCCTGTTGCGGACATTAACAAAGACGGGCGGGTTAATATGACGGATTATTCCCTTTATGCAAGAAACTATCAAAATGAAACATGGTGCAAACTAACTCTAAACAATTATTCTCCCTGAAGCCGACCATTGATGAAATGTACGTGCACGCAACGTTAGCAGGTTCGGTCGCGCAAACGAATTTATGAATATACGTGCACATGGTTGATGCTCGAAGAACACACGATCGTCTAATCTTTCTTTGGGCGCGCGCGCTTGTTCTTTTGGTCCACTTTTTTCTCAAGTTCGTTCAGTGAAGGTATTGGCTCTCCTTTTTCGACTTTGCTGATTAAGTCAAAGACCAGTGAGAGGCATTTGGTTTGTTGGTCCTTGATAGACTGAAGTATTCGACTGAATGCATAGAATACTCCGACAAGAATAATAGCAAATGGAATTAATCCCAAGAATCTTCCACCAAATACATCAAAAACTCCCTCATAGAACAAAGTAAGAACTAGTATCAGAATTCCGATTAAACCGCCCGCGAGGAAATTAAACTGTGCATTCACATTGGCTTCCAAATAACTATTAAAGACGGCAATCTTATGAAGCTCGCAGTTCTTATCCAACCCTCAAACCCCCAACCAGCAATAGCAAACAACCCAATATATAGGCCTAAACCCCCCTGCCTGCGCGCGCTTTCTTTTCAGACGGATTAATCGAAGAATGTAAACCTAACAAAGTCTAATGCGCGTTAGGGTGGTTAAGGCCACTTATAATTGAGCGATTTGCAAAGAGCGATTGACTATTTGCTTAACCGCACTTCTCGAAAACCCTTAACAAAGCACTTCATCACTAGTAGAGTCTGATGGTAGTGAAATTGCGAAAACTTCACGCGTTATCCGCCTTGCCCGTCAGGATCATGGAATGGTTGCTAAGTTGGAGCATTTCTTGGAATAAGAACCGAAAAAAGTCAAAAGCAAAGGCGATGCGACAATAGTAGCGCGCGCTGAGGGAGAAGGGATAAAGGGAAAAGGCGAAGGGAGAAAGGAGAGAAATAATACCTTTCCCTTCCCTTCCACAATATTAGCGCGCGCGACACACAACAACTACAAATTCGTGTCAGCCATTAACCTCTCAAAAAACTTACGCACCTTAGCTTCATCAAGACGCACACCCCTATTGTTATCAACATCCAAATATACGTCATGATAGAACGTTACCGCATACTCCAAAGCCTCACATTCACAAAGACAGTCTGAGCGAGAAGGACGCGCTTTCCCCTTACGCGTGCGCCAAAAATATAACCAACAAAACGCGCGCGTTAGACAAACTGGCTCGAAAAGACACAAAGAGAATTGTTTGATCTTATGCGGTGGTTTTATTTGCTATTCTATGTGCAGATATTTCCCTATATGCCTTTGAACACTTTCTCTTTGAGCCTTGTCTCGTTGCCGCCCATTTAAGGATAGGCACAACCGCTTCTCTTAGCCCTAGTCCATCTTCTGTCAATGAGTATTCAACACGAGGCGGGATTTCAGCGAATGACTCTCTTTTGAGCAACTGTTCATTTTGAAGTCGTTTCAGTGTATCTGCAAGAGTCTTGGGGCTTATGCCGTGCAGTTCTTCCATGAGTTTGTTGAATCTGAGACTACCGTAGTTCCCTACTACATTTATGATAAGAAGTGCCCATTTCTTGCTAATCACATCTATGACTCCTTCAAGCGGACAATAACAAACCACTTCATTTCTGTTCTGCATACGCTCACTTTCGTTGTCAATAGCAACTATCACACTATAAACTTGATAGTTTAAATACTTTACTTTCTATAGTTAAACAAAAAGTGAGGTGAAACAAACATATGAACGATGGATGTGGTTGTGGTATGCATCATGGAAGAGATGATAGTTATTGTGGGTGCGGTATGCATGGACATGAGCAAGGTTACAGAAGACGCTTCCTTACCAAAGCTGAGAAGACTGAGAAGCTAAAGAACTACGCAGAAGAACTGAGGAATGAATTGAAGGCAGTCGAAGAGAAACTCAAAGAAATGCAAAGTTAAATATCCCTACAAGAATTTGGTGTGGGAAAGAATATGTCGAAACAAAACAATCTCCATGTTTTTTCTGCTGGTGCAGTAGCACCACCAATAAAGAAATGTGCTGAGGAATTCAAACCAAAATTCAGAACAGAATTTGAGTTTACTGTCGGAAAAGCTGAAAAACTCATAGAAGAAATCGCAGAAACTAAAGAAGGTGACTTGTTAACTTGTGGTTCAGAGTATATACTTGACCATGCACAGTTGAAGGGATTAGTTCTTAAAGAAACAAGAAGAAGCCTTGGTTCAAGAACCTCTGCTATTCTTGTGCAAACTGGAAATCCAAAAAAGATAAAGTCAATGTCCGATTTGGCAAAAGAAGGAATGCATCTTGGTGTTTCTGTGAGTGGCTGTTTGACGGGAGTCTGGGATGATTTAGCAACCAAAGCTGGATTTGCCGAACAAATCAGAAAGAATACCGTTGCTTATGCGGATGGATGCGGGGAATTAATGTCTTTCATCAACAAAAAGAAAGTGGATGGAATTCTGGGATGGGATGCCTTCAAGAACTTGAACATGGAAACTATGGATATTATTCAACTACCGAAAGACCTTCAAGTACAGAGAAGCACAGCAATAGGTGTAATAACTTTCTCCAAGAACAAAGAATTAGCCAAGAAATTCATCGACTTTCTGGTATCTGAAAAAGGCATGAAGATTTATGAAGAATATGGATGGCATCGTGCAAACTAGAGCAATTCTCTTGTAACCTCTCTTCTTCTGGTTTAAGCCATGCAGTACAAAAGGCTCTAGTCAACCTGAAAGAGGAATACGAGCGGAAAACAGCTATTTTAGCGCGGATTTATAAAACGTTCTGGTGAATAAAAAACCCAGAACAATTGTATCATCCAAACAACGAAAAGAAAATTCACATGCAAACCGTCGAAAAAACACAAAGAAGAAACATAGCTACCGCGCGCGCTTCAAAGAACTATACAACACAATCGAACACAAAGAGATGAAAATCCAATGACCAACCAAACAGAAACACGTAATAAAACAGACAACACACTGATAAACCAAGACCAAAACACAGAAAAATTACTAAGGCTAAAGACAGGTGTTGACGTATGGCTCTTAAGATGACAGATTTCAAGACTGACGTCTTTGCGGACTGGTGTCCGGGCTGTGGAGACTTCGGAATAATGACTGCCCTGCAGATGGCTCTTTCCGAACTTGACCTTCAGCCTCATCAGGTCGTGATGGTTTCAGGCATCGGCTGCTCAGGCAAAGAGCCGCACAACGTCCGAGTCAACGGCGTGCACACTCTTCACGGCAGAGCATTGCCGTTCGCCACTGGAATAAAGCTCGCAAACCCAGACCTGGTGGTAATCGCTATAGGCGGGGACGGCGACGGACTCGGCATCGGCGCGGGACACTTTGTAAACACGGGCAGAAGGAACCTGGACATACTCTACATAATTCATAACAACGGCGTCTACGGCTTGACGAAGGGTCAGGCGTCGCCGACGCTGAAGCTCGGCTTGAAGACGAAGGCTATTCCCAAACCGAACATCAACGAAGCGATAAACCCGATTGCCTTGGCGCTCGTGTGCGGCTACACGTTCGTGGCCAGGTCATACGCTTACGATGTTAAACACTTGAGAGACACGATAAAGCAGGGTGTCCAACACAAGGGCTTGGCCTTCATAGATTGTCTGCAACCATGTCCAACCTACAACGACATAAACACGAAGGACTGGTACGCGGGCGAGGACAGGAAAGACCCCAAGACTAGCAAACCTCAATCGAGACTCTACAAGCTGGAAGAAACAGGCTTTGACCCCGTTGTTCACGACTTGTCTGAGGAATACAAGAAGAAGGCAGCAGCCATGGACAGGGCTCAGGAATGGGGTGACCACATCCCAATCGGCATATTCTACAAGAACGAGATCGAACCTACCTTCATCGACCGCATCGTCAACAGAATACCCTTCTACCGTAACAACCCGGCCGCCAAGCAGAAAATCAACGACGAAAACGGCTTCTCCACAGCAGATTTGACAGACTTTTTTGACGAGTTAAGAACGAGCTAATCTCAAAGCGCTAGGACTCGTCCAGAGAACGCAGGTCTATGCCTGGAAGCCGGGGTTGGGAGTTGAATCTATCTAGAGCTAAGGTTAAGGCTCTACGTCTCTTTTAAGGCCTCTAGGCAGCTAGTCATCATTTTCTTGCATTTTTCTCGCATTTCCGGCGGCATTTCCGTCATCATTTTTTTGCAGTCGCTTTCGCTGAATTCGCCCATGATTTCAGCCATCATTTGAGGCTTCATATCTTTCATCATTATGGGCATCATTAGTCTAATCATTTCCGTCTTCTCTTCTTCGCTCATGCCTGCCATAAACTCTTTCATCATTGTCTGTTTATCCTCTCTGCTCATGCTCTTCAAGAAATGCTTCATCATGGCCTCCAAACCTGTCGAACCTCCAAAACAGAAGTAGAGTTCTTATCCTATTAGAGTTACCTACGATTCCGCTGTCGCTTTTCTAACTCTGCTCTATTACCCGCTTTTCAAGGTCAGCGAAAAAACAGGGGCGGGTCATCGAAAAAAGTGCGAGACAGAATTTGAATCCTGAGCCGATGAAGACACACCCGAAAACCTCTTTTCGCGCGTGAATGCCACGCTGCGGCCTCAGTTTCGTATTGCGCACAAAACTACATCTTCAGATCACTCCTATCCTTCTGGTTCTCGCCAAGATCCGAAAGAAGCCGAAGGGAGAAAGGAGAAAAGGAGAAAGGAGAAAATGATCTTCAACTCTCGTCGGGTCATGGCGAGTCCCATTTTGAAGGATAGGGTGTTTCTGAGTCTCAACCTCCAAACCGGTTATGGTCGGCGAATTATTAAGCTGTTTTTCAGAATTACACCCAATTACACCCAATTCTATCCATAATCTTGCGATCCATCGGGGATCGGACAGCGCGCTATTTGCACGAGCTGGAACGATGAGTTTCAGTTCGTAGGTTTCCTGTAGAATATGGTTTTTTTCTCGATTTGGAAGCCCATATTTTGATACAGGTGAAGAGCTCCGCTGGGATTTTCAGCATCTACTCCCAAGGCTGCCTCCGTCATTCCATGGTTTTTGAGAAGCTTGAAGCTTCGGGCGATCAATGCTTTTGCTATGCCTCTGCCTCTCCAACGACGTTTTACAGATATCCCCTCTACGTGACCGCGTTTGCGCTTGTATTCCATGTTTTCCTGTTCATCAACAAAGTTCAGAACTGTGCCTATGACCTCATTCTTGTGCCATGCTATTTGCCAAAGTGAAGGGTTGAAGATCGGAGACTCCTGGAACCATTTGAAGTCCTCATCCGATATGGGAATTTGGCCTCTCATGTCTTTGCATGCCTCGTTCCAAGCATCAATAATGGCTCGATGGTGTTCAGGCTTCACAGGGCGAACCTCTATCCCTTCAGGTAAAGGAAAATCAGGAACATTCTCCAGGTTTGGGCGAACCATCCTGAAACCATAACGGAACACGCCGTATTCCTCGCTGGCTAAAACTGAAATCCAATCCTTTTCGGAATCTGCCACCATTGACTGGAACATGCGAGCAACATCTTTGGGATGCGTCTGAGCTATCTCTCTCAGTTTCCGTTCATTGTATCTGAGCATCGCATTGCGTATTCCCTTTCCTCTCCACTCAGGAAGAAGATCGGCAGAATGATTGTAAAGATAAAGGCCAGACGGGTCTTTGCTCCACCATATTCGAGTATAACCGACTACCTTGCCGTCTACTTCAGCGAAAAGAAAGTCTCGGTGCGGATCACAGTGTTCTAGATGTCTGAACTCGCGTGCAATATCCTCAACAGAAATTGTCAACTCCAACTGATCTGCTTCTTTCATTCCTTCAGTAACAGCCACCATATGAGGGTAATCGGATTCACCTCTAAAATGTCGAAATCTCAGATTCGGTACTGGAGGAGCATCTTGAAGCTTTACCCAACCTTCTGAACTTGACTCATCAGACACGTCTACAACTCTCGCAGTACAACTTGATCAGCGGTATTTAGCATTTCCGTGCGTCAATGTTGTTGTGGCTCGGCTGACAGGTGTCAGAGTCAGGACCGTGATAATTATCGCTACGAGCTTTTGGTTCTATACCAGAGTCAACGATTTGCAGGGGCAAGTAGACACTGCTCAGACAGACAGAGACATGTCGTCCGACAGACTTGGGAACGAAAAGGATTCTTTCATAACGGAAATAGAAAAGTTGGGCGGCCAAATACGTTTTCAAAACTATGGAGAACTAAGTGTGGCCGGATGCTGTGTAGTAACCTAGCCGTGTCCGCCCTGAGCCCTAAGAGCTACAAGAATAAGTTCTATGTAATGAGTTTGACAGCCGATTGCTGATTAAGCCTAAGCAGTCACAATTCGTGACTACAATTTGTGCGTCGCCTTTTATGCCTTCGAGGAACACGATATCTGTCTATAGAAATGGAGAATGACGAAACTGATCGCCGTAGAGACTCGCATTACTCATGCTGTGGATGAAGCCGTAAGATATGTTGCTGGGGAACTGGTCACTTTTTTCCAGAATATTAAATTGGACTGTCCAGCCTTTCTGCATGAGTGAGGGAACATGAATCTCATCGGAACTCTCAGAAAAGAATTTTCCTTCATAAGTGGCAACTATGCCACGATAGTTACCAGTTGGATCCTGATTGATTTTGCTGGGGAAATTCCTGCTACTTACTATGCTCTCTACGTTCTTAAACTTGGGGCCACCGAAACGATATTGGGAATAATAGGGCTGATGGGTTTTCTTGCCTTGGCTTCAATGCAGTTCCCAGGAGGCTACTTGGCGGACAAGTTCGGCAGGAAATGGCTTGTTTCTTCCATGACTTTTGGAGTGGCACTATCATTCATTCTCTACGCGCTGGCGCCCTCGTGGCCTTTCATCTTGATTGGAGTGGTCCTTATGAATTTTTTCAACTCGATATACCAGCCAGCTTTGATGGCGATAGTTCAGGACTCGTTGCCCTCTGAGAAACGTGGGATGGGTTTCAGCATAATCATGCTGATAACGAGCACTTCCACCACGCCTGGACCGCTTGTCGCTGGCCTGCTTTACAGCCAGTTTGGGTTGGTGCAAGGCATGAGACTGGCGTACGGAATCGTAGTAGCTCTGTTCCTGGCGGCAGCGTTTCTCAGGTTTCGACTGAAGGAGACGTTCATAAACACTCCGAGGCCCTCTTGGAAGGAATTCTTCCGCTCATATCCCACATCTCTAAAGGAAAGCGTTAAGGTCTGGGAAAAGATTCCACGTTCGATGTTCTACCTGTTCCTTTCAGGAGCAGTCATGATGTTCGGAGTTGCCGCTGTCCAGCTTTATCTTGTGGATTACGCTGTGAACGTCCTTCTGGTGGACAAAGCGATATGGGCCTATGTGTTAACAGCATTGCCTATCACGATGATTGTTCTGTCTTTTCCAATAGGAAAGTTCGTTGACAAGATAAATAGAAAAACTCCAATATTGATTGCCTACGTCTTTATCTTCGGTGCGCTCTTGCTGTTTGTGCGTGGAAATATATTGTTGCTTTTCTTATCTTTGATGCTTCTCGGAGTCGGACTTGTCATGACAAACTCGGGATCTGGCGCTCTTCAGGCCGACTTGACTCCTAGGGAAAGCCGCGGAAAGGTCCAAGGCTTCTCCAGCTTTTTCAATAACATCGTGATGGCGCTAGGGACAGCTACAGGTGGTTTCCTCTATGAACATTTTTCGCCTCAACTGCCCTTCTACCTTGCGATGGGATTCATCATCCCAGCCGCTCTTCTTACGCTGACTATGGTTCATGAGTCCCAAGAAAGAGAGAAATAACTCTTTTCAAACCTCTTCGTTTCTCTGACGGCCTTTTTCCGTGTGTGCCCTATCGCTTGCGCCAGGTCAAGTGACGCCGAACATGGATTCGAGACGATCACATCTCTCTCCAACAAGCAATTGGCATTTCCTGCTGAAACATTTGGTGATGTCTCCCCATCGTTCAGTCGCTCGGCACCATCGCCACAGTCTCAGACGGGATGTCTTCGGAACGGACGGCAAAAATAGCGCGCGCTTTCCACAACAAATTCTTTTAGCGTGCAACATTCTAATTCTTGTTATGGGCGAACCCAATCTGCGCACCTTTGCGAAATACTATGACCAGATCTACCTAAAGAGAAACGATTACAAGAGTGAGTCAGAAGCCGTTCAAAACATAATAAGGCGGTTCGAGAGAAAATCATCAAAAACACTTCTTGATGTTGGCTGCGGGACAGGAGAGCATCTGAAGTACCTTTCGCAGCATTTTCGTTGCACAGGCTTAGACATCAGCAAAGAGATGATCAACACGGCAAGGGCAAAAGTTCCAAACGCGAAGTTTCACGTTGCGAACATGATAGACTTTAAGCTGCGAGATAGGTTTGACGTGATAACATGTCTGTTCAGCTCCATAGGTTACGTTCAGAACCTCAGAAACCTCGCAAGAACTCTCCGAAACTTCTATGATCATCTTACCGACGATGGTTTGGCGCTTGTTGAACCTTGGGTTTTCAAGAAAGATTTTCGAAAAGGAAACTTTACAGTTGACACCTATGAAGATGAAAAAATAAAGCTGGCGAGAATGGGCACAAGCAAGCTTACAGAATCACACTGGCTAGTCCACTTTCACTATTTGATTGGAATCAACGGAAAAATCAAGCGCACAAAGGAAACTCACAAGATGATAGCAGCAGACTATGAAGACTACGCTAAAGGCTTCAAGCTGGCAGGATACAACCAAATCAAGTCCCTTGGAGAGAATGAGTGGACACGAACCAGAGGCCTGTTCGTTGCGATAAAATAGCCACTACTAACAGCTAATCTGATTGAACGTACAGAAACTTTCTCAATCGTCAAGCATCCACATGTTTAGGGCATTTGCACTTTGCGCGCGTCCCCTAGGTCCAGCCTTGATTCGCCCTTCGTAATACATAGAATAGTGATGACAACGAGGGCACCAGTTTGCGCGCGCGTCTTTCGCTCAATAGTGTTGAGCATTTATAAATGTCACTGAGCAGAGACTTTTGCTCAATAACATTGAGCATTTATATACCTCATTGAGCAAGATTATCTAATTAATCGCTTAACGAAGGCATCTCCATGTACACAGTCAAAAACACATTTGCCCCCAAATCCTCGAGGGTCTTGCGGGTGCTATTAACAAACTATGGTAGAGACTGGGACGAGAGGCAACTTGCACATGAGGCAAGTGTCTCCAATGGTTTGGCCCATTATGTCTGCAAAAACTTGATTGCGCTTGGCTCCGCCGCCAGAAACGCGCAAAATCGAATCCTCTTGATTGATCCGCTAAAGCTGCTGAGGCGATGGGCTTCTTATCATCAATATGATCGCGCAAACAAGTTCTTGGATTATTTCACTTTTGAGAAAGAGGTAGACCAGTTTATGCACAAAGTGGTTGATTTGGATCTCAAGTATGCTCTCTCTGGTCTAGCTGCTGCTTGGCTGGTTGCACCATATGTGCGACCGGTGGACGTGCACCTCTACGTACAATCCGAAAATGCTGCTCTAGAAATTGCAAAGAGACTTGAAGTGAATCCGATTCCAAGGAGTGGAAACGTGAAATTCGTGTTGCCCTACGATGAAGGCATCTTCTATGGAATGCGGGAGATCCGCGGTGCCAAAGTTGTTTCAAATGTTCAGTTGTATGTTGATCTCTATAATTTTCCTGCACGGGGAGAGGAAGCTGCGTCCCAACTTTTGGAAGTGATGCTTAAAGAGTGGCGACGTGAGAAAGGGGCGCCCCAAAATGTACGATCTTGACGCAACTGAGACTTCGAAAGGTGCTTTGGTTGAACTGTGCAGAGCTCTTCGCCAATATCGAAATGACATGGTTCTAGCTGGCGGGTGGGCTCCATACTTTCTTGTGAAGGACTTTTTTGATCATTGCGGCTCCGCCGACATAGATTTTGTATTGAAACCTTCGGTTGTCGAACGGTACGAGAATATCAAGCAGATTTTGGAGAGACTAGGGTATAGACCCACTGGGAGCGTGTTCCGCTTTGAGCGACAGGTCACTTCTCCTCGGAGCAATGTCAATTATAGAGTTGAGGTGGATTTCCTGACTGAGCCCGAAGGTGCAGATAGACTTTCTGATGATTGGTTAGCCTCTGTTCAACAAGACCTGAAGGCGTGCGTTATAGAAGGTTGCGGTGTAGTCTTTAGACATAATTGTGAAGTTAACTTGAGGGCCGTGATGCCAAGTGATGGCGAGGCCTCTGCGAGATTTAACTGTGCGAATATTGTTGCTTCATTGACAATGAAAGGTCTTGCTCTGTACAGAATGAAGGACAAAGACAGCTACGACATCTACAGTGTAGCTGGGTTCTATGGGAAAGGGCCGAAACAAGCGTCAGACGCATTCATGGCTGCTGTGAAGGAAAAAGGGTCGGAGAGAACCATAGGGGACGCACAAGCCGAGATCATTGATTCCTTTGCTTCACTAACATCCCAAGGGCCTAGTGCGGTAGCGAGGTTCGTCGGCTCGGAAGATGCCCGAACTGACTCGTATCAAAGAGTTAGTACTTTCCTTCAGGGTGTGTCGATCTAATTGCCTTCAGTTGATTGTGCACACACAGTTTGGTCGTTGCATGACCATACTCGGAATATCAAACAAGTTGAGCGCGCGCGGTAGTAATCTTTTTATCATAGTCCATTTACTATAATATTATAGTCAATTAGTATATAGTTAATTAGCTATAATGATGATATAGGAGAGAAATACAAAATGGATACGCCAACGCTTCGAATCTTAGATACAATATCATCTCACTTAGGTGATTCTTTGTCAATTAATCAGCTTACCGAGAGAATCAAAGATACATATGGCATTGCATATTATGCGAACATCTACCGAAAATTGCAGGAACTAAAGAAAAAAGGTCTGCTCAATCTCGACACCTTGGGAAGATCTTCCATTATTAAACTAAACTTTCAGAATTACTTATTGATCGATTTCCTGTCGGAGATGGAAATAGAGAAAAAGATGGAATTCCTAAAGAATAGAGATGACTTGCTAATATTCTTAACAGAAATGGACAAGTCTCTGAACGAAACATGCGCAATAAAATCGGTTAGTTCCATAAATCCCGCAAAAAACATCAAACTCGGCAGAATTGAGTTGCTCTTTCTCTTAAGAAAAACATCTGATTATCATAAAGAGACTGTTAGGCTTTACAGCGAAATGCTGAAACTGCAGAACAAGTACAACTTGAGAGTTGACAGTCTTATCCTAGATGAAGATGATTTTTCTGATCTGATAAGGTCGGATGAGATCAATCCCCTCAGAGAAGCCCTGTTCAGAAAGACCACCTTTTTCTGTCCTCAAGCGTTCTGGAGTGAAATCAGAGAAATTGCAGAAAAGACCGAAATCAAATCTATTAAGACAGAAACAAAACCAGCCAGCATCTCGGATTTGGATATCGTCTACAATCTTGGTAGATTTGGATACAAAGAATTTGGTCTTAAAATAGAACAAGGCAAGAAATTCTGCATTGAATACTTGATCACGGCCCTATTACTTCTAGACGATCCGAGGCGACTGGAAGCTATACCAATAGTTCTGGCAAAGAACAGTTTTAGAAGCAACCTATTGGCATTCTTGAGTCAGAAATTCGGAACAGCCGGAAAACTCTTAGGTCTGTTGAGAATTCTGCAAAAGATAAAATCGTCTAGTGAAATAGATGACGCACTAGATATTCTGAAGATCTTCAATTTGGAAGAAACACCGGCTGATGAACAAAGCATTCTGCAGAAGATGAGATTATACAATGCTGCTTGATAAGAGCGAATTATTCACCTTTCTAGAAGAGTTGAACAAAGAACTTGGCAGGAAAATTACTCTAATAGCCGTCGGTGGAACAGCAATGACACTGCTTGATCTTAAACCATCAACGATAGACATCGACTTCACAATTCCCAGTAGTGACTTTCCTGAGTACAAGAGGGCCGAGAAAAACGTACCGCATGGTTATAAGATTGACATGTTTCTGGATGGGTGCATCTTCAGTCAGAACCTTCCCGATGACTATTTGGCCAATAGTACAGAAATAGCGAATCTGGAACGCATATCATTAAGAGCTCTCCACCCGGTTGACATTGTCGTAACGAAAATCGGAAGACTCGATGACAGAGATCTTGAGGATATTGAAAAATGCGTCAAAGCGTATGACCTCACAAAAGAACAGATAAAGAACAGAGCAGCAAATGTCACTTACATTGGCAAACAGGAATATTACGACTATAATCTCAAGTCTGTACTTAAGAAATTCTTTCACTGAACACTGACGCATTAATTTCTTAACCTAAGCGATTAGAAGCATGAAATACCCATTGAGAGCTCGACGTCTCCAAGAATACGCAGCGCGCGCATGAAAACGGAAAAAAGAAATGGCGTCAAAGACGCAACCATCTTGCAAGGCCCGACCTATATCTCAGTGTGAAGGTCAAGAACAAAAAGAGGATGGTAGTTGTTTTTTGGTCCTAGTATATTGTAGGCATCTCGTCCGCATGTTTCAATATTTCCTGTATTGGCGTGACAAGATGGAAATCGAAGTCTAGAAAGTACACGAAACCCGCCATTGTAACAAGGTCCCTCACAGCCTCCGCAGTAGGGGCTTCCAATAGCATGAAAGACTTGTGGTTAGGGTCGAGATGGAGGTCCAAAAGAACCTTCACGTTAAGCTTCTTGCAGAGCGACGGAAGCTGGGAGTAGGCTTTCTTCGCCATCTCTCTTGCTGCTTTGTTGGACATCGGGCACACATCAGGAGGATGAGTTCCTATCAGCGCATATTGCGGCATAACAACACTCTCCAATTCTTCATCCTAGACAAAGGATTCAAGTATTTAAGAATTCGTGCCTGAGGTTCTTTTCTTCGTTTCGCACGCTAAGAGCAATACTGACCAGGCGAAATTCTTCTGACGACTGGACTGAAACAAATTGTGATATCAATCAGTTTTGCAGAAGGTTGAAAGAGCGCGCGCTAATTGAGCTTCTTTTCATGAACAAACTATGAATAATTCCGAGAATTCGGGTTTACGTGGTTTACCCAATTTCCAGAAAAGGCATTCACACAAGTTCACCGCAAAAGAACGGCTTTGACTGGAGGAACTAAGCGTGCGTGTGTTCAGACTTCATAACGACTGAAGAATAAATGCTTCAGACCCTCAACCAAAAGGAAGTAGCATCCAAGTATTCCAAAGATTAAACCCAAGAACCACAGCGGGGGCTGGACTAACTCCAAAAACACTCCAAGAGGGGAGTAAACAAAGACCAGAGTCACTAAGGCCATTATGATCGAGGCTGCGATCATGAGGTTGCTGGGTCTTGATTCATAGAACTTCCTTCGGGTTCTGATGGAAAAAGTAACTAATATCTCGGAGATAACAGACTCGATGAACCAGCCCGTTCGGAAGAGTTCGGGGCCAGCGTGGAGAAGGTAGATCAGGGATGAAATCGTGACGAAGTCGAAGATGGAGCTGATCAGACCGAAAAACAAGGCGAACTTTGCTATTAATGCAATGTTCCACTTCTTGGGAGTTCTCAGGCCTTCCTCGTCAAGGTTGTCAGTTGATATGGTGAGGAGCGGGGCATCAGAGAGGAGATTCGTTAGAAGTATTTGAGAGGGCAAAAGCGGTATAAACGGAAGGAACAAAGATCCTACTGCTAACGTAAACATGTTTCCCAAGTTCGCGCTTATAGTATTCATGATGTACTTGATCATGTTGCCAAAGGCCTTTCTTCCCTCAGCTACTCCATCGGCAATAGCGCCCAAGCTCTTTTCAAGCAGGATTATTGAGGACGCTTCCTTAGCGACTTGAACTCCTGATTCAACAGAAATTCCTGCATCCGCCAATTTCAGGGCTGGGGCATCATTGACCCCATCGCCAAGAAATCCCGTTACATGCCCATTCTTCTTCAAAGCACTGACTATTGCATATTTCTGCTCCGGAGTCACGCGTCCAAAAACATCATTCTCTTCCACGGCTTGGCGTAGCTCGCTCTCCTGCAATTTTTCGACGTCTACCCCTGTGAGCACTCTCCCTCGAAAGTCGATTCCAAGCCTACGGCAAACATCCTCCGTTACGACAGGATCATCCCCGCTGAGAATTTTCAGCTTTATTCCCAGCAATTTCAACTTCGAGATGGCAGGAGCAGCATCCTCCTTCAATGGATCGGAGAGAACAATCAGCCCGACGAATGTCAACCCCGATTCATCTGCTTCTGAGTAGTCCGATTTTTTCTCGATTTCCTTACATGACAATGCTATCAATCTGTTTCCAGTTTGGCTGTACTTTCCAATCAGCGAATTGACTTCCGTGCTCACCTTCGACATTGACTGAGCCTCAATTTCATCACCAACCGCAGTCGACACATCAAGGATTGATTCGGGGGCTCCTTTTGAAACTAAAAGTCTGCGGTCACCACTTTCGATTACGGCGCTCATTCGCCTTCTATTGAACCCGAATGGAATTTCATGGATACATGCAAATGCGTTGAGGCTTACTTCATCGAATCCCTTGTCTCTGGCGTATTCCCAGATTGCTACATCAATTGGGTTGCCGAGCACTCTGTCTCCTTGAACCACCGCCGAGTTGCAGAGGAGTGCATATTTGATCAAATCTGGATCTGAATGATCTTTGGGATCAACGATGTCCTGAACCTTGATCTTGTTTTGGGTCAAGGTTCCAGTCTTATCCGTGCAGAGTACGTCGATATTTCCCATATCTTCTATTGATTCGAGTCTTTTGACTACGACCTTCTTCTTGACTAGTCTGAGTGCTCCTTCAGATAGCCCGACAGTAATTACTACGGGCAAGGCCTCTGGTATGATGCCTACTGCCAAGGCTAATGAAAATAGAAGTGATTCTAAGACTCCATGGCCCAGAACTGAGTTAACTAGGAACACGAAGGCTGTCAACAACAAGATTACTTTCACGAGAAAACTCCCAAAACTTGCAATGTTCTTTTGAAAGTCAGTCTTTGGAGGCAACAAAGAGAGACTGGAGGCTATGTGGCCGAAGTACGTCTTTCTTCCAGTGGCAACAACCAATCCTACTCCAGAACCATTCATCACTGTCGAACCCGTAAGGGCGATGTTGGACAGTTGATGTGGGAGAGGTTTATCAAGTGCAACTGGCGTAGTGTTCTTGTCGACCGACGTTGACTCGCCCGTCAGCACTGATTCATCCGTCTGGAATTCGTTAGCGTCCAACAGTCTGATGTCTGCCGGAACAACATCACCTATTGCCAAGTGGACAACATCTCCAGGCACGAGTTTGCTTGTGTTAATCACGAGCTTCTTTCCACTTCTGACAACTATCGCGGTGTACGATAGGTACTTTCTGAGTGCATCAACGGCTCTTTCCGATCTATGCTCTAAAGCGAAGCCCAACACAGCATTGGCAAGCACGATGGCAACTATGATAATTGCTTCGGGCATTTCTTTCAAGAAACCAGCTATTACTGAAGCGAAGACCAGCACGTAAACCAGAGGGTTCTTGAACTGAGCTGCCAATATGCTGAATGATGTTCTGCGTTCAATTGAAGGGATCTCGTTCAGCCCATATTCCTCAAGTCTGCGTGTAGCTTCTGTGTCATCAAGCCCCATTGCTGACGAATTGAGCTCTCTGATAAGCTCATCTTTCTGCAATTTCCAGTAGTTGATTTCCTTAGTTTCAGACATAAACCCGTATTCACTTTGTAGACTTACTGAGGTTCATCAGGAGGTTATGCGTCTCGCCTCCTTAATGGCTTCTTCGCCCTCTTTCTTCTGCTGAAAAAAAACGGAAGCTACGGGTGATATCGCCAGCTTAGTGATGAGTCACCGGACTATGCTATTACAGAGAAAAAACGGTTCGCGGGAGACATCCCCACTCTGGTATGCAAATGGGAATTTACAACGTGAAACTGAGGATCATCGCTCTGCAAGACTAGTGCGCGCTGTGCCTTACATGGCGCGCATTTCGATTTGTTGCGCGCGCGCAAAACAGCTTGACCGCTAAATGCTCACGTTGAACAAAGCTTACTTCTATCAGTCCCTCTAAGCCAGTTTTGGCTTTGGGCAAAAGTTATAGCTGAGCGGGCGCGCTAACATGCCAAAGCGTTTTGACAAAAATGGTGAAGGAGGCGATAATTCACGTCAAAAAAACTGCAAACTCCAGAAGCGCATCATGAGGAACTGGTGAAGGGGCTCTACGATCAGATGAAGATGATCCTGGATTCATCGGAGCAGCCCATGAACATCTATCTGGATGACAACCACAAAGCCTGCAACAGCAGATTCGCCGCTCTTCTAGGTTACAAATCACCGCAGGAATGGGCTGCCATCAAAGGATTCATAGATCCATGCGTGGCCGAAAAGAGTCAGAAAACTGTAGCGTCTGCGTACTGGGACGCAATGGAGAAGATGATAGGCTCGACCATACAGGTAACTTGGAAGAAGAAAGACGGCGGAACCATTGATTCAACAGTCATATTCGTACCCATGGCCTACCAGGAGCACCTTTTCGCAGTTCACTTCGTGTCCAAAGTTGCCAAATAAGCGCGTGCTATTTCGAGGTTCAAGCCAGACCCAGTGCGCGTACCTCTTTTATTCTTGTCTAACTCACTGAGAAAGATGAGACCGAAAAAAAAGAAGCTGGGCACGCGCGCCTTAAACCTCCTAATTCACCGCCATAAATCTGTGCAGATAGACATGTTTATCGCGTGTGACGGCAGTCTTTGCGCCGATGGTGATCATTTCTTTGATGGCTTCTTCACTGTCTTCACGTTTTCGATTTCTTCCCCTGATTGCATCCAACAACAAGACGGCTTTGAAACCAAGTTTAACGGCGTCAATAACGGTGTTTTTGACGCAGTAGTCTGTTGCCAGTCCGCCTGCGAAAACTCTTTTCGATCCTCTCTTGCCGAGTTCTTTTTCTAATTCTGCCCGTCAAATCCCGAGTAGCTCTCCCTTGAAGGATCAGTCGCTTTGGACACTATGTGGGCTTCTTCTGGAAGCATTAGATCAGGGTGAAATTCTGCTCCTCTGGTGCCTTGTATGCAATGCAGCGGCCAGATACCTCCGTAAGGCTTGAAGGATGCGTGATTTGGAGGGTGCCAATCCCTAGTAGCAAAGATGCAGGCTCCTGCCACTCTGAATATGCAAATATACTTGTTCAGAACGGGCACGACTTGATCACCTTCAGGAACCGGCAGAGCTCCACCGGGACAGAAATCTCTTTGAACGTCCACGATTATGAGAGCATCGGTCTTACCTATTCTGAACTTCTTCAAACATTCATCCTCAATTGCTGCTGTCTCGCGATAGAGCGTGGAATGGAGGCACTGATTTGTTTGTCAGAGTAGCAGAACGTATTCTTAAAACTTATATTGTGCACAGATAACCAGAAGTGCTGAGGCATTGGTCAAATGGTCGAGCTCGGGAAACTAAACTGGAAGAAAGTCGCAACGGCGGACGGCGTCACCATCGGCCAAATGGAAGGAGGAGAAATCAACTTAAAAAACTGGCAAGTGACGCATGTTCACATCGGGCTAAACGATGCGACACTGAAGGAATTCGGACTAAAGAAGCCCTATCTGGGACGAGTTCTAATCTGCTTGTCCGTCGATGACATTCAAGAGACACACGACGTAATCATGCTCAAGAAAGATCTTCAGGAACTGAAAACAAGCAAGGAATGTCAAGAGTTCCGCACGAAATGATCTGAACTGAAACGCGAAAATTGTGTCTGAAAAGAACGAGCATTTCCTCTGCAATCTACCTTTTTCTCGCGTCGAAGCTCGAATCGTAGTTGTAGTCGTTTCTTCCGGCGCGCGCTGATAGAGAATAGTACTATAAGATTTCTTCAGAAATGTATAAGAACGCTGGTCATCTCAAAAAACAGGAGGAAGAGGATTGTCTTGAGTAGTCTCAGAAACATTACGGAGAAGATCAAAACATTAGACGCTGAAAAGAAGAATCTCATGCTGGAATTTGAAGGGCTCAAGAAGCTGGCTGAATCCAAGACTAGGGCTCTGGAAAGCGAAGTTGGCATGCTGAGGGAAGAAGTGGAATCGCTGAGGATACTTCTTGGAGCAGAGGCAACGGATCCCCCGAAAACCGAGCCTGAAAAAACTTCATCCGAAGAACCGCAGTGGCCATCCAGTGCAGAGAAACCAGAACTAGAAAAATCGAAGGTCAACTTTCTCAGGCGGAGAAAATAGCGGCGCGCTCAGTATATAATGTGGAAGACAAATCACAAGTCAGATGTTCCTGCTAGCGGACACACAAAAAAACACACAGAAGTCAGAGAGACTTCAGTTTTCATCGGACTTCTATTCTTCTATGGGCTCACCCTAGCGCGCGCAATTCTATCGCCAAGATTTGAGCAATGTCCATATCAATTAGTGATGAAAAGACGCGCCGTGCACAAAATTATCCAATTAAAGGGGAAAGGACAACCAGTGCGCACGGCACGTCCTACTTTTATTGAATCATACACAACAATTTAAATGTTGTCTTATAAGCGTCCCCTAAATCTTATCAAATGAGTTAGGCATTTGATTTTGCTTTCAGCATTTTCGCTTGCTGTGACTTAGCTGCGTGCGCTTTATCGGACTTCTATTTTTCTAAGTCTTCCTGATGAAACGTCCCGTCTTAAGGTCTCTGTATCGGTGTTGAGAGCTATTTCTTACTGTGACAACTTCATGTTTGATGATACAACGGAGCCTTTTTCAAAGCGCTGACCAGGTCTTCAACTTGAAGCGAAGAGAGCTTGCAGGCGTTGAGGTCCTTCAAGAAAGGAAACTTTCCCCGGGCAGTCTTCATCTCATGCAGCTCTTCCCATTCGACCCTGAAGTTGCCAGAAAAAGTGTGCGGATCAATAACTTCAGTCCATGCTCCAGGCTCTGGTCCTGTTTCAGATGAGCCTGAGGCTGTGAATGGTCCCACAAGCGTGTCAGAATCGGTGTTAAGGAAGAAGACCAGATAGCCTGGTCCTATCTCGCGAGCAGCCTCGCCTGAGCAAGTGAACAGTCTGCTTCTCACACAATTCTTTAGAGATTCCCCCGCGCACGGGAGCACGTAACCCTGATTCATACCTATAACGTATTCTCTTAAGCTAATAAAAATAACGCCCCGAGCGCCTTGCTGATAATCGCATTGTCATTGGGATCCTAGCCTTCTTCTCTAGAGGCAGGGGCCCCCCCATAGCAACACGTCGTTTCCGTAACGCGTGCTAAATCATTTGTTACAGTTAATGTTCTTTTCAGCATTGCTCTGAGGGGTCTCAAGTTTCAGCTTGTAACAAAAAGCACGGTCAAAAAACCTTCTGAAGCCCCTAGCGCCCGCTTAGAAAGATATGATTTTCTGGCTTTCTTCTATCCACTTGGAGAGCCCTGTTATAGTGCCCATTTCTGTTCCTTCGACAAGGTCTTGCTCTGTTAACCCTCTTAGGTTCATGCTCGTGTGGCAGACGTTGACGCAAGCGCCCACCTTGACAAGGTCCTTAAGCATTCTTTCTATGTTGTAGAAGCCCTTAGCAGGCTTCTGCCCCTTCTTAGCTGCGTTTACAGCGTCTCCAATGAGGAAAATGTTGACTTTCACCCCTTCACTGGAACAGGACAGTGCTTCCGCTAACCTCAGAGCATTCCAGATTCTCTCGTCTCCATAGGGAGAACTGCTAATGATCATCGTTAAGGTCTCCATGCACCCGGCCTCCTGAACTTGCTGTAATCATTCCCAGCGCGCAACAATCGGCATCATCACGGAGAAGAAAATACTGCCTTCAGAAAGATACGTTTTTCGACGTTCAAAAGGACAAAACCCCGAGCGCGCGCGCTTTCCCAGAAATAGCGCAAGAATTTGGGTTTGGGACAAAACTCTACCCTTACAACATTAGAAATGACAGGATAATTAACGATTCTGATAAAGCGGTAGCTTTCTGGAATGGTACTTTCGCCCGAAGTGGAACTGCTTCCGTTATTCGGAAACGTATGGTAAGACGAAAGAAGCTTGCTATCTTCCGCTACGAGGAAGGGAATAGAACTTTTCGTGCGTATCCAAATATCCAAAATCCAAAAAGTTGAAAAGGTTGGACAGATTTTCTTAACAGGTGAGAAAGATGACCGAGGGAGTAGCTCCGCAGCAAAGATCGTACTACTGTGAACACTGCAAGATGTACGTTCTCACGATGGATGCAGAAGTGAAAATGGAATTGGTAGCGTCGTTCGACAAAGGTACTGTGACTGAAGTAGAGTTTGCAAGGCACAAGAAGTGCGGCAAGCTATTGAAGGAAAAATTCTGGCACGAATAGAGAGTATTGAGATTTTCATAGGTGTTGAGGCAAAGTTTCATCCCCAAACCAACAATAAAACCTAGCGCGGGCGAGCAACAGGTTGTTCGTAAACAAAGAAAATGAGGGGGGATTTGTGTGCTTGTAAGTGATTTTCAGTTCTTACTTCTTTGGGGGCGCTTTCTTCTTTCCTTTAGTGGCTTTAGGCACCATTCTAGCCTCAAATTGCAATTATCGCGTTTTTTTATTTAAATCTTTGCTTGGTTACAAAACAATAGACGGATTTGGATGAAAAAACAGAATAGCGTCAAATCATTTTTTCCATCTTGCCTGGAAACTCAGTGAGTTGCCCGATTTGTTTCAGTTTTTCATACTCCTCTGGGTACCTTAATACCTCAAGAAGTCGCCTGAACCGTTTGGTCGAGAGATCTTTTTCCATTTGGGTAAGCATCATCGTGATCGCGTCGGATTACCATAGTTAGTTAGCGCGCGCATCGCCGATGGATAACTTTTCTAGTCTTTCTTACCCCTGCAGGCTAGTTAGAAAGTCAGACCGAATTCGACGCCATAATCCCTATATGATGTAGTTTTGACTGATTTTTGCCCTTATAGGCTTTTTTTCAGTATCAGAACACCCTGCATAGTACTGATTTCCCTCTGACTATCTAACTATCCTTCCCCCTGAGGGGCAGGTGACTGCGAAGCAATCAGATAGGGTGTAGTCGTTAGTCAGTCGTTAGTCAGTCGTCATAAGTCGTCGTCGTAGTCATAGGAGGAGGGGATAAACTTTGCCCCACCGACCAACATTCTCTTAATGTTGTGTTAGGGTTGTGTTTAGCTTTCTCAAGGCTTCTTTGTTTTCCTTCCAGTGCAGCAACTGCAAGGCTTCTTGAAAACTGCACCATTTGTATTCACTGTGCTCTTTTGGGTCAAGCACTATATCTTCCGAAGGAGAGACTTCCACACCATAAACGTATTCTTGATTCAGGTTAGGGTCTGAAAACTCAAAATAATAAAGGCCTTCTATCACCGCAACTATGTTTCTTACTCCCGTTTCCTCCATTATTTCTCTTTGCAAAGCTTCGTCTCGGGTCTCTCCTTCTTCCACACCGCCCGTCATAGGTTGCCAGAACCCGTTTTTCTCAGGCAGTCTCTTCAGAAGCAGATACTCTATCACGTTGCCATTTCTTCGAAAGATTATGGCTTCAACCTGTATCGGCAACCGCATGGAAAAAGAGAATAACAGTCGAGACTAAAATCTGTTTTTAGGATTCGCATGTTTGGATAAAACTTCACTCCCCAAACCCAAACCCCAAACGTCCTTGGAATTTGGACGTAGCCCGCGCGTTCGTAGATGAGACGTGGTCAGGTGCGCGCTTATTTTTCTTGTTCTTCCGCGGCCTCTTTCTCTTTTTGACGAATTCCAGGAGGCTCAGGGGTAGGAAACTGGGTGCCGCCGGGTGGAAGCAACATATCTCCCCTGGCTCGGTCGCGTTCAGCGTTCTCATATCTTTGAAGTTTCTGTTCCTTCATTATGCGGGTCAGCTCTTTTTCTTTCGCTTCTGGGATTAGCTCGTTGAGCTTGTCCACGAGTCTCTTGGCATCTCCGGGCTCAAGTGGAATGTGAACATCTCTGTGACGGGGAAGCGTAATCAGCACCTTTCCCTTCTCATCCATACTCACGGAGTCTACTTCGCTCAGATGCACATGCAGGGGAATGAACATCTCAAGTATGCTTCCTATCGTCTGTTCCAAAATAGGCGTGTTTTCAAACGCTTCTTCAATATCGTTCTTGAGGCTTCCCTTGAGGTCTATCTTAAGCATATTCTCATAAACTCTGACCGTGAAATGAGGTTTGTCGATTCTCAGAATCTCAGTTTCCTCGGGCATATTTCCATCCAAGTCCTACTTGTGAGCAAAAACTAATAAGCTTTCTTTGCGTGCAGGTTCAGTCAAGTGAGTCCCTTCTCAACATGAATGCCCCCTTTGATCAAGGACGTGCGCGCTATAAGCGATTCAGGATATAGCAGACGGTCAGTATCAGCCCGTGGCTAAGTTATAAAGATTCGCTGAAAGAACTAGGACCATATAGCAGGTATGAAATGGGCAGGGTAGTTATACGATATGAAGACGCAATCAAGCTCTGCCGAGTCTCGGCGCAGTAGGCTGTTTTTACCAGCATTGGCTACTGCCAGCTTTGCTTCAGGTCCGATTACGGTTTTGGCAGCCCTTCTTCTTATCGACATAGGCAACACGTTTGGTACTTCGGTCAGCGTTACAGGTCAAATTAACACGTCATATTCTATCGCTGCAGTCATCTTTGCATTGTTGACGAGCGCCTTGAGTATCAAATTCAAGCATAGGTCGTTGCTCCTCGTAGGCTTGGTTTTGATGGCGATCTCGGCTATAGGTTGCTTCTTGGCTGTAGATTTCGTTACTTTGTTCGCATTCTATTCGCTGAGCGGAGCCGGATACGCCATTGTCAATCCCATGACGTTCACTCTGGTTGGAGAACGTTTTTCTTTGGAAAAGAGGGCAAATGCGATAGGGTTGATCGTTGCGGGCGGGGCACTAGTCTACGTCGTAGGGGCTCCGATGATTGCGGTAATGTCAGGATACACAGGCTGGCGTTTTCCACTTCTGGGTTTTGTCCTGCCAATTCTGCTCATGAGTCTACTGTTGGCTTTTCTCGGTCTTCCGTACACTTCGAGGAAACGTCAGGTGCCATCGGATGCTAAGAATACTCCAAGTCCCAAAGCAATCTTTCGGAACAGATCTGCAGTCGCTTGCCTGATCGGCGACACCCTTCGATCCGCAGCTTTTGTTGCCGTCGTGCTATACGCAACGTCATTCTTCAGACAGCGGTTCTTGGTTCCCACTGATCTTGCCTCACTCATACTATTAGGCGGAGCATTGTCTTACGTCTTAGGTAGCTTGATCACTGGCCGATTCGTAAATAGGATGGGAAGGAAGCCTTCAACGGTTCTTACTGCCTTGTTATCAGGAACATTCACAGTCTCGTATGTTCTTGTCCCTAACGTCTGGATTTCTATAGTGCTGCTGATGATTGCCAGTTGGTTCTTCGGCATGGTTGCTTCATCAGCTAACAGTCTGACTCTTGAGCAGATTCCAGAGCTGAGGGGTACATTAATGTCGATTGATACTGCGGGACTAAATGTTGGTTCAGCCTTCGGAAGTACTTCAGGAGGATTGGCTTTGCTATACTTTGGCTATGAAGGTCTGGGCGCCGTTCTTGGAACCATAGGTATCGTTGCCGCCTTGGTTTTCTATCTACTAGCAAAAGATCCAACCAAGCCACCATAGTACATGGGACAAAACTTTGCCCCAACTAGCGCGCGCGACAGTAACAATCTGCCCCAAACCAGTTTTTCAGTATTTTCGAAAAGACAGCATTCACAATATAGAGTTGCTGATAAGCGTTCGCGGCGTCAGAACATCATCGGCAACCAGGATCCAGACGCTCTTTCTCCAAATTCACCAAAAGTCTTAAAAAACATCACATGCGAATCACTAGCTTGGAGAAACACCCGTGGTTTACTGCACAAAATGTGGAACCAAGAATCCCGACGACGCCAAGATTTGCACCCAATGCGGCGCTCCATTGTACACTGTAGGAGAAACAGGGCGACAACGATACGAAGATGAATGCGGAGGAAGACGCAGAGCCGGCGAGCCATACAGGCGAATGGAATACGAGTGCTTCGGCATCCCAAGAGGGGGCGCAATCGTAGGTATCGCCATAGGCGCCATCATCGTGCTGGCAGGCGTCATATGGCTCTTGCAACAAGCAAACATGCTCTCTTCGACGGTTAACGTGTGGCCACTTGCAGCAATCATCTTCGGTATCCTAATCGTCATCGGCGCCCTGTACGGGCTGAGTCGCAGACGGTAGAACACGAACCTTACTTTCAGTCGTGCATGAGAAACCGCAGCTGAGACAGATTCTACGATGATCCCATTGCGAGATCATAACTCTAGTCAGAATCCACAACATTACCAAGCCTATTACGTAGGTGTCAACAAACACGCTGCCGACAAGTTGATCAACGCCGATTAACATCAAGGAACTTCCCAAAACGAACAGCACGTTTGCGGCTGAACGGGTCCAGCCTTTGAGCTTGAACTGCATCAACCCTGACACGAGCCCCAATTGTCCGACCAGAACAGCGGGAAAACTGACGGGTCCAGCGCTGAGTCCGAAGAAGAAGTACAGGCTAGTCACGATCATCGCGATGACACCTCCAATAAACAACCCCGTGCACGCAGCACAATAGCGAGTTCCCCTGAATCGTATAATGTGGGCAGAAAATCCTCCGCAACCAGGGTGATGCCCTTCTGAAGAAACAGGAAAACCTGTTTTGACATCCGAGTCAATCAACGCTCTACCAATTTGTGTTTCGTGCGCCATCGAACACTTTCTGGGAGAAACAGCAGTCAGGCTTCCCCAGGCACATATCAGGAGAAAGATTGAACCGACAAGCGGCTTTCGCCAGAAAAAATCTTGCGCCGTTGTAGGTGGGTAGACGACCATCAGCAGGGTCACTAGTGATCCGAAGAGCGAACAAGCAATCATAAATCTCAACGTGAGATTCAGGTTTGCGCGTGCTTTCATGTAGGAGCGTCCATGAACAGGCTCTTGAACTGCGTCAGCAACGACCTGCCGGCCATGTACCTAAAAACCCTTCTTTTCATCTTGTTGCCGGCGAGGACTCCTTGAAGCTTCCTCTTCCATGGCCCATAGAAGCTTCTGTAGCATTCGTAGAGCTGCTCCTGAACTTCTAGTCTTGACAATGTTTCAGTAGGCATGATCGCGTGAACCATATCGTAATGTGACCAGTTGAAGTCTTCGATCCACCCATTTCGTTTGGCCTCCTCAAAGATTTCCGTTCCAGGAAGCGGTGTCAGGGCGCTGAACATCACAAAATCAGGGTCCAGATCATCGGCGAACTCTCTCAACTCTTGAATAGAGCTCACGGTGTCTTTTCGTCCTCCGATTATGAACATCGCATGCGCAAAGATTCCATTTTCTTTGAGAAGTCTCACGGCGGTTCTTGCATCCTCCGGTGTTATACCTTTCTTGAATGCTTCGAGGGTTGACGGTTCAGTGTTCTCAACTCCCAGAAGAACCCATGTAAGCCCAGACTTCCGCAATTTCGGCAGGACTTCCTTGTTTCTGACTATATCATCACATCTAGCCTGCACAAACCACGTCTTCTCGTCGGCTGTTCCATTCTTGATTATCTCCTCGGCCAGGTCGCTGGCACGTGTGCCCGCGCCGAAGTTGTCGTCTGTCAGCCAAACGAACTTGCTTCCGAAGTTTCTGTGGCAAAACTCCATTTCATCGGCGATGCGTTTAGGAGTTTTCAGTCTCCATTTGCCCTGCCAATGTCGCCACTGGGTGCAGAAGGAGCATTCATGCGAGCATCCTCTTGAACCTTCGATCAAGGCGTACCTGCTGTCGCGCCCTGCCATCATGGTGAAATGGTACTTGTCCATCGTGTCCTTGACCAGATGGTAACCTGGGTACGGCAGTTGTTCAATGTTCTCAATCAAAGGTCTAGAAGGGTTGTGGACGATTTCTCCGTTATGCCGAAAGGATATACCTTTGATTCTTGGAAGAGCGTTTCTGTCGCTTGACTCGGCTACGATTTCAGCAAGAGTCTGCTCCCCTTCTCCACGCACGACCACGTCTACTTCAGGATATTCCATCAAGCTTTCCTGCGCCGTTGCCGTAAAATGCTGGCCTCCCGTGACGGTGAGGACATCCTGGTTCACTTTCTTCGCCGTTTCAAGCGTCCTAGCAACGACGTAGGTGTTGCAGGTTGCCAAAGAACTCGATGCAACGACATCAGGATTAGAGGATTCGATTCGCCTTTCCATTCCCTTCCAACCCACCTGCTCAGCGTTGCAGTCGAGGATTTCAATATCAACGTTCTTAACTTCCCTTTCCAGATAAGCAGCAAGCTGGATGATTCCATATGGCGGCGGCAGGTACTCGCCCATCACAAAAAAGAAGTCTTTCGGTGGCTCGATGAACAGGATTTTCGTGTCGATCCTTCCTAACATGCACTCGTCCGCGAGGTTTCATTCTTCAAGGATACGTGCACCGCCACGATTTAGGATTATTACCAACCTGAATTCCAACCTCAAATGCTTTCTAAAGGGTAATAAAAGCCTTGCGCGCGAGAAGTCTCCAACTGTCGCGCAGTCTGGAAACTTATTACCGAGGAGCTTCGCGTTGACCGATGCAGGACCTGCCTTAGCCTGACAAGACGATGCGTTGAGCGTTTTTCAGAACTACGTTGTTCAAGTGGCAGAAAAACGACATTAGCCGAATCAGGAGCGCAGGAGCAGTGCCTATACCTAGGGCATGCACACCGTACGAACTATCCTTTTCTTGAGACAGGCGAATGTTCAAGACTTGACAAGAAAACCCTATGCCCTGGGAATCGAAACGGCCTAGTCCAACCGAGTTATTTAGGAAATGTGTGCCCAAAGCATTCCCACGATGACCAGCGCGCGCTACGAGAGATGAGGGTTTCCTAATGAGTTGCATATCGAAAATCCCTAATACAAGCTGCGGCAGAACAAGGTAATGTGGCTGAGCATGAGGGTGGAAATATGACAAAGCCTTTAGCAACTTCAACTAGCAAACCCAGTGCAATTGTAGGGCCGAGTGCCTATCTGACTTTAGCCGTCCCCGTCGTTGCGTTGATCGCAGCGTTGTTGAGTGGGAGTCTCCTTCTATTGAATTATGTTCATGTGCTTATCGCCGGAACTTGGACGGGCATAGACCTGTTCATGGGTCTTGTGATGAGCAGGGTGATGCGGGGTCTCTCCCCGCAAAGCCGCGTTGAGGTCATAAAGAAGCTTGTGCCTATGATGCTGTTCTTTATGCCGGGGTTGGCCTCGGTCGGCATAACCGCTGGAATCTACCTAGCTGGTCGTTTGGGGTTAAATTTCTCCTCTACACCAATACTCATAGCCATCGTCATTGTCGCTATCTTGTCGGTTCAAGGCTTTGGCCTGATATTGCCCAATGAAGTTCGCGTCCTATTAGAGCTCAGGAAGGCAAACCCGAACACAGAGAAGGTTGTGAAACTTGGCATGAGAAACATCTACTTTGCTGGTAGTCAGACAATATTCCAGATATCGATAGTATTCGTGATGGCCTACTTGGCCGTCATGTGATGAGGACTCTCTGCGTAGGATCTGTCTGAGATGGTTCGCGCTGTTAAGGAGTATTCAACAGTCAGAGGCCACTTACGTCTAAACTTGACATGTTCTTTTGTGTTTGCTATTCTTTCTGCTTACTTACATTTCACAACGTCCGGCAGTAACGAAATTTGCTCTGCTAATCTTCTAGTCCTTATTGAGGAAAATGTGGTTCATGTGCCAAAAAGATGGCCATGTGGACGATTTGTTTTTCTTCAATCTTGCGGAAAAATTTCTGCAGTAGCGCTCTAAACTGCTCAGCCTCCACGTATTCGCCTTTTTCCAAGGCTTCATGTTCATATTTCTCAATAAAGTTGCCCATCGACAATGGGTCTTCGTATTTGCGTATGAGAACTGTTGGCGTTACTATTGCCAATGTTCCACTCTGCTTCAGCACCCGGTGCCACTCCTTCAAGGATTTCTCCAGAGAATCCTTTTCTGGAACTCCTATGACAATCTCTAGATCAACGAAACCACTTCTCAGCGGGATGCTATCGTAAGTCCCGTTCAAGAAACACAAGTTGTCAAAATTGAGGCCAACGGCCAACGAGGCTGGCTTCGTAAAGTATATCTTCGCTTGGGGCATCTCATCGTGAAGACAGCGCAATATTTTCTCGTGCATCACCGAATACTGGGGAGAAATGTACGCGATTTCTCCTTTTCTATCCACGTAGCTAGACAGCAGCTTGCACATACTGCTGAGAACATCAGTCTTAGCAGGCAGGTTGAGCAGGTACTCGCTGTAGAACCCGTGGACGGTCTCAATGGCATCCAAAAGAAGCTTCTCACGTTCCTTCTTGCCTTTCTCGCCTATTCTGTACACTCTTTTCCGAGGTCCAAGCTGGCCTTTCTCCCATCGACCCTCAAGCAATCCGTCCCGCAACATCTCAGTAAGAACCCTGTACAAACGACTAATACCGACCTCAATCTTTTCAGAGGCAAGCTTCTTGTGAACCTCATAACCGTAAAACTCTCTACTTCCAAACATCCTGAGCACAATCTTCTTAAGGTCCTCTGTCCTCACGACCTTCGATTCCCCCAATGAGCCCGATTACACTATAGCTAAAGTTTCCATATCTTGAAAGTCTTGTGGTCAACTGCCCGGCGCCAAGGACGCTCCCCATCTATAGGCCAATTGGTACTATAGCCGTTGTTCGATAGACACTTAAGAGCAGGTTTTCACTTGCAACCACTCCAACGAGTGATCTTACTCATGACAGGAGGTGAAACAGAATGAGCAAAAACGTACGCACCTATGCTGCGCTACTTGTGATTATCTTAGCAGTGTCAGTAGGCAGCTTCGCCATGTTGACTATTCATGCAATGAGTGCTTCCGCATCTTCGGATCCCGCCCCAACCATCACGGCCTCTCCACCCGCCGGACCCGTGCACACACCAATCACCGTCAAAGGAACCGGCTTCAAATCTGGAGCTACTGTGAACCTGTACTGGTTCGGATTCATCCTTGACGTTCCAGGCATCATGGGGCATTTGCGCTACTATCCCATAAAGACTGGGATAACAGTCCCCTTAAGCGGAAACTTCAGCACCACAATATCTGCACCATATGATTTCTCTGATGTCGCTCACTTCGTTAACGCAACCCAGAACGGCGTTGGAACAGGCATAATAAACGCCACCTTCACCATCATGCCGACTCTGCAGCTCAGCCCTCAGAAAACCGTCTACAAAGATGGTGACCAAATACTCCTTCACGTATACGGAGGACCACTTGGAACAGCCGCGTTCAAGATGGGGCTTAACCCACAAAACGAAACAGACGTACTCAAGTTCACCTACGACAACGCCCTCTGGGGATTTGCAACATCACACTTGCAGACTGAAGGACCCGTAGTGACAGGAGGCTTCGTAGGAGGAGACATCGGGGGTAACATAACAATAAGTTTCAAAGCAGTCGGATCAATGGGCTATCATGACATCAGAGGATACTTGGGCACAAAGAACGATCCGCCAGTGCCATATCTACCATGCGTAATAGGAGGCGAAGTCGAATTCTACATCTGGGGTCCAACGGCACCATAGCCACAAAACTAGCCATGCAAGAATGGGTCAAACTCTCTCCTCTTCTTTTCTCGAGTATCTATAAGCCCTCTCCGTAAGGCTATTTGCGACACAGAAAAAGGACAGAAAGCCGTAGCGCGGGCTATTTTTTGGGTTTCAAAATACACATTCAGTATACATATTTGCGGTAATTATCCCAAATTAGAATCGCCCAGGACTCTAGAATAAGCAAGAGCATGTTAGCAAAGCACCGAGGAAAACTCTGGCTAGCACGCCAGTTAGTAGACATGGACCATAGTTCTGATTCATAAATGGTTTATACCCCTAGCTCTAACTAGAGGAAGGCACGTAAGTGAAGGTTAGAACAATGAGACGGTCCAAGCTGGAAATGAACATAAGCATCCTAAGAGTGCTGGCCCAACGTGGACCACTAAAACTGACGCATATAATGTACAAAGCCAACGTTAACTGTAGCGTACTTAAGGAATACTTGGATTTCTTGACCAAGCAAAACCTAGTTGAAGAAAGAATCGTTGGAAAAAGCAGAACCGTGTTCGCCATAACCCAAAAAGGCATAACGGTGCTCAAACAGTTCAGAGAACTGAAACAAGCGTTACCAATCATTGAAGAAGCAAAAAATGGCCTGCCAATACCAGTACCTTTTTAGTGCCTAAACACACGCCCACTCAGAAACACAACGAATCTTTCATATCTCGAGAATCAGCTTCTAGTCTGCGCCTACAGAATCCGTGACAATAACATTTCAGGAATTCGACGCGCGCGCTTCTGGAAAACTAAAGGAATACTAAATGGGCTTAATGACGCATAGCGCGCGCTATGGTGGCGATGGACCCTGACCTCTAAGGGTTCCAACCGAGTCTCTTCTTGATGTGAATGCCTCCTCCGATCAAGGACACGCGCGCAAGACATCCCGAGCGAAGCTTTATCTCTGAAGCCAGCAAGAATACCTCTGGCTGCTACGGGGTGGTTTTTTGTCAGCTAGTATATACTCGCATGCTCCAAAGGTTGCCGTAATAGGAACCGGATTTGTCGGATCATCCTTTGCCTATTCTTTGATGATTCAAGGAGCCGTTTCAGAGATCGTTCTCATCGACGTCGATAAGAAAAGATCCGAAGGCGAAGCTATGGATCTGAACCATGGTGTATCCTTCGTTCGTCCCGTGAGAGTGTGGGCAGGGGACTATCCAGATTGTCAAGCAGCGGACATTGTTGTTATCACCGCGGGGCTGGCCCAAAAGCCTGGGGAATCCCGCTTGGACTTGGTGAACAACAACGTTGAGATTTTCAGACAAATCATTCCGAAGATAAAGGAATACAACACGACGGGCATTCTCTTAGTTGCCACAAACCCGGTTGACATAATGACTTATGCAGCCTTGAAACTCTCCGGCTTTCCGGACAACCGTGTCATTGGTTCGGGCACGATACTGGACACGTCACGTCTGCGGTACGTGTTGGGAGAGCGGCTAAAAGTCGATCCTAGGAACGTCCATGCCTACATTATCGGCGAACATGGAGACAGCGAAGTGCCAGCTTGGAGCTTGGCAAGCGTTGCAGGAACGAAGCTAAAAGACTACACTGCAGCGTACGGCCAAGAACTCGATGACTCATACCTGAACAGCATATTCGAACAGGTGAAGAACGCGGCCTACAAGATCATTGAGCTCAAAGGAAGAACGTACTACGCCATCGGGCTGGGACTCACCAGAATCGTCGAAAGCATAATTCGCGACGAAAACGCGATACTCACAGTTTCAAGCCTACTCCACGACTATTATGGAGTAGACGACGTTTGCCTCAGCGTACCAACAATCGTGAACAGAAGCGGCGTACGAGAAGTTCTGAAGCTGCCCCTGACAGATGAGGAGATTACGAAGTTTCGGAGCTCAGCGTCGACGCTGAAAGGCATCGTGAAATCTCTGGCTCTTTAGATTGAAACACGCGCGTGGTGAACTCCACGGAGCAATTCCCAGAATTTCCCAGTTTCAGGAGCCTTGTGCTTACCGACAAACCGCTGCTCGATTTGCTCTTTATGGAAATGCAGCCTCAAATATCTGAACTCACGTTTACCAATCTGTTTGTGTGGGGCCTTTCTGAACCAGCCCAAGTTTCGCGTCTCGAGGAAACAGTTTTGCTTCAGCGCAAACGGCTCAGTGTTGGCAAGACCTTCATTATGCCGCCTCTGGGAAGACGACCATTGGACGAAGTATTAGAATCGTTGAGGACTGCGAATCTCAGGGGCTATGAAGTACCGCCGCTCTACGGTATCACTCTCGAACAAGCACAGTCCTTAAGCGGGAAGACGCTAAGCCTTGATACTGACCGTGACGACTGGGACTACGTTTACTTGACGAGCGATCTTGCGAATCTCCCAGGCGATAAGTATCACCCCAAACGTAATTTCATCGCCCGCTGTCTCTCCAAACACGAGTGTAAGTACGTGGACATCGGCCCTTCAGAAATCAGCGATTGCCTCCAGCTCCAAACAGAATGGTGCGGTCTCAGGAATTGTGGCGTGGTCCCCGGTTTGGAAGCAGAAAACGTGGCCATTAGAACCGCGTTCGAAAACTTCGATTACCTGGGCGTAACCGGAGGAGCAGTGTACGTGGACGGTAGACTTGAAGCCTTCACGTTGGCCGAGCGGTTGAACAGCGACACACTGGTCATCCACTTCGAAAAAGCCAACCCAGAAATCGAAGGGCTGTATCAGCTCATCAACCAGCGATTCTGCCAAGAAGCACTGAAAGACTTCAAATTCGTCAATAGAGAACAAGACTTAGACATACCCGGCCTCAGGAAGGCCAAGCAAAGCTATTACCCGCACCACATGGTTGAAAAGTACATCGCACGTATAGGATAGTGCCCGCTTGATCTGCAAAGTTGTGCCTTTCCTAAGGTTCGGCGATTCGAAAACAGTGAGTGGCGCATCTATTCCCGTTCAAGAGAGGTGCAGCAAGTGCTACAGCTTGACGCTCACTTCAAGCCCGTCTTCACCCATAGGCATGTACTTGCTGCTGTACTTTCCCGAGGTCCTGACGTAGTCTAGGTAGTCTCTCATCTCGTCTGCAAGGATGCCCGCGTTGTCCGCAACGATGACGCTTCCTTTGTGGAGTCTTCGCTCGACCAATCGTAGGTACTCCAGGTACTGCTTCTTGTCCGCATCTATGAACACCATGTCAAACTTGCCGGTCAACTCAGGTATGACTTCGATCGCGTCGCCCACGATCACATCCACGGGCGGGCGCACATCTGCCCTCCTTATGTTTTCCCGGGCTGCCTTCCCTTCATCTACCTGAATCTCGATGGTGATCAGGCGAGCCTCGTCCTCAAGCTCCTTGGCCATAAGGATCGCCGAGTAGCCGACTAGCGTTCCAACCTCCAAGACGCGCTTCGGCCTGACCTTGCGAATAGCTTCCACCAAGACCCGACCCTTTTGAGGCCCGACTATGGGGAGAAACTCCTTCATTGCCATCCTCTCGATCTCCTTCAGAACCTTGTCCGATTCGCTCAAAGCGACTTCTCCTAAACCCAACCGTGGTGAACCTCGAAATATCCCTTGCCCAACCGGGAAACATTCCAAAAGGAAGACCGAAGAGCAGCGCGGTCTGATCTTTCGGATACGACAAAGGCGATGACTACTTTCATATGAATTCCCTTATCTTGGCCGCAACCCTTTCCAAATCGCCCAGCTCCGCGGTTATGCGATGTCTGAAGACGCCCTGTCGCTGATACTCAGGGATTATGTGAACGTGAAAATGAAATATGATCTGGTTAGCAGCTTTTCCATTGTTTTGAAGTATTCTTATTCCCTCAGCTTCTTGGCTCTTCTTGACAGCAGCGGCCACCTTCTTCACGATCTTGAAAAGCCTCGCAAGCTCTTCATCCGGAACCTCAAATATGTTCCCGTAATGCCTCCTCGGTATCACAAGCGTATGCCCTTCATTGGCGGGCCTTGCATCCAAGAAAGCCAAAACGTCTTCGTTCTCGAAAATGCGACTAGCAAGCTCTTCGCCTCGCGCTATCTTGCAGAATACGCAGTCTTCAGTCATAAAACAGCCCCAGTTCTAGCTATCAGAGCAGAACCTGCATTTCAATCTTGCTCGAATCACGAAGCTCTGTTGCTTCACACGAGCAGAGATAAAGTCTTATAAAAAAGATGATCGCGAACTACAATGCTGAGAACATGAGCAACCAAGATTATCATAAACTCTACATAGCCGGAGAATGGGTCGATTCGGTCTCAGGGGAAACGTTCCCGAGCGACAACCCCGCAAAGCCGAAGCAGCTTCTGGGAACCTTCCAGAAGGGATGCAAGGAAGATGTCAACCTTGCGGTGGAGGCTGCCGAAAGGGTCTTCCCCGAATGGAGTGAAACACCCGCGCCTACGAGAGGACGAATACTCCTACGAGCCGCCCAGTTGCTTCGCAAGAACAAGGAACGATTAGCGAAAGAGATGACCATGGAAATGGGAAAGGTCATCCGAGAATCGAGAGGAGACGTCCAAGAAGCAGTAGACTTGACGGAGTACATGGCCGCCGAAGGAAGGCGATTATTGGGCTCTACTACGCCCTCTGAATTGAGAAAGAAGATGTGTTTCACCGTTAGAATGCCCGTTGGCCTATGCGGACTCATAACACCGTGGAACTTCCCGATCGCGATTCCCGCACAGAAGATAATGGCTGCGCTGATCTGTGGAAACACGGTAATCTTCAAGCCTTCATCAGACACGCCGCTCTGCGCAACAAGGCTCGTTGAAATCTTGGAGAAAGCCGGACTGCCCAAAGGCGTGCTGAACATGGTCACCGGTTCAGGTGACGACGTTGGAATGCCGATCGTGAAGCACGAGAAAGTTAGGGCAATTTCATTCACGGGGCACAAAGACACCGGTGCCTCGATCTTGAGAGAAGCGGGCCTAAAGAGAGTCGGTCTTGAGATGGGTGGAAAGAACGGCATAATAGTGATGAACGATGCTGACCTGAACCTCGCACTGGATGGAGTGATCTGGGGCGGGTACGGAACAACCGGACAGAGATGCACCGCGGCTTCTCGCGTATTAGTTCATGAAAAAATAAAAAACAGGTTTGAAAAAATGCTGGTCAGCAGAATAGGAAAGCTCAGGTTGGGCGACGGTCTCAAACCTGAGACGGATGTTGGACCGCTGATAAACAGGGCTGCCCAAGAAAAGAGTGCCAAGTACGCTAGAATCGGAAAAGAGGAGGGAGCAAGACTCCTGGTCGGCGGAGAGATCCCGAAGATGAATGGCTATTTCTTCGAGCCGACCCTGTTCACCGACTGCACCGCCAAGATGAGGATCGCGCAGGAGGAAATATTCGGTCCAATAGTCTCGCTAGTCTCGATCGGAAACCTCGACGAAGCAATAGATGCAATTAACTCTGTGGAATACGGCCTGAGCTCTGCGATCTACACAAGGGACATAAACACAATGTGTGAGGCGATCACGAACATCAAAGCAGGACTAACTTACATCAACTCCAGCACTATAGGAGCAGAGGTCCACCTTCCCTTCGGAGGGGTGAAGCACACGGGCATAGGAACGAGAGAAGGAGGCATAGAAGGAATAAACGAGTTCTCCGAGATCAAGACCGTCTACATCGATTACTCTGGCCGACTGCAGAGGGCACAGATTGACATACAGTGAGATTGTGCGGACACATGGTCGCCAGCGTAGGTTCGTGTCTCTCACAAGTTCGTCCATCGCGGGTCGCCTGAAACGCTAGGCTCCGCGTTTGCAGTGCGATTTTCCACAAGTCTTTTATCAATAAAGAGACGAAGAATAGGCGATAATGTGCGGTGAAACATATGGAAAAAATCGGAGAACTGGTACAGGAGGCAGACTGGAAAAAGGAGAAGCACATTCCCGTGATCGAATGCCCTGAAGCCGTGAATGCAGACGAGATGTTCGAGGTGAAAGTTGGAGTAGGCAAGGAGATCGCACACCCCAACACGACCGACCACCACATTAGCTGGATATCGATCTTTTTCCATCCGAAGGGCGAACCATTCCCATATCACATCGGCCACTTCGAATTTAACGCCCATGGCTCCTCTGTGAAAGGACCGAACACGAGTTCTGTGTACACGCACCATGCAGTGACAGCGTCATTCAAGACTAGCAAACCGGGAACCATTCTTGCCCTCTCGAGTTGCAACATTCACGGGCTGTGGCAGTCTTCAAAAGAGATCAAACTGAAGTGAAACAGCGGGAACCATTGAACGACGCGGTACAGCACCTGATAAGCTGTGATCGCTTCAGATTCTCCAAAATGGCTACGTGAGTTCTTTCCTTCGATGAGACGCTGACCTAAAATAAACGCAAAACCTTGGCGCGCGAAAAACCGATGTCCTATTCATGAGTGGGCAGGAAAGAACGGTGATATTCGAGACTCTGCGCGCGCTTCTTCCATCAATCCTTCCACATCCTGCCAAGCTTAGTATCAGCTAAATGTAGCTTATCTTTTTGTCTCAGACTTGCGCGGGTGCGCGCTAAAATTTTGCCTCCGACGTCCTAGTCATTCTTACTCTCTTCCGCTATTAGCTTCTGGACCCGTCGCTCAATGTCATCTCTGATCTCTCTTACTTTCTCGATAGGCTTTCCCTTCGGGTCCTCAAGTTTCCAATCAACTGTTGGTTTGAAGAATGGCCCGGGGCAGATTCCACTGTCATTGCAGCCCATGGTAACAACCAAATCAGCGTCTTGGGCCATCTGGAAAGTGAGCAGCTTTGGTTTATTCATTGATATGTCGATGCCCTTCTCTTTCAAGGCTTCCACTACTATGGGGTTGACTTTGTCTGCTGGCTTGTTGCCGGCGCTAGAAACGACAAATTTGTCCTTTCCGTATTTGTCGGCGAAGGCCTCTGCTATCTGGCTTCTGCCAGCATTCTCGACACAAACAAAAAGTATTCGCTTCAACTTGGTCCCTTAACAAGGGAACAAAAAAACATATTTAAATTCGTTGCTATTATTGGTTATTTGAAGAGATATGGCCGCATCAAAAATAGGTGAGAGATTACAACGGTTAGCCGAATCAGGAATTTGCTCTTGCGAAACTGCCTCAAAATACGCTGACGAACTAAAGGAACTAGCCAATAAAGGCATAAGTTCGGAAAACAGTGAAGCTAAGAGCAAGGTCTTCAAAGCTCTTGCAGACTCCATTAGGCTTAGAATCTTAGGCCTGCTATCATCCCGTGAGATGTGTGTCTGTGAAGTCATGGTTGCGCTTGGTTTAACTCAGCCTACCGCTTCTCATCATCTGAGGATTCTAGAGAATGTTGGGTTGGTCAAGGACAGGAAAGAAGGAAAATGGGTTTTCTATAGCATAGCTAATTCCGAACTTTTTGAAGGCATGCGCAAACTAAATATCCTCTCATTTTTTTGAAGGCATACTTTTTGCGAAACACGGGGATTATAACAATAGATTTAAATTCTTGAATATGACTACCTGCTTTTGGTGAGCCAATGAATATTGAGAAAGTTATCCTGAACGCCTCAAAAACAGATTGCACTGGATGCCGCACATGTGCAACTGATTATGAAGCAGATAATCTCAGACATGCAATAGTCAGGCTAAACGGAATCTCGAAGGTTAAAGTTGACGAGATAACAGGCAAGGTCACAATAGAATACGACCCACAAAAAATCAATCTCTCCAAGATCACAGAACGCATTGAAAAGCTCGGCTACCAAGTTGAGATACTATCAAGAGAGGAAATCCAATGAGAGAGCACGTCAAAGGCCTAATTCTAGTAGTTTTACTTGGGCTATTCGCTTTAGCAGGCGCCCTAATACCTGGAACTCCAGTGACTTATGCGCATGAACTTAGCATTGCTTTGACTTTGATCGCCGTTGCCTTAGGCTACCGCATCTATTTGCACGGCATTCGATCCCTGCGGCATGGGAATGTCACTGCCCAATTGTTTGCAACTATCGCCATCTTTATCTCAGTAATAGCTGGTCTCGTACTACCTTCAGCATCAGCCACTGGCACAGCAGAAGCGGTTGGTTACCTCACAGCATCAGCTATAGTGGCGTTCATAATACTCGCAGGTATGACGCTTGAAGACTACATCATCCATAGAACAAGAGGCGCGCTTGAGAATCTCATAAACATGAGCCCCACCACAGCTCGCATACGTCGAGACGGCGCAGAAGTTGAGGTACCCATAGACGAGGTCAAGTTAGGCGAAATCGTCTTAGTCAAACCAGGCGACAAAATACCCGTTGACGGAACAGTAATTTCCGGACACAGCACCGTTAACCAAGCAACTATAACTGGCGAATCGATTCCAGCAGAAAAGACAGTGGGGGACCGCACATTTGCTGGCACACTCAATGAGCATGGAGCATTAGAAATTAGAGTTGAAAAAATCGCTGAAGACACTACACTTGCCCACCTCATTCAACTAGTCGAGGAAGCTCAAGAGAAAAAAGCTCCCATACAGAACGTTGCTGACAGATTTACCACTTACTTTTTGCCAATCATGGCAGTTTTGGCATCCGTTGTATTTGCGGCCAGCTATTTCACAATTGGTTTTGAGATGGCATTGGCAAGAACCGTAACTGTTCTCTTAGTCGCATGTCCTTGCGCGCTTTCAATAGCTGTTCCCGTCGCTGTAGCTGCAACGATCGGTAATGCCAGCATGAACGGCATAATAATCAAAGGTGGCACACACATCGAAAAGCTAAAGGATGTTAAGCTGGTCGCATTCGACAAAACTGGCACGTTAACCATCGGCGAACCCAAGGTTGTTGAGATAAAAACCTTCGGTAATTACTCTGAAGCGGACACAATCAAGTATGCAGCAATTGCCGAGAAATTCTCAGAACACCCCCTATCCAAAGCCATCATCGCTAAGGCAACTGAGATGAGCATGAAAATTCCTGACCCCACAGACTTCAAAACTATTCCAGGGCATGGCGTGGACGCCCATTACGGAAACAAGCATATCCTAATTGGAACTAAGATGATAGAAACGGAGATTTCAGAAGAAGCGAATCAATTGATGAGCATGGTTGAAAGCGAGGGAAAAACAGCTATTCCCGTAGCACTAGACAAACATGTTATCGGGATAATCGTCGTGGCTGACACAGTCAGGGAGAATTCTTTGGAAGCTATACAGAGGCTTAAGCGCTTAGGAATCAAAACCGCTATGATAACAGGCGATAATATGCGGACTGCCAAATCTATCGCCGAGCAGGTCGGGGTTGATGAGTACCATGCTGAGCTTTTGCCTGAACAGAAAGTTGCAGTCATTGGAGAACTGAAAAAAGGCAATGTCGTTGCGATGGTCGGTGACGGTGTGAATGATGCTCCTGCGTTGGCTAATTCTGATGTTGGGTTTGCGATGGGTGCGGCTGGCAGCGATGTAGCGATTGAAGCTGCTGACGTGGCTCTGCTTGGAGACGACTTGACAAAGGTTGAATATGCGATTAGCCTGAGTCGGAAGGCCTTCAACAGAATGAAGGGGAACATAGTTTACGCCTTTATCTGGAACATAGTCGCATTAAGTTTAGCCGCTTTTGGCATCTTAAATCCAGTCCTAGCCGTTGTTCTTGCAGAAGCCGGATGCATATCAGTAGTAATCAATTCCGCTTTACTGTTGCTGAGTAAGTCAAAGCCTCTAGCCAAGATTAAGGGATAAGCATCGCGTGCGCACTTATTCTGACATCTTGGCTTCAACACATTATCTTTCCTCATTCTGATGCGGCAACCATTCAAGTTCCATGTGGATTTCTAGCTTGCGATTTTCCTTTGCGTAGAGCAGTTTTATGAATACGGGTTCAGTTGGCTCTGCTTTTCTTTTCTCCTGTGAAGGAAATATGTTTGAGAATTCGAAGGCTCTGCCTTGGAAAGAACTTCCAAGTCTTGCGAGCATGCTTGCCACTTCGTCTTTCGTGCATTCTTTTCTGAACTTGAACAGTGCTTGGTGCCTTTCCTTGTAAGTGTCTATCATCTCAGTCATTTTCGCCCAATGCGCCATGGCTGACTTCAGTTCCTCCTTGCCCTTATTGGTGATTGCATAATGCTTTCTGTCTGGCCCATGGTCTCTGAACTCAATCTGCCCTGTGATGAGTCCGTTTTCCTCCAATTTTTCCAGCGCCGGGTAGACCTTACCAGTCTTGGGCGACCAATACCCTGAGAACCTGCGCTCTAATTCTCGGATGATCTCGTAGCCATACATGGGCTTGTCTGAGAGCAGTAGCAAAAGCCATAGCTGTACCGTTCCAACCTTCATGCTTCCTAATCGGTGCACTTACCTCACCCTAATTTTGTGTATATGCGTTAACCTTATATAAGTAGATATTCTACTCACGGCAAGTAGTTAATCTACGTAGGTCCAAGATCGAAGAAAAAGTAACAAAACATCCAGGCTGGCTTAACGATGGTTTCACTCCGGAAAGATGCTAGAGTCGCCATTTTTCTCATGGTCTGCATAATGGGGTTCTTTGCGATCCTGAGCTCCACGATGTCGAAAAGTCCTGTTTTGCCCTCATTTGCCAGCTATCTTCATACACCAGCAGGATTCTTGACAGGACTCGTCTTCGCGGCCTCAACCATTCCGGGAATACTGATAAGCCTGCCTGCCGGTTCGCTTTCGGACACCATAGGAAAAAGAAAAGTGCTGTTGGTATCCAGCGTCATTTTTGCGTCGGCTCCCTTTCTTTATCTTCTTATCAACTCTTGGTGGCAACTCATCCTAGTGCGCTTCTATCATGGGTTTGCAACTGGAATATTCGTCCCAGTCGCTGAAGCGCTGATAGCAGAGAGTTATCCCGCGAAGCGAGGCGCGCGCATATCGCTCTTTTCGTCCGTAACGATGGCAGGAAGAGGAGCAGCGCCTATTCTTGGAGGGTATGTTTTGGTCGTCACTAATTCGGGCCTTGTTTCTAACGAATACTCTAATTTCCAAGGTCTTTACCTTGCTGTTGGAGTGGCAGGACTGACTGCCCTAATCGCAGCGTTGCCTTTTCTCCGCGGAGGAAGATCAAAGGAGAATTCTGAACATATAGTCTCATTCAATCTGAAGAGTGTCCTGCGGGGGTGGAAAGACGTTGCGATGACTCGCGGTGTCTTCCTTGTCAGTCTGGTTGAGGCGGGACAATACTATGCCTACGGCTCTGTTGAGTCTTTTCTTGTCAAGTACATGGGGGAGGTTGCCAAGCTTGACGCTTCCCTGCAAGGGTGGGTCCTGACCAGCGAGCTTATCGTCATTTTCTTGTCAAAACCTTTGATAGGATGGTTCTCAGACAAGACTGGCAGACGTACTCCTATAATCATCGGTTGCCTTATCAGCGCTGTTCCACTGTTTGTAATTCCATCTTTTGTCCAGTTTCCACCTCTGCTTCTTCTCACGATGGTTTATGGCCTAGGGTTCTCAATGGTAACATCCTCAACACCTGCCTTGGTCAGCGAGCTCGTTCCCATCGAAGTTTGCGGAAGTGCTATGGGCTTCATAAGCACCCTTATGGATGTTGGGCAGACCGCGGGCCCCCTGTTTTGCAGTGTGATTCTCGTCACTTTCTTGGGCTACGCCGGGCTGTTTTCCTCTCTTTCTATCGTCTTGTTGCTGACCGTCTTGATATTTGCGGCCTCCAGAATCGGCAAGGCAAGACCAGACACCGATTCATGAACGTCCATGCTGTGCGGGGAATGCTGCAGCATAGCTGACTGTTGCTGCGCCCAGCTATGTCGTTTAACGACAAGCAAGCCCCGCACCCCATTATTGTATGGATTAACTTATATAGGTAGATATTCTACTCATTATAAGTAGTTAATCTACATAAGTGAGTGTGAAGAAACGTGCATGAAGAACATGGTGAACATCATGGATACGGTCGACACTGCTGGCGCGAAGGCCACTACGGCTACGGAGAATTTCCCCGCCGCTTTCTGACAAAAGAAGAGAAAGTCAAGAAACTAGAGAGCTACGCTCAGGAACTGAAAAACGAGCTTGCAGCGGTACAGGAACGCATCGAAGAGCTAAAAACCAGATAACACTGGTGAAAGATCACGAAATGGGTAACAAGACTATACGTACACGTGGACAGAACCGCATGCCCATGGCTGATAAAGCGCTTCATAGATCCGAAAGCTGAATTCCTCTTCGTTCCCGCGGAAGAGATTGAAGAAACCGCCAAGAAGGAGAAGGCAATACCATACGACGCGCCCGGCGTCGAGCTGGGGCATCATGGAGACAAGTGCAGTTTCGATGCCATAGCCGAGAAGTATAATGTCAAAGATCCTGCAGTACTAGAGGTAGCAAAGATTGTTCGTGCAGCTGACACTGGTAAAATGGAAAATGCTCCTGAAGCGGCTGGATTGGAAGCAGTCATGACAGGTTTAGGCATAGTGTCAAAAAACGATTATGAGACCATCGCCAAAGCTACCCCAGTGTACGATGCATTCTATACGAACTGCAAGCTGAGGCTGATCCGCGAGAAACACAAGGCTGAAATCGAAAGGCTGGACAGGAAAGACCGAAGAGAATTCTTGAGAAAGAAACTGATCGAGTAACCCGAAAACTCCCTTTTTTCCATGTGTCTGCTAATGAAGTATGATCATCCAGTCCAATCTTTTCATCTTCCACTTTTCTCAGGTCACTTTCTAGGGGCAATCTTCTTTTCGCCAACATCGAGGATCTGCTCAGAAAGGATTACCTCCTGACTTTCAATCATGGCCAAAAGAACCTCTTGAAATACGACCGCTGAGAAACAGATGCGCAAGTCTTATGGGAGGCCGCCGAATTCCCAATTGTTGATTGATCGACTCGTAGAGAATAGGTGCCCAGCATGAAGAAACCCGGCTTTGAAGCGTCGCCCGTCGTGCTTACTATCGGACATTCGACGCACACGTTGGAGGCTTTCATCTGTCTCTTGCAGGAGTATGGCGTGCAGAGGGTTGTGGATGTCCGGACGATTCCGCGCTCCAGACATGTTCCTCAGTTTAACCGCGAGGAGCTGCCTAGAAACTTGAGAGCCGTGGGCATCAGCTATGTGCACGTGCCGGGGCTGGGTGGTCTGCGCCGTAAACTCGCAGACTCGCTGAACACGGGCTGGCGAAACCCGTCGTTCAGAGGCTTCGCGGATTACATGCAAACAGAAGAATTCAATGATTGCGTACGCGAGCTTATAGAGCTCGCTAGAACAGAGAGGATCGCATTAATGTGCGCTGAGGCCGTCCCTTGGCGCTGTCACCGTTCTTTGATCGCCGATGCGTTGTCAGTTCGAGGCGTCCAAGTGAAACACATCCTTTCATCGACCAGTTTGCAGGACCACAAGATCACGCCTTGGGCCAGAGTTGACGGCATCCTCATAACCTATCCGCCTCAAGAATCGCGAAATTGTCGGAAAAGCTGATCATCAAGAGTGAGACACGTGGCTAATTAGCGTTCTCCAACCTGTCGTTGCAGTTCGCTATGGCTCAGTTCTCCACGCGCGCTGCCCCGCATCACACTTTTCGCTCGGTATCTCAGAGGTCTCAGCGACAAAGTGCCCACATCAGGGTCTGACGCATTCTGCCTTCGGCCGGTACGGCCGCTTTCTCGTGCGCCGCTGCCTATGATAATCGCATTCGTGGATGCGTACGACCAGGAAACCATCGTCCCGATACTGGCATCCACACGGGAGGGTAACGGTTTCCGTCACGACCAGACCTTCATAATAACATAGGTCGCTAGGCGTATTTATCCCCACTCTTCTCCATGTGTGAACTGCCAGATCGCTTCATCGATTGCGGACTAGAAGACGGAAAGCAGTGCTTTCTTTCTCAGGCTTTTCTCTATCTGTGCAAGGGTCACGGCGTTTATCAGGACGTAAATGGCCCCAGGATGAGCAGGGCTGCCATATCGTGCATCGGATCGACAGCTCCCGTCGCAAGCAGTGAGGCTCCCATCAGCCTGATTTCATGAGTCAACGGCAGGGCTTAAGATCCATTGAGCCCACGGCGACATGAGCTCTACGGGGCAGACCAAACCTCAGAAGACCATGGACAACATCATCAAACTGTTGGCAGTCGTGGTTCTGTCCCGAAACGTCAACGTTAGGGCGTTGTTTATCAACCCGACTCCAAAAAGAGCGAAGGCCACAAGCAATAGGCTGGACAAAAACAGAGGTGCAGTAAATAAGGCAGTTTGAAAATATCTGAAACGCCATCCAGACTTCCAAAGGAATGAAAAACTAGACTGCCTTAACTTGACACTGCGATTCTTCTGGGCACGGTTCGAGTGTCACTGTTCTAAGCCTTATTAATGCAGCATGCGTTCTCTTTCGGCTATAAACAGGGAAAAGACTTGTACGCCGTAGGTCACTTCGCTTTAGGATACCTCTCAGGCAAAGCTTCTGCGAAGCTCTCCGGAGTGAGCGTCAATGTCCCAGCGATCCTTGCCCTCTCCATACTTCCTGACGCCGACATCCTGTTCCAACCGATATTCCATAACATACATCGAGGACCAACACATTCCATCATAGTGCTGTCATTGGTGTTCCTACCGCTCTTCGCAGTGTACCGTAAGCGGGCAATACCTTACTTCGTCGCCATACTGTCGCATCCCCTCTTGGGAGACTTCCTAGTCGGACAAAGCAGACTGCTCTGGCCTCTGCAGACGAACTTTGGAATCGGCATACCGATCACGAGTTCAACAAACGTCGTGCTAGAATGGTCGCTCTTCGCCATATCGATGATCGCCATGTTGAGAACAAACGACATGCGCAGGCTCCTTCAGCCTCATCTGTCAAACCTTCTGCTCTGCATACCAGCGTTTACCGTGCTTCTGCCGACGATCCTGAGCTTTCCGCTGGGCGTTCCCGCCTGGCTAGAACCGCCACACTTGGCCTACATGGTTCTTTTCGCTGCTGCCATAATCATCGCGTTGCCCAAGCTCTTCAGGACGGTCTTCAATTCAAGAATTGCTTGTAAACAGGATGAACCTTGAACCGCAACGTCGTTTCCGACTTCTCTATCGTTCCACTCGGCAGCCTCATGCATATCGAGTTTACGATCGCCCCGCTTGGAATGAAGCGGACGCCGTCCAACAATTCGCCCTTCGTTACACCTGAGGCCGCAAAAACCAACTCTCTACCCTTCGCCAGTTCATCCTCGGCGTAAGTCTTCTCCCAGTCAATGCCTTCCTTGCATAGTCTATCCAACCGTCCTGGATCGTCCTTATCGCCCTTCCAGACCCTGACGAGCATTGTTCCCCCCAAGCATTTCACTGCAGTCGCGGCAATCGTAGCCTCAGGCCCCGCACCCGCGCCTACCAGAAGATCGACACCCGAGCCTTCGATGCATGTGGCCACAGCCGCCGCGATGTCACCGTCGGGAATCAAGATGATTCTCACCCCCAGCTTTCTCAGCCTTCTCAAAATATCCTCGTGTCTATCACGTTCGAGCATTATCACGGTGAAGTTGCCGAGGGGCAAATCTTTCTGACGAGCTGCTGCGTGCACGATCTCCTCTATGGACATGTCCAGAGAAATCTTCCCGATTGAATGATGATCCGTCGCCACCTTGAAATAGTACCCGTCGTCTGGAAGCACCTGAAAACACCCAGGCGGCGCGCATGCAAGGGCTGAAATAGCGTCCTTTCTGCCTTTCGAGGCAGCAGTTGTGCCGTCAACGGGGTCAACCACGAACTCGACTTTCGGACCCTTTCCCGTGCCAACTTGCTCCCTGCGCATGAAAGCTGGCGCATGATCCTTGGGCCCCTCGCATGCGATCACTTCACCATCAACATCCGTTTGAGCCAGTATGGCTCGCGAAAATTCAACGGCCTTCGCGTCTATCAAGTCAGGGTTACCCTGCCCAATGTGGTGTGCCGCGCCGACCGAGGCGGCGACTGTGATCCTAGTGAGGGAAGGCGCCAAGGCCCTCAGTGTGACCAAACTCGCACCTCTAAAGGCTAACTAATGATTCTTATCTCCTAAAGATACTTTCGGCCCACACCATGGAGGTCTACATTGTCCCTTGCAAACGTTGATGGCGAAATGGTTAGGACATGCAGCAAAGTGAAAGCGGGCGAATGCTGACGTCTGAAAGTTCAATGTAAATCTTTCCAAGTGAAGCCTGGCCTCAGTCGAAAATGCATCATGTTTCTTCCGAGGGTGTCTGTTGCCGCTTTCTCAAACCCCTGAGCTTGAGCTTTGCAGTGAGGATTTTCTCCGTGGCGAACAGTCGTGATGCGACATACATGATGGCTAGGGTGAACCCGAGAACGTAGACTATGCCGAGCCCAGCGGTCAAATAGTCCCCCATGATGACTGCTTTTGAGGCTATTATCGGCTGGCTGAACGGTATCGCGTAAAGAACGGCCCTGAACCAGACTGGCAGGACGTTGATGTCTACGTACATCAGAACCAATGATGGGATGAAGATCAGCGGGTAAACGTAGCTCACGAGGGACTGAGCGCTTCTGACGTCATCTGCGAAAGCCGACAGAATCACGGCCAGCGCCAGGGCCGAGAGCAGCGTGATGAAGAGTGATACGCCTAGGAGAAGATAGCCTAAGGGCGTGGGTACAAGTCCCAACGAAGCCAAGTCCGGAGTCACGCCGGTTTGAGCGAATCCGGTGACGGAGCCCATGTAATAGTTGAACCCGACCATGTAGGCCACGGCGCCGACGCCTGCAACGATTATCGATCCTGAGAGTTTTCCCATCAGGATCGAGAAACGGTCCATGGGGAGGGTCAACAGAGTCTCCAGGGTTTTCTCTTCTTTTTCCATCGCGACCGAAGTTGCGGCTATCTGCATGGAATACGTGAGAAGTATCAGGATGGTGATCGGCAGGGCTATCGCCTGTGAAATCAAGATGGCCGAAAGCGTGCTGGGGTCAACATTCTCAGGCTTTCCTTTTATGATCGTGCCCTGTTCGGGAATTATCACGTCTGGAGCAGCGTTCCTGTTGAACTGTTCGACCAGACCAGCAACTATCGAGGACCCAATGCCTTCAAATGCACCTCCGCCTGAAAAGACGCTGTAGAATTTCACTTGGACCGCTCGTCCCGAGGTGACGTTCTCACTGAAACCCTGAGGTATCTGAAGCAACTCGGTGGCGTTGTAGACGGCCATCTGCCGCACGGCGTCATCCAGCGTCGTCGCGTTTGTCTCGTAAACGCTCAGGGAGATGTTGAGATAAGCGATGAACTGCGTGGAGTTTTGGCCATTGTCCTGATTGAGGACGAGCAGGGCGGTCTTTCCCGCCGTTTCCTTTGCAGATTCGACGGAAAAGCTCATCACTGCACCCAACACTGGGAACATTATCAACGGCACGATAATCATTCCCAGCAGTATCTTTGGATCTCTGATCAGTTCTTTAAGCTCTTTCAGCAGGAAGCTTCCAAAGCCTCTAAGCAAACCCGACCACCTTCGCGAAGACTTCCTCAAGGTTAGGACTTTCAAACTTCTCCTTGAGTTCTTGCGGTTTTCCTTCTGCCACAATCTTGCCCTTGTTCAGCAACGCGACTCTATCGCAGAGGTACTCGACCTCGAGCATGTTATGGCTCGAGAGCAGAACGGTGACGCCGTGCTCATGCACGTGGCTTTTGATTATCGTCCTCACATGGTAAGACTGCAGAACGTCTAACCCGCTCGTAGGCTCATCTAAGATGGCCAGCCTAGGCTTGGACATTAAGGCTCTGGCCACAAGGAGTCGGCGCTTCATCCCCTTGCTGTAGGTCTTTGTCCTGTCCTTCAAGCGGTCGCCCAGACCGCAGATTTCAGCAGCTTCCTTGGCCATCGCGTGAACGTCATCCCTGTTCTTCGCTACAAAGCTTCCCATAAACTCAAGGTACTCCCAGCCGGACAGGTTCCGGTAGGCCCCAGCCTCCTCTGGAAGATAAGTTATGAATCGGCGGACTTTGTCAGCTTCGGCTACGACGTCTTCGCCGAAAACTTTCACCTCGCCCGAAGTAGGCAGGAGCAACGTGGAAATTATCCGCAGAGCTGTTGTTTTTCCAGCACCATTCGGGCCGATAAGCCCGAAGATTTCTCCAGTTTTAACACTGAAACTTAAACCGTCTAGAGCCCGAACGCTCCCAAATACCTTCACGACTGACTTCACTTCGACGGTAGCGCTCAAACCTAAACACCGGCATGCTCAAGACAGGCATAATGGATTAAAACTTATTCTTTCTTCACACCGATTCTGTTGAACTCTTAGGCGATCGATCATGCAAACGATCGATTCGCGACCGAGTGGAAATTCAAACGAAACACATCGAATTTTCAAAGGGCTTTTTTGCTTTCAGAAAGATCGGCAGAATCATGTCAAGAATATAATTGAAAGAGCTATTTCAGAGAAGTTGTATGGATAGTTTGAGTTCCTTCTTGGTCGCATTATGATTGAATCAAGGGTTTTCTTGGATCGATTGACAAGTAAAACTTATAACATGTAATGGAAAATATAAGTCCGTGATAAAAATGGAATACGAACGAATAGCACGGTGGGCGTTTTCCGCCTTCGTCATCATCGCAATCGTGATGGGGCTTGTAATCGGCTACATGGCGTACGCCGCAACCACTCATTGGTCTGATACGAACGTTACAAACGCTGACGCATACGTGACGCTAGTGCTGTTGATCCTAGGAATAATAGTCGGGCTTGTGATGATAAACGTGAAAGAGGTCACGCCATTCCTCGTAGCATCAATTGCTTTAATAGTGGCTGGTCTCGCGAATGTTTGGTCACCGTTGGGCACAATTCACGAACTGCTCTACTATTGGGCGTATTCAATTCTCAGGTACATTATGGCGTTCGTAGCTCCAAGCGCCGTAATAATCGCTATCAAGGCCATCTTTAGCATGGAAAGACAAAAGTAGCCTTTTTCCCCAATCCCCCCTCTTTCCTTTTTCTACTATGGCCGTGCGTAGCGTTCGAGAATCGTGCACAAGACCAGCGCGACTTGATTGACAGGAGTGCCATGCACCTTGTATATAGTTTTGATAAGTGGAGTGGTTTCAATGCGATCGGGGTTCAGGCCAAATTGGTTTCATCACTGATTGGCCGCTATCAATTAGGCCCGTGACCCGAGGTTCATCGGCGATTTTCACACTGCTTCGGCTTAGGCGCGCGCGCCCGAAAACCATTGAGTACCTCAAAGAAAAACGAGCCGTACCTCCTCAGCCAACGGCAACCTCGCCTTAAAGAGCATGAAGCCTCATGCCGATGTCAAAAAAACCGACAAGCCGTGTGTTCTGGACGGGCTGCGACCTATTAAACCACACCTAGTTTCGCTAAATTCCCATCGGGTCAAACTAGACGTTGAGAGGCTTGCTATTTCTTATCCAGTTGCTTCCTCAGCTCTTCGTATGTTGCCTTGACATCTTCGACTGATGCTTCGTCCTCCAGCGTTGAAACGTCGCCCAACGCGGCACCGAGGAGCACTGCCTTCAGGAGCCTTCGCATGATTTTTCCACTGCGCGTTTTTGGCAGCTTGTTTACGATCACGATTGCGTCAGGCGTAGCGATGGGTCCGATCGTGTTCCTGATGTGCTTCACGAGGTCCGCGCGCAATTCGTCGGACGGCGAGAATCCGCTTCTGAGCACGACGAAGGCCACTGGCACTTCGCCTTTCACAGCGTCTTCCTTGCCCATCACTGCGGCTTCGGAGACCGCTGGGTGCGAGACGAGGGCGCTTTCAAGTTCAACCGTGCCTATTCTGTGGCCTGCGACCTTCAGAACCTCATCTGCCCTTCCGAGTAGCCAGAAGTACCCGTCCGGGTCCCTGACCGCGTAGTCGCCCGTGTAGTAGACGTTGGGCCACCTGCCGAAGTAAGTCTGCTTATACCTTTCGGGGTCCTTCCACAACGTTTCAAGCATGCCGGGCCACGGCGTCTTAACCACCAGGAAACCCTTCGTGCCCGTGGGCGTAGGTTGCCCCTTCTCATCATAGACCTCTGCCAGAATGCTGGGCAACGGGTTCGTGGCTGACCCCGGCTTCAGCGGCACGAGCTCTATCCCGGGCAGCGGCGCGATCATGAACCCGCCCGTTTCAGTCTGCCACCAAGTGTCCACTATTGGCAGCCTCTCCTTTCCGATGACACGGTAGTACCATTTCCACGCTTCAGGGTTGATCGGTTCGCCGACCGTTCCCAAGAGTCTCAGCGTGCTCAAGTCATGCTTGGTTATCCATTGTTCACCGAACTTCATGAACATTCTGATGGCCGTGGGCGTGGTGTAGAGTATCGTCACTCCGTGTCTCTCAATCATGTCCCACCAGCGGTCTTGTGCCGGATAGTCCGGTGTTCCCTCGAAGATCAGCGATGTTACTCCCAGCGCCAGCGGAGCGTAGACGTTGTAGGTGTGACCCGTGATCCAGCCTATGTCGGCCGTGCACCACCAGATGTCCTGCTCGTTCGGGTCGAAGCCCCATTTCAGGGTCCAGTATCCCCAGACTATGTAGCCGCCTGTGCCATGCTGGACTCCCTTCGGCTTGCCCGTTGTTCCGGAAGTGTAGAGTATGAAGAGCGGCTCGGTTGACTCCATCGGCTCAGGCGCCACGTAAGTGCTAGGCTCAACCTTGGCCAACGCTTCGTCGTACCAGACGTCTCTCCCTTCCTTCATAGGCACGCTCTGGCCTGTCCTTCTGACGACTATGACACTCTGAACTGTCGGCGCGTTCTGCAGGGCTCGATCCGTCGTGTCCTTCAGGGCGACCGTTTTTCCCCGTCTGTAGGCCCCATCAGCGGTCACGAGTATCTTGGCGCCGCAATCGTTCATTCTGTCTCCGAGTGCTTCTGCGCTGAAGCCTGAGAACACCACCGTGTGAACTGCTCCGACGCGGGCGGTGGCCAGCAGAGTGATAGGCAGCTCTGGAATCATGGGCAGATAGACCGCGACCCTGTCGCCTTTCTTGAGCCCAAAGTCCTTGAAGACTTTCGCAAGCTTGTTCACTTCTCTGTAGAGCTGGTAGAAAGTGAAGGTTCTCACCTCGCCGTCTTCGCCCTCCCAAATGTAGGCAAGCTGGTTCTTCCTATTGGTTGTCAAATGCCTATCCAACGCGTTATAGGATATGTTAAGAATACCGCCTGAGAACCACTTGTAGAATGGCGGGTTAGAATCATCGAGAACCTTGTCCCACGTCTTGAACCAATCGATAGCCTTGGCTTTTTCAGCCCAAAACTCCTGCGGGTTCTTTATCGATTTCTCCCATTCGCTCTTCAATCTCTTTCCCGGATAAATCTTGTCATTGAATGGTAAACTTGCTTCTGACATCTTCTAGCCTTCCGTGAGTTCGTGGAGAAACGTTCTTTCAAAAATATAAACGTTTTCGGTTGAAAACAAAAAAGGGTGAAGGCTTCTACTTGCTCATGGGACCTATGGGCAAAAAGGCTTTTCCATGGGCTTCGTTCAGCACTTCGGCCAAGCCGAGGTACACGGCGCTCAGTCCGCAGATGACTCCTTCATAGCCAGTTATCGTGCCGAGCGTTGCGTCTCCAGTCAAAGCATGGGCGGTCAGAAGGAAGAACAGGATTGCCAAGCTCATGAACACGAATTGTATCGCCCGGTTTGCCTTCAACGTGCCAAAGAACATCACGAAGGTGAACAGGCCCCACATGATGAAATAGGAAGCCATAGCATTTGATTCGTTCACCGCGTTTGTAACTCCCAAACCTGGTAGCAGAATCAAGGCAACGAGGGACCACCAGAAAAAGCCGTAAGAAGAGAATGCAACTGTGCCGAACGTGTTCCCATTCTTGAATTCCATTGCACCTGCTATGATTTGAGCTAGTCCACCGTAGGCTAGACCCATCGCAAGTATCATGCTATCTAGGCTATAGAAACCAGCATTGTGTAGATTCAGCAGAACGGTTGTGAGTCCGAAGGCTAGCAGTCCAAGTGGCGCGGGATTTGCAAGTTTTCCGCTCATTTCTTTTCAAACCTTCAATTTCCATTGTTAGAGGCTTTTTTCTCCTTGTAGTGAATTTAAGCCTTTCTAAGGCTGTTTCCTACGTCTCCTGCTTGTTATCCACTTTGCAGTCTCTAGCGAGCAGAAGGTGATCGCCGTGAATAGGATTGCGAATGCCCAGTCAAGCGGTTCAGGAGCGGCTACGTCGAACACCGAATTAACTCCAGGCGTGTAGAGTACGAAGAGCTGGAGGACAAAAGATAATGCCACAGCATACCAGAGGAACTTGTTCTTGAAGATTCCGACCTTCCACACGGGGTACCTGAGGGATCGCGCCGATATCGCGTTGGCCAGTTCCATGAGGATCATCGACGTGAGCAGCTGTGTGCGCCCTTCAACCAGGGGGTTGTATATCACTTTGCCTGCTGCGTTTAGGGTAGGCGGCAACCAGGGTTGATAGTAGAAGTATCCGAACAAGAGCAGAGCCGTCATCAGTATCGGCGTCAGAAACAGGTAGGCTTTGACTTCGCGGGTGAAGATGCTCTCGTTTGGGTCGCGCGGTTTTCTCTCCATGATGTCTGGGTCGCCGGGGTCGATGCCTAACGCGATTGCGGGCAATCCGTCGGTGGTCAGGTTCACCCACAGAAGCTGTGCCGCGGTCAGCGCTATCGTTGCGCTGCCAACTACGGCGGCATCAGTAGCTGATGAATTCATTCTTGCTAGGAATGGAACAGAGATTACTGCGATGAACATCACGAGGATTTCCATGATGTTGCAGCGCATCAGATAAGTCAGGTACTTCTTGATGTTATCGTAAATCTCACGGCCCTCCTTCGCTGCCTTCACGATGGAGGCGAAGTTGTCGTCCATAAGCACCATGTCTCCTGCTTCTTTAGTCACCTCGGTGCCCGTTATGCCCATTGAGATGCCTATGTCAGCCATCTTGAGTGCGGGAGCATCGTTGACTCCGTCGCCTGTCATGGCCACTACTTGGCCTTTGGCCTTCCAAGCCTTGACTATCCTCATCTTGTGTTCTGGCGAGACACGTGCGTAGATCGCGACGTCTTGAACTCGATCGGCCAGTTGCTCGTCGCTCAGCTTTTCGAGCTCTTCGCCCGTCAAGACTGTTCCCTGTTCTTCGTCTTCGCCGATCAGGTTGAGTTCTTTGGCGACAGCAACGGCCGTGAGCTTGTGGTCACCCGTTACCATGACCACTTTTATTCCTGCTTTCTTACAGGTGTATATCGCGTCTTTGACTTCTTCACGAGGCGGATCAATCATGCCCATTATGCCTATGAAAGTGAAGTCTTTCTCGATGTTTTCGTCGCAAGTGGTGACCGTTGCCGGTAGTTCCCTGTATGCGAAGCCCAGGTTTCTCAGGGCTTGTCTCGCCATGGCCTCGTTTACTTCGAGGATTTCCGCTTGATTGCTGCGAGTTAGCTTGGAGACTCTACTGTTGGTCAGGACCTTTGTGCATTTGCTCAGGACGATTTCTGGCGCTCCCTTCATGTAGGCTATTCTCTTGCCCTGAGCGACGTGCATGGTTGTCATGCGTTTGGTTTCAGAAGAGAAAGGAATCTCGGCCACTCTGGGTGACTGTTTTTCCAGTTCTTCCTTCCAGAGTCCTGCTTTTGCGGCCGCCACGATCAGTGCTCCTTCGGTTGGGTCTCCTTTGATGATCCATCTTTCTGTTGCAGTATCCTTTTCCAGTTTGGCGTCGTTGCACAGGGTAGCAGCGGTCAAGAGTGTGCTGAGTTCTCCGGTTCTTGAGTCTATCTTGCGGTCTTCAAGGAGAAACTCGCCTTCGGGTTCGTACCCCACGCCTGAGACTTTCACGATTTGGTCGTCCACGTACACTCTTTGAACGGTCATTTCGCCCTTTGTCATGGTTCCCGTCTTGTCGGAGCATATTACGCTCGTGCAGCCCAGCGTTTCCACGGCGGGAAGTTTCTTAACTATGGTGTTGACTTTGGCCATTCGGTACATGCCGACGGCAAGTGCGCCCGTGACGATCGCCGGCAAGGCTTCAGGTACGGCTGCCACTGCCAGGCTGATTCCCCAAAGGACCATGTCTATCGGGTTGCGCCCCTCAATTATGCCGAGTCCGCCCACGGCCAGACAGATGGCAACAGACATGATGCCGATCCATTTGCCTATTGACTGGGTTCTTTTTTCGAGCGGAGTTTCCTCTTCCTCGGCCATTTGCACCATTTTGGCGATTTTTCCGAACTCGGTGTTCATGCCCGTTGAGGTGGCCACAGCCTCGCCGCGGCCGTAAACAGCCACGGTTCCGGTGAAAACCATGTTTCGGCGGTCGTTAAGCTGCACTTCGGCGCCGCACGGTTCAATGTTCTTGTTTACGGGAGAAGACTCTCCGGTCAGTGGGGCTTCGTCGATCTTGAGGTTGAATGACTTGAGGAGACGCGCGTCCGCGGGAACCTTGTCCCCCGTGTATAGGAGCACGATGTCTCCGGGCACGATCTGGGCTGTGGGAATCTTCACTTCTCTCCCGTCCCGTCGCACGAGCGCCGTTGGCGCCGTCATTTTTTTCAGGGCTTCCACGGCTTTTTCTGAACGAAATTCCTCAACGAATCCCAGTACTGCAGTTGCTAGGACTATGGCCACGATGACTATTGCATCTATGGTTTCTCCGATCGCCAGGGAAAGTGCCGTCGCGATAAGCAGAATGATTATGAGAATGTCTGTGAACTGCTCAAGGAACATCTTGATGGGGGACGAACCTTTCTCCTTTCGCAGTTCGTTCGGACCGAATTGGATGAAGCGTTTCTGTGCTTCACTTTGGCTCAATCCGGTCTCATTGGCGTCCAATTCTTTCAGCGTCTCTTCCGGGCTCATCGCATGCCAAGACTTTGCCGCCAACTCTTCCCCTACTCCATCGGTGCAGAGGCTATGATTTTCGGTGATAAGGATATATTCTTTTCCTGAAAAGAGCAGGCTTCGGCAAATAAGCTTATAAGAAGTGTCGAATCACACTTACGGTTTCTGAAAAATAGTGGGGCTGAGGAGAAGCTATAATGGTCTTGATAGCGTGGTTATTGGCGCCATTATCTGCGATAGTTTCGATGCTCGTCGGGCTCTATTTCTATGGTTACGTTAACAAGCAGAGCAGCGGAACTGATAGGATGAAAGAGATTTCTGGGGCGATAAGATTGGGAGCCGCAGTTTTCATACGGAGAGAATACACCACGCTGGCGATTTTCGTAACTGTCGTGGCTGTACTGATCGGCATATTCCTGCCGCAACCGGTGTGGCAATCCAGCAACCTGTTGCAGAACCTTCAATTGCCGATCGCATACGCGTTCGGGTCGTTCTGTTCAGCTCTGGCAGGTTATCTCGGGTTGAACGTGGCTACAAAAGCTAACGCAAAGGTGGCGAACGCTGCGCAAGGCGGGCTGAACAAGGCATTTCCAATCGGTTTTCGAGGTGGCGCCGTTATGGGTTTATCAGTGGTCGGTGTTGGCTTGTTGGGAATAAGCATCGTCTATTACATCACGGGGATGGCGGAGACTCTGCCCGGGGTCTTGGCCTACAGCTTTGGGGCAAGCTCTCTTTCGCTCTTCGCGAAAGCTGGCGGAGGCATATTCACAAAGACTGCGGACATCAGCGCAGATCTCGTCGGCAAAGTTGAGCTTGGAATACCTGAGGATGATCCGCGAAATCCAGCTGTTATAGCTGACAATGTTGGAGACAACGTCGGTGACGTGGCAGGCATGGGCGCCGACCTTTTCGACTCCTACGTGGCTAGCATTGTCGCTGTAATGATACTCGGAGTGGGGCTCGACGTCGGCGGGAACACGAATACCTTCGTCCAGATACCGCTGGTGTTTGCGGCGTTAGGCATTATTGCCGCAGTTCTAGGTGCCCTAACCGTTAGGGTCGGCAAGAAAGGCGACCCCGGAGCAGCGCTGAACAATGGCACCTACGTGACTTGCATCATTTTCGGCGTTCTGACGTCCGTGGCAACTTGGTACCTTGGCTTTCAATGGCAGCTGTGGGGAGCGACGATCGTCGGTCTGGCGGCTGGAATAACCATAGGTCTGACTAGTGATTACTTTACATCTGAGGATAAAGCGCCGGTGTTGAAGACGGCAGAGTCGTCTGAGACGGGACCAGCGTTGAATATCCTGACCGGGTTTTCGTACGGTCTCCGCAGCGTCATTTTTCCGCTGATTGGAATAGCGGTAGCCGCTGCCATCGCGTACAAGGTGTGTGATCCTCTGGGTCCGGGGTATGCTTTCTACGGCATAGCTCTTGCATCTCTCGGTATGCTGTCGATCGTTGGGTTGACAGTTTCAAATGATGCTTATGGTCCTATAGTTGACAATGCGAAAGGGATAGCTGAGCAGTCTGGGTTGAGCGAGGACGTGATAGCGATAACTGATGAGCTTGATTCTGCTGGGAACACGGCCAAAGCCATCACGAAGGGATTCGCGATAGGCGCTGCAGGCTTGACCGTGATAGCGTTGTTGGCTGCGTTTCAAGCGATAGCTTCCAGGGCTGGATATCCCGGGAAGCTCGTTTTTGATATTATGGATCCGATGGTTCTGCTCGGTGCGCTGATAGGTTTGGCGATTCCCGCAGTTTTTTCTGCCATGGTCATGTTGGGCGTTGGTAGGAATGCTTCTAGGATGATTGCTGAGATTAGAAGGCAGTTTAGGGAGATTCCGGGCTTGAAAGAGGGGAAACCGGGTGTCAAGCCTGATTATGCAAAATGTGTTGATATTGCAACGGTTGGGGCGCTGCGTGAGCTGATGCCTGCGAGCATAATGGCGATCGTTTCTACGCTGATAATCGGGTTCGTGGGCGGAATAAAGGCGCTCGGAGGCTTCCTTGCAGGGGCTATATTCTCTAGCTTGCTGTTGGCTTTGCTTATGGCCAATGCTGGTGGTCTTTGGGACAATGCGAAGAAGCTGATTGAGTCTGGCAAGTATGGCGGAAAAGGTTCAGACGCGCACAAGGCGGCTGTGGTCGGCGACACGGTTGGCGATCCGTTTAAGGATACGGCTGGCCCTTCGCTTAACACGATGATCACGGTGATGTCTTTGATCGCTTCGCTGTTCGCTGTGCTGATTGTGAACTACAACCTGCTCAAGCTGCTGGGCCTTCAATAGTCTTTTTTGATTCTCGTGTTTTTGCATTGAACTAGTTTATCATGAGGTAGGTTTATCTTCTGGAATTTAGCGGGCGCGGGCACGAGTCCACTCCAGTATTCCCAACGCCTGTGACCCGCGCTCGGTTGCGGGCAAAGACGGAGAATGCAGACTAAATTCTATTTGGAAGGTTTTCGAAGATTGTGATGCGGACAAAAGAAAAAAGAAGGGATATTTAGCTGCTGGTTTGTATGTTGAAGGGTAGCACGGCGTATGCCTGTGTGCCTGTTGCGTTGGTTGCTTCGTAGCCCATCATGAAGTTGATGCTGAAGTTCGTGTTGTTGACCATGTCGCTTTCGAGCACTTTAAGCGTGACGCTCTGGCCTTGACTCGCGAACGTGCCGTTGAACAGAGTGGCTCGGCTCACGACTTGATTATCGAGGGTCCAGGCGTTGGGTAGCTGAACTCGGATCTGACTGGTGTTTGTGTCCAGGATCAGCATACCTCTGTACTCTGAGACGATGGTTCCCTGAACGGTTGCAAGCGTGGCGTTCTGCAATAGCTCTTCCGGCAGCTGGAGTCCGTTTTCGTGCATCGGTGACATGTGCCTCATGTGAAACGGCATCGTGACGTTTGTGAGGTTGCACCATCCGAAGGAGGTCTGCGTATCTTGTGTCGCTGTCTGCTGCTCGTTATTATTAGCCTGCGAAGTGTTCTGTGAGTTTGCGTAAACGAAGACGACTGCGGCCAGTGCCAGGAACAGCACCGCAGCTACGGTGGCCATCTTCAAGGTTTTCCTCATGCTTTCGCATCACCAAACGAAAACCTGGTCATGCGCTTATTAAACCGTTTTTCAGAATTGGACCAAATTTCAACCTTAATCCGAACATGCCAGCGCTTCTGCCGCAAGAGAGCCTAATACACAAAGGGACTTATCGAGGACCTTTTTCTTGATTTTTGCGCGCGAATTTCAGATGAAGCTCTTCATGAAGTCTCCAAAAAGGGATTCTTCTGGGCGTGAGTTGATGGCGCCGGGAGTGGGATTCGAACCCGCGCGGACCCGGAAGTCCACAGGCTTACATGCTGAGAACGATGCTCGAACGAGCACATTCTCCGCCTCAAGGCCTGCGCATTATCCACTCTGCCTACGGGATGCTAGAGTTATCCAGCGATTATCCCGGCATTCTGCCCCGGCACCAGCGGGCATGCTCATCTAGTTGGCTCGGTCTTAAAATGTTTGTTCTTTCCGCTCCTGGTGTTTTCAAACGGGCGCTCTCGATTGGTCGTGCACAGTAACAAGGTTCTAGAAGATTTCACCTTAGATGTTTATTACTGACATGATTGTCTAAAATTCCTTGGAGAAGGAAGATATTGCCAAAGAGACTGGTATCTATGATGCTGCTAGCAGTGATTGTCGTAGGCGTTTCGATGCTTGTCTTCAGCATTCAGCTATCAAGAGCAAGTGGACTCGTGGGTGATGTCAATGGCGACGGCAAAGTAGACGGTAAGGACATCGCCGTCGTTGCGACAGCATTCGGATCATATCCAGAGCATCCAAGATGGAACTCGGCGGCCGACATTAACGGAGACAACGTAATCAATTCTCTAGACCTTGCCCTCGTCGCAGTGAACTTTGGAAAATCCGCTTAAACCCCCTTCCTTTTTTCTAAAACCCCCTCTGCGCCAAGGCCGATGGAAAAACATTTCAGCCTACAAACAAGAGTTCCAGACTAGAGTTCTGCACGGCGCGCGCTCTTCTACGACTTAGTCGGAATAATGAAGCAGCTGGAATTACCGTGATCCGCATCGTCAAGAGCTATAGATCTTGCAGGAAATCCTGACAGCCCGCACGCTCAGATGAAGCAGGACGGCTTTCTTTTGAAATAGGCCGCTCCTTTTTCGTGACTCGGGTTTGCCTGAGTATCCTCCTTTTTCTGAACCATCTTATCACCCGATAGATTAACATACATGTGACTACCAAGAGCCACGGAATTCCTATGTATGGCGCATAAACGATAATCGCATAATACGAGAGCGGTACCAATATCAAATAGTACTCTATCGGCGCTGTGTGCGTCCACAGCAGCCCGAGCCACTCTATCCATACCGGAAAAGTCAAGACTATGAACCATACGATGGTGCTCAGGAGGTACCTCTGATGCTTGTTTTCCGTGCTTGTCCATTCTTTCAAACTGCTCGCCTCAGTCAGTACCAGTGGCATTTCCTATAAATGATGATGTGCCAAGAAACAGAGCTCCGAAAGAAAACAGATCGCGGGTAAATGTTATGATCATGTTGAGGGCTCAATGTGCAATATAGTCTGTGTTAGGCTTCAGCTTCGATAAAAGCCTCTGGAGGGTTCAACTGACCTGCCAGCTTTGATGAAAGTACCCTTTTCCAGTTCTTGGAAGGCTTTGGCTAATTCCTCTTCAGTATTCATGACGATAGGTCCTCCCCAGGCTACTGATTCCCGCAGCGGCTTGCCCGTGACAAACAAGAAGCGAACACCATCTCTTGTTCCTATTTTGACCGTGTCGCCGTCACTAAAGATGGCACAGTGCTCGGACTTGACTAATGTGTCATTGGAGTGGGCTGAGCCCCTGACTACGTACGCAAAGACTTTCCAACCCTCGTTGGTCTTATGTTCAAATGCTTTCCCAGCCTCTAGTTCCACGTCAAAATACTCAACGTCAACGACAAGATCCTGAACTGGTCCTTCCGTATTATTTATTCTGCCCGCTATTACGTTGATCTTTGCCCCCTCTTTTTCCAATGCGGGAATCTGATCTTTCGTGATTCCGCGATATCTTGGGCTGGTCATTTTCTTTTTTGCAGGCAGATTCACCCAGAGTTGAAATCCCTGCATTAGGCCGTCATATCTTCTAGGCATTTCTTGATGGATTATCCCTGACCCAGCGGTCATCCATTGAACGTCGCCAGAAGCGATCAGTCCACTGTTGCCTATGCTGTCGCCATGCTCAACTTCTCCGCTCAGCATGTATGTAACAGTTTCAATCCCCCTGTGGGGATGCCATGGAAACCCCTTGATATAGTCCTCAGGGTTCTCCGAGCCGAAATGATCCAGAAGCAGAAAAGGGTCAAACAAAGGGACTTCGTTGTAGCCAAAAACTCTTTTGAGTCTCACTCCTGCGCCCTCGAGAGTTAGCCTGCTCTTGAGAATCTGCTTTACCATCCTCTCCATCGCGACACCACAACATCGGTTTCTCTTACTTTCCGTCGGCTTAATAACGCTGATGCTCTAGTTTTTCCTTTGAATTCAGCATTAACGGGAAGAAGGAGTCGCATGACACGCACAGCGCGTATGCTTGTTACTAAACTGTGTAAAATGACTTTGAAAGACGGTCCAGATACAATCCGCCTATACACTTAGCTAATCAACTTTCAAAGCGACGAATGGCACACGGCCTCTGAAGGAAACTTGGAAGGATAGAGCAGACTGGTCGAGGCAGGCTTTGAATACGTACGCTCCAGCGAGAAGGACGAAGTGGCTATATACAGGAACCGAAAGTAGACTAGTCCAGTGGGCCGGTAGTCTAGCTCGGTTAGGACATCTGCTTGACGTGCAGAAGGTCGCCGGTTCGAGTCCGGTCCGGCCCACCTCACTTTCTCTTTTCCATTGTTTCCGTTGTTATTCGATGAATTGACCTGTGAGAATTGCGTTATTAGATGTTTTAAGTGGTTCTCGAAGGTCTTACTGAGATTGAAGCCAAGATTACGCGACTTTTCAACCAATTCTTGATCAACGTATAGAACAAGATTGTGTTTGTTTGACATTTTGCGTTTGCACCCGAGCACATGCGATTGGATGTTCAATGTTATATGTTTGGTGCTTTGTTGATGACGCGGATGAGAAGAGTGGAGATATCTCCCGAAACAGCGAGTAACTCTCGCCTTTTTGACCGTGCGAGTAATAACATGACAGAAGCTTAAAATTAACCAGCTAGTTAAACGGACTAGCGCTAAATCGGACTATTTTCAAGCGGTTTTTGTTAGTATCTTTGGTTCTTTCCATTCTTCTCTGAGGATGCTGTAGATGAACATGTCTGTCCGTTCTCCTCTGATTAGAACAGTTTTTCTCAATTTGCCTTCTCTTTTAAACCCAACTTTTTCCAAAACCTTCTGAGAAGCTACATTTTTAGTGTGAGTCGTTGCTTGTATTCGAGCAATGTCCTTCGAGAGAAACAGATAGTCCACCATTAGCTGTGCAGCTTCAGTGCAATAGCCTTTTCCTCTTTCATTTGGAACGAGACCATAGCCTAGTTCCAGCATTTTCCCATAGGGTGCAAACACATTAAAATGCCAAATGTAACCAATTTTGCTTCCGTCTTTCTTCTCGATGAAAAAACCCTTCGTTTCGAAAAGGGCACTCTCGAGGAACTTCTCCACCTCAGCCCTAGACGGAGCCGAAGGACTGAAGTATTCACCTAAGAATTCAGTGTTGTTAAACCATTCTGTAAATAGTGGTACGTCCTCTTTCTCCATTACCCTCAGATTCACAGTCTTGCCTTCAAGCAACTCAACTCACCAATCCATACGGTTACTCTTGGTTCGGCTATAACTTTTCCGCAAAACCAAAAACTGGCTCTCTTCAAGCGGTTGGTTGGGGTAAAATCTTATCCTTCGATTTAGTTCCCACAAGTCCACTATCTTTTGGAAAATTCTTATGATAAAACTAGATAAGAAAAAATCCAAAGAAAAATTCGAGTAAAGTGCACGCGTTTTTTAACGAGTAATTAGCGCGCGCTGAATTTGTCGGCTAGATATGCGTAGAATGTTATCCATTTGTTTGGCTCATTTCTCTTTCCAACTTTCCAAGTAGATTGCTCGGGAGTCCAATCCAAAACGTATCTCCCGTTTTTGTCCGCTTTCGCATCTAGGAAACTCCAGGCTTTTTCAAGTCTAGTGTCTTTTCCGTAACCCATCTTGCTCAGAGCCAACAAGACTTCAAATATGTTCGCTCTCCAACTTATCGGAAAATAGTTCCTTTCCATGTCCTTATTGACAAGCTCTTTCAGATTAGTACTCTTAAATATTCCCCCACGAAGCAAAAAGTAGCCGATAAGCTTCCTTATTCTATCGTGTTTCCAGTAGTCTGGAAGGTACGAAAAAGCTAACAATGCTTTCACGCTTCCTCGAATGCAGCTTTTCACAGGTTTCGTCTTGAATTTTCCTTCGTGAATATCGCAGAGATATCCACCATCAGGTCTTTCGGTATTAAGCAACAGGTCTATGCTCCTTTTCACTCGTGAGTCGTTTTTGTATCCCAACATAGTGAAAGTTCTTATGTTCAAACCCAGCAGGCACGAATAATGGTGGCGGAAATCGCCATCTTCTTTTTGAAGATTTAGATATCTTTCTGCAGCTCTAGCTACTCGAGCATTAGTTCTGTCCATGCCAAGCTCAGCCAAGTATGAAAGGCAATAGTGGGTTGTTCCAAAGGCTCCGTACTCCGTTCCATCACCAAGCATCCTACCAGTTCTAGGGTTCTTTTGAAGCCAATATCCATCTGGCTGCATTTCACCTAGCAAACTCTTTACCGGAACGGATTCACCAATCTCTCTCTTGCATTCTATAGCCTCATGGTCATTCGGAGACCTGCCTAATAACTCCACCAGCGTCCTGTATTTCATCGAAGGATTTTCTGGTTCAAGCAACCACTTTGTCACATCTGAAACCAATCTGCACACTTCATCTTTGCCTGTGTTGACATATGATTAGGCTATAACTTTTCCGCAAAACCAAAACTCGGCTTCAAAAAGATTGATAGAGTCGTCTTCTATTGTCTCAACGGGCTCTGTAGTTAGTGTAGCGAGGAAAAGGCTTAAGAAACGATTGACTAAAATTCAGGTATCAAGAGGAACCGAGCATGAAGATACTGGAGATATGTTGTAGCCCGAGGAAAGGGAACACTGAATGGTTGATGAGAAAACTCTTGGAGAAGACTGAGAAAAGAGGTGCAGAAACCGAGTTGATTACGCTCAGAGACAGGAACATAAAAGTGTGCGATGGCTGTTTAGCATGCGAAAAAACAAACGCATGCCACATCAAAGACGATATGCAGGGAGTCTGCGACAAGATGCTTTCCGCTGATGCCGTTGTGTTAGGTTCTCCAGATTATATGGATGCTCCTACGTCGTCAGCCATGAACTTCATCCATCGTATGTATCCTCTTTATGGCAAAATCAAGGGGAAAGGATTCGCAAGTGTGGTCGTTGGACAGGTTACTGGAGAGGAAGGCGTTGCTTCACGAGGGAAAGTCGAAGATTACTTGAAGTCAATCGCAGGTCTGTTCGAATTAGATTACAGAGGGTCAATAAGCGTAGCAGCTCGAGACCCAAACGACGCCTCTAAAATCACAGATATTGAAAAGCAATGCGAAGACCTTGCCACAAGAATCTTGAAATGATGACAATGCCGCCGTCGAATCCCTAACGATTCGGCTATAACTTTTCTGCAAAATCAAAACTGGCTCAAAAAGAGAATATGTCGAAAGTGTAGCACAGAAAAAAGAGGAACTGGGTCTTGAAAATTAAGGGCTAGGAAGAGCACTTATGAAAATGAACATAACAATTAGCGAGTATGATAAAGCAAAGACTATCATATATTCAGGGAGTGATTTCAACATTGAGGGTGATTGAGATTTGCCTTTAGCAGAAGTGGGCTCACCGTATTTACGAGTTACTGCAAATGTAGATAAGAAAGCAATCAGTACCATTATACCTAGAACTTGCGGTAGAGGCGTCTTCGCAAATCCGTAAAAGAAGAGTTGGAGAATTTCTGTTGCTAGGAAAATGCTGAGAAATGTCCAGCAGATTTCTTTTCCAATTCTCTTGACGCTTGACAAGAAAGCAGATTCTCCAGAGACAAATTCTGCTAATAGCCAAAGCAAAATGAGGAATACTATTGGGATTGTCAAGTCTTTGAATAGAAAACCCAAATCTGAGAGTTTCTGTGAAGTAGTGAGGGAAGTCGTATCAAAAGAATATTTCGACCAAACATATTGATATATTGAGGCAGAAAGCATACTAATCAATAGTAAGGCGATTTCAAAAAGTCGATCTGGCTTGTCAGTTCTTGCTCTTTTTTCCAAGAATTCTCTTTCGACCATTCTTTTACCTCTGTCAAAATTGAATCCTTCGCCATCCTCCTATTTAAACCACGCAAAAAGTAGGCAAGAACCTTAACGAAACAGAAATCTTTAATCTGCACAGCGACAGAAGACAAACTAGACGAACTCAGCTCTATCGCGCTTGCGCTAGTTTGTACTAGCTGGCAGCAACGTCACCTACGCTGCTGAATAAACCAGTGTCGGTCGGTAAAGTTTTTCCCCAAACCCCAACAACTATGCGTACATCCTCTCTCTCACAACCACACTACTACTCACTTATACACTCAGTCACTCTCACTCACATACACAGTCACAGCGCGCGCACGCGCGAGTCTAGACATGAACAAACTTTTATTACGTAATGACAAGTTGTCAAATAGTGATCCAAATGAATAGCCAAGAACGAGATGTGAACTCCATCCGTGAGCTTGAGCACAAAGCAAGGGAGGCAGCAAAGGCGAAAGACCTCGAGCGATATGTCTCCTTTTATGCCGACGATGCTGTCCTGCTCTGGCCCGGAGCACCTATGGTCAAAGGTCGTGCTGCGATTCGGAAGTTTATGCAAGTCTTTTTCTCAATGCCTGACTTCTCGCTCAGCTTTGAAACTGCCCATGTAGAGGTGTCTCAATCCGGTGATTTTGCGTACACATGCGGCACAAACAAGGTGATCTTGGTAGACCTAAATGGCAAAAGAATCAAAGACAGTGGCAAATATCTTACCGTCTACAAGAAGCAGTCTGGCGGCACATGGAAAGTCGTGGCAGACATGGGTAACTCGGATTTGTCAGCACCAGTCCCTGCGTAGATGTAAGCGCGTGCTCTTACACTCACTCAAAAACTCAACGCGCTTGCCTAAGCAAGGATCTTGGCTATTTTCTCTCTAGCTTAAAGATCACTGGTCTCAGTCCGTCTCCGCAACACCCTACTGCAACTCCAGGTTCATCATACCACTCGCTGAAGTTGCCATTTGACTTGAGCGTTATAACTGCAAAGAAGATTGCGTCCCAAGCATAGGGGCAAAACCCGTTTGGCATGCTGTCATCAACATAGAACACCTGTCCTTCCTTGAAGATTGGGCATGGGCCACTATACTTTGCCTTGACCGGAGGATCTTTGAATACCTCTTTGGTGTCAAACCGCTTGAGCACCGTGATCTCTATACGACTCGCTTCCTTATCCAAACAAATACCTCACACACTTTACAGATAGGTTTTGCAGCGTTTTTATGGCTTGTGAAAGAAACTCCAATGCAGACATGGGCGTTTAATGGCTAGCTTAAACTTTTCAGCATAGGCTTGGTTGGTTGGGGTGAAGTTTTTTCCCTCGAGCTAGTTCCCACAAGTCCACTATCTTTTGAAAATTTCCTATAATGAAAATTGAATAAGAAAAAACAAAAAGAAAAATCAATGTGCACCTAGTGCACACGATGAAGCCAACCTCTTTCAAGCCTCCTAGTTCTCTCAAGCCCTTAACTACTATTGATACCTAGGATGTTATAGCATAGTCGCAGTGAGAATCAATGAAGAGATCTGAAAGAATAGAGTGGTTCTTGAGAATTGCAACGTTTGGATCTGCACTTGCTGTTGGAGTCATCGGAGCTTGGGACATTTGGGTTTCTTTCAAGGATCTTTCAACTCTTCTGGCTTTCACTCTTGCTTTCGCAATAATCTTCGCATCTGTAGTCTACATTGTCAAAAAGAGAAAACTTCGAATGTTTCAGACTTGATCCGGGTATGATTTCATTTTGGCGAGCTCTTCGAGCCTATCTCTCTGAAGCCTCCTAGTTCTTTGCAACCTCTCTGCTACCTAAGAAAGAATGCATAGAGTTTCTATCCTCCAAATTCTGGGCTGAGGACAAAAATTGGTCATTTGAGTGTCCATTTTATCCACATGACGGCAACTACAGCGGTCACTATTGCCCCTGAAGCGATGAATATGGCTACCTTCTGCCCAAAGTCAAAACCGCCCGCAAAGAATGCAAGGTAGAGGACGATAAATGCAAGCCAACCAAAGATGACGACAACAGTTCCTGCAGCCTTTGCACCAATCGAATTCATACCAACCGCTTCTGAAGTAAGAACTAAAATAGCTTTCGGTGGCCCTCAGAGGTGATGCGTATGCCTAGCACATTCAAAGAGTCTTCGATTCAATCTTGCTTATCCAACCCTCTAAGGAATTTCCTGTAATAGAATCTACATAGGGATGAATCTGGCCTTGGAATATCCTCTCTGTCACGCTCTTCGAGCGTACGACGGTCAATCTCTTTCCAACCTCTTAGTTCTTTGCAACCTCTCTGTTACCATATCACTGTTCAACCACCAGCGCGCGCGCTAATCAAGGTAACGCAATTGAATTTCCAAATTCTAAATTTCTAAGCGGGGGAGAGAATTGGATTTTCTAATATTTTTTCTTGTCTAGAATTAGAAATTAGAAAACTGAAGCGGATGCGAGGGGAAGTTCTGTATCATAAGTTTAGTGATCGTGCGCGCTATGTTGTGTCAGCTAGCTGGATAAGATCCTCTTGACAAGTCAATGGATAATGTGACGTTTGCTGCGGGTGCGTCTGCGGTTATCTTGATCCAAGCTGGAAGATTTTGATCCCCTGGAACGACGATGTATGTTTCGTTACTGAACGTTGCGTAAGTGGACTGGTATGTCGCGTTGCTCAGGTGAAATTCTAAGGTCACTGTGTAATTTGCTGATGCTTCGTTGTAGATTTCTATATTGAATGGTTCCGTTTGGCCGGGGTAAAGGCTAAGATCATGATCGTAATATATTACGTCCAAGGGCTCTTGAATCTCAACATTCATATTTAGCGTGTAGAAAATGTAGGCAGAGACTGACACTATAGTGGATACGAGTATTATCACTACAAGCCACAAAGGAACAAAGTAACGCCCAATCTTATATCTCCTCAAATCCTTCCCCATTCCGAATTGGGGCCGACCAGTCTTTATTGTTTATGGAGAAATCTTCTATAGGACAATTCATGCGTATGCTCAGAGCGCGCTCGATAAGTTCTTGATCAACATACAAGACAAGATTGTGTTTGTTTGACATTTGCCTTCGGATCCGGGCGATTGCGAGGGGAAGTTCTGTGTTATATGTTTGTTGCTTACAGTTGGACTAGAGACACTCATTTCGAAAGTGATGGTGCGGTAAAGTTTTGTCCCAAAACCCAAGAAAAAATAATCAGAAAGAGGACAAAAGTCGCGCGCGCGCCTTTCAACATTCTCAGCGGTTTTTGGAAATATTGTTTCGTAATATTCTTCAATAAGAATGGAAAGTTGTCTCTAGATAGAGACAAAGAGAAAGAAATCTGCAAGATTTATGAAGAGCAATTTCACACACGCATCTTTTTGTTCTTGTAAGAAGAAACACGCGCGCAGCTAGATAGGTGCCCCACTATTTCGCTTTATCTAGATATTTCAAATGAAATGATTTTCTGATAGTTGTTGGGTTGATGTCTGCGATGAAGCTTTGAGTATCGATCAATAATTCTGAAAGCTCACTGTTGTGCTTTCTCATGAACTGTGTGAAGTCTGAATAGCTCTTGTGGAATGAAACACAGACGCCGTCCCAGCCCATTCCTTGTCCGTCTATGGCTAAGATAACATTTGGTTGTTTCATCATCCACTCTTCCACTTTCTTGAAAGCTGCTGCCATCACTTCAGGTTTGGCATACTTAATCTTATGTTTTACAAACGTGAACGCAACGAGATCAAAACCAATTTTCTCCCATTTTGGTATCGCCGTATACCCGTCAATGAAGCTCTTTTCAATGATCACCCTTCTCCTGCTGACAGTAGGCTGAGAGGTTCCGAGAACCTTGGCCAATTCTCTGTCACTCCTGCGGCTATTCTTCATCAGCTCCCACAGAAGTTCATAGTCGAGAGTCTTCAGTTTCACCATAATTCATCGTTCACTATTTCTCTTCTTTCAGTTCTTATGATTTGCGGAAAAATCTTCGATTCAATTTCTGAAGTTCATTATCTTTTATGAATTTCTTATTATAGAATCCATATAAGGAAAAATGAAAAGATAATTTAACCCTGGAATATCCTTATCGAGTTTGAGCAGACTCGATCATAATTTACATCCAAGTAACGTGCACTTCGTGCACACTGCCTACCTCTCTCAAGCCTCTTAGTTCTCTCAAGACTCTCTGTTATGGTGGCACTATTCAACCACATACCACTCTGCACTATCGTCAATTCAGGTAACGCAATTGAATTTCTAAATTCTAAATTTCCAAGCGGAGAGAAGAATTAGAATTTCTGAGATTTTTTCTTTTTTAGAATTAGAATTTAGAAAATTGCATTCGAGGGCGAGCTCTGTGTTATGAGTTTGATGCTGAATTGGGCCTTGTGCTAACTCAGTGATCTTCTTGCCTCGAATAAACAGACAGCGCGCGCCTTGAAGTGGGGCGACAATTGTTTTGCTGCTACTTGGGTTTGCCGGTGATTTCTTCTGCGGGAACGACTATCATGGTTTCCATAATGTATTCCGTTGCGAATCCTGTTTCCATTACAAAATTCATGGCTGTCCGCTCATCAGGGGCCTCAAATATTATCATAGTGTCATATTTGCCGAAAGCGAAGAAGATGTCTCGAATCTTTATTCCTTTAGGCGCTTTGAGCTCCTTAAGATATTTGACTGCGTTAGCACCTTTTCCTCGGGGCAACATCAAAGTCACGAATATCATGTTCTTCACCTCGATATCATTATTCCATAATGCTTAAAACGGTTTTCCCATGCGCGCGCCTATCTCTATTAAGCCTCTCTGTTACGATATCACTATTCAACTACTACTGCATTTCACACATTCAACTACTGCACGCGCGGCAAATACAAGGAGTTTATCAAGAAATAACAAGCTCTAGCTTCTATCTTCGCTCTCTAACCACTTTTTTGTTTTGTCTCAAATCTATTCACTTTTTCTCAGAGTGCCTGCGATGAATCTTCCGAGTTTTTCGATTACTTCGCTTATAAGTCAGCACGCGTTCTCTAACAGAGAACTACCTATGGTTTTCGCGCACGTTATAAAACAAAGTTTAAATGCTCCATTGCTTTCCAACGTGGAGGCTAGGATGTCTACAGATCAATTCCTTTCTGTTAGAGTCGGCGACCTAATGACCAAAATGGTTGTTAGCCTAGATGTTACTGTGACAGCGAATGAAGTAGCGAGGCTTATACTGGAGCATAAAGTAGATAGCTTTCCGGTCACAGAAAAGGGAAAACTCGTTGGAATCGTTACTGGATGGGACGTACTAACAAAGGTTGTTGCCAAAGCTCTGAATCCAGGCAAAGTAAGGGTAAGCGAGTTCATGACGAGGTCTCCAATAACATGTTCTCCAGACTGTTCGGTTCTTCAAGCAACCAAGTTAATGACCAAAAACGGAGTAAAGCACATTCCAGTAGTCAAAAACGACAAAGTTGTTGGAATCTTCACCACCCACGATGTAACGGCTTACAGACAGCTTGTTCAACAAGCTGACTTCAGCTCTTATCGTCAAGAATCGAGACGCAAAATGGTCTCAGTGCCCGAACCTCCGGAACCAGAAGCTTCAAACACTGTTCTTCCGGGTCGTATAACCACAGGATATAGACACCTTGACAGCTTGCTTCTTGGTGGAATACCTGAGAGTTACGCGGTTATGCTAACCTCACCACCATGTGATGAAAGGGATTTGCTGATTGAGAAGTTTCTTGAAGCAGGGGCAAAAAGTGGTGAAGTCACATTTTACGTGACCATGAACCCCTTTGAAATGAAGAATCTCACTGAAAAGTTGCAATCCCACTTCTACCTCTTGATCTGCAATCCCCAGGCAGCCGCAATCACGAAAAGCTTCCTTAACGTATTCGAACTAAGAGGAGTAGAAAACCTAAACGACATTAACATTGCCCTATCTTCAGCTTTCCGCATACTAGGCGGCTCGGTGAAGGGACCAAGAAGAGTATGCATAGAAATCATTCCAGACGTTCTACTGCAGCATGGAGCCGTTCAGACCAGGAGATGGCTAAATGCACTTATTCCGGAATTGAAGTCAAAAGGTTTCACCAACCTAGCTGTAATAGATCCCATGGTGCATCCGCGTCAAGAAGTCCGTGCAATTCTAGGTTTATTTGACGGAGAGATCAACATCTACGAGAAAGGCTCGGAAAGATTCCTGAAAGTCAAGAAGATGAGCAACCAGAAATATCTAGGCAATGAAATAGCTCTCACAGAAACCAGTGGAGTCAACTAAATGCTTCTAGTCCTGCTCTTCTATAGACCTCGCGCGCGCTAACGACTAACCTCTTTCCAACCTCTTAGTTCTTTCAAGCCTCTCTGTTACGATACCACTATTCAAGGACTGCACCCATTCATACTATCATCTACTCGCACGCAAAGGTGCTGAGCTTCAAGCATAAAGAAAAGAATGGGTTTGTGCCGGATACGTCCAACCGTAAGCTGGATTCATTTGGCCGAAATCTCTGATGCTGGTGTCTCTCTCACGTCGTGGTCAGGCAAGATGTCCTCTGCGTTCCTCACTACACGAACAGCATAAGCTCCCAAACCAATGAACGCGCCCACGATTCCAGTTATCAAGAACATCAGAGCCATGCCAGCGCCTGGTCCTGTCCCGATCAGCCAACCGAAAACAGATGACAGACTGCCCTTAGACATCATCCCCGGCTCAAACACACTATCAGCCAAAGGTCCAGCCATCAGCATTGCCACGGGCGACGATATTTGAGCAATAAGCAGCCTCGTCGCGAAAACTCGTCCTTGCACGTCAGGAGCTACTTTCGCTTGCCATATGGCTTGGCTGCAGCTATTGATAATAGGAAGCAGAAGCATGCCAAGAAACGAAGCGACGGCCCATACGTAGAATTCGCGGCCCAGTCCCATCAGCAAGGTTCCCGTCAAACTCAGCAGAACCATTCCGAACATTATGCCTTTGACTCTGCGGCGTGGGCCTCCCCACGCGCTCATCACAACGCTTCCAACCACGCCGCCTATTCCGCTGACTGAAAGAACACTGCCGAGTACGATTTGACCAGTTTTATAGTCTCCAACTCGCGAGAGTATCATTGGATTCAAGAGTACATTGCTGAAGGTTGCGATGAGGTTGACGCAGAAAAACGTCAGCTGCAAACCTAGCAAACTGCGGCGTTCATAAATGTAACGAAATCCGTAAAACGATTCCTTCCATATATTTCCAATTCCCTTGCGTCCGGCCTCAGTTATTGGTGGTTTAGGAATGTGCACAAAGAGAAGCATGCTCACCGCCAAGACAAAAGTGGCAATGTCTGTCATTAGCACGGCTGGGAGGCCGGCAACGGTTAGAACTAGAGCCCCTGCTATGGGGGCGAAGATGAGTGAAAAAAACTGTGCCGTTGCAAGCATGCCGCTGGCACGCCCGTAATTTTCCTTGCGAACCATCATTGTGACTGCAGCAGAATAAGCTGGGAAATGAAATGCTTGAAAGCTAGATGAGCAGGCTCCTGTTACAAATATGTGCCATAGCTGCAAGTTGCCAGTCGTGTAAAGCAAAAGCACTGCAATTGTAGGCAGTCCAGCAGCAAAGTCGGCAAGCATCATCACCTTCTTTCGATCGTAACGATCAACTATGGCTCCAGCTATTGGACTTACCAGAATCAAAGGTGCAAACCCAAAGAAAGCGACGAGCGAAAATGCTGTGGCTCGGAAGCTCTCCGCGGTCAACTCATATACCCAAATTGCCAACGCAAAACCTGTCATGTTCGTGCCGAGAAGTGATAGCATTTGGCCAATCCAGACAATAGTGAAACCTGTCATACCTGTCTTGCCAGTCTTAGATGGCGATGCTGTTTCGGTCGATTGACTTCTCATTGCGCAAAACCTTTAACACGTCTCTGAATATTCCTATTAAAAGCTGCTGAGGCTATCAGAGTCTTGCACATTGTGTGTCACGCAGAGTCTGTTTCCTTCATTGCTTTCCAATTCGGAAATCCCTCATCAGCATGCGCGCGCGTTCACTTAGCTTTGAAAAAGTTGTCAGGTACGTTCCACGCTTCAAAAGTGCAATACAGCGCGCGCACTATTTTCTAAACCAATAGAAATCTTGGAATTTCCTTTTTCTTCTCTGTTTAGAATCTAAAATTTTGGAAAATTCCAACTTATGAAGCACCTCTCTTCAGACTCTTTGTTAGCTTCTACGACAACACTCGCGCAGTAGCGCAAACAACAAAAGACCAAGCATCAAACACACAATCGACGAAACTTCGATGAAAACATTCTAGGGACTCCTTGGAAAAACGCGCGCGCAAATAGCGCCTTTGATAGTTTAAATATCCGAACTCAGCATACGTAAAGTACAGGTTTTAAATATATCTCGGGCTTCAACCGGAAATTCTGACTTAGTGCTTTGGACGGGTAAGCCCTGGATAACTCCTGCTGCGGTGGCAAGAACCATAATTGTCATCGTTGTTGCAATTGCTGTGATCTTGCTTGAACTTGTTCTCAATCTGCAATATTCACTTCTGAACTTGCCATTGATGTTGTGGACTGCCTTTGCGTTCTTTCTGATATGGGTGTTCAGCTTGGTTCATCTGCTTCTAGTTTGGGCTTCGAACACCTATGTTCTCAGAAATGACAGTCTAGAAATAAGAACTGGGATTCTGACTTCAAGGTCCTTCGTTGTCGCAGCCTCGGGGTTCGCAGACATGGAGGTTACAAAGTCGATTGTCGGGAGAATCCTAAATTCCGGAGACATAATCATTCGCACACAAGACGAGAGCGGAGCAGACAAGATAATGCAGACAATTAGGAATCCAATGAAAGTGAGCGGTCAAATAAGAGAAGTAATGTCAAAACCCATCGTCAGAATAGAAGGACAACCTCCGACAGAAACAAAGAAATAACGTTTTCATACAGAGCTCAACACGCAAAGGTTTCCTTTCTTAGTGCGAAACTGGAAAGACATTTTAGAAGGCTCAGAAAGACTAAACATCGTTGATCGGGCGTGGGAAAAGAAACAAAGCATACAGGCAAATGCTATGATTGCGGCGGTTCACTGGAACTCTACGAAATGGACCTGAACAAGTCTACAAAGATAATGTTATGCCAAACCTGTGGATTGTTTCACTTCTACAAGAAAGATTTCATAGGCAATTACAAACTCACAAAAGTGTCAAAAAACCCTGAAGTCAAGCTTTAGCCTGACCAAGTGGAAGCACTCATCAGCATGCGCCAGATTGGCATAAGTGTCGGACTTGGTAGGAATTTTCAAGAGATAGCCACACACCCGGGGTTGGGAAAGAATTTCACAACAACACCGCAGTGAAGAACCGCGTTTGCGCGCGCTATTTCTGATTTCAGAATGTTCCCTTGAAATCAAGAACAGAAAGAATTGTCTTCAAACAACGAAGAGTCTCTTTGCAACCTCTCTGATAGCTTCAACGACAGCACTCGGACAGTAGCACAAACACACAATCAACGAACAACAAAACATCAAACACAGAACTTCGATGAAAACACTCTAAAAGGTTCATGGAAAGTGATGGAGTGTTTTCGATTTTGTTCGAGGCTAGGAAATGTGAGCGCGCGCGTTTATGACTACAACACTATTGGCAGACTTACTGTGCAGAAGAAGACACGACGTGCACGCTTCTCGCGCAGTCTCACAGTCATATAAGCTTAAATCTGCAAATATTGACTCAGAGATAGAGGTGATAGGAATGCCGGGAAAGAAGAAAAGAGTTGAAGAGGCTGCTGAGAGAACTGGTGAAGCAGTCGAGAAAGACGTCAAGAAAGGTGCCAAAGCCGTAAGTAACTTTGGGAAGGGAATAAAGAAAAGAATCAAGAAAGAAGACTGAATAGGGTCAAAATCTTGTTTCACAACATTAGAAAAACAGTGCGGAACAGGTCATGGAACATGCACTGTCTCATTAATTATGTTTCATCCACGCGCGTAATCTTGGCGTATGCGTGCGATTTTTATAGACGTAAGAACAGAGTCTAATGTCTCAAGGAGAATGAATTGTGCCCAAAGGCAAGAAAGAGAAGGCTATAGATCGTAAACACCACATGAAATTGCAGAGAGATAAGGAACTGAAAAGGAAAGAGAAACGGAACGTTGAACTTCCCGCAGAATATGATAAACATAAGAAATAGCGCATGAGAATAGCGCAATAGTCTATCTCTCTCCAGTCTCTTAGTTCGCTCAAGCCTCTTCAAGAGGTAACGACCTGACAACACCACCCCTGATTATTTCTGATATTCTGCAGTGCTGTCTCAACATTGTAACGCGCGCTAAAATTCAATTGACGTGCACTTCGTGCAGACGACGAGCCTACCTCTTTGCAACCTTAGTTCTCTGTGTGGGCAAAGATTTTATTCCCCATTCTGAGTTATTATCTTGCGGTGATTGTGTTGAGTATGGGAAGTTCTAAGAAGAAGCCAATGACTAAAAAGGAAAGAGAAGAGAAAAGAAAAAAGCACAAGGAAAAACGCCTGAAGAAGTAGTCTCAATAGCGGTGTACCATCCATTCTCGGAGAGCTCTTCGAGCTCAACCAAGCCCTACCCCTTTTCAATCTCCTATTCTTTGAGGCCTCTTCCAAAAAACGTGAGTAATAGTTATCTGAGACCAGAAACATCAGCTGTCTGAAGGATGTTTGTGTCTCTCGTTGACGTTGTCCTCAGCAGAAGAAGCATAAGGCGTTATGAGCAGAAAGAAATTCCCAAAGATGCTTTAGACAAGATTCTTGACGCTGGCAGACAGGCTCCATCAGCAGCAAACAGGCAGCCATGGCACTTCATCGTGGTGACTGATCCTGAAATTAAGAAGGAATTGTCTAAAGGGCTGTTTAACAGATTCATTAAGGACACTCCAGTCACCCTTATAGGATGTGCCCATAAGGATTTGATCGCGGGAAAATGGTCAATTATCAGCACTACTATCGCATTACACAACATGGTTGTCGCTGCTTGGGCCATGGGAATAGGTTCGTGTTGGGTAGGAGACTTCAATGAGGAAAAGATCAAGAAACTACTCAACATCCCCGAAAGCTGGAATATCGTAGCACTTATTTCTCTTGGATATCCTGCTGAGAAACCACAACCACGAAAAAAGAAGTCAATTGAAGAAATAGTAAGCTTCAACAAGTTTGAAGAAGCTTGAGATGGCAAATGACTAAAGCGCACTTCGTGCGCACTAAGCCACCCTCTTTGTCAACCTCTCAGTTCTTTGAAACCTCTCCGTTATGATATCATTGTTCAACTGTATCGTTGCTCGCATTATTGTCTATTGTATTTTACCAATCAAGGCAACAAAATCGGTTCCCAAATCTCTAATTTTCTAAGCGCACACACAAATGCTTTTACTCTCCTGTTTGAACATTGTCTATGTTCAAGGTGGTGTTTGAACTGGTCAAGTGGGAGTATAAGGTGATCCCGATAAAGACAAGTATACATTCAGATTATTCCCAAGCTGACAAAGGGCCAGTTATAGATGATGTTCAAAATGACCTGAATGCCCTAGGCAATGAAGGATGGGAGCTTGTCGGCGTCCAAGACAGTAGGCTGGCTGACGGCAGAATGTTCACTGTCGCCTACCTCAAGAGGCAAAACAGATCTGTATGAACACTCACATGGTTTGTCTCAAATATTTTGCTTCCCTGGTAGGAAAAGATGAAGTTACGCATTAGCACAAATCTCTTCGTTCTTTGAAGCCTCTCTGCTATGGCTGCACTATTCAATCCTAGCGCGCGGTACCCTTTCCTCATGAGAAGAACAGCGCCATGAAAAAGCACACACTATGATTCTGCGCATTTTGCTGGACGCCTAATTAAGAATAAGTCATGCCAGCATGAAGAATCTTAAGTCAGTTGAGTATTTCTGAGTAATTGGAGACGAGTGATATGACGAAATATCTGCAGCTCTACAGACAATACTTGAAGAAATACAAAGACGTGATTGAATTCACAAGTCAGTATCTCAAGGAAGCCGCAGCGAAGAGTTCGCACAATCTGCATCCTTGGAGCCTTCCCGAACATCGCATAAATCACACTCTACTTGTGTTGAAAAACTCTCTTCGTCTTGCCAAGAACAGGAAAGTCAATCTGGACGTTGTTGCCTTGTCGGCTATTCTTCATGACCTTGCAACATTCTCGTCGGAACGAAAAGAGCATGCGGAAGAAGGGGCGAAAACGGCAGAAGAATATCTTAGAAAAAATGGGTATCCAAACGACCTCGTACAGAAAGTCGCCGAGGCGATAAGAGTGCATGCTGGACCGCTCGCTTTCAGTCCACGGTCAGATGAAGCGAAGATTCTACAGGATGCAGACACAATAGACAAAGTCGGTGCCTTGAGCATAACCACGTCTCTCTTGTACTGCGGCAGCCAAAAGATGTTGCCAGTGCAAGCCTTGGAGAGCCTCAAGAAGGACATGCCAAAAAGACTGAGATGGTACTACAGGACAATGAACTTCCCCGAAGGAAAAAGAATAGTAGGCCAGGGTTGCAGGTACATCAGAGAATTCATTCAAAGGCTGCAAAAGGAAATAGAATACTCCAGCCCATAGCGAAACGTTTCATCGACGTGCACTTCGTTCGCACTATCTATCCTTGAGTTTGACGACCTTGCAACATCCGCGCGCGGCCGCCGTTAGGAGTTATTGTTCAGCCTGACAACTTGGGCTTCTCCGCTGCTGATTCCATGCCAGATGACCTTATATCCCGATATTTCCAAGATGCTGGCCGCGTCCTTGACTCCTTCTGCCTCAACCACTCTTGCTGCTTCAGAGAAGCACAGATGCCCGTTCTGGCTCAGCTTTTCCTCGATTCCCCTTCGAATCTGTTCAATAATGTCTTTTTTCACTAATTCGCTGGGCATCGCAGCGTAGCCCTGTGGCGGTTTTTCGGTCAGTGCTGTCTTAACGGCTTCGGCCGAGACTCCGATCCTGGCGGCGAATTCCTCGTAGTTTACGACTGTTTCCGTGAATATTACTGGGAGGTCTTTGACAAGCTCTGTCTGTTTGGCCTTGACTTCATGAAATGCTTGTTCCAGGTAACGAAGGACAGGAGCTAACGGGATCTTGTCTCGGTAGTACATGATGTTCAGTCTCGCATGTTTTTCCAGGCTTGCTAGTTTTTCGCACGCCAAGTTTTCGTTGACGAGCACGAGCATTTCGGCTTCGACTTTCTTCAGTTTCTCTATTTTCCTCAGTAGATATTCGACAGTCCAGAATCCAACGATCTCGACGTACACTTTTATGCCTTCTCTCTCGAGTGAAAAGTCCGGGATTATCACCTGTTTGCCGACCGGCACTGGTTCAGGCTCCCTTTTCAGAACCCAACCTGACATCAAACCTTGAAAGCGCGTGGCGAAATCCTCTTCAATAGCACTATCGAACGACGGGGCTGGAGTTTGCAGTTTCCCAAGAAGGGCTCGATGTTTCCAGCTTTCCATCGAGAAGCCGCAAATCTCGTTCGTGTATTTCCACAGGATCTTGGCTTCGACGGTCCAGTCTGGGCTGGCAACTATTGCCGGCAGGAGTTTAGCCATGGCTGTCCCGTACCTTCTCGTCAGCTTGAAAAGGCTGGCCGGACCGTCTACTTTGACCCAGAACACTCCGTCTTGGTAAGCCTCGTAGATCAGGCCCAGCTTCTTGACCGAATAGAAGATCTTCTGCCAGTTGCCGGATGCTGTGAATTTGACTTCTGTCGAGTCAAACAGAAGCGTCTGGGTCAGGCTGAGATTATATTCTTGCAGCAGTTCAAGCGGGGAAATAGGCTCAAACGCCTCCAAAATAAGCTCCGTGTCCAAGTCAGCATAGAGAAATTCTTCAACCGTCTCTGAGGTCACTTTCAGCTCTGAGGCTGCAGCTTCGACTATCCGGGTCCGCTGCTCAGGCGTGGTTGGTAAACCGTGCTTTGCGGCTGCATGAAAAATCCTCCCTCGGAGGTCTATGCTGTTGATCTTGTCGCTGCATCTGAAGCGGCTTCTTCTGTCAAGAAGAAACGATAAGCCTCGGCCGAAACGATAGTCGTAGCCTTTCTCCTCGATTTCATCAACGAATTCTTTCACGGCGCTTTTCTTCTTGCCCATGTGGCTCTCGTAGACCTCGATTAGACTGCTGGCAACTTCTAAGTTGTCACTCGACAGCTTAGCGTATCGAGGCGAGATTACGCCTTTTCTCTTCCACACTGCAAGAAGCTCGCTGGGAAGCATCGTCTCAGACCTCTTCGCCCGTTCTTCGGCGTCGCCTCTGGCTCATCCTCACTTCCATGGTTTCCTTCGACACGATCTCCACAAGCTTCGCTTGCTTGCCCTCCACTTTTCTGAGCAGCCTTCCAAGTCTCTGGATGTATTCTCGCGTGCTTCCCGTGCCGCTCAGCATGAAGCCCACTGAAGCGTCTGGAACGTCTACGCCCTCGTCAAGAACCTGGGAGGTGACGACGGCGCCGTAATCGCCTCTTCTGAAACTCTCCAAGGTTTCATGCCGCTCCTCCCTCGGAGTCTGATAGGTCACGGCGGGTATCAGAAAGCGGCGGCTGATCTTGTAGACGAGATCATTGTGCAGCGTGAAGATCAGCGTTTTCTCATTCCTGTGGACCTCGAGCTGCCTTGCTAAAAGGGCAAGTTTTGCCTCAGAGTTGAGCGCAACCTTGACGGCACGGTTTCTGGCCAGGAGCGCCTCCCGCGCCCGCCTGTCTCTGCCAGTGGCCATAATGAACCTGCGGAAGTCTTCAGGGCCCTTCAGTACGATGCCTTTCTCTCTCAGGTAATCGCTGAAAATACGCATCTCTTCATCGTAGGCCTTTTGCTCTTCCCGAGTCAGCTCGACATAGATTTTCTGATGCGTGTACGGTGAAAGATGCTTTCCTGCCAGTTCCCCGACTCTTGCGGTGTAGACCACGTCTCCGACCAACGGCGGAAGCAGCTCGTGACGTTGGTCTCCTCTTTCGTAAGTGGCGGTCAAGCCCATGCGGCAGGGCGCGATGTACATTTCAGCGATCTGCATATAGCCCGGGGAAGCCAGGTGGTGGACCTCATCGAAGATTATGAACATGAACCTGTTGCCCAAAGCTTCCGCCTGCAGGTAAGCAGAGTCATAAGTCGAGACAGTCACCATCTGCACGTTGTATTCGCCCCCGCCGACGGCTCCAGCATCAACGTTAAGGTAATCAACGACCCGTTTTCTCCACTGGTCTATAAGGTCCAGTGTTGGGACGACAATCAGAGTCTGCGTCTTCAAGAGGCTTATCGCCTTTAGTGCTATGTATGTTTTTCCGGCGGCCGTCGGCAACACCAGGATCCCCCTCATGCCCGCGCGTTGCCATTTTCCCAATGCTTCCTGCTGATAGGGGCGCAATTCAACAGTGTCCTTCAAGGTCTGCGAAGGAGGCAGGTTGGGGGCTTCATCGCGATACTGAAGCCTGCTCTCTTTCAAGTAAGATGTGACGTCGCGATAATGCGCAGCCTTGATCCTGTAGCATCCGACCCTTGGATCCCACTTCCCGTAAGGGGTTCCAACCTCTCCCCGCAGTAGAAGTGTGCCCTTGTCGAACCATAAATGGATCATGAAGCAACGATGGACCTACTCTTGGATGGACTTTAAACCTTTTCGCCTCGATCCGAATTCCGGCTCAGACACACACGGCACACATCGCCATGTATTGAAATGACCGCCGCGAACCAAGTGACCCATGGCCGTTTCGTTTGAATCGAACACTAGAGTGTCGCAAAGGTTCAAGTCGCATGGTCCATTCTCTTTCACTTGGAACTGTGCCAGCGGGCGCGGTGTTCACGGAGTAAGCGGAAATGGAACGTTGGCAACGGTAGTATTCTATGCAAAAGACGTTGGCGAGTGTCAATCACACCTGTACGAAGTAACCCTGCTTAACTCTGCCCAGCTACAAATCGACTGCATTACCCAGGATAGTTATGGAACCTTCACCCCCCAGATGGACGGCGGCGGTGGCGGCAGAGTCCCCTACTTGACTTAGCATAGCTTCCCGACTGACGCGAGAACGTTATGAAAAGGATTATATTCCGCGTAGGTGTGAAGCGTTATGGAATCTGCGTGAGAGTTATGCCTTCAGAAGTCTTTGACGTTGACAAGTTTGTGGAGATTAGCGGTCATGCGGACTCGTGCGCTGTTAAGCGGTTGAAGGGTATCGTGAAGTTGAAGGTCCGGACCGCCGGGAGACTTTACACTATCAAGGTCGAGCCCGCGAAGGCTCAAGAGATTATAAACAGGCTTCAGTGTGGAGTTCGCGAAATATAGCCTGCAGTGAACGTTCTGACCACCGCCGCATCGTCTTGCTTTTCAGCAGGCACACTAATGTTGGCAGTGCATTTGGCATTTGTACGTTCTCACAGTCTGGCACAAATGGATTGAGTGCGGCCCTATATCGTCGCGCGCCATACTGAGATCGTGGCGTTTTTGGTTCAAGGAAGTTGCAGCTAAGTGCCCGTCGTTGAACCTGGCGCGTCAGCCAGGTAATCAAATGAGAAGGGCTTCATCTGGATGCTTCCTTTTGCACTTATGACGAAGGCGTTGAAATCTTGAAGTGAGTTGCTCCAGTCTCTCCTGAAAGCCTGGTAAAATTTGACGTAGTCGCCGTAGTCTTTATGGATTGAAACCATAAGTGCATCTTCACCCATTCCTTGGCCAGTGGAGAGGAAAACCACGTTAGGCTGCTCGGTTGCCCATTTCTTGCCCTTCTCCCAGAGGGCTTGGACGAGTTCCTTCGATCGGGCGAAGGTGAAAACCACGATGTCAAAACCCAAGTGGGGGAGACTCGGAATCAAGGTGTACTGTCGGATCGCTTCTTTTTCCAGCTTCTTTCTCATCCGAGTCACTGTCGGCTGCGAAATGTCCAGGGCCTTCGCCAAATCCCTATCACTTCGCTTCGAATTCTTAATGAGTTCAAAAAACAGCTCCACGAGTTTGTCCTGCTTCATGAATGATCATTAAGGCTAAAACCTTATGAAATTTTTGCTCAATCGCTTACCTGACACTTCTTCGAATGCACAAAAGGATTCTACTTTGGGACCAGCAGTAGGACCCCGATGCCCGCTGCCAAGCCGAAGAATATTGGAAAAGGCAGTCCTGGAAATACGCCCTTCTTCTCCACCATTCTGAAGGACACTAGGCAACCAATCAGAATGCCAACTATCGAGGCTAAGCATGAAAAGGGGCTGATCAGGAGCATATGCCCAGAAAGCATCGAGTAGAACGTCAAGTCTCCGAGCCCCATCTGAACGTCCCTGAACGAGAAGCTTAAGCCTCGAAGCTCGTCGAGGCCATCTCGAGCTATTTTCCCAACTGCTCCACGGTAGACGGCATACGTGTCATAGACTGCCAAGACGCTGAGGACCAGTATCGTACTTGCCAATGGGAGAGAGAACCCCAAGAAAGTGCCCAAGGCGCCCCCTATGCCAAGAACCACCGGGCTGGAGAACCTCTGATACCTAAAAATCGCGTAGTCCGCCGCCACTGTTACCAGCACAGAAGCTCCCAAGACTAACTCGTCAATGTATGGAATCGGGAATTCCGCGAGGGCAGCATAGAGGTAGATGATCGAAAGCATGAAAACGGCGGCGGTCAACGCAAAACCTGTGATCGCCAAAACCAGCCTGTGCCTGTTTCTTTTCAAAAGTACGTACAACAGCGTGGCGCCCACGCCCGCAAGCAGTACAAAATATAAAGCGTTTCCTAGAGAAGATCCTAGAAACCCGAGCGTGTCCTCTGAAAAGGGGGTCACTGGGATCGGTCCAAATGATGATGTTTTTAGGAGTAAGGCGCATAGAAGCCCAAACAGCAGACATGCCAAAACGGGGAGTAACTGGATCGTCCTTGTCCCGATTTTTCCACCCATGGCTGTCACGCTAACGTGTCCCAGATGCTGTCTATCTTCCTTTGGCACTTGTTGCAGTAAAAGCCCTGCTTCCTATCAGTGTCGAAGATGGAGTTGGAGAAATACATGACGCAGAACGGGTTGGAACAGTGTTCCAGTCCGAATGTGTGCCCGAGCTCGTGCACGGCCTCCTTTCCTGTTCTCTCCATTAAGAGCTCCAAGTCTGGCTTTTGCCCGTCAAATTCTGGCCTAAGCCTGTGCAATGATATTAAGGCTGCCTTTCCGGGACATTTTGCTTCGCCGAAGACGAAGCTCAATGGGGGCACAAAAATGTCGACGTCGACTATCCCCAGGACCCGCGTCAGAGTTCCGTGTTTCTCTGCGTATTCTTGAACCCTGTCTACGATAACGTCTGAACTGTACTGCTTTCTTCCGCTGTCGAAGGCTTCTTTCGGAACCGGCAAGGTTTCGGCGATTAGTGCGCATTTTGTTTTCGGGAAGGCCTCGACTAGGGCTTCTTGGATTCTGCCAACGGCTGCGGAATCAACTTCGCCTATGCGCAACAGACCGATTTTCATTCAGCCCACTAGACCTTAAACGTGTCACCCGCCTTGGGCGCCAGGGCTTCCAGACCGAGTTCGTCTCTTGTCCATTTTGCAAAGTATTCGCAGTTCCTCTCGGCGCCATGAACCACGTAGACCTTCGGCTTTCCACCAAGCCTCCTGAGCGCCTCTTTAAGCTCGCTTGCCCCACAGTGCGACGAGAAATCAAAATGCTGCACGCGGGCTTTGACTTTTCGCATTTTCCCATCGATGACGCATATGCCCTTCTCGAGCAGTTCCTTTCCAGGCGTGCCAGGAATCTGATAGCTGACCAGAAAGATGGCGTTGTTTGACTTTTTCCCGATCTTCGACGAGTAAAACATGGCTGGGCCCCCCTTAAGCATGCCTGCGGGTGAAATGATCACTCCCGGGATCTTGTATGCTCTCCTTCGGTCCCTCCAGCCCTCCACCCACTTGGCTGAGTGCAGGGCATCCACGACCATCCTGGGATCCTTCAGAAACTGAGGGTAGTTCATGAATACCCTGCTGACGTCTCGTGCCATCCCGTCCATCGTTACCGGATACTCAAAATGATGGGCCGCAAGGACGCATGCGAGCTCCTGTGACCTTCCAACCCCGAAGGCCGGAACGAGCGCGGTTCCACCCTTTTCCGTGACCTCGGTGCACGCGTCTACGAAGTCCTTTTCCAGCTTCATGCGTTCCGTGTGCTCCTCAGTTGCGTACGTGCTCTCGATGATGACGACGTCCAGGTCTCCGTAGTCCATCTTGGCCCCCGGAAGGAGCCTCGTTTCGATCAGGTTGAAGTCGCCCGTGAACAGTATCCTTTTCCCGCCAGCCTCGATGAGCGGCTGCACGCTGCCAGGTATGTGTCCAGCGTTCTTGAATTGAAAGGCTATGTCGCCGACTTTCTGTTCAGCGTCGAAATCCACGTGTATGCTGTTGTTAGTCATGGTCTTCAGTTCCAGGTACTCGAAGGGCAAGTAATAGCTCGACAAATGTATGAAGTCAGAGATGAGCAGCTGGTTCAGCTCAACCGTCACCCTGTTCGTGTAGAGCGGTTTGTTTCCATGAACGTAGAATATCGGGATCGCACCCGAATGATCCAGGTGGCTGTGACTCAGGATTATGGCGTCAACGTCCTTCGGCTGCACATGCATGGGAAATCCGGGGGTGTGATCCAGCATGGCTCCATAGTCCAGCAGGACCTGCGTTTTCTCAGTCTTCACTGTAATGGCGATTCTCCCGACTTCTCGGGTTCCGCCTAAGAATCCGACTTGTACCTGACTCATTTTATTTCATCCACTGATTCTATAATCATGCGTTTTGCCATTTTAAAAATCTATTGACCTCTCGGCTGGAGAAGCCCTGACGTTTCCCCTGCGTATCGCTTCCAGGATTTCGTCAACATCCAGGGAAGCTTTGATCTCGGTGTAAACGTTCCAAGGATCATAATAAAAGTGTGAGTCGCTGCCCGCGACCCCCGGCACGCCTCTAGTCTTGGCCAGTTCCTCAGCCTTCTTGTTCTGATTTGACGACGTTATGCCGTTTAGGGTTTCGATCGCGTCCAGATCAAGCTTGGCGGCCAAGTCGCCGAGGCCGTAACCCCTGTACGGGTGAACGGCTATCGCCAAGGCTTTTTGGGCTTTCGAGTAAGCTATCACGTTTCGAGCGGACCATGGTTCCGGCGGCAGTTGCCTTGTCCCCAACAGTATTATTTCACCTTCTTCGGCACTTATCTCAACGCCTGGAATTATAAGTATGTCAGGGTAAGCCTCTGCAAGCTCTGCTGTTCTTCGGTAACCCTCGAGCGTGTCATGGTCTGTTATTGCTATGGCCTTGATGCTCGGATGCCTATTCAGCTTCTCCACTATGTTCTTCGGAGAGTTTGTGGCGTCTGGCGAATAACAAGTGTGAAAGTGCAGGTCTGCCTTTACCATGTTCATTCGGCTTCTATGGTCTGAGGAGGAGGCCCCCGGGTTAAAAAACTGTTTTGCTCTCAGTCCACTGTTTCAAGCGTCATTCGCCTACAGCGCTTGGAATGAATCATGGTTTCCGACGGATATGATGAGGGTTTTTGCGAGCGCAACGGACGCTCTTTCGATGCTGAGCGTCTTAAAGCAGACGTTCTTTTTTCGGCACGTCCTTCTGCACGTGTTCAGGACGGTTCTTTTCCAGTTTTTCGCGTCGTTGATGAGTATGACCGATTTGTAGCTCGTTCGGGTGACGTAGTCTGCTACTTGGTCGGCGACGTATTCGACTGTTTCGTCGTCCGGCGGAACGACCGTCTCGTGCTGAGACAGCGGGTAGACTTCGTCAAGTTCTTTCGGGATCACGCCGAAGGGCGCCGCGTAGAAGCAGACGTGAACCCTGTTGTCTCCCTGCCTTTGTCGTCTGAGGATTCTTGCGATCTGCTTGTACTCCCTTGATTTGTGGTACGGCTTCGTTTGAGTCTGGGGCATGAGCAGCAGGGTCTCGGCGTCCTCGGGCTTCGTGTACCTCTGCGTGAGCATTCTTCGATGGTGAACGACCTCGGGGCGCATCAGGCTTATCGAGTTGAAGGAGAATAGGCCCCTGTTCTTCGTTGCGGGACTGTTTTTTTCGAGGGTCTGCTCATACTTCGAGAATTTCCTCAGGGCCTGAAGCAACGCAGGATGTGCGTGGGCCCGCATTTCAACGTGTTCCCACAGTCTGCCGTCTTTCACAGCCTGCTTGACGCGTCTCATCTCCGCGCCGCAGACGTAGAGGTTGTGTTCGGCAAGGAAGCTGAGCCTCTGACCTCTGTCGAGCTCCAACACGTTCTTCGGGGTTGAACGACTGCATCTCGGGCAGGCACAGGGAAAATATGTCAGCTCATTCAGCCTGTGGGTCCCGTTCTCAGTCATGTAGCGGTTCTCTCTCGCGTAGAGCGCGTAGGCCGCGGAGTCGAAAAGGTCGCAGCCCAACGCGACCGCCAGCGCGAACATGAACGGGTGCCCGGCTCCGAAGAGGTGCAGCGGTCTATCGAGAGGCATGTTCATCTTCGCCGCCATTATCATATCGACGAGCACGTCGAAGCGGTAACGTTCCATGACTTCGGTCGGGCTGCCCAGAGCGTGAATGTCGAAGGGAAGCTTGCCCATGTCTCGGGCAGACTTGGCCACGAGGTCCAGGTATCTTCCTCCCTGAACGGGGCCTACCCAGAGAACATCGTCGCGGGTCTTGATCTTGAACAGTCGGCGGGCACGCTTCAACGTTTCTCTCACGGTTCGTGCTGCGTGTTCTTCCGATATTTCCCAGCCTGTCGGTATGTCGAGAATCGTGGCCACGTCAGAATCGATCTGTTCCTGATAGCTGACCATCTCTTCTGGGCTCGCCTGCACGTCACCGTAGATCAGAATTTGATAGGCGCCAGAATCGGTCATTATGGCCCCGTCGAAGTTGAGGAACCTGTGCAACCCCCCCAGCGTGGGTTCGTCTCGGAAGCGCTGCTTCAGGATATACGCATTCGTTATCAACGCTTCGAAGCCGAATTCGTCTCTGATCTTGCGTGGAGGTATAGGCTGGATAGCAGGGTTCACCACCGGGAGAAGAGCCGGCGTCTCCACCGACCCGCTCTTGGTCCTGAGTCTGCCGATTCTTCCCATCAGATCTTTTTCTCTTATCTCAAAAGACATCAGTGAACCCGAAACAAGAACGAGCAAACAGGCATATAAGAAAACCCGTTGGATCATCAACCGACAACGGAGGCGTTTTCGCACAGTAGCAAGCTTTTTACTCGGAAGGTCTCCTAAGCAGATTGCAGGGTGTGACCATCATGGACGTTGCCAAGCTTGTTAAGGACGAGATCTCAGGAAGCAGCGCCAAGCTCTTCGTGGCTCAGATCTCACGATTCCACAGGGTTCAAGGTTCAACAATGTTTCATGAAGCCGCTGAGTACGTCAAGGGCCAACTGCAGGAACTGGGCTTGAAGGACGCGAGGATTGAACAGTTCCCGGCGGACGGCAAGACAAAATACTGGACCCACAGGAGCCCAATGGGCTGGGAGGTGAAAAGCGCCACGCTTTGCCTCCTAGAACCTGAAGAGGAGCAGCTTGCAACATACGAGGATATTCCTCAGAGCCTGCACGTCTTCAGCAACGGTACACCTCCGGACGGTATCGTTGCCGAGCTCGTGGACGTCGGGGAAGGAACCACACCTGAGAATTACAGGGGAAAAAACGTCAAGGACAAATTCGTGCTGGCCACGGGAAGAGCCAGGCTCGTTCACGAGCAGGCTGTTTACAAGCGTGGGGCCGCGGGAGTAATCACGGACACGGTGGCTTACGAGATGCCGAACGTCCGCGAGAGCTTGGACATACCTGATGCCCACGCGTACCAGGCCATATGGCCCTCGGCGAGTGAGCTCTCCAGAGTCAGGTTCGGCTTCTCACTGAGCAAACGCCAGGGGAACGCCCTTCGTGCCCTGCTCAGGAACGGCAAGACCCCGAGACTCAAGGCCACCGTGGACGCGCGGCTGTTTCCCTTCAGCGAAGACGTCATAACCGCGACCGTGAGGGGCAAGGGAAAACCGGACGAGGAAGTCTTCCTGGTCGCTCATCTGTGCCACCCGAAGCCGAGCGCAAACGACAACGCCTCCGGAAGCGGGCTGCTCCTCGAGATCGCGAGGACTATCAGGTCGCTCATAGCCTCGGGCAGGGTTCCACAGCCGACGAGGACGATCCGTTTCATGTGGGTGCCTGAGACGCTGGGCACGGTCGCCTACTTGTCGAGTCACAGAGACTCGGCGAAGAGGCTTGTGGCAGGCGTGAACTTGGACATGGTCGGACAGGATCAGGAACTCTGCCGGTCCACGCTCAACCTTGACCGGACGCCTGACAGCCTTCCCTCGTACCTGAACGACTATGTCTTCAGCCTCATCGAGCGGACCGTCAGAGAGTTCGACCATCAGACGAGGTTCGGCTCAAGCTCTACGTTCCGCTACAGAACGACGGCTTTCAGCGGTGGAAGTGATCACGCAGAATTCACGGAAGCCACAACCCACGTGCCATGCGTGATGTTGCTCCAATGGCCGGACCTGTACTATCACACGAGCCTGGACACGATGGACAAGGTCAGCGAGGACAGCCTGAAGAGAGTCGGCTGGATCGCCACGGTTGCCGCGTTGACGCTTGCCAACGCAGGGACGGAAGAGGTCTTCTTATTCGCAAGTCGAACCGCTTCCAAGGGCGTGGCCAGGCTCAGCGAAGCCGGCCTTGAGGCCGTTGAAGAGCTGATGCGGAAGACGGACGGCAAGATCGGGAGCCACCGGGGCGACCGAGAGGGAGAAACCGCGCGGGCAGTCTCCCACTACAGGAGCAAGATCCGACACATCGTTCGACGCGAGATGGAGGCCGTCAAATCCGTGAAAAGACTGGGTGAAAGCCCCGAGCTTGAGGCTCATCTCGACCGGTGCTGCAGCAGCATAATTGACGCTGGCAAGCAGGAAACGGCGCGGCTCGAGGAGGCTCTGTGCTTCATCATGGGGGAGTCGAGGCTTCCGCCTGAACCGGAGGACACCAGGACCGAGAGGGAGCTGAAGAAGCTGGTTCCCAAGCGACGTTTCCGAGGCTCGCTGAGCGGCGATCTGTTGCGGGAAAGGCTGGGCCCGGAGAACTACGCGTGGTATGATCTGGCCTCGGTAAGGGATCTTGATTTCGGCAGGAAGATGCTTGAAATCGTCAACTTCATCGACGGAAAACGGACGGCCTATGATATAGCTGTGGCCGTGTCGGCGGAGTACAGCACGACTGATCCGGAGGATGTGTTGAAGTTTCTGAGGGACCTGCAGAAGCTTAAGCTCCTGGAATTCTGCCGGTGTTGAGTTCGCCTTCGTGTGCCCCGTTGAGGCTAGACACGCTTATATCGCCAGCATGGTTCTAACTACTCGTTTTCCCGGGGGAATCAAGACTTTGGTCTGCGTGATCGAAACGTATGAGAAGCCGGAACTCCACGATCCCGTCCTGATCGAGGGTCTGCCCGGCATAGGGTTCGTGGCCAACATAGCCGTTCTGCACCTGATCCGCGAGTTCAAGGCCGTCCGTTTCGCCGAGGTTCACTCCTCTGCTTTTCAGGACTTGGCCGTGACGACGGAGACCGGAGGGACGCGTTCTCCGCTGAACGAGCTTTTCTACGTGAAGAACCGGCAGGACGGGCGTGACCTGATACTGTGGCACGGCAACACGCAGGCGCTGACCACTTTCGGCCAGTATGAGCTCTGCGGGCGAGTCCTGGATGAGGCTAAGCAGTTGGGCTGCCGGTACCTCATAACCCTCGGCGGTTTCAAGACGGATGAAGCGAAGCAGTTGCCTCAAGTCTTCAGCGCGGCCACGGATGTGGAGACTCTGAAAGAGGCTCTGGGTCTTGGAACAAAAATGATGGTCGGTCAAATATTCGGCGTAGCTGGGCTGCTCATCGGACTCGGCAGGCTGAAAGATCTGAAAGGCTTCGCGCTGCTCGTGGAGACTCCTGGCACGCATCCGGATCAGGGCGCGGCCCGCACCGTCCTGGCCGCCCTCGGCAGGTTCCTGAACCTCAACGTCGACCTGTCGACGCTCGAGGCCGCGGCTGGAGAGACTCAGAGGATGCTGGAGGCATTCGGCCTGATCAGGGGTCACATAGAAGAAAAGAAGAAAGAGGAGCAGCCTTTCCGCTGGTTCATCTAGCCCTTGCCCTTGACTTCGCCCATGAACTGCTCGTAGACTTTCTGAACGCGTTCAGCAGCAGGCCCTGAGCCTTCAATGACGCCCCTCTCAGTCAGCTTGACCTTGTCCATGACCCAGATGAACCCTTTGTCCTCGTAGAGCTTGACCATCGTCGGAAACACCTTCTCGAGGCGGTCAGCCAGAGCCTTAATGTCGAAAGGCTTCTCGACGCTCAGAATCTGAGCCACGGTATTTCCATTGAGAAAGACTCGGTGAAGCAGCTTCCCCTCGTCATCCTTCGCGTCTGCCAAGCAGAGGCTCAGGTTGTCCTGGTTGATGCCGATCAGCGTTCCGCTGAACGTCTTGCCCATCGTGGTTGAAACGATCACGTGCCTATCCGCCAGCGCTGAGACTTCGGTGAAGTATCTTCTCTGTGCAACTGACAATCGATTTACCTCCGTTATACCCTACGGAATTGCAAAACAACTATTTAAGACCGATGAAGTAAGCCCTCAGGCTTGGTTCCTCGTCTGCTTGTCGTACATGACCGGTCCAGCCGAGGGCTCAGCGGAGGCAACATTCGCGCGCTAGACCGGAAACTCTTCAACGTCATCGGAGAGGTACGCCAGGTCGAAGGGTTTCATGACCATCCCTGTCTTCAGGCTGATGATGAAAGACTGAAAGTCAAACATGACGTCGGAGAAGTTGAAGACGCAGTCCCGCATGAACTCTGCGTACTTGGAGTAGTTCCTATGGAGTGAAACGACGGCGAAGTCTCTCTCCAGGCCCTCACCGTCCGAGACGAAGATGACGTTGGGCTTCTTCATGAACCACTCCTGGGCCGTGGGAAACCTTGCCTCCAACGTCTTGCTGTCGCGGGTTCGACACTTGGCAAAGGTGAATGCCAAGAGCTCGTATCCGATCTTGCTGAGCTCGGGCACTACCGTGTAGCTTCTGATGTATCGTGCCAAGATTTTTCTGTTCCTAGTCACCGTCGGCTGGGAAGCGTTGACAGACTTTGCGAGTTCCCTGTCGCTTCTTCTCGAGTTCTTCAGCATCTCTTTCATGAGTTTGAGGATCATTTCTTGCTTCATGTGCGTCGAACAAGAAAAGGCATTTCGAGGACTTTTAACGTTTTCGGCCTCATGTGGCTGCTAAGGTTTCAACTGCGTCTTCTCTACGGACTGTTTCAGCAGCACGATCGTGTCGGCGGGCAGGTCCCTCTCAACCACGACGTTCGGGCCGACCCAGCTGTTGGCTCCGACCTTGACGCCGGGCATGAGGAGCGAGTTTATGCCGGTCTTCACGTTGTCGCCTAGGACAGCGCCGAGCTTTTTTCTCTCGGTGTCAACGACCCTGTCCTTGACCATCATCTTCACGGTTCCAGCATCAAGCCTGTAATTCGCCGTTATCGTCCCCGCGCCCAGGTTGCAGCCTTCCCCTATTATGCTGTCGCCCACGTATGCCAAGTGCCCAACGTGCGCGCTGTCCATCAGTATGCTGTTCTTTATTTCACACGCGTTGCCGACGCGCACCCTCTTCCCGATGCTCGTGAACGGGCGGATGTAGCAGTTCGGTCCGATGTCGCTCTCTTCGTCGATCAACGATGGGCCCTCAACGTAGGCCCCTGAGCGTATTCGCGCTGATTCTGCTACGGTCACGGGACCGACGAGGTGAGCGCCACTCTCCACGAGCCCGGCCACCTTATGCTTTGTCTTGGCCAGGGCCCAGGCGTTCGCTTCAAGCAGGTCCCAGGGTCTGCCGATGTCGAACCAGTCCTCGCGCGAGAGCCTGACGGCCAGGAGAGCCTTCTGTTGCTTCAGCATCAGCGAGATCGCGTCCGTGATTTCCCATTCGCCCCTGGACGAGGCGGAGATCGCCCTTATACTCTCAAAGATCTCGGGTGAAAAAACGTAGATGCCCGCGTTGGCCAGGTTCGTGGGGGCATCCTGCCGGCTTGGTTTCTCAACGATTCGCTTGACGTACCTGTCTCTTTCAAGCTCTACGATGCCGTAATTCTCAGGCCTGTCAACCGGTATGACTGCCATGGTTGCTGCCGGCTTCTCCTTCTGATGTGCGTCTAAGACGCTTCTCACGGCTTCGCCCGTGAACAGAAGGTCGCCGTAGACGAGGAGAAACTCGTCTTTCACGTGCGGCTCAGCCACGCCGGCGGCGTCGCCCGTTCCGACTGGGGCCTTCTGCTCCGCATAATCGATCTTGACTCCGAGCTTCTGACCGTCGCCGAAATACTGCCGGATCATGTCGCCCATGTAGTGCACGACGATCAGCATCTCGTCTATTCCCGAGGCCTTCAGGGATTCCAAGCAGCGTTCGAGTATGGTCCGTCCACCGACCCTTATCAGATGCTTGGGCCTCGTGGAAGTGATTGGCTGAAGTCTCACGCCTTCTCCGGCGGCCAGGATCACGGCTTTCATCTACGCTTCGCCTCGACGCTTCCTCTGACAAGTCTTGTACTCTTCTTCATTATCTCTTTTGCCTCTCTCAGGGATTCGCCCTCCACGGTTAATCTTATCAGGGGCTCAGTTCCTGAGGCTCTGACGAGGACCCACCCCTCTTTGAGGGTGAGTCGGAAGCCGTCAACGTGGGAGAGGCCCTCGTAGCCCGGAAACGCGTCCTTCATGTCCTCAGCGATGTCCTTCACGGCCTCGTGCTTCAGTTCGTTCTTGCACGCGATGCTCTCTCTGAGCGTCGGATAACGCGGCGCTTCTGAGACGAATTCTGAGAGGGTCTTGTCCTCTTCTTCAAGGGCCTTTAGGAGCAGTATACCCGAGAGTATGCCGTCTGGGCAAAGGTGAAAATCCGCGTGGATCCAGGCGCCGCATGGCTCCCCGCCGAAGCGGGCACTATGAGCCTTCATGGCCGTTGCAACGTAGACGTCGCCGACTCTTGTCCTCACGACTCTTCCACCCTCCTTCTCGACCATCTTGTCTACGCACATGGATGCCTCCACGTTCGTCACAGTTACGCCGCCGCGTCTTTTCCTCGTTTCATAGGCCGCGTAGGCCGCGAGGACACGGTCGAAATCTGCAAAGTTTCCCTTCTCGTCGATGAACGCAACCCTGTCGCCGTCACCGTCGAATGCCAAGGCCGCGTCTGCGCGGAGTTCCCTGGTGATCTTGGCCAGGGGTCTTAAGGACTCGGCGTTTGGCTCTGGGCTTCTGGCGGGAAAATGGCCGTCCGGTTGCGCGTTGACGGCTGTTACCCTGCATCCGATTTCGCTGAGGAGCATCGGGGCAAGAGCATGTGTCGCGCCGCATCCGGGATCGACTATGATGTTCCACTCTTCTTTGAGGCTTAGTCTCTTTTTCACGGCCTCCATGTACACGCTGGATTCGTCAACGCGTTGAGATCGGCCGATCTTCTGCCAATCGGCGAGCATATAGTCCTCGTGTCCGATGATTCTCTCGATGGCGTCTTGGCTTTTCTCGTCGTAGGCCAGGCCGTCACCGGAGAAGATCTTTATGCCGTTGTATTCCGGCGGGTTATGCGAGGCCGTTATCATCACGCCGGCGTCCGCGCGCAGCTTCCTGGTCAGGAATGCCAAGACGGGGGTTGGGACTATGCCCAAGCGGGCCGCGCTTGCGCCGGCTGCCATGAAGCCTGAGACGAGAGCTTCCTCAAGCATCGGGCCTGAGACTCTCGTGTCCCGAGCTATCAGAACCCTTTTCGCGGCTGCATGTGCGGCGACGGCCAACGCTACTTGCGCGGCCAAGATTGGGGTCAACTCGACGTTGACTGAACCGCGAACGCCCGAACTCCCAAACAGTCTAGGCTTCAAGTCTCAGGCTTCCCGGCTATGCGCTTTATCTATTGGTTAGAATGCCGAATGCGTTTAAATAGCTTGGGTCGAAGCCTTGACCAGAGGTAACCATGTGGAGTCGGGGCGCCTTTCCGAGCGTACAGAACAGGCTCGGCCGAACAGGGCTGATGTAGGCCGCGAACGCGGCGGAGAAGGCTAGGTTGCCCCTCTTTTTTTCATCTTTGTAAGGAACTTCTTCAGCTGCCCTAACGTGGCATGTGTTGCCGTGGGGCTTGAAATGTAGCTGGCCGCAACAGCGTTGGCCAGTGCCAGTCTGCACTCGTCCGAGAGTTGGTGGGCGTCGGCCAGCATGTTTCCCGCGTTCCAGGCGTCTCCGGCTCCTGTGGCCCTCAAGACTGGAACCTTGAAGGCCGGGACAACGGTCTCGCGGTTCCGCGCGAACGTTGCAGAAAAACCAGTCGTGTGCAGGTCAACTCTCGCGTGCACATGTGCTGCCAGGGTCTTCGCGGCCCTCTTCGCTCGTTCGTCAAGCGGTGAACCTGCGTCTTCGGCATGCTTGCCGACGCATGAAGCGTAGCACACCGCTTCATTCTCGTTCAGGCTCAGTATGTCCACGTCCCTACTTTTTAGGACGGAGTTTACGAGTTTCGGGATCTCGCTCTCGTTCGGAGTGGGGTCCGCCGTGTCATAGTATGTCTTGGCCTTTCCGCGTGTCTTTGCACGGTGGAAGACGCCTTCGGCCAGTTCGGTTCCGAAGCTTCGGGTTCCGGCCCAGTTGAAGACGCACACGTAGTCAGCGTTGTCGATGGCCTCCAGATCGTCGTTGTTGAGGTGCTGCATTCCAAACTTGGCCAGTGAGCCGACTTCTCTCAGCATTATGTTGACGCTTTTCCCTTCGGCCTGAAACTCCAGCGCCGTGGTGATCGACGCGTCTCTGGAAAGCTTGACGTGGGAGAGGTTGACGTTTCGGCCCTTCAGGTAAAACCTGATAAGCTGCTTTCCAAGCTTGCTGGTGCACACTATTGGAACGACGTTTACGCCGAGTGCGGCCAGGGCTAGAGCCGTGTTGATGGCGTTGCCGCCTGCCAGCTCTGCCTGCAACACGTTGTCTATGGCTCCGCCTTTTCTCTCGGCCACTCTTGCAACGTCTTTGAAGAATGTTTTGGGGTCAGAGCGGAGGCTTACGAGTCTGTCGAGGAAGAAGTCGGGCATGGCCACGACGGTGAGTTGTCTGGGCTTTTTCCGTAGGAAACCTTGGAGTTCTTCTTGACAAGCGTCTGGCAATTTTGGTTACCGATGAGCATGTATGCGTTGCCGACCAGATAGCTCTTTTCATGAATGGCCGTTGCGGGTTCTGGGGGGACGCTGCTCAAGAGTTCGGCAGCCTGTTTTTCCGAGTTATCTGAGCACGAGTCCTATGAATGTCCAGATGATGTCGCCGAAGAACAGCGCCGTGATCAGGCCGGCCAGGATGAAGATGAGCATGGGCAGTCCGGGAGTCGCCCAAATCGAGTTCGGGATTGCCCCGCTTTTGACGGCCTCGTCGATTCTTTCCACGATTTCCTTCCTTCCTTCGTCTCTTGGAAGGATGACCAGTCTTCTCTTGAGCTGGCCTTCTTCGTTCTTCTCCATGTCTTCCATCGGGTACACGTGCCATTTTTTCTTCAACTCTTCAACGGGAACCTTGTAGCCGGTCAGTAAGACCAGGATCTTCTTTCCTAAGGATTCTCTCTCGTGGTCTCCTTGGAAGAGCGCCTCATGCGTGTTTAGCCGCCGGACCAGGTTGTAGAAGAGCATCGCGACGGCTGTCAAGGCGGCGAACAGCACCGAGTTCGTGAAGACGGATATCGGAAAGAAATTCTCCGCTATCAGTGAAACTTGATGGGTAATCGGCGTGAGAAGCCTTCCGGGATAGAATGGTAGCGCAAACGCGAGGCACATCAACGCTTTTGCGTCGGCGCCCCCGAAGCCACCCCCGTAGAAGAGCAATACGGCGAAACTCGCTGTCACTCCGAAGCATATCGCGTATGGAAGGAGGTCAGGTGCGTCGTAGAGGACTAGCTCGGTCGCCGTCAGAACGAGGGCTAGGGGGCCGAAAAGCAGCCAAACTTTGTTGCTTACCTCGCGCGTCTTGTAGTCGCTCCAAGAAGCATAGAACAGAAAGAGCAGGACGATCGACGTTCTTGCCAGGTCGAAAATTATCTGCAAGGCTCACACCGCACGCGTGCTCACTTGTTCTTGCTATGAATATTTAATAGTTAAGCCACTTCGGTACGGGACAACTTGTGAATCCTCTGGAATAGAAAGAGGTTCTTCATTTTCCTCAAGAGACTGGTGCTTGCTGTGCCCATGGTCCAAGCGTCTGCTCTTGAGATACGACTTTGAAATAGTACGTTGCCCCTGGTGTCCAGATATAGTCGATCGTGATTCTTATTATCGCACCGCCGACGCATACTGTCGGGAGAGATGCGCTTGTTTGGTTCTCCAACGCTGAAGGTGATGTCCCAACGTAGATTTGGATCACGTGTGCATCAGAGCTTCCCGTGTTTTGCACATCGACGTCTATCTTCTCATTCGGGGTGGTTCCGTAGTACCGAACGTTTGTCGGTGTTAGTATAACACCTGCTTGGTTTTGTCTTTGGCTCACGTACGTCATTATCCAGGCGTATGTTACGACTATGGCCGCCACTGCTATGACTATTAGTAGCAGGGTGGCAAGTATGGGCGTTATTGCTCTCTTAGATCTTCGTTGTTTAGGCATAAACCACTCGCCTTCTGTGTGTATGGATCATGGTGACGGTTTATTTAACATGTATGAACTTCAAATCTTCATTCAGAATACTGAAATACGCATGCTAACGTCACTGATCGCGCGAGCCCTGGGCGCTGCTGAGAGGAAGAATTTATTGACTCTTGACTTTCGAGCACCCCCAAGGTTCACGTTCTTCCGCGAAATCTAAGAAACCTCTATGGAAACGAAAGGTGTGTTCTCGCTTTGGAAACGTGCAAAGAATGGCTACCGTAAAGTCCAAACACGTTACGTAAGGGGGGTTTTGGAAATCTGTTATTTAGGGCCCCGGCGGCTAGTGTTAACTCAGTCTCAAGACTGAATCAGAATCGAAACGAACGGAATGTTTTGACCAAAGGAAGTGCTCCCCAGCTGCCCGATTAAAGCAAGGTTAACCGGGGATGTTCCTGTGAAGACTGCAGCGGTTGCAGTGAATGTCTGGCCAGAAGTTATAGCACTCTGTGAGGCAAAATAGACTGCCACGGGTATGTTGAATGGCAAAATGACACTAGAGTAAGTATTTGAAACATAACCTGTTCCGTTGAAATTAACGATGTACCAATATGACCCTCGAACCTGCTGGGGGTTTGTTGGGAAAATCGAGAAGAAGACTGAGTAAGCAGAAAGAGTGATACTTCTTTGTTGCTGGTCGAGATTAGTAAGGATTACTCTAAAAGCTATGTCTGCGCCGTTCGATGAAACTACATAGCCGGATGCACCGCTGGGAAACCCATTTAACTGATTGCCTTTAACAATGTAGTAAGTAAAGTTTTGGAAGTCCATCATGAGCGCGCCTATGCCTTGGGTTATTTGTGAAACAACTATGTTGTTTGTAAGCGTTAAAGTCTGAAGAGGCACCGTGTTTCCATTTGAGGTTACTAGCGCGCGCGTATTCGTGGGTAATCATGATGCTCGGCGCGCGCTAGAATACTTCCGTTTGAAACGTAACTTCGCGCCACGCTTCAAGGCCTACTCGAACGAGATTTCGTTAGCCGCGCGCAGATTGATATCCTGGTTGCAGTGCTTGAATTGCTCCAATTTGACCCTAAACAAAGGAAGTGTGTTCGATGAGAATCATGGCGAAATTCTGAAAGCTACGAACGGAATATTCTGGCCAAAATCCTTTCCTCCTACTTGACCGAACAGGAGTATGAACACCGCGAAGACTTTTGGCTGGCCACCAAAAACAGAGGAAGCAAAAGAGGGGGCCACAGGACCGAAATACACTCGAGTGGGAATACTGTAACTCAGCGTCTGAGTACTAAACGACGTTATGTATTTGTTGTTTGTGACATTTGCTATGGGCCAGGATTGCGACTTTAATGTGCCACCTTGTGGCACTGCTATCCAGATGTACGAGTCGGAAGTAAGGATAATGTCATTGGTTGAGTTGTCATAGTTGGTTAGCGTGAGAGAAAGAATCGTGAAATTGCCGTTTGCCATATTGAAACTGTTGATTGGTGTCCCTAGATTGGTTCCATTTGATGGAGAACTAGTTCCAAAATCATAGTAGTAGAATGCTTTGAAATCCATCGAGATTGAGCCTATCCCTGCAGCTACTTGCGCACTGATGATGACGTTGTTGGAAACTATTTGTTGGGCCAAGGCCACCGTGTTTCCGTTTGAGGTCACCAGCCAGGAAGCGTAGTTATAGCTGTACGTGGAGTTAGAGCCTGAGGATAAGACTGAAACGGTCAGGTTCATATTAAGCGAGCGCGCGCTAGTAGTTCTTGTTGTTTAGGGATATTCCGAGATCGTTATTTAACCTGTGTGAACCCTGAATCTGCATTTGTGGTGAAGGTTCGTAGCTTGAACAATCTCCGCTAGCATATCCGACCATCCAACATTTTCTTGTCATGTCATCAACCATTTCAGTTTCGGATTGTGTCGTTTTTTCGGTACTATTGTCAAAGCCTCAACAATTGGATGATGGGTGTTTAATTGTGTGAGCTAGCGACCAATTCGGCCAGCATGGGCGTTTCCAACTTTGATTCATAGGTTGTGGAAGAAGTGGAATCGTTGTTCCCAGATTCTGTTCATTCGTAAAGCGGGGCTTCTAATGTTCGCTGACAGCCCCTGCCCGCCTGTTAAGGAGTCGATCCAATTATTGTTCAGGAGCGATAAAGCTCGGAACCCATTGCGTCAAGCAACACACCTACTTGAGTGGCTAGACTTGCACGTAAGAGTCTCTGGGGTATACGATTGGGAAGGAACTCTTATATCATGTAAAATGCCACGAACGGGATGTTTTGTCCAAAATCGTTCGAAGCAATTTTGCCATACAAGAGTATGAAAACTGGAACAACACCTGACGGTCCACTTCCCCCTCCAATTTGAGGCCCTGGACCGAAATACACGGTGACTGGTGTTGCATAGTGCAATGTCAGAGTACTGAACGAACTTATGTATCTGTCGTTTGTAACGTTCGCTATGTTCCACCATGCTGATTTCATACTTCCAGCTTGAGTATAGGCTATCCAGACGTTTGACTGGCTATATAGAGTTATGTCGGATGTCGAGTTGTCAAAGTTGGTAAGTTGCAAGGAAAGAATCGTGTTGTGGCTGGCAGAGATGGTATAGCTGATTGTCGGGCTCGGTAGAACGGTTCCGTTTGAAAAGGAACCTGATCCGAAATCATAGTACTTGAATGCTTTGAAGTCCATTGAGATAGAGCCTATTCCTTGGGCTACTTGCGCACTGATGATAACGTTGCTAGAAACTATTCGCTGCGCCAAGGCCACCGTGTTTCCGTTAGAGGTCACTAGCCAGGAAGCGTAGTTATAGCTGTACGTGGAGTTAGAGCCCGAGATTAAGCCTGAAACGGTCAAGTCAATATTAAGCGCATACACATTGCCCGGTTGAACGTTTGCGTTAGTGAGGCTGCTGAAGTTATACGCAGTCCATGGCGTGCTGTTAGTTACACAAATCCAGACTGTGACAAATTGCACGGATGTTGATCCGATATTCTGAATGCCGGAGTTGATGTTAATGTTATTCGTGTTATTGTAAGTAGTATATGTTGTGTTCCGAACCTGGAGGCTTTCGGACATCTTGGTCTGGTCAAGCTGATTCTTTTGGGCGACAGTGTTGTTGTATAAGTTATTCTCTGAGAAAGTGTAGACGAAATAGCTGGAGGCTAGAACCGACATTATGAGCACCATGAACACGGCGCCTACCACTGATGAGAAGCCTCTTTTTCCGGCTGTTTTTCTTCTATTTCTCATCCTATGTTGCAAGCTGGTATTCAAATGAAGATCCCCTCCCTGTAATTATCTTGACCGTGTAACTACTCTGAAGTTGCAGAAAAACCCCGGGCTGAAGGGACCACACGAAGTATCCTTGTTGTCCCATGTCCAAATGATTTGACGAGATGGTAGTGCCATTTAGCCACTTTAACGTGATCGCGAAGGTGGTGTTGGTCCACGTCGAGTTGGCGACGTACGCCGCTGTCAGATTTACAGTGTTCATTTTTCCGCAATTCAGGATGTAAACTGACAAGGAATTTGCCGTTCTGTTATAGTAGACATATTCGAAAGCTAGGCTTTCGGCGAGTTGGGCGCTGCTGGATCTCACAGAGTTGCCGTACTGTGTAACGTAAGAATTGGATGTAGAGTAAGTCCACCCTAGGGCGGCAAATCCGACAGCGATGACGGCAGCAATTAGAATGAGGTTGGAAATCACTGCACTGACGGCGCTTCTGGACTTGAACAGCCTAGAGAAGAGTGGGCGCACCATTTTTTGCAGTCATCCTCATTAATGTATATTGTATCTTCCTATTTAATAAATCTTTACGAGCGACCCTACTGAATATATTTTATGCATCCCGAATATGAATTGCACATTCCCGGTGTTTTTGCGCGGCGAGTTGACGGGTAGAAACATAACCACGATAGCGCTTGTCAATAAAGTCGTAGAAATGGCCGGACTGATGGCTCGTTTGTTCTTTCGCAACTGCCCAAGCAAGCCTCCTGCAATCATGTTTTTCTATCCTCCTATTTTGGAGTGCTTGGAATGAACCCGCTGACTAGCATAGGCATTATCTCTGCTGCTACGACTGAAATTATGACTAGAATTGCCGCATGTTTGAATCCTGCTGCTATGGATTCTTCGCTGATTTTTCCAGCAACGATGCCTACCATGTAGCTGTAGAAGATGGCTGACGTCATGAAAACTTGCCTGATCCAGTCCATGTTTTGTGGAGGTGCGCTGCCGGCGACGCCGATGGTGCCTGTCGTGAAACCCAGCATCATTGATGTGGTCACGACTAGAAGCATTGCGGCAAAGTAGGGCATCATGATGTAAGGGCGAGTTGCAGATTTCTTTTCTTTTTCAACTTCTTGAGTTAAATTGTTGAATCTGGCAAGCGACTCTACCATTTCAATTGTGCCTCCGCCGACGTCCACTGTTTCAACGAGCAGGAACATGACGATCTGCGTCATCCAGCTTCTTGTCCTGTTTATGAAATCCATCATCACTTTTTTCAGTGGAATTCCCCATGAGATTTCCGAGCTGATTTTGCGCAGTTCCTTGCTGAAAACGCCGTATTCGCGGTGTGATAAGCTTTCAATGCATTTTTCAGGTGACAATCCTGTTTTTCTGACTTCCGTCAGGTCTCTTAGGAAACTGGTTACGCCCTGTTCCGTGCTTGTTTTTTTGCTTGAGAGTTTGCCATGCACAATGGCTGCTGGCCCAGCTGAGACGAACAGTCCTAACGCAAGAGCCACTGGCATCTGGCTTAGCACGCCGAATCTGCCGCTGAGAAACAGAAAGAGGAACAATGCTATTCCTGCCACGGTGCATACGGCAAAGACTTTGTACGGCCGCATTTCAGTAACAGGCGTTTTAGGCTGCATGCTGTGTGCCAGGTAAACAAACATTATTGACAGCATCGGGCTTAACACGAACGTGTAGAGGATGATGGTTGAAA